>Ga0155493_1150_pt1 | contig 61199 bp, 55 predicted proteins | sample RifCSPhighO2_12_FD_107151 | JGI IMG/M metagenome (GOLD analysis project Ga0155493, IMG submission 107151) | Burkholderiales bacterium RIFCSPHIGHO2_12_FULL_65_48
CAGAGGCGACTCCACAACGCCCCCGGTGGCAGCCAGCTCCGGGAACACCTGCGCCAGCAGGCCCGCAAAACGGGCCAACCGGTCGGCGGCGGCCTGCGTATCATCCAGACTAATGCTGCGCCCCAGCGCCTGCAAAGCAGCCGGGGGTTGCGCCTGCCGGGCCGGGTTGGTCCACAGCGCGGGCTGGGCATTGCGCAAGCGGGTGGCCAGCAGCGCATCCACAGCACGCGTTCGTTCAGCAGGCGTCATACAGATTCATTCAGTCGTTGAAGTCTTGACTGCATTCTTCGCCGGTCACGCCGCTGTCACAAGCCATTTATAGTGAGCGCAGCATTAGTATTAATAATGGATATTCGCCTCTCTCCCTCCCTGCTGGCCTGGCTGCGCAGTTTTGATGCAGCAGCCCGCCATGGCAGCTTTACCAAGGCGGCGGCCGAGCTGTGCATTACCCAGGGCGCCGTCAGCCAGCAGGTCAAGCAACTCGAAGACTGGCTGCGCCGCCCGCTTTTCTTGCGGACCCCGCGCGCGCTGGTGCCCACGCCCGAGGGCAAATGGCTGGCCGTGGTGCTGCGCGAGAGCTTTGACGCCATCGAAAGCACCCTGGCCCAAATGCGCCAGCCGCCCGAGTCCGCCACCGCCACCTTGAGTTGCTCACCCTCGTTTGCCATGAGCTGGCTCACGCCCCGCCTGGGCGACTTCTTTCGCCAGCACCCGCACACCGGCCTGCGCGTGTTTGGCGAATTCCACACGCTGGACCGCACCCGCATGGTGCGCGATGGCATCGAGGCCGCCGTGCGCTTTGACCTGGGCGGCTACCGCGACCTGAACGCCACCGTGTTTCTGGACGAATGGCTCATCCCCGTGGCCAGCCCCGAGTTTCTGGCCCGCCATCCGCCCATCACCCAGCCGCAAGACCTGCACGGCGACTGGCTGCTGCACGACGGCAGCGCCTGGGACGGCGCGGACACCTATGAAGAGTGGCAACACTGGTTTGCGCAGGTGGACGCCACGCCGCCGCCTTGGGCAGGCGGCCAGCAATTCAACCTGTCGCAATTGGCCCTGGGCGCCGCCCTGGCAGGCCAAGGCATCGCCATGGGCCGCGCGGCGCTGGTGCTGCAGGACGTGAAGGCCGGGCGTTTGGTTCCGCTGCTGGGGCGTAGCGTGTTGTCACGGGCGGCGTATTCGTTTGTGACCACCGCCCACCCCAGCCCGGCGATGCAGCTGGTGCGGGATTGGTTGGGGGATGAGGCGCAGCGGTTTTGTGGGGAGCGGGCGCAGGCGCTGCCAGAGCCGCAGGATGCCAAGTAGCTGGGTAGGTCAGGTAACGACGCCCAACCGGCGCACTACCCAGCAACTAGGTGTCAGGTGGTACCCAGTGAGTCGAGGCGAATACTACGGCTAAATATTCGGTGTTTTGGGCCCCTAGCGCTTATTGAGCAAGCGCTAGCAGCTATTATTTTTGACAGATTCTTGGCTGTTCATGGCCAATGAATCCTGAGACAACTGGTCCTGTGACGCGGCTCACTCATTCACGGCGAAAGTTTGAGACAGGAGGCCCCAGCATGTCACTCGCGAGCAGTCGCGACGGCAATGTCTGAGATAACGAGGACGACCGCTTCCGGCCAGGAGCCGTCGCTGATGGGATTAAGAAGCAGACATTCAACGTCTGAGATGAGAGGCGGCGCCCAGTTTGCCGGGTAACGTTCTCTCGATTGAAGGATTAGGCAACCATGTTCGCGAGGTCTCGCATGGACAGCGCCCAACCATCAGGCTGCTTACCTCGTCGCTGGTCAGCCAGCATTTTCTGAAGGTCGATTCTCGTCACCGTCACTCGCATGACTCCTCCGAGGGTGGCTTTCAGAACATTCGCTTCGCTAATGCCACGCTGAATGAAAAGCTCCCTGGCGATAAGAAGTTCGTCGCGCTTGTGAATTACCGTGGATACGGCGCGAACATCGATTGCCTCAGCAATTTTGAGCGCCAAATGGTGAATGCGGGCCAGTTCCTTGTTCACCAGGACTACCGGATCCCCAGCAGCAGGAAAGCGAGCTGCCCAACTTTTAGACAGTTCTGGTGTGACTTGGCGAGACGTGTGAACTATGCTGTTCCGCACGAGAGACCATCGCGACCATTCTTCAATGTCAGCAGCCATCGACTTTGAGACGCCCGCTTTGCAGAAAGTATCCAGCCTAGAGATCATTGCAGCGTGAGTCTTGTTGCGAAGGTATTTGTCCGTGACCTTGGCGGCCAACCATCTTTTTATGTCGGCTGTGGGCACTGCTTCAGCAAGGTCTTTAGCCGGAATCTGAAGATCTGAATCCGCGACTAGGGATGGTTTTAGGTATATCAAACGCTCAAGCAACTCGGCGAGATAGCACTCAAATGCGGTCACGAAGCTCACGAGGGCGTTCTCGCGAATGTGTGAACTTACCTGCATCTGCTCGCTTAGAAATTCGTGTGTAGATATGTCAATGGCTTTGAATGGATATCTGTTGTCGCCTGGGTGTGCTGTCAGCTTCGTCGGGGACGCTGAGCTGAGCCAGCGTTCAGCATACTCAAGCGAGGCTATGACGTGCCAGAACGTTCTTATTTCCTGCTCTAGCAGTGACCTAAATTTGAGGAACGCTATGCTTTTGCTCATAGATGATCTGGTTGCCTAACGAACAAGTTAAGCCGCCCACAGTATGCGGATAGGTTTGAGCGACATTTTATATAAATATTCAGGTGATTTATGCCCGAAGCATTGGATGTGGATTTTCTTTGGAAATTTCTTTATATGAGTTTCTTACTGTTTTTATAAAGTTTTCGCGGAACTCTTTTGCATTAAAAACACTGCCTTTATCTCTAACTTTTTGATTGGAGTCATTAGCAGTTCTAAGCAAGGCCCCATGCTCATAGCTAAATGAGTAGGAGTATTTTTTGGCATTAGAATCTGCGCCCTCAGGATGCTCAATTAGATGGTTTCTGGTCATTAAAACTCCAGGGCATTTAAATGTCTCAAGAAATGGTAACGGTTTGTTTTTGTGGCTTAATATTTTATATATTCTAAAAGAAAAATAGTAAAATGATTCCGCATAAAACTTACCATTATTAAATAAATCTTCATTTGCATTGAGATTGCGTTTGATGTATTCATTGATATCATCTGAACTGCTCTCTGTTGCTGATCTATATTTATTTATATATTCATTATGCTTGGTAAGTGCATATTCTGCTTGCCACAATCTATCTTTAACCTCCTGCGCAGCATCTTCGTCAAATTTTATTTTTGAAAACTGCATTCTTCTTACATAAACATCAAAGTAAGTTCTCATTTTAATATTTCTCTAACTAATGTAGACCGCACCAACCCGAAGGCCATATCTGGCGCTTGCGGTCTAAATTGGTATGAAATGAACGCAGTAAGGGGCTTGTAGCCTACGCTTGCGGTAGGTGTATTGGATGAAAATACAGTGCCAAATTGAGCCATAAAACCCGCCGCATCTCCTATGCTACGCGCCACGCGGTTGTTGAATAAGCGCCGTGAGCGAGTTTGTAACAAGCACTATAGCCTACGCACGGAGCAGGCCCATGCGCAATGCATACGAATATTTGTGCAATGGCACGGTTTGCGGACTCGCGTGACATGGTGCTGCAGTAAGCCGAGGTTTTTCAGGACATGCTGGCCATTGAGTGACGGCTATGGCGCTTCTAGCTGGATGGCGGCTCAGGGTCGATCTGCGACTGTCGCAGCCCGGCCAGAAGTTGTCGGTGGCTGCTAATAAAAACGGACGCTCAACGTTTGAGGTAAGGGGGCAACTTGCAGCAAAACATCCCCTTGACTGAGGGTTAAGTGTTAGTGACCGGGCCCCACGCTTTGTGCTCTTCGCACCAGTCATGCAAGATCAACAGACGTTCCAGGTTATAGGCAGGGTCCTGAAGCTGTTTGAACTCGAAACGTGCACTAATGTTGGGAGCCATAGATCTGAAGATGGCGTTGTTCACCAACATTTCGTGGGCAATGTAGTTCCGCTCCTGTACGAAGTTCTTTAGAAGGTGAATATAGTCTCCACGAAATGCACGCGAAGCCATTTCATTGGCAACCCGGCCCATCGTCCATTTTTCCATTTCGCTTTGCTCGATAGCACACGTGCGCTGCAAAAGGTTTTTTAGTCCGAACTCAAGTAGCTGAGCCTTCCCCATCAGAAGAGCAAAGCACTCGAATGCGTTTCGATCCGAGTAGGTGCCGAGGTTGGCGAGGATCTGGCTTTGCAGTTCCGTGGGTTCTAGTTTCGGCTCTTTTACAGACATCTGGCCTCCTTGAATCTTTGGTGCCTAACGCCGCACACTGCGGAAAATTTTTCTGACAGCAGTGCCTTGTTAAAGCTTTCTGATGCCAAGCACAATTCTATTTTTCGAATCGATGAGAGTTTTAATTGAATCATCTCGATAGATTGATTCATTTGAATCATAGGAAACCTTTGTGACCCATATTGGCCCTGTTAAAGCGGACTTCGCTAACAGCGGAGATCGATCAATTACATCCACCACTTTACTGATATAGCGCTCTATACGGTCATTAAATTTTGGGAGTACTGCATATTGTCTGTTTGCTAGCGTAAATGCTCTCACACATTGCAATTCTCTTGATGCATTAGGATCAATTTTATAAGCATCACTCACTGCCATTACTGCTGCTTGCAGTAGTTTTACTGGGTCATCTTCTCTGGCTAAACCTGAGATTAGATCTACATCTTTGAGATAATTTGATAGACAACTAATTAAAGAGCTGTATTCACCTTCGAACACGAAAGGTATTAAACAATCACCTTCAGAAAACCAGAATTTGAGCTGCCCCTCCGGTATAAGTCCATCATGAGGATGAACAGCTCCAGAATTTGGTAGATCAGCTTTGAAAGCATCCCATTTCGATCCATGAATGCTTACATGATCTACAGAGGGCACCCCTAAATAACCATCGTATTCACCTGGAAGGAAGATAGCAACCTCAGTTTCCCCATTGACATAATGATCCCATGCGCAAATCCAAAAAATTCTAGTGTTAGTCGCTCGAACAGGGTAATTGACACGACCGACATTTCTTGTTGAGATATCAACTATAGCCAACTTAAGTTTTTCAAGTAGCTCCTTGACTTGGAGTATGCTTACGACACTATTAGGATCATGTTTGCAATTATTATATAAAAGCCTAATATCGTGAATAAAATCTACGTTAACCTGGCTTATAGAGTGATTTTTTAACTCTTCAATGAATGAGTGAAAATTATCCTTATTGCTTTTCGCGGGAAACACATCGCGTTTGAGAAATAGCTCTGTAGCTGAAGCGATCTTTGAAATTAGAAGCTTAATATCTGAGGCATCATAACCTTCGATTATGTATTGACTCACTAGACGCAATGCATTGTCTATTTCAGAAGATATTGCTTGTGCATAAGTACTCAAATTTGAACTCCTGAAGTTAAGCCGCGCCACGAAGTGGCGTCGGTTTTAACGAATAGCTAGCCATCCCGCTCAATCTAGTCCCAGCTAGATTCTTGAGCGATTTTCACATGGGGCTGCAGGAAATCGAGGCTCTTCTGGCTGTGCTGCCTAATCAGCGACGGGTGGCTGCGCCACGCACTTGCTGCAGTCGTGCACCGACATCCGCACGGTGCAAGAGCCGCTTGGACATTCGGACGTGAGTGCGAGATGAGCTCCACCCATGTCCTGCAGGAGTCAACTGTTGTCCGTCGGATGCCTTGGCGCCGCACTTGCAGCTTGGCTGAGTGACAGCTTTCGAGCTCCTAGCTGGATGGCGGCTCAGGGCCCGCTAGCGTCCCTCGCCGTGGGGCAGGATTCGGCCAGGAGCAGTCAGCTGGGGCAGAAAGAAGCGGACGCTCAACGTAGAGCTGACCGGCGCTGCGCGGCTTTATCGCGCAGCGTCCAGCGACCGAAGGGAGCGAGGTCAAGCGCTATGTTGAACATGGTGTGTCGAGAGGTTATGGGTAATTGACATAGACCGAGATTTTTCCGTCTTCCTCGGGCTCTAAATTAGCGAGCTGAATAGCGATTTGCCAAGATGGGCTACCAAGGAATTCTTCAGTAAAGAGTTCGGTAGCCTTATCTTTCGGTACGCGGAATGCAGGGCCATCAGGGAAGTGGGCGCGAATAACGGTGCATGCGATAGCAACTCTTGCGTTATGGCCAAACTCTGACTCGAAAGACTCTCCAGATGTACTGTCTGGGAGTTCCGCTGACCACAACGAGTCTTTAATGTGCGTAACCGTGATGTTCTTTTCTTCGATTAGCTTGCCGAGAGAGCGCCAGTCGTCAATCTGTCTTGCGTCAGTATTCAGTGCAACGCGAAGTAAGAGATCAAGCCCTTCGTCGGCGAGGTCTTCAAGGTGTGCGGTAATTGCCATGTGAAGTTATCCCAAAGGAATGTCTAACGTGGAGGTAAGGTGTCGCAAAAGCGCAGCTTGCAGCAATTCCCTTCACCGTATTGTTAGGCCGGATTTGGGGGTAGTCTTGATTCATGAGAATAGCGTTCGTATCCCAGACTCAGGTGGAATTGAGAAACTGATGCTGGGTAGTTTTTCACAATTATGGAAACCAAAAGCTATTCACCTTGTAACAAGAAGCGACCTCACGCCAGGATTCGACATTGTGGCGTTTCTCGAAAATAGCGACGGCCTCTTCAATGAGCTGCGGCTTGTCCTTGGGGTTACAAATGAGCCGGACGCACCACGGATCATCCAAGAGCGTGCTGCGTCCTGTCGCTTGTCCATCTTTTGGAATGAAGTCGAGGTAATAGATCGTGTCCTTCTCTTTTTCAAGAGCGAATCTAGCTTGGCTTCTCTCTTTTTGCAGTTGGTAACGACTTTTAATCATATGCATAATACCATTTTAATGGATAGGCCTAACGGACAAGATAAGCGGCCCGCAGAATGCGGGTCCGCTTGAGCGACGGGTTAGAGCGCATGTGATTTAACCTGCCGGCGAGAACGCTAGATTGATGCTGACTACTGCCGCCGCGACAACCAACCCCAAAGAAAGTAGATAACCAAGACGAAGCCACGAGAAGCGCTTGCTTTGCGTGCGCCGCTCGATGGCGCGCGCTATTCGATTGCGATGCAGAGACTCAGCCACGACTTCGCCAACCAGAGTGATGGGAACAACCAATACAAACAAGCCGAGCCAACCGAGCCACGAGCTAGGCCGTGCAGGAAATGACGAGACGAGCGCCACAGCCCCGAGCGCCGCAGAAAGCACACAGTAGATGCCAACGAAACGCAAAACCGACTTCATGCGCGCTAACGTGATGTATCCCGCAAAACCTGCGGGATAAACTGGACCGTGCGGGATATTCTGGACACTGATTCCTCCTGAAAATGGCTTGCAGATTGGGCCTGCGGTCAGTGCGCTGTTCAAAAGCACAGGTATAAAATTTCCGACAAACCCGGCAGGCATCAACTCAGCAAACTATAGCTTGCCAGTAGGCAGGCACCGGGCACTGAGACAGCGCGGTTTGGACGTCAAGCCAGTGGGTAGTGAGTCAACGGCAGCTTTGCGGTAGTTTCGTCCTCCGGCTGCTTAGGGCCCGCTAGCGCCCTTCAACGTGGGGCAGAATTCGGCCAGGAGCAGCCGGTGGCGACAAGTAAGAGCGGACACTCAACGCACCACCATGTAAACGCGACTGGTCCTCTTGGTGGAGGCGTTAGGCGGCCGCTGGAAGATACTCATTTGGCTGCAAAGTTGCCAATAAAAAACCCAGTAAAAGAGGCCTTCCCGGAAACGAAAACTTCCTGATCCGTCCTGAGCGGGGCGCCGACGTAGTGATCGGCGAGGCAGATAGTTGCTTGAACCGATAGGAGGCTGAGGGTGGCATGCTGGTCGCACCCCTTGCGAGCTCTGAACTGTTCCACCGAAATGACCTTAGCGACGAGAGGAGCTTGCGGTGTGCCGAAGGCCCAAGTGCCTGCCGCGAGCCAGCCACGAGGCGCAACGACTATGGCTCCTGCAGTGATGACAGTGATGAGAGGGTTGATGAACAGCCAGCGCACCCAACGAGTTGGATAGCGCCATTGCATTTGGGCAGTGAAACGCGGTTGGGTGAGCAACAGACCGGCGCAGGCAGGGAGGAGGAAGAGAAAGGCCACCAACGCCGCTTGCGTGTACTGAGCGCCGTAGAAAAAAACGAAGCGGCCCCCTTGAACAAGGTCCAGGAAGGCGCCCAGCGAGACAAAGAAGAATGCGGTGAGGACCGCCGCGCGAGTTAGCGGGCTGGTCATTGGCTTCGAGAGTGGCATTAATACCCAGGTGAATACCGTTATACAGCGCGGAGGCCTTGATAGCCCCCCAACGTAAATTAGACCGAGAAACCTGCGATATAGGATCTCCAACAGCATCGCTCGAACTGTGAGCAAGCCGGATTGTGAATAGATGACTGTTTAGGGAAATGGTGCCCACCGTCTGCTCAGGGCCCGTTGCACCCGTTGCAACGACTGTTGCTATTGACCAATACGAGCCGTCCACGGCTACCGGCAACGGATGCTTGATCTACTGAGGAGCGGGAATATTTGCGTACGTTCGCCGCAATGATGGGCTACGCGAAGCCAGTGCGCCAAGGCCAAAGCATGTTGCTATGCCAACCACTGCACACAGCGACCCGAGAGCCACCCAAGAAAACGATTTGGCGATGAGGATGTAGGCTTGCCAACTCATCAACGCGATCAGCATGGTCGCGCAAGCTTTCAGCTTATGTGAGGGCGCGAGCAACACGCCAGTGCAAACAAGAAGTATCGAAACTGCAGCGTAGCTAATCGACCAGATCGAAATTGATACGGGTGGAAAAGCACAGAGTCCGGGCGACGAACGCCACCACCCTTCTGGACAGACAAACCTCCCCCAACGCGTGACCTGATAAAAAATCAGCATTTGGCCGACAGTGACAATGCCGAAGCAAAAAATTGCAAAAGCCAACCAACGAACGGCTGCAACAACGCTGAGGGGAAATCTTTGCATAGCTCAGTCTATCCCTTCGTACCTGGCAATGGGATCCATCAATGATCTCATCGCTAGCAGCGTGCACTTAGCTGAAGGTAACGGTAGCCAACAAGAGCGTCGAGGGCTGGTGGAGTCCTTCACAATCAAGACTTACCCCCGCTTGTTCGAGATGCCGCCCCTTCATCATGGATAAATTTTTGCTGCAGAAGCAGGTGCTGGAACGGCTCGCCGAAGACCTGGTGCAAGCAGAACAGGCAATGCGGGCGGCCCATGAAACGGCCACTCACGAAGAAAACATCGCCGAAAACAAATACGACACATTAGGACTCGAAGCCGCCTACCTGGCCACCGGCCAAGCTCGCCGCGCCGAAGCCATCCGCCAGGCGATAGCCAATTGGCGCCAATTCCGCCCGCGCCCCTACGACGCCAGCAAAGGTATCCAACTCGGCGCGCTGGTCTGCCTGGTTGATTCTGACGACAAGGAGCAGCAGCTCTTCCTCGGCCCGGATGGGGGCAGCATGAAGTTGGTCAGCGGCGCACAGCTCGTTCAAGTCATCAGCAGCGAGGCCCCTTTGGGCGGGGCCATGCTGGGTAAATGCGAGGGTGACGAGGTGTCGATACAGGTCGCTTCAATCCGACAGCAATTTGAGGTGCTGCGGGTTCATTGAGCTGCATGCAAGTCCACGCCGAATGGGCCGATGTCAATAGAGGTTCGGGCGTGGTGAACGTACCGGCTGGCTGGCAAGGTCAGCCGAACTTTGAACCAGGCCATTGGGTCCGAGGTGTCGCATGCGCGTGAATGAGCGCTGAGTGGCCCAGACCGTGAACTCAGAGGGCCGACATTACGGACTGCAGCCGCTGCATTGCGGCCGTTCCGGGCAGTCCCGCCGGAACGGTGGCACAGACTGGGCCTGACCTGTAGCGGCATACCCGCCACTTCTCGCTCCCGTTGGGTCAAAAAACTTTGCGAAAAGATAAAATTTATACTCTTTTAAAATATTAAGAGTATAAATAGCATCATGCCTACTGACCTCATACCTACCCTTGCCGCCGCCCGCAAGGCCCACCAGATGACCCAGGCCCAGCTTGCCGAGCGTGCAGGCCTTAGCCGCATGACGGTGCAGCGCACTGAAGGCGGCGACCTGGACCCGCGCTATTCCACCCTGGCTGAAATGGCCCGCGTGCTGGGCATGGACATCATTGCCGTGCCCAGCAGCCTGCGGCCCAGTCTGGAGGCGTTCATCCAGTCGGGAGGCAAGTTTCTGGGCCAGCCCGAGGGGGTGGATGCGCCGCCATCCGTGGTGGATGGTCTGCGCCGCTGACGGTAGCAACACTCCATGAGCACCTCCATCCGCTACCTGCGCCTGTACCTGCACCGCCCGGCAAAGGCGGACGGGGCGGCGGGCGGTCGCGAGCCGATTGGCTACCTCTCGCAATACGGCGACATCCTGCGCGTGTCGTTTGACGAGAGCTACATCCGCAACCCGCAGCGCCCCACCCTGTCGCTGAGCTTTCAGGGTGCCGACGAGGCCGCGACGCAGCAGATCCTCGCGTCGGCGCGGGATGCGCGGCTGGTGCGCACCGATGGGCGCTGGCCGGTGTATTTTCAGAACCTGCTGCCCGAGGGCCACAACCGCGAGCGGCTTGCGCACGAGCGTGGCTGTAGCCCCGATGACGAGTTCGAGCTGCTGGCCGCCGCAGGCCACGACCTGATGGGCGCGCTGGAGGTGGCGCCTGTGCCCGCGCAAGACGGCATCCCGGACGTGGTGCGGCACTGGCACACCACGCAGGGGCTCGATGTGCTGGAGCCGGGGTTTGTGGAATACCCGGTGGAAGACGCGGCCTCGCTGCCCGGCGTGGTGACCAAGTTCAGCGCGGTGCAGGACGGCCGCCGCTACACGGTGCATCGCAAGGGCGCGGCGGGCAGCGTGATCTTGAAGCTGCCCACCACAGCCCACCCCGACCTCGTGGCCAACGAGTTCACCGGCTACCAGCTGTGCAAGGCGCTGGGCCTGCATTGCGCCGATGTGCGCGTCATCACCCGGGCCGAGGCCGACCTGCCCGATGCCGTGCCCTTCAACGAAATTTTGGCCGTGCAGCGTTTTGACCACCTGCCCGGCGGCGCCCGCGTGCACATGGAAGAGTTCAACCAGGTGCTGGGCTACACGCCGCGCCAGAAATACGGCAAAACCCATGGCAAGGGCGCGCTGCAGGACTGGGCCACAATGCTGCGCGTGCTCAACCGCCTGAGCCGCCAACCGGTGTTGGACACGCGCGAGTTTCTGGCGCGCATGGTGGCCTTCATCCTGATGGGCAACACCGACGCGCACCTGAAAAACTGGGCCCTGGTCTACCCCGACGGCCGCGTGCCACAGCTGGCCCCGGTGTACGACCCGGTGTGTGTGGCCGCGTTTTTTGAGGGCGTGCCCGACCAGCAATATGCCGTGAACCGCGCCATCGACAACACCCTGCGGGCGCTGACCTGGGACGACATGGAAGGCCTGATGAAATCGGCCGGGCTGCTGCGCGTGCCCCGGCACCTGGCCTTGTTGCGCGACACGGTGGCGCGGGCCAAAACGGAATGGCCCAGCCTGCTGGAGAGCGCCCCGGCGTCTGTGCGCAATGTGGTGGCGCAGCGGCTTGCAGGCGATGTGGCCCTGGCCCGGTGATGGCGGACCACCCTGCAAAATCGGCAGGCCTGCGCGCAGGGTTCGGCGCGGGCCGTGCCTTGTGACCCCGAACCGTTTTTGATTTGCTCCATCCATGCACTCCCCGATCGCAACCACCACGCCCCCAACAGCGTCTGGCTCCTTGCCGCCCGATACGGACAGGGGCGCCCTGCAGGTCCCACACCTCAAACGCTGTTGGTCACGCTGGATGGCCGCACGCCAGGGCCAGGGTTTGAAGGGCGCCGAAGCGGAGGCCCACCGCACACAGATCGTGCTGGCCGCGCTGGGTGTGGGGCTGGAGCAGACCATGCAATACGTGCTGCGCGAGGCCCCGGAGTTCGCTGCCTTTGAGGACTGGATCGTGCGCACGGCGGGCGCGCCCGATGCCGCTACCGTGGCGCGGATTCAAGCCCTTGTGGATGGCGGCCCGGCGCCCGAAGCGGCCTTGCAGCTGCAGGCCCGGATCGATGCGATGGAGCCCGTGCTGGATGCGGACGACCTGGCGCATTGGGACGAGCATGGCTATGTGGTGGTACGCCAGGCCACCACGCCAGAGCACTGCGCCGCCGCCGCACAGGCGGTGTGGGAGGCCGTGCGCGCCGACCCGGCAGATGTGGAGTCGTGGTACGCCCACGCCCCGCGCAACACCATGGTGCAGATGTTTCAGCACCCGGCATTCGACGTCAACCGACGTTCCCTGCGCATCCACAAGGCATTTGCGCAGCTGTGGGGCACGGCAGACCTGTGGCGCAGCACCGACCGCTGTGGCTTCAACCCTCCAGAACGCCCCGGCTACCCCTACGGCGGCCAGGGCATGCACTGGGATGTGAGCCTGCACCAGCCTATTCCCTTTGCCACCCAGGGCATCCTGTACCTGACCGACACGCCCCCCGAACAAGGTGCCCTCACCCTGGTGCCAGGCTTTCACCGCCGGGTGGGCGACTGGCTGGCCCAGCTACCCGCTGGGGTCGAGCCCCGCCAGCAAGACCTGCATGCGCTGGGTGCCACCCCCATCGGCGCGGGCGCGGGCGATCTGGTGATCTGGCACCAGGCCCTGCCCCATGGCCCCAGCCCCAATCGGGGCACGCAGCCCCGGCTGGTGCAGTACATCAACCTGGCCCCCGCCCAGGTGCCTTGCCACGACACCTGGGTCTGAGAGGCTGAGAGTCTTTTATCCATGCCCGCCTTGCACGCGAAAACGCCCCGGCTCGTCGTTGCAAATGCTCGCCATAGCCCGAGCTATGGCTGTGCTTTGCGCCTAGATCCGAGGCGTTTTCGCGCGCCTTTCGGGCTCGGCTAAAAAACTCTCAGCCTCTGAGGTGCGGCGAGCGGGGGGCGCACCTCCCCCAAAAACCGCAAAACTCATAGCAACAAAACCATACAGATAAAGCGCTAGCGGTCATTTTCGATTGAACCGGTCTTGCTAACTCACCGTGGCCGCTGTGCCTTCGTCTTGCGGCGCGCCTCGTAGCGCCGCATCAGCGGCGTTACCGACACACCGTGCAGCAGCACCGACGCCACCACCACCGCCAGCGTGATCGCCAGCAGGCGCTGCGCAATCACCGGATGCAGGTCGTGTGTGATGGCGTACATGAGGTAGTAGATGGAGCCAATGCCCCGGATGCCAAACCATGCGATCAGGCGGCGCTGCGAGCGCTCTACCTTGGCGCCCACCAGCCCTGCATACACCGCCAGCGGGCGGATCACCAGCAGCAGCACGGGCACAAACCACAACACCTCGGTGCCAAAGTCCACCACCGAAAGCAGCGCACCCACCACCAGCACCACGGTCACTTCGGCCAGGCGCTCCAGCTGGGCGTTGAAGCGCTCGACCGACTCGATCATGTGGCCCGGCGCCTGTGCGGCCAGGGGGGCTTCACCATCGTTGTTGTCGCCTTGAACAGGTGATGCCACGGACGCCGCTGGTTCCGCCGCCGCACGCCGCAGCGCTAGCCCGGCAGCAAACACCGCCAGAAAGCCGTAGGTATGGCACAACAAGGCCACGCCATAAGCCAGCGCGATGAGCCCCAGCACCATGAACTCGTCCGGGCCCAGCGCCTCGCGGTGGCGGATGCGCAGGTACAAAATGGCCCGGCCCACAACCACGCCCAGCAGGTAGCCAATCAACAGGCCACCCACCACGGCCCAGAGCACGTCCACCGCCCACCAGCGCCAGCCACTCTCGCCCAGGTCGTGCAGCGACATCAGGCCCAGACCCAGCATCACCAGCGGAAACGCCGCCCCATCGTTCAGCCCGCCCTCGCCCGTCAGGCCAAAACGCAAGCGATCACGGTCTTGCGGGTCGGACACCTGCACATCGGACGCAAGCACCGGATCGGTGGGCGCCAGGATGGCCCCCAGCAGCACGGCAGCGCCCAGCGGCAGGTGCAGCAGCCACACGCCCACGGCGGCGATGGCGCCCACGGTGATCAGCATCGACACGGTGGCCAGCTGCACCGGAATGCGCCAGCGCCGGTCGCGCAGGGGCAGATCCAGCTTCAGGCCCACGGTAAACAGCGAGATGAGCACGGCAATCTCGGTCAGCCGCTCCAGCAGCGGGGCATCACCCACCGGGTCCAATACCAGCAGGCCCAGCCCCCAGGGCCCAATGCCAACGCCCACGGCGAGGTACAGGATGGCCGAGCTGAGCGGCACGCGCGCGATGAAGGAGCTGGTCAACGTCATCACCACCAGCAGCAGGCCGACCAGCACAAAGCCCAGGGCGGGAAGCAGCTCAGCGGTCATGGAACACACAGACTTGAGGGGGAAAAGGTTGCACGCGCATCCGGCCACTGTGCACGCCACCCGGGCCCACCGCTGCGGGGGTGCGGCCCCCCGGGCTGTCAGCGGATGTCGCCAATCGGTGGAGCGCCTTTCGGCGTTACCTGAGGTTGCATCTGTGCACAATTCCGTGACTCTTGTGTATGCCCATGAACGTCTCCACCCTCCTCAAGCTCGCCATGGCCCTGCTGGTGGCGTTTTTTGCCGTCGAGAAGCTCAGGGTGCACTACGCCGACCAGCGGCTGCAAAACCACGGGCTGGCCGCTGTCTCTCAGCCAATGGCCGACAGCCCCGTACAGGAGGCCACCAGCCAGGCGGCTTTCGAGTTCCGGGGCTACCAGGTCAAGCCACTGGCCACGTTTGCCGTGCGCGCACGGGTGTTGTCGCGCGAAGACTATTACGTGGGCAAGGAGGCCGAGCTGTCCCCGCTGGACCTGACCCTGCGGTGTACGAAGCCTTGAACATCACCCAGGGCGGCCGCTGGTACCGCTACACCTGGCGCGACCAACCGCCCATCCCGCTGCAGGAGATCATCGAGTCGTCAGCCAACATGCACATGATTGCAGCCACGCCCGTGGTGGAGCGGGCGCTCAAAAAGGCCCGTGCGGGGGCCTACATCCGCATCACCGGCAGGCTGGTGGAGGTGACACACCCCAGCGGCTGGCGCTGGACGAGTTCGCTCACACGATCGGATTCCGGGGCCAATTCCTGCGAGCTGGTGTTTGTAGAGTCTGTGCAGGTGGAGAACTGACCCGCCACCGGGCCCTGGTTGCTCCTCGCACTCCCAATTTGATAGCTGCTTGCGCTTTCCCATCAAGCGCCAGGCCCTGTTTTTACTCAAAATCTTACATCTCTACAGGGCAACCCGGGGGCTGGCGCGCCCAAAGTCTGGATACCCTTGGAAGGACAAGCCCCCGCCCGAACCACCGCCCGAAAGGATGCCCATGGCCAAGATCCTGGAAGTGAAATACGAAAACCAGGCCGACGCCCACATTTGCGAGGTGGCGCATGAAAGCCAGGCCGACCTGTGCTGGCACGAGGTGCACTACGCCACCCAGGCCAGCGGCGATGCGATCTGGTTCTTTGTGGCCTATGCCAACCAGGCCAGCTTCAAGGTCTACCGCGTCAAGCACGCCAGCCAGGCGGACCTGAAAATCTTCAGGGTCAGCACCCCGGAGCAGGCTGGCTGGCGAACCAAGGACCATCTGCTGATCGGCAAGCTGGGCAAATAGGTTCGGCCCCAAGAGCGCTACGCCGTGTGAACCGCACCAGGCCCACCGCCCGACTCATCCCCCCACGCACTTTTGCACCTGCTCACCCAGGCCCGTGGCGCCCAGGCGCATCACATCACCGGGCTTGAGGAACCAGGGGGCGGGCTTTTGCCCCAGCCCCACACCTGCGGGTGTGCCAGTCAGCACCACGTCGCCGGGCTCCAGCGTCATGAACTGGCTGATGTACGACACCACGGTGGGCACGCCAAAGATGAAGTTGCGGGTGCTGCCGTTTTGCACGCGCTGGCCGTTGACCTCCAGCCACAGGTCGATGGCGTGCGGGTCGGGCACCTCGTCAACCGTGGCCAGCCACGGGCCGATCGGGGCAAAGGTGTCGTAGCTCTTGCCCTTGTCCCACTGGCCGCCGCGCTCCATCTGCCAGGCACGTTCAGACACATCGTTGGCCAGCACATAGCCCGCCACATGCTGCAGCGCATCGGCCTCGGCCACCTGGCGCGCACGGGTGCCGATGACGATGCCCAGCTCGACCTCCCAGTCGGTCTTGACGGCGCCGGGCGGAATGCGCACATCGTCGTTGGGGCCGCTGAGCGCCGTCACGGCCTTCATGAACAACACAGGCTCGGCGGGCGGCTGCAGGCCCGCCTCGCGCGCGTGGTCGGCATAGTTGAGCCCCACGCACACGATCTTGCCCACCCCAGCCACCGGGCTGCCCAGGCGCGGTGTGCCATAGACGGGCGGCAGGCGGCTTGCGTCGATGGCGGCCAGGGCAGAAAGCGTGCGCGGGTTGAGCTGGGCCGGGCCCATGTCGGGCAGCAGCATGGACAGGTCGCGCAGCGTGCCGGTGGCGTCGATCAGGCCGGGGCGTTCTGCGCCGGGCTGGCCGTAACGGATGAGTTTCATGGCGGGAAATCCTGGTGGGGTCGGCGAAAGGTGTCAGTCGCAGCAAGGAGCCGCGCTGCGCCGACACGCAGCATAGCGGCACGCAACCCCCAGCGTGTACGCCAATCACCGGCCCTGCCTTGCCGCAAGACGAGGGCCACATCCCCTGCGCAGCCCGTGTGGCGCGCGTAACATGGCGCGGGGTGCACCGCAGCGCCAGCCGCGCACCCCAAATACTCCTGATTTAATAGCTTCCAACGCTTACCAGATAAGCGCTAGCAGCCATTTTTACGCAATTTCTCCATGGCCACTGCCACCGATCTGCCCTCCCCGCCCCCGGAATCCCCACCCCGGCCCCAACCCCGCAACCCGTCCGATCTGTTCTGGTCTTTCACCTGGCTGGCCCTGCAAGGTTTTGGCGGCGTGCTGGCCGTGGTGCAGCGCGAGCTGGTGGAGAAAAAGCGCTGGATGACGAACGAGGAGTTTGTCGAGGACTGGGCCGTGGCACAGATCATGCCGGGCCCCAACGTGGTCAACCTCAGCATCATGATTGGCGACCGCTACTTTGGTCTGCGCGGCGCGTTGGCGGCGCTGGCGGGCATGCTGACCTTTCCGCTGATCCTGGTGCTGGCCCTGGCCGTGGTCTATGCGCAGTTTGCCAGCCACCCGGCCGTGGCCGGTGCGCTGCGCGGCATGGGCGCCGTGGCGGCGGGGCTGATTGCGGGGGTGGGCATCAAGCTGTTTGTGTCGATCAAAAACCACTCGTTGGGCCGCCCGCTGTGTGTGGCGTTTGCAGGGCTGACCATCGTGGCCATGGCGTGGCTGCGCTGGCCGCTGTTCTGGATTTTGCCGGTGATCGGTGGCGCGGCCTGCGTGCTGACGTGGAGAAAGCTCGCGCCATGAATGCAGCCACCACCCTCACCACACCCTTGACGGCCCTGGGCGCGGGCGACTGGTTCAACCTGTTCCTGTACTACCTGTCGCTGTCGCTGCTGGCCGTGGGCGGCGCCATTGCCACCGCGCCCGACATGCACCGCTACCTGGTGGAGCGCAACGCCTGGCTCACCGACCCGCAGTTCAACGCATCCATCGCCATTGCCCAGGCTGCACCCGGCCCCAACGTGCTGTTCATCGCCCTGCTGGGCTGGAACGTGGGCATCAACGCAGGCGGCCCGGGCCTTGCAGGCTGGCTGCTGGGCGCCCTGGGCATGGCGGTGTGCATGCTGGGCGTGATGCTGCCCAGCAGCCTGCTGACCTGGACAGCCACCCGCTGGGGCCACCGCAACCGCGAGCGGCGCGGCGTGCGCGCCTTCAAACAAGGCATGGCGCCGGTGGTCATTGGCCTGCTGCTGGCCACCTCGTGGGTGCTGACACGCGCACACGGCAACTTCGACACCGCTTGGCCCCTTTGGCTGCTCAGCGCCGTGACCGTGGTGCTGGTGTGGCGCACCAGGCTGCACCTGCTGTGGATGCTGGGCGCCGGGGCGGTGCTGGGGGCTATCGGCTGGGTGTAGCTGATGGCAGAGGTGCCGCGCTTGGCACCCCTGCGTGACACGGGGCTGGGTCAGCTGATCCGGCGCCCGTTTTCCGCGTACACGGCCAGGTAGATCGCGTCGGAGCCGATGTAGGGCGCCTTGTTGCCAAAGCCAACGTTGAAGTCACCAAACGACAGCGCGCGGATGCTGGCCAGGCCCGCGCGAAGGCGGTCGCGTGTGAGGTCCTTGCCCGCGTTTTTGAGCCCCTCGATCATGATCTGGCCGTTGAGCCAGCCTTCAAGCGCGCTGCCGCTGTTCAAGAAGGCCGGGTCAGCCCCGGTAGCCTTCATGGTGCTCTGAAACTTGCGAACCACCACCGATTTTTGCGAATTCGCGTCCGGAAACACCTGCACCAGCGCAAGGCCCCGTGTGGACGCAGCCAGCTTGGGCAGCTCGGACGAGATCACCGTAACCGACAGCCCCGCCAGCGGCACGCCCTGTGCCTTGGCACGGAAGGCCTGCACAAACGCGGTGTTGGCTGTGCCCGTGGTGGCCAGCAGGACGGCACCCGGGCGCTCTGCAGCCACCTTGTCGGCCAGCTCAGCGCCGTTCTTGCCGTCCACGGCCAGTGCAAACTCGCCACCGCGTTCGACCTTGATCTCGTCCAGCGCGCGGGACATGTCCTTGAGCACTTCCTTGCCAAACGGGTTGTCCAGGTACACCACGGCAATGCGTTTGAGGCCCATGTCCACGATCTGCTTGACCAGGCGCTGCGTCTCTTCGCGATAGGTGGGGCGCAGGAAGAATACATGGCGGTTCTCAGGCGCACGCAGCGAGGTCGCGCCCGTCACCGGACCCACGGTGGGAATGCCCTTGGATTCGATCAACGGCAGGATGGATGCCGTGTTGGCCGTGCCCAGCGGCGAGATCAGCGCGAACACCGACTGGGCCTCGACCATCTCGGTCACGTTCTTGAGGGTGCGTGCAGCCACATAGCCATCGTCCTTGGGGTCCATGCGGATCTCGCGGCCATGCACGCCGCCAGCAGCATTCACTTCAGCAAACGCGGCCTTCATGCCTGCCACCTGCTCGATGCCAGCCTGGCCCAAGGGGCCGGTCAGTGCGATGGAGCAACCCAGGTTGATGGTGCGGGCGGTCAGTGCTTCTTCGGCGGCCTGGGCCGTGTGGGCCCATGCGGGCAGGCCAGTGGCAGCAACGGCCTGGGTGGCGCGCAAGAGAAATTGACGACGGCTCATGGTGTGGGAGATCCCGAAGAAAGCAAAGGTGGAGCAGCCTAGCGGCAGCTGGGGAAACTTGCTGTCAGTTTCGCGACAGAACATACCCAGAAAGGACCGGCTCTCTCCGGGGGATGCAGTACTTGGCGACGGCAGCCTGCAGTGCACAGGGTGCCGAACCGCACGACACCCCGACATCGTGCGAGCCAACGCCGCACTCCGTGAAACTCACCGGGGCATGTTGTGGATCAGCAGATCACCGCACAACGGCGGCGTCTGTCTGCGTCGCTGTGCCCATGGTTTCTCGACCTACAGGCCCTTGCGCCGAATTGCAGCAAATCCCGCAATGGCCAGAAGTCCGGCGAGGAACAGCATCGCCCACTCGGAAAGGGAGGGGATGGTCGAGGGCGGCACGAATCCATCCAAGTTGTTGGTGAAGGTGCACGCGATGGCCGCCCCTGCTGCAGTGGCCGCTGCATCCAGCGTGACGGTGCGCGTCAAGAGGTCGTTTGTCTGCGTTCCACCTGAACCCAGGCCGGTGCAACTGATGGAAGCCAGGGTGTAACCCAAGGGTGGCGCTGCTTCAGTGATGGAAGTGCTGACACCCGCTGCGGTCAGCGTCTGCGTCGCCCCAGCCACGGCCGAGCCGGATGCCAGGGTCGCGATGGACTGGTTGGCAAAGCCGTTGCTGCCGCTGAAGCCAAACGTACCCACGCCACCATTGGAGATTTTGGATACCGTGATCGAAGGCACGGTGGGGGCTGCACACACGCCAGGGAGCGAAATCGCATTGGCGCTCGTCGTGACGGTTCCGCCCGACGTCAAGGCTCGGCCGGACAAGGTGGCACCGGCGCCCATGGACATACCGGCGTTTCCAATGACCGTTCCGATGAAAGTGGAGTTGGCACCCAGCGTGGTCGCGGCAGTGGGCGCCCAAAACACATTGCCGGCGCAAGCGCCACCATTGAGGGAAACGATGGAGTCGGCGGCGGTGTTGAGCGCCGCAGTCGTCGCCCCGGCGCCGGGGCGAAAGACGTAGATTCCAGAACCGTTCAGGGTTACCGTCGAGCCAACACTCATGGCTCCGGTGCTGGAATAACAGCCAGGCGGGATCACTCCAGGCGTGCCGCCGCTCACAACGACCGCACTGAGATCAACGGCGGAGCCGAGGGGAATGCAGGTGCCCAGTTGGGAATCCAGATCCGCCAACGCAATGCCTTGGTCGGCAATCTCGGTATCACACGGCGTTTTGATGATCCCGGTCACTGTGGTGGGCGCAGTGGACGGGGGGGTGGTGTAGCAAACCGAGCCGTTGATCGTGGTCGGATTTCCACTGTTGGTAAAGGTGTCGGAAACGATGGCGAAGTTGCTGGCACTACCCAGCGGCGGTGCCGTCGCCGCCAATGCGCCACAGCTGTATGTCAGGGACAGCAGGGAACCAAGCCCCAGGCTCAGCAGCAAGGCGGGATTTTTTCGACCGAACTTGGACAGCAGCGGGGCAGCATCGCGTGTGGCGTACCCTGATTTGGTGAGGGTGGTTGTGCTGTCGGATGGCATGGTGTTAAACCTTCTGTGGTGACTTAAAAGTAATTAATCAAACAAAAACTTATCTTGTGTGACCCACAGTACTGCGCTTGTCTGCCCAGCGGTGCGATTTGCGCGACTTATGTGCACGGCGGCCATTAGTCGGGCAGTTGGCCTACACCCATGACCCCGTCGCGTTACACATGGGCGCCCTCTTGGGCAAGCCTTCCACGAATCCGCCCTGGTTGTGCCACGGCGATGCCTGAACCAGAACAGCGCTCACTTTGGGCCATTGGGCATTGGGGATGCGCAGTGCTTCTTGTGCAGAGGGGTGCGCAAGGGTCATTGCCCCCTATAGCCCCCTATTGACCCCTTGCATGCTCATCTGCCACTCGCATTCCAGCGTCGCTCCGTTGCAGAGATTGCTTCTACATGAGGGCCAAAGGCAGTGCGCGTGTCTGTCGCTTGTTCAAAAAGCAATACGGTTTAACGCCAAGCGGCTACCACTATCCAACGCACTTGCGGCTTGCCGCCCAACATCAGCAAAATGTGCATGCAAAGCCAGAGACTTGAGACATGCCCCTTTGAGGGATCAACCGTTGATCATGCTTGCGAAGGAACAGCCTGAGTGACTGGCTGCGGACTCATGCGGTGTATCTAAAGTGCCTACCCATGCCAAATACACCCCGGCGCGATGTCTGAAGGAATTTTTGAACAGCGGCCTGGGGACTGTGCCGCGCAGCCACCCAGCCTCATGTATCGCCAGGGGTCCGCACTTCCGGCATCCAGACAATGAACCAGGGAGACCCACACATGTCCGACGGACCACCCGCTTGTCGCCGCCACAGCACCTTTGCAGCCATGGCATTGAGCGCATTCGTTGGGCTGTGCGCGGCTCCGCAGGCCTCGGCGGAAGGCAGCCGTACGCTGTACCCCTCCACCTACCCTACCAGCGGCGGCACCTGTGCCAACACGCTCGACCGGGGATGCCGCGCCAACCTGGACCTCCAGCCAGGCAACCGCTATGTGGGCAAGGTCCAGCGCCGCACCTTCCTCTACGTCTACGCAGAGGCGGGCGAGTATGTGCTGCTGGGCTCCCGCAACCGCACGACGGGCGGCGACATCCTGGTCTACAACCCGCAGGATTTCGGCACACCGGGCGACGAGACCCTGCCGGCCAACGCTGACTTCTCGTGCGCATCCAACACGCCGCCGCCGGGGAGCTTTGGCGGCAGCACTCTGGGAGAACTGAACTCCCGCGACCAGGAGCTCGCTGGCCCCCACAGCGCCGACGGCAGCGCCACCGTCACCAACGGGTTCGCGCCCTGCGCCTACCGTGTTCCCGCCACCGGGATCTATGGCGTGCAGTTCATGCCCGCCACCAGCGGCAACACCAATCTGAATGCCGACATCTTCAATCCGCTGCCCAGCACCTCCACCGTGGCCGCCTGGGACGTCACGGTGCGCACATCGGCCAGCAGTCTCAGCGATCTCAATGGCCGCCTGTTCACCTACGCCTGGCTGGGCTTCACGGGGGTGAACAACCGCCCTGTCTATTCGCGCCACGACTACGTGACGCTTGATGGCTACCGCTACTCGCAGGCACTGGCGGGGCTCGATCCCAATGGCTTTGCGCTGTATGCCAACCGGCTGGGGTTTCTGGACAACGGGCAGCCCCTGTACAAGGGTGTGCGCGGCAGCGACTCGTTTGTGACGAACCTGGCGGCGGGCCTGTCTGCCCAGCGGCCGGAGTTTCCGATTTTTTTCAGCAGCATTGCCCCCGCAGCCCCCCACTCGGCCGAGGTGGACAAGGTGCTCACAGCGCTGCGCATTCCGCTCACGCCCCAGCCACCTTCGCTGTCGGCCGCCACATTCACCGGCCGCCCGCCCGGCGTGGGTTCACGCACCCTGCCGGGTGCGGGCGGCACGTTCCGGCTTTCGATCACCGGTGCCTCCACCTTCCAGATCGTCGTGAGCCGCGACGGTGTGGATTTCAGCCCCTCCAATACGGCCAACGCGGTCATCACGGGTATCGCCGCCACGGGCACACAGGATGTGCCGTGGGATGGCAACGATGCCGCGGGCACCGCCTTTCCCGCCAGCGCCACGCCCTACGGCTACCGGGCATTCGCGCGTGCTGGCGAGATTCACCTGCCCATGATCGATACCGAGAACAACGGCAATGGCACCAGCACCGCCACGGCGACCTTTGGCGGTGGCCCCACCATCACCAAGCTCAACGGGCCGCAGGCTGGCAATACCACCGTCTATTTTGATGACCGGGGTTATGTCACCCAGAGTGGCACCCTGGTGGGTCAGGTGAACGGAACTCTCTGCCCCGGCTCCCCGCCACCCGCCTCCGACCCTGCGCAGGCCTTGGGCGGAGCGGATTCAACACTGGTCTATGGCGCTTCGCCACAGCTGTACCGCTGGTGGCCGCCCGGCGCCAATGCCAACGCCGACTGTGCAGCCACCGGCGGGTGGGGCGATGCCAAGGGGTTGGACCTCTGGACCTACATCACATCCCCGGCCGGCAATGGCGTGCTCTGGATTGACCCGCTCCTGCGGGATACAGCGGCGTCCATCTTTGTGCCTGCTGCAGCAAAGCCGGGCAGCGGGGTGCAGGGGCGCCTGACTTTTGCGAACCGTGGTGCAGACACAGCCACGGGGCTGCAGTACACCCTGACCCTGGATCACAGCTGTGCCGATACGGCAGTGAGCTTCTCCAATCTGCCCACCGGTGCGTCCGCATCCTGCGTGGACACGCTGGGCCAAGGCCGCTACGTGTTCTCGGGCTTCCCGGCCACGCTGGCAGGCGGCGCGTCGGTGCTCGGCGCCGATCCCGCGGCGCCCATGGCGTTCTCGTACACCGCCCCAGCGGCCGGAACCGTGACTGCGGCCGCCACGATTTCCGGCCCCGTGCCCGATGACCTGCCCGCCAACAACTCGGCCACCGGCACCACGGTGATCAGCCCGGTGGATCTGCAAACCACCGCCAGCGCGCCCCTAACGGCGCTGGCTGGTGAATCGGTGACCGTCCTGGCATCGTTTGCCAACCTGAGCGGTACCGCAGCGACACCCTGGACACCCAGCATTGCCATCGGGGCGGCGCTGAACTGCCCCTCTGCCGTGCAACTGGTGAGCGCCCCGCCCGGGGTGACCATGGTCGGCTTCGACGCTGCCACCTGTGCGGTGGCCCTCTCGGGCCTGCCCCCCACGCTGGCCGACGGGCAGATCCTGTCGTTGAGCTTCCGCTACCAGGCGCCCACCCTGGGTCAGGTGCCCATCACCACCACGGTGGCAACCCCGGGGGACGCGCACACCGCCAACAACAGCGCCACGGCCACCACCACCATCGCGGTGGTGAACATGGTCATCAGCCTGTCGGGCATGCCGCTGCAAGCGATCTCCGGGCAGCCCTATTCCGGGACGTTTTCCTGCACCAATGCGGGACTGCTGGACGCCGTCGGTGGCACGCGCTGCGCCATCGACTCAGGACTCCCCCCGGGTCTGAGCCAGACCGGCTGCGTGCTGGACAGTACAAATGCGGCCTGGTCGGCGGGAGACACCGTGCCAGCAGGCGCCACCGTCATCTGCAGTGTGGCCGGTACGCCTGTCACCATCGGGCAGATGGTGATTGTGGCCAGCACCGCCGCCGTGGGCGAGGCCATCCTGTCTGACAACACCGCCGCCCAGGGCTTGGCGGTGGTGCCCTTGCAAACCATCCCCACGCTCACACAGCCTGCGACCGTGGCACTGGCTGCGCTGCTTGTTCTGATGGCGGCGCGCCTGCGGCCCCGGCGCCGGGCGGGCTGATCGGCGTGTCCCGCAGGAACCGCCCCCCGCCGGCGCACTTGAGCGCCTGAGGGCGTTTCAGGTGCGCTGGCGCAGCGCCTCGTACAGGCACACGCCGCTGGCCACCGATACGTTCAAGCTCTCCACAGCGCCCTTCATCGGGATGCTGACCAGCTCGTCGCAGGTCTTGCGCGTGAGTTGGCGCATACCGTCGCCTTCGGCGCCCAGCACCAGGGCCACGGGGCCTTTCAGGTCGACCTGGTAAATGGTCTTGGGGGCGTCGTCGCTGGTACCGATGCACCAGATGTTGCGCTCCTTAAGTTCGTTCAAGGTGCGCGCGAGGTTGGTCACCATGAAGTACGGCATGGTTTCGGCCGCGCCGCTGGCCACCTTGGCCACGGTGGCGTTGATGCCCACGGCGTGGTCCTTGGGGGCGATGACGGCATGCGCGCCCGCTCCATCGGCCACACGCAGGCAGGCGCCCAGGTTGTGCGGGTCGGTCACGCCGTCCAGCACGAGCAGCAGGGGCTGCTCAATGCCGGCGGCTTCCAGGTCTTCCAGCAGTTCATCCAACGAGGTGGCAACCTTCACGGGCTCAACCCGCGCAGCCACGCCCTGGTGGCCATGGCTGCCGGCCAGCTTGGCGATGCGCACGCTGTCGGCTTCGATCAGGCGGGCACCGGCCTCGCGGGCGCGGTCGAGAAACTGGCGCATGCGGGCATCGCGCCGCGTGGCCTCGTAGTAAATCTCGATGATGGATTTCGGCGCGGTCTTCAGACGCACGCCCACGGCGTGAAAGCCGAAGAGAACTTTGGGGCTGGGCATGGGGGGATTATCCGCTGGCGCAGGGCACCGGCTTTGGAAAACTATCAATTTGATAGCTGCTAGCGCTTTATGAACAAGCGCCAGAGGCCAAAAACACGCAAAAACCTGGTTTCCGCCTCCCTCTCAGCGCGGCAAATAGCGCTTACACGACCCGCCCGGCTTCGATGGTGATACGCCGCTCGCACTGCTCGGCGATGGCGCGGTCATGCGTGACCAACACCAGCGTGGTGCCCTGCTCGCGGTTCAGGTCGAACATGAGCTTCATGATGGTTTCGCCGGTGGCAAAGTCGAGGCTGCCCGTAGGCTCATCGGCCAGCAGCACGGCAGGTTGCACCACAAACGCCCGCGCCAGCGCCACGCGCTGCTGTTCGCCACCCGAGAGCACCTTGGGGTAGTGAGAGAGGCGCTGGCCCAGCCCAACGCGGGCCAGCATGTCGGCGGCGACCTTGCGGGCATTTTTGCGAACTTCAGGGCGGTTGGCCAGCTCCAGCGGCAGCATCACGTTCTCCAGCGCGGTGAGGTTGCCCATGAGCTGAAAGCTCTGGAACACAAAACCCACCTTCTGGGCCCGCAGCGCAGCGCGCTCATCCTCGTCGATGGCAAAGAGGTCGTGGCCATCGAGCCGCACCGTGCCACGGCTGGGGGTGTCCAGCCCCGCGATGATGGACAGCAAGGTGCTCTTGCCCGAGCCCGACGCGCCCACGATGGCGGCGGTTTCCCTGGCGGCCAGGCGGAAATCGATATCCCGCAGAATGTCGAGGGTTCCGGTGGAATCCGTGACCGATTTGAAGACATGCTCCACGGCAATGATGGGTGTGGCAGCAGCTGTCTTGGGCAATGGAGAGGATTCGGACATGAAAGGCTCTTTACTTTGATTCGATATCAGCAACGGCGCCACTTTATCCTGCGCGCCTCTATCGGGCTTCTGGTGGGGCTTTCGGCGCCCTGCGCCATGGCCCAGGCAACGTCCAAGACAGCGGCCGCGCCGATTCGCCAGCCCGTGATCCTGGTGCTGGGAGACTCTCTGAGCGCCGAATATGGCCTGGCACGTGGCACGGGTTGGGTGGCCTTGCTCGAAAAACAGCTGACCCAGGAAAAGCTGGCCGCTACGGTGGTCAACGCCAGCGTGAGTGGGGAGACTACTTCGGGCGGCCGTTCGCGCCTGGCGGCGCTGCTGGCGCAGCACAAGCCCAGCCATGTGGTGATTGAACTGGGCGGCAACGATGCCCTGCGGGGATTGCCGCTCAAGAACACGGAAGAGAATCTGACGGTTATGACGCAGGCGGCGCAAAAGGCCGGGGCCAAGGTGCTGCTGGTGGGCATGCAGGTGCCACCCAACTATGGCACCGACTATGCCAACAAGTTCGCGGGCCTGTTCACCACAGTGGCCAAGGCCCAGAAGGTGGCCGTGGTGCCCTTCTTCCTCAAGGGGGTGGCCGACGGGCCCGATCCGACCCGCCTGTTCCAGCCTGACCGCATCCACCCGCGCGCCGAGGCGCATCCGCAGATGCTGGCCAATGTGTGGCCGGAACTGAAAAAACTCTTGCGCTGAGGGCTCAGGCGCCGGGAGCGCCTGTGGGCTGGTCCGGGGCCGCAGCATCGCCGTTGGGCTGGCCGTCAGCGGGCTGGTCGTCGCCTTGCGGATCGTCCGGCCTGCGCTGTGTTTTGGACCTCAGCTTCTCTTCCTTTTTTTTCTTTTTGGCGAGTTCGCGCTGGCGTTTTTCGTATCCGTAGTTGGGTGTTGCCAAGGTAATTGCTTCCTGAAGTTGAGACTCACTGTAACAGCATGGGTTTTTCAAGCCCCCGCTGGGGGGCGTTGGAGCGGGATGACCGATGCGCGGTACGCATGCCAGCTTGCAAAGCCCAGAACCGGCCCGGCCACCAGCAGCCCGATGCCCCAGAACCAGAGGGAAAACACCACGATGGTGGTGATAAGTGCGCCCCAGAGCAGCATGACCAGGGGATTCTCCAGCACCACGCGCATGCTGGTGATACCGGCCGTAAGCGCATCGGTGTCTCGGTCCAGAATCATGGGAATGGACACCACGGAGGTCGAGAAAACCAGCGCTGCAAATACGCCGCCCACCACGAGGTACACCGCCACAAAGCTCAAGTTCTGCGGGCTGAAGACCGCCTGCAGCACGCCCGTGGTGGACGGCATGCCGGTGTTGAAGAACACGGCAAACACCACCAGCGATGCACGCCCCCACAGCAGCTCCAGCACCACAAGCACCAGCACCAGCATGCCCATGCTGCCCATGTGGCTGTCCCAGCAGGTGAGCGATTCGCTCAGCTCGGGCTTGAGCCCCGCCTCGCGCCGACGGCTGGTGTCGTACAGCCCCATCGCCAAGAAGGGGCCTACCAGCAGGCAGCCACTCGCCAGAGACATGGTGTATTCAGGCCGGGTGCGGAACACCCAGCCCAGCACCAGCGCCATGCACCAGAAGCAAACGCCATAAAACAGGGCAATGCCGGGAGCCGCGCGCACATCCTGCAAGCCCTTGGCCAGCCAACGGAACGGGTCTGCAAACCCCAGGCGCTGCAGGCTCACGGGCTGGGCCACCGAGGTGTCTGGGGCTGATTGCTGGGCCGGATCGGCAGACGCAGGGAGGGGGTTGGAGGAATCCGATGGGGTGGCGGTCATTCGGGCAGTTCGTGGAAGTGGCAGCGGGACACCCGCGAACACTCACACTAAGCCAGCCCTCGGCGGTGCGCCACTGAGGAAACTACCACCCCGCGCAAAAAAGACAGGCCTCAGCCTGCCGGGAAGGCGTGCTCCAGGGCCTGCTGCAGATCGCGCCGCAGGTCTTCCACCGCCTCCAGCCCGATCGAAAACCGCACCAGCGTGCCCGGCTTCAAGTGTGCGGGCGGGCGGCTGCGCATGCTCGCGATGTTGTAGGGCACTACCAGGCTCATGGGGCCGCCCCAGCTGTAGCCCAGCTTGAACAGCCGCAGGCCGTCGCAGAACGCATCCACCTGCTTCTGGGTGTAGCGGGCATCAATCATCACGCTGAACAGGCCCGCTGCCTGCCCCGCCCCGCCCTGCCCTGCGCCACACAGTGCCTTCCAGTGTGCGTGGCCGGGCGCGCCTTCCAGCGCTGGGTGCAACACCTGCGCGATGGCGGGTTGTTGCTGCAGCCACCGCGCCAGAGTGCGGGCCGCTTCGTCATGGGCGCGGTAGCGCAGGCCGATGCTGGGCAGTGCGCGCAGCACAGCCTCTGCGTCGTTGGCCCCCACCCCCAAGCCCAGCCGCATGTGGGTGAGCTTGATCTTCATGTGCAGGCCCGGGTCCCGCGTCATGACGCTGCCCATCAGCACATCGCCACCGCCACTGGGGTACTTGGTGAGCGCGTGGGCCGAAACATCCACTCCCAGGCTGCCATCACCTGTGAGGTCAAACGGCGCAAACGCGAGACCCGCGCCCCAGGTGTTGTCCAGCGCGGTGATCACGCCGTGTGCGCGGCAGATGCGCACCTGCTCGCACAGGTCGGGAAACTCCATGCTGACCGAGCCCGGAGCCTCCAGCCACACCAGCCGGGTTGCAGGGGTGATGCGGGCGGCCAGATCGGCTGGGTCGAGCGGATCGTAAAACCCATGGGTGATGCCAAAACGCGCCAGTTCACCATTGGCAAGGTCTTTGCCAGGGCCGTAGGCGTTGTCCGGGATCAGCACTTCGTCGCCGGGCTGAAGCAGGGCCAAGGCCACGTTGGCAATGGCGGCAAGGCCGCTGGGAACCAGCACGCACTGCAGGCCGCCCTCCAGCGCACACAGGCGCTCTTCCAGGATGAACGTGGTGGGCGTGCCGTGCAGCCCATAGGTGTAGCCGCTTTTGTCCTTCCATTCGCGCGAGCGCATGGCTGCGACGTTGGGAAAGATGACGGTGGAGGCCTTGTAGATCCCCGGCTGGGGCGCTACAAAACCAGCAGGAGGAACGTAGTCGTGGTGGACGATGCGGGTGGCGAGGTCGGTGTCGTGCTCTTTCATGCCGACCATGGTAGCGCGCCGCCAGGGCGTGAACCCGGGCGGCGCGTGGTGTGAAGCGCTGTTTGCGGCGCCGGGGCTGATGCCAGCCCGCGCGCTTTAGCTCGCGCTGACCACCAGCTGATTGTTCACAGAACTAACGCCATTCACGGCCTTGGCAATGCCTTCGGCGCGCTCACGGGCCACGGCGGAGGGTGCGGGGCCTTTCAGCGTCACACGGCCATTGGCTGTATCGACATCAATCTTCACTGCGCTCAGGTCGGGGTCCTTGGCAAGGCTGGCGCTGATCTGTGCGGTGATTTCTGCGTCACTCAGAAAAACCATGCCCTTGTTGGCGGCATCCTTGGCCGAAGATTCTGCATTTGCAGCACCCTGCTCCACCTTCGTCTGAGCATTCTCCATGGCGCTTTCGGCCTTGGCGCGGGCTTCGGCAGCGGCCTGCTCGGTCTTTTCGACGGCGGAATCCAGGCGCTGGCCCACAGTCGGCTCTTCCTTCTTGCCGCAGGCAGACAGACCCAAGGCCAGGGCGCTCACGGCCAGGATGGTTGCAATACGGTGTGCAGGACGCTGGGAAATCTTCAGATTGTTCATGCGGAAACTCCTTGCGGTTGAAACATGGCGAGACTGTAAACGCAGGCAGCTGCGCACTAGGTCGGATGCAGCCTAGGCACCTGTAGGACGATGCCGCAAATTGCGCAAAGCTGGCCCGATGCCGAGGCGCGACAATGTACCCATGGCTTTTTCCGCTGCGTCACTCACCCGTTGGTTCCCCTTTTTGTCCTGGCCCCGGCCAGACCGCGCCCTGATCAAAGGAGAGTTCTGGGCGGGCATGACGGTGGGCCTGATGCTGGTGCCGCAGGGGGTCGCCTATGCAGCGCTGGCGGGCATGCCGCTGGTGACGGGTATCTATGCCTCGCTGATTCCTGCACTGGTGGCGGTGTTATTCAGCGCATCGACGCGGCTCGGCGTGGGGCCGACAGCGCTTACCAGTCTGCTGATCGGCGCGTCACTCACAGGCCTGGCCGAGCCGGGCAGCGCGCAATGGGTGGCCATGGCAGCGTGGATCGCTTTGCTGTCGGGCCTGCTGCAGCTGGTCATGGGGATGGCGCGGTTTGGCTGGCTGCTCAATCTTGTGACGTCCCCCGTATTGAGCGGGTTTACCCAGGCAGCGGCGCTACTGATTTTGGGCTCGCAGCTGGCCGCACTCACCGGGTTGCGGTCAGACTGGGGTGCCCTGCTGTCAACGCCTTCGACCGGGCTGTTTGACCTCACGGCGGCGGCGTTTGGCCTGGGCAGTCTGGCGCTGCTGATACTGGCCCGCCGCTGGCGGCCGAACTTTCCTGCAGCCATTGTGGTGGTGGGCGCGGCCGGCGCCCTGAGTTGGGCACTGGACTATGCCGACGCTGGCGGAGCCGTGGTGGGCGCGTTGCCCTCGGGCCTGCCGGCTCCGTACTGGCCTGGTGCGCTGCCATGGTCCAGCTTTTCTGCCCTGGTAATGCCGGTGCTGGTCGTCACGCTGGTGAGTTTTCTGGAGACGGCGTCCAGCGCCAAGGTAGAAAGCCAGCGGTCCGGCGAGCGCTGGAATGAGAACCAGGACCTCATCGGCCAGGGCCTGGCCAAAATCAGCAGTGGGCTGTTTGGCAGCTTTGCAACCAGCGCCTCGTTCTCGCGCTCGGCCATCAACCTGTATGCAGGCGCCAAAAGCGGCTGGGCCACGCTGTTTGCCATTGCCCTGGTACTCGTGGTGCTGCTGTGGCTCACTCCGGCGCTTTACCACGTGCCGCAGTCGGTGCTGGCTGCCGTGGTGGTAACCGCCGTGACCAGCCTCATCAAGCCCGGCATGCTGCTGCGCCTGTGGCGGGTGTCAAGGGTAGAGGCCGTGATCGGCGGCATCACCTTCGCACTGACGCTGGCCACGGCCCCGCGCATGTATTGGGGCGTGCTGGTGGGTTTGCTGATGAACCTGAGCCACTTTCTGTACCAGCGGCTGCACCCCCGCATCATTGAAGTGGGCCTGCACCCGGATGGCAGCCTGCGCGACCGGCACCTGTGGCACCTGCCCGCTCTGGCTCCCCGGCTGCTGGCGCTGCGCATGGATGCCGAGCTGGACTTTGCCTCGGCCAGCGCCCTGGAGCGGCGCGTTACCGAGCACCTGGCCACCCATCCCGATGTAGTGCACCTGTGCCTGATGGCCCAGCCCATCAACCGGATCGACGTGACGGGCGTAGAGACCTTCGCGCAGCTGCTGGCCCTGCTGCAATCACGGGGGGGCACATTGCACCTCAGCGGCCTCAAGCTTCCCGTAGAGCAGGTTCTGCGCCAGGCCGGTTTGCTGGAGCCCGGAACGGGCCTCGCGATGTACCGCACCGACGCCGAAGCACTGGTAGCGCTGCAGCAGCTTCCGCAGCCGGTGGAACGGGTGTGATGCTGGAGCCTTTCACCCCCCTTTTCCCAGTACCGCTGCGGGTTTCACCTAGACCTGGGGCGGGGGGTCTTCCCGCTGGCGCACTGGTACACTGCACAAACTCTTTTTGCTCCATTTGTGTCTGACTCTGCGGCCTCTCATCTGGTAGATCTGCGCGACCTTCGCCTGGATACTGCCCACGCGCTGGTGGCTCAGGCTGGCGGCAGCGAAGCAGCGTTGCACCGCGAGGTGCCCTCGCGCTACCTGCAGGGCCTGATCGACGGACTGTGTGAACTCTCCCTCAAAGACCCGCTCACCGGTCTGGCCAACCGCCGGCACTTCCGCGCCGTGCTGGAACGCGAAATCGATCGCGTCACCCGCTCGGGAGAGGCAGCATTGCTGCTGATGCTTGACATTGACCATTTCAAGAAGGTCAACGACACGCATGGCCATCTGGCTGGCGACATCGTGCTGCAGTCGGTGGCGCGCACGCTCAGCGCCTGCGTGCGCCCCATGGACACGCTGGCGCGCTACGGTGGCGAGGAATTCGCCGTGGTGCTCCCCGCATGCCAGGCCGGCTTTGGCAGCGTGGTGGCCGAACGTATCCGGCGTGCCGTTGCCAACACGCCCATCAAGGTCTCGGGCTCGGTGGAACTCCACGTCACGGTGAGCATTGGCGGCGCCTTTGCCCTGCAGTGGATCCGCTCCACCACCTTGCTGTGGACCGACCGTGCCGACCACCAGCTCTACCAGGCCAAGGCGGCAGGCCGCAACCGCGTCAGCATTGAGGAGCAACCCGACAGCACTGTCAGTGCCGAAGAGAAAAGCCTGTTGTTTGGCCCGCTCTACACCCCCTCGGGTTGGGGCGACCTGCCTCCGGTGGACCCCAACCCAACAGGCAGCGCCTACTGAAAGTTAGAAGATGAGCGACGCGCTGTCCCCTCCCCCACCCACATCGCCAGCGGCTCCTGCTGGCGCCGCCTCACCCTCGCACTCTGCAACGGGTGCCCGCATCATCGCCATCACCAGCGGCAAAGGCGGGGTTGGCAAGACCTTTGTGTCGGCCAACCTGGCTGCGGCCCTCACCCGCCGTGGCCAGCGCGTGCTGGTGCTCGACGCCGACCTGGGCCTGGCCAACCTGGACGTGGTGCTGAACCTGCACCCCAAGATCACCCTGCACGACGTCTTTACCGGCAAGGCCACGCTCGAAGAGGCCGTGATCCAGGCCCCGGGTGGCTTCAACGTGCTGCTGGCAGGCTCGGGCATGGTCGAGTATTCGCGCCTCACGCCCGAGGTGCGCAATCAATTCCTGAGCGTGATCCAGGCGCTCACGCCCCAGTACGACGTGGTGCTGCTGGACACCGGCGCCGGCATTTCCGACGTGGTGCTGTTTTCCATTTCGCTGGCGTCCGAGGTGCTCATCGTGGCCACGCCCGAACCCACCTCGCTGACCGACGCCTACGCCGCCATCAAGGTGCTGGCCATGCAGCAAAAGCGCCAGCATGTGCGCATGGTCATCAACCAGGCCGCGCGTCCAGGCGACGGCCGCGCCATCACCAGCCAGCTGCAGCAGGTGCTGGACCGCTTTGTCACCACTGAATCCGGTCGCCCGATGCGCTTGATCCACATGGGCGACATCCCGGCCGATCCCTCGGTACGCGACGCCGTCATGCGCCGCCAGTTGCTGCTGCTGCAAACCCCGGGCTGCCCTGCGGCCCTGGCGATTGCCCAGTTGGCCAACAAGATCGAAACCACGCTGCTGACCCCGGCCGCCTGAGACGCCCGCAGGCGCCACAGCCCGGCAGCAGCGCGGTGCCCCCGCTAGCCTCAGCGAGTTGCCTTGACCGAAGTGAAAGCGCGCCCCTCGCTGCGCTCATTTGATTTGCCGTGAACCCCATCGACACCGTCCTGAACATCTCCTGCTACAAGTTCGTGCCTTTGCCCGATGCGGCGGCCCTTCGCGAGCTGCTGCATGCGCGCGCCACGGCGGCGGGACTCAAGGGCACCATCCTTCTGGCCGAGGAAGGCATCAACTTCTTTCTGGCGGGCGCGGCCGAGGCCGTGCGCGGGTTTGTCGATGCGCTGCGCACCGATGCCCGTTTTGCCGATCTGGAGCCCAAGGAAAGCTGGTCGGCCACGGTGCCGTTTCGCAAGATGCTGGTCAAGGTCAAGCGCGAGATCATCCGTATGGACCACCCCACCATCCGCCCCGCCCAGGGCCGCGCGCCCTCGGTGGACCCGGCCACCCTGCGACGCTGGCTGGCGCAGGGCCATGACGATGAGGGGCGCGAAGTGGTCACGCTGGACACCCGCAACGCCTTCGAGGTGGACGCTGGCACCTTCGACAACGCCATCGACTGGCGCATCGACAAGTTCACCGAATTCCCGCCAGCCCTGCGCGCGCACAAGACCGAGCTGCAGGACAAGACCGTGGTGAGCTTCTGCACCGGAGGCATCCGGTGCGAGAAGGCCGCGATCCTGATGCGCGAAGAAGGCCTCTCGCATGTCTACCAGCTCGAAGGCGGCATCCTCAAATACTTTGAACTGACCGATGGCGCGCACTACCACGGCGGCTGTTTTGTGTTCGATGAACGCAGGGTGCTGGCGGCAGACCTGTCTACCGACCCCTTACCCACCGACAGCGAAAACGCTATCAATAAGTGAGCTTATAGCGCTCATCCATCAAGCGCTAGATGCCAATTTTGCTTGAAATTTCAGGCATTCAAAGCCAACAATTTGGCCAAGTCAGGCCTTGAAGCGGCGCTCTGGCAGCGGAATCCACTCCACCTCCCCCGGCACCTGCCCCATGGCCTGGGCATCCCAGTCACTGGCCGCCTGCACGATGCGGTCCTTGCGGCTGGAGACAAAGTTCCACCACATGTGGCGCGGCGCATCCAGTGCATCGCCACCAATCACCATCAGGCGCACGGCGCTGTCACCCGCAGCAAGGTGTGTGGCCCGCCCTGGTTCCACAACTGCCAGAAGCTGTGGGGCCACGGTGTCCCCGTTGAGCTGGACCGGTGCGTCCACGGTGTAGACCGCCATCTCCGGGACGAGCGCGGGGATCTCCAGTGTGGCGCCCGCAGGCAACTGCACATCGAGGTACAGCGTGCGGGAATAGGTGGAAACAGGAGAGGTCTGCCCAAAGGCTTCCCCAATCAGCACCCGCACGGTGGCATCTCCCACCTGCACCTGCGGAATGGCAGCGGCAGGCGTGTGCACAAACGAAGGATCGGCCTCTTCATGGGCCATCGGCAAAGCAGCCCACAGCTGGATGCCATGGTTCACATAGGCCTGGTTTGCGAGATTCTGCGGGCGGCGCTCGGAATGCACGATGCCGCGCCCCGCCGTCATCCAGTTGATGGCACCGGGCTCAATCTGCTGCACATAGCCCAGGCTGTCGCGGTGCATGATGGCGCCAGAGAACAGGTAGGTCACGGTGGCCAGGCCGATGTGGGGGTGAGGCCGCACATCGTGGCCCGCATCGGGCTCCACCGTCACCGGACCGAAGTGGTCAAAAAACAGGAAGGGTCCCACCGCCTGGCGCTGCACGGCGGGCAGCAGGCGCCGTACCGTGAAGCCACCACCCAGGTCCTTGGCTTGGCCCGACAGACGCAGAGGAGCGTTCATAACAGCACCCCCATCGCATCGACGACAGAGACAAGGTCAAAAAGGTGATTCATCGGGTGGCTCCTTGAGGGCTGGACAACAACGCCGCCAGCCTACCAGCTTCAGCGGTTCAGCTGCCCAGCTTGGCAGCCATCTCTGCCACACGCTGGCCAAACTGCTTGCCGGTTTCCAGGTCGCCAGGGAACATCTCGGCGGCCGAGGCGTCCGATGGCGACTGCGCCATGGCGCCACTGAACGAGCCGATCCAGTTCACATCGTTGCGCGTGGCGGCCTTGGAGTTGGCGGGCATCATGCCGTTGCCCACCCACAGGCCGCCGTGCTGCATGGCCAGGTGGAACATGTAGTCCAGCGTGATCTGCTTGTCGCCATTGGTGCTGGCGCTGTTGGTAAAGCCTGCGAACAGCTTGTCCTTCCAGGCCTGGCTGAACCAGGGCTTGGACGAGGCGTCGGCAAACTTCTTGAACTGCCAGCTGGGGCCGGCCATGTAAGTGGGCGAGCCAAAGATGATGGCGCTGGCAGCGGCCAGCGTTTCCCAGCCGCCTTCGGGCAGATTGCCCTCGGCATCGATGGCGATCAACTGGGCGCCAGCGCCCTCTGCCACGGCCTGCGCCAGGCGCTGTGTGTGACCGTAACCCGAGTGGTAAACAACTGCGATGTGTGCCATGAGAAAACTCCTGTTGAAACGAGGGGGACAAGGAAAGCGAGAACGGCGGAAGAACGGATTGAATGCTGGAAACCACAGCCCTGCGGTCAGCAGGCCTTTTGAGGGGATCGCTCAGCGGCCCGACTGGCGCGCATCCAGGCTCCAGCCGCCTGCGCCAAACGCTGCCAGTGCCAGCAGGCCGCCGGTCACGCCCACGTTCTTGAAGAACATGAGCTGCTGCATCATTTGCTTGTCAGCGGGCAGGTCCCAGAACGCATGAAAGAAGAAGCTGGCCACCAGCGTGAAGAATGCCAGCGCGAGCGCTGCCAGACGCGTGCCAAAGCCGAAGATCAGCGCCAGGCTGCCCAGCACCTCGACCGCAGCGGCCACGGCGGCGGCCACGGTGGGCATGGGCAGGCCTACCGACGTGATGTAACCGACAGTGCCAGCAAAGCCGGTGAGCTTGCTGATGCCCGCAGGCAGAAACAGGGCGGCCAGCAACAGGCGCGATGCGAGAGCCAGGGGGTTTTGCAGGGATGTGAACATGGTGAAGAACTCCGGGTGAAAGTGGGTTGAAAAAAGAACGTCGACTGTCAGGCGGCCAAATCAAACACCAGCACCTCGGCGTCGTGGCCATCGGTCAACGACAAGGTGGTTTCCTTTTCCATCAGCAGCGCATCGCCGCCCGACAGGGCTTGCCCATTGGCGCTGAGTGCACCGCGCACCAGGTGCACATAGGTCTTGCGGGCGGGGTTCAGCGCCAGCGTGGCGGATTCAGCGCCATCCAGCAAGCCTGCGTACAGGGCCGCATCGGCATGGATCTTCACCGACCCTTGGGCACCATCGGGCGATGCCACCAGGCGCAGGGCGCCGCGCTTTTCAGCCTCGGTAAAGGTCTTTTGCTCGTAGCTCGGCGGGATGCCGCGCACATTGGGCTCGATCCAGATCTGCAGGAAGTGCGTGGTCTGGCCCGCTGCGTGATTGAACTCGCTGTGCTGCACACCGGTGCCTGCACTCATGCGCTGCACATCACCGGGCGGAATGCCCTTGATGTTGCCCATGCTGTCCTTGTGGGCCAGTTCGCCCGACAGCACATAGCTGATGATCTCCATGTCGCGGTGGCCATGGGTGCCAAACCCGGTGCCCGGGGCGATGCGGTCTTCGTTGATGACCCGCAGGTTGCCAAAGCCCATGTGGGCAGGGTCGTAGTACCCGGCAAACGAGAAGCTGTGGAAGGAATTGAGCCAGCCATGGTCGGCGTGGCCTCGGTCTTGCGATTTACGAACAGTCAGCATGTGAGTGCTCCTTTCAAGACTCGACTGTAGGACTGCAGTGCGCCCTGCAGGGGCAGATGAATTGATGGCAATGTTCAAATAATCTGAATTAACATGGCACCACCATGCAAAACGCACGCGATGTCCTGACCCCCGATGCGCTGACCATGCTGCAGGTGATTGCCGAGGCGGGCAGCTTTGCTGCCGCCGCCCGGCAATTGGGCCTGGTGCCCAGCGCCCTCACCTACCGCGTGCGGCAGATTGAAGACGCGCTCGACGTGCTGTTGTTTGACCGCAGTGCGCGCCAGGCCCGCCCCACGGAGGCCGGAGTGGAGCTGTTGCGCGAAGGCGCGCGCCTGTTGCAGGACATTGACGCCGTGGCCCACCGCGTGCGCCGCGTTGCCACGGGCTGGGAGCCGCAGCTTACGCTGTCCATCGACGGCATCATTTCGCCCCACACCATGCTGGAGCTGGTGGATGCGTTTTACGCCATGAAACCCCCGACGCGGCTGAAGTTGCGCGACGGCATCATGACCGGCACGCTGGAGGCGCTGACCTCCGGCCGGGCAGACCTGGCCATCGGCGTATCCGTGGCGGGCAACAACGTGGCGGGCCTGCAGCAGGGCACGCTGGGCGATGTCTTGTTCATCTACGTAGTAGCGCCCCACCACCCGCTTGCGGCGGCTGCCGAACCGATCTCAGACGCCACCTTGCTGGAACACCGGGCCGTGGCCGTGGCTGATTCGGCGACACGTGGCGGCGCCACCATGGGCCTGCTCGGTGGGCAGGACGTGCTGACGGTGGACACCATGCAGGCCAAGGTGCGCGTGCAGCTGCGTGGCCTGGGCGGCGGTTTTCTGCCCGAGCCCATGGTGCGCCCCTACCTGGAGGCCGGCCGCCTGGTCGAGCGCCGCGTGGCCCGCCCGGAACGCAACGTGCGTGTGCACTACGCCTGGGGCGGCCCGGGCTTCACCGCACCAGGCCGCGCGCTGCAATGGTGGCTGAACCAGCTGCAAAGCCCCACCACACGCCGCGCTCTGCTGGAAAACCACCATCATTTCTGATCCCGATCAAGTCCCGACAGGGTGATACCGCGTGTAGAGTGGTTCCTGTTGGTTTTGTATTGCATCTCGCTTGCCGACCGTCACCGAAAGGCCTCCCATGAGCAAACCCGATCCTCTTCCCGCCAAACGGCTCCGACGCAACACTGCACTGGCAACCCCTCCCGTTGCAGCCCCCGCAGCCCCCACCACGTTCTCTGGCAAACCCCAGCGCCACTTCGCCATCATCGGCGCTGGCATGGCTGGTATTGCCTGTGCACGCACCCTGGTGCAGGCCGGACACCGCGTGACGGTGTTCGAGAAATCCTCCCAGGCGGGCGGCCGTACTGCCACCATCGACACCCCTTTTGGCAACTTTGATGCGGGTGCCCAGTACTTCACCGTGCGCGACCCGCGTTTTGCCCGCGCCATCGACACCGTGCCCGGCATCTGCAAGCGCTGGAGCGCCAATTCCGTGCAGGTGCTGGACGCCGCAGGCCGTGTGGCCGCTGCGGGCCTGCCCCACCGCGAAGCACACTGGGTGGCCAGCCCAGGCATGCAGTCCCTGGTGGGCGCCTGGGCCGAGCCGCTGCTCAAGGCCGGCCAGCTCATCACCCACACCCGCGTCACCTCCATCGAACCCGATTCGTTGAACGCCCCTGGCTGGCAACTGCGCACCGAAGGGCCTGCGGGCAGCCAGCACGTCTATGCCGGTTTCGACGCTGTGCTGCTGGCCCAGCCTTCGGTGCCCGCCCAGGCCCTGCTGGCCAGCTCGGCGGTGGACACCCCGCTGACCGACGCCCTGTCCAAGGTGGCCATTGCCCCCTGCTGGACACTGATGCTGGCCTACCCGCAGGCCGTGCGCCCCGGCCTGACCACGCTGGGCCCGCAGTGGAATGCGGCACGCAGCACACACCACCGCATCGCCTGGCTGGCGCGCGAGTCGTCCAAGCCCGGCCGCAATGTGGTCGAACGCTGGACGGTGCAGGCCAGCCCCGCCTGGTCTGCCGAACACCTCGAAGACGACGAAGCCCGCGTGCAGGCCAAGCTCATCAAGGCCTTTGCCGAAGTCACGGGCATTCGTGCCGCCCCCGCCCATGCGGACACACGCCGCTGGCGCTATGCCCAGACCACCCACCCGCTGGGCAAGAGCCACCTGTGGGACAAATCCATGGGCCTGGGTGCATGCGGTGACTGGTGCCTGGGGCACCGGGTTGAAGACGCCTTCGTGTCGGGACTGGAACTGGCACTTGCCGTGGCATGACGGCCGAGGTGGGCGCTGCACGGCGCTACGTGGGCCGGTTTGCCCCTTCGCCCACGGGGCCGCTGCATGCGGGCTCCCTGGTAGCGGCCCTCGCCAGCTGGCTGGACGCGCGGGCACACCGGGGCCAGTGGCTTGTTCGCATTGAAGATGTGGACACACCCCGCTGCGTGCCGGGGGCGGACCGGCTCATCCTGCAACAGCTGGCCAGCTGCGGCATGGTGCCCGACGCTCCCCCCCAATGGCAGTCCACCCGCAGCCCGCTCTACCAGCGGGCGCTGGACCAATTGGTAGCCCAAGGCCACGCCTACCCCTGCGCCTGCTCGCGCAAGGACATCGAAGACGCCCATGCCGCCCAGGGCCACACGCGTGAGCGCCATGCCGCGCTGCCTTACCCAGGCACCTGTCGCCACGGGCTGCAGGGCCGCGCCGGGCGCGCATGGCGGTTCAATGTCACAAATTTCAATCAAAAACAGGCCCTGGCGCTTGATGGCAAAGCGCCAGCAGCTGCAAAAATCATAGCAAATCATCTCCTGCAGTGGGAGGACCGCCGCCTGGGTCTGCAGCAGCAGGACGTGGAACAAGCGGTGGGTGATTTCATCCTGCGCCGCGCCGACGGGCTCTGGGCCTACCAGCTCGCCGTGGTGGTGGACGACGCCGACCAGGGCGTCACCGATGTGGTGCGCGGCGAAGACCTGGCCGACAACACCCCGCGCCAGATCCTGCTGCAGCAGGCCCTGGGCGTACCCACGCCCCGCTACCTGCACACCCCGCTGGTGTGTGGGGACAACGGTGAAAAACTCTCCAAGCAGAACGGCGCCCGCGCGCTGGACCTGTCCCACCCGCTGCAGGCTCTGGACGATGCCGCGCGGGTGCTGGGCCTGCCACCGCTGCCTGCCCCGCACAGCCCTTGCATCTCTGACGCACTGACCCTGTGGATCGCCGCGTGGCGACGAAACTACAATGGCGCACCGTGACCGAACTGACCCCTACCGCTTCCGCCCCCAACGCTGCGCCCGCTGCAGCCCCCGCGACGACATCTGGCGGGGTTCCCGCTGGCGTGACCCACCCCAAGACCATCAAAAGCTTTGTGCGCCGTGCCGGCCGCACCACCACGGGCCAGGCCAAGGCCTTTGAAGACTTCGGCCCCCGCTTTGTCCTGCCGTATGCCCCGGCGCCGCTCGACGCCGCTTCGGCCTTTGGCCGCACGGCACCGCTGATTCTCGAAATTGGCTTTGGCATGGGCGAGGCCACGGCCCACATCGCCCGCGTGCGCCCCGATGACAACTTCCTGTGCTGCGAGGTGCATGAGCCGGGTGTGGGCGCACTGCTCAAGCGCATTGGAGAACAGGAGCTGACCAACATCCGCATCCTGCAGCACGACGCCGTGGAGGTCATCGACCACATGCTGCCCGAGGGCAGCCTGGACGGTGTGCACATCTTCTTTCCCGACCCCTGGCACAAGACCAAACACAACAAGCGCCGCCTGATTCAGGGCCCGCTGGTGGCCAAGCTGGCGGCTCGCCTCAAGCCCGGTGGCTACCTGCACTGCGCGACCGACTGGCAGCCCTATGCCGAGCAGATGCTGCAGGTGCTGGGCGCCGAACCCCTGTTGCAGAACACCGCCACGGACTTTGCCCCGCAGCCCGACTACCGGCCCCTGACCAAGTTCGAGAACCGGGGCCTGCGGCTGGGGCATGGCGTGTGGGATGTTGTGTTCGTGCGACGACATTGACAAGCTGTGCCTAGTGCTCCACCGTACATCCCAATGAAGCCCATTCTCCAGAACTTGGTGGAAATGACTGGCCACCGCGACCACTTGCGGCTGGAGGTGTCGGTGCTGTCCACGCTGCAAACGCTCAGTGGCATCGTTGAAGTGCGCGCGCTGGAGCTTTTCACCGTGGACGGCGTGGCCCATGTACGCCCCCGTTCCTGGGTTGAGGACGGACAGCTCGTCTCGACCGACTCCGAAGCCGCCGCAGACCCTCGCCGCGAAACGCTGGAAAAATACCCCGCGCTTCGGGATTGCGTAGCCAGCCAGGGGGACAGCGCCCTGGCATCGCCCCGCAGGGGGCGCCATGTGCTCTGGCTGCCGGTGTGGATGCATGACAAGGTCACCACCTGTCTGGAGATCACGCAGTCGCGCGCGTTCTCGGCGCACAAGCTGGAAGTGCTCAAGGGCGTGTTCCAGGTCTACCAGAACTACCAGAGCCTGCTGGATTACAGCGAACGCGACGCCCTCACCGGCCTGTTCAACCGCAAGACCTTCGACGAGCAGTTCTCGCGCCATGCGCTCAATGGCCTTTCCAGTGGCCGCCCGGGCACTGTTACCGAATCTCTTCCCCCCGAAGAAGGCTCACAGCCCGGCGAGCCCGTGCAGCAATGGCTGGCGGTGGTGGATATCGATCACTTCAAGCAGGTCAACGACCGCTTTGGCCACCTGTATGGCGACGAAGTGCTGATCCTGATTGCCAACATCCTGCGCAGCTCGTTTCGCAGCCACGATCGCATCTTCCGTTTTGGCGGCGAAGAATTCGTGGTGCTGCTGCGCTCCACGACGCTCAGCACCGCCCACAAGGTGTTCAACCGCTTCCGGCTTGCGGTGCAGGAATACAACTTCCCGCAGGTGGGCCAGGTCACGGTGAGCCTGGGTTTTGTGAGCACCATGCAGGGTTCGCCCGTGGAGATACTGGGGCAGGCCGACCAGGCACTGTATTACGCCAAAGAGCACGGCCGCAACCAGGTCTGCTTTTATGACGACCTGGTGGCCAGCGGCCAGCTGGCCGCCAAGGTGGCCAACGACGACGTCGAGCTGTTCTGAAGCTACCCAGGCGGAGCGAAAGGGCACCACTGCGCGCCTTCGGCTCATTGTCTCATTGGCTCAGCGACTTCAGGATCGCCTCCACATCCACTGCATCCCGCTGCGCAGCAGGCAAGAACTGCTCCGCATACTCACGCCAGACCCCGCTGCGCAGGAAGAAGCGGAACACCTCGGCATCGATATGGCGTTCGCGCACCATGTGGCCCATGATCCTGAGCGATTCCGACAAAGTCTTGGGCGGCTTGTAGGGCCGGTCTGACGCCGTCAAGGCCTCGAAGATATCGGCCAGTGTCATCACCCTGTCTGCCAGCGTCAGTTCTGAAGCCTTCAGGCGCCGGGGGTAGCCCGTACCGTCCAATTTTTCATGGTGCGAGCCCGCAATCGACGGTACGCGCGCCAGATGCGGCGGGAACGGCAGGCCGCTGAGCATGACGATGGTCTGCACGATGTGATCGTTGATCTTGAAACGGTCTTCTGCAGTGAGCGTGCCGCGCTGGATCGACAGATTGTGCAGCTCGCCGAGGTGGGCTTGTTGCGGTGGCAGCACCATGTCAAAGCTCCACAGGTTGGCCGGGTTGCCAACCTCCACCGGCGGTTTGCGGGCACCCCAGGGCACGATGTGTTCAGGCCGGTCTGACAGCAGGGGCTCATTGGCGGGCAAGGGGCGCGTCGGCACATTCGCCAGCCGCCCCAATTCGGCTGCTGACAAGCCCAGCCGGTCATCAAAATGCCGCTGCCACACCTGGCGCCCGATGGTGGCCAGCCGCTTGATGTCGGCATCGGCCATGAACTCGCCGCCCACATTGCTGCGGGCCACAAAGGCAAACTCTTCCTGCAGGCGGTCACGCCGCTGCAAAAGCTCGCGCTGCAGCCGCACCGGGTCCACGCCGGACACGTGCTGCTTCCAGTAGTCCAGTTCCGCGTCGCGCCACAGCACCTCAAAGCGCATGCGCACCTCATGGATGCGGTTGTAGAGCGCCTCCAGCTTGGTCGCCTTGTCGATGATGTGCTCGGGGCTGGTGACCTTGCCACAGTCGTGCAGCCACGCGCCCAGGCGGAATTCGTAGAGCTCGGCATCCGTCATGGCGACGTGGGCAAATGGACCTTCCTCGGCCTCGCACAGGCGCTGCATCAGGGATTCCGCCAACTGGGGCACCCGCTCGCAATGGCCGCCGGTGTAAGGGCTCTTGGCGTCGATCGCGTCGGCCAGCAGGCGGATGACGGCATCGAACAGCTTCTTTTGCCCTTCGATCAAACTGCGCGTCTCGATGGCGACCGACAACGTGCCCGAGAGTTTCTCGACAAACGCCCGGAAGTGGACATCGTCCTGCTGCTGGTCCGCACGGTAGCGCAGCACCAGCAGGCCCAGCGGTTGGCCGTCGCGCGTGCGTAGCTGCACGCGGAGCACGCGCTGGGGCGTGGCCTGGTCGTCATCAGGGTGCTGGTCGCCGTCCTGCGGCTCGGCAGGGTTGATGAAAAACACCATGGGCAGGTGCTCCGGGTAGAGCGACTGGTGCTCAGGATCTTCGCAATACCTTGCCGTGCGCAGCAGGCCCGCGCGCTGAGCCTCTACCAGGTACACCGCACCGCCGGTGCAGCTGGTGGCGCGCACCAGCTCGTAGAGCACGCTCGACAGCATGAGGTCCAGGCGCGACTCGGCGCTGATGTGGTGCGTGATGTGCAGGAACTCCTGGATGGTGTCGGACATGCGGTCCACCACCTGACCCAGTGCGCGCACCTCGCGCACGCGCGACATGTGGTGTTGTGTCGGCCGCCGGAAATCAAACCGTGCCAAGGCCTGCGCCTGCGTGGCCAGCCCCGACAGGCTGCGCCCCACACGCCTCCCGGCCAGCCACCCAAAAGGCAGCATCAGCGCGATGAGCCCCAGGGACAGCCATACCTGGCGCTGCAGGTTTTCGTTCACATCCGCCAGCAGCTCCCGGGTGGGAATGGCCATCAGGATATGCAGCCCCTCCCAGCGCTGCGACTTGAGGGACATGACCTTGGCCAGCCACTCTTCGCCGCCCGCCACAAAGCGGCGCGAAGGCCCCTCTTTCATGTCCAAACGGTGCAGGGCCTGCAGGCTGGGCACCCCCAGGCCGTCAAGCGTGCGCAGCTTGAGGCTGGGCTGGTCTCCGTCCTCACGCACCAGCACGCGGGACATGTCCGGGTAGGCCAGCACGCGCTGGTCCTGGTCCACCACAGCGATCTCGGTGCGCGGCATCAGCCGCAGCTCGCCGATCTCGCGGCCCAGGTCGGTGAGCGCCACATCCAGGCCGATCACAGCACGGCCGTCTTCGCTGGGCTGGCTCAGCGTAACGCCGACCTCCTGTGTGGTGAAAAACACATAGGGGGCAGTGAGGACCTGCGTGTTCTTTTCAGCCGCCTCGGCATACCACGGGCGGGACCGGGGGTCATAGCGGTAGCCGGGGCGCACGGAGGAATCGATGAGACGCAGCTGTGCGTCGTAATAGTTCCAGCGCCCCACCAGGCCCATCAGACCCGCCGCGCTGCGCTCCCGCGCCATCGACTGCACCAGGAATGCAGCCTCCGCAGGCGCCTGAAGCCGTGCCCGCAGCGCAGCGTTGCGCAGCGGACGCATGAGCAAAAACTGCCCGTCGGAATACCCGATGAAGACCGCCGACAGCAAAGCGTTCTGCTCCAGCAGGCGCACAAACACCGGCAGGCGGCGCAGCCGCGCCTGGAGGGTGGTGGCCGAAGCAATGGGATCAAACGCCAGCAGCCTCAGCGTGGCATCCGCCGGGTCGACGATATGGTGCACCCGCTCGCTGATCAACAGGCTGATGTGCTGCGCACTGTCGTCCGACGCCGCGATGATGGCCTGCCGCGCGCTGGTGCCTACCTGGTAGACCAAGAGCACCGTGAGCAGCAGCATGGCAGATACCACGACCGAGGCGATCACCACCTCAAACGGGACGGTGATGCGCCACCACCAGGGCAGTTCGGCCGCTCCCGAATCAGGCGAACCGGAACGGGTGCCGTGGGCGGGCACCGGCTCTTGCGGACTTTCGCGCAGGGGGTCCATGCACTTGAATGTAGGGGGAAAGCCGGTTTTCCGTCACCCTATTTTTGGCAGAAATGGCTGCCACACCACAGCGGCTGGTGCCGCTATGGTGACCGGTACATCAGCCCAGTTGCTGCGTGACCCAGCCTGTCACCGAAGCCAGCGCCGCTGGCAGCTTGGAGGCATCGGTGCCGCCGGCCATGGCCATGTCGGGCTTGCCGCCGCCTTTGCCACCCACTTGCTGGGCCACAAAGTTGACCAGCTCGCCGGCCTTGACCTTGCCCACGCTGTCGGCCGTCACGCCTGCAGCGATCTGCACCTTGTCGCCATCCACAGCGGCCAGCACGATGGCAGCGGTCTTGAGCTTGTCCTTGAGCTTGTCCATGGTGTCGCGCAGGGTCTTGGCGTCGGCACCCGGCAGCGCCGCAGCCAGCACTTTGAGGCCCTTCACATCCACAGCCTGGTTCACCAACTCGTCGCCCTGGCTGGAGGCCAGCTTACCCTTCAAGGCAGCCACTTCCTTTTCGAGCGCGCGGGCGTTGTCCAGCGCCTGGCTGATGCGGCCGTTGAGCTCGGCCACCGGCGCCTTGAGGGTGCTGGCGGCCTGGTTCACGGTGTCTTCCAGGTTCTGCAAGTACGCCAGTGCGTTGGCGCCGGTCACGGCCTCAATGCGGCGGATGCCAGCAGCCACCCCGCCCTCGCCCACCACCTTGAACAGGCCGATGTCGCCCGTGCGCTGCACGTGCGTGCCGCCGCACAGTTCACGGCTGGTGCCGATGTCCAGCACGCGCACGGTTTCGCCGTACTTCTCGCCAAACAGCATCATGGCGCCGGTCTTCTGGGCCGACTCGATGTCCATCACGCGCGCTTGCGTGGGCTGGTTGGCCAGGATTTCTTCGTTCACGCGGCGCTCAATCTCGCGGATCTCGGCCGCCGTCACGGCTCCGTTGTGCGTGAAGTCAAAACGCGTGCGGTCGGCATTGACCAAGCTGCCCTTTTGCTGCACATGGCTGCCCAGCACTTCGCGCAGGGCCTTGTGCATGATGTGCGTGACCGAGTGGTTGCGCATGGTGGCAGCGCGCACGGCGGTGTTGACCTGGGCCTGCACGGTGTCGCCCACGTTCAGCGTGCCCTCTTCGAGCGTGCCGTGGTGGCCAAACACATCGGCCTTGATCTTGAGCGTGTCACCCACCACAAAGCGTGCCGACCCGCTGGTGATGACACCTTCGTCACCCACCTGGCCGCCGCTTTCGGCATAGAACGGGGTGGTGTCCAGCACCACCACGCCGTTTTGGCCGGCTTTCAGGGCCGCAGCGCTTGTTCCATCTACATAGATTGCTACGATTTTTGCAGTCTCTGCAAGCTGTTCGTAGCCCGTGAACTGGTTGGCGGCACCGGTGTACTCCAGCGCCTTGTCCATCTTGAACTTGCCGGCCGCGCGGGCCTGCGCCTTCTGCTTTTCCATGGCGGTCTTGAAGCCGGCCTCGTCCACTTCCACGTCGCGCTCGCGGCAGACGTCATTGGTCAGGTCGAGCGGGAAGCCGTAGGTGTCGTGCAGCTTGAACGCCACGTCGCCGGGCAGCACCTTGGCACCGCCGTCCAGGGTAGCGTCCAGGATTTCCATGCCGTTGGCCAGCGTCTCGAAGAAGCGCTCTTCTTCCACCTTGAGCACCTCGGTGATGCGCTGTTCCTGCTCGCGCAGGGATGGGTAGGCATCGCCCATCAGGCGCACCAGGTCGGCCACCAGCTTGTGGAAGAACGGCGTCTTCTTGCCCAGCTTGTAGCCGTGGCGGATGGCCCGGCGCACGATGCGGCGCTGCACGTAGCCACGGCCTTCGTTGCTGGGGATCACACCGTCGCTCACCAAAAACGCTGTGGCGCGGATGTGGTCAGCGATCACGCGCAGGCTCTTGTTGTTCAGGTCCGTCACGCCGGTCTCACGGCCAGCGGCCTTGATGAGCGCGTCGAACAGGTCGATCTCGTAGTTGCTGTGCACGTGCTGCAGGATGGCGGCCAGGCGCTCCAGCCCCATGCCGGTGTCTACGCAGGGCGCGGGCAGCGGCGTGACGGCGCCGGTTTCGTCCATGTTGAACTGCATGAACACGTTGTTCCAGATCTCGATGAAGCGGTCGCCGTCTTCATCGGGGCTGCCGGGAGGGCCGCCTGCAATGTGCGGGCCGTGGTCATAGAAGATTTCGCTGCAGGGGCCGCAGGGGCCGGTGTCGGCCATCATCCAGAAGTTGTCGGACTTGTAGCGGCCGCCCTTGTTGTCGCCGATGCGGATCACGCGCTCGGGTGGCAAGCCGATTTCCTTGGTCCAGATGTCGTAGGCCTCGTCGTCTTCCTGGTAGACCGTGGCCAGAAGGCGCTCTGGCGGCAGCTTGTAGACCTCGGTCAGCAGCTCCCAGGCCCACTTGAGCGATTCGCGCTTGAAGTAGTCGCCAAACGACCAGTTGCCCAGCATCTCAAAGAAGGTGTGGTGGCGCGCGGTGTAGCCCACGTTTTCCAGGTCGTTGTGCTTGCCACCCGCACGCAGGCAGGCCTGAACCGACACCGCCCGGTTGTACGAGCGCTTGTCGGTGCCCAGGAACACGTCCTTGAACTGCACCATGCCCGAGTTGGTGAACATCAGCGTGGGGTCGTTGCCAGGCACCAGAGGGCTCGACGGCACCACGGTGTGGCCCTTGGAGACGAAGAAGTCCAGGAAGGACTTGCGGATGTCAGCGACAGAAAAAGTGGGAGTGCTCATGGTGTTGTGGAGTGGTTGCACGCAGCAGGCAGGCCGCAGGACCCGCGCCTGCGCGCTGCCTGTCGCTGCCCCTATGGGGACCAACCTTTCATTATAGGTTTGCAGGCTGGCGGTCCGTGGCGGGAGGGCGACAGGGCGGGGATAGACGCCTCCACTCCATGCGCCAACGGATGCGGAAAAATCCGCTTGCGCGCTTTAAATATCTTGTTAATATATTAATAACTGCAACCCACCCACTGATCCAAGGAGCCCCTCGTGAACCCACAACCCCGCTGGCAAGGCATCTTCCCCGCCATCACCACCAAGTTCCACGCCGACGAGTCCATCGACGCCGAGGGCACAGCCCGCCACATCGACTTTCAGATCCGCAACGGCATCCACGGGCTGGTCACCTGCGGTTCTCTCGGCGAGGCCAGCACCCTCACGCTGGAAGAAAAGCTGCAGGTTGCCAAGATCGCCCTCGAAGCCGCTGACGGCCGCGTACCAGTGCTCGCCAACGTGTCCGAAACAAGCACCCGCGAGGCCCTGCGCTACATCGACGGCGGCAACAAGCTCGGCGTGGCCGGCTACATGGTCATGCCCTCGGTGATCTACGTGGCCGATGCCCGCGAGGCCATGGCCAATGTGCGCGCCATGGCGGGCGCCGCCCAGCGCCCCCTGATGGTCTACAACAACCCTGTGGCCTACCGCGTGGACCTGAAACCCGAGCACATGGTGGAGCTGGCCGACTGCGAGTGGATCGCCGCCATCAAGGAAAGCACCGGCGACATCCGCCGCATCACCGACCTGCGCAACACTGTGGGCGACCGCTACCAGCTCTTCCTCGGCGTGGACGACCTGGCCTACGAAGGCCTGGCCCTGGGATGCGACGGCCTGCTGGCCGGCGTGGGCTGCACCTTCCCGCGCGAAACCGTGGCGCTGTACGACCTGATGAAAGCGGGCAAATTTGCCGAGGCGCTGCCGCTCTACCAGTGGATGACGCCCATGCTGCACCTGGATGTGTCCAACAAGCTCGTGCAGAACCTCAAGCTCATCGATGCGCTGGTGGGTGTGGGCACCGAACACATGCGCCGCCCCCGCCTGCCCCTGGTGGGCGAAGAACGTGCGTTTGTGGAGAGCGTGGTGCGCAAGGCCCTGGCCACACGCCCTACAAAATACCAATCTGTAGCCTGAGACACTGAGCGCCCTACTCCACCACCACCACAGCACCATGCAACGCATCCACGTGATCGACTCCCACACGGGCGGCGAGCCGACCCGGCTTGTCATCGACGGTTTTCCCGACCTGGGCACCGGCACCATGGCCGAGCGGCGTGCGCTGCTGGCCGAGCGCCACGATGCCTGGCGGGCCGCCACCGTGCTGGAACCGCGTGGCAGCGACGTGGTGGTGGGGGCGCTGCTCTGCGCGCCACAGGACCCAGCCAATGCAGCGGGCGTCATCTTCTTCAACAACAGCGGCTACCTGGGCATGTGTGGCCACGGCACCATCGGGCTGATCGCATCGCTCGCCTACCTGGGCCGCATCACCCCTGGCGAGCACCGCATCGAAACCCCGGTGGGCACCGTAACCACCACCCTGCACACCGATGGCTCTGTCAGCGTGCGCAACGTGCCGGCCTACCGCCTGCACCATCAACTGGCGGTGGATGTGCCCGGCTACGGCCGCGTGGTGGGCGATGTGGCCTGGGGCGGCAACTGGTTCTTCCTGATCTCAGACCACGGCCAGCGTGTAGCCAGTGACAACCTGGAGGCGTTGATGGCCTACAGCTGCGCCGTGCAGCAAGCCCTCAAAGACCAGGGCATTCGGGGCGACAACGGCGGCGAGATTGACCACATCGAGCTGTTTGCCGACGATGACCAGGCCGACAGCCGTAACTATGTGCTGTGTCCCGGCAAGGCCTATGACCGCTCGCCCTGTGGCACGGGCACCAGCGCCAAGGTGGCCTGCCTGGCGGCCGACGGCAAGCTGGCACCGGGCGCACTCTGGCGCCAAGCCAGCATCATCGGCAGCCAGTTCGAGGCCAGCTACACGCTGCAGGACGATGGCAAGGTCATCCCCACTTTGCGGGGCCGCGCGCACATGAGCGCCGACGCTACTTTGCTGATTGAAGACAAGGACCCCTTTGGCTGGGGCATCCGGCTTTAACCCGACCCTGCTGCTGCACCCGCGCCCCATGCAACACACCGATGTCCTTGTGATTGGCGCTGGCATCGTGGGCGCCGCCTGCGCCCATGCGCTGGTGTCGGCCGGGCTGTCGGTACGTGTCATCGATGCGCGCCTCGGCGGTGCCACTGCGGCGGGCATGGGCCATCTGGTGGTGATGGATGACAACCCTGCCGAGCTGGCGCTGAGCCAGACATCGCTGGACCTCTGGCACACCTGGGCACCCCACATGGATGCGGGCTGTGCGTTCACGCCCTGCGGCACGCTCTGGCTGGCCGCCAACGATGCAGAGCTGCAGGCGGCCCATGACAAACGCAGCACCCTGCAAGCACACGGAATCGCCTGCGACATGCTCGACGCGACCGCCCTGTCCCGCGCAGAACCCGCACTGCGCCCCGGTCTGGCGGGTGCGCTCAAGGTGCAGGGGGATAGCGTGGTCTACGCCCCGCGCGCAGCCCAGTGGCTGCTGGACCAGGCCGCAGCCCAAGGACACCTTGTGTTGGAGCAGGCTGAAGCGATGCAGATCGACGGCCACACCGTCACCCTGCGCGACGGAAGCCAGCGCAGCGCAGGCGCCATTGTGCTGGCCAGCGGCATCCATGCCCCGCAGCTGTGCCCCGGCCTGCCGCTGCGCCCCAAAAAGGGCCACCTCGTCATCACCGACCGCTACCCAGGCACCGTGCACCACCAGCTGGTGGAGCTGGGCTACATCACCAGCGCGCACCACAGCGACGGTACCTCCGTGGCCTTCAACGTGCAGCCCCGGCCCACGGGGCAGTTGCTGATCGGCTCGTCGCGCGAGTTCGACACCACCGACCTCGCCGTCAACAACGCCGTGATGGCGCGCATGCTGCAACGGGCACTCGACTACCTGCCAGGCCTGGCCGACCTCAACGCCATCCGCACCTGGACCGGCTTTCGCGCCGCCACGCCTGACAGCCTGCCGCTGATTGGCGCGCACCCCGAACACCCGCACCTGTGGCTGGCCGTGGGACATGAAGGACTGGGGGTGACCACCGCCCCGGCCACCGCGCAGTTGCTGGCGGCCCAGATCGCAGGGGGCACCCCGGCGATCGACCCCACGCCCTATGCCCCTGCACGCTTTGCAGGCCTGAGCACACCATGACCGCATCCAGAACACCCGCCCTGGTGCACATCGTGGTGAATGGCACCCCCCTGCAGGTGCCCCCAGGGACCAGCGTCGCCGCCGCGCTGGCGCAGCAAACACCCGGCACCACACGCACCTCGGTCACCGGCGCGGCGCGGGCACCGCTGTGTGGCATGGGGGTGTGCCACGAATGCAGGGTCCGCATCCACGGCCGCACCCGCCTGGCGTGCCAGACGGTCTGCACCGAGGGCATGTCGATTCACACCGATGTCGGCACAGCACCCGGGAGCGCCACACCATGAACCAGCCCGTGACCCCACCCATGACCGAGCAACACTTGGCGCACGAGCGCTGCGACATCCTCATCATCGGCGCGGGCCCCGCAGGTTTGGCGGCTGCCCTCGCTGCCGCGCCCAGCGGGGCAGCGATCACCATCGTGGACGACAACCCGCAGCCCGGTGGGCAAATCTGGCGCGACGGCCCCCAGGTGGTCTTGCCCGCCCTGGCGCAACAGCACCGCGCGGCGCTGGCCCGGCACACCAACATCCGCCTGCTGCCTGGCACACGCGTGGTGGGCCTGGGTGATTCCCAACCCGGCGACAAGGCCCCGGCCCTGCTGCTGGAAGACGCAGACCGGGGCTGGACGCAGCACAGCCACCGCATCATCCTGTGCACCGGAGCCCGCGAGCTGTTGCTGCCCTTCCCGGGCTGGACGTTGCCCGGTGTGACGGGTGCAGGCGCCTTGCAGGCCCTCATCAAGGCAGGGCTCGACGTGCGCGGCCAGCGCATCGTCATTGCAGGCACAGGCCCTCTGCTGCTGGCCGCTGCCGCCACCGCCAACAAAGCGGGTGCCACCGTGGTCCGCGTGGCCGAGCAGGCGCCGTGGAGCGCGCTCGCTGGCTTTGCAGCGCAACTGCCGCGCTGGCCTGCCAAGGCGCTGCAAGCCCTCACGCTGCTTCACCCGCAGTTGAGCGCCAGCAGCCATATGCTGGAAGTCCAAGGCACCACGCAGGTGCAAGCAGTGAGGCTGCGCAAAGGCCAACACGCCGAAGAAACCATGGCCTGCGACCGCGTGGCCTGCGGGTTCGGGCTGGTGCCCAACACCCACCTGGGGCAGATGCTGGGCTGCACCCTGGGCGGACCGCTCAGCGGTGGCCAGGGCCTGGCTGTCGATGCACAGATGCGCACCAGCGTGCCCGGTGTGTTCGCCGCGGGTGAAGCCACCGGCTTTGGCGGCAGCGAACGTGCACTGGTTCAGGGCGCCATGGCAGGACATGTGGCAGCGGGAAAGGTGCAACAGGCCCAGGCGCTGCGCCCGCAACTGGCACGCTGGGAGGGCTTTGCGCAGGCGTTGCACGCTTCTTTTCCACTGAACAAAGCACTCAAAACCCTGGCGCAACCCGGCACCCTGGTGTGCCGCTGCGAAGACGTGCCCTACGCTGCACTGGCCGATCGCGATGGCTGGATCGATGCCAAGCTCCACACCCGCTGTGGCATGGGCGCGTGCCAGGGCCGCATTTGCGGCGCGGCCGCACAGCACCTGTTTGGCTGGACGCCTGCGCCCCCACGGCATCTGCTGGCGCCCACACGCATTGGCACGCTGGCCGCCTGCACGCCCGCGCCCACCACCAGCGCTCAGCGCGGGCCCGCAGCTCCCTCGGGCTGACAGGCGCGCGGCCGTTTTCTCCGGTCCTTCCTTTCAGGGCTTACCCGCACCCAGCAGGCATCCATCTTGCTTTTAAATATATTTGTTAGATATTAAAAAGTACAAGGCTTTTTCTTTCATCGCCGCGCTCTCCTCCCCAGGAACCCCATCATGCCCACGCCCAACAGTCCACCCGCCCCGCAATCTCCGGCGCCGCGCGCTCCCGTCCGCTGGGTGCTGGCGCTGTCCACGCAGGTTCTGCGCATGGAGCGGCATCTGCTCACCGCACTCATGACGTTGCTGGTGCTGCTGATCCTGCTCAACGTGGTCACGCGCTACACCGGCATGCCGATCTACTGGGTGGACGAGGCGGCGGTCTACACCGTGGTCTGGCTGACCTTTGTGGGCGCCTCGGTCATGACGCGGCTGCGCATGGACTTTGCCGTGACCATGCTGACCGACCACCTCGGCGCGCGGGGTGCCCAGGCGTTCAAGGTGGTAGCCACCTGCGGCGTGCTGCTGTTTGGCCTGGCCATGCTGGCGATGTGCTGGATGTGGATGGACCCCATCGGCATTGCGCGCTACGGCTTTGATGCCAAGGAGTTTGCGGCCGAGAGCTTCAACTTCATCTACACCGAGCGCACCCAGACGCTGAACTGGCCCACCTGGGTGCTGCAGCTGATCCTGCCGATCTTCTCCGCCACCTTCAGTTTGCATGCACTGGCCAACCTGCTCGAAGACATGGGTGTCGCAGAGCGTGTGACGCACGCAGGTTTCGACGTGGTCAGCGCCGACGCCGTGAACTGACTGACCTCTACACCAGGACCCCACCATGATCACCACCCTGTTTTTCCTTGCCGCGTTGCTGGTGGGTGTGCCCATCGGGGTCTGCCTGTGTCTGGCAGGCATGGTCTACATCGTCAGCATCGGAAGCCCGGTGCTGTTCCAGTCGTTCCCCATGCAGATGTTCGGCGGGGTGGACAGCTATGGCCTCATCGCGATTCCGCTGTTCATCCTGATCGGCGAGATCATGAACAGCGGCGGCATCACGCGGCGGCTGGTGGACCTGGCCATGGCCTTTGTCGGCTCGGTCAAAGGCGGGCTGGCCTATGTGAACATCCTGGCCAACATGCTGGTGTCGTCCATCATCGGCTCCGCCACGGCGCAGGTGGCCATCATGTCGCAGGTGATGGTGCCCGAGATGGAAAAGCAGGGCTACGACAAGACCTTTGCAGCCGGCCTCACGGTGTATGGCGGCATGCTGGGGCCCATCATTCCGCCCTCGGTGATGTTTGTGGTCTACAGCGTGCTGGCCCAGGTGGCCGTGGGCGACATGCTGATTGCAGGCATCCTGCCCGGCGTGCTGCTCACCGTGCTGTTCTTTGTCGTGATCGCGCTCATGGGCTTTGTCTACAACTACCCGCGCAGCGAAAAGCGCACGCTGGCCCAGCGCGCGCGCACCGTGGTGCAGGCCAGCCCCACGCTGCTGATCCCCATCATCATCGTGGGCTCCATCCTCAGTGGCCTGGCCAACCCGACCGAATCTGCCGCCGTGGGTGCGCTGGTATCGGCGCTGGTGGGTCGGTACGTGACCAAGGAGTTCCGCTTCAACGCGATGCCCGCCATCCTGCTGCGCTCAGCCATTTACTCGGCCATTGTGCTGTTTCTGGTGGCGGCGGCGGCCGTGTTCTCGTGGCTGCTGATCTACGGCAAGGTGCCGCAGATGGTGGCCGCCTGGGTGCAGACCGTGGCACACGATCCGGTCACCTTTTTGCTGCTCACCAACGCCATCCTGCTGGTCATCGGCACGGTGATCGACGGCATCCCCGGTCTCATCATGACCGCGCCCATCCTGCTGCCGATTGCCACCGAGGTTTATCACATTGACCCGCGCCACTTTGGTGTGGTGATCGTCGTCAACCTGGTGCTGGGGCTGATGACTCCGCCCGTGGGCCTGAGCTTCTTTGTCGCGTCGGCCGTCACCGGGGCCAAGCCCGGAAAGATGTTCATCGTCACGCTGCCGTTTTTCATCATCAGCTGCGTGGCGCTGGTGATGTTGTCGCTGTTCCCCAGCCTGTCGCTCGGTTTGCTCAAGTAGCCCGTCGAGCAACAGATCCCCCGTCCCCCTCCCAAGGTTCTTTCACACGGAGTTCACCATGACGACCACGCCCGCCCACACTGTCACCCGCCGCCATTTCATCCAGCGCCACGCCGTGGCCGCTGCCACCGTCACGGGGCTGGGCTTTCCAGCGCTGGTACGTGCAGCCGATGCCAAGGAGTTTCGCCTGGGGCTGATCACGCCTGCGGGCCACTCCTGGAACCGCGCCGCGCTGCAGTTTGGCGAGGCACTCAAGAAGGAAACTGATGGCCGACTGAGCGTCACCGTCTTCCACTCGGGCCAGCTGGGCAACGAGGCTGCGATGATGCAGCAGCTGCAATCCGGCGCGCTCGCCATGGGCTGGATCCAGGCGGCCGAGCTGGGCTCGCGCGTGTCCAGCATCGCGGCGATCAATGCTCCGTACCTGGTGCGCTCCACGCCTGCCGTGGCCAAACTCGTCAAACACCCATCTGCCACCAAACTGCTCGAAGTGCTGCCGCGCGAGACCGGCACCATCGGCCTGGGCTGGGGCATCACCGGCATGCGCGCCGTGTTCTCCACCAAGGACATCGCCGTGCCCACCGACATCAAGGGCATGAAGCTGCGCATCAACCCCACGCCGGTGTACCGCGACTTCTACCAAATGCTCGGCGCCGCGCCCACACCCATCCCCACGCCGCAGGTGTTTGATGCCATGAGCAACGGCCAAGTCGACGGGCTGGAGGCGGACATCGAGTTCTCGTGGAACCAGCGCTTCGACAAGGTAGCCAAGACCCTGCTGCAGATCAACGCCCTGTTCATGCCGTTCGCGCCGCTGGTCTCCGGCCGCATCTGGCAAGGGCTGGACGCCAAGGACAAGGACATCATCCGCAAGCTGGTGGCCCAGTCGCTGGATGCGCAGATCAATGACATCGTGACCACCGAGGCAGGGCTGATCGAGAAGTTCAAGGGCACGTCCATCGCCTTCAAGACGGCATCGTCGTTCAACCCCGACGGCATCATCCAGGAGTTCGACAAGCTGTGGCTGCCCAAGGCGCCGCAGATTGCCGAGCTGCGCAAGGCGGGCGCAAGCCTCTGACAGTCCGCAAGGGTCACCGGGGCCGCATCCCATAAGATGCGGCCTCCCGCAACGTCCTTCACGCCCGATGACACTCCGCCGCCCCTCCCCCCAGCAAGACCCCGCGCCCAAGCGGCGCGCGGCGGACGTGGCCTACGACGCCATCGAGACCATGATCTCCACGCTGCAGCTGCAGCCCGGCAGCCCCGTGGTGGAGGCCGAGATCGCCGAAAGCACAGGCCTGGGCCGCACGCCGGTGCGCGAGGCACTGCTGCGCATGGTGTCCATCGGGCTCATCGTGCAGCAGCCCCGGCGCGGGCTGCTGGTGTCGCACATCGACCTGGCCGATCACCTGGACGTGATCCAGACCCGCCGCGTGCTGGAGCGCCTGCTGGCCTCCAACGCCGCACGCCGCGCCACCGCGCCGCAGCGCCAGGCCATCGTGCGGTGTGCGGAAAACATGGTGCAGGCCGCAGCGCGCGGCCACCTCGACGACTACATGCTGGCCGACCATGAACTGGACCTCGTCACCCATCAGGCCAGCCAGAACCACTCGGCCGTCAAATGCGTGCAACCGCTCATCGTGCAGTGCCGCCGCTTCTGGTACGCCTACCAGCACGAAGGCGAGGTGTCAGAGGGCGCCCGCGCGCACATGCAACTGGCGCAGGGCATTGCCAGTGGCGACGAAGCCCAGGCCATTGCCGGCGCGGAGCAGTTGATGGAGTATCTGGAGCGGTTTGCGCGGCGCATCATTGACCGGTAGCACGCGCCACCACGCACACAGCGCCTGCAACCGCGTGGGCAGCCTCAGTCCCAACGGGCAAATGCTATAATTTTTATAGCTTATTGCGCTTTACCAATAAGCGCTAGCGACCAAAAAGGCTCAAATTTTCCACCCCAGCAGCGGCAACAGCAGGCCTATTCCGACACTTGCTGGCCCAGCAGAATGCGCTGCTCCAGAAAGCGCCACAGACGCTCGTCCTGGCTGAACGCCACGTTAAACCGCAGCCAGCCCGTGGGGCGCGGCTCCACCAGAAACAGCTGACCGGGGCCGAGCATGATGCCCGCACCCGTGGCTTCCTTCGACAGCTCGGCACTGTCGGGCAGATCAGGATGGCGCGCCCACAGGTACATGCCGGCCTCGGGCTCGTGAAACAGCTCGAACCCCAGGTTCAGCAAGCGCCGCCCCACCGTGCGGTGCGCCTCGGCCAGCCGCTCGCGCAGGGACTTGAGGTGCTTGCGCCAGCGCCCGTCGGTCACCACGCCAAAGGTGATGCGCTCGGTGATCTCTGACGAGGTCAGGCCCGAGATCATCTTGAGCTGCACCAGCTCATCGAGCAGATCGCGCCGCGCCGCCAGAAAGCCGGTGCGCAGGTTGGGCGAAATCGTCTTGGAGAAACTGCCCAGGTAGATCACACGGTTGAGCTGGTCCAGGCTGGCCAGCGAGGGGCGCACACCGGGGTCCATGTCGGCATAGATGTCGTTCTCCACCAGCATGAAGTGGTGCTGCTCGGCCAGTTGCAGCAGCCGGTGCAGGTGCGCCACGGATGCCACCGAACAGGTCGGGCTCTGCAGGCGCGGTTGGGTGAAAAACACCGTGGGTTTGTGCTCGGCCAGCAGGGCCTCTAGCGCCGGCAGGTCGTAGCCGGTGGCGGTGCGCGGCACACCCACCACCTGGGCTCCTGCAAAGCGCAGCATGAACAGCAGGTTGGGGTAACCCGGGTCGTCCACCAGCACCACGTCACCAGGTTTGACCATGCGGCGCGCCACCAGGTCCAGTGCCTGGCTGGAGCCCTGGGTCAGCAGCACCTGGTCGGCGTCCACCGCCAGATGGTGTTCGGCCAGCGACTCGGCCACCACCATGCGCAGCGCCATGTGGCCGTGGGGCAGGCCATAGCCATCCAGCTCGGGCCCGTCGGACGACAGCTGACGCATGCTGCGTTTGACCGCATCGCCAAACAGCCAGTCGTGAGGTAACCAGCCGCAGCCGGGTTTCATGGGCAGGTTGCGGTTTTCAAAAATTTGTTTGAGGTACCAGCGCGCATCAAAACGGGGCACCGGCCGCTCGGGCGCACCAGTACCGGGCGACGCGCCCTCATCGCCCCGTCGCTTCACAAAAAAACCTGCATTGGCGCGCGACACCAGCCAGCCCTGCGCCACCAGGCGGTCGTAGGCCTCGACCACGGTGAACACGCTCACGCCGTGGGCTGCCGCAAAGGCGCGGATGGAGGGGAGCTTGGCACCAGGTTTGAGCACCTGGCCAGCGATGAGACCCCGCAGGCCATCAACGATCTGGCTGACCAGCGGTGTCTGAAGATCCGGGCTGAGAGTGAGCATCAAAAGAACAGGGAAAGGGGCCAAATTGTGCACCGGGCCAACACCCGCGAACTCAGGGATTGCTTGTACAGGACGGGACACCTGCACAGTGTGCTCCCGTCAACAGCGACGCGTGCCTGGAGGTACCACCGCTGAACCCGCATTCGGTCCGGCCGGGTTGCCCCTATTGTCCGTCAGCCCCACCTACCCTGGGGCAGCGGTCTCCAGCGATTTGCAGCGCTGTGGGATGTCTTGCGCGTTGATGACGCCGCGCTCGAAAAGGCCCGCAGACCGTGAACGGTAGTGCCCAACCGATGGGCGGTATTCAGTCTTTTGTCCGATGCAGCGGCTATCGGATTGCATCCACCGCCTGTCCCTTTTCCGCCGCCGCGATGCGCACACACCCATGCCCCAGCGATAGGCTTGCCCCCCAACTCGATTGGCATCGGTGACCGCAAATCGGGTTTGAAAACCAATACCCAACACACCGAGGGACACCCATGCTGACACGAACATCTGAACTCAACTCTTCACGGATTTTTCAACCCAGGCCATGGGCCATTGCCTTGGGTCTATGCCTGGGCACAGCCACAGGCCCTGCACTGGCGCAGGCGACCCACACCCCACCGGCAGGCTACAAGCCGTGCGCCGTCGAGGGACAGAAATGCAGCTTCAGCGGCGCGGCCAACGTGGTCTATGGAGCAGGCACGACCTGGACCAGCCCTCGCAGTTTCACCAACGGTGTCAGTTGCAGCAACGCAACCTTTGGCGACCCCCTGTGGGGTGTGCAAAAGGCTTGTTATGCCAGCGCACCGTCGCCAGCTCCTGCGCCCGATCCCGTGCTGACAGCACCGCCACCGGGCTACACCTTGTGTGCCGTCGAGGGGCAGCAATGCAGCTTTACCGGTACGGCCAAGGTGGTCTATGGGGCTGGCACCACCTGGACTGCCGCGCGCGCATTCACCAACAACGTGATGTGCAACAACGCCACCTTTGGCGACCCCCTGCGGCAGGTGAAAAAGGCGTGCTACGTCAGCAGCCCCGTCCCAACGCCCGCCCCGCCCGCCCCACCGCCAACGCCTCCGGCACCGCCGGCTCCACCGGCGCCTCCGCCAGCGCCGACGCCCGGTGGCTCCGTAACGTACTACTTCTCGGACTGCCAGGCGGGCGCCGCCACCGGTTGCGTGCCAGGGAGCAATTCCAACCCCGGCACCCAGGCGGCACCCAAGCAGAACCTCACGGGGATCAATGTCAACACACTGCCTGCGGGCACAGCACTGCTTTTTGCGCGCGGCGGTGCCTGGGTGGTGGGTGTCACCACGTTCGAGAACATGAACGTCCGCGCAGACGCGCCCCTCACCTTCGATGCGTATGGCGCAGGGCCCGCCCCCCTCCTCAACACCAACAACAATGCCATCGCGCCCTTTGAGCTGGGAGGGCGCTATGCCAACACCTCCAACGACGGCGGCTACGTGTTCCGCAATTTGCGGATCCACGGCTCCAACAACTCGGCCTGGGGCTTCTGGTTGAGTGGCAATGTCCGCGACATCGTGATTGAGAACGTGGAGATATCCGGCTTCCAGATTGCCATCCACTCGCAGGCACGCGCTCCCCACGGTGTGAACAACGTGCTGATCCGCAACAACCACATCCATCACAACGGAAGCATGGGCATCCTGGGCCAGTTCCGCAACAGTGTGATCGAAGGCAACCTGATCGAGGCCAACAACTTCAGCGGCAGCGGCTTCAACCATGGCACCTACCTGTCGGGCAGCCATGGACTGAGTGGCACCAACGTCACCTTGCGCAACAACCGCTACATCCGCAACTCGGTGGTCAATGGCATCTGCCAAGGGGGCAACATGACCTTCCACGGCCAGATGGACGGCGTACTGATTGAGGGTAACCGGATTGAGCAGGATGCTGCGACGGATGGCTGCTGGGAGATGTCGATCACGCAGGGGTATGACTCGGCCGAATGGTTCCGCAACTTCGTGGTGCGCAACAACAAACTCATCAACGCCGGCAACACGGGCATGGCAGTGCAGTCGGCACCCGGGATCGTGATTGAGGGCAACGTCATCATCAATACGCAGACGACCTTCCAGACAGCCATCAATGTGGGCCACACCGAATTCCAGAATGGCGATGTACCCGATGGAAACGCTGTGGTGCGTAACAACATTGCATGTTTCCCCACACCCCACGCGGGCAGCACGGTGGTGCGCGTGATTGCACCGAACAGTGTGGTCACGAACAACACCATGGTGACCGGGGCGGCTGCAACGGCCGGGGTGTGCGCCCGGTAGCAGAGCGTTCAAGTTTCGGCCGGCAGAGGCCTCGCAGCACGCTGCGAGGCCTTTTTTCGTTTTTACGCACCGTTTTGGAAGATGGCAAGCGGCCCGCCGCTGCATCCCGATACAAACCCCTTCAATCCCCCGAGTGCCCGGTTTTCCTGCAGATCAGCGTGGGGGATTGCACTACGGCTACGCAAAAGGGGCTGCATTGTGCACCGTGTTGGCGCACACCAAATCAGGGATTGCCTGTACAGGATGGAGGACCTGCACAGTGCGCGCAAAACAG
>Ga0155493_1146_pt1 | contig 44676 bp, 39 predicted proteins | sample RifCSPhighO2_12_FD_107151 | JGI IMG/M metagenome (GOLD analysis project Ga0155493, IMG submission 107151) | Burkholderiales bacterium RIFCSPHIGHO2_12_FULL_65_48
TGGGGGGCATGCTGGTGGTGCTGGCCAGCATTTTGGCGGTGCAGTGGGCGATGTCGAGGCCGGTGCAAGGGTAGGTTCGTTGGTCGCGCCTGGATGCGGTCTTGTTTGCTATATTAGTTATAGCTAACAATGAGAACCATCAAACGCCAGGGCCTCAAAAGGCCCTAAACCATCGCCTTGGCTTGCGGCGCCTCAGGCTGCAGCGATGGCGCGGGGCGCGCCGACACGCGCAACCGGTGCCAGGGCTGGGTGGGCCGTGTGGGCCGATGGTGTGGGCGCCCGGCTGGCAGCAGGCAGCGGGGGGCTGCTGCCTGCTGCATCCAACTGGAACACCGAGACCAGCTGGACGAGATCCAGGGCCTGGCTCTTCATGCTGCTGGCGGCGGCGGCCATTTCTTCGACGAGGGCTGCGTTCTGTTGCGTGGCCTGGTCCATCTGCATCACGGCTTCACCCACCTGGCCCACGCCGTCGCTCTGCTCGGCGCTGGCGGCACTGATCTCGCTCATGATGTCCGTCACACGCCGGATCGACTGGACAACATCCGTCATCGTCTGCCCGGCCTTGTCGACCAGGGCCGTGCCTTGGTCCACACGGCTGACGCTGGCCGAGATGAGTTCCTTGATCTCCTTGGCAGCTTCGGCCGACCGGCCCGCCAGCCCCCGCACTTCGGTGGCCACCACGGCAAAGCCCCGGCCCTGCTCGCCCGCACGCGCGGCTTCCACGGCGGCGTTCAGGGCCAGGATGTTGGTCTGAAAGGCGATGCCATCGATCACGCTGATGATGTCGGCAATTTTCTTGGAGCTGTCGTTGATGCCCTTCATGGTCTCCACCACCTGGGCCACCACTTCGCCACCTTGCACGGCCACGTCGTTGGCATTGCGGGCGAGCTTGTTGGCTTGCTGGGCGCTGTCGGAGTTCTGTTTCACGGTCGAGCCCAGCTCCTCCATGGAAGCAGCGGTTTGCTGCAGCGCGCTGGCCTGGCGTTCGGTGCGGGCCGAGAGGTCGTGGTTACCCTGCGAGATTTCTGCACTCGCGGTGGAGACGCTTTCGGCGCTTTGCCGCACGTTGGCCACGATGTCGGCCAGCTTGGCACGCATGTGTGCCAGCTCGGTGAGCAACTGGCCCGGCTCGTCCTTGGCCCCCTGGGGAATGGGAGTGGCAAGGTCACCCGCCGCGATGGCCGTGGTGGCCTGTACGGCCTGCCGCACAGGGGCGGTGATGGAGCGGGTGGTCCACCACGCCAGGAACAACCCCACCAGGATGGCCAGCACGGTGCTGCCGCTCACCCAGGCGGTGCTGGCCTCGGCCTTGCGCGTGGTGTCCTTCAGGGTGCTGGCCACGCCTTCGTCCAGCGTGTGGGTCAGCTCTTGCAGCACGGCCGCGTAACTCTGAAAGACGGGCGCCAGCACGGTATCGGCCTGCGCGGCCACATCCTGTCCCGCCTCCTTGGCTTTGACGAGTTCGGTGCGCTTGACGCGGTAGGCATCGCGCGCGGCAATAGCCTGGTCGTAAAGCTGCATTTCCTTGCCGGACAACAGGTAGCTGCGCACCTCCTGCATGCGCTTGCTTTGCACCTCGACCACGGCAGACATGTCTTTCTTGAGCTTGCCGGCGTACTGGGCGTCGTTGGCTTTGAGGAAGGCTTCGGTGCGCAACCAGTTCATCTGGATGTCGGTCTGCCACTGGTGCACGATGCCCTGGCGCTTGAGTTCCGAGGTGGCAATGTGCTCGTTGCTGTGCTGCAGGGCGGTCACGCTCATGACGCCGAGTACAGCGATGACCATGGTGATCAGTAGCAGCAGCCCGAATGCCACTCCAAGTCGAATGCCCAGTTTCAGGTCTTTGATGCGCATGGCGGTTCCTTGAGGGTGCAGTGGCGAAGGTGTGTGAAGGGGGCTGGGGTCGGGTGCCTGTGGACCAGGTTGGTTTGCCGCGCTGGTCAGGACAAGGCCGCTGCCCCGGTTTCCAGGGAGCTGGTGCTTTGCAGGCGCTGGCGCACGCGCTCCAGGTAGTCGGCCCGCACGCGGCGGGCCGCATAGTCGCGCGGCGCACTGCGCAGCAACTGCTCCCAGGCCTCGCCGCGCCGTTTTTCTGACTGCTGGTGGCACTGCGCCAGCACCACGGGCGTGGGGGGCAGGGCCTGGGCCTCGGTCATGCATTCGTAGCCGTAGTAGTGCATGGTTTCCCACGCCAGGCTTTCGATGGTCTCGATCTCGTGGGGCTGCAGCTGGGTCTTGAACTTGTCCTTGTTGGCTGGCAGGGGGGCAAAGCAGTTGGACTCCCACAGGGCGGACATGCGGGACAGGTCTTGCGCCTCTTGCGATGCCGCGATGTCCAGCATCTGTGGCAGAAACTCGATGCCGATGAACTGGCAGATGCGCCGCAGCGTGTGTTCCTGGTCGCCCAGGAAATCTTCGTAGCGGATGGTGAGCACGCGGTCCGGGTAGCGCAATGCCAGTGCGCGGCCTGTGGCGTGGGCCTTGACCCAGGCCAGGGCGTTGAGTGTGGTGTCGAAGTCGTGAATGATCGCCCGGTTCATCGAAGCCACCTGCGCCCGGGGGTCGCGGACCACGTTCAGAAAACGCATTTCCGGAAACAGGGCCATCAGGTCGTGCGCGTAGTGGACGCTGTCGAGCGACTTGTCCATGGCCACGCTGGCCCCGTGCTGCTCCGCGCTGCGCAGCAGCAGCTCCCACACAATGCGGTGCACGCTGCGGGGTTCGTTCTCCAGCGCGTTGAAGATCTCCTCGGCGTCGAAATGCACCCCCGGCCACTTCACCATGCTGGATTGCTGCAGTCCCACCACGTCCTTGACCATCTGCCGGTACGCGCTGTCGTCGCGCAGGTCGCCATACAGCGGCACCAGGGGCATGAAGTCCACGATGTGCAGGGGGTAGGGGGAGTGGAACTGTGGGCTGGCGTTCAGGCGCAGGCGCAGCGCATGGCTGCCGCAGCGCCGCAGCGGAATCATCAACAGCGGAAGCGGGCGTGTAGTGCGGGTTGGCTGGTTCATGGTGTGTCTGACTCCAGGTGCGCGAAGAACTCGTTGATGAAGCGATCCATATCCTGGTCGGGCAGCCGGTCGATGCCGCCCGCGCCATGGCGACCGCCACCCGCCGGGTAGCGGCTGCAGAAGATGTCGGCACGGCTGGCGCTGGCGCTGCCTATGCGCAGGTTCACCAGAAAGTCGCCGTCCGAACGGGGCGTGAGCACGGCGACCGAACGCCCGTTGTTGCGCGCCACCAGCTGGTTGGCCAGGGTGCCGCACAGGCGCCTGGCCCATGCGCGGTCGGGCAGCACGTACACGGTGGCTCGGTCGTTGGCGGTGTAGGGGGCCAGGTCCTGCACGGCCTGCTGGTCGCTGGCATGGCCTTCTTGCAGGCGGCGGAATTCGTAGGCCTTGGCCATGAAGTCGAGCGGGCTTTCAAAGCGATGGAGTGACCGGTACAGCTGCACGGGGCAAAAGTGCAGGTCTTCGCGGCTTTCGCCATAGGCGTTGTAGTTGAGCAGGTAGCCCAGCTGCGCCAGCGCACCGCGTGTGGCCGCCGTGCAGCCATGTTCGCGCGCCATGCGGTCGGCCACGGCGTCCAGGTTGTCACCGTAGGCCGCCACGATGGCCCACTGGCGCAAAACGCCGCCCAGGTGGCGGTCTACCAGGATGCTGGTGCAGACGTCCAGGCCGGTGTCAATGTGGGCGGTGAGCTGCGGGTGGCGGAAAAGGGTTTTTGCGCTGTGGTGGTCGAAATAAGTCACGTTGCCGCCGCCATTGAGCACCCGGCACACGCCCTGCGCATTGCGGTCCCACGAGATGTCGAGCGCCGTCACCTGCAGTGGCCGCCCGGAGGGCAGCTGGTCGAACAGGGCAATGTCCCGCTTCACCCCGCTGATGAGAAAGCTGTCGCGGGGCTCTACCAGGCGCAGCTGGTGCAGCGCACACAGCCCGTCGGCATCACCGTTGAAGAGGTCATAGGCGTGCACCCCATGGGCCGTGGGGGCTGGCGCCGGGGCGGAGACTGGGGCGTGGTCGGTAGACATGGAAAGAAACGTGCAAAAAAAGACAGCCCTAGCGGATGTACCCGCGCTGGCGCAGGAGCGCGAGCACCTGCACGCAGGCATCGGGTAGGCTCAGGTGGGCGGTGTCGATGCTGAAATCAGGCGATTCGGGTGCCTCGTAGGGGGCGGAAACCCCTGTGAACTGTGGGATGTGCCCCGCTCGTGCCAGGGTGTACAAGCCTTTGGGGTCGCGGCCCTCGCACACGTTGAGCGGGGTGCTCACATGCACCTCCAGAAAGCGGTGTTCTCCGATGAGCGCACGGGCCATGGCACGGTCGCTGCGCTGGGGAGAGATGAGTGCGGTGAACACCATCAGCCCGGCGTCGTTCATGAGGGCGGCGACTTCGGCCACGCGCCGAATGTTTTCCGAGCGCTCGGCGGCGCTGAAACCGAGGTCGCGGTTGAGCCGGTGCCGCAGGTTGTCCCCGTCCAGCACAAAACTCGCAAACCCGAGCCCATGCAGTTCTTCCTCCAGCGCATAGGCCAGGGTGGATTTGCCCGCGCCGCTCAGGCCGGTGAGCCAGAGGGTGACGGGGCGCTGCTGCAGCAGGTCCTCGCGCAGGGGACCTGTGACCCGTCCGGCATGCGGGATCACCACCCGCAGGCCGTGGGGCGTCAGGCCTGGAGAACCAGCCGCAGCCGCAGGGGTCGGGCCCTGGGCCGGGTGCTGGAGCGAGGAAGGCTGCGGCATGGTCATGTCAGGCAAGGGCTGTGGGCGGCGAGCGTGTCAGCAGGCGGTTTCGTGTTGTCACTTGCACCGAATGGAGCAGGCAAAAAGCGGATGGCCCTGGACCACGGTGGGCGGGCCCAGGCGATGCGATTCAAAACCCGTGCGGCGCAGCAGGCGCTCCACCCCCAGTGGCGAGACAGTGACCATGCGCTGGGCCCCGTGCGCCATGGCGCACCGGCTGGCCGCCTGCAGCAGGCCGGTAGTGATGGGCGAGGAGAACTGGTCGAGCGCAGAGCCCGTGGGGCCTGAAAAATCCATGGATGCAAAGCGGGACAGCTCCCACACCTCCGGCGCGTCGGGGGCCGGCGCACCGTTGAGCAGTTGCGGAAACACCTCGGCCAGCAGGTAGGGGCGGGTGGTGGGCAGAAGCCGGGCGGTGCCAATGACCTCGCCGTCTTCGTTCTGGGCGATGACGTAGACGGTGTCGTCCCGGTCGAACTGGTCCAGCTCCAGGGCATCGCGGCAGTGCAGCTGCCAGCCCAGTTTTTCCACAAAAACGCGGTGCCGGTACCGGGCCATGCGGGTCATCAGTGGTGGACGCAGTTCCGCAGAGCAGCCAGAGGTGATGCGCATCGGAGATTCCCTCATGAGTTTTCCCCATTAGAAAATCACCCGAAAATATTTGTAACTACCAACTCTGGTAGGTGTTGCCTGACCCCGTCCCTCTCAAAATCAACTCGCCAAAGGGCTTCAATGCCGCCAGAATGTGGAAAAACGTAACGGCGGTTGATGGTGCGTAATTCGCATGCGGATGGTCAGTCTCTGTGGGGTGGTGCTCGGTGTTGGAGTCCTATGACAAGCTGGCAAGAAGATCTTTTGGGGGTGATGGACCGCGCGCAGTCTGAGCAAGAGGTTTTTTGCAAAATCGAGCTTGCTGCGCACGCTTTGGGGTTTGAGTACTGCGCCTATGGCCTGCGGGTACCCATGCCCCTGTCCAACCCAAAGACCATTTTCTTGAACAACTACCCGCCGGCCTGGCAGGAGCGGTATGTGCAGCAGGGCTATGTGCAGGTGGACCCCACGGTGCAGCATGGGTGCCGCAAGCAGACCCCGCTGGTCTGGTCAGACGACGTGTTTGCATCGGCCCAGGATTTCTGGGAGGACGCGCGATCGTTTGGCCTGCGCTTTGGATGGGCGCAATCGTGCATTGACGGGGGCGGGGTGCGCGGCATGCTGACGCTGGCGCGTTCGTCCGATGCCCTGACACCCGACGAGATTGCCCACAGCGAGATGAAGATGCGCTGGCTGGCGCACATTGCGCACCTGATCCTGTCGCGCATCTTTACGACACGCCAGGCCGAAGAGATGCAGCCGCATCTGACGGCCAGAGAAATCGAGGTGCTCAAATGGACCGCCGACGGCAAGACCTCTGCCGACATCTCCTCGCTGCTGGATGTGTCGGAAAACACCGTGAACTTCCACGTCAAGAATGCCGTGACCAAACTGCAAACCACCAACAAGACGGCTGCCACCGTGCGTGCCGCCATGCTGGGGTTGCTGGGCTGATGCAGCGGCCCGGGGGCGCTGTAGGCCCTTGCGCACAGCCAGACCGCACCAAGCTGGGATGGGCCGCAACCTGGGCGGCCTGTGGGGAGCGGGCGTGAACGCCATGCAGGTGTCGCCGGATGGCCTGCTGCGCCTGTCGATTGACGAGTTGCTGTCCCTGCCCATCCACCATCTGATGTCGGCGGTAGACCTGGACCTGGTGGTGCCGCGCACCGCCGTGTGCGGCTGCGAAACCACCATCAGCGGCTATACCGAATGGGTGAGCGCGTCCTGCCCCGTGGTTTCCATTGGCTGGGACTGGCACATCAGTCTCTGGACAGCGCAACGGCCCTTTGCCTGGGCACGGCTGGGCCAGCCCCGCAGCAACGTGATGCTGGTGTATTCCACGGGCAACGACACCGGGTGGCATAAGAACCTGGAACTGCTGTCCACGGTGGTGGACGCTTTGCCCTGGCAGGAGCAATTGAGCCATTCGGTGACGGCCCTGCTGCCCAGTCATTGAGTATGGTTTGCTATTAAATATATAGCTATAAATGACACCCTTCAAGCGCTGGGTGGCAAATAACTTCAAAAATCAGCTGCGAACTTCCACCGCATGGCCTGCCCGGTGGTGGGGTGGGCCAAGGCCAGTTCCCCGGCATGCAGCAGCAGGCGTGGCGCCTGGGCCTGGGTGGCGGCATTGGCGTACAGCGCGTCTCCCAGGATCGGGTGGCCCAGGGCGGCCAGATGCACGCGCAGTTGGTGCGTGCGGCCAGTGACGGGTTCGAGCTCGACCCGCGTGGTTCCTGCCGCCGTGTTGTGGTCCAGGGGGCGCCAGCGGGTGTGGCTGGGCTTGCCGTGCTCTGCATCAATCACGCGCAGGGGGCGTCGCTCCCAGTCGGCAGCGATGGGCAGATGGATGTCTGCCCAGGAGCCGGGCGGTTCTGCCACCAGGCCTTGCACGATTGCGACGTAGCGCTTGTGAATCTGCCGCTGTTCGAACGCCAGGCTCAGGCGCCGTTGTGCCTCGGCATGCCGGGCCATGAGCACCAGGCCTGAGGTGGCCTGGTCCAGCCGGTGCACGATGAGTGCGCCGGGCCAGTGCTGCTGAGCGCGGGCACTCAGGCAGTCTTGCTTGTCGGGGCCGCGCCCTGGTACGCACAGCAGGCCTGAGGGCTTGCAGAGCACGAGCAGGTCGGCATCCTCATACAGTGCCACCGGGGCGGGTAGGCCAGCAGTGTCCGCAGCCAGCGCGCTGGTTTCAGCCTGCGGCATGGCTGTCGCCGCCCACCAGGCGCTGCACGGTGGCGCAAAGCTCTTCCACGTCGTTGGGCTTGTGGATCAATGCCTGTGCGCCTTCGGCCAGCGCAGCCTGTTCGATTTCGGCCGTGACGTAGCCCGAGGCCAGGGCCACGGGCAGGTCGGGGCGGATCAGGCGGGCTTCGCGCACCAGGTCCACTCCACAGAAGCCGGGCATGTTGTAGTCGGTAACCAGCAGGTCAAAGGCCTGCGGGGCAGCGCGCAGCGCGGCCGTGGCCTCGTGCGGGTCGGTGTAGCCGCTGACCTCATAGCCCCGGCGGCGCAGCAGGCGCTGCACCAGAAACACCAGGGCCTGGTCATCGTCCACGTACATCACGTGGTGCTTCTTGCGCGGTGCGCTGCCAAGGGTATCGGTGGCGTGAGGCGTCGAGGGTGCGGAGGATGCTGGTGCGGCCTGCACCGCTTGAGTGGGCTGCGCATCCAGGGTGCTTTGCGCCGCGCTGTGGGCGACCGGAAAGTACAACGTGAACCGGCTGCCCTGGCCGGGGGCACTGTGCACGTCCACGCCGCCTTCATGTGTGCGCATCACGCCGTGCACCACCGCCAGCCCGAGGCCCGTGCCCTGGCCCACGGGCTTGGTGGTGAAGAAGGGCTCGAAGATGCGTTCCAGCGTGGCAGCGTCCATGCCGGGGCCACTGTCGCGCACGGTCAGTGCGACATAGTCCACGGGGGCCAGGCCCAGCCGTTCGCTCAGGCGCTGGTCGGGCTGCACGGCAGCGGCCTCCACATGGATGCTGCCGCGCTCGGTGCCTTGGCTCTGGATGGCGTGGACCGCATTGGTGCACAGGTTGAGCAGGGCCTGCTCGACCTGCGTGGCATCGGCCAGCACGGGGGGCAGGCCTGCTTGCAACTGCATGTGCAGCTCGATGGCGGGGGGCAGGGTGACGCGCAGCAGGCGTTCGGTGTCGTGCACCACTTCGGCCAACGACACTGCGGAGCGCTGCGGTGGCTCGTTGCGGCTGAAGGTGAGGATCTGGCGCACCAGGTCGCGCGCGCGCCGACCGGCCTTGTCGATCTCCATCAGGCTTTCCAGCACGGGCGAACCTGCTGCACAGTCGGCCTTGGCCAGTTCGACATTGCCCAGGATCGCGCCCAGGATGTTGTTGAAGTCGTGAGCAATGCCGCCCGCCATGGTGCCCACGGCCTGCATCTTGTGCGACTCGCGCAGCTGGGCTTCCAGCTCGCTGCGGTGCGCCTCGGCCTTCTTGCGGCCGGTCAGGTCGCGGGCGAACACGGTGGTGGTTTCGCCCTCGGCATGGCGCTCGAACGACACGCTCACCTCTACCGCCAGTTCCTTGCCGCTGGCGGTCAACGCCGTCATCTCGCCCAGCAGGGCCTGGGTGGTGAGCTGGGCAAACGCCAGCGCCTGCGCCGCATCGGGCAAAAAGCGGTCCAGCGTACTGCCCAGCGCGTCGCTGGCGCTGCACTGGAACAGCGCTGCCGCCGTAGGGTTGAACACGGTGATGCGCTGGTGCTGGTCCACGCAAATGATGGCGTCCAGCGCGGAGTTGATGATGGCCTCCAGCCGCTTCTCACTGGCGCGGATCTGTTCGTTGCGCTGCTGCAGGGTGATGGCGCTGTGCTGTAGCGCCTGGCGCTCGGCCAGCAGTGGGCCTTGGTCGATCACTGCACACAGAAACTGCGACAGGGGGGGACCACTGCTTTGCGGGGCCTCAATGTGCGCGATGTGCAGGTCGCCCGTGATGGGCGTATCTGCATTGATGGAAAAAACGACCTCCTTGACCTCGCTGCGGCCCAGGTCCTGCGCCAGCGCGAAGGCCTCGCGCACGCGCCGGGCGTCCTGCGGGCGCACAAAGGGCATCAGTGCCGTGAGCGGGCGGTCGCGTTCGGTGGGCTGGAACGAGCGGTGCGCCATCGAGTTGGCCTGCACCACCATGTCGTGTTCGTCCACCACCATGAGGGCCAGCGGCACACTGGCAAACAGGGTCTCGAAGCGTTCGTAGGCGCTTTCCGCCACGGTCTGGCTGTAGCGCAGGACCTTGTTCTGGCTCTCCAGCTCTGCCTGGTAGGCGCGCAGCTCAGCCACCAGGCCCTCGGCTCCTGTGCTGGGGGGCGTGGCACGCGGGGTGGGTGTCCCGGGCGCGTGACCTGTGGGAGCGGGCTGCCGCCCCGCAGGGTCCAGAAACGACAGGTCGGGTTCACTCATGGGAGGGGCGCGGCCAGGGGTTTTGGCGCGAGGAAAGTGCGCGCGCTGCGCAATGCTGTGGGCCAGAAAGCATGGCCACGAGTGTACGCCCGCAAGCCTGCGGATCCTGCAGGCCCCGGGGGTTCGTACACGCAGAGACCGGGGTGAACGGCTTCAGCGCCTCTTTCAAGGGGCGATTGTTGATCAATTGCGAACAATCCTTTTCTCTCACGGGGCTTACCGAAGGAGATTCGGATCCCTACAGTTCCACCATCCCGCATTTTTTGGATCCAACCCGATCGCTACTGACTGTCAGGAATTTTTGCCATGAACCCCATCGACGACACCTCCCTTGCCCAACCCCTGCTGAATAAACTGCAATGGCGCTATGCCGCCAAGAAGATGAACCCCACCAAGGCGGTTCCGCAGGAGAAGGTGGAGCGCATTCTCGAAGCCGCGCGCCTGGCGCCCACCTCCAGTGGCCTGCAGCCCTTTGAAATCATCGTGGTGACCGATCCCGCTGTGCGCGCCAAGATCCAGCCCATCGCCTGGAACCAGGCCCAGATCACCGACGGCTCGCACCTGCTGGTGTTTGCTGCATGGGACAACTACACGGCCGACCGCATCAACATGATGTTCGATCTGACCAATGACCAGCGTGGCTTCAAGAACGAAGGCTGGGAAAACTACCGCCAGATGCTGCTGAACAGCTACCCCCAGCGCGATGCCGAGGTGAACTTCCAGCACGCAGCCCGCCAAGCCTACATTGGCATGAGTGCCGCACTGATTGCCGCTGCGTTTGAAGAGGTGGACTCCACCCCCATGGAAGGCTTTGACCCCAACGCGCTCGATGAGATCCTGGGCCTTCGGGCACGTGGCCTGCGCAGCGTGTCGATCCTGCCGCTGGGTTACCGCGCCGATGAAGGCGACTGGCTGGTGAACCTGAAGAAGGTGCGCCGCCCCCGCGAGCAGTTCGTGACTGAAGTCTGAGGATCTCCTCCTAAGGCACAAAAAAAGGCTGGACGGTGGTCCAGCCTTTTTTGCGTGGGGAGCCTCAGCGTGTGGCGGGTGCTGCATCCGTCACGCGGCGCATGGGCGTCAGTACAAAAGCCAGCGCGGCCAGCACCACCAGCGTACCTCCGCTGGCCGCAAACAGCTGGGTCAGCGTGATGCTTTTCATCACCCAGCCCGTGACGGCTGCGGAGATGGGGGCCAGGCCCATGAAGATGAACATGAACAGGCTCATCGCCCGGCCAATCAGGGCCGGTGGCACACGTTGCTGGATCCAGGTGAACACGCTCACCTGCATGAAGCCGCCGAGCAGGCCGATGACCAGCATCAGCGTTGCGCCCTGCCACACGGCCGTGATCAGCCCCAGAGGCATGAACAGTACACCGATGATGGCGTCGAACGCCAGGATGGTCATGCCCAGGCTGCCAAAACGCAGCCTCGGCAACATGCCCGACACCACCATGCCCAGGAGCGTGCCCGCGCCATGGGCGCCCACCATGGTGCCGAACGCGGCTGCGCCCAGCGCTGGCGTGCTGCTGGCCAGTACGGGGATGGCGATGTGGATGGGGCCCATGATGAACAGGGCGATGGCGCTCCAGTAGAGAAAGCAGGTGCGCAGTTCTCCATCGCGCCAGAAGTGAACGAGGCCCTGCGCCACCGATGCCAGCACCGCCTGGGGTGCGGCAGCCGGGGCCGAGTTGCCTGCATGGGTCTGCACCTTGGACAGCGTCCAGGCGGACACCGCAAAGCTCAGGGCATCCAGCGCAAAGGCCAGGCCGATGCCGGTGGCGTTGGCATGGGCCGGTGCACTGGCGACTTCTTTGACTGCGTCGCCCGCACCAAACAGCGCAATGAGCAGCCCTGCCAGCAGGGGCCCAAGGAACATGGTCAGCTGGCGCAGGCCCAGGCTGATGCCGTTGGCGGCCTGCAACTGCGAGCGCGCCACCACGTGCGGCATCATGGCCGTGCCAGCAGGAATGCTGAAGGCCGTGGCCAGGCCAATGCCCAGCGACAGCGCATACACCATCCACAGCGTCAGGGTGCCTGCAAGCACCAGCCCCGCCAGCACGGCCAGCAGCACCAGGTTGATGTATTTGGTGATCATCAGCACCTGCTTGGGCGAGTGGCGGTCTACCAGTGCTCCTCCGATCAGGATGAACAGTGCGCGCGGCACGCTGATGAGGGCCAGCACGGTGCCCAGCACCAGGGTGTCGCCCGTCATCTGCAGCACCAGCCAGGGCAGTGCAATCAGCGTGAACTGGTCGCCCAGCATGGACAGGAAGGAGCCGCTCGTCATCCAGCGAAAGTTGGGATCCTTGAACAGCGCGGCGCGTGGGTCTTGGGGTGCGCTCTTTGGTTGGGGGGGCGAAGGGTGATGGGGCATTTCAGGTCGCATGAACAGAGTCTCCAAAAGATTTGCGGGTGTGCCGGCGCCCGTTGAGCCACTGGCTCACGGCAGTGAATCGCACGCACAGGTGGTAGCTGGCCAGGCACAGGGCCGTGGTGGCCAGCACGTTGAGAGCCATCTTGGCCAGGACGGGAATCGGCACGCCATACAGCAGCGCGCCAAAACCAATCGTCAGCGGCAGGTGCACGAGGTACACCCAGTACGAGCTGTCGGCCAGGTAGGCCAGCCAGGCACGGGGCTGTCCGACGTGGCGCAGAAAGAGCCCGATCAGCGCAAAGCTCCACAACCAGGACGCGGCGTTGTAAGCCAGTGCCATCCAGAACTGCAGGTGCCGGGTGGCAGAGACGGGCTCGGCCAGGATCTCGGTGAAGGCACCGGTGACCAGGACCAGAGCAAAGGCCGACGCCTCAGGCTGGGCCAGCACTTCCGACAAGAATGCAGTGATCAGGAAGCACACGAGCCCCAGGCCCGCCAGCACCGGCCAGTGCCTTGCGTAGCGCACCATCAAGTCCCTGCGCTGCGAGTACAGGCACAGCCCGAATCCATAGAAAAGCCCGTTGTGGAGCCATTCCGCCAAGGGAGGCAGAAAGGAACCGCTGGGCGTGACAATTCCGTGGTCGTAGTGGGCGCCGATCCAGGCGAGTGGAAGGGTGAGCGCCACAACGCCCAGGGCCGAACCGCCCAGCCAGGCGGCGAAGCGCCCCAGGGCTTTTTGCACGCCGCCAGGCAGCGCACGTGCCGCAGCCCACACCACAGGCGTGAACACGGCCAGCCACAGCAGCATCCACAGAAACCACAGGTGCATGGTCGGTGGGCCTTTGGGTACGTTGGGGCCGTGGGGCAGCAGGCTGCGGTCCACGCCCCAGGTGCCATGGGCCATGCGGTGCAGGAACAACAGGCCCAGCAGGGCGCTGACCGCCAACAAGGGCGGCCAGAACACCACAAAAGGCAGGCCCAGGCGGCGCAGCCGGTTGCGCACCATGCCCGCCAGCCCTCGGTGCTGCACCAGTGCCGACACAAAAAAACCGGCCAGGATAAAAAACAGGGGCATGCGGAACGCATGGATCACCGCCACCAGCAAGTCGGCCACCGACGTGGACAAATCGTCGTGCCAGGGCAGGGGAGACGGCCGGCTCATGTAAATGACCGAGACATGCAGCACGATGCCCAGCCACATCATGGCGGCGCGCAAATTGTCCAGGGCATGCAGCTTTCGGCCCGGGGCGGCGGATTCTGGGTTGTGAGTCGGTCCATTCATAGGGACCGACTGTGAAGCCTCACGTTGCGTGAGGGTCAAGCATTTTTCCGACTTTTTGGGGCGGTGTTGTTGTCAGCGGTGTGGGGATACCACAGCGGCCGCAGGTGCTGGCATGGCGTGCGCCAGTGCTGCCTGCAGATAGGCGCGCACGGGAGCACTCAGGGGCGAGCCTGCCTGCAGCAGCGGTTCATTGGCGGAGGCCATGAGCAGCTTTTGGCGCAACTCGGGGCTGCGCCGCGTGAGTGTGTCGAACAGTGCGTTCCAGCGCAAAGCGGCAGCCACCGCATCGGGGTGGTGGGGAGGAAGGGCGCGGGCCAGAAGCTGTTGAACGTCCTGCTCCAGCGCTGCCCAGTCGGTATGGGGCACATGGCCCAGTGTGCGCAGATCGTTGCGGGTCAGGTACTTTTCCAGCAGCGCCATGCGCAGCTTGATGGCCGTTTCGATGTACTCGATCATTTCACCCGGCGGTGCATGGTTGCGCCCCTGGGTGCTGGGTTCGGTGCGGAACATATGGCCCCAGCGCTCCAGCAGGTCCAGATCGCCCTTCATCCAGTGCAGCATGAGCGCCATCCAGCGGTAGGCCAGCGCCTGCACCTCGGGTGTGTCGGGTGCCAGTTGGCGGTCCATGGCAGTGCGCACCAGGTCTTTGACGATCATCCAGTCGGCCTCAATGAGGTTCCAGTTCTGAAAGATGTGCTTGAGTTCGGCCGAGCTGAAATACTTGCCATAGGTCGTCATCAGCGCCAGGGCCTCCAGCCAGTTGCCCATGTCTGGCTCGGCACCGGCCATCAGGCCGTCCCTCAGCATGGTCAGGCGTCCGCGCAGTTCGGTGGCCTGCGCGATTTGCTGGTCCAGCGAGCGGATCTGCTGCCCGATGATGCGTTCGGGGGCCATGCCGTCACCCGCCAGCAGCGCCCCGATGTCGCTGAGCGCCAGGCCCATCTGGCGCATGGTCTGGATGCCGTGCAGTCGCTGCACATCGGCCTGGCTGTAGAGGCGGTAGCCCGCCTCGGACCGGCCTGAAGGCTTGAGCAGCCCGATCTCGTCATAGTGGTGCAGCGTGCGCACCGTCAGGCCGGTGCGCCGCGCGAGATCACCGACCTTGAGCAGCATGGGGTCAGCGGCCGATGGAGATGAGTTCGATCTCGAAGTTGAGCGTGGCATTGGGTGGGATCACGCCACCGGCTCCCCGGGCGCCGTAAGCGATGGAGGGCGGGCAGGTCAGCTTGGCCTTGCCACCCGGCTTCATGCGTTGCACGCCTTCGGTCCAGCAGGGGATCACGCCGTTGAGCGGGAACGACGTCGGCTCGCCGCGCTTGTAGGAGCTGTCGAACTCCTTGCCGTCCAGAAACATGCCTTTGTAGTGCACCTTGACGGTGTCGGTGGCCTTGGGCGAATCGCCGGTGCCGTCCTTGAGCGATTCATAAACCAGGCCACTGGCCGTGGTGACGGGGCCTGCGGCCTGGGCAGAGGCAAAGGGGGCAGCCAGAAGGCCAATGAGCACAAGGGCGGAAGAAATGCGCACGGGGAGTCCTTGAAACAAAAAGAAAGGGGGAGAAGTCAGAACGCCATTTTGCTCGTCAGCAACGGTTGGGCTGCGAGCGGCGCGCCAGTGTAAAGGGCTTGGCGCCTTGGCTGGTGCCAATCCACTGTGGGCGCGTTAACCAACGTTAATGCGCAGCGGCATGCGGATGGCAACACTGCAGCTGCGGCCAATGGGTGCCGAGTGCTTGTTTTTTGCGGAGATGACGGATGCGTTCATTCAACGGCCACAGCGGACTGGCTCGGAGGACTTTTTTGGGGGGGCTTGCGACGGGGGGCGTGGGTATGGCGGCGGCGCAGGCAGCGCCGCCACAGCCACTGGCCGCCCGCTTGCCCGATGCGATGACCCGCCCCGGCGGGGCCGATCTGCCGTACGGCCTGCCAGCGCCTCAGGAAGCGCAGGTCGAGAGGACCTTGTCCACCACAGCAGGCTTTCCGGTGTGGCGCACGCCGTTGCAGCACCAGCGCGGCATCATCACCCCCAGCGGCCTGCACTTTGCCGTGCACCACAACGGCGTGCCCGACATTGCGCCGGAGCGCCACACACTGAAGGTGCATGGGCTGGTGCACAAACCGCTGCGCTTTGACTTGGAACGCCTGCTGCGCTACCCCCTGGTCAGCCGCGTGCATTTTCTGGAATGCGCGGGCAACTCAGCCGCCAACGCGCTATCGCCCACGGCTCTGGACCAGACGCTGGGCGAGATTGCGGGCGAGGTGTCGTGTTCGGAGTGGACGGGCGTGCCGCTGGCCTATCTGCTGAACGAAGCGGGGGTGAAGGACAGTGCCCAATGGGTGGTGGCCGAAGGCGCCGACGGTGGATCGCACAGCCGGAGCCTGCCGCTGAAGGCCTTGCTGGAGCACGGCATGGTGGCGCTGTACCAGAACGGAGAGCGGCTGCGGCCTTCGCAGGGCTACCCCATGCGCCTGTTCATGCCGGGCTGGGAGGGCAACGTCAACGTGAAATGGCTGCACCGGCTCGAAGTGACCGACGCGCCCGCCTACACCAAGGACGAGTCGGGTCTGTACACGCAAGTGCTGGCCGATGGACGGATCGAGCGCTTCGCGTTCCACATGGAGGTGAAGTCGGTGATCACGCACCCCTCCGGCCAGCAGCGTTTGCCTGAGCCCCATGGGTTTTGCGAAATCGCTGGTCTGGCCTGGTCGGGCCGGGGGCGCATAGCGCGTGTGGATGTGTCTTTGGACGGAGGTCGCACCTGGGCTGCGGCGCAGCTGCACGGCCCGGTACTGGACCGGGCCTTTACGCGCTTCACGCTGCCCTGGCAGTGGAACGGCCGCAAGGCCGACCTGATGAGCCGCGCCACCGACGAGCATGGTCGTACACAGCCACTGCGCAGTGAATGGAAGCGGCGCTATGCCATGCACTCGTTCAACCACTACAACGCGGTGCAGGCCTGGCGCGTGCAGGCCGATGGCCGCGTGGAGAACGTCTATGCGTGAAGACCTGTGCAGCCAGTTGCTGCCCGCAGGACGCGCCACCCTGCGGCGGGGCGTGGCCGTGGCGATGGTGGTGGGACTGCTGAGTGCAGGCAGAGCCAGCGAGGTCCAGGCGCCGTCCGCTGCGGCTCCTGCACCAGCTGCGCCGCCACTTGTCATCGGCTTAGGCCAGCCGCTGTCGCCTGCCGACATCGATCGCTATGCCATCACCGTCTTCCCCAACGGCCGCAATCTGCCACCCGGCCGGGGCAGCGTGGAGCAGGGCGCGCGGCTGTATGCCATGCACTGCGCCGCCTGCCACGGCGCACAGGGCATCGAAGGGCCCGCCGCCCGGCTGGTGGGCACCGATGGTTTTATCGGCTGGAGCGACCCGCTGCGCCCCCTGCGCGTGCGCAAGTACCCGCTGCAGGTGTTGTCGGTGGGCGCGATGTGGCCTTATGCCACGACGGTGTTCGACTATGTGCGTCGGGGCATGCCGATGCACGCGCCCAAGAGCCTGACCGATGACGAGGTGTACGGCATCACCGCGCACCTGCTGCATCTGAACGGGCTGGTGGCAGGTGACGCCCTCATGGACAAGGAAAATTTGCCCCAGGTGGTGATGCCAGGGCGGGATCGCACGGTCAGCGCGTGGCCACAGGAACGCTGAATATTCTCAAACGCCGCGTGACGCTTCCAGCATGCCCAGCCGTGCCCGGATGCGTGATAGCGATACCGGCGAGATGCCCAGGTAGCTGGCCACATGGTGCTGCGGCAGGTGGGGCGTCAAATCACCGTGTGTAGCGAGAAAAGATTGGTAGCGAACCTCGGGCGGGTGGCTCAACAACTCGGCTTCGCGCTGTGCGTGCTGCTGAAACACGTAGCCCAGGGCCTCTTCCAGCAAGGGGCCGATGTGGGCAAAGCTGCTTTGCCACTGCTGCAAGGTGGCATAGGCCAGCTCCACAGCCTCTACGGGTGCCAGGGCCTCGATGGCATAAGGGCTGGGCAGCGCCAGAGGCGGCAGGTTGCCAGCCACCCAGCTGCCGGTGCCGTGAAACGACCGGTTGCGTTCGGTACCTTGTTCGTTCAGGTAGAACAGCCGAACCACACCGCTGCGCACCTGCCAGCAGCGCGTGCTGGTCTCGCCCGCGGGCTGCAGCAGCGTGCCTGCGCCGAACTGACGGCGAGGCAGGGCCTGCCACAGAGCGGCCAGGGCAGGTTCAGACCGGACCAGCGCGTCCAGCGCAGGCGGCTGGCAGACAGTGCAGGCGCTGGTGGTCGAGGTCACTGCGTTCAGGCAATTCAGGTGTCTCAGGCGTAGTCAGACACCGGGATGCAGCTGCAGCTCAGATTGCGGTCACCCCATACGTTGTCCACGCGGCCAACAGGAGACCAGTACTTGGCCTGGCGCAGGGCGGCCACCGGGTAAGCGGCGGCTTCGCGGGCGTAAGGGCGAGCCCATTCGCTGCCCAGCAGACTCTCGGCCGTGTGGGGTGCGTTCTTCAGCGGGTTGTTGTCCTGCGGCCAGACGCCGGATTCGATCTGGCGGATCTCTTCGCGGATGGCAATCATCGCGTCGACGAAGCGGTCGATCTCGAACAGCGTTTCGCTCTCGGTGGGCTCCACCATCAGCGTGTTGGGCACGGGGAAGCTCAGCGTGGGTGCGTGGAAGCCGTAGTCGATCAGGCGCTTGGCGACATCCTCAGCCATCACGCCGCTGGTGTCCTTGAGGCCGCGCAGGTCCAGGATGCACTCGTGCGCCACGTGGCCATTGGCACTCGCGTACAGCGTGGGGTAGTGGTCCTTGAGGCGTGCACTGATGTAGTTGGCCGAGAGGATGGCGGTTTCGGTCGCGGCCTGCAGGCCTTCGGCGCCCATCATGCGGCAGTACATCCAGCTGATGGGCAGCACGGCGGCATTGCCCAGGGGCGCTGCCGACACGGCACCCACGCCGCCGGCCACACCGGCCGTGGCATGACCAGGCAGGTAGGGCACCAGATCGGCCACCACACACACGGGACCTACGCCGGGGCCGCCACCGCCGTGCGGAATGCAGAAGGTCTTGTGCAGATTCAGGTGGCTCACGTCGCCGCCGAACTCGCCAGGGGCGGCCACGCCGACCAGGGCGTTCATGTTGGCGCCGTCCACATACACCCGGCCGCCGTGGCTGTGCACCAGGGCGCACAGCTCCTTCACCTGCGTTTCGAACACGCCGTGCGTGCTCGGGTAGGTGATCATGATGCAGGCCAGGTTGGCACTGTGCTGTTCGCACTTGGCCTGCAGGTCGGCCATGTCCACGTTGCCGTTGGCGTCGCACTTCGTCACCACCACCTGCATGCCCACCATCTGGGCGCTGGCGGGGTTGGTGCCGTGTGCGCTGCTGGGGATCAGGCAGATGTTGCGGTGGCTATCGCCCTGGGCCTCGTGGTAGGCCTTGATGGCCAGCAGGCCCGCGTATTCGCCTTGCGATCCGGCGTTGGGCTGCAGGCTGATGCCTGCGTAGCCCGTGGCCTGGCACAGCCAGGCGCGCAGTTGTTCGTCCAGCTCCTTGTAGCCTTGCAACTGGTCAGCGGGTGCGAAGGGGTGCACGTTGGCGAATTCGGGCCAGGTGATGGGGATCATCTCGCTCGTGGCATTGAGCTTCATGGTGCAGCTGCCCAGCGGGATCATGCTGCGGTCCAACGCCAGGTCCTTGTCAGACAGCTGACGGATGTAGCGCAGCATGCCGGTTTCGGAGTGGTGGGTGTTGAACACCGGGTGCGTGAGGTAGCTGCTGGTGCGGCGCAGCTCGGCCGGAATCAGCAACTCCATGCCTTTCTCAAAAGCATCGAACGTGGGCAACGCCTGGCCGTCCTGGGCAAAGACTTTCCACAGCAGCTCGATGTCGGCGCGCGTGGTGGTCTCGTCCAACGAGATGCACAGGTAGTTTTCGAAATAAATTCGCAGGTTGGCGCCCATCTGTACTGCGCGAGCAGCTATGGATTTAGTAGCGCCATCGGTTTTGAGCGTCAGCGTGTCAAAACACGCCTGCGGGCGCACCGGCGCGCCCAGTTGTGTGAGCCCCTTGGCCAGAATGGCGGTGTAGCTGGCCACACGCTGTGCAATGCGCTTGAGCCCATCGGGGCCATGGTACACGGCGTACATGCTGGCGATCACGGCGGGCAACACCTGCGCGGTGCAGATGTTGGACGTGGCCTTTTCGCGGCGGATGTGCTGCTCGCGCGTTTGCAGGGCCAGGCGGTAGGCGGGCTTGCCATGTGTATCCACGCTCACGCCCACCAGGCGGCCGGGCAGGCTGCGCTTGAACTCGTCGCGGCAGGCCATGTAGGCAGCGTGCGGGCCACCCGCGCCCATGGGCATGCCGAAGCGCTGCGTGGTGCCCACGACGATGTCGGCACCCCATTCACCGGGCGGGGTGATCAGCGTGAGGGCCAGGAGGTCGGCCGCTGCGATGAAGGCCGCCTGTTTGGCATGCGCCTTCTCCACATCAGCGCGCAGGTCGTCAATGCGGCCGCTGGTGGCAGGGTACTGGGCCAGCACGGCGAAATACTCGCCATTCAGCGCTGCATCCCATTCGGCGGCGGAGTTGGCCAGCACCACTTCGATATTGAGGGGCTTGGCACGGGTCTGGATCACTTCGATGGTTTGCGGGTGGGCATCACCGGCCACCACAAACACATTGCTTTTGCTCTTGACCGAGCGCTTGGCCAGCGTCATGGCCTCGGCGGCAGTGGTGGCTTCGTCCAGCATCGATGCGTTGGCAATCGGCATGCCGGTCAGGTCGCAGACCATGGTCTGGAAGTTGACCAGCGCCTCCATGCGGCCTTGCGAGATTTCGGCCTGGTATGGCGTGTAGGCCGTGTACCAGGCGGGGTTCTCCAGGATGTTGCGCAGGATGACGCCCGGTGTGTGGGTGCCGTAGTAGCCCTGGCCGATGAAGCTCTTCAGGACCTGGTTCTTCGATGCCATCGCCTTGAGTTCGGCCAGCGCCGCCGCTTCCGTGATCGGCAGGGGCAGGTCCATCGCGCTGCTGCGTGCGATGGAGCGCGGGACGATGGAGTCGATGAGGGCGCGGCGCGAGGCCTCGCCAATCACCGACAGCATGTGCGCTTCATCGGCCGCATCGATGCCGATGTGGCGTGGCAGGAATTCGGTGGCGTTTTCAAGCGCTGCGAGCGTGGGCAGGGGGGCGAGGGTGGTCATCGGCGGCGGCGTGGGACAACAAGGAGGCACATTGGCCCGGCAGGGCGCCGGGCCTCGGGGAACAAAAGATCCGGAGATCAGGCGTTCTTGGCGAACTCTGCGTACGCAGGTTCGTCCATGAGCGCGTCGAATTGCATCATGTCGGTCACGTGGACCTTGAAGAACCAGCCAGCGCCCAGCGGGTCGGTGTTGGCCAGCGAGGGGTCGGCGCGCAGGGCTTCGTTCACCTCGACGATTTCGCCGGTGACGGGCATGTACACGTCGGCGGCGGCTTTGACGGATTCCACCACGCCAGCGACTTCACCCTGGTTGAAGGTCTTGCCGACTTCGGGCAGGTCCACAAACACCACATCGCCCAGCGCGTCCTGGGCGTGTACCGTGATGCCCACGGTGGCGGCTTCGTGGTCGGAGATGTCGATCCACTCGTGATCCTTGGAAAACTTGACGGTCATGGGGGCTCCAGAAAAAAGGGGAAAAACAAACAAAAGTGCCGATGCCAGCCAAGACTGTAGCCGGGCTGGCGCAGTTTCAGACGGTCAGCCGCGGTAGTAGCGCGCGGGGGTAAAGGGCATGGCACGCACTTCCATGGGCACGGCCTTGCCGCGCACGATGGCGTTCACCCGCGTGCCGATGGCGGCGAAGGCGGGTGTGACATAGCCCATGGCCACGGGTTCGTTCACCGTGGGGCCCAGCAGGCCGCTGGTCACTTCGCCAATCTTCTGGCCGTCTTCGCTCTGCAATTCGGTGTGTTCGCGCACGGGCACACGCTCCAGTGCGACGAGGCCGACGCGCTTGCGCTGCAGGTTGGCGGGGTTGTCGATCTGCGCGAGCACCTTGTCTGCTCCGGGGAAACCCCCTGCGCGGGCGCCGCCCGTGCGACGCACCTTCTGGATGGCCCAGTTCAGCGCGGCTTCAGGCGGCGTGGTGGTGGTGTCGATGTCGTTGCCATACAGGCACAGGCCCGCTTCGAGCCGCAGCGAGTTGCGGGCGCCCAGGCCGATGGGTTTGACCTCGGGCTGAGCAAGCAGGGCGCGGGCCAGGGTGTCGGCCTGCGCAGCGGGCACCGAGATTTCAAAACCGTCTTCACCGGTGTAGCCGCTGCGGGTCACAAAACAGTCGCAGCCTGCAATGGAAAAATCGCCGCCCGTCATGAAAACCAGCTTTTCCACGCCGGGCGCCAGGCGCGCAAGTGCTGTGACGGCCTGCGGGCCCTGCAGCGCCAGCAGCGCGTGGTCGGGCATGGGGATCACATTGCAACGCTGGCCGATGCGCGCCTGGATATGGGCAATGTCGCCCACCTTGCAGGCACCGTTCACGATCACGAACAGCGTGGGCTTGCCATCCACCACGCCTTGGTTGAAAAACATCAGGTCGTCGATGACCGTGCCTTCGTCGGTGAGCAGCAGCCCGTAGCGCTGTTTGCCCACGGGCAGGTCGATCACGTCCACCGGCATCAGGGTTTCAAACGCCGCTGCGGCGTCAGGGCCGACCAGCTTGAGCTGGCCCATGTGCGAGACGTCAAACAAGCCTGCCGCGCTGCGCGTGTGCTGGTGTTCGGCCATCAAGCCAGCGGGGTATTGCACGGGCATGGAGTAGCCGGCGAACGGCACCATGCGGGCGCCAAGCTCGATGTGCAGGGCGTTCAGGGGCGTGGTGAGCAGGGGGGCGGTGGCTGACATGGCGGAACTCCGGGGCAAATGAGGGCCGCAGCCACAAGGTGGCTACGGGATTTGCCCTGCTGTCCGCTTTACCTGAGAGATTCACCGCAGCGCCCTGGCTGGCCGTGCGGTTTGCTCCTTCGGTGGATGGCCTCAACACGCGGTGCGGTGGGCCATCTCTCTCCAGCAAGGGAACGCCCACATCACTGCGGGCGGTTGTCAGTCCTTTTGCCTGAGCGTTCGGCTGCTGCCTGCGCCTTCGGCGGTGCGGTGGCCCGTGGGGCTTGGCACTCTCTCCTGACCGGGGGATTCTAACTACTTTGCGTAGACCAGATCGCGCAAACCCAGCGACAACTGCGGCACATAGGTCACCACCATCAGGCAGGCCATGATGACAAGCACAAACGGAATCAGGTGCCCGACGATGCGGTCCAGCGATATTCGCGCCACGGTGCAGGCTGCAAACAGGTTCACGCCAAACGGCGGCGTGATCATGCCCATGGCCAGGTTCACTACCATGATCAGGCCAAAGTGCACCGGGTCCACACCAAAGTGGATGGCCACGGGAGCCAGGATGGGCGCCAGAACGATGATGGCGGCACTGGTCTCGATGAACATGCCGATCACGAACAACGCCGCGTTCACCCCGAGCAGGAAGAGGGTGGGGGATTGCAGCACCGCCTCCAGCCAGCGGCCAATGGCATCCGGCACGCCAGCACGGGTGATGAGGAAGGCGAACAGGCCCGCATTGGCAATGATGAACATGATCACTGCGGACGAGATGGCCGATTTGCGCAGGATGGCAAACAGGTCCTTGAGCCGGATCTCGCGGTATATCACCACCCCCACAATCAATGCGTAGAACACCGCCACGGCCGATGCTTCAGTGGGGGTGAATACGCCACCGTAGATGCCGCCAAGGATGATCACCGGCATCAGCAGCGCCCAGCCCGCCTGCAGCGTGGCCTTGCCAAGAGGCATGCGGCCGTCGCCGTCGTTTTTGCCCCAGCCCTTGTACTTGCAGTACGCCCAGACAAAAAGCATCAGCGCGCCACTGATCAGCAGCCCCGGGCCAAAGCCGGCGATGAACAGCTCGCCAATCGACACTTCGGCGCTCACGCCATACAGGATCATGGGGATGGAGGGCGGGATGATCACGCCCAGCTCGGCGCTGGTGGCCTGCAGGGATGCGGCATAGCTCGTGGGGTAGCCGTGCTTGATGAGCGCCGGAATCAGGATGGCGCCAATGGCAAATGTGGTGGCCACCGACGAGCCCGACACGGCCGCAAAGATCATGCATGTCAGCACGCAGGTCATGGGCAGGCCACCCTGCACGCCGCCCACGATGCTCTTGGCAAACTCCACCAAGCGGCGGGATATGCCGCCCGTTTCCATCAGGTTGCCCGCGAGGATGAAGAACGGAATGGCGGCCAGCGGAAATTTGTTGATGGAGCCGAACATCTCCTTCACAGAGATCAGCATGTTGGCATTGGCTACCTGGATGCCCAGGATGGAGGCCAGGCCGATGGAAACGGCCACGGACACAGTGAGTGCAAAACACAGCACCATGGTGGTGATCATGACGGGCGTCATTGCGCGGTCTCCAGCTCAAGGCGTTGAGGGTCTAGCAGGTTGCCGACGATGCCAATGGCGCTGAACACGCCACCCACCGGCATGGCCACGTAGGCCCAGAACATGGAGACGGATTCGAGCCCCGCCATCGACTGCACGCCGCCGCGTTGGGCATAGTCCCAGCCCCACCACACGATCACGCCAATCAGTGCCAGCGCCGCCACTGCCACGACATAGTCCAGCACCCGGCGCACGCGCGGGGGGCTCCAGCGGTACAGCACATCCACGCTGACCATCGCGCCCTGGCGGAACGCGCTGGGGATGGCCAGGAACACCATCCAGATCAGGCTGAAACGGATCAGCACTTCAGTCCACTCGGCGGGCTGCTCCAGCACAAAGCGGGTCACGATCTGGAACATGCCCAGCGATGCTGCAATGACCAGCATGGCGCACGCGCCGAGCAACGCTGCAAACGTGGCCCCGCGTTCAAACATCAGAAAAGCTTTTTTCATGGGGCGGACAACGCCATGGGTTCAGATGATTCGGTGGAGAGAATCAGATTGAAGATAAAAAACGCCCGTAGCGCTTATTCTACGGGCGTTGTGTGCTACTAAAAATATAGTAGCTGATGCGCATGCAACTACTTGACGTCGCGGATCTTGTCCAGGGTGGCCTTGCCAAACTGTTTTTCAAACTCGGCGTTCACAGGCGCTAGCGCCGCCACAAACTTGGACTTGTCCGGATTGTCCACCACCGTCATGCCTTTGGCGCGCAGGTCGGCCACGCCCTTGGCGTCGTCTTCATCCACGCGTGCACGGTTGGCCTTGGTGCCTTCCTTGGCGGCGTCGATGAAGGCCTGCTTGTCGGCGGCCGAGAGCTTGTCGAACGAGGCCTTGTTCATCACGAAGATGGCAGGCGAATACACGTGGCCGGTCAACGTCAGGTGCTTTTGCACCTGGTCGAACTTGGCCGAGATGATCACGGGCAGCGGGTTCTCCTGGCCGTCCACGGTGCCTTGCTGCAGGGCGGTGAACACTTCCGGGAAGGCCATGGGCGTGGTGATGATGCCGAAGCCCTTGTACGCGGCGATGTGCACGGGGTTTTCCATGGTGCGCATCTTCAGGCCTTTGAGGTCTTCAGGCGTATTCACCGAGCGCTTGCTGTTCGTCATGTGGCGAAAGCCGTTCTCGGCCCAGGCCAGGGCCTTGAAGCCCTTGCTATCGAACTTGGTCAGCATCTCCTGGCCGATGGGGCCATCCAGCACCGCACGCGCATGGGCCTTGTCGCGGAACAGGAAGGGCACGTCAAAGATGCGCGCTTCGGGCACAAAGTTGGGCACGGGGCCGGTGGAGCTGAAGGCCAGCTCTTGCGTGCCCAGCTGGACGGCTTCAATCGATTCGCGTTCGCCACCCAGGGCGCCGTTGTAGAACGTCTGTACCTTGTAGCGGCCGGCCGTGCGCTTTTCGACTTCCTTGGCAAACGTGTCGATGGCAATCCCCTGGTGGGAATTCTGGGCTGTCGAGATGCTGATGCGCATGGTGGTCTGCGCGGCAGCGGTGGCCACAAAGCCGAGCGCAAGGCTCAGGCCGACGACGAGTTTGGTCAGTTGCATGCTGTCTCCTGTTAATGGTGGGCTGGGTTGGTGGGGATGCACGGTTGCTCCTTGCAGAGCGGACCCCAGCCTCTGCCAAATTATGGCGGTGCAGCATCGGCGCAGGCATCGGGGTTTGTGCTGGTAAGCGTGCTTATTAACTACCCACCAGGGCGCTAGCCAAGGCGCTTCTGTTGGCCATGGGCGACGCCAAAAAATGCCAAGGGCCCCGTGCTGGCGGTAACCAGCCGGGGCCTTGTCAGTTTGTGCGCTCCGGTAAGAGCGCCTTGATGGAAGAAGTATGCGCGGGGCGGATGAGATGAATTTGCTGAATTCGCTTCAAATGGAGTGAATCGCAGAATATTTTTTTGTGTTGGCGAAGATTGGTGAATAATCCAGCCGATGGATCGACTGGATAGAAAAATTCTCGCTGTGCTGCAGGGCAACGCCCGCGCCAGCCTGCAAGAGATCGGGCAGGCCGTGGGCCTGAGCGCATCGCCCTGCTGGGGCCGCATCAAGAAGATGGAAGAGGCGGGTGTGATCCAGGGCTATACCGTGCGCATCAACCCGCAGTCGCTGGACCTGGCCGACACGGTGCTGGTGCAGGTCACGCTCGACAGCCATTCCGACAACACGCTCGAAAAATTTGGCGAAACACTCGCCAGCATTCCCGAGGTGATCGAGGCGCACCTGGTGTCGGGCGACTACGACTACCTGCTGCGCATCGTCGTGAAGGACACGCGCGATTACGAGCGCTTGCTGCGTGAGAAGCTCTACAAGATCAAAGGCATCCGGCACAGCCGCTCCAGCTTCGTGCTGCGCACGCTCAAGAAGGCCGATCTGCCCCTGTTTGTGGGGTGAGTTTGAATGAAATTGGACTCTAGCGCTTATCTTTAAAGCGCTAATAGCTATTGTTTTTATAGTATTTGCATCCGGTCGCAATTCCATTGCGCAGGCATCGAGGAAACCCGGCGATGCTCTGTTTTTGCGGCTCAAAGGCTGTGGAGCACGTGGATCAACGGCAGAATGGCCACGCCTTTCGGCGCTGGCTTGGGGGATGTTGCACCACCACGGTGCACCGCCAAGGAGCTTGCAACGTGCCAGCGAGGCCGGAGAACCACCACCATGAACCTGCGTTTTGTCGAAGCCTTTTACTGGGTGGCCTCCCTCAAGAGCGTGACGCGCGCAGCGGAAAAGCTCTTTCTGACGCAGTCGGCCATGTCAAGTCGCGTGGCGGCGCTGGAGGAAGAACTGGGCGTGCTGCTGCTGGACCGGCGCGACAAACATTTCAAGCTCACAGTGGCGGGCACGCGCTTTCTGACGTACGCCAAGCGGATGCTGGAGCTGCAACGCCAGCTCAAGGCCGAGATGGGCTCGGGCGGCCCGCTGGAAGTGTCGATTCGCCTGGGCGCCATTGAGTCGGTGCTCCACTCGTGGCTCATCCCCTGGGTGGAACAACTGCGCAAGGACAACCCGCTGCTGGAGCTGGAACTCACGGTCGAATCCACGCCGGTGCTGCTGGATCAGATCCGCCGGGGCACGCTGGATGCCGTGTTTGCGGCCTTGCCCGCATCGGCCGAAGGCATTCGCAGCCAGGCGCTGACGCCGATGGAGATGGTGTTCGTCGGCAACAGCAAGATCCACCGCAAGCGGCGCTATGCATCAGAAGACTTTGCCGGAACCGACATCCTGACCTTTCAGCGCGGTTCTCAGCCCCATGTGTACCTGTTGGACACGCTGCGCCAGGCGCAGGTGGAGCCGCGCTGCGTGCACACCATTTCCTCAATCTCTGCCATGGTGCAGCTGGTGCAGGGCGGTTTTGGCGTTGCCACGCTGCCGCGCCTGGCGGTGCAGAGGATGCTGGCATTCCCGGATCTTCGCGCGCTGGCCTGCGACATTGCGCTGCGTCCGCTGCCCATTCACGTGAGCTACCGCGAAGACCCGTCTTCGCCCGCGATGGAGGCGATCGTGCGTTCGGCGCTCAGCTTCATCGAAGCGCAGCAACCCCCAGAGCCCAAGCCCCGCAAGGCCCGCGCCTGAGCGCGGGGACCACGCACGCTCCTTTTTCCGCTGCGCGCACTGCGGTTGCGCTGTCTGCCTTCACGGCGCAGCCCCGAGAACTTCGCATTGAAGCGACATGCGCAGTTGGGTGCGGCTGCGCTTGTGCAAATTCTCCTTTCTAGGGTCCGGGTTAACCCTAAATAGAAGTCCAAGGGTTAACCCTGAGCACCAAATTGGTTTGCTTCGCCCCAATGAAGTGCATCGAAAAAATCGATGAGCTAAGAGAAATTTTTTGAATTTGCCAGCGCAGTTACACCCCAACACAATCCGTCCAACGTCATGCAATTGACTTTTCTCAATGCAAGGAAATACGGTGGACTTAGCTCAAGAAAATTCGCTCGCGGTGTTTGGCCCTGAGGGCACCAGCAATCCGAACCACGTCCGCGACACCATCCGCAAGGGCCTGTGGACATCGCACACCAGCGGTCTCGCAGACGGCCATGTGCAAGGCAACGTGGTCATCCTGCCCGAGGTGCTTGCCAGTGACTTTCTGCGGTTTTGCCAGCGCAATCCCAAGCCTTGCCCCGTGCTGGCGGTCAGCGAGCCCGGCCAGTTCACCCTGCCTTCGCTGGGCAAGGACATCGACATCCGCAGTGATGTGCCGCTGTACCGCATCTGGCGCCACGGTGAAATGTCGGAGGAGGTGGCGGACATTGCCAGCCTCTGGCGGCCGGACCTGGTCACCTTCATCCTGGGCTGTTCGTTTTCGTTCGAGTCCGCATTGATCGAGGCAGGCATCCGCCTGCGCCACATCGACGAAGGCAAGAACGTGGCCATGTTCCGCACCAACGTGCAAACCGAACCGGCCGGCCCTTTTGGCGGTGCCATGGTGGTGACCATGCGTCCCATGCCCGCAGCGGATGTGATCCGTGCGGTGCAAGTCACTTCTCGTTTTCCCAACGTGCATGGAGCGCCTGTGCACATCGGTGACCCGGCCCTGATCGGCATCGCCGATCTGGCCCATCCCGACTACGGCGACGCCGTAGCGCTGATGCCGGGCGAAATCCCTGTTTTCTGGGCCTGCGGCGTCACCCCGCAGTCGGCCATCTTGAATGCCCAACCCGCGTTCTGCATCACGCATGCACCGGGCTGCATGCTGGTCACCGACCTTCTCAACCACCAGCTCGCCAGTTTCTGATCCGCTTTCAACAAGGAGTTCCACCATGAAGAAAATCACAATTTGTTTGTCCGCAGTCCTCAGCGTCTGCGCCGCCCAGGCCCAGATCAAGTGGGACCTGCCCACGGGTTATGGCGCCAACAGCTTCCAGACGCAGAACGTGCAGCAGTTCGCCAACGAGGTGGATCAGCTCACGGGCGGCAAGCTCAAGATCGTGTTGCACCCCGGTGGCTCGCTGTACAAGGCCAACGAAATCAAGCGTGCGGTGCAAACCGGCCAGGTGCCTTCGGCCGAGTTCATTCTCTCGGGCGCATCCAACGAGAACCCGCTGTTTGGTGTGGACTCGATTCCGTTCTTGGCCACGAGCTATGCCGATTCCAAGCGCCTGTATCTGGCCGCCAAGCCTGCCCAGGAGAAGCTGCTCGCGTCCCAAGGCGTGAAAGTGCTGTTCAGCGTGCCATGGCCCGGCCAGTCGCTCTACTCGCTCAAGCCCGTGAGTACGCCCGCGGACTTTGCAGGCACCAAGATGCGGGCCTACAACCCCGCCACCACGCGCATTGCGCAACTGCTCAAGGCGCAACCGGTGACGATCCAGCTGTCGGAGCTGGGCCAGGCGCTGGCTACCAACACCGTGCAGAACTTCCTGACGTCCAGCGCCAGCGGCGTGGAATCCAAGCTGTATGAGCAGGTGAAGCACTTCTATCCCGTCAGCGCATGGCTTCCGCGCAATGCCACCGTGGTGAACCAGAAGGCGTTCGATGCCCTCGACAAGCCTTTGCAGGACGCCGTGCTGAAGGCAGCGGCAGCCGCCGAAGAGCGCGGCTGGGCCACGAGCGAGCGCGTGGACAAGGAGTTCATCAAAGAGCTGGGCGCCAAAGGCATGACCGTGGCCGAGCCCAGCGACAGCATCAAGAAGGAACTGGCAAGCATTGGCGAGTCCATGACGGCCGACTGGATCAAGTCTGCCGGGCCTGAGGGACAGGCCATCATCGACGCCTACCGCAAGAAGTAATCGTCGTTTTCCGGGCCCCCGCAGTGGGGCCGGGGTAGCACAGGCGCCTGCTGCCCAGTTCTTTAGTCGCCACTCCCCCTCATTTTTTTCAAGCGTTACCGGAGTACGCCATGGACAAACTCGTCCGAAATTTCTACAGGCTGCTGATGTTGCTGTCCGGCCTGTCCATGTTGGCTGCGTTCGCCGCAGTCACGCTGGGCGTGTTTGCCCGCGAGGTCATTCACGTCAACATCGACGGTCTCGACGCGTATGCAGGCTACGCCATCGCCGCAGCGCTGTTCTTTGCATTGCCCGGCACATTGCAAAACGGAGACCACATCCGGGTGACCCTGTTGCTCGACCGGCTGCCGTCACGCTGGCGCGGCGCCTTTGAATGGTTCTGCCTGTCCAGTGCACTGGTGCTCACGGCCTATATCGCCTGCTACGCAGTGCGCTCGGTGTGGATTTCCTACGTCACGCACGACATTTCGCCTGCGGCCGATGCTTCGCCGCTGTGGATTCCCCAGATCAGCATGGCCATGGGCTGCATCGGCTTTGCGCTGTCGTTTGCCCATGCGCTCATCCTGCGCTTTCAGGGCGTGGCCTTCATGGCCGTGTCTGAATCGGCCCGTTCCGAGTAACCCCCGCAGGAGAAATCAACATGGACGTCATCATTGCCTTTGGCCTGATCGTGGTGCTCTTTGCAGTGCTCGGTTCGGGTTTGTGGATCGGCCTGTCACTGCTTGCGGTGGCGCTGGTCGGTATGGAGCTTTTTACCAGCCGCCCCGTGGGCGACAGCATGATGCTGACTATCTGGGGGTCTACCTCCAGCTGGACGCTCACGGCCTTGCCGCTATTCCTCTGGATGGGCGAGATACTGTTTCGCAGCAAGCTGTCGAGCAGCATGTTCAAAGGCCTGGCGCCCTGGCTGGACCGTCTGCCCGGCCGTCTGTTGCATGTGAACGTGGTGGGCTGCACCATCTTCGCTGCCATCTCGGGCTCATCGGCGGCCACTTGCGCGACCATCGGCAAGATCACGCTGCCCGAACTCAAGCAGCGTGGCTATCCCGAAGACATCTCGGTGGGCACACTGGCTGGCGCAGGCACGCTGGGCCTGCTGATCCCGCCGTCGATCATCATGATCGTCTATGGCGTGGCGGCCAATGTGTCGATCTCCAAGCTGTTCCTGGCCGGCGTGATTCCAGGCCTGCTGCTGGCAGCACTGTTCATGGGCTACATCGTCGTGTGGGCCTTGTTCAACAAGGACAAGGTGCCAGCGCCCGATGCCCGCCTGAGCTTTGTGCAGAAGCTCTATGCGTCGCGCCACCTGATCCCTGTGGTGTCGCTCATCGTGGTGGTGCTGGGCGCCATCTACAGCGGTATTGCCACCGCCACCGAGGCCGCGGCGCTGGGTGTGGGCGGGTCGCTGATCCTGGCGAAGATCGAGGGATCACTCGATTGGGCGCGCTTCAAGGACGGGCTGGTCGCTGCCTGCCGCGTGTACTGCATGATCGGCCTCATCCTGGCGGGCGCCGCGTTCCTCACACTGGCCATGGGCTTCATCGGCCTGCCACGCCACCTGGCCGAGTTCATCGGCGCCCTGCACCTGTCGCCCTTTGCGCTGATGCTGCTGCTCATCGTGTTTTTCATCCTGCTGGGCTGCTTCCTGGATGGCATCTCCATGGTGGTGCTGACCATCGCGGTGCTGCTGCCCACGGTGGAAGCTGCAGGCTTTGACCTGGTGTGGTTCGGCATCTTCATCGTGTTGGTGGTGGAGATGGCGCAGATCACGCCGCCGGTGGGCTTCAACCTCTTTGTGCTGCAGGGCATGACGCGACGCGAAGTTACCTGGATCGCCCGCACTGCACTGCCTTTGTTCGCACTGATGATCGTTGCGGTCATCCTGACGTATTTCGTGCCCGACGTCGTGCTCTGGCTGCCACGCCAGATGCAGGGCTGACCCCGCAGCATCCCTCGCCGAATAGTCCGTACAGGAGCTCACCATGAAGACTATCGTGTTGTTGGCCGCGCTTGCCGTGGCCCCGGTGCTGCACGCTCAAACCCAGTGGAAGCTGGCCACGGGCTACCGGGCGGAGTCGTTCCACACGCGCAATATCGTCCAGTTTGCGCAGGACGTGGAGCGTGCTTCAGCCGGTGCATTGCGCATTGAAGTGCATGCCAACAACGCCTTGTTCAAACTGGCGGAGATTCCTCAGGCGGTGCAGGACGGCAAGGCCCAGGCGGGCGAAACCATCATGACGAGCCTGGTGCGCGAGATCCCCATGGTAGGTGGCGATTCCGTGCCTTTTGTGGTCCGCAGCTATGCCGACGCACGGCGCATGTGGGATGTGCAGCGACCGTTGATCGAAGTGCACATGGCGCGCAAGGGGCTCAAAGCCTTGTACGCCGTGCCGTGGCCTCCGCAGGGGCTGTTCACCACGGTCCCGGTGCGTTCGTCGGTGGATTTCAAGGGCACCCGCATGCGCACCTACAACCCGGGCACGGTGCGTATTGCCGAGCTGCTGGGCGCCACGCCCGTGGATGTGCCCATGGTCGAGGTCAACCAGGCCCTGGCGGCCGGAAAGCTGGATTCGATGATCACATCGGCCCTGACCGGGGTGGAAAACCAGGTCTGGGGCCAGATCAAGCAGTACTACGGTATCAACGCCTGGTTCCCCAAGAACATCGTCTTTGTGAACCAGCAGGCGTTTGACGCACTGCCCGCCCCGGTGCGCCAGGCCGTGAGCCAGGCTGCAGCAGACGCCGAAAAACGGGGCTGGGCGATGAGCGCCGCCGTGGCCGAGGAGTCGGTGATCGAACTGCAGCGCAAAGGCATCAAGGTCGAGCCCCCCACCGCGGTGCTGGACTCCGAACTCAAACGCCTGGGCGAACGGTTTTCCCGCGAATGGGTGCGGTCCGTGGGGAGCGAGGCCAACCAGCTCTTCATCCCGTACTACACGCAGCGCTAGGCCATTGCATTGTTGGCATCACCGAGGAATCACCATGCAAACCCCTTCCGACACCATCGAGATGTATCTGCTGGCCAAGGATGGCAACCGGCCTCACCTGATCGAGCGGGCCTTTGCCGGCGGCGCGCTGCTGCGCATGGACGTGCGGCAGGGCGACATGGACTTTCCGCCGGTGGCCCACGGCCGCGACGCCATTGCCGAAACCCTGGTACGCCGCTTTGGCCGCACTTATGAAAACGTGTACAGCTTCTGTCTGGCCGATCCTCCCGATCCTGCGTGCGCGGAGTTTCACTGCCCCTGGCTTGTGGCCATGACCGAAAAAGACAGCCGCGCGGTGCGCCTGGGTTGCGGCCAGTACCACTGGCGCTTTGCACCGGGCTCGCGCCTGGCGCAGGAGCTGAGCATTGTTGTGGACAGCATGCAGACCCTGCCGCCCTCGGACATCCATGTCGTGATGCCCTGGATCGCTGCACTGAGCCGCCCCTGGTGCGGAGCGGACAAGGCCATGGTCACAGCGCCCTCCATTCCTTCTGTGCGCGCGGTGCTGGAGGCACTGGCTCGCGCGCCGCGCTCCCCGGCCCGCTCCCCTCTGGCCCTGGCGGCCTGAGCGAGCACCGAACCCTTTCATTTCACTTTGCAAACCATCACACCATGACACAACTTGCACCCACCACCCACATTCCCCGCTGGCAGTTCTGGATTGACCGTGGGGGCACATTCACCGACATCGTGGCCAAGCGGCCCGATGGCTCGCTGACCACCCACAAGCTGCTGTCCGAAAACCCCGAGCAGTACAAGGACGCCGCCGTGGCGGGCATCCGCCACCTGCTGGGTTTGAAGCCTGGCGAACCCGTCACACCCGCGCTGGTGGAGTGCGTGAAGATGGGCACCACCGTGGCCACCAACGCATTGCTGGAGCGCAAGGGCGAGCCCACGCTGCTGGTGACCACGCGCGGCTTTCGCGACGCGCTGCGTATTGCCTACCAGAACCGCCCCCGCTTGTTCGATCGCCACATCCAGTTGCCCGAGCTTTTGTACACCGAGGTGATCGAAGCGTGCGAACGGGTGGGCGCCCATGGCGATGTGCTGCAGGCACTGGACGAACCCAGCCTGCGCGGCGACCTGCTGGCCGCCTACGGACGTGGTCTGCGCAGCGTGGCCATTGTGTTCATGCACGGCTACCGCTACACCCAGCATGAACAGGCGGCTCAGCGCATCGCCAAAGAGGTGGGCTTCACGCAGATCAGCACCTCGCACGAAACCAGCCCGATGATGAAGTTCGTGAGCCGGGGCGACACCACCGTGGTGGATGCTTACCTCTCACCCATCCTGCGCCGCTATGTGGAGCAGGTCGCCAGCGAGATGCCGGGCGTCAAGCTGTTCTTCATGCAGTCTTCGGGGGGCCTCACCGATGCGGGTACCTTCCAGGGCAAGGATGCGATTCTGTCGGGGCCCGCAGGTGGCATCGTAGGCATGGCGCGCACGGCGGGCCTGGCCGGGCATGAAAAGGTCATCGGCTTTGACATGGGCGGAACGTCCACGGATGTGAGTCACTACGCCGGTGCGTTCGAGCGCGAGTTCGAAACCCACGTCGCCGGTGTGCGCATGCGCGCCCCCATGATGAGCATCCACACGGTGGCGGCTGGCGGCGGCTCGGTGCTGGCCTACGACGGTGCCCGCTTCCGAGTGGGCCCCGAAAGCGCAGGCGCCAACCCAGGTCCGGTGAGCTACCGCCGGGGCGGCCCGCTGGCCGTGACCGATGCCAACGTGATGGTGGGCAAGGTGCAGCCGCGTTACTTCCCCAGCGTGTTTGGCCCCGCCGCCAACGAAACACTGGACGCCGATGCGGTGCGTGCCCGCTTTGAAGAAATTGCTGCGCAGACCCAGCGCAAGCCCGAAGAAGTGGCCGAAGGCTTCATCCAGATCGCTGTGCAGCAGATGGCCAACGCCATCAAGAAGATCAGCGTGGCACGCGGCTACGACGTGACGCGCTACACGCTGCAGTGTTTTGGTGGCGCGGGCGGCCAGCATGCCTGCCTGGTGGCCGATGCCTTGGGCATGTCGCGTGTGTTTGTGCACCCGCTGGCGGGCGTGCTCAGTGCTTATGGCATGGGTCTGGCGGACCAGACGGTGATCCGCGAACAGGCGGTGGAGATGCCGCTGGCCGCCGCATCGCTGCCGCTGATTGCGGAACGCCTGGACGCACTGGGCTCTGCGGCCCAGGCCGAGCTGGAGCGCCAACAGGTTAGCGCCAACCCGGTGCAGGTGCGCCACAACGTGCACGTGCGCTACGAAGGCACCGATTCGGCCCTGGTGGTGCCGTTTGGCGACATGGCCAGCATCCAGGCCGCTTTCGAATCTGCCTATCGCCAGCGTTTTGCCTTCCTGATGGTAGGCAAGGGTCTGGTGGTGGAGGCCGTGTCGGTCGAGGCCATGATTGCGGGCGATGCCCCCGCCGAGCCGCGCCTTCCCGTGCATCCGCACCGCAAGCACCCACAGCGCGAGACGGTGAAGATGTACTCGGGCAGCGCATGGCACGATGCCGCCCTGGTGGTGCGCGAGGACCTGCACCCTGGCGACGTGATCCCAGGCCCGGCCATCATTGCCGAGAAGAACACCACCACCGTGGTGGAGCCCGGCTGGTCTGCGCGCCTCACGGACCTGGACCACCTGGTGCTGGACCGCGTCACCGCGCGCAAGGTGCAGTACGCCGCAGGCACCACGGTAGACCCGGTGCTGCTGGAGGTGTTCAACAACCTGTTCATGAACATCGCTGAGCAGATGGGCCTGCAGCTGCAGAACACGGCCTACTCGGTCAACATCAAGGAGCGCCTGGACTTCAGCTGTGCGCTCTTCGATGCCACCGGCAACCTGATTGCCAACGCGCCGCACATGCCCGTGCACCTGGGTTCCATGGGTGAGAGCATCAAGACCGTGATCCGCGAGAACGCGGGGAAGATGCACCCGGGCGATGTGTACATGCTCAACGACCCGTACCATGGCGGCACCCACCTGCCCGATGTGACGGTGATCACCCCGGTGTATGTGGCCGAGGGCAAGGAGCCCACGTTTTATGTGGGCAGCCGGGGCCACCATGCCGACATCGGCGGCACCACGCCGGGCTCGATGCCACCGTTCTCCACGCGCATCGACGAAGAGGGTGTGCAGATCAACAACGTGAAGCTGGTGGACCGTGGCATCTTTCTGGAAGAAGAGGTGCGCAGCCTGCTGACGACGGGTGGCGGCACCACGCCATACCCCAGCCGAAATCCCCAGCAGAACCTGGCCGATCTGCGCGCGCAAATCGCTGCCAACGAGAAGGGCGTGCAGGAACTCTCGAAGATGGTGGGCCAGTTTGGCCTTAATGTCGTGCAGGCCTACATGCGCCATGTGCAGGACAACGCGGAAGAGTCGGTGCGCCGCGTGATCACGCAGCTCAAAGACGGGCAGTTCACCCTGAAGTTGGACAACGGCGCGCAGATCAGCGTGTCGGTCAAGGTCAATGTGGCCGAGCGCAGCGCGGTGATCGACTTTGCAGGCACCAGTGCGCAGCAGACCAACAACTTCAACGCCCCGCGTGCTGTGTGCATGGCGGCGGTGCTGTATGTGTTCCGCACGCTGGTCGACGATGACATTCCGCTCAATGCCGGGTGCTTGAAACCCCTGCAGGTCATCATCCCGCAGGGCTCCATGCTCAACCCCAACCCGCCGGCCTCGGTGGTGGCGGGCAATGTAGAGACCTCCACCTGCATCACCAATGCGCTGTTCGGCGCCTTGGGCGTGATGGCGGGCAGCCAGCCCACCATGAACAACTTCACCTTTGGCAATGCGCAGTACCAATACTACGAAACCATTGCCGGCGGCAGCGGTGCCGGTGCGGTGTTCGATGCTTCGGGCCGCACGGTGCGCGGGTTTGACGGCACCAGCGTGGTCCAGACGCACATGACCAATTCGCGCCTGACCGACCCCGAGGTGCTGGAGTTCCGCTTCCCCGTGGTGCTCGACAGCTACGAGATCCAGCGCGGGTCCGGCGGGGCAGGCCGCTGGGCGGGTGGTGATGGTGGCGTGCGGCGCGTGCGCTTTCTGGAGGCGATGACGGCCAGCATTTTGTCCAACGGGCGCCTGAACCCCGCCTTTGGCATGGCAGGCGGCCAGCCCGGCCGGCCCGGTGCCAACCGCGTGCTGCGTGCCAATGGCCAGGTGGAAGAGCTGGGCCATATCGGCGCGGCGCTGATGGAGCCTGGCGATGTGTTCGAGATCGCTACCCCCGGCGGTGGCGGCTTTGGCGAATGTGTCACGTCGTGACGTGATGGGCCGCTGACCCCAGTGGGGCATGTGCTGTGTGCGATGTACCTGCGGGGACACACTGGGCACAGCGCTTGCCACCACTGGTTTCCACCCCCGCATGGTGCGGGAAATGAACCAGGAGAACGCTCATGAACTACTTGCCAGCCACTTCCGGGGCGCTTGGCGGCGCCACCTTCTCCGCCGCACCTGCACACGCGGATGTCAACCGTGCCACAACAGACTCTGCCGCCCAGAGCCCAGAGCCTGCGCGGCGCAGCCGCACCCTGAGCGTGGGGCAGAAGCTGGCGGCCAGCTTTGGCATTCTGGGCTTCGCGGTGGCCTTGCTCGGCGCCACCACCTGGCTGACGGGCCAGGACACCAGCCGCCAGGCTACGCTGCTGACTGCAGAGCAGCTGCCCATTGAGCGCACGGTGCGGGACTGGAAAACGCAGTCTGTCTATATCGGCCAGATTGCATTGCGCGCCACGTTGTCGTCCGACGTGTTCCCGCTGGTGGCTGAGATGCGCAGCCAAATCGCCGCTGAAGACGCGATGCGCAAGCGCATTGAAGAAGCGATGGCCAAGGCGTCCTCCAGCGAGAGCGCCGGGCCGCTGTGGACCGAAGCCCAGGAGCAACGCCAGAAATATGCAGTGTTGCGGGATGCGCTGGTGCAAAACGCCCTCGAAGCCAAGATCATCAGCCAGAAGGAGTTGCAGGAACACGCTGCTGCGTTGACCAAGTACCTGCGCTCCATTGACCAGTTGCTCGCAGCCTCCGAGCAGTCATCCCTGAAAGCGGGTGACAGCATGATTACCGACGCGTTCCGTGCGCAATGGGTCAGTGCTGTGGCGGTGCTGGTGGTGGTGGCGTTGTCGGCGCTGTTTGGCTGGCTGCTGCGGCGCTCCATCGTGCTGCCGCTGCGCCAGGCCTGCGAGGCGGCCGACCTGGTGGCGCGGGGCGACCTGACGGTGCGCATGAAAACCCAGCGCACCGACGAGATTGGCCAGCTGCTCACGGCGCTGGACAAGATGGTCGAGTCGCTGCACTACGTGGTGACCGAGGTGCGTGACTCGGGCGAATCCATCCATGTGGCCAGTTCGGAGGTGGCAGCGGGCAACACTGACCTGAGCATGCGCACCGAGCATGCCGCCAGCAACCTGCAGCAGACGGCGGCCAGCATTGCGCAGCTGGCGCAGATGGTGGCCGCCAATGCCGACAGCACACGCCAGGCCAATGCCCTGGCGCTGAACGCCACCGAAGTGGCCAGCAAAGGCGGCGAAGTGGTCAGCCAGGTGGTCAAGACCATGGAAGAGATCAACGCCAGTAGCAAGAAGATCGCCGACATCGTGGGCATCATTGATGGCATTGCGTTCCAGACGAATATCCTGGCACTGAACGCCGCCGTGGAGGCCGCCCGCGCGGGCGAACAGGGGCGCGGCTTTGCCGTGGTGGCCAGCGAAGTGCGGGGCCTCGCAGGGCGCAGTGCCAATGCGGCGCGCGAGATCAAGGCGTTGATCTCCACCAGTGTGGACAAGGTGAGTGACGGCGCCCGGCTGGTGGTCACCGCAGGTTCCACCATGGGCGACATCGTGCAGAGCGTGGAGCGGGTGACCACGCTGATGTCCGAGATCAACGAGGCCAGCAGCGAGCAGAGCACACAGATCGGCCAAGTGAGCCAGGCGGTGGACCAACTCGACCACATGACGCAGCAGAACGCCGCGCTGGTGGAGCAGGGCGCCGCAGCGGCCCAGAGTCTCAAGGACCAGGCCAACCGGCTGGCCGGTGCGATGGGGCAGTTTCAGCTCACACGCGCAGCCGCGTGACGAGTATTGCGCCGCAGATTGGGCTGATTTCCATAAAAAAGGGCCTGCAGCGCAGGCCCTTCAAGCACAAGGTGCTATGAATTTTGATGGTGCTTACATGCCCGCGTAGTTCGGGCCACCGCCGCCCTCCGGCGTGACCCACACGATGTTCTGAGTGGGGTCCTTGATGTCGCAGGTCTTGCAGTGCACGCAGTTCTGCGCATTGATCTGCAGACGCTGGGCATCACCGCCTTTGGTGGTGTCGGGCACGAACTCGTAAACGCCCGCCGGGCAATAGCGCGCCTCGGGGCCCGCGTACTTGGCCAGGTTGATGTTGACCGGCACGCTCGCGTCCTTGAGCGTCAGGTGGGCGGGCTGGTTCTCTTCATGGTTGGTGTTGCTGATGAACACGCTGGAGAGGCGGTCGAACGTGAGCTTGCCATCGGGCTTGGGGTAGACGATGGGTTTGCACTCGGCCGCAGGCTTGAGGTACGCGTGGTCGGGCTTGTCGCGGTGCAACGTCCAGGGGATGTGGCCGCGCAGCACAAATTGTTCGAAACCGTTCATCAGCGTGGCCGTGGTCAGGCCGTACTTGAACCAGTTCTTGAAGTTGCGGTCCTTGTTCAGCTCGGTGTGCAGCCAGCTCTTTTCGAAGGCTTCGGGGTAGGCTGTCAGCTCGTCGTGCTGACGGCCAGCCACCACGGCGTCGTAGGCGGCTTCAGCGGCCAGCATGCCGGTCTTGATGGCGGCGTGGCTGCCCTTGATGCGGCCCACGTTCAGGTAGCCTGCATTGCAGCCCACCAGTGCGCCACCCGGGAACACGGTCTTGGGCAGGGCGTTGATGCCGCTGGCGTTGATCGCGCGTGCGCCGTACGACAGGCGCTTGGCCGTGACTTCGCCCTTTTCGTTTTCGAAGTAGTAGCGGACGTTCGGGTGCGTCTTCCAGCGCTGGAATTCCTCGAAGGGGCTGAGGTAGGGGTTCTGATAGCCCAGGCCGGTCACAAAGCCCACGGCTACCTTGTTGCCCTCCAGGTGGTACAGGAAGGCGCCGCCGTAGGTGTCGTTCTCCATGGGCCAGCCAGCGGTGTGCATCACAAAGCCGGGCTGGTGCTTCTTGGGGTCGATTTCCCAGAGTTCCTTCACGCCAATGCCAAAGCTCTGCGGGTCGCGGTCCTTGTCGAGCTGGTACTTGGCAATCAGCTGCTTGCCCAGGTGGCCGCGTGCGCCTTCGGCAAACACGGTGTATTTGCCCAGCAGCTCCATACCGAGCTGGAAGTTCTCGGTGGGCTCGCCGTCCTTGCCGATGCCCAGATTGCCCGTGGCCACACCCCTGACGGAGCCGTTGTCGTTGTAGAGCACTTCAGCCGCAGTGAAGCCGGGGAAGATTTCCACGCCCAGGGCTTCGGCCTGCTCGCCCAGCCACTTGGTCAGGTTGCCCAGGCTGATGATGTAGTTGCCATGGTTCTGCGCAAACGGTGGCAGGAACATGTTGGGCACGCGAAAGCCCGATTTTTCAGACAGGAAGATGTAGGCGTCGTCGGTGACGGGCTGGTTAAGCGGCGCGCCGCGCTTTTTCCAGTCGGGGATCAGCTCGGTGAGCGCCTTGGGGTCCATGATGGCGCCCGACAGGATGTGCGCACCGGGCTCGGAGCCTTTTTCGAGCACCACGACCGAGACGTCCTGGCCTTTTTCGGCCGCCAGTTGCTTCAGGCGGATCGCAGTGGCAAGGCCGCCAGGGCCGCCGCCAACGACCACCACGTCGTATTCCATGGATTCGCGGGGGCCGTATTGGGCGAGGATTTCTTCGTTGGTCATGGGCTTCTCGTCGGGCGTTTGATAATGGATTATTTTCTACAGAGCGCCGGCCGCGCCCTGTCTGTCTGGCGACTGATTGTATTCACGGAATATGGACAATCGAACGACCGTTCTATTTTGATCAGTAGGGAGACTCTAAATGGCATACAGCATCGACTTGTCCGGCCGCGTGGCCTTCATCACGGGCGCCTCCAGCGGCCTGGGCGCTCAGTTTGCCCGCACGTTGGCCCGCGCGGGCGCAGGCGTCGTGCTGGCCAGCCGCCGCGTGGAAAAGCTCAAGGAGCTGCGTGCGCGCATCGAAGGCGAGGGCGGTGATGCCCATGTGATCGAACTCGATGTGACCGACCACGACTCCATCAAGTCCGCCGTGGCCCATGCCGAGACCGAAATGGGCTCCATCGACATTCTGGTGAACAACTCGGGCGTGAGCACCACGCAGCGCATTCAGGACGTGACGCCCGAGGACTACGACTTCATCTTCGACACCAACGTGAAGGGCGCCTTCTTTGTGGCGCAAGAGGTGGGCAAGCGCATGCTGGCCCGCTCGCGCGGCGCGGCGCCGGGCAGCTTCACGGGCGGGCGCATCATCAACATTGCCTCGATGGCGGGCCTCAAGGTGTTGCCGCAGATCGGCGCCTATTGCATGAGCAAGGCCGCCGTGGTGCAGATGACCAAGGCCATGGCCATCGAATGGGGCAGGTTCGGCATCAACGTGAATGCGATCTGCCCGGGCTACATCGACACGGAAATCAATCACCACCACTGGCAGACCGAGCAGGGCAAGAAGCTCATCGACATGCTGCCCCGCAAGCGCGTGGGCAACGCGCAAGACCTGGATGCGCTGCTGGTGATGCTGGCCAGCGACCAGAGCCATTTCATCAATGGTGCGGTGATTGCGGCTGACGACGGCTTTGGGGTCTGATCCCTCGGGTGTGCGAAGCCATGAAGATTGAAATCCCGGAAGTCAAGAAGCTGGTTTTTGAAATGCGCTTCCCCGTGCGCTGGGGCGACATGGACGCGATGGGCCATGTCAACAACACGGTGTATTTCAGATACCTGGAGACGGCCCGCATTGAGTGGATGGTGTCCGTGGGCTGCAACCCCGATCCGCGCGGTCAGGGGCCGGTCATCGTCAATGCGTTCTGCAATTTCTACAAGCAGCTCGAATACCCGGCTGACGTGCTGCTCAAGCTCTACGTGAGCGACCCGGGCCGCACCACGTTTGAGACCTGGGGCACGATGGAGCGCATGGACCAGCCCGGCGTGATTTGCGCGGCAGGTGGCGCCACCACCATCTGGGTGGACTTCCCGCAGCAGAAGGCAGCGCCCTTGCCGGACTGGATGCGGGCGCTGGTCTCTGCGGATAGAATTTGAATGAAATTGGGCTCTAGCGCTTATTGGGTAAGCGCCAGTAGCTATCAAAAATGTAGTAATTGCGCCAGGGCACTTACTTCTGCTTGGGCACCCGTCCCATCAAGTAAAACTCTGGGTTGGGCTGCATGCCCGCAAAGCTGGCCATGCGGTTGCTCAGGCCAAAGAATGCAGTGATGGCCGCGATGTCCCAGATGTCCTCGTCGTCAAAGCCGTGGGCGTGCAGGGCCACAAAGTCGGCGTCCTCGACTTCGTGTGCGTCAAGGCAGACCTTCATTGCAAAGTCGAGCATGGCGCGCTGGCGCGGGCTGATGTCGGCCTTGCGGTGGTTCACGGCCACCTGGTCGGCCACAAACGGTTTCTTTTCGTAGATGCGCAGGATGGCGCCGTGGGCCACCACGCAATACAGACATTGGTTGGCCGCACTGGTGGCGGTCACGATCATCTCGCGCTCGCCCTTGGTCAGGCTGCCTTCCTCTTTCAGCATCAGTGCATCGTGGTAAGCAAAGAACGCTCGCCACTCGGCCGGGCGGCGCGCAAAGGCCAGGAACACATTGGGGATGAAGCCCGCCTTCTCCTGCACTTCCACGATGCGTGCGCGGATGTCTTCGGGCAGGGTGTTCAGGTCGGGAAAAGGGTAGCGGCTCACGGCGGTCTCCTGTGGTTTTTGTGAGTTGAGGTTGCGGGGCAAGTATCACGGATGCCACTGGGTGGCTCGTACAGGGCTTTGTGCGGGCGCGGCCGAATTGCCCGCCAGCGCATACGACAACTGGGTGGCCGCAGCCATCACTGTCTGCGCCAGCGCTTCGAGCTTTTCGGCCGGCAGGCGCGAGGCTGGGCCCGAAATGCACACCGAGCCCATCAGCCGCCAGTGCATGCCAAACACCGGCGCCGACACCGTGGCCACGCCCTGTTCGCGCTCGCCAATCGACCAGTGGTAGCCCTTTTTGCGGATCTCTTCATAGGCCTTGCCCGGCTCGCCCGAAAACGCCAGGATCACACGGCCCGGCGATCCTTTGTCCAGCGGCAGGCCTTCGCCCATGCGTGCGTGGTGGCGCAGCGCCTGCGGGCCTTCCACACGCACAAGGCAGGTCCGCACATTGCCTTCGCGCACATAAAACGCGGCGCTTTCGCCCGTGGCAAGGGTCAGCTCGCGCAGCGCGGGCTCCAGCACGTTCTGCACGTCAAAACCGGCCTGGTAGCGCGCGCCCAGCCAGCCTGCCGCCGGGCCCAGGCGCCAGTCGCCATCCTCGCGCTGCACCATGAAACCCGACTGCGCCAGCGTGCGCGCCAGGCGCAGCACCGTGGTCTTGTGCAGGCCGCAGCGGCGGCTCAGCTCGGCCAGGGGCAGGCTGGATTCGCCCAGTGCAAAGGCTTCCAGCACCTGCAGGGCACGTGTGACGGCGATGACACCACCACCGGGTTCTGCATCTGCCGGAGCCATGGGACGGGGCGCGGGGGCGAGGGGTTGGGAGGGCTTGGCGGGGTGGTTGCTCATGGCGCAATTCGTTTCATGGTACGCAACTGCATTGTATGGGTTGAAACGTCTGCGTACAGTCGCACCCACGGCGCCGGACCAGAACACGCATCACAACAAAGGCCCTGCAGACCGGCGTGACGAACCACCACAACGGAGACAAATTCATGACCGCCTTCACTTCGCTTTCGCGCTCCCTGTGCGCTGCCTTCCTGGGCTTTGCGGCCGCAGCCGCACCTACCGGGGCCGCTCTGGCGCAGGCCGCTTACCCCAGCAAACCCATCCGCCTCATCGTGCCGTTCCCGCCCGGCGGCGGCACCGACATGATTGCCCGCACGGTGGCGCAAAAGCTCACGGACCAGAACAAGTGGAACGTGATCGTGGACAACCGCCCTGGCGCGGGCGGCAACCTGGGGGTGGACGCCGCCGCCAAGTCACCCGCCGACGGCTACACGCTCGTCATTGGCCAGACCAGCAACCTGGCCATCAACCCCACGCTGTACCCCAAGCTGCCGTACGACCCGCTCAAGGACCTGGTGCCCGTGGCGCTCGTCTCGTCCTCGCCCATCGTCATGGCTGCGCCCATCAACTCAGCCTTCAAGAGCTACGCCGATGTGGTGGCGGCCGCCAAGGGCAAGCCCGATGCGCTGACGCTGGGCTATTCGGGCAACGGCACCGTGGCCCACCTGGCCGGGGAACTGGCCGAAAACGCCGCCGACATCAAGCTGCGCCACATCCCCTACAAGGGCGCGGCCCAGGCCATGACGGACCTGGTGGGCGGGCAGATCGACCTGTACATGTCGTCGGTGCCCACGCTGCTGGGCCAGGTGCGCAATGGCAAGCTCAAGGTCATCGCCATCACCTCGGCCAAGCGCTCGCCGCAATTGCCGGATGTGCCCACGCTGGCCGAGTCGGGCTACAAGGGCTTCGAGGCCGTGACCTGGTTCGGCATCCTGGCCCCTGCCGGTACGCCCACACCCATCCTGGCGCAGCTCAACAAGGCCATCAACGCGGCCCTGCAGCAGCCCGATGTGGCCGACAAGCTGCGCTCCGAAGGCGGCGATGTGCTGGGCGGCACCGCCGAGCAGTTCAGCGCGCTGCTCAAAGCCGAAGTGCCGCGCTGGGCCAAGATCGTCAAGGACTCGGGCGCCAGCCTGGACTGACGGGCTCACGCTGGGGGGGCGGTTTGTCCCGCGTATCTGCCCGCCCCACTTCTTCACCTTCGCATTTCGTCTGCACTTCGCCAGCCGCTGAGTCCGGGGCTGGTTGCGCTGCGGCATGGGCGCCTTGCACGCGCATCCCAGTCAGCCGCGCCCATTCGCTCCCCAGCATCTCCGCGTTCTTTCCAAGGATTCCCCATGAGCCAACTCCCTG
>Ga0155493_1133_pt1 | contig 33849 bp, 25 predicted proteins | sample RifCSPhighO2_12_FD_107151 | JGI IMG/M metagenome (GOLD analysis project Ga0155493, IMG submission 107151) | Burkholderiales bacterium RIFCSPHIGHO2_12_FULL_65_48
GTTCAAAGGCGCGTCAAGGTTATTCCTTACACTTCGCGCCTATTTCGTTTTTTGGCCGGGCAGGGCACGGTTGCACGGAGGCTGCGCATGAAGTTTCGTTTTCCCATCATCATCATCGACGAGGACTACCGTTCCGAGAACACTTCGGGGCTGGGTATCCGTGCGCTGGCGCAGGCCATCGAGGCCGAGGGTTTCGAGGTGCTGGGGGTCACCAGCTATGGTGATCTGAGCCAGTTCGCCCAGCAGCAAAGCCGTGCCAGTGCCTTCATTCTGTCGATTGACGATGAAGAGTTCACACTGGGCTCGGGGCTCGACCCCATCGTGCTGAGCCTGCGCACCTTCATTGAGGAGGTGCGCCGCAAGAATGCCGACGTGCCGATCTACGTGCACGGCGAAACCAAGACCAGCCGCCACCTGCCCAATGACATCCTGCGCGAGCTGCACGGTTTCATCCACATGTTCGAGGACACCCCCGAATTTGTGGCACGCCACATCATCCGCGAGGCCAAGAGCTACCTGGAGGGCGTGCAGCCGCCATTCTTCAAGGCGCTGCTGGACTACGCCGAAGACGGCTCCTACAGCTGGCACTGCCCAGGCCATTCGGGCGGTGTGGCCTTCCTGAAGAGCCCGGTGGGCCAGATGTACCACCAGTTCTACGGCGAGAACATGCTGCGTGCCGACGTGTGCAATGCGGTGGAAGAACTGGGCCAGCTGCTGGACCACAACGGCGCCATCGGCGAATCTGAGCGCAACGCCGCGCGCATCTTCAATGCCGACCACTGTTTCTTCGTCACCAACGGCACCAGCACGTCGAACAAGATGGTGTGGCACCACACCGTGGCCCCCGGCGATGTGGTGGTGGTGGATCGCAACTGCCACAAATCCATTCTGCACAGCATCATCATGACTGGGGCCATTCCCGTGTTCATGAAGCCTACGCGCAACCACTTCGGCATCATCGGACCCATTCCGCAGAGCGAGTTCGAGCCCGCGACCATCCAGGCCAAGATCAAGGCCAACCCGCTGCTCAAGGGCGTGGATCCCAAGAAAGTCAAGCCGCGCGTGCTCACACTCACGCAGTCCACCTATGACGGCGTGCTCTACAACACCGAGACCATCAAGGGCATGCTCGACGGCTACGTGGACAACCTGCACTTCGACGAGGCCTGGTTGCCGCACGCGGCCTTCCACCCGTTTTATGGCACCTACCACGCCATGGGCAAGAAGCGCACGCGCCCCAAGCACTCGGTGACCTATGCCACGCAGTCCATCCACAAGCTGCTGGCCGGTATCAGCCAGGCCAGCCACGTGCTGGTGCAGGATTCGCAGACCACCAAGCTGGATCGGCACCTCTTCAACGAAGCGTATCTGATGCACACCAGCACCAGCCCGCAATACAGCATCATTGCCAGCTGCGACGTGGCTGCCGCCATGATGGAGCCGCCTGGCGGCACTGCGCTGGTCGAGGAGAGCCTCCTGGAGGCACTGGACTTCCGCCGCGCCATGCGCAAGGTCGAAGAGGAGTTCGGCAAGGATGACTGGTGGTTCAAGGTCTGGGGCCCCGAAAAACTGGTCGAAGAGGGCATTGGCAGCGCTGAAGACTGGGTCATCCACAGTGACGGTCGCAGCAAGAAGAACGGCAGCAAGTGGCACGGCTTTGGTCAGTTGGCCGACGGGTTCAACATGCTCGACCCGATCAAGTCCACCGTGGTCACGCCGGGCCTGAGCCTGGATGGCAAGTTCGACAAAACGGGCATTCCCGCGTCCATCGTCACCAAATACCTGGCCGAGCACGGTGTGGTGGTGGAGAAGACGGGGCTTTACAGCTTCTTCATCATGTTCACCATCGGCATCACCAAGGGCCGCTGGAACACGCTGCTCACCGCCTTGCAGCAGTTCAAGGACGACTACGAGAAGAACCAGCTGATGTCGCGCATCCTGCCCGAGTTCTGCCAGCAGCACCGGCGCTACGAGCGCATGGGCCTGCGCGACCTGTGCCAGCATGTACACCAGCTCTATGCCAAGTACGACATCGCGCGGCTGACGACCGAGATTTATCTGTCCGACCTGACGCCAGCCATGAAGCCCTCGGACGCCTATGCGCACATCGCCCATCGCAAGACCGAGCGCGTGGAGATCGACAAGCTCGAAGGCCGCATCACCGTGGGCCTGATCACGCCATACCCGCCCGGCATTCCGCTGCTGGTGCCCGGGGAAGTGTTCAACAAGAAAATCGTGGACTACCTCAAGTTCGCACGCGACTTTGCGCTCATGGCGCCGGGCTTCGAAACCGACATTCATGGTCTGGTGGAAGAGGTGGACGACCACGGAAAAGTGCACTATTACGCCGATTGCGTGGCCGATGGCCGGGCACGCAAGGGCACGAAAAAGCTGTTGGCCACGGCCGACAATCTGGTGCAGGTGGGGGACGACGGGCCTTTCGGGCGCAACGTCTGACGGGGCAAGCCGGGGGGTATGGCCCCCAGATCAGAAAAGGCAGGTGCCGTGAAGGGGCTGATTTTTATACTGAAATTGGCCTCTAGCGCTTTTCCAATAAGCGCTCGAAGCTATCGAATAAATAGCATTTTGCGGGGTTTCAGCGTGCCGCCATGTCCTCACGCACGCGCAGGTAGCTGGCAAAACGCGGCAGGCCGCCCTCGTGCGTGCCCTGGAAGCGGTAGGTGACCCAGGTGCCCACCGGAGGTGGCTGGGCACGGTCGGCGTCACTGAAGCCTGTGCCCAGACTGAAGCGCTGGCCCGAGGGCATTTCCACCCACAGGGCGCCCATGCGGCCCGCGTGGCGGCCCTTGCCGGGCAGGTGGGCGAGCACGCGCGCCTCGGCGTCCTCATGCGTTTTGACCTTGATGAGGTCGTCACTGCGTCCGGCACGGTACAGCGATGCCCCCCGGTGCAGCATCAACCCCTCGCCACCGCCGCGCACCGTGCGCTGCAGCAGTACCCCAAGCGCTGCATCGTTCGGCACACGCTTTTGCGGTACGGCCTGCACCCAGGGCTGGGCCAGGTGCTTCAGCAGGGCTTGCAGGGCGGGCAGGCGTTCGTCGAAGGTGCCGCCGTGCGCAGGGAGGTCGAACACCATGAAGCGCATCTGCCGCCAGGCGTCGTCGTCGGGCTGCTGCTGCCGGGTGGTGGACTGGGCGTGGCCAAAGCGCCCGCGCCCGGCCCAGAGCTCGCCGTCCAACGGTGTGGCGGGTCAGCCCGCAGTGAACCAGGCGGGGGCCGCCACGGTCGCGCCGCCGCGTGTCCGCAGCGTGTGGCCATCCCAGTAGCCACGCACGCCATCGTATTTTTCGCTCACCCAGTAATCCTGCAAGGCTACGCCGGGGCGATACACCTGTGCCAGCAGCAGTTGCGGGGCGTCCGCCGCCAGGGCCGGGCCAGGCAGGGCGGCCAGCACCAGCAGGGCCAGGCAGGCCCTGCGGTGAAATATGCTATTGAAAAAGGAGCTTCCAGCGCTTGATGGATAAGCGCTGGAGTTCATTTTTGCTTGAATTCCTGTGGATCAGACCTGGTCGGCAGAAAGGCCTGCCGTCTGGCTGAAGCCGCCGTCCACATAGGTGATCTCGGCCGTTACGCCCGACGCCAGGTCGGACAGCAGGAAGGCTGCCACATTGCCCACGTCATCGATCGTCACGTTGCGGCGCAGGGGCGAGGCGTCGGCCACGCGTGAGAGCAGCTTGCCGAAGTCCTTGATGCCGCTGGCCGCCAGGGTCTTGATAGGGCCGGCGCTGATGCCGTTGGCACGGATGGCGCGGCCGTCCTCGGTGCGCCCCACGGCCTCGGCAAGGTAGCGCACGCTGGCCTCCAGGCTGGCCTTGGCCAGGCCCATGGTGTTGTAGTTGGGGATGGAACGCAGAGCGCCCAGGTAGGACAGCGTCAGCAGCGAGGACTTGTCGTTCAGGTAGGGCAGGGCGGCTTTGGCCATGGCCGGGAAGCTGTAGGCGCTGATGTCGTGCGCGATACGGAAGTTCTCGCGCGAGAGGCCGTCGAGAAAGTTGCCGGCAATCGCCTCGCGCGGTGCGAAGCCGATGCTGTGCACAAAACCGTCAAAGTGGCCCCAGGCCTCGCCCAGGCCCTTGAACATGGCCTCGATCTGCGCGTCGTCGGCCACATCGCAGTCGAACACCAGTGTTGAGTTGAAATCGGCAGCGAACTCGGTGATGCGGTCCTTGAAGCGTTCACCCACGTAGCTGAAAGCCAGCTCGGCGCCCTGCGCATGGCAGGCCTTGGCGATGCCGTAGGCGATGGAACGGTTGGACAGAACGCCCGTGATGAGCAGCTTTTTGCCGGTCAGAAAACCCATTGTTGTTCTCCTGGGGGATGCGGGGAAAACGGCAGGCCACTGGGACGTGGGGATTCACCCCGCGCCAGCCCTGAAGCACTGCCGACGTAGTGCAGAATTGTCGCATGCGGTTCTGGATGATCTTCGTACTGTGGGCTTGCGCCATGCCGGTGTGGGCCGCGCATGCCTACGCCTTGTGGGGCGAGCCCCGCTATCCGGCAGGGTTCACACATTTCAACTATGTCAACCCTGCTGCGCCCAAGGGCGGTGAACTGCGGCTGGTGAGCAACCTGCGCACTTCCACTTTCGACAAGTACAACCCGTTCACCATCAAGGGCAGTGCTCCGGCCTACCTCTCGTCGCTGATGTTCGACTCGCTGCTGGTCGGTGCGCTCGACGAAACCGCCACCGGTTACGGGCTGCTGGCCGAGGATGTGCAGGTGGCCCCCGACGGCCTCTCGGCCACGTTCCGGCTGCGGCCCGCGGCGCGGTTCCACAACGGCAAGCCGGTCGCGGCGCAGGATGTGAAGCACAGCTATGACACCTTGGTGGGGCCGCACACCTCGCCCGCGTACAAGACGATGCTGATCGACGTGGCGGGCGTGGATGCGCTCGACGAGCGCACCGTGCGCTACCGCTTCCACAAGCCCAACCGCGAGTTGCCGCTCACCGTGGGTGGCCTGCCGGTGTTCAGCCGCGACTGGGGTGTGGAGAACGGCCAGGCCAAGCCCTTCGACCAGGTGGTGATGGACTTTCCCATCGGCAGCGGGCCCTACAAAATCGGCCCGGTGCGCTTCGGCAAGGACATCACCTACGTGCGCGACCCGCAGTACTGGGCGCGGGACCTGAACGTGCGCAAGGGAACGGCCAACTTCGACCGCATCACCGTCAAGATCTACAAGGACGCCACCGCGCGGCTCGAAGCCCTCAAGGCGGGCGAGTTCGACCTGATGCGCTTTTTCAGCGCGGGCGATTGGGCGCGGCGTGTGAATGGCAAGAAGTTCAACACCGGCGAACTCGTCAAGGGCGAGTTTGCGCACAAGCTGCCCTCGGGATTTCAGAGCTACGTGCTCAACACGCGCCGTCCGATGCTGCAGGATGTGCGTGTGCGCGAGGCGCTGGGCCTGGCGCTGGACTACGAGTGGATGAACCGGCAGATGTTCTACGGCTCGTACCAGCGCGTCAACGGGCTGTTTGGCAACACCGCCTGCGAGACGCGCGGCACACCCACGCCCCCGGAGCTGGCGCTGATGGAGCCATTGCGCAAGGACATTCCGGCCGCGGCCTTCGGCCCCATGACCGTGCCGCCGCGCACCGATGGTGAATCTTCGCTGCGCGCCAACCTGCGCCGTGCCCAGCAACTGCTCAAGGACGCAGGCTGGGAGGTGCGTGATGGTGCCTTGCGCAATGCCCAGGGTGAGGCCATGGTGCTCGAATACATGGACAGCAACGAGGGCGGTGTGCGCGTGGTGACGCCCTGGATGCGCAGCCTGGAAAAATTGGGCATCAGCCTGCGCTTTCGCGCGGTGGACTTTGCCCTGTACCAGCAGCGCCTGCAGAAGTTCGACTTCGACATCACCTCCATGGCCTTTCAGGGCACGCACAACCCCGGCCAGGAATTTGCCGACCTGTTTGGCAGCCAGGCAGCCGACACCGAGGATTCGGGCAACTTCGCCGGTGTGAAAAACCCCGCCGTGGATGCGCTGATTGGCGCCATGACATCGGCCAAAACCGAGGCACAACTGCTGCCCGCCTGTCACGCTCTGGAGCGGGTCATCGCGCACAGCCACTACCTGATTCCGCAGTGGACCGCAGGCAACCACCGCATGGCCTACAACGCCTGGCGCCTGGCCCGGCCCGAGGCCCTGCCCCCGTATTCGAGCGGCGAGGGCTGGGCCATCGACACCTGGTGGGCCCGGTAATGTGGCCCCCACGCTCCACCGTTGCACGGGTCGCTGCCCCCCGAGGGGGCTGGCCTTGCTTGGGGCGGCCCGGCGCTGCGGCCGCCACCACCGCTATCGAGAACAAGGGTTGATCGTAGATGCTGGCCTACATCCTCAAGCGTATCCTGCTCATGCTGCCCACCTTGCTGGGTGTGCTGCTGCTGACCTTTGCGGTCATCCAGTTCGTGCCGGGCGGCCCGGTGGAGCAATACATGGCAGAAGCCAAGGCCGGTGCGGGCGTGGGCGGCGGCGCCGAGGGTGGGGGGCTTGCCTACCGGGGCGCGCAAGGTGTGGACCCTCAGCGCCTGGAGCAGATCAAGGCCCTGTACGGTTTTGACAAACCCGCGCATGAGCGTTTCTTCCAGATGCTGGGTCAGTTCGCGCGCTTTGACCTGGGCCGGAGCTTCTTCCAGAACAAGGATGTGTGGCAGCTGGTGGTGGAAAAACTCCCTGTTTCCATCAGCCTGGGGATGTGGACGTTTTTCATCAGCTACCTCGTGGCCGTGCCGCTGGGTGTGGCCAAGGCAGTGCGGGCGGGCTCTCGCTTTGACCTGGTGACCACGCTGCTCATTCTGGTGGGCTATGCCATTCCTGGCTTTGTGCTGGGTGTCGCGTTGCTGGTCATCTTTGGGGGGCAGTTGCAGTGGTTTCCGCTGCGCGGGCTGACTTCCTCCAACTGGGAAGAACTGTCGTGGGGCGCGCGCATCGTGGACTACCTCTGGCACATCACCCTGCCGGTCACGGCCATGGTGCTGGGCAGCTTTGCCGTGACGGCCATGCTGACCAAGAACGCCTTTCTGGAAGAAATCCGCAAGCAATACGTGCTGACGGCGCGCGCCAAGGGCCTGAGCGAGCGCCAGGTTCTCTGGAAGCATGTCTTTCGCAACGCACTGATTCCCATCATCACGGGCTTTCCGGCCGCGTTCATTGGCGCATTCTTCGCGGGCTCGCTGTTGATCGAGACGCTGTTCTCCCTCGACGGCCTGGGCCTGCTGAGCTACGAGAGCGTGATCCGGCGCGACTACCCCGTGGTGCTGGGCACGCTCTACCTGTTCACGCTGATCGGGCTGGTGACCAAGCTCATCAGCGACCTGTGCTACGTGTGGGTGGACCCGCGCGTGAAGTTTGATTGATCCACGCCACGGCATGCGCACCACCGCTTCTTCTTCGCCATCGCCTTCGCTCTCTCCGTCTCGCCGCGCCTGGCTGCGTTTCAAGCGCAACCGGCTGGGTTACTGGAGCCTGCTCGTTTTCTGCGCGCTGGTGCTCGTGAGCCTGTGCGCCGAACTGGTCAGCAACGATAGGCCGCTCATCGTGCGCTACGAGGGGCAGACCTACTTCCCCATGCTCAAGGATTACCCCGAGAAGACCTTTGGCGGCGATTTCGAGACGCCCACCGACTACCTCGACCCCTTCATCCGCGAGCGCATCACCAGCGGCGCCAACTGGGCGCTCTACACCCTCAACCCCTACGGCCCGAACACGCTCAATTACTTTGCCAAGTCACCCAACCCCTCGGCCCCCACGCGGGACAACTGGCTGGGCACCGACGACCGGGGGCGCGACCTGCTGGCGCAGCTCATCTACGGCTTTCGCGTGAGCGTGCTCTTCGCCCTGGCGCTCACTGTCACGGGGGTGGTATTGGGCGTGCTCACGGGCGCCATCCAGGGCTTCTTTGGCGGCAAGACCGACCTGGCCTTTCAGCGCTTCATCGAGATCTGGGGCTCCATGCCCGAGCTGTACCTGCTCATCATCTTCAGCGCCGTGTTTGCGCCCAGCATTTCGCTGCTGCTGATTCTGCTGAGCCTGTTCGGCTGGATGGGGCTGAGCGACTACGTGCGCGCCGAATTCCTGCGCAACCGCCAGCTCGACTACGTGAAGGCCGCGCGCGCGCTGGGCGTGGGCAATGCGCAGATCATCTGGCGCCACATCCTGCCCAACAGCCTGACGCCCGTGGTCACCTTTCTGCCGTTCCGCATGAGCGCTGCCATCCTGGCGCTGACCTCGCTCGACTTCCTGGGCCTGGGCGTGCCGCCGGGTACACCGAGCCTGGGCGAACTGCTGAGCCAGGGCAAGAACAGCATTGACGCCTGGTGGATCTCGCTGTCCACCTTCGGCGTGCTGGTGGTCACGCTGCTGCTGCTGACCTTCATGGGTGACGCGCTGCGCGATGCGCTCGACCCCCGAAAGGCCGATCGATGATGCCCCCCATGCTCGGCACTGGCGTGTCCTCGCTGCCCCCCGAGGGGGCTCTCGCCGCCTTGGGGCGGCCCGGCGGCGGCTCGGCAGCCAGCGTGCCGCTGCTGCAGGTGCGCGACCTCTCCGTGCGCTTCGGTGCAAAGGAGGTGGTGCGCAGCGTCACTTTCTCGATTGCTGCTGGCGAAAAGCTGGCGTTGGTGGGCGAATCGGGCTCGGGCAAGACCATCACGGCACTCAGCCTGCTGCGCCTGGCGGGGGATGCCAAAATCAGCGGCCAGGCCTTGCTGCGCGGGCGCGACCTGCTCTCCTTGTCAGAGCGCGAGATGCGCGGCATTCGCGGCGGTGACATCGCCATGGTGTTCCAGGAACCCATGACGGCGCTGAACCCGCTGATGACCATCGGGCAGCAAATCACAGAAATTTTGGAGCTAAAAAAGGCTCTAACGCCCGACCAGTCTGCGCAAGCAGCTATCGAATTGTTAGCAAAAACCGGTATTCCCGAGCCCGAACGGCGTGCCAACAGCTTTCCGCACCAGCTCAGCGGCGGCCAGCGCCAGCGCGCCATGATCGCCATGGCCCTGGCCAGCGAGCCCGCGCTGCTGCTGGCCGACGAGCCCACCACGGCGCTCGACGTTACGCTGCGTGGCCAGATTCTCGATTTGCTTTCCGACCTGCAGCGCAGCAGCGGCATGGCCGTGCTGCTCATCACGCACGACCTGAACCTGGTGCGCCGCTTTGCCGACCGCGTGGCCGTGATGGAGCAGGGCGTGCTGGTGGAGCAGGGCCGCGTGGCCGAGGTGTTTGGGGCCCCGCAGCACGACTACACCCGCCGCCTGATCGCCAGCCAGCCCCGGCGCGATGTGCTGGAGGCTGAGCTGCCCGCAGGAGCGGCACCGGTGGTGCAGGCGCAGGGCCTGCGCGTGGTCTATCCCACGCCCTTGTCCGGCATCCGGGGCTGGTTTAAAAAAGGCGAGTTTGTGGCAGTGCAGGGCGCCACGCTGCAACTGCTGCCCGGCCGCACGCTGGGGGTGGTGGGCGAATCGGGCTCGGGCAAGTCCACACTGGCGCAGGCCATTCTGGGCCTGCTGCCGTACGGTGGCGAGCTGGCAGTGGCCGGGCAGGGCTGGCAGCAGCCGGCCACGCGCAACACGCCCGCCAACCAGCAGTTGCGCAGGCGCGTGCAGGTGGTGTTCCAGGACCCGTTTTCCTCGCTCTCGCCGCGGCTGACGGTCGAAGAGATCGTGGGCGAGGGCCTCAAAGTGCATGAGAGCGCACTGGACATGGCAGCGCGCCGCGTGCGCGTGGAGGCCGCACTGGCCGAGGTGGGGCTGACCGAGGTGCAGTTCCCCGGCCTGCTGGCACGCTACCCGCATGAGTTTTCGGGCGGCCAGCGCCAGCGCCTGGCGATTGCGCGGGCGCTGATCGTGCAGCCGCAGGTGCTGGTGCTCGACGAGCCCACCAGCGCGCTCGACGTCACCATCCAGCAACAAGTGCTTTCGTTGTTGCAGCGCCTGCAGAAGGAAAAGGGCTTGAGCTACCTGCTCATCACGCACGACGTGGATGTGATCCGTGCCATGGCGCACGACGTGCTGGTGATGAAGGATGGCGCCCTTCTGGAAAGTGGCACGGTGCACCAGGTGCTGGATGCGCCGCAGCACCCGTATACGCAGCGGCTGGTAGCCGCTGCCACGGTGCCCGCGCTGCCGCAAACAGCCTGATCGGCCGGTCGCGGGGGGTGCCGCACCAACCGGGTGCATGCGCTGCAGGCATGCACCCTATCCCGGTGCAGTCGCCTGATTTCCGGCACGGGGGGCAGCGTCTGCGCCGGGGCGTGCTGGGCACGGAGCTTGCTCTTGGGGTATTACCCTGTTCTCACCCGCTTGTTCTCGTGCTGTCCACCCATCTGCGCCTGCGCCCCTCTCGTCGTCATGCTGCCGAGACCGTGGACCGCGCGCGCGTGTTCGATACGCTGGTGAACAACCTGGAGGGCATGGCCTACCGCTGCCTGCTGGACCCGCAGTGGACCATGGTGTTCGTCAGCCAGGGGAGCGTGGCGGTGACCGGCTATGCCCCGCACGAGTTGTGCGGCAATGCCGTTGTCTCCTGGGAGCAGATCACCCATCCGCACGACCGTGCGCGTGTGCGTGCCGTGGTGCATGAGGCTGCGCAGACCGGGCAGCGCTTTGCCGTCGAATACCGCATCACCACCCACGGTGGCCAGGTGCGGAGGGTGGCCGAGCGCGGCGTGGCCGTGTGCGACGAGCAGGGCGAACGGGTGATCGAGGGCTTCATTGAAGACATCACCCAGCGACAGGCCACCCTGGAGGCGCTGGAACATGCCGAACTGCGCTACCGCCACATTTTCGAGCATGCCAGCGAGGGAATCTTCCAGACCACGCGCGAGGGGCAGTACCTTGCCGCCAACCCGGCACTGGCGCGCATCTATGGCTATGCCACGCCGCAGGCGCTGATGGCCGACCTGTCCGATATCGAGCACCGCCTGTACGTCAGTGCCGGGCGGCGCGAAGTCTTTCACCGGCTGATGAAAGCACAGGGCCAGGTGCTCAACTTCGAATCCGAGGTCTTCCGGCGTGATGGCACGCGCATCTGGATTTCGGAAAACGCCCATATCGTTCTGGGTTCCCAGGGAGAATTTCTCTGCTACGAGGGCACGGTGCAGGACATCACCGAGCGCCGCCGCTACCAGGAGCAACTGGAACGCCAGGCCAACCATGACCAGCTTACGGGCCTGCCCAACCGCGTTCTGCTGGGCGACCGTATTGCCCAGGGCATTGCCCAGGCTTCGCGGCAGGGCTATTTTCTGGCGCTGGTCTTCATTGATCTGGACAACTTCAAATACATCAACGACAGCCTGGGCCATGCGGCCGGGGACGAGCTGCTCAAGGTCATTGCCACGCGCCTGACGGGCTCTTTGCGCAGTGCAGACACGGTGGCACGCCTGGGAGGAGACGAATTTGTACTTGTGGTCAACGACCACTACCGCACCAGCAGCGTGATTTCACTGCTGGAGCGGGTGCTCAAGGACATTGGCCGCCCGGTGCTGCTCAACGGACGTGAATTCCATGTCGGCGCCAGTCTGGGCGTGGCGATGTACCCGAGCGATGGCGACGATGCGCAGATCCTGCTCAAGCATGCCGACGTGGCCATGTACGCCGCCAAGAACCGGGGACGCAACAACTTCCAGTTTTTCACGCGCGAACTCAACCGCCAGGCCGATGAGCGCCTGCGCCTTGAAGCGGCCATGCACGATGCGCTGGAGCATGTCGAAGGTGGTTTCGAGGTGTATTACCAGCCCAAGGTGGACCACCGCCGCCGCATCGTGGGGGTGGAGGCCCTGGCCCGCTGGTTCCACCCCCAGCTGGGGATGGTGGCGCCCGACCGGTTCATTCCCATCGCCGAGGAGACCGGGCTGATTCTGCCGCTGACCACCGTCATCCTGCGCAGCGCCTTTGCCGCTGCCCGGCGCTGGAACCACCAGCGTGACGTGCCGCTGCGCATGGCCGTCAATCTGTCAGCGCAGCTTTTTTTGAACGATGACATCGTGGCCCATGTGGCAGGCCTGCTGCGCAAGGCCGAACTGCCGCCCGGACAGGTCGAACTGGAGATCACCGAGTCGGTGTTCCTGGGCGACAGCGAGCGCACCGTGGCGCTGCTGAGCGACTTCAGGGCCCTGGGGGTGAGCCTGGCCATGGACGATTTCGGCACCGGCTACTCGTCACTGAGCTACCTGCGCCGTTTTCCGCTGGACACCATCAAGATCGACCGCATGCTGGTCACAGGTATCGAGTGCGAGGAAGACGTGGCCATGATTGCGCGTGCCGCTGTCTCGCTGGGCAAAAGCCTGCGCAAGACCGTGGTGGCCGAGGGCGTGGAAAACCAGGCGCAGTTCGACTTTTTACGCTACCAGGGCTGCGATGAGTTCCAGGGCTACCTGCTGTCGCGCCCGGTACCCGAAGCAGAGCTGACGCGGTTGCTGCATGAAGGCGGGGGCGTGATCGCCGCCACCACCGGATAGTCTGTGTTGTCGATGGGTCAGAAAATTCACAATGAAATATGCTTTAAACGCTTTATGGCACTGCGCTTGTAGCTATAAAAAAATGAGGTTTTTTGATCCTGCCGGACATTCAAATACCCAGGGCTTTGCCCAGCCGCCGCACCAGTTCCAGCCAGGCCAGGCACAGCGCCAGCAGGCATACGGCCACCAACGCGCCTGGTGCGCCGGGCAGGGCCAATCCCATCATGTCGCGCAACCAGGCAATGCCCAGCACTGCCGCCAGCAGCATACCCATGGCAGCGGCAATGCGCCGCATCCAGGGGTTTGGTTGGATCGCCCCCATCAGTGCCGGGCGTGACAGGTCGCGGTTGGCCAGAATCAGCAGCATCACGCCCAGAACCAGGGTGCCAAACACGACGGTGCGGCTTTGGGCGCTGCCCCAGCCCTGGCTTGCCAGCCAGGCCTGACCGGCCAGCAGCAGGGCGGCCATGCCCAGGCCTTGCAGCACGGCGTACAGGAGGGGCGCAATGGAAAACGGTGAGTCGGACACAGGCCGTGGCGGCCTCTCCATGCTCCCGCTGTCTTCGGGCTCGGCCTCCAGCACGACCGCACAAGTCGGGTCGATCAGCAACTGCAGCAGCACGATATGCACCGGCATCAGCAGCGTGGGCCATTTCAGCAGCGTGGGCACCAGCACCAGCGCGATGATAGGGACGTGGACCGCGAAAGCGAAACGGATGGCCTTGCGCACGTTGCCGTCGATGCGCCGGCCCTGGCGGATGGCCGCCACGATGCGCGCAAAGCTGTCGTCCAGCAGTACCAGGGCTGCGGCTTCGCGTGCCACGTCGGTGCCGCGTTCGCCCATGGCAATGCCCACGTCGGCGGCTTTGAGGGCCGGGGCGTCGTTGACGCCGTCGCCCGTCATGGCCACCACCTCACCGCTGGCGCGCAGCAGCTGCACCAGGCGCAGCTTGTGCTGGGGCTTGAGGCGCGCGCACAGGTCCACATGGCGCAGCCGCTCGCGCAGGGCGGCGTCGTCCAGCGCTTCCAGTTCAGCGCCGGTGATGACGTCGGGGCGGTCGGAGAGGCCCACCTGCTGCGCAATGGCCCGGGCCGTTGCGGGGTGGTCGCCGGTCATCATGATCACGCGGACCCCGGCGCGTCGGCATTCGGCCAGGGCGGCGGGCACTTCGGGGCGGGGTGGGTCGGCTAGCGCCACAAGGCCCAGGAACTCGAAATCGAAGTCGTGCTGACTGGCCGGCCAGGGCGGGGGCAGGTCGGGCGCCGGGGCCGGGCCGCGCCAGCGCCCCCGCGCCACCCCCAGCACGCGCAGGCCGCGTTCGGCCATGGCTTCGACCTGGCGGCGGATGGCGGCCTGCCGCGCGGCACCTAGGTGGCACAGGTCGGCCACAGCCTCGGGCGCGCCCTTGGTAGCCAGCAGATGCACATTGGGCTCGTCGCTGGCGAACACACGCGTCATGGCCAGGATTTCGCCCGAGAGGGCGTACTCGAACTCCGGCTCGCGCCCGTCATGCACATGCTCGGTGCCTTGCAGCCACTGGTGGCCGAAATGCTGGATGGCCTTTTCCATGGGGTCGAACGGGTCGCCCGGTGTGGCCAGCATGGCGAACTCGGTCAGCAGGTGGAAGTCTTCCGGCAGATGGCTGGCGCCTTCAGGGAGGAAATGCTGGTCGGGCGTGGCCAGTTCGGCCACGGCCATGCGGTTAACAGTGAGCGTGCCCGTCTTGTCCACGGCCAGCACGGTGATGGCGCCCAGCGCCTCGACGGCGGTGATGCGCCGCGTCAGCACCTTCTGGTGCGCGATGCGCCAGGCCCCCAGCGCCAGAAACACGGTCAGGATGACTGGAATCTCTTCGGGCAGTATGGCCATGGCCAGCGCAATGCCCGAGAGCAGGCTATCGAGCAGCGGGCGGCCGTTCCACCACCACCCCAGCAGCACCTGTACCAGGGCCAGGACGAGGGCGGCCATGCCCAGCGTGCGTACCAGCCGGCGCGAGCCCGCCTGGAGTGCCGAGGGGGGCTCGGTGGTGGACGCCAGATCGGCACCGATGCGCCCCACCGCGGTCTGCGCGGCGGTGGCGCACACCCTGGCCACGCCGACGCCGCGTGTGACCACGGTACTCGCGAACAGGCCGGGCGTACCGTCCCCCCCCGGGGTCAGGGTCTGGTCCTGTGCGGCCTGAGGGTTTGCGGGCAGCTTGGCTACGGGCACGGCTTCACCGGTGAGCAGAGATTCGTCCACTTCGATCTGGCCATCGATCAGAAGGGCATCGGCGGCAATGCGGTCGCCTTCATGCAGCACCAGCAGGTCGCCACGCACCACCTCGCGCCCGGCAATGCGCTGCTCCTGGCCGTCGCGGAGGACCAGCGCGCGTGGGGCTGACAGGTCGCGCAGGGATTCCAGTGCACGCTGGGTTTTGCGCTCCTGGGCCAACGTGATACCAATGACCACGAACACGAAACCCAGAAGAAACAGCGCCTCGCCCCGGTCGCCCAGTGCCAGGTAAATGCCGCCCGCGGCCAGCAGCATGAGAAACATGGGCTCGGTGACCACGTCGCGCACGATGGCGGCGTTGGATTTTGGCGCGCTGCCCGGCAGCAGGTTGGGGCCTTCAATCGCCAGACGGTGTGCCGCCTCCGCGCTGCTCAGGCCCTGCGCGGGGGGGCTGTCGGTGGGGAGGAAACCATCGAGGGGACGCACGCAAAGTTCCTTTTCTAGCTGCACCCAGCGGCGGATGCACCCAGCACGTCCGCAGTCGATGGCAATGGGTGCACCGAGTTCCAGTGTAGGCGAGGGCGAAACCCATGCATGGATAGCCTGGCTTGCCTGAATAAAAAACTCGGACAGCACTTCTGCAGGTGGCCCATTGGTGCCAGAATGAACTGCAACCACAGGAAACCAATGTGAGAACACGTAACATATTGATGGCAGGCATCTGTGGCTTGGCCGTGGGTAGTGCGGCGGCGTTTTCACTGGGCCAGGCGCATGGGGAGGTACTGTTAGGCAGGCCGATCGATGTGTCGTTTGACGTGCATCTCGATCCGGGCATGGAGCTGGAAACCGCGTGCCTGGCGGCCAGGATCATTTCTGGCGAGAACCCCCTGGGCCAAGGGCAGGTGCAGGTAACGCCCTTGCCCCCGGTGGCGGGCCGATTGCCAGGGGTGCGCGTGCAGTCGTTCAGGATGGCGGACGAACCGGTGCTCACCATTCACCTGCTGGCAGGCTGTACCGGAACCATTACGCGTACCTATGTGTTTCTGGTCGATTTGCCGGAATCGATAGCCCCCTCGACAACCCCGATTGCCATTCCCTGGCTGGAACCCGAAGCGACGCCTCCAGTACCGGTACGCGGCTTGGAAGGAGGGGCAAACCAACCGGTGGTCCAGTCAGCGCAGTCGGCACGCAGTGAGCCCGCACGTTCACCACAGGGCGGTACCCAGCCGCAGCGGCCTGCAAAGTCCGCAGATGTGGTGGTGACTCCTCCCCCTGTGAAGCAGGTGAACCCGGCCCAGGTGCCTGCGTCGGCTGCCAAACCCCGCCCTCCCAGACCGCCTGCTGCACCGGCATCGCAAGCCAGGTCCTCGGGGGCTCGGCTGGTGATGGAACCCCTGGCGGTGGTGCTGGGCCCTGCCGCCGGAGCGTCTGCAGCGGTATCTGCGCCGGCAGCTTCCATGGCCGCATCTGCACCCGAAGGCGTGGCGCCTCCCGCGCAGGACGCCAGTGCTCCGCAGCCAGGCTCCACAGGAGAGGAGCCTGCCCGCCGGGCGCTGGAGGATGAACTGGCCACCCTGCGCATGCAGGCTGCCAGCGACCGGGCTGCGGCACTGGTGTTGCAACAGCGCCTGGAGCGCATCGAGTCCGAGCGCTTTCATCCGGGTGTCGTGTATGGCCTGCTGGGCTTGGTGGCGGTGATGCTGGGCTGGATGGTCTGGCAGGTGCTGCGCTTTCGCACGGTGTTCGAGCAGTCGACCCAGGCCTGGAGCGAATCCGTGGCGATGCATGAGCGCAAGGCTTCGGGATCGGACGATTGAACGCTTTGCTTTGCTTTGCATGAAGAGGAAGACGGCTGTGCTGCCCGGCCGCTATATTTGACCCATGAGTTCCAAGCGCCTTTTTCACCGCAGTGATCTGGTTCGCATCGCCATTGATGCCATGAAGGAGCGGGGCCTGGAACCGGAGTTTCCCGGCCCCGCATTGCGCCAGCTGGAGATGATCCACGGCACCGTGGATGAAACCGACCCCCGCATCCGTGACCTGACCGATCTGCCCTGGTGTTCCATCGACAACGACGATTCGCTCGATCTTGACCAGCTCACGGCCTGTGGGCAGATGGGCGGCGAGGCCGTGAAGATATTCGTGGCCGTGGCCGATGTGGATGTGCTGGTCAAGAAAAACACCGCCATCGACCAGCATGCGCGCACCAACACCACGTCGGTCTACACCTCGGCACGGGTGTTTCCCATGCTGCCCGAGCGGCTCAGCACCCAACTCACATCGCTCAACCCGGGCGAAGTCCGCACAGCTATCGTGACGGAGATGGTGGTGGACGCGCAAGGTGTCGTCACCCACTCCACCGTGCACCGTGCCCGGGTGCGCAACCAGGCCAAGCTGGCCTACGACGCCGTGGCGGCATGGATCGAGGGTGAGGCCGACATGCCCGAGGCTGTGCGTGCCGTACCTGGCATGGCGGAACAGTTGCGCACGCAGGATGCCGTGGCCCAGCGCATGCGCGTGCGCCGCCGCGCGGCCGGGGCGCTGGATTTTGAAACCTTTCAGCCCCGCGCGGTGTTCGAGGGGGACCGTGTGGTCGACATCCAGCAGCAGGTGCAGAACCGTGCACGCCAGCTGATCGAGGAATTCATGATCGCCACCAACACCTGCACTGCGCAGTTTCTGGCGCAGCATGGCCGCAGTGCCCTGCGGCGTGTGGTGCGCTCGCCCGAGCGCTGGCAACGTATCCAGCAGGTGGCCCGCAAATACGGCGAAGCCCTGCCGCCGGAACCCGATTCACGGGCGCTGGAGGGCTTTCTGGCCCGCCAGCGCAAGGCCGATCCGCTGCGCTTTCCCGATCTGTCGCTGGTCATCGTCAAGCTCATGGGGTCGGGCGAGTACGTGGTGGAGTCCCCCCGGGGGGAGCCCATCGGCCACTTTGGCCTGGCGGTGCGCGACTACACGCATTCCACGGCGCCCAACCGCCGCTACCCCGACCTCATCACCCTGCGCATGGTCAAGGCCTTGCTGGCCGGTGTGCGCTCTCCCTACGGTGCGGCGGAACTGGCTCTTCTGGCCGAGCACTGCACGCGCCAGGAAGATGCAGCGCAGAAGGTGGAGCGCAGCGTGCGCAAGTCCGAAGCCGCGCTTTTCCTGCAAGGGCTGGTGGGGCAAAAGTTCGACGCCATTGTCACGGGCCGTACCGAGTCGGCGACCTGGGTGCGGATTTTCACGCCCCCCGCCGAGGGCAAGCTCGTGTCCGAGGATGTGGGCCTGGAGGTGGGGCAGAAACTCCGCGTGCGTCTGGTCCACACCGATGTGGAGCGCGGGTTCATCGATTTCGAACCGGTGCGCTGAAAGGCGCAGAAGTTGAGCCCTGAGAGAAGACCAGGGGGCGCGCAGATTCATTCATTGCAATTATTCAACTATTATTGAATAATTGCAGAATGGAGAAAACTGTTGCCATCACTGTTTTTGAATCGCTGGCCTCCAGCGTCCGGCTGGACGTGTTTCGCCTGCTTGTCCAGCACGGTCCGCAGGGACTCGTTGCCGGTGATATTGCGGCCGCGCTGGAGCTGCCCGCCACCAATCTCTCCTTCCATCTCAAGGCGCTGACGCAGTCCGGCCTGCTGGCTGTCACCCAGGAGGGGCGTTTTCAGCGCTACCGCGCCAACATGGCATTGATGTCCGACCTGATTGGCTACCTCACCGATGAATGCTGTGGCGGCAACCCCGGCGCCTGTCTGCCGGGGGCGGCCATGGCCGCCTGCACAGACTGTGATTGATGCCGCACGGCGCACCCCATTCTTTTTTGAAGGCACGACCCATGAAGAACCTCCCCATCACCTGGCAACGGCTGGTCGATGCCACGGGCTCCACCTGCCCACGCTGTGCGGGCACGCAGCAGGAAATGCAGCGGGCCGTGGACCGGCTGCGCACCGCACTGGAGCCGCTGGGCGTGCAGCCGGTGCTGGAGACGCGTGAAATCGACCCTGCCGCGTTCCTGCAGCAGCCGGAACAGTCCAATCGCATCTGGATCGGTGGCCGCCCGCTGGAGGACTGGCTGGGTGCGCGCACCGGCAGCAGCCGCTGTTGCGATGCCTGTGGGGACGAGGAATGCCGGACGCTCGAAATCAATGGTGTTCGTCACGAAGTCATCCCTGAAACGCTGGTGGTGCGCGCGGGCCTGATTGCCGCCAGCCAGTTGCTGGACCCCACGCTTTCTCTTCCTCCATCCGCCTGACCACTCCCACCATGCTCAACGTCCTGTTTCTCTGTACCCACAATTCGGCCCGCAGCATCCTGTCCGAGGCCTTGTTGAATCATCTGGACGCGCAGTCCGCAATGCCCGGCCGCTTTCGGGCGTATTCGGCGGGCAGCAGCCCGCGCGAGAATCAGCAGCCGCACCCGCTGGCGATGGAGGTGCTGCAGAGCGCCGGTGTATCCACCGAAGGGCTGCGCAGCAAAGGATGGGAAGTGTTCTCGGAACCTGGCGCACCCTCCATGGACCTCATCATCACCGTGTGCGACAACGCCGCTGGCGAGACCTGCCCCCTCTGGCCCGGCCACCCCGCCACGGCGCATTGGGGCTATCCCGACCCCTCGGAGGGTGACGCCCCCGAAGCCCAGAAGCGCGAAGCCTTTCGCCAGACCCTGCATGCCATCAGCCAGCGCCTGAAGCTGCTGATGAGCCTGCCCCCTGAAAAGCTGCATAAAACCCTGTTGCAGGACGCCGCGCGCAGCCTGACATCGTCTTCCCACTGAATTACCAGGAGTTTCCCCATGAGCACCATTCAGATTTTCGACCCGGCCCTGTGCTGCAGCAGCGGCGTGTGCGGCACGGATGTGGACCAGAACCTCGTCAACTTCTCGGCCGATGCCGACTGGGTGCGCCAGAACGGCGTCCAGCTGGAGCGCTTCAACCTGGCCCAGCAACCCATGGCCTTTGCAGAAAACGCGCAGGTCAAGGCCTTTCTGGAGCGTGCGGGCCAGGAGGCGCTGCCACTGACGCTGGTGGATGGCCAGGTGGTGCTGGCGGGCCGCTACCCCTCGCGGGCTGACCTGGCGCGCTGGGCCGGGCTGGCTGTGCCTGCAGCGGCCCAGGCCGGGTCTGCCGGTAGTTGCTGCTCGGGCGGCAACTGCGGCTGATTTCGCATCCCTCTCTTTACCCGTCGTCACCATGCACTTTCTCGATCAGCCTCCACGCTTTCTTTTCTTCACCGGCAAGGGGGGCGTGGGCAAGACCTCGCTCGCCTGCGCCACGGCGCTGCGCCTGGTGGCGCAGGGGCGGCGCGTGCTGCTGGTCAGCACCGACCCCGCCTCCAACGTGGGGCAGGTGTTCGGCATCGCCATCGGCAACCACATCACGCCCGTGCCGGAGGTGCCGGGCCTGGCGGCGCTGGAGATCGACCCGCAGGCCGCCGCCCAGGGCTACCGCGACCGCATCGTCGGCCCGGTGCGCGGCGTGCTGCCGGATGACGTGGTGAAAGGCATCGAGGAGCAGCTTTCGGGCGCCTGCACCACCGAGATTGCCGCCTTTGATGAATTCACCGCGCTGCTGACCGACACGGCGTTGCATGCGCAGTACGAGCACATCCTGTTCGACACGGCACCCACCGGCCACACCATCCGGCTGTTGCAATTGCCCGGGGCATGGAGCGGTTTCCTGGAAGCAGGCAAGGGCGATGCCTCGTGCCTGGGGCCCCTGGCCGGGCTGGAGAAGCAGCGCGCGCGCTACAAGGCGGCCGTCGATGCATTGGCCGACCCGGCCCACACCCGTTTGGTGCTGGTGGCGCGCGCCCAGCCCGCCACGCTGCGCGAGGCCGCACGCACCCATGCCGAGCTGGCCGCCATTGGGCTGCGGCAGCAGTTTCTGGTGGTCAACGGCGTGCTGCCGCTGGCCGAAGGCGACAGCGACCCGCTGGCCGCCGCCGTGTGCCGGCGCGAGCAGGCGGCGCTGGCCGCCATGCCCGCAGACCTGCGCGCCTTGCCATTGGACGTGGTGCAGCTCAAGCCCTTCAACCTGGTGGGCATTGCTGCCTTGCGCCAGCTGCTGGGCGGTGACACACCCGCGTCACCCGCTGCAGCGGATGACCGTGCTGCGCCCCCTCTGCAGGCGCCCAGCCTTTCCCAACTGGTGGACGAAATCGCCCAGGACGGCCATGGCCTGGTGATGGTCATGGGCAAGGGCGGCGTGGGCAAGACCACGCTGGCGGCCGCCGTGGCCGTGGAACTGGCACACCGGGGCCACGCCGTGCACCTGACCACCTCCGACCCGGCGGCACACCTGATGGACACGCTGGCGGGTACGCTGGAGCACCTGAGCGTGAGCCGCATCGACCCGCACGAAGTTACCGAGCGCTACCGCCAGCAGGTGCTGGCCAGCAAGGGCGCCGGGCTGGATGCGGCGGGCCGCGCGCTGCTGGAGGAAGACCTGCGTTCGCCCTGCACCGAGGAGATCGCGGTGTTCCAGGCCTTCTCGCGCGTGATCCGCGAGGCGGGCAAAAAATTCGTGGTGATGGACACTGCGCCCACCGGCCACACGCTGCTGCTGCTGGACGCCACCGGCGCCTACCACCGCGACATCGTGCGCCAGATGGGCGACAAGGGCGTGCACTTCACCACGCCCATGATGCAGCTGCAGGACCCGAAGCAGACCAAGGTGCTCATCGCCACCCTGGCCGAAACCACGCCCGTGCTGGAGGCCGCCAACCTGCAGGCCGACCTGCGCCGCGCCGGCATCGAGCCCTGGGCCTGGGTGGTGAACAACAGCGTGGCAGCGGCCCGCGTCACCTCGCCGCTGCTGCGCCAGCGCGCCCGCAACGAGCTGCGCGAGATTGAGGCCGTGGCCAGCCGCCACGCCACGCGCCATGCCGTGGTGCCGCTGCTCAGCGAAGAGCCCGTGGGCGTGCCGCGTCTGCTGCAACTGGCGGGCCATGCCCAGCCATCCATCTGAGGAATGAAATGGGACTGTTTGAACGTTACCTGACCGTCTGGGTCGGCCTGGGCATCCTGGCGGGCGTGGGCCTGGGGCTGCTGGTGCCGGGCGCTTTTCAGGCCATCGCCGCGCTGGAAGTGGCGCATGTCAACCTGGTGGTGGCCGTGTTCATTTGGGTGATGATTTACCCGATGATGATCCAGATCGACTGGAGTGCCGTGAAGGACGTGGGCAAGAAGCCGCGCGGCCTGGTGCTCACGCTGGTCGTCAACTGGCTCATCAAGCCCTTCACCATGGCGGCGCTGGGCGTGCTGTTCTTTCAATACCTGTTCGCGCCCTGGGTCGATCCGCAGTCGGCCAGCGAGTACATCGCCGGCATGATTCTGCTGGGCGTGGCGCCGTGCACTGCCATGGTGTTCGTCTGGAGCCAGCTGGTGAAGGGCGACGCCAACTACACGCTGGTGCAGGTGTCCATCAACGACCTCATCATGGTGGTGGCCTTCGCGCCCATCGCCGCCTTTCTGCTGGGCGTGACCAATATCACCGTGCCGTGGGAGACGCTGGTGCTCTCCACCGTGCTCTATGTGGTGCTGCCACTGGTGGCGGGCATGGCCACGCGGCATGTTCTGCAGCGCCGCAAGGGCCAATCGGTAGCCGACTTCGTGGCGCGGCTCAAGCCCTGGTCGATCGTCGGGCTCATCGCCACCGTGGTGCTGTTGTTCGGCTTCCAGGCGGGCACCATCGTGGACAAGCCCCTGGTGATTGCACTGATTGCCGTGCCGCTCATCGTGCAGAGCTACGGCATTTTCGCCATTGCCCTGGTGGGGGCGCGCTGGCTCAAGCTGCCGCACAACGTGGCCGGGCCTGCCTGCCTGATCGGCACCTCCAACTTCTTCGAGCTGGCGGTGGCGGTGGCGATCTCGCTGTTCGGCCTGAACTCGGGCGCCGCACTGGCCACCGTGGTGGGCGTACTGGTCGAGGTGCCGGTGATGCTGTCGCTGGTGGCGCTGGTCAACCGCACGCAGCACTGGTTTCCCGGTGCCGAGTTGGCAAAAAACTAATTGTAAAATTGCATCTAACGCTTTACTGGTAAGCGTTAGCAGCTATCAATAATGTAGTAATTGTGAGGGCTGTGGCGGTCTACGCAGGGTTCAGCGCAGGATCAGCACCGGCACTTCGCTCAGGCGCAGCAGCGTCGTGGTGGTGCTGCCCACGATCAGGTGGCGGATGCGCGAGTGGCCGTAGGCGCCCATCACCAGCAGCGTCGCGCCTTGCGTCTTGAGCAGGGCGGGCAGGGCCTGTTCGGGCTCGCCGGACAGCAGGGTGGTTTCGACAGCAAAACCGGCGCCTTGCAGCAGTTGCCGGGCGTCCTGCAAGGCTTGTTGCGCAGCGGGGGTGTCGCTGCCTGCCATGGCTACCAGGGCGGGCAGGCCGCGCAGCAGGGGGCTTGCAGCCACCATCTCTATGGTCTTGCGGGCTGTGGCGCTGCCGTCGTAGGCGATGACAAAGCGCTCGGGCGCCACGAACTGTTCGGCCGTGGCGACCAGCACCGGGCGTTTGACGGCACGGATCACGCGCTCCACATGGTGGTCGAGGTGGATTTTGCGCGGGCTGCTGGCGTGGTAGTGCTCGCCGAGCACGAACAGGCGGGCGTCGGGCTCCAGTTCCAGCAGGGTGTCCACCAGTTCGCCATGGCGCATGCGGCCATCCACTTGTGCCACGCCAGCGGCGCTCGCGCGTTCCTGGGCGTTTTGCAACATCTGGCGCCCGGCTTCCTGGGCCAGTTTGCCGCGCTGCTCGTCCAGATCGCTGAGCTTTTGCAGCAGCACCTCCTGGGCGCCCAGGCCAATGGCGCCGCTGTAGTCGCCTACATGGGGCATTTCGGGCGGGCGCTCCAGTACATGCAGCAGTTCGAGCGGGACGCTCAGGCGCCGGGCCGACCAGGCGGTCCAGTCGATCACGGCGGTGGTGGTGGCCAGGCCGTCAATGCAGGCGTAAACCTTGTTCATGGTGAGTCTCCTGGGGTGAATTTAATGCATCAGCTGCTCGACGGCACCCGGCTTGTCGTGAACGGCAAAGCGGTCTACCAGCGTGGCGCTGGCCGCGTTCATGCCCACCACCTCGACTTCGGTGCCCTCGCGCCGGAACTTGAGTACGGCCTTGTCGAGTGCACTGACGGCGGTGATGTCCCAGAAGTGGGCACGGCTCACGTCGATGCGCACCCTGGGCACCACTTCCTTGAAGTCTAAGGCTGCCAGGAAGGCCTCGGACGAGGCAAAGAACACCTGGCCCACCACACCGTACACGCGGGTGTTGCCGCCATCCTCGCTGCTGCGGTCCACGCGCAGCACCTTGCCCACCTTGTGCGCAAAGAAGATGCCCGACAGCAGCACACCGACGAACACGCCCTTGGCCAGGTCGTGCGTGGACACGGTGACCACCACGGTGGCGATCATCACGATGGACGAGCTGGGCGGGTGCTCGCGCAGCTTGCGCACCGAATCCCAGCTGAAGGTGCCAATGCTCACCATGATCATCACCGCCACCAGGGCAGCCATGGGGATTTGCTTGACCCACGGGCCCAGGAACACCACCAAGATGAGCAGAAAAACGCCCGCCACCAGTGTGGACAGGCGCCCGCGCCCGCCCGACTTCACATTGATGACCGACTGGCCGATCATCGCGCAGCCCGCCATGCCCCCAATGAAGCCGGTGGCAATGTTGGCCACACCCTGGCCCACGCATTCGCGGTTCTTGTTGCTGGCAGTGTCGGTCAGTTCATCGACGATGGAGGCCGTCATCATCGATTCGAGCAGGCCCACCACGGCCAGGGTGGCCGAATACGGCAGAACGATCAGCAGGGTCTCCAGCGTCAGCGGCACATCGGGCAGCAGGAAGACGGGCAGGCTGCTGGGCAGCTCGCCCATGTCGCCCACGGTGCGAATGTCCAGGCCCAGCACGATGGACACGCCCGTGAGCACCACGATGGTGACCAGCGGCGACGGCACGGCGCGGGTGATGACCGGAAAGCCGTAAATGATGGCCAGGCCTGCGGCGGTCATGGCGTACACCTGCCAGCCCACGTTGGTGAGTTCGGGCAGTTGCGCCATGAAGATCAGGATGGCCAGCGCGTTCACAAACCCGGTGACCACCGAGCGCGACACAAAGCGCATCAGGGCCCCGAGCTTGAGCAGGCCCGCCACGATCTGCAGCACCCCCGTCAGCAGGGTGGCCACCAGCAGGTATTGCAGGCCATGGTCCTTGACCAGTGTCACCATCACCAGTGCCATGGCCCCGGTGGCGGCCGAGATCATGCCAGGGCGCCCGCCTGTGAAGGCAATGACCACGGCCATGCTGAACGAGGCATAGAGACCCACCCTGGGATCCACCCCGGCGATGATGGAAAAGGCAATCGCCTCGGGGATGAGCGCCAGCGCCACCACCAGGCCGGCCAGCACGTCACCCCGGATGTTGAAAAGCCAGGTTTTCTGGAGAAAAGAAAGAGTCATAGGCAATGCAGCCCAGTGCGCGGTGCGCTGCAGCGAAACAGAATTGAAAGAAAGCGACCAGCAGGTCAGAGAGCCGACCGGTGGTGTGGGAGAGGGGATGGGTTGCCCCGGCAAGGGGCGGGCAGGGCACCGCGCTATGGCGGTGTCACGGCACTGAAATATCCGCGCGGCAAGGCCTTGCCCCGGGCGCGTGCCGGTGCGTGCAAGAGCTTGCGCTGAAAATGGTGCATCGCAATATTGTACCGAGCAAGGGCTTGGCCATAGGTGGCACGGGTTTTCAGGCCAGGGCCAATGCGGGGCAAAGTCTGAGCGTGGCATGCGCTCATCGCGCAAGGGCGACAATCCTTCCCATGACCTCCGGCCTTTTTCGATTTCTGCGTGGCATTCTTGCAATCGGGCTGGCCGGGGGGCTGTGGATGGCTGTGCTTGCGTCCCCTGTGGCACCGGCGGTGCCGCACGCGTCTGCCCCCGGCGACATGGGGCCGCGGGTGCGCGCCTGCACGCTGTGCCATGGAAAGGAAGGCCGGGCCACGCAGGAAGGCTACTTCCCGCGCATCGCGGGCAAGCCCGCGGGCTATCTGGCCCACCAGTTGCTCAATTTTCGCGACGGACGGCGCAGTTATGCGCCCATGGCCCACCTTATCGAGCACCTGACCGACGACTACCTGCACGAGATGGCCGCGCACTTTGCCGCGCTTGACCTACCGTACCCGCCGCCGCCCGCGCCGCAGGCGCCAGCGGCCGTGCTGGAACGCGGCCGCATACTGGTGCAGCAGGGCGATGCAGCGCGCCGTATTCCTGCCTGCGTGCAGTGCCATGGGCAGGCCCTCACGGGGGTGAATCCTGCGATCCCCGGGCTGCTGGGTCTGCCGCGCGACTACCTCAACAGCCAGCTGGGTGCCTGGGCCACCGGCCAGCGCCGCGCCCAGGCGCCCGACTGCATGGCCGAAATGGCGCGCCGTCTCACACCGGAGGACGTGGGCGCCGTGTCGGCCTGGCTGGCGGCGCAGCCCGTGCCGGCCAACGGCCAGCCCGCAGCGCGTTTGACGGCCCCCATGCCGGTGCGCTGCGGTGGGGTTGATGGCCTGCCGGTGGCGGGGGAGCGCTGAATGGCTGCACTGCGTGTCTGGGGGGTGTCGGCCCTTGTGGTGGTGGCCATTGTTTGGGCCTTGGTCGCCGGGGTTGCGCCCAGTTTTCAGGGTGACAGCCCGCTTCCGGCCATGTCGGAGCCGGGGCCCGTCGCCCCGGAGCCGCTTGCTCGGGGTGCCTACCTGGCGCGCGTGGGCAACTGCGCGGGCTGCCATACGGCGCGCGGCGGTGCCGCGTATGCGGGAGGGCGCGGCATCGAGACGCCGTTTGGCACGGTCTATGCCGGTAACCTCACGCCCGATGCGGCCACGGGCATTGGGGCCTGGTCGTCTGCCGACTTTTGGCGCGCCCTGCACCACGGGCGCTCGCGCGACGGGCGCTTGCTGTACCCGGCCTTTCCGTACACCAGCTACACGCGGGTGACACGCGAGGATTCCGACGCCCTGTATGCCTATCTTCGCAGCCTGCCTGCCGTGCAGCAGCCCAGCCCGGCGCACGCGCTGCGGTTTCCGTACAACACGCAGGCGGCCCTGGCGGTGTGGCGCGCGCTGTTTTTTACGCCCGGTCCGCCCGTGGCCGAGCCTGCGCGCAGTGCCGAATGGAACCGGGGGGCGTACCTGGTCAACGGACTGGGCCACTGCGCTGCCTGCCACACGCCACGCAATGCGCTGGGAGCGGAGCGCCAGGGGCAGGCCCTGGGTGGTGGAAAGGTGGCGGGGCAGGGCTGGTACGCCCCGGCGCTTGACCTGCCGGACGAAGCGGGTGTGGCGCAGTGGCCGCTGAAGGATGTGGTGGCGCTGCTCCAGACCGGCGTGGCCCCGCAGGGTTCGGTCACCGGGCCGATGGCTGATGTGGTGTTTCGCAGCACCCAGCATTTGAGCGATGCCGACGCGCGTGCCATGGCCGTCTATCTGCAGGCACTGCCGCAGCGCAGCCTTGCGGAGGCGCCGGTCGCTGCACCTGCACCAACAGCGCTGCAGCGTGGCGCCAAGGTGTACGAGCGGCATTGCGCCCAGTGCCATGGCGACCAGGGCCAGGGCGAGCCGGGCGCCTTCCCCGCGCTGGCGGGCAACCGCGCCGTGCTGCTGGCCGACACCACCAACCTGCTGCGCATGGTGCTGCAGGGCGGCTACCTGCCCGCCACCGCTGGCAACCCGCGTCCGCATGGCATGCCGCCGTTCCGGCAGGTGCTGGGCGACGAGGAGGTGGCGGCCGTGCTGAGCTTTGTGCGCAATGCCTGGGGCAACCAGGCCCCGGCAGTGGATACCATCGACGCCTACCGCGCCCGTGAGGCGCGCATTCCCTGACAGGAGCTGTGTTGATGGAAAGCCCGGCCGCGTTGCCCGATTCCGCCCCGATCACCGCCGTGAACAGCTGGTGGGCCGTGTGCCTGTGCGCCGACTGGTGCGGCACCTGCCGTGATTACCGTGCCCTTTTTGAGGCGTTGGCCCAGGCGCACACTGGTGTGCGCTTTGTCTGGGTGGACATCGAGGATGAGGCCGATGTGGCGGGTGACCTGGATGTGGAGACCTTTCCCACGCTGCTGATTGCCGACGGCCAGACCGCCCGCTTCCTGGGGCCGCTGCTGCCACAGGCGGCGGTGCTGTCGCGGCTGCTGGAAAGCCTGCAGAAGGGGCAGGGCGTTGGCCGTGCCGACCCGGCAGCGCAGGCGGTTTTCGAGCGTGTGCGCGCAGTGCACGGCTGACGGCGCCTGCCCTGGCCCCGGGCCTTTTGATTTATTCGCTCTTTATTTAATAGCTATCAGCGCTTGTATTTAAAGCGTTAGAGCCATATTTTATTCAAAATAATGCCCCTCCCACTGTGGTTCCCGCCTGCGTCCATGCACGCCCTGTGCGATTCCGGGGCCTGGATGCGCGGCATGGCGCTGTTTCGTGCGGGCCAGGTGCGGCGGCTGGAGGTCGTTCCGCTGGACGACCACTGGATGCTGGAGGGCGAGGTGCAAGGCACGCAGCCCATGCCGTATGACGTGTCGGTCGAGATGGGCCTGATGCCCAATGGTGAGGTGGACTTTTGGCAGGGCCATTGCACCTGCCCCGTAGGCCGCCAATGCAAGCACGGCGTGGCTCTGATGGCGCAGGCGGCCCACCAGGGCGCGCCGGGACAGGCGTTGAGGGCGCAGGCCTCCCGGCCGGGCCGGGCCGCTGCACGCCCTGCCGTGCGCCAGGAGGTGCAGGGCCGCATTGCCGAGGTCCATCGCCTGGAAGCCGAAGCCCAGCTCGTCAACTGGCTGCTGGCGCTGGAGCGTGCGGGGGATTCGGCCGTTGTGCAGGCAGGGAGTGACCAGGACGAGCGGCCCGAGCAGTATCTGTACCTGCTGTCGGTGGTGGGTGCCCCGCGCACGGCGGCCCGGCTGCAGCTCGAAGCCGTGGTGTCCTACCCCAAGGTGACGGGGGGCTGGTCCAAACCCAAGCCGTTGCGCACACCGCCGGCCAAGGGGCAGGCCGTGTACGACCGTGCCACCGAGGGCGACCGGCAGGTGCTGCAACTGCTGCGTGCCATGCCCCACAGCCAGGCGTATTACTCGGCCTACAGCGCCGCGCCCTGCGCGGTGATCGAAGGGCAGGTGGGCCTGATGGCCGTTCAGCAGGCCGCCGCCACCGGGCGCCTCTATGCCGATGCGGGCGGGTCAACGGTGGGCATGGCCCTGCGCTGGGGAGAGCCTATGCCCCTGTCCTGGGACTGGCACGAGGCGCCTGCGCCCCGTGGAGGCGCAGCAGCCTGGGCGCTGCGCGCCCGCCTGCCCAGCCCCACAGCCACGTTGTGTTTGAACACCCCGGCGGTGTATCTCGATGCTGTGCGGGGCCTGTGCGGCCCGGTGCAGGCCGAGGGGCTGACGCCCGCTCAACTCGAAGTCTTGCTCAAGGCGCCGCCCTTCGCCATTGAGGCCCTGCGCAGCCGCCAGGCCGACGTGGCGCAGCGCCTGGGCGCCGCGGTGCCTCTGCCCCCGGTGCTGCAGGACCTGCAGCGCCTGGGTGGCATCGTGCCCCGGGCCTGCCTGCATCTGGCACCGACCCCGGCAGCCGGGGTGCCGCAGCACGGGCTGATCACCGCACGGCTGCGTTTTGACTACCAGGGCCACTGCGGGTGGTGGGCGCCCGGCCAGCCTGCGGTGTTGCTGGACGGGGCGGGGGGCCGCGTGCTGCTGCAGCGTGACCTGGCCGCCGAGCGCGATGCCATCGCACGTCTGCAGGCCCTCGGGATGGAGAGCCTGGGGGAAGACGGGCATTTCGGCATTCCTGGCAAGCAGCCCCAGCAGGCCTGGATGGAATGGGCCGACCACGGCTTTACCGAACTGCGCGCGGCCGGTTTTGCACTGACCTCCGACCCCGCGCTCGATGGCTGGATTGCCCATGCCCCGGCGATTGCCGTGCGCCTGGAGCCGCAGGGCGGCGACGAGGCCACCTCGCCTTGGTTCGCGCTCTCGCTCGGGGTCGAAATCGACGGGCGGCGCCATGACATCCTGCCCTGGTTGCCCGACCTGATTGCCGCCGCCGCGGCCCAACCCGCCGATCCGGCCACCGGCCTGCCGACACTTCCAACCCATGTGTACCTGCATGCGCCCGGCGGACAGGGCTTTGTGCGCCTGCCCACCGATGCGCTGCGCCCTTGGATGGCGGCGCTGCTTGAACTGGTGGGCGAACGTGCGCACGACTTCACCCAGGGCAGTTTGAAGCTCTCCCGCCTGGAGGCCTTGCGCACCAGCGCCGCGCTGGGCGAGGGCGTGGCCTGGGACGGGGCCGATACCCTGCGCGCGCTGGCGCTGCAACTGCAGGGTCGGGCGGCGCTGCCCGAGGTGCCCGTTCCGGCAGCCGTTCACGCCGATTTGCGCCCGTACCAGCGGCAGGGCCTGAACTGGCTGCAGTTCCTGCGAGCACACGGCCTGGCGGGCATCCTGGCCGACGACATGGGCCTGGGCAAGACGCTGCAGACGCTGGCGCACATCCAGGTGGAAAAGGACGCCGGCCGCCTGACCGCCCCCGCGCTCATCATTGCGCCGGTGAGCCTGATGGGCAACTGGCAGCGCGAGACCGGGCGCTTCTGTCCCGGGCTGCGCAGCCTGGTGCTGCACGGCAAGGACCGGCACGCGCTGGCGCAATCCATGGCCGAGTACGACATCGTCATCGCACCGTATTCGCTGTTGCAGCGCGACCGCGAACGCTGGCTGGCCGCGCAATGGCACCTGGTGGTGCTGGACGAGGCGCAGAACATCAAGAACGCAAGCACCCACGCTGCGCAGGTGGCAGGCAGCCTGCAGGCGTGCCACCGGTTGTGCCTGTCGGGCACGCCCATGGAAAACCATCTGGGCGAAGTCTGGAGCCTGTTCCATTTCCTCATGCCGGGTTTTCTGGGGAGCCAGCAGCGTTTCAAGGTGCTGTTTCGCACCCCGATTGAAAAGCAGGGCGATGGTGAACGCCTGGCGCAATTGCGTGCCCGCGTCACGCCCTTCATGCTGCGGCGCACCAAGGCGCTGGTGGCACATGAGTTGCCACCCAAGGTCGAAACCGTGATGCCCGTCGAACTGACAGGAGCGCAGGCCGACCTGTATGAAACCATCCGTCTGGGCATGGAGAAAACCGTGCGCCAGGCCTTGGTCAGCAAGGGCCTGGCACGCTCGCAGGTCACCATCCTCGATGCGCTGCTCAAGCTGCGCCAGGTGTGCTGCGATCCGCGCCTGGTGCCGCTCGACGCAGCCCGCCAGGTCATGGCATCGGCCAAGCTGGAGCAATTGATGGAGCTGCTGCCCGAAATGCTGGCTGAGGGGCGGCGCGTTCTTCTGTTCTCGCAGTTCACCGGCATGCTGTCGCTGATCGAGGCTGAGCTGAAGCAACGTGGCCTTCCCTGGGTCAAGCTGACGGGGCAAAGCCAGAAGCGCGATGCGCTGATCGAGGATTTCACCAGCGGCCGGGTGCCGCTGTTCCTCATCAGCCTCAAGGCCGGCGGGGTGGGGCTCAATCTGCCGCAGGCAGACACGGTGATCCATTACGACCCCTGGTGGAACCCGGCCGTGGAGACCCAGGCCACCGACCGCGCCCACCGTATCGGCCAGACGCAGAGCGTGTGGGTCGTCAAGCTGGTGGCGCAGGGCACCATTGAAGAACGCATTCTGGCGCTGCAGGAGCGCAAAGCCCAGTTGGCTGGCAGCATCTACAGCGGGGCCGCAGGCCGCAAGGAGCCACTGTTCACCGAAGGGGACCTGGCAGAGTTGCTCAAACCGCTATCGTAGTCGTAGCTGCCTGCGCTTAATGCACGGGTTCCGGAGGCTTTTTTATATATAAATCGGGAACCAGAGCCTGGGTCTGGGCGCAAATGCACAAAGAGTGGGAATTTGTAGCAACGCGTCTTTGCAAATCAATGCGTTACAGGCTACAATACGGCTCTCACGACCAAACGGGCGGGTACCAACCGCCCGTTTTTTTTGGTCGTTTGCTTTTGGAGCTCGAAGCCTCTGGGGGTTATCGGGTTTTTTGTTTTTTCAGGATTGAACTTCACAAACGTGGCATTGCAGCAAATCGTTGAGCAAACCGTCACCGGCCTGGGCTATGACCTGGTCGAGATTGAGCGCTGCCCGGGTGGCCTGTTGCGCATCACTATTGATTTGCCGTGGGCGGCGCCTGTGGAGGGTGTGCCCGCGCTGCCCGATCAGTTCATCACCGTGGAAGACTGTGAAAAGGTCACGCGCCAGTTGCAGTTTGCGCTGGAGGTGGATGGGGCAGATTACAAGCGCCTGGAAGTATCGTCGCCCGGCATTGATCGCCCCTTGCGCCATGAGCAGGACTTTGTGCGATTTGCGGGCGAGGTGGTTGACATCACATTGAAGGCGCCGATGGGTGCGGCGGCAGCGGGACAGGTCAGTCCCCTGCGCAAAAAGTTTCGTGGACTGCTTTCGCGTGCCGATGCCGGAGGCTGGCAAATCGTCTGGAGTGATGAGCCAACGGTCAAGCCGGGCCAGAAGGTCAGCAAGAAGCGTGCGCCTGCGCCGCTACAGGTCTTGGGTTTTACGCTGGACGAATTGCGTGACGCGCGTCTGGCGCCCATTGTGGATTTCAAGGGTCGGGGGGCAAAGTCCGGACAAGCGCCGGATTGAGCCGCTGGGTAGAGGGTTGTCGGGCAGCGCCGCAAGGTGGGGCCTGCAGGTGATAGAAACAGGAGAGTCGTTGCATGAATCGCGAATTGTTGATGTTGGTTGAAGCCATTTCGCGCGAGAAGAACGTCGAGCGCGATGTGGTTCTGGGGGCTGTCGAGGCCGCCCTGGCCCAGGCGACGAAGAAGCTGTACGCAGGCGAAGTCGATATCCGTGTGTCGGTGGATCGCGACAGCGGCAATTACGAAACCTTCCGCCGCTGGCTGGTCGTGCCCGACGATGCCGGCCTGCAGAACCCGGATGCCGAAGAAATGCTCATGGATGCCCGCGAGCGCGTGGCGGACATCGAGGTCGGTGAGTACATCGAAGAAGCCATTGAATCGGTGCCGATCGGCCGCATCGGCGCGATGGCTGCCAAGCAGGTGATCCTGCAGAAGATCCGCGACGCCGAGCGCGAAATGCTGCTCAACGATTTCATGTCGCGCGGCGAAAAAATCTTCACCGGCACCGTCAAGCGCATGGACAAGGGCGACATCATCGTCGAGTCCGGCCGCGTCGAGGGCCGCTTGCGCCGCTCCGAGATGATTCCCAAGGAAAACCTGCGCAGCGGCGACCGCGTGCGCGCCATGATCATGGAGGTGGATCTGACGCTGCGTGGCGCGCCCATCATCCTGTCGCGCTCGGCGCCCGAGTTCATGATCGAGCTGTTTCGCCATGAAGTGCCTGAAATCGAGCAGGGTCTGCTCGAAATCAAGACCTGTGCCCGTGACCCGGGAAGCCGCGCCAAAATCGCCGTGCTTTCGCACGACCGCCGAGTAGACCCCATCGGTACCTGCGTGGGCGTGCGTGGAACGCGCGTCAATGCCGTCACCAACGAGCTCGCCGGTGAGCGCGTGGACATCGTGCTGTGGTCCGAAGATCCGGCCCAGTTCGTCATCGGCGCCCTGGCGCCGGCCAACGTGCAGTCGATCGTGGTGGACGAAGAAAAGCACGCCATGGACGTGGTGGTGGACGAGGAAAACTTGGCCATCGCTATTGGCCGTGGTGGCCAGAACGTGCGCCTGGCGTCCGATCTGACGGGTTGGAAAATCAACATCATGGACGCCGCCGAGTCGGCCCAGAAGCATGCCGACGAAACCGAAACGGCCCGTCGCCTGTTCATGGAAAAGCTCGATGTCGACCAGGAAATCGCCGACATCCTGATCGAGGAAGGTTTCACCAGCCTCGAAGAAGTGGCCTATGTGCCGCTGCAGGAAATGCTGGAGATCGAAAGCTTTGACGAGGAAACCGTCAACGAGCTGCGCGCCCGAGCCAAGGATGTGCTGCTCACCATGGAAATTGCCCGCGAAGACAGCGTTGAGAGCGTTTCGCAGGACCTGCGTGATCTGGAGGGTGTGACGCCCGAACTGATTGCCAAGCTCGCCGAAGGTGGCGTGCACACACGTGACGAACTGGCCGATCTGGCCATTGATGAACTGACCGAACTGACCGGACAGTCCGAAGAAGATGCCAAGGCCTTGA
>Ga0155493_1349_pt1 | contig 23990 bp, 23 predicted proteins | sample RifCSPhighO2_12_FD_107151 | JGI IMG/M metagenome (GOLD analysis project Ga0155493, IMG submission 107151) | Burkholderiales bacterium RIFCSPHIGHO2_12_FULL_65_48
TGGGCTTGGGCGCCGGAAACCGGAGCCACGTGACCGATCTTGACCACCTGTTCTTGTGCAGAGGCCATACCAGCAACAGCCGCGATAGCAGCAACCACGGTCAGTTTCAACTTCAATTGCATAGGAATCTCCAGTAAAGATAAATGCTGAGATTATTCTTATTTCTCAACGCCAGCGAACTTACATCAAATTTCCTAGCCCAGGCACTAGGGAACACGATAGACATTAGAAAAAATTACAAGCCAGGACGCTTTCAACCCAAACCCGCCGGGATCTGTCCGCTGGCCAGTTCTTCTGCTACGGCTTCATACACGGAATGCCGTACGACAGACTCGATTTCCTCGCGCAGACGGGGCAGCACCGAGCGGGTCTGCTCCTGCACCACGGTGGCGATGGCGTCACGAAGGCGCTTTTCCAGCATGACATCAACGCGCTGCATGACACGGTGCACCATGAATTCCTCAAAACCCTCCGGCAAAGGTTGATGCGGCGCGTCAACCAGCGTCGGCATGGGTTCAGCGCCTGTGGAAACACCCTCAGGCCGTGCAGACACTGCAGCATCTGGCGGAAAAGATCTGGAAGGTGCGACAGCCGGTAATGGGGCTGCCAGACTCACCGCGTCACCCGTTCTGGACGGCATAGGCACACTGCCCACCGGGCTTGCAGGTGCAGCAGAAGCATCCGGAAGTGGGGAGCGCACCACACTGGGTACAGGCACTGGCACAGCGTGTGACGGAGCCGACATCCCCCCCGGCTGCACCACTTCGGTGAGCGTGGGGATAAAACGCGGAGGGGTCTTGGGGGGCGGAGTCGTCATCAGGACACCTTCTGCTCCAGATCATGGCGAATCAGGGCGTAGCCACGCTGCGCGTAGTGGCGCCAGCGGGCCCTTGCATGCTGGCGATCATTCTCGTCATGCAACCCCACCACCTCGATGAGTTTGGCAAAGCTGCCAAAGCCGGGAGGCACCTCGTCCCACAGATTGAGCAGCACATCATGGTGGGGTGCTTGCTGTGGGTCGGTCAGCAGCACGATGGGCGATGCCTCCAGCAGGGCCGGATCACTGTCACCCCGGCAATGGGCCACGAAATCGTGCGCCGCCATGGCCCACAGCATCGGGTCAACCTGGTCCAAAAGCGCTTCCGGTCCGGCAATGACCAGCCGCAGATCGCCCGTGCGCAGGAGCTTGCGCGCAAACCGGCATGTGTATGCCAGCTTGTCGGGGGCATTGAAATGAAAGGCGATCTCCGTCATGCCGGTTTCAGACGCTGCGCGCCGGTGCCTTGCGGGTGCGGACCTTGGGCGCCGGGGACTTTGCAGTGCCCAGAAGGTATTGCACCAGCAAGCCGACAGGACGCCCCGTGGCCCCCTTGGCTGCGCCGCCCTTCCACGCGCTCCCCGCAATATCGAGGTGCGCCCAAGGGTAGTCGCCCACAAAGCGTTGCAGAAATTTGGCTGCCGTCACGGCCCCACCAGGCCGACCGGCCACATTGCCTACATCGGCAAAATGGGTCTTCAGGCCTTCGGCGTAATCCTCGTCCAGCGGCATGCGCCAGCAGAGGTCATCGGCTGCATCACCCGCCTTGAGCAGGGCATCGGCCAGGGCATCGTCGGTCGCAAACATCCCGCTGCGCACACCTCCCAGCGCAATCACGCATGCACCGGTCAGCGTGGCGATATCTACCACCGCTGCCGGTTTGAAGCGCGCGGCATAGGTCAGTGCATCGCACAGCACCAAACGGCCTTCGGCGTCGGTGTTCAGGATCTCGATGGTCTGACCGCTCATGCTGGTGACCACATCGCCGGGCTTGATGGCGCGGCCGTCCGGCATGTTTTCACAGGCAGGCACCAGGCCCACCACATTGATGGCCGGCTGCAGTTCGGCCAGCGCACGGAACACCCCCAGCACGCTGGCGGCACCGCACATGTCGAACTTCATTTCATCCATTTCGGGCGCCGGCTTGATGGAGATGCCACCGGTGTCAAACGTGATGCCCTTGCCCACCAGCACCACGGGGGCCTGTGTTTTGGCCGCACCGTTGTAGCGCAGTTCAATGAAACGCAGAGGCTCCTCGGAACCCTTGGCCACCGCAAGGAAAGCCCCCATGCCCAGCCGCGCCACCTCCGCAGGCCCCATGACCTTGCACTGAATTCCCGGGAGTTTGCCCAGTGCCTTGGCCGCTTCAGCCAGCAATGTGGGCGTAGCGTGGTTGGCGGGGCGGTTACCCCATTCCCGCGCATATTCAACGCCAAGCACCACCGCGACACTGTTGTCAAATGCTGCCGTCACCGCGCCGGAGTCGTTTACGCCCACCACCACGCGCCCCAGCGTACGCGCCTCGGCCTTGGGCTTGGTCGTGGTGTAGACATAGCTGGCATGTGCCACGTTCTGCACCACTGCAGCCACGGTTTCAGGAAGGGCCTGGCCTGCCAGGCACACCACAGCACGCTTGACCGACCCGTTCTTGAACACCGCTCCGATGGCGCCAAACACCTGGCGGATCGAGCGCGCATCGCCCTTGCCCATCCCGGCCAGCACCACGCGGCGGGCCGCAATACCCGGCACCTGGTAGAGCTGGAGACTCTTGCCCGGCTTGGTTTCGAGGTCCTTCGCCCTGGTGGCCTGCGCCACCATCACCGACAGTGCATCTTCGCCCGGCACAAAGCCATCAGGCACCAGAAGTACCAGCAGATCACATTTCTCGGCTACTGCGCCAGCAAGGTCCAGCATCTTGAGATCAAAGTTCATAATCGCCCTTTTCTGTCTGACCAATGTTATTCGATTCATCCATCCGCAAGGAGCTGGCGCGCAGCTTCGGCGCCACCCTGGTGGTGCTGATTACCGTGGTCATGACCATGATGCTGATCCGTACCCTGGGCCAGGCTTCGCGCGGCAACGTAAACCCCTCCGATGTGATGCTGGTGATGGGGTTCACGGTGCTGGGGCAGCTGCCCACCATCCTGAGTCTGAGCCTGTTCGTGGCCATTGTGGGCACCCTTTCGCGCATGTACCGCGACAGCGAGATGGTCATCTGGTTCGCCAGCGGCCGGGGGCTGATCAGCCTGCTGCCTCCCCTGCTGCGCTTTGCCTGGCCCGTCATGCTGGTGGTGGCGGTGCTGTCGCTCGGGGTATGGCCCTGGGCCAACCTGCAGATCCAGGAACTGCGCGCGCAGTATGAGCAACGCAGCGACATCGACCGTATCGCTCCCGGTGAATTCCAGGAATCCGCCAGCGGCGACCGCGTCTTCTTCATCGACAAGGACAGCCCCGACCCCCAGGCCGCGAACAATGTGTTCATCCTGCAGACCGAACGCAACAGCGAGGCCGTGACCTCTGCGCGCAGCGCCCGTCTGGAGGTGCAGGGCGGTGAGCGCCTTCTGATGCTGACCCAGGGCCAGCGCATGGAAACCTCCAAGGACAAGCCCGGCATCAAGATCAGTGAATTTGCCGAGTACAGCACCCATATTGGCGCGGCACCACCGAGCGCCCCCAATGAGTTTTCGGCCAAAACCCGCAGCACCCTCGCATTGCTGGCAGACCCCCAGCCGGTCCACCAGGCCGAAATCGGCTGGCGGCTCGGGCTGGCGCTCGCGGCATTCAACCTCATCGTGCTGGCACTGGCACTCTCAAGTGTCAATCCGCGCGCGGGGCGCAGCGGTGGGCTGATGTTTGCCTTGTTCACATTCATTGTTTACTACAACCTGATGACCCTGGGCCAAAGCTGGGTGAGCGGCGGCAAGCTCTCACTGCCCGGCTACATCGCCTTGCTGCATGGGGGCACGCTGGCATTCGCCCTTCTGGTGCTGGCAATCCGCCACAACCACTGGACGCCCAGCCAGCTGTGGCGACGCAGGAGCGCAGCATGAAGACCATCCGCAAACTGGTACACCGTGAAATCATCGCGGCGGTGATTTTCGTCACGCTGGGGTTCCTGGCGCTGCTGCTGTTTTTCGATCTGGTGGATGAATTGCGCTGGGTCGGCCGCAGCCCCACCGGCGGGTATGAGGTCTCGCATGCCCTGCTCTTTGTGGCCCTGGGTATTCCCAGCCACCTCTATGAACTGCTGCCCATCACGGTCCTGATTGGCACCATCTTCGTCATGGCCCGGCTCGCGCAAAGCTCGGAGTTCACCATCATGCGCACCAGCGGCCTGGGGCCGGGCCGCGCATTGCGCACGCTGTTGACCCTCGGCACCATGTTCGTGCTGCTCACGTTTGCCGTCGGAGACTACATCGCACCCCTCAGTGACCGCGCCGCACAGCTGGTCAAGGCCCGCCACCTCGGGCGACTGACCACGGGCGCCACTGGCGCCTGGCTCAAAGAGCGCCAGGTAGGCCAGTCGGTCGCTGTGAATGCGCGCGCCATTGCACCCGACGGCAGCATGATGGGTGTGCGCATTTTCGAGTTCGACGACCAGGGGCGGCTGACGGCGCAAACCCACGCCGAAACCGCACAATTCGAGCCCGATGGCGCCTGGACCCTGGGCCAGGTGCTGCGCAGCCGCTTTATCCACCCTGAAACGGGTGATCCGCACGTGGAACACCTGAAAACCGACTCCCTGCGCTGGCCCACACAGATCAGCACCGACATGGTCGCGGCCGCCGTTCTCAAGCCCGACCGCATGGCCACGCTCGACCTGTTCCAGTACATCAGCCACCTCAAAGCCAACGGACAGTCCGCGCAGCGCTATGAAATCGAGTTCTGGCGCAAGGTGTTCTACCCCCTGAGCTGCCTGGTGATGGTGGTGCTGGCCCTGCCCTTCGCCTACCTGCATTTCCGTTCGGGATCCCTGGCCGGCTACGTATTCAGCGGCGTGATGGCGGGTATCAGCTTTTTCCTGCTCAACAACCTGTTCGGCTTTGCCGGCAACCTGCAGAACTGGTCACCGTGGCTCACCGCGGCGGCGCCCGGCATCATTTACTCGCTGCTCTCGCTGGCCGCCTTCGGCTGGCTGGTCCTGCGGCGCTAACCCTTAAAAAAACCATGTCAACCATCCCATCCGGCATCGTGCTATTTGCCCACGGCTCACGCGACCCGCTCTGGCGTGCACCCATCGAGGCGGTGCAAAGCCACATCCTGGAGCAGCACCCCGGCGCGGCCGTGCGCTGCGCCTACCTGGAGCTGTCCACACCCGATCTGCCCCAGGCCGTGCAGGAACTGGTCGATCTGGGTGCCGCCAGCATCACCATCGTTCCGATGTTCCTTGGAACCGGTAAACATGCGCGCGAGGACCTGCCCGTGCTGGTGGCCGATCTGCGCACACAGCATCCGGCCGTGCAGATCCACGTCCAGTGCGCCATCGGTGAAGATCCCCGCATGACGGCCCTGATGGCATCGATTGCCTGCTCTGCACCCACCTGAAAAGATCGCGAACACGTTCTTAGATGAATGCAACATAATGATGCGATTCATTAGCCGTTTTTCAGTATGAATCTGCACCAGTTTCGCTTCGTCCAGGAAGCCGCTCGCCGCAACCTCAACCTCACGGAAGCGGCCAAGGCCCTGCACACCTCGCAGCCCGGCGTCTCCAAGGCCATCATTGAACTGGAAGGCGAACTGGGAATAGAAATTTTCGCCCGCCATGGCAAGCGGCTCAAGCGCATCACCGAACCCGGCCAGCATGTGCTCAAGAGCATCGAGCTCATCATGCGCGAAGTAGGCAACCTCAAACGCATCGGCGAGCAGTTCAGCGCGCAGGATGCCGGCACCCTGAGCATTGCCACCACGCACACCCAGGCGCGCTACGTGCTGCCCGTGTCTGTGGCCCGGCTGCGCGAGGTCTACCCCAAGGTCAACATCAGCCTGCACCAGGCCACGCCGCACGAGGTGGCACGCATGGTGATCGACGAGGTGGCCGAGATCGGCATGGCCACCGAATCGCTGGCCGACTACCCCGAGCTCGTCACCCTGCCCTGCTATGAATGGCAGCATGTGCTGGTGCTGCCGCACGGCCACCCGCTGGCGCAGAAGGACCGCGTGGGCCTGGACGATATCGCCCACGAGCCACTCATTACCTACCACCCCTCGTTCACCGGGCGTGGCAAGATCGACGCTGCCTTCGCCGCCCGCCGCCTGCAGCCACGCATCGCGCTAGAAGCCATCGACTCCGACGTCATCAAGACCTACGTACGCCTGGGGCTGGGGATCGGCATCGTGGCCGAGATGGCCATGCGCGAAGACCCGCTGGGCGACCTGGTGGTGCGCCCCGTGGGCCATCTGTTCGGCCAAAGTGTGGCCCGTGTGGCCTTCAAGCGCGGCGCTTACCTGCGCAACTTCGTCTACAAGTTCGCCGAGCTGCTGAGCGACCGCCTGAGCCGTGAACTCGTGGCCCGCGCCATGAGCGGCCAGGTGAATGACTACGAATTGTGAAGCACCCCCTGAGCCGCTTCGCGTCTTCCCCCTCCAGGGGGACGACGCCAGTGGCCGGGCGAAGCCCGTTCCACGGCGTCCGCTGGTGCGGCCTGCTCCGCGGCCATCGGATCGGCACAGCAGCGCCCATTGACCGAAAGTGATTCCCATGACCGAACGCACCCCCGTCCTCACCAGCCGCCTGCCCCAGGTGGGCACCACCATTTTCAGCGTCATGTCGGCGCTGGCCGCCGAGCATGGCGCCGTGAACCTGGGCCAGGGCTTCCCCGACTTCGACTGCGACCCGACCCTGATCGATGCCGTGCACCAGGCCATGCGCGCCGGACACAACCAGTACCCGCCCATGCCGGGCATTCCCACACTGCGCCAGGCGGTTGCTACCAAAATTGAAGCTATCACCGATCACCGGTATTCGCCCGACACCGAAATCACCATCACGGCGGGTGCCACACAGGCCATCCTCACGGCCATCCTGGCCATCGTGCACCCGGGCGACGAGGTCATCGTGCTCGACCCCTGCTACGACAGCTATGTGCCCAACATTGAGCTGGCCGGAGGCAAGGCCGTGCGCGTGCCGCTCACGCCCGGCACCTTCCGGCCCGACTTCGGCAAGATCGGCGCAGCCATCACGCCGCGCACCCGCGCCATCCTCATCAACAGCCCGCACAACCCCAGCGCCACCGTCTGGAGTGCCGAGGACATGCAGACGCTGCAAGAGTTGCTGTCCCCCACCGACGTGCTGCTCATCAGCGACGAGGTCTACGAGCACATGGTGTTCGACGGTGCGGAGCACCAGAGCGCGGCCCGCTTTCCCGGGCTGGCGGCGCGCGCCTTCATCGTGTCGAGCTTCGGCAAGACCTTCCATGTCACGGGCTGGAAGGTCGGCACCGTGGCCGCGCCTGCTTCGCTCATGGCCGAATTCCGCAAGGTGCATCAGTTCAACGTGTTCACGGTGAACACGCCCATGCAGCACGGCATTGCCGCGTACCTGCAAAACCCCGCGCCCTGGCAGCAACTGCCCGCCTTCTACCAGGCCAAGCGCGACCTGTTCCGCCAGGGGCTGGAGGGCTCGCGCCTGCGCCTGCTGCCCAGCACGGGCAGCTATTTCCAGTGCGTGGACATCTCTGCCGTGAGCGACCTGAGCGAAGCCGACTTCTGCCAGTGGCTCACGCGCGAGATCGGCGTGGCCGCCATTCCGCTGTCGGCCTTCTATGGCGATGGGTTCGACCAGCGCGTGGTGCGCTTCTGCTTCGCCAAGAAGGACGACACGCTGCGCGAGGCGATTGCGCGGCTGCGCAGGCTCTGACTGCGGCTCTTCGGCTGGTCTGGATAGTTGGTTATTTTTGGCTCTGGCGCTTATTTGGAAAGCGCTGGCAGCTACTTTTTTGATAGTGGCCTTGTTCCTTTTTGAGGGCGGGTGCCGGGATATGCCCCCGGCGGGGCACCTTCTTTTCTTGTCTCGCCAAGAAAAGAAGGCAAAAGAAGGCGACCCCACTGTCTGCGACCCCTGCGCTGCGCTGCGGGGCAACCTGCGGTGCTCGGTGCTGGCGGGGTCTCGCTCGAACTCGCGCCTGCGGCGCTCAGACAATCGCGAGCCCTGATCCGCCATCCCCTCCGCTCCTCGGCGCATACAGAGGGGGTTGGGACAGCCCAACAGCCAAACCACCACACGGGCCATTGCTGCGCTCGGCCTGTATGGCGCAGGCGCTGCGGGCCGCGAGCGCGGGGCCGAGCGCAGCAATGGCCCGTGTGGCTGGTCTTCAACCCCCTTCTGGCTGCGCCTGCGGCGGGGTGCTTGCGGGGTGGCATGTGCGTCGGAGCGCGCATGCTTCGTTGTCTGACTCGCCGCATTTGTCCGAACGGAGCGCCAAAGGCGCGCAGTGAGTTATGCGGCGCACCCCGCAAGTGCCCCGCCGCAGGTTTGCCCCGAAGGGGTCGCAGACTGAGGGTCGCCTTTCTTTTGCTTACTTTTCTTTGGCGAAGCAAAGAAAAGTGAGTCGGCTGCCGGGCCGAGACCCGGCCTCTGCCCTCTGCAAACCCCTAACTCCAACAATAAAAACGATAGCTGCCAGCGCTTTCCAGATAAGCCTTAGAGCCAAAAAACCCTATAAAACACACTCCATGGAAACATGCGTGATCCCCGCCTCCACGAAAGGCTCCCCACGCACCCCAAACCCCGCACGCTGGTAAAAGCCCTGGGCGCTGGCCTCGGCGTCCAGCACCACCCGCTGGTCCCCACGCGCGCGGGCCGCGTCCAGCAGCGCGTCGAGCACCATGCGCCCCCAGCCCGCGCCGCGCAGCTTGCCGTCCACGGCCAGGCGGCCGATGCGGCCGACGCCCGGTGCCTCCTGCAGCAGGCGACCCGTGGCCACGGGCATACCCAGATGGTTGCGCAGCACGGCATGAATGGCGGTGGCGTCGTGCGCATCGGCCTCCATCTCGGCCGGTATGCCCAATTCCTGCACGAACACCGCCTGGCGCAGCCGCGCCGCATCGGGCCCGAGCGCATCCCAGCTGCCCACATGCACGGCGGCCATGGCCTCGCCCGCCTCAAAGCCCGTCAACAGGGCACGCAGCGTTGGCGGCACCGGTTTGGAGGTCTGCGTGGCCGGGTCGGCGAACACATAGACCAGCTCGGCCGACACCAGCAGTTTCTCGCCCCGGAACAGCCCCGCCTGGAACAGCACCGAGGAGTTGCCCACGCGCTCGCAGCGCATGCCCACATCGACCCGGTCGTCGAGGTGCGCCGAGGCGTGGTATTCGAGCGAGGCCTTCTTCACGTACATGTCGCCGCCCAGGGCCACCATGCTGTCCTCGTACGGCAGCGCCAGAGCGCGCCAGTAGTCCATCATGGCGGTGTCCACGTACATCAGATAGTGGGCGTTGAAGACGATTTTTTGCATGTCCACCTCGGCCCAACGCACGCGCAGGCGGTGGAAGCAGCGGAAATCTCGGCGTTGCATGGCGTTCACTCCAGTCCAAAAGAACGGCGCAGCGCAGCGGCCGCATCCGCATGGGCCTTGATCGCCTCGGGAATGGCGCGGCCCATCTTGATGAATTCGTGCGTGACGCCGCGGTAGATCTCCAGATCCACCGCCACGCCCGCCGCACGCAGCTTGTCGGCGTAATCCACGCCCTCGTCCACCAGCGGGTCGCACTCGGCCAGGCCCACCCAGGCGGGGGCCACGCCTTCCACATCGGGTGCGCGCAGCGGGGCAAAGCGCCAGTCCTCGCGCTGGCTGCGCGTTGGAACATAGTGGCCGAAAAACCAGTCGATGGCGTGTGCCTCCAGCACCAGGCCGTGCGCGTAGGTGACATGCGAGCGGGTGTCCTGGTGCGCCGTGGTTCCGGGGTAAATCAGCAGTTGCAGCGCCAGGGGCAGGCCCGCGTCGCGCGCCTCGATGGCGCTGACTGCTGCCAGGGTGCCACCCGCACTGTCCCCACCCACGGCCAGACGGGTGCGGTCGGCTCCCAGGCGGTCGGCATGCGCGGCCAGCCAGGCCAGAGCGTCCCAGGCATCGTGCGCTGCGGTGGGAAAGCGGTGCTCCGGCGCCAGCCGGTAATCCAGCGACACCACCATGGCGCCCGACAGGCGCGCCAGCTCGCGGCACAGCACGTCGTGCGTCTCGATGCTGCCCACCGTAAAGCCCCCGCCGTGCAGGTAGAGCAGCACCGGCAGGCCGTCTGCCGCGTGCGGCGCGTACAGGCGAGCGGGCAAGGCATGGCCGTCACGCGCTGGAATGTGCAGATCCTCCACCCGGGGCAACTCGGCACGCGGCACTTCGAGCACGCCAGCGCCCGCTTCGTAGGCGGCACGCGCCTGCGCGGGGGTGAGGGTGTGCAGCGCCGGGCGCCGGGCGCGGGCCATTCGATCGAGCACGCCACGCATCAGCGGCGTGAGGTGGCCGTGGTGGATGTGCAGGTGCGGGGGTGTTTGCGAAGCGGAATCCACTGCCCGGATCACTTGAACTGCACGCGCACCGGCACAGCGCCGGGCAAACCGTAGTAGGTAGCCGTCACGGCCAGCCCGGGCTTGGGCGGGAGCAGCGGAGAGAACGAGCCCAGGCTGATCAGATCGCCCGGCTGCATGGCCAGTCCCTCTTGCGCCAGGGCACCAGCCAGCCAGACGACGGCATTGAGCGGGTGCTCCAGAATGTCACTGCCCTTGCCGCCGCCCAGCACCGTGCCACTGCTGTCCTGCAGGCGCACCTGCATGTCGCGCAGCGCATCAAGCATGGCGTAGCGCTCGGCGCGCAGCACCGGCACAGGCAAAGGCGCACCCGCCACGCCCAGGCGCGCACCGACGTTGATGGCGCTGATCGCGGCACCGTTGAGTTTCGGGGGGGCTTGCACCACCAGATCGGGCAGCTCAATGAAGGGAATCACCTGGTCGATAGCTTGGAGCACGTCCATGGGCGTGCGCGCCTGGTTGATGGCTGCGCTCTTCACACGCACCAGCATGTCGGCCTCATACAGGGGACGGGCACCAAACGCGGCCTCGACCGTGGCACCGCTGTCCAGCACCATGCCCTCATAGAGCTTGCCCCACACCGGCTTGTCGGTGTTGAAGCGCTTTTGCACTGCCGGGTTGGTCAGTCCCGCCTTGTAACCCACCACCTTGCCCAGGCGGGGCGCCAGCAGCGCGTTGACCTTGGCGCGCGTGCAGGCACCATCGGCCTCCGACAGACTCTCGGGGTTGGGAGCAGGCTGGCGCGAAAGATAGTTCGCAACAAGGTCTGCGGCCTGTGCATCGGTCAGGCAGGCGGCCTGGGCATTTGTCGCAAAAGCGACGGCCAGGGCCAAAGGGATGAAGCGGGATGGCTTGGTCATGTCTGTCTCCGGGTTTAAAGTGTTTGCACTTATCGTAAACGCAATCCGGCGGCTCACGCTGTCGCACCCACGCCATGGCATTCATCTACTACGTCACCCAGATCCAGTTCGAGTATGGCGCCGTCCAGCTCCTCAAGCAGGAGTGCGAGCGCGTGGGCATCACGCGCCCGCTGGTCGTCACCGACCCTGGCGTGAAGGCCGCCGGGGTGCTGCAGAAGGCGCTGGACGCCCTGCCCGGCATGACCGTGGCGGTATTCGACCAGACGCCGTCGAACCCCACCGAGGCCGCCGTGCGCGCTGCCGTGGCGGTGTACAAGGCCCAAGGCTGCGACGGCCTGATCGCCGTGGGCGGCGGCAGCGCGATCGACTGCGCCAAGGGCATCGCCATTGCTGCCACACACGAAGGCCCGCTCACCCACTACGCCACCATCGAGGGCGGCTCGCCACGCATCACCGAGCGGGCCGCGCCGTTGATCGCCGTGCCCACCACCAGCGGCACGGGCAGCGAGGTGGCGCGCGGCGCCATCATCATCGTGGATGACCACCGCAAGCTGGGCTTCCACTCCTGGAACCTGGTGCCCAAAACGGCCATTTGCGACCCGGAACTCACGCTCGGCCTGCCGCCCATGCTGACGGCCGCCACCGGCATGGACGCCATCGCGCACTGCATGGAAACCTTCATGTCGGCCGCCTTCAACCCGCCGGCCGACGGCATTGCCCTCGACGGCCTCACGCGCGGCTGGGCTGCCATTGAAAAAGCCACGCGCGACGGCTCCGACCGCGAAGCCCGCCTGAACATGATGAGCGCCAGCATGCAGGGCGCCATGGCTTTTCAGAAGGGGCTGGGCGCCGTGCATTCGCTCAGCCACAGCCTGGGCGGCGTGAACCCGCGCCTGCACCATGGCACGCTCAACGCCATGTTCCTGCCCGCCGTGGTGAGCTTCAACGCAGGTGCCGAGTCGGTGCAGAAAGAAAAGCGCCTGGAGCGCATGGCGCACGCCATGGGCCTGCGCTCGGCCACCGACATCCCCGCAGCCATCCGCGACATGAACGCCCGCCTGGGCCTGCCCACGGGCCTGGCGGCGATGGGGGTGACCGAGGCGATGTTCGACGACATCATCAAGGGCGCGCAGGCCGACCACTGCCACAAGACCAACCCACGCATCGCCACGGCCGAGGAATACCGCGAACTGCTGCGCAGCAGCCTGTAATCGGCCCTCCAGCGCTCCGGTCGCCCCCCTATCCCTGTGACAGGGGAAGCGACTCCCAGCCGGGCTTGGCAAAATAGTAGCCCTGCTGGTGGCGGATACCGATGGAGCGCAGGTATTCCGACTCGGCAGCGGTCTCGACGCCTTCGCCGATGATGTCGATGCCCAGACGCTCGCATACCAGTTCGATGCCGCTGGCAATGGCCTGGCGCACCGGGTCTTGGTCGATGTTGCGGATCAGTTGCATGTCGATCTTGAGCACATGCGGCTGAAACTGCGTCAGCATGTTCAGCCCGGCATAGCCCGCACCAAAATCATCAATCGCCGTGATCAGCCCCTGGCGGCGGTATTCGTTGAAGATGGCCTTGAGGTGCTCGCCGTGATTCAGGGGCTCGTTCTCTGTCACCTCGAACATGATGCGGTTGTGCGGAAAGGCAAACTCCTTGGCCGCCTCCATGGTGGCCCGGATGCAGGTCTCGGCCCGGTACACCGCATTGGGCAGGAAATTGATGCTCAGACGGCAATCGGGCAAAGCGGCCAGGCCCAGGCGCGACGCCAGTTCGATGGCCTTGACGCGGCAGGCCTGGTCGAAGCGATAGCGGTTGCTGTCATCCACCCACGACAGCACCGTGGCGGCCGATTCCCCATTCGCGCCCCGTACCAGGGCCTCGTAGGCAGCCGGACGGCCTGTTTCCAGGTTCATGATGGGTTGAAAGGCCATCGTGAATTCAAAGGGCAGCAGCGACTTGTCCTTGCATGCGGCACACCCTGCAGGCTCAAAGGGTTGGGGAAAAATCGATGTGTTCATACCAATTAATCCTAACGCATGGTTGTAGCGCAAGGAATTTTTGCCCTGTTCCCACTCTCTTTCCGCCAGCGTGCAACCTGTTCCGGACGTACCCGTAAAAAAGCCGCGTTTGAACGCGGCTTTGGACAAGGCTCCGAGGAGACCCTGGATGCTTAACGCTCCAGCGCCATCGAAACACCCATGCCACCGCCAATGCACAGCGCGGCCAGGCCCTTTTTGGCGCCTTGGCGCTGCATTTCGTGCAGCAGCGTCACCAGAATGCGGCAGCCGGAGGCGCCGATGGGGTGGCCGATGGCGATGGCGCCACCGTTCACATTGACCTTGGCCGGGTCAATGGCCAGCTCCTTGTTCACTGCGCAGGCCTGGGCGGCGAAGGCTTCGTTCAGCTCGAACAGATCCACATCCTGGGCGTTCCAGCCCGCGCGCTGCAGCGCCTTGCGCGAGGCTGGCACCGGACCCATGCCCATGGTGGCCGGGTCCAGGCCGGAAGTGCCAAACGCAGCAATGCGCGCCAGGGGCTTGAGGCCCAGGGCGGCAGCTTTCTTCGCGCTCATCACCACCACGGCGGCGGCTCCATCGTTGATGCCCGAGGCATTGCCCGCCGTCACGCTGCCCGTCTTGTCGAAGGCCGGGCGCAGACCGGCCAGCACTTCGGCGTTGGTTTTGCGGTTCAGGTATTCGTCGGCATTGAAGAGAATGGGGTCGCCCTTCTTCTGGGCCAGGCTCACGCCCACGATCTCGTCCTGGAACTTGCCCGCGTCCTGCGCAGCGGCGGCCTTTTGCTGGCTGGCCAGGGCCAGGGCGTCCTGCATGTCGCGGCTGATGCCGTACTGCTTGGCCACGTTCTCGGCCGTGATGCCCATGTGGTACTGGTTGTAGACATCCCACAGGCCGTCCACGATCATGGTGTCCACCATTTTCCAGTCGCCCATGCGCTGGCCGTCGCGCGAACCGTTGAGCACGTGGGGCGAGAGGCTCATGTTCTCCTGGCCACCGGCCACCACGATCTCGCTGTCGCCCCAGGCAATGGCCTGGGCAGCCAGCATGACCGACTTGAGGCCCGAGCCGCACACGGCGTTGATGGTCAGCGCAGGGGTTTCCTGGGCCACACCGGCCTTCATCATGGCCTGGCGCGCAGGGTTCTGGCCCACGCCAGCGGCCAGCACCTGGCCCATGATGACTTCGCCGATCTGGTCGGCCTGCAGGCCGGCGCGCGCGATGGCCTCGCGGATGACGATGCTGCCCAGTTCTGTGGCAGGCGTCTTGGCCAGTGCGCCGCCAAACTTGCCCACGGCCGTACGTGCGGCAGAAACGATAACGATGTCTTCCATGGAGATGTCTTTCAGTCAGGGTGGATCGGTGCGGGCCAACGGCGTGCCGCAGGCCCGGAGGAATGGGGTCGCTCGGTGATTCTCGCAGCCCCGCGTGTCAGGACTTTTGCTTAACGTAGCGGCCGGGTGCGGGCTCGATGGCCTTGAACTTGCTTCCCTTGCCGTAGGCCTTGGGCGCAGCCACCTGCTTGCCCGCATGGCCCTTGAGCCAGTCGGACCAGTCGGTCCACCAGCTGCCCGGATGTTCTGTCGCACCCTCAAGCCATGTCTCCAGCGTCTTGGGCAGCTTGCCGTCGGCACGGATCCAGTGGCTGCGCTTGCCCTTGGCGGGCGGGTTGATGACGCCCGCAATGTGGCCCGAGGCCCCCATCACGAAGCGCTTCTTGCCCGGCAACACTTGCGTGGACGCGTAGGCCGCATGGATGGGCACGATGTGGTCTTCGCGCGAACCATAGACGTACACCGGCAGCTTGAGGCTGGACAGATCCATCTTCTCGCCGCACACGGTCAGCTTGCCGGGCTTGACCAGGTTGTTTTCGAGGTAGAAATTGCGCAGATACCAGGCGTAGAACGGCCCCGGCAGATTGGTGCTGTCGCTGTTCCAGTAGAGCAGGTCGAACGGTGGCGGCGTTTCGCCCTTGAGGTAGTTGCCCACCACATAGTTCCACACCAGGTCGTTGGGGCGCAAAAAGCTGAAGGTGGAGGCCAGATCCTGGCCCTTCATCATGCCGCCCTGGCCCATCTGCATTTCACGGAACTGCACGAACGCCTCGGTGATGAACACATCCAGGATGCCGGTGTCGGTAAAGTCGATCAGGGTGGTCAGGAAGGTGGCGCTGGCCACAGGGTCTTCGCCGCGCGCGGCCAGCACGGCCAGCGCATTGCTCAGGATGGTGCCGCCCACGCAGAACCCCAGCGCGTTGATCTGCTTTGCCCCGGTAATCTGCTGCACCACGTCGATGGCCTCGATGGCGCCTTCCTGCACGTAGTCGTCCCAGGTCTTGTGCGACAGCGACTCGTCGGGGTTGCGCCAGCTCACCACAAAGGTGTGCATGCCCTGCTCCACCGCATAGCGGATGAGGGAGTTTTCGGGCTGCAGGTCGAGGATGTAGAACTTGTTGATGCAGGGCGGGATGAGCAGGAACGGCCGCTCATACACCTTGGCCGTGAGCGGCTTGTATTCGATGAGCTGGAACAGCGCATTCTCGAACACCACCGCGCCCTCGGTGGTGGCCACGTTGCGGCCCACCTCGAACAGGCTCTCGTCGGTCATCGACACATGACCCTGGCGCATGTCGTGCAGCAGGTTGGCCATGCCCTTCGCAATGCTCTCGCCCTGGGTTTCGATGGCCTTCTTCTGCGCTTCGGCATTGAAAGCCAGAAAGTTGCTGGGTGCCATGGCGGCAATCCACTGTTCCACCGCAAAGCGCAGGCGTGCGCGGGTCTTGGCATCGGTTTGCACCGCATCGGCCAGGCCCATGAGCGTGCGCGCGTTGAGCAGGTAGGCCGCTGCTGAAAAGGTGGCCACCGGGTTGCTGGACCAGCCTTCTCCGGCAAAGCGCTTGTCGGCCGGCTTTTCGGGGGCGCCTTTCAGGCCCTGCAGCCAGAGCTTGCCGGCCTCTTCCATGTACTGCTTTTGCAGCTCCTGGAGCTTGTCGGGCGAGAACTTGATCTCGGGCGGGGCGCCCACCGCAGGCACCCCGTGGTCTGTCTGCTGCAGCGACTGCAGCGCGCGCGACCAGCCCTCGCCAAAAATCTGCTGAAACTGCTGCGCGCTCTGCGCCCAGAGGGAATCCGAATCCATGCTGCCTCCTGGTGTGGCCATAAGCCCGCCTGCTGCGGGGCTTTCGGCCGGAATGTGGGCAACCCAACGGGGCTGTGCTGGTATGGTAACGCGCCTTTCCCCCTTCCACCTGACGGCTTCTACCGATGTACCTGGTTCTCATCGCCTGGTTTTACGTAACCCTTCTCATGGCCATTGCCGAAGCCACCAGCCCGGCGGGCTCGGTGCTGGGTGCCATCGTCACATTCACCCTCTACGGCCTGCTGCCCATGGGCATCATCGGATACATCCTGGGCACACCGGCCCGCAAGCGGGCGCTGCATGCCCGCGCCATGGCCGAGCGCGCCGAAGCCGGGCAGGTGTCGGAGGCCGAGCCTTCAGCCCAGCCAGATGCAGGCAGCCATGCGCCCGGTGCCACCGAGGGCGAGGGCATCGCGCCGGTGCGAAAAGAACCGTGACGGCTGGGCCACGGTGCACCAGCCAGGGGTGCTGTCGTTGCCATAAACCTGCGTGATGCCCAGCGCGCGCAGCCGCTGGCGTGCCAGGCCCGCCAGATCGGCCAGGTACTTGCCGGAGCCCAGCGCCTGAAAGTGCTGCGCGGCAGCGGCATCGTGCGCGCAAAAGGCCGCACGCACTTCTTCCCCCACCTCGAACGCCTGCGGGCCAATGCACGGGCCCAGCCAGGCCAGCGTCTGGGCGGCCATGTTTTCGGGGCCGTTGTTTGCTATTGATTCAATAGCTGATAGCGCTTTGCCAGAAAGCGCCAGACCCGAAAAATCCTTAAAAAACGATTCGAGCACACCTACCCCGCCCTCGCCCGCCAGCCCACGCCAGCCGGCATGGGCTGCCGCCACCACGGTGCCCCGGGTGTTGGTCAGCAGCACGGGCAGGCAGTCGGCCACCATGATGGTGCAGGCCAGGCCCGGGGTCGTGCTCAGGCAGGCGTCGGCGCAGGCGCCATCGGGCAGGGCCGCATGCAGGGCGGCCACCTTGGCGCCGTGAACCTGCTGCAAAAACACGGCGCGGGCACCGGGCGTGATGCTCTCCAGCGCCGCCTGCAGCACCTGGCGGTTGGCCTGCACAGCCCGGGGGTCGTCGCCCACATGGTCGCCCAGGTTCAGGTGGTGATAGGGCGCATGGCTGGCGCCGCCCGCGCGCGTGGTGAACAAAGCGTGCACATGGGCCGGCGCAGGCCACTCGGGCCGCAGCCAATCGGGGTGCGGCCCGGGCATCACCCGCCTTCGGTATAGACCAGGCGCTCGAGCAACTGCACCAGCAGCACCCGGTCCTCGGGCGACAGCGGCGCCATCAGGCGTTCCTGCACGCGCCGGGCCGGGGCAATCAGCTGTTCTGCCAGGGTCTGGCCTTGCGGCGTGAGCCACAGCAGTTTGCGGCGGCGGTCGCCGGGGTCGCTTTCACGGCGTACCAGGCCCCGCGCCTGCAGCCGGGCAATCACGGCGCCCAGGGTGGCCGCATCCAGCGCCACGCGGCCCGCCAGGGTGATCTGGTCCTCGCCAGGCCGACCCTGCAACGCATTCAGAATGGCAAACTGCACCGGTGTGACGTCGAAGGCGGCTGCCTCCTCCATGAAAATGGCCACCGTACGCTGGTGGGCGCGCCGCGCGAGGTGTCCCGGCGCCTTGTGAAGATCGAAGCTCTGTGCCATGCGCGCAGTGTATCCATTGCACGGCAACGCGCTGACCATGGCACACTGGCATTTGCCCCTATCCCTTGACACGAAAGGCCCCGAACGCATGCGCTACGTATTCCCTCCCGCCCCCGTCACCAGCGTACCCGTGGTGGGCAGCAGCGAGCGTTTTCCGGTCCACCGCATCTACTGCGTGGGCCGCAATTACGAAGAACACGCCAAGGAAATGGGCTTCACCGGGCGCGAACCACCCTTTTTCTTCATGAAACCCGCCGACGCGGTGCTGGCCGCCGAGCCGGGGCAGACACTGTCCATGCCCTACCCCAGCCTCACCGCCAACCTGCACCACGAGATCGAGCTGGTGGTGGCCATCGGCAAAGGCGGGCGCAACATTGCTGCAGCTGACGCGGCCAGCCACATCTACGGCTACACCGTGGGACTGGACATGACCCGCCGCGACCTGCAGAACGACATGAAGAAACAGGGCCGCCCCTGGTGCATCGGCAAGGGCTTCGACGCCAGCGCGCCCATCGGCCCCATCACCCCAGCCGATCAGGCCGCTGACATGGCCCGGGCCGCCATCTGGCTGCAGGTCAACGGCGTGGACCGCCAGCGCAGCAGCGTGGCGCAACTGATCTGGAACATTGCCGAAACCATCGAACACCTCTCGGCCGCCTGGGAGCTGCAGCCCGGCGACCTGATCTACACCGGCACCCCCGAAGGCGTGGGCGCCGTGGTGCGCGGCGATGTGCTGGAGGGCGGCGTGGACGGCCTGGGCACGCTGCGTGTGCAGGTGGTCTGAAAAACCGCACAGCGAATACTCCTGTTTTAATAGCTACTAGCGCTTACCCCATAAGCGCTAGAGCCTGTTTTTTATCATAATCACTGCATGACCTTCCGCAGCCCGATCAAACACTGCCGCGACTGCGGCACCGCCGTGGTGTACCGCCTGCCCGATGACGGCGACACCCGGCAGCGTGCCATCTGTCCCGCGTGCCAGACCGTGCACTACGAAAACCCCCTGAACGTGGTGGGCACCGTGCCCGTGCTGGCGGACGGCCGCGTGCTGCTGTGCAAGCGCAACATCGAGCCGCGCAAGGGCAAGTGGACGCTACCCGCCGGGTTCATGGAGCTGGACGAAACCACGGCCGAAGGCGCCGCCCGCGAAACCGACGAGGAAGCGGGCGCACAGATCGAAATGGGGCCGCTGTTCAGCCTGCTGAACGTGCGCCGCGTGGGCCAGGTGCACCTGTTCTACCGCGCCACGCTGCTGAGCGACCAGTTCAACCCCGGCTACGAGACCATCGAAGCGCGCCTGTTCACCGAGGACGAAATCCCCTGGGACGAACTGGCCTTCCGCACCGTCAAGGAAACGCTCGTGCGCTTCTTTGCCGACCGCAGGGCGGGCGCCTTTGGCCTGCACTGCGTCGATATCGAATAGCGGCGCTTTCGCTCCTTCAGGGTCGCGATTCCACAAAAAACGGAACGTTGCCCTGCGCTGGAACCGGCGCTGGCACCACCACGCCGCGCTGCACCGGCGTTGTGACCACAATGCCCGGCTGCGGCTGAGACTGCAGCGGAGGTGGCGTTGAAATCACCACGCCCGGCTGCGGCACAGGTGCCATCTCCGGGTGGGCGGCCTCCGGCTCCTCGTCGTAGGTGACGGGCGGCAAGGGCTGCGCCCGGGGCGTCGCGTTCTCCAGCGGCACCAGCGGGGCTTCGGTGATTTCGGGGCGTTCGGCTTCGGCGGGGGCCGACGCGGCGGGCGCAGCGCCAGGCACCGGCACGGCGCCTGGGGCGTTATCCGGGCCATCTGGCCCGCCAGTGCGGCGGCCGAACAGGTCGTACACCCAGTTGCGCACACCGGCCACGGCACTGCCCATCCAGGTGCTTTCTTCCTCGTCGATGAAACGCTGGCGGGTGTCGATCACCTTGGCGCGCAGCGCCTGCTGGAACACCTCGCCCACCATGGGCAGCGCGCTGTGCGCGCCCTGGCCCCAGTAATCGCTGCGCAAGGTGATGCGCCCGTCGTTGAAGCCCACCCACGCGCCCGCCACCAGCTGCGGGTGCATCAGGATGAACCAGCCGTCGGTGTTGTCCTGCGTGGTGCCGGTCTTGCCGGCCACGTCGGCGCTGATGCCGTAGCGGCTGCGGATGGCCACGCCCGTGCCCTTGTCGATCACGCCACGCATGGCGTCGCGCAGCTGCTGGGCGGCCGTCAGGCCCAGCACGCGCTCGGGCGCGGCGGGGGCAAAGTCTTCGAGCACCTTGCCGTTCTTGTCCTCGATGCGCGTGATGACGCGGGGCGCACGGTAGCTACCAGCATTGGCAATGGCACCGTAGGCCGCCACCATTTCCTTGAGGCTGACCGGGCTGGTGCCCAGGGCCAGGGAGGGCACCACGTCCAGCTTGGATTCGCGCACGCCCATGGCGCGCGCCAGTTGCGCCACGCGCAGCGGGCCCACCTGCTGCATGAGCTGCGCGGTGATGGTGTTCTTGGAATACGCCAGGCCATCGCTCAGCGTCATGGGCATGTCGCTCGGCGGCTTGTTGCCATCCGTGGGGCGCCACACCTGCCTGTTGCCCAGCGGGATCTCCACCGCGGCGTCCACCAGCGTGTCGGTGGGCAGCAGGCCCTGGTCAAACGCGGCGCCGTACACAAAGGGCTTGAAGGTGGAGCCCGGCTGGCGACGCGCGGCCTGCACATGGTCGAACGGGTCTTGCGCAAAGTCGCGGCTGCCCACCCAGGCGCGCACCTCGCCCGTGCGCGGGTCCATGGCCATGAAGCCGGCCTGCACACGCGTCTTGTCCTGGCGCAGCATGCGCAGGAAGGCCGGGTCGGCCAGCAGGTCTTTCAGAGCATCGTCGGGCGCGGCGCCCTTGGCCACGGCGGCTTCGTAGCGCGCCGACTCGCGCACCAGTTGCTGCACCAGCGGGCTCTTGGGGCTCCAGGCGTTGCGCGAGGACCAGGCGGTATCGGCCACGCCCTGCAACGCCCGCCCCTGGCGCGCCACGGCCTGGTTGGCAAGCTGCTGCAGACGGTAATCGATGGTGGTGCGGATCACCAGGCCGTCGGCATACAGGCTGTAGCCATTGCGGTCGGCCCAGTCGATGAGCTGCTTGCGCAACTGCTGCGCCAGGTGCGGCGCGGGGCCGGCCGTCTCCACCTGCCGCTCGAAGCGGATGCGCAGCGGGCGCTTGCTGAGCGCGGCGTACTCCGCCTCGCCCAGCTTGCCGCGCTTCTTCATTTGCGACAGCACGGTGTTGCGCCGGGCCTGCGCGCGCTCGGGGTTGAGCACCGGGTTGTAATAGGCCGTGCCCTTGAGCATGCCGATGAGCGTGGCGCTCTCCAGCACGTTGAGCTGGTCGGCCGACTTGTCGAAGTAGGTGCGCGCCGCCATCTCGATGCCGTAGGCGTTGTAGAGGAAGGGCACCGTGTTCAGGTAGGTCTCCAGGATCTCGTCCTTGGAGTACAGCGCCTCGATCTTCAGCGCCGTGATGGCCTCCTTGATCTTGCGCGTGAGCGTGGGCGCGCGGCCAATGTCCTCGGGGTACAGGTTGCGCGCCAACTGCTGCGTGATGGTGGAGCCGCCCTGCTTGTCGCCCCCCAGCGTGCGCACCAGCGCCGACGCCGTGCGGCGCCAGTCCAGGCCCCAGTGGCCATAGAAGCGGTGGTCCTCGGTGGCAATCAGCGCGTCCACCACCGGCGGGGCAATTTCGGAGAGCGGCACCCAGGCGCGGTTCACCCAGCGGTATTCGGCCAGCAGCTTGCCATCAGCTGCCACCAACTGCGCCGGCTGCTCCGTCTTGGCCTTGCGGATGTCGCGGATGCCCGGCGTGAACGGAATCAGCACCAGCACATACAGCAGCAGCGCGAGCCCGGCCGCTATTAGCGCCCAGAGCAGGCTGTGCAGCGACAGCAGCTTTTCAGGCCGCTGCAGCACACGCGCCCACACCGGCCGCAGCGCGGCCCAGCGCGTGCGCAGGAAAGCAGGGAAAGACATGGGGTTTGGAGTCAAAAGTGGCTCAAACGCTTGATGGATAAGCGCGAGCAGCTATCAAATTGGGAGTTGTGCAGGCGGGATGGGTTGGCTTGCAGACCGCGCATGAAGGGCGGGAGGTGCGCTGTTATACCGCCAATCGGCGGAAATTGCGGTTTGGGGTTGTAGCTGGGAAGACTGCCGCTGGATGCTTACTTACTTGCGATGAGAGCGTGTGTCAGCGTTCGGCTCCAAGGTGCAAGTTAGTCAACATAAGCAAGGCATGATTGTCATGCTTCGATCCCCATGAAATCCTGCGGACCGATCGGGCCACCTCAGCCATCCATGGTGGCAGAAACATCGCTGCTGCACAGCAATTCCATTCCCGTGTGAATATCGGAGCAAAATCTCAGCAAGCGCCTTGCTAGGCTGTGGTGAAGGATGATAATTAACCACACGGCTAGCAAGCTCACGGGCATAATGAAATCCAATCTAGGGCCGCAGGTATCAGTCCTCGATAAGCGAACCTAAAAATGCTCGCTCATGGGACGATTAAATTTCAGATAATTAATTTATCGCAAAAAACACTACTGACCTGAGCTTGGCGCAGCATCCAAAAAATCAGCGCTAGTTTCATAACAATTGCAAATGCCATGAAAATCGTCAGCGACTGGAAATTTTTTCTTACTTTCATTATTGCCGTTGCTGGCGTTGTCGTACCAGTTTGGTTATGGCAGATCGATTTAAGTTCAAAATCTCTATCTATCAAACTTGTTACTCATACATCACTACAACCTAAAGAGCAAAATTCCCTTCCTGAATTCGAAATATTTTTCGACGGATCACGTTTAAAAAATCCACATTTTGCCATCTTCGAAATAAAAAACGATGGCAGCAAACCAATTTTAGCCGCAGATTTTGAATCACCAATCGAAATACGCCTCGACTCAGAAACTTCTTTTATTCGCTCACAAATTACAGACGTAAACCCGAAAGATATAGAGGCAATAATACTAAGCGAATCGAAGCGAATACTTTTAAAGCCGATATTATTAAATTCAAAAGACACAATCACAATCAATGCAATTACATCCGGCGAGCCTCCTGCATTTGGCTACAAAGCTAGAGTTGCAGGGATACCTAATGTATCAGTAGAAGACAACGCATCGAAAAAACCAAACAAAGCAAAACTGGCATTACTGCTTTTAGGTTCAGTACTAAGTTTTTCGGCCCTCGCTATCGTTATTGATGCAGTAACAGATTTTAAAAAGATATTTTTCAGACCCAGGGCTGCGGCGTTTGTCGGAATAGTTTCTATATTTCCTGGTGTCGGGGCGCTTGAAAAATTTCTCGAAGGAATTGGAATTGTTGGATTATGGTATTTAATTGCCTGCTACCTTCTATTAAGTATTCCAGCGGCTTTCATTGCATCCATAATTAATCGAAAACACCTCTCTCCGAGGCAAGCCCAAGAAACCAACAATTCAAAATAAACATCCTACGACCTGCACGATTTCGACTTCGTTGAGCTATGTAGCTTAGTAACTAAGCTACTGACCTTTCCTTGCAATCGACAGTTTCTGACCGGTTAACGCTATCAAAAATTGCCATTCATACGAGAAACCACGAAATCAAAATCAAAAAAGCGACGAAATCATCGCCTGCCATAAAATGCTGCAACTACGGCAAGCTCGCCTACTTTGCCCAATGCCCCTCCACCATCGCATCTCTTGAACCGTAAAATTTCAGCAGCCACAGGGACTCCAAACGCGACACCACCACGGCCTCCAGTGGGCGCCTGATACACGGCTACGCTTCTTCGCCCAACGCAGTCGGGCGTTCAGTGTTCGCCCTGTGGCTATCAACCGAACCGTCCACACCGACCCCGACTTCTTCAAAAACGGCAGCATCATCTCCGCCGCGCGCTGCCCCTCGGCGATGGCCTCTTCGGCGCGGTAGAAGTCCATCAGGCCCAGGTGGGCCAGTTGCGGGGCGATCATCACCTCGGGCGGGTCGCCGGCCATGCGGCTGC
>Ga0155493_1238_pt1 | contig 23449 bp, 20 predicted proteins | sample RifCSPhighO2_12_FD_107151 | JGI IMG/M metagenome (GOLD analysis project Ga0155493, IMG submission 107151) | Burkholderiales bacterium RIFCSPHIGHO2_12_FULL_65_48
GATGCGGGACCGGTAAAGCCCAAGAACAGCGCAAGGGGGAGAAACAGCGCGATCAGGCGGAGAAGATTAGCCATGCGGCCCCCAGTGATGCGACGATGACGAGAAGGCCCATGTTTTTCACCTTGAAGAAGCCCACCGCGTGGACTTTTGCAAGGCCCCTGCCGGCCGGTCAGGGAGCACATGCAGCTAGCGCTTAGCTGATAGCGCGGCGCACCCACTTGAAGGCCGCGACGGCCACCACGACCAGCAGCACAGCAGCGCCGATCAGGCCGATGGGGGCGATGGTGTCGTTGATTTCAGAGACCACGCCGGTCACGTCGATGGCGGCGTGTGCGTTGTTGGCGAGGGCCAGGGCACCGACTGCGGCAGCAGTGGCAAAGCGGCGGGTTTGTGCATTGAAGCGGCTCATTTTTCAGTCCTCATTGGGTTGGTTTCCATCGGAAGATTTAAGGGCCTGGATGAGGACCCGGAAGGCCCACGCCACAGCCCACACCAGCAGGATGGCGCTGCTGATTTGTGCCGCTTCACCTGGACTCAGATCGAGCAGAGGAAGCGTGATTTCGTGTTGCACCGTGACCGTGCAGGCCGAGGTGCATTGAATGGTTTGCTCAGGCATCAGAGGTCATCCCGAGCCCAGGGCCAGACCCTGCGAATCCAGCGCAATAAACGCGGATCAGTGATGGTCGATACATAGCAATAGAAAACCGCCGCGCCAGCAAAGCCACCAAGGAGAGCGACCAACCAGACCTCCCACGGAGCGGCAAGGACGGCTTGCTCAGGCATTGCGAACCCCCCGGGCACGCGCGGAAGCAATCCGTTCACGGCGTGCTGCGCGGGCGTGCAGGCGGTGGGCCAGCACGTGCATGGAGCCGACGAGCAGATGCCACAGGGCGGCGCCGACGAAGCCTGCGCAGATGCCGAGAATGGCGAGTTGTTGGGCTACGTGGCCCAAATCAACGGAAGACATTACGCAGCCTTAGGCGCAGCGGGCGAGGGGGCTGCAGCGGCGCGGCTGATCAGCTTAGGGTCCACGGGCGTAAGACTCACGAACTGGGCCTCGATGCGGCCAGCGTTGTCGCCATAGTCACGCACGCCAAGCGTGAAGCCGACGCTATAAAGGCCCAAGCCAACCTGCCCCTCCAGGACGGCCGGGACGCGGAACATACCGACAGTGGCGACAGAGCCATCCTCTTTACGCACGATGGCGCGGGCTTCTTTCCAGGTGGTGAGTTGGCCCGTTTGCTTGTTGGGCGTCTTCGAAATCTTGTCTTCGATGAGGATGATTTCCATCAGGGATGCATATGCGGACATGGTTTGTTCTCCGGTGGTGGGCTGCTATGGCCCGAGATAGAGCGACGTTGCTCTCACATGCCCCGGCCCGCGAGGCATGGGGGGGCAAGGTCAGGTGACGACCTGAACAGAGCGGCAGGACAGCCACGTAGGGCGATCGCCGGGGAACTCGACAAGGCACCGTCCGGCGCGAACACGCAGGACGTTGGCACGAAGCCCACCCCACGAGATACGAAGACCACGCTTTACGAGCTTGTCGTTGAGGTCGAGATTGGGCGCGGTGGCCATGTCAGGCCCCCAAAGACAAAGCTACGATCCGACCCACAGAGGGGGAACGAGCAATGTTCAATATCAATGGCTTCGAAGCCGAACTGACACGTATTGCTATCTTTTCGGTAGCAATGGAAATCATCGCGCTGATCTTGTTTTTTTGGGTGCTATACGTCGTGATCAAAAGTGCGATTCGGGATGGCATCAACGAATCAAGACTGGGTGAGCGCCGGACGGTCATCACAGCGAGAGAAGAGATCAAAGACTTACCGCCGATGCGGGCAGAGCGATAGCTCCCCCCAATGCCCACCGATGGCGGGTGAGCTACCACCGCGTCAGCGGCTGAGCGGGCAGGAGGGGAGCAAGCGGAGATAGATGGCATGGGTAGCTCCATGAAGGTAAACTTCCCAAAAAATGCAGACTTAGCAAATTTTTGAGATATTGCAGTTTAGCAAAATATTGGGAAGTTTCCAAATGAAAGCGAAGCCATGCCGTTAAAAATCGCCATTGAACGAGCTGCAGCCATCATGGGTAGCCAACGAGACCTAGCCGCAGCGCTTGGAGAGCGTGAGAACCACGTGAGCAGTTGGAAGTCAGGAGCACGACCGTGCACCCTCGACAAGCGAATAAAGATCGCGCAAATTGCCGGGATGGACCCGACTCAAGCCGTGCTTGAAGGGCTGGCCGCTCAACTAGACGAAAATGACGAGTGGCAGGGAAAAGCAAAAGAGACCCTGAACGCGATCCTTAACGCTTTCCCTGAACCAGAGCCAGTCGATATGAAAGTCAAAACCCAAAGCAAGAAGGTCAACAAGGCGTGGTTGAACGACCATGTCAACGACACCTATGTCAAATTGGCCCAGAAAGAGGGATACCGGGCACGCGCCGCCTATAAGCTCAAGGAAATCGACGAACAGCTGGGTCTCATCAAACCCGGTTACACCGTGGTGGATCTGGGTTCCACGCCGGGCGCCTGGAGCCAGTACCTGCGCAGGCGCATGTCGCCCGGGGGGGCTGCAGCGGGCCAACTCAACGGCACCATCATTGCGCTAGACCTTCTGCCCATGGAGCCCATCGAGGGCGTTACCTATATCAACGGTGATTTTCGTGAGGCGGAGGTGCTGGAGCGCCTGGAGCAGGCCCTGGATGGTCGGGTGGTGGATGTTGTCGTTTCGGACATGGCTCCCAATCTGTCCGGTATCGAATCGGCCGACGCTGCGCGCATTGCCCATCTGGTCGAACTGGCTGTGGAGTTTGCTTGCAACCATTTGAAACCGGATGGGGCCCTGGTAGTCAAGCTGTTCCATGGCAGCGGCTACAGCGATCTGGTCACGCTGTTCAAACAGACCTTCAAAGTGGTCAAGCCGTTGAAGCCCAAGGCCTCCCGCGACAAATCGTCCGAGACCTTTCTGGTGGGCATGGGCCTCAAGAAGACCGTCTGAACGGGCTTGCCTCAGGTCAAGAATCCGTGAATTTCGACCCTAAAGCCCGTGCTGTTTCCATGGCCGCTAGGGGGAATAGGGATGGCCGGGTGGCTTGAAACACCTAAAATGGGCCGCACATGCGTGCCATGACGGCAGTGTGTCCGTTTTCTGTTTCCCGCAACTGGAGCCCCGCTTGAACAATCAGTGGTTTTCAAAAATTGCCGTGTGGCTGGTTATTGCCATGGTGCTGTTCACGGTGTTCAAACAGTTTGACACCCGTGCCGGAGCCAGCGCAGGCCACGTCGGCTACTCGGAGTTCCTGGAGGAAGTCCGCAGCAACCGCATCAAGAGCGCGACCATCCAGGAAGGCCAGGGCGGCACCGAGATCGTGGCCGTCACCAATGACGACCGCAAGATCCGCACGACCGCCACCTATCTGGACCGTGGCCTTGTGGGCGATCTCATCAACAACAACGTCAAGTTCGACGTCAAGCCCCGTGAAGAAGGCTCCCTGCTCATGACCCTCCTGGTCAGCTGGGGCCCCATGCTGCTGCTGATCGGCGTGTGGGTGTACTTCATGCGTCAGATGCAGGGCGGCGGCAAGGGCGGTGCCTTCAGCTTCGGCAAGAGCAAGGCCCGCATGCTCGACGAAAACAACAACCAGGTCACGTTCGCGGACGTGGCGGGTTGCGACGAGGCCAAGGAAGAAGTCAAGGAAGTCGTGGACTTCCTGAAAGATCCGCAGAAATTCCAGAAACTGGGTGGCCGCATTCCCCGGGGTCTGCTGCTGGTGGGCCCCCCTGGCACCGGCAAGACCCTGCTTGCCAAGTCCATCGCGGGTGAAGCCAAGGTGCCGTTCTTCAGCATCTCGGGCTCCGATTTTGTGGAAATGTTTGTCGGCGTGGGTGCGGCCCGTGTGCGCGACATGTTCGACAACGCCAAGAAGAACGCTCCGTGCATCATCTTCATCGATGAAATCGACGCGGTGGGCCGCCAGCGTGGTGCTGGCCTGGGCGGCGGTAACGACGAGCGCGAACAGACCCTCAACCAGATGCTGGTTGAAATGGATGGCTTCGAAACCAACCTGGGCGTGATCGTGGTGGCTGCCACCAACCGCCCCGACATCCTGGACGCCGCCCTGCTGCGCCCTGGCCGTTTCGACCGTCAGGTCTATGTGACGCTGCCCGATATCCGTGGCCGCGAGCAGATCCTGAACGTGCACATGCGCAAGATCCCGATTGGTCAGGACGTGGCCCCTGGCATCATTGCCCGTGGCACCCCTGGCATGAGCGGTGCCGATCTGGCCAACCTGTGCAATGAAGCTGCCCTGATGGCTGCGCGCCGCAATGCCCGTACCGTGGAGATGCAGGACTTCGAGAAGGCCAAGGACAAGATCCTCATGGGCCCCGAGCGCAAAAGCATGGTCATGCCCGAGGAAGAGCGTCGCAACACGGCCTACCACGAGTCTGGCCACGCCCTCATTGGCAAGCTGCTGCCCAAGTGCGACCCCGTGCACAAGGTCACCATCATTCCCCGTGGCCGTGCCCTGGGCGTGACGATGAGCCTGCCTGCCCAGGACCGCTACAGCTACGATCGCGAATACATGCTCAACCAGATCAGCATGCTGTTTGGTGGCCGCATCGCTGAAGAAGTGTTCATGAACCAGATGACCACTGGGGCCAGCAATGACTTCGAGCGTGCTACGCACATTGCCCGCGACATGGTCACCCGCTACGGCATGACCGATGCCCTGGGGCCTATGGTCTACGCCGAGAACGAAGGCGAAGTGTTCCTGGGCCGTTCGGTGACCAAGACCACGACCATGAGCGAGCAGACCATGGAAAAGGTGGACATGGAAGTGCGCCGCATCATCGATGAGCAGTACAACCTGGCCCGCCGCCTGATCGAAGAGAACAGCGACAAGATGCACGCCATGGCGAAGGCCCTGCTCGAATGGGAGACCATCGACACCGAGCAGTTGGACGACATCATGGCTGGCAAGGAGCCCCGTCCTCCCAAGGACTGGACGCCCCGTACACCTCCCTCGGGCGGCGACAACTCCAGCGGCGGCACGCCTGCGGTGACGACGGACACCGCACCATCGGCCGCCTGATTGCTGGCCGGTCCATCCGTTCTCACGGGGCCTTGTGCCCCGTTTTTCATGGCTGGTGTTGTGCTGCCTCCCGACCTCGACCAGGAAGGCGCCTGTGACCTTTTCTCGATCCCCCCATGATCTGGCAGACCTCCCGTTTCTCTATTGACCTGGCCGAGCCCCGCGTGATGGGCATCGTCAATGCCACGCCGGACTCGTTCTCCGACGGCGGGCGGCATGGCTCCACCGCTGCGGCCCTGCGGCATTGCGAGCAGTTGCTCCGCGACGGGGCACACATTCTGGACATTGGCGGGGAGTCCACGCGCCCCGGCAGTCCGGCGGTGCCGCTGGACGAAGAGCTGGCGCGTGTGGTGCCTCTGGTGCAGGGCGCGGTGTCCCTGGGGGTGCCTATCTCCATCGATACCTACAAGCCCGAGGTCATGCGCGCGGTGCTGGACCTGGGCGCGGACATCATCAATGACATCTGGGCATTGCGCCAGCCGGGTGCCGCAGAGGTGGTGGCATCGCACCCGAAATGTGGGGTGTGCCTGATGCACATGCACCGCGATCCCCAAACCATGCAGGTGGCCCCGATGGAGGGCGATGTGGTACAGCATGTGCTATACTTTTTGCAGCGCTCTGCGCTTGACCTGCAAGCGCTAGGGGTCGAAAAGAACCGGATTGTGCTGGACCCGGGTATTGGTTTTGGCAAAACGGTGGAACAGAATTTTGCGCTGCTGGCGCACCAGTCGGTGCTGCGGGCTGCAGGCTATCCTCTTCTGGCAGGCTGGTCCCGCAAGTCCTCGCTGGGCGCGGTGACGGGCCTGGCGGTAGAGCAGCGCATGGTGCCCAGCGTGGCGGCGGCGGTGTTGGCCGTGGAGCGTGGAGCTTCTGTGGTGCGCGTGCACGATGTCCGCGAAACCGTGGCGGCGCTCGCGGTGTGGCGTGCAATGCAAGCGGTCTGACGGGGTCTTCCGGAGGCTGGGGCGTTGTATGGATGGGCGCATGCCAGACCCTTTGGCGATGGATAACAAACAATGAGATTCACACGAGGAGACGCTAGAACATGACGCGCCAATACTTTGGAACCGATGGCATTCGTGGCACCGTCGGGCAGCCACCCATCACCCCGGATTTTGTTCTGCGCCTGGCCCATGCCGTCGGGCGAGTGTTGCGCAGGACCGAGGAGCGCCCCACGGTGCTGATCGGCAAGGACACCCGCATTTCAGGCTACATGCTGGAAAGCGCGCTGGAGTCAGGCTTCAACTCCGCGGGCGTGGATGTGGTTCTGCTGGGTCCTTTGCCCACCCCGGGCGTGGCCTACCTGACCCGCGCACAACGCGCCAGCCTGGGGGTGGTCATCAGCGCCAGCCACAACGCCTATCCCGACAACGGCATCAAGTTTTTCAGTGCACAGGGCACCAAGTTGCCCGACGCGTGGGAGCAGGCCGTGGAAGCGGCCCTGGGCGAACCCCCGGTGTGGGCCGATTCGGCCAGCCTGGGCAAGGCGCGGCGGCTCGATGACGCGGCGGGCCGCTACATTGAGTTCTGCAAGAGCACCTTTCCGCAGGACCTGACCCTCAAGGGCCTCAAGATCGTCGTCGATGCCGCGCATGGCGCGGCCTACCAGGTGGCACCCAAGGTCTTCCACGAGCTGGGTGCCGAAGTGCTGTCGATTGGCTGCTCGCCCGACGGCCTCAACATCAACCACGAGGTGGGAGCCACCCATCCCGATGCGCTCGTGCGGGCCGTGCGCGCCAACCACGCCGACTATGGCATTGCGCTCGATGGCGACGCGGACCGCCTGCAGATCGTCGATGCCACGGGGCGCCTGTACAACGGCGACGAGCTTTTGTACCTGATGGCTTCGGACCGCATGGGCCGCGATGAGCATGTGCCTGGTGTCGTGGGCACCCTGATGACCAACATGGCAGTGGAGGTGGCGCTGAAGGCGAAGGGCGTGAAGTTTGTGCGGGCCAAGGTGGGCGACCGCTATGTGCTTGAAGAGCTGGCGCGGCACCAGTGGGTGCTGGGCGGCGAGGGATCGGGCCATCTGCTGGCGCTGGACCGCCATACCACCGGCGACGGCTTGGTGAGTGCTTTGCAGGTGCTGCAGGCCTGTGTGCGCAGTGGCCGGACCTTGGCGCAACTGTTGGCCGACATCACGCTCTATCCGCAGGTGCTGCTGAATGTGCGGCTGGCCCCTGGCCAGGACTGGAAGGCCAACCGCTTGCTGGCTGACACGACCCAGGCCGTCGAGCAGGAACTGGGCGCGTCAGGCCGCGTGCTGATTCGCGCGAGTGGTACCGAGCCGCTGCTGCGGGTGATGGTGGAGGCCCGTGATGCGCAAATGGCCAGTTCCTGCGCGCAAAGGTTGGCCGACGCGGCCCGTGCTGGCTGATGGTGATCCCGCCGAGAGCTCCTTCCACCGTTGGCGCGCCGCACGATCCGCTACGCTGCGGCCTTTGCCGCCGACCAGGAACTCCATAGATGCCTTCAAACACTGACATGCCTTCCACCATCACCGTCCGTTCCGTGGACTACGGCAATGCCCGCGAAGCGCGGGCGTTGGTCGAACTGCTCGACGGCTATGCAAGGGACGTGGCGGGTGGTGGCGTTCCACTGAGCGCCGAGGTCCAGCGGGGCTTGCCCGAGGCGCTGCGCCAGCGGCCGCAGGCTTTCAGCGTGATGGCCTGGGCGGCGGACGCTTCGGCGCCACACGGCGAGGTGCCCGTGGGGCTGATCAATTGCCTGGAGGGCTTTTCGACCTTTGCCTGCCGGCCTCTGGTCAACGTGCATGACGTGGTGGTGGCATCCGGCTGGCGCGGCCACCGCATCGCCCAGCGCATGCTGCACCGGGTGGAAGCGCTGGCCCGCGAGCGCGGTGCCTGCAAGCTCACGCTCGAAGTGCTTTCGGGCAACCACAGTGCAATGCGCGCGTACGAACGGGAAGGCTTTGCTGCCTACACCCTGGACCCCAGCATGGGGCAGGCGCAATTTCTGCAGAAGATGCTGGATGGGGCAGGGCCTGCGCCATTGGCGGCACCGTGAATCACCCTCCCGGAGACCTGACCGCATGAAGACAGTGTTTGGCCAGATCGCCCCAATGGGCGCCATCGTTGTGGCCGCGTTGCTGGCCGCGCCCGTGGCCCATGCGGGCAAGACTCTCGACGGTATCAGGGCGCGCGGGCAGGTGGTGTGTGGCGTCAATACAGGGCTGGCCGGGTTTGCGATGGCAGACTCCAGCGGCAAGTGGTCCGGACTTGACGTGGATGTCTGCAGGGCACTTGCAGCCGCCGTGCTGGGCGACGGCAAGAAAGTCAAGTACGTGCCGTTGGACGTGCCGCAGCGTTTCACGGCCTTGCAATCCGGCGAGGTGGACGTGCTTTCGCGCAACACCACCTTTTCGCTGGCGCGCGATGCATCGATGGGTCTGCACCAGACGGTCGTTACCTACTACGACGGCCAGGGTTTCATGGTGCCTGCCAAGAGCAAGATCAGGAGCATCCGCCAGCTCAAGGGACAGACCGTGTGTGTGCAGTCGGGCACCACCACCGAAAAAAACCTGGCCGACTATTCCCGTGCCAACGGCCTCGACATCAAACCCGTGATGTTTGAGAAGGTAGATGCTGCAACGGCCGCCTATCTGGCGGGGCGGTGCACCGCATTCACCACCGATGCATCGGGCCTGGCAGCCTTGCGCAGCGGTGTTTCACAAGGCGCGGCAATGCACACCATCTTGCCGGAACTCATCTCCAAGGAACCCTTGGGGCCCTTGGTGCGGCGGGGTGACGACGAGTGGTTTGCGGTGGTCAAGTGGGTGATCTACGGCCTGATCGAAGCCGAAGAGTATGGTGTGACGAAAGCCAATGCGGATTCGCTGAAAGCCAGCAGCGCCCACCCGGTGGTGCAACGCATGGTGGGTACTTCGGAAGACACCGGAAAGCTCCTGGGGCTGGACCGGGACTGGTTGCTGCGCGCCCTCAAGACCACCGGCAACTACGGCGAGATTTTCGAGCGCAACGTCGGTCAGAAGTCGGCACTGGGGCTGTCGCGCGGCCTCAACAACCTGTGGAGCAAGCAGGGCCTGATGTACGCGTTTCCGATCCGCTGAACTGCGCTCGCAGGGACTGACCTGGGCGACGGCGCATGGGGTGCTGACTGCTGAAAGCCCGCACTGCCCCAGGAGCCTCGGTCCTGCAGATTGGGTGTATTTGCTACTGAATTTATAGCTGCTTGCGCATTCCTATCAAGCGCTAGGCCCTGTTTTCATGCTATTTTTCGAGTCGATGGGCTGATGTCCCTGCTGCGTCCACCGATGCATTCCTTGGCCGCCGTACGAGCCCTTTGGCCAGCATGGGGCAGTGTCGGTCAATGCAACTGCCGCCGCATGAAGGCTTCCAGCTCGGGCGCGGACAGCGGCATGCTGAAGTGGTAGCCCTGCGCCTCGTCGCACCCTTGTTCGCGCAGGTAGACCAGTTGACCTTCGGTCTCCACGCCTTCGGCCGTGGTGCGCATGCCCAGCGCCTGGGCCATGCGGATGATGGCGCTGACGATGGCGCGGTCGTTGCCGTCATCACCCAGGTCGCGCACGAACGACTGGTCGATCTTGAGCTTGAAGATCTGAAAGCGCTTGAGCTGGCTCAGCGATGAGTAGCCGGTGCCAAAGTCGTCCATCGACATGCGCACGCCGCGTGCGTGCAACTGGTCCATGGTGGCCACGGCAGCATGGGGGTCGTCCACGGCGACGCCCTCGGTCAGCTCCAGCTCCAGGGAGTCGGGCGGCAGACTGAACTCGGCCAGCATGCGGCTCACCAGCTCCGGCAGCTGCGGCTGGCGAAACTGGATGGCTGACAGGTTTACGGCCATCGTCAGGTGTGGGAATCCGTTCGTGCGCCAGGTTTTGAGCTGTGACAGCGCCGTGCGCAGCACCCATTCCCCAATCTGCAGGATCTGCCCGCTGTCTTCGGCAATGGGAATGAACTCTGCCGGCGATACTGCGCCCAACTGCGGGTGTTGCCAGCGCAGCAATGCCTCCACGCTGCGCACGGAGCCGTTGGTCAGGCTCATCTGCGGCTGGTAGTGCAGGTGGAACTGGTTGCGCTCCAGCGCACGCCGCAGGGCGTTTTCAAGCTGCAAGGCGCGCACCGACTGCGCCTGCATCTCGGGGGTAAAGAACTTGAAGGTATTGCGCCCGTCGAGCTTGGCGCGGTACATGGCCACATCGGCCGACTGCGTCAGCGTGTCGAAGTCCGTGCCATCCTGCGGGAACAGCGCGATGCCCATGGACGGCGCCATGGTCAGCTCGTGGTGGTCAATCTGGTAGTGCTGGCGCGATGCCTCCTGCAGCTTGCCGGCCACGCGGGCGGCACCATGGGCATTGGCGCCCGGCAGCAGCAAAATGAACTCGTCGCCGCCCAGGCGCGACACGGTGTCCTTGTCGCGCACCACCGCCCGCAGCCGCTTGGCGATCTCCACGAGCAGGGTATCGCCCACGCGGTGGCCCAGCGAGTCGTTCACATGCTTGAAGTGGTCCAGGTCCAGGAAGATCAGGGCCAGCGGCGTGTTGCCCTCCTGGGCGACGCGGATGGCCTCCTGCGCCCGTTCTGCCAGCAGCGTGCGGTTGGGCAGGCCTGTCAGGGCGTCGTAGTGGGCCAGCCAGTAGATGCGCTCCTGATCGGCCTTGCGGTCGTTGATCTCACGGTGCAGGTTGTCCACGGTCTCGCGCAGTTCGCGGGTGCGGTCCTGCACCTGCCTTTCCAGGTCTTCGTGGGCACTGGCAAGCACGGCCTGCGCCTGCTTGCGCTCCGTGATGTCCATCGTGATCCAGATGGAGCCCTGCGATGGATCGGCCGGGTCGATGGACTTGCTGCGCACCTCGCAGATTACGGGGGTCCCATCCTTGCGGCACAGCTCCAGCTCGCCCTCGTAGGAGTGGCCGGCGGCCAGCTGCGGATAGCATCGGCGGCCGACCTCTTCCCACGCAGCGTCGCTGGCGTACCACCGGCGCGAGGGGCTGCCCACCAGTTCACCCGGCTCGTAGCCCAGCATCTGCTCAAAGTGGTGGTTGCAGCGGGTCAGGCGCCGGTCGCGCAGGAACACGATCCCCACCATTGCGCTGTCAAAGAGCAGCTGCTTTTCACGCACCGCTGCGCCCAGTGCAGCCTGCGCACGCTTTTGCTCGTCGATGTCGTCCAGGATCCAGATGGAACCTTCGGCTGTGTCGTGCGGGTTGATAAGCCGCCCGGTCAGGCTGCCCCAGAACAGGCTGCCGTCGCGCCGGCGCAGCTGGCGCTCGACGCGGAACGCCTGGCCCTGAGCTAGTACCGGGTAGGCGGTGCGGCCCAGATCACGAAACGCCTCACGCGAAGGGTAGAAGGTTTCGGTGTTCAGCCCGACCAGGCTCTCGGGGCTGGGATGGCCAAAAATTTCGGCATACCGCTGGTTGCAGCGCACCACACTGCGCTGGCGCAGGAACACAATGCCCACGCCCGCACTGTCGAGCAGGGTTTGCTGTTCGCGCAGCGCGCGTTGTAAAGGAGTATCGGTGGCGACTCCAGGACGCTGCAATTCTGGAGTTCTGTACGGCGCAAACATGGAGACCGGTACGGGCGGTAGGGCCTGGCGGCCTGGGTAATTTGTACCAAAGTGTAGCAGCGCTCCCTTACAAGCCCATGGGGGCACCTTCGGTAACCGCCGCAATGCCGCCCGCAACCAACGGCGCGCAAGTGCCTAGCCAGACGACGACTGCTGCTCCTGCAGCTGGCGCAAGTAGGCCTCGAAGGCATCCGCGGGCAGGGGGCGACTGAAGTAAAAGCCCTGCGCTTCGTCGCAGCCCTGCGCATGCAGAAATTCGAGCTGCCCGTCGGTCTCCACCCCCTCGGCTGTGGTTTGCATACCCAGCGCCTGCGCCATGCGGATGATGGCGCTCACGATGGCGCGGTCGTTGGCATCCTCTTCGAGGTCGCGTACAAACGATTGGTCGATCTTGAGTTTGTAGATCTGAAAACGCTTGAGGTAGCTCAGCGATGAGTACCCAGTGCCAAAGTCATCCATCGACAGGCGCACGCCCCGGTCGTGCAGCTGGTCCATCATCGCCAGTGCGGCGGCGGGATCGTCCACGGCGGCACCCTCCGTCAGCTCCAGCTCCAGCCTGCGGGCTGGCAGGCCAGCCTGTTCCAGGCAGCGGGTCACCATCTCGGGCAACTGGGGGTGCCTGAATTGCACGGCGGAAACGTTCACGGAAACGGCCCGCAGGGGCAGGTGCAGATCCAGCCAGCGTTTGGTGTCCCTCACCGCTGTGTGGATGACCCATTCGCCAATTGCCACGATCATGCCGCTGCTCTCGGCCACGGGGATGAACTCGGCTGGCGACACCAGGCCCAGTTCGGGATGGCGCCAGCGCAGCAGGGCTTCGGCACCCACCACCTGGCGCGTGGTGAGCGAGACCTGCGGCTGGTAGTGCAGCTCAAACTGGTTGCGCTCCAGCGCACGGCGCAGCGCATTTTCGATCTGGAGGGCACGGGCGGTGCGGGCTTCAAGATCGGCGGTGAAGAATCCGTACCGGTTGCGTCCGTTCTGCTTGGCGCGGTACATGGCGGCGTCTGCCCGCTGGTACAGCGTGTCGAACGATTCCCCGTCGGCCGGGTACATCGCAATGCCGATCGACAAGGTGGTGGTGAGTTCGTAGGGGTCAATCTGGAAGGGCTGGGCCACGGCGGCCAGCAGCTGCGTGGCCATGTCGGCGGCGGCAGCGGCGGAAGTGGCGGGGAGCAGCAGCAGGAATTCGTCCCCACCCAGGCGCGAAACCGTGTCCTGGGGCCTCAGGAGAGACTGAAGCCTTTGGGCGACAGCCACGAGCAGGATGTCGCCGATTCTGTGGCCCAGCGAATCATTGACATTCTTGAAGTGGTCCAGGTCCAGAAACAGCATGGCCAGCGTACCGCCGCGCGCCTGCTCATCGGCAATGTGGCGGTGGGCGCGTTCCGCCAGGAGCGCGCGGTTGGGAAGGTTGGTGAGCGGGTCGAAGTGGGCCAGCCGTTGAATGCGGTCCTGGGCCTCTCGCTGCTGGGTGATGTCGCGGAACAGCGTGATGGAATGCGTGACAACGCCATTGCCGTCTCGCACGCTGCTGACCGACAGCCACTGCGGGTAGGTGGACGCATCCTTGCGGCGCCCCCAGGCCTCGCCCTCCCAGCTTCCGCCCTGCGGCAACTGTGCGTAGACGGTATCGGCGTGGAAGTCATCGTCGGCTCCGGCGACCGTGAGCAGACGCACGGACTGTCCTACCGCTTCGGCTTCCGTGTACCCGGTGATCCGTGTGAATGCCCGGTTGATGCGCACGATGGTATGCGCCGCGTCGGCAATCACGATGGCTTCACTGCTCTGGTCAAACACCTGGGCGGTGAGCTGCAGCTGCTCCTGGGACCGCTTGCGTTCGGTGATGTCGCGCGACAGCACAATGAACCTGGGCTTTGCGCTGGGGGAGGTGGCCTTGCGCGCCGCAGACAACTCAAACCAGGTGGCGCCCAGACTGGGCAGATCAAGCACGATCTGCCGACCGGTGGACCAGCCCTGGGCGTGGGCTTCGTTCAGCACGTCCATCACCGACAGTGCGGCCACCGCAGGCAGTACCTCGGTCACGTTGTGCCCGACCAGCATGTCTGCGGGTGCCATGAGCAACTCAGCGCGCTGGCTGTGCACGCTGCAGTACAGGCCGTCCAGGTCAAGCTCGAAAAGCGGGTCCGGGATGGCATCGACGGTGGCACGCAACTGCTGCTGGGTGGCCTGGATCTCCGAGGTGCGCTGCGCCACTTGGTAGGCCAGACCGCGCTCATGCGCCTTCAGCTCGAAAAGCAGCCGGGCGAGGTAGGTCATCAGCAGCGCAAACAGCAAGGCCACCGCGCATCGCATGGCCAGCACGCCCGGGTCTCCCCAGCCTTTGATGGGGACCAGGCTCAACGTCCATTGTCCGTTGGGCAGCGTCAAGGAACGGCCCACGGCGTCGGGGCCAGCGGGTGGGGTCGAGGCTGCGATCGTCTGTTCTTCCCCCGTGTCGGGCCGGATGCGCCACAACCTGTAGTGGTATCCCCGCTGGGTCAATTGCGGCAGTCGGGCGGCTGCCAGCACCTCGGGCAATCGGATGGTGACGTAGGTAAAGCCCCAAAAGGCACGGTGGCCCTGTGTGTCTTCCAGATAAACAGGCTGGCGCCCCACCACTCCCAAGCCACCTTGCACCAGTTCCATGGGGCCGGCCAGGGTCAGTCGGCCGGATTCCCGTGCCCTGGCGGATTCGGGGCCTTGGCGTGGGTCGTTGAGCTGATCGAAGCCGATGGAGTTTTCGTTGCCCTGGCGCGGAACTACGTGCCTGACCACCCCGTTGGGTGACAGCCCCATGGCGGCGATGCCCGGATAGAACGGCAGCATCTGGGTGCCGATCTCTTCAAACTGCGTTACTTGGCCTTTTCCCTGGCGCACGAGGGCCACCAGGGCGTTGTTGGCCGACAGGGCCAGCTCGATGGCGCGTTGCAGGGCCTGCACATGGTCGCCCGCCATGTCCGCCACCTGGGTGCGCTGTTGTGCATGCTCCTGGCGCTCCAGCGCCCACACCATCACCCCTGCGCACAGCGCCGCCAGAACAAACACGACCAGTGGGCCCGTAACAGGGCTCCGGGGGCGAGCGGGGGAGGGGGCATGCACGGTGCGGGTTCCTGAATCAATTATGCAGTCCGCACGATGGCGAGCGTTGGTGCTTCTGCGTGAACGGCTGTCACGGCATTGACACGCCTCCGACATGGCGACGTCACGTCCCAATTCCACACTTGCTCGCAGGGAAAAAAGATTCCCGGCCATGGTTGGTGCCTTCAGCCCAACCCATCCTCATGCAAGGAGATGTTGCACCATGAATGAACTGCCCACCTTGACACCACCGCTGTCTGCCGAAGTTGCTTCCCCGAGAGTGCTTCAAGGGGTGGGCGCTTTGACGGGTGCTGCGCATCCGATGCCGGAACGCGGCGCTATTCAGGTGGCCTGGGCGCGCCATGAAGATGAAGTGCGCCAGGCGCAGCGGCTGCGGTTCGACGTGTTTGCGGCGGAAATGGGCGCTCGATTGACGACCCCCATTGCGGGCCATGACGTGGACCTTTTTGACGATTACTGCGAGCACTTGTTGGTGCGCGATGTCCAGAGCCAGCAAGTCATTGGGACTTACAGGGTGCTCACTCCGGCCCAGGCCCGGCGCGTCGGCGGTACTTACAGCGATACCGAGTTTGACCTGACGCGGCTGCGCTCGCTGCGCCCCCGCATGGTGGAATTGGGGCGCAGCTGTGTGCACCCCGACCACCGCCACGGCGGTGTGATCATGGCTTTGTGGAGCGCGCTGGCGGACTTTATGGTGCGCAACCAGTTGGACACGATGATCGGTTGCGCAAGCATCCCCATGCTTCACAACGGTGTTGTCAGCGGCGATGCGGCCGCCAGCATCTGGCAGCAGGTGCGAAAGACACACCTTGCCCCCATCGAATACCACGTGCTTCCCCGTTTGCCCTTGCCCGTGGAGCAACTCGACGGATCCATCACGGTGGAGCCACCGGCGCTGATCAAAGGCTACCTGCGGCTCGGGGCCCGCGTGCTGGGCGCGCCGGCTTGGGATCCAGACTTCAACACGGCAGACCTGCCGATGCTGATGCGCCTGGCGGACCTGCATCCTCGCTATCGCAAGCATTTTCTGGGGGCTTGATGCGCGCCGCATTCGATGCCCTGGGACCCTGGATGGAGCCATCCATGGGCCACGAGGACGCGGCCGAAGACGCACATGCCTGCGCTGCTGGTCATCGTCGGTACCGTGCGGTCTTTATTTCTGATCTGCATCTGGGCACGCCGGGTTGCCAGGCGGTTGCGTTGTTGGACTTTCTCAAGCACCACCCCAGCGATCACCTCTACCTTGTGGGCGACATCGTCGATGGCTGGCAACTGCGCCGCAAGTGGTTCTGGCCACAGGCCCACAACGATGTGGTGCAAAAGCTGCTGCGCCGTGCGCGCAAGGGGTGCCGGGTGGTGTTTGTGCCGGGCAACCATGACGAATTTGCCCGCGCGTTCGTAGGCCACTCGTTTGGAGGCATCGAGGTGCGGGCCGATGCGGTGCACACCGCGGCGGATGGCCGCAGCCTCTGGGTCACGCACGGCGACCATTTTGATGGAGTCATCCAGTGCGCCAAGTGGCTGGCGTATTTGGGCGACAACCTTTATGAATTCACGCTCAAGCTCAACCGGTACCTCAACACATTGCGCGCCCGCATGGGCCTGCCCTACTGGTCTTTGTCGGCTTACCTGAAAGGCAAGGTCAAAAAGGCCCTGAACTACGTCACCGACTTTGAAGTGGCTGTTGCGGCTGAAGCACGCCGCAGGGGGCATGACGGCGTCGTGTGCGGCCATATCCACCGTGCCGAGATGCGCGAGATCGGTGGGACGCTTTACTGCAATGACGGCGACTGGGTGGAAAGCCACACCGCCTTGGTCGAGCACATGGACGGCAGGCTGGAACTGTTGCAGTGGCCGGCTTCTCCTGTCGCCAATATTTCCCGGGCCGAGTCGGCTGCCGTTGTATGAAAATTGCCTTGTTGACAGACGCCTGGCTGCCCCAGGTCAATGGGGTGGTTACCACCTTGCTGGAACTGGTGCAGGAGCTTGAAGCGGCCGGGCACGAGGTGCAGGTGCTGCACCCCGGCCAGTTCGCAACCCGTCCGTGCCCCGGCTATCCTGGCATCGACTTGGCAGTGCGCCCGGCGAAGCGGGTGACGACGATGCTGGACGCGATGAAACCCGATGCCATTCACCTTGCCACGGAAGGGCCGTTGGGCTGGGCAGGGCGCCGCTATTGCCTGCGCAAGGGGTTGGCATTCACTACCGCTTTCCACACGCGATTTCCGGAAATACTGCATGCAGCGCTGCGCGTGCCACTGCGATGGGGGTATGCGCTGTTCAGGCACTTTCACCAGCCATCTTCGGGGGTGATGGTGCCTACGCAAGGCGTTTTGCAGATGCTGGAGCGACGGGGCTTTCGCAATCTGCGCCCATGGACCCATGGGGTGGACACACGGGCTTTTCCGTTCCACGGTGCAACCATCCAGAGCCCGCTCACGGGTGCTTTGGCGCACCCCGTCTCCTTGTATGTCGGGCGGATTTCGTACGAGAAAAACATCGAAGCTTTCCTCCAGCTGGACATACCAGGCTCCAAGGTGGTGTGCGGGGTCGGTCCACTGGAAGCTCGCCTCAAGGCCAAGTATCCGCAGGTCCGTTGGCTGGGCATCCTGGACCGTGCCGCGCTGGCGCAGGTATATGCGGCTGCGGATGTGTTTGTGTTTCCCAGCCGGTCAGAAACCTTCGGCTTGGTCATGCTGGAGGCAATGGCCTGCGGGACGCCGGTGGCCGCCTACCCTGAGGACGGCCCGATGGAGGTGCTGGGGGCGCATTCAGGTCAGCCGCCCAGAGGGGGCGTGCTGCACAACGATTTGCTCGTGGCAAGCCAGCAGGCACTGGCGATACCCCGGTCCGAAGCGCGCGCACGGGCACTCGATTTCACCTGGGCGCATGCCGCCCGGCTGTTCGAGCAGTATCTGGTTCCCGCCCAAGCGCAGGGCTCGCCTCGTGTGACTGTCACAAAATCTGTCACATCTTTGTCATCTGGGCGTTAAATACTGCTGCCATCCTGCACTAGCCGCGTTTGCGTACCCATGTTGCCTTTGCCTTCCGATGATGCTCTCGTGCATGCCAACGCCTCCCTGTCGCCGGACAGTGGCACGAGCGGAGGATCCTCACAGTCCGCCAGCGCGCCCCCTCACATGTTTCTGGACAGGGACCACAGCATCCTGGCTTTCAACGAGCGTGTTTTCGACTGGGCTGTGAGGCCGGATGTGCCGCTACTGGAACGATTGCGATATCTGTGCATCGTGTCGTCCAATCTCGACGAATTTTTTGAGGTCCGTGCTGCGCCGCACATTACCGCTGCTCAAAAAGGTGAGACCAAAGGGCTCTATTCGACGGCATCGTTCGAAGCCATGGCCGCCAAAATACACAGCCTGGTGGAGCGGCAATACGCGCTGTACAACGAGTCCCTGGTGCCTGCGTTTGCCGCGCACGGGATTCGCATCGTGGGGTATGGCGAGCGATCACCCGCCCAAAAGCGCTGGGTCCACGACTATTTTGTGAACGAGGTCCGGCCACTGCTGATTCCAGTGGGGCTGGATCCGGCCCATCCGTTTCCACAGGTGGCCAACAAATCGCTGAACTTCATTGTTCGCCTGAAGGGCCACGACGCTTTCGGCAGGGAGAACGAGATTGCCATCGTCAAGGTGCCGCGTGCGCTGCCAAGGCTGATCCGCATGCCCGCCCGCGTGGCGCCTGGGGAGGCTCTTTTCGTGAGCCTCTCCAGCATTGTTCGCGCGCATCTGGAGGATCTTTTCCCGGGGCGGGAGGTCACGGAATTCTCGCAGTTCCGCGTGACGCGCCATTCCGATTTGGCACTGGACGAAGAGGATGTGCGCAACCTGCGGACAGCCCTTCGCCAGGGCTTGCAACACCGGCACTATGGGCAGGCGGTACGGCTGGAGGTGTCCTCCGGGTGTTCGCAGTTTTTGTCGGATTTTCTGTTGGCGCAGTTTGCTTTGCCGGCTGCTGCTTTGTACCGGGTGCATGGCCCAGTGAACCTGGTGCGTTTGACGCAACTGGTGGATCTGGTGGATGCGCCGGACCTGCTCTTTCCGCCCTGGAATTCCGCGTGGCCCCGGCAGCTGCAATCCGGCGTGTCCATCCTGGAACAACTGCGCAAGCACGATGTGCTGATCCACCAGCCGTTCGAGAGTTTTGACGGGCTCCTTGCCTTTTTGCGTGAAGCCGTCAATGACCCTGATGTGCTTGTCATCAAACAGACCATCTACCGCACCGGCGCGGACTCCGAACTTATGGACCTGCTCACCGAGGCCGTACGCCGTGGCAAAGAGGTCATGGCGGTGGTGGAACTCAAGGCGCGCTTTGATGAAGAGGCCAATATCAACTGGGCCGAGGCCCTGGAGTCGATTGGCGCCCAAGTGGTCTACGGCGTAGTGGGTCTCAAGACGCACGCCAAGATGCTGCTGGTTACGCGCAGGGAAGGGCGAAAACTGCGGCGCTACGGGCACCTATCCACGGGCAACTACAACGTACGTACTGCGCGGCTGTATACCGATCTGAGCTACCTTACGGCCGATGAAGAAACCACCGCCGACATGGACGGGGTGTTCAATCACCTTGCGAGCCAGAACCGCCCGCCCAAGCTGCGCAAGCTGATGCTGGCTCCGTTCCATCTGCACCGGCGAATGCTGGAGAAAATCGAACAAGTGGGTCTGGCGGCCAGCCGGGGAGAGGATGCGCGGATCGTGGCCAAGATGAATGCCCTGACCGACGAGGCCCTGATGCGTGCTCTGATCGTGGCCGGCCAGCGCGGTGCGCGCATTGATCTTATCGTGCGGGGAGCTTGCATGCTGGCAGCCCAGGTGCCCGGGGTGACCGACAACATCCGTGTACGGTCGGTGATCGGCCGCTTCCTGGAGCACACACGTGTCTTCTACTTCCGCAGCGGGGGGGAGGAAGATCTGTACCTTTCCAGCGCCGACTGGATGAACCGCAACATGATGCGGCGTGTGGAGTTGGCCTGGCCTGTGACAGACCCGCGCCTGCGGCAGCAGATTGTGGACGAGTGCCTGGTCGCCTATTTGCATGACGACCGGGATGCATGGACGCTGAACGCTGACGGCTCCTACAGCCGAGCCCCCCGTCCGCAGGATGGGTTGGGCGCCCAGAACGCTTTAATGGTTCGCTACGGTCCAGCCCCGTCGGGGACGCGCATGGACCAGGGGGCGGCATGATGGACCTCATCCTGTGGCGCCATGCGGAGGCAGAGGAGCTCGCAGAGGCGGGCGATGATCTGGCGAGGGCCTTGACGTCGCGCGGGGAAAAGCAGGCAGCGCGCATGGCGGCCTGGCTGGACCGGCAATTGCCCGAGGGCTTGCGCGTGCTTGCCAGTCCGGCCCGGCGCACCGAGCAAACGGCCAACGCCCTGGGGCGCAAGTTCAAGATGCGCGCCGAGCTGTTACCTGGTGGAACGCCACAAGATTTGCTGGACCTTGTGCAGTGGCCGCGCGCCAAGGGGACGGTGCTGGTTGTGGGCCATCAACCCATGCTGGGCCAGACCATTGCGCAGCTGATGGGGCTGCAGGCTTCGGAATGCGCTGTGCGCAAGGGAGCTGTCTGGTGGTTGAGGCAGCGGCAGCGGCTGGACCAGAGCCAGACCTTGTTGATCACCGTCCAGTCCCCCGAGTTTCTTTGAGACCTGTTGTGCCGAGGGTATGCCTCGGTACAGCTGGGGCTACTTGCGCGAGGCTTTGGTCGACGTCTTGGTGGCGGGCGCCGGAACCGCAGGCGCGGCTTCCGCCTTGGGGCGACCTGTCTTGATGGAAGGTACTGCCTGTACCGCGCTGCGTAGGGCGGCGTCAGACATGGCGGCCAGGACCTTCAAGCCCGCGCGCAACAGCTCGCTTTTCTTCACGGGCTGGGCGAGAGCAGCCGAGCGCTGCTTCAGGGTTTCTATGACCGCGTATTCATCTTTGGGAATAGTGAAACTGTCGCGCACCAGCTTGGGCTTCTTGGCCTTGGTATCCCGGGCGGCGGCTGGCGCGGCGGGGGCCTTGGCCAATTTCGGTGTCACTTGCGTGGCGGTGGACGCCTTTTTCTTGGAAGCCGAGGCAGGCTTTGTGGCTGCTTTTTGGGGCTGCTTGGCGACAGCAGCCGTTTTGGCGGGAGCCTTGGTGGCCGCCGCAGCCGGCTTGACCGACTTTGCCGCAGTGGTGGGGGCGGGGCTGGGCGAGGGGGCTGCGGGCAGGACGGGGCTTGAAGTGGTCATGGCAAACAAACGCTTTCAATAAACGGTATAAACAGTTTATATAGTTTATTGCCAATGCTCAGGGAAGGTCAACCACCAGTTCCCAAGGGGTCTTCTGCCATGCCTGGATTTCTTCGCGCAGCAGGTGTGCAGATTGTGGAAACGCTGTAGCCCAGCCAGCGCGGGCTTTCAGAATGAAACGGTGGCCTTGAGTCTGCAATGACAAGCCTTGGGTGTCGGGGTCGCGGCGGGCGTGGCACAGTGCCACAGCCAACCGCATGCTCAGCAGTTGAAGCACGAAGACGGGGTCTTGCAGGTCCGCTTCCAGCTTGCGGACCTTGCCGCGCTGGCCTTGAACCAAGATGCCCAAGCGGTGCAGTTCAGGGACTGCAAATCCGGCTGCGTCGGTGTTGTCAAGGATGTAGGCGCCATGGCGGTGGGAATCGCTATGGGATATCAGGCAGCCAATTTCGTGAAGCCGGGCCGCCCAGTCGAGCTTGCGCGATGCTCGCTCACTTCCAAAAGGCGTAGCCTGGTCAAACAGCGTACAGGCCGTGCGTGCAACCCGTTCCGCGTGCTCCATGTCCACGCCAAACCGCTGCATCAGGCCGTTCACGGTGGCGGTGCGCAGGTCGGTTCCGGGTTGTTCGCGGTCCAGCAGATCGTAGAGTGCGCCTTGGCGCAAGGCGCCCTGGGCCACCTGCATCTGCTCGATGTCCAGCAGATCAAACACGGCGCGCAGTACGCTGATCCCTCCGCCAATGACGGCGCGCCGTTCTTCCTTGAGGCCTTCCAGGCGGATGCGATCCGCAGATTGGGCGCGCAGCAGGCGTTCGTGCAGCCAGTCGAGGCCTTCGCGGGTGATGACGCCTTGGGGGCCGCCCGCAGCTGCAAGCACGTCGCCAACGGCGCCAGCTGTGCCGGATGATCCGTAGGCCACCTCCCATGCATCTGGCTGGAAGGTTTCCAGCGCTTCGTCCAGCACGGCCTTGGCTGCAATTTCGGCAGCCAGGAACGCCTGCGTGGTGAACTCGCCATTGGCAAAGTAGCGCTGCGACCACGCTACGCTGCCCACGCGGTACGAGGCCACGGCGTGGGGCGTGAATTGCTGGCCCAAAATGAGTTCGGTGGAGCGCCCCCCGATGTCCACCACCAGGCGGCGCTCGTCGGACTGCGGGAGCAGGCGGGCGACGCCCTGGTAGATCAGCCTCGCTTCTTCGGGGCCGGAGACGACGTCGATGGGATAGCCAAGCACTTCGCTCCCGCGTGACAGAAACTCTTCCCGGTTGCGTGCTTCGCGCAGGGTCTGGGTGGCCACGGCGCGAACCTGCGAGCGCGGAAATCCAGCCAAGCGCTCTCCAAATCGCGCCAGGCAGGCCCAGCCGCGCTCCATGGCGTCTCGGGTCAGATTGCGGTCTTCGTCCAGGCCATTGCCCTGGCGCACGGTCTCCTTGAGGTATTCCACCCTCTGGATATGACCGAACTCATAACGCCCGATTTCAAGGCGAAAACTGTTGGAGCCGAGGTCGACTGCGGCGAGGCGTGTGCCGTTCTGCATGTTTTTCTGATTGGAGCTTCGTTCGGCATGGTACCGCGAGCGTCTGGAGCACCCGCGCAACGCGCATTGCCACCGGGATGGCGGGTGGGCTGATCGTAAGAATGTGATCTTCGCCAGTGTCTGCGGCTTGTATGACAAATCAATGACGGCGTTGCTGGTGCTGGATGGGACGGGATGTATATGTGGCAGTTGCTGGGATGAGGACGGTTTGTGTCACTGAATTGTCATCTGTGGGCCCTAGAGTTCAGCCTGTTCCTGTCAACCCTAGCCAAAAGGTACTGAATAATGAAACGAACATTTCTTAAAACCGTCGCTGTAGCACTGGCCTCCATGGCTGTAGGCAGTGCTTTTGCGGCGGACATCACCGGCGCTGGCGCAACCTTCCCGTTCCCCATGTACGCCAAATGGGCTGAAGCCTACAAAAAGGAAACGGGCACGGGGCTGAACTATCAGTCCATCGGCTCTTCCGGCGGCATCCGCCAGATTCGTGCCAAGACCGTGGCCTTTGGTGCATCCGATGCGCCAGTTTCCGGTGCTGATCTGGAGAAGGACGGCATGGTGCAGTTCCCTGCAATCATTGGTGGCACGGTGCCGGTGGTGAACCTCGAAGGCTTCAAGCCCGGCGAACTGCGCGTGACTGGCCCTGTGCTGGCAGAAATCTTCCTGGGCAAGATCGCCAAGTGGAATGACGCGAAGCTGGCCGCACTGAACCCGGGCAAGACCTTGCCGGACCAAAACATCACCGTGGTTCACCGCGCTGATGGTTCGGGCACCACGTTCAACTGGACCGACTACCTGTCTGCTGTCAGCAAGGAATGGGCAGACTCCGTGGGCAAGGGCGCTGCCGTGAAGTGGCCTGCTGCGTCGTCGGTGGGTGGCAAGGGCAATGAAGGCGTGGCCGC
>Ga0155493_1222_pt1 | contig 22185 bp, 14 predicted proteins | sample RifCSPhighO2_12_FD_107151 | JGI IMG/M metagenome (GOLD analysis project Ga0155493, IMG submission 107151) | Burkholderiales bacterium RIFCSPHIGHO2_12_FULL_65_48
GCCGATCTCGGTGGTGAACTTGGTCATCTGGTCGCCCAGGTAGGCCACGGGGTTGATGAACTCGGCCATCTTCTCGTTCACGCCTTCCTCGGCCACGAGCTGGCCGACCAGCTTGCCGAACTTCTTGAGCGTTGCGCCGTTGTTGCCCAGCACCTTGCGGCCCAGCAGGTCCAGCGACTGGATGGTGTTGGTGCCTTCATAAATCATGTTGATGCGGTTGTCGCGCACAAACTGCTCCATGCCCCATTCCTTGATGAAACCGTGGCCGCCAAACACCTGCATGCAGGCGTTGGTGGCAATGTGGCCGTTGTCGGTCAGGAAGGCCTTGGCGATGGGCGTCAGCAGGGCCAGCATCTCGCCAGCGTCCTTGCGCACTTTCTCGTCGGGGTGGTTGTGCTCTTTCTCCAGCAGCATGGCGCAGTAGGTCTGCAGCGCGCGGCCGCCCTCGGCGTAGGCTTTGGCGGTCAGCAGCATCTTGCGCACATCGGGGTGCACGATGATCGGGTCGGCCGGCTTGTCCTTGGCCTTGGTGCCGCTCAATGAGCGCATCTGGATGCGGTCCTTGGCGTAGGCCAGGGCGTTCTGGTAGGCCACTTCGGTCAGGCCGAGCGACTGATTGCCCACGCCCAGGCGGGCGGCGTTCATCATCACGAACATGCCCTGCATGCCCTTGTGCGGCTGGCCAACCAGCGTGCCGACGGCGTCTTCCAGCACCATCTGGCAGGTGGCGCTGGCCTTGATGCCCATCTTGTGCTCCAGGCCGCCGCAGTAGATGCCATTGCGCTCGCCGATGGAGCCATCCTGGTTCACATGGAACTTGGGCACGATGAACAGGCTGATGCCCTTGATGCCGGGAGGCGCATCGGGCAGACGGGCCAGCACGAGGTGAATGATGTTCTCCGACATGTCGTGCTCGCCGGCGCTGATGAAGATCTTGTTGCCGGTGATCTTGTAGGTGCCATCCGCCTGGGGCTCGGCCTTGGTGCGCATCAGGCCCAGGTCGGTGCCGCAGTGGGGCTCGGTCAGGCACATGGAGCCGGTCCACTCGCCGCTGGTCATCTTGGGCAGGTAGGTGGCTTTCTGCTCGGGCGTGCCGTGGGTTTCCAGGGCGGCGTAGGCGCCATGGGTCAGTCCGGGATACATGGTCCAGGCCTGGTTGGCGCTGTTGAGCATTTCGTAGAACATGGTGTTCACCACGAAAGGCAGGCCCTGACCACCGTATGCGGGATCACAGGCCAGTGCCGCCCAACCCCCTTCGACATACTGAGCGTAGGCTTCCTTGAAGCCCTGGGGCGTGGTCACTGCGTGGGTGGCCTGGTCGATCGTGCACCCTTCGGCGTCGCCGCTGATGTTCAGCGGGAATGCCACCTCGGCCGCAAACTTGCCGCCTTCTTCCAGCACGGCATTGATGGTGTCGGCATCCATGTCGGCATGCTTGGGGATCTGCTGCAGATCGGCCGCGACATTGAACACTTCGTGCATCACAAACTGCATGTCGCGCAGGGGCGGCGTGTATGTGGGCATGGGTTTTACTCCTTGGAGGTTGGGTGGGAAACAGGGGATGGGCCTGCTGGCGCCTGGGCGCTGAAGCGGGCAAGAATGTTGTCAAAACCGGTCAGCGCCCGTGCGAGGGAACCGGGATTTTTCAGAAAGCGCGCCTCGTAGTGCAGCGCCAGGATGAGGCCGTGGACTTCAAACAGCATCTGGTCTTCGACCACATCGGCGTTGAGCTGCCCCAGGTCCTTGGCCTGCTGGATGGCACGCTTCATGGCGGCGTGCCAGGTCAGCACCGAATGCGCCAGCGCATCGCGCACCGGCCCGGTGCGGTCGTCAAATTCGATGGCCCCGCTGATGTAGATGCAGCCCGAGTCGATTTCGATCGAGGTGCGCTTCATCCAGTTGTCGAACAGCGCGCGCAGGCGCGGTACGCCGCGCGGCGCCGACATGGCGGGGTAAAACACCTCCTGCTCGAAGCAGTGGTGGTATTCGCGGATCACCGAAACCTGCAGCTCCTCGCGCGAGCCGAAGTGCGCAAACACCCCGGACTTGCTCATGCCCATGACGTCGGCGAGCGCACCGATCGACAGGCCCTCCAGGCCAATGTGCGTGGCCAGCCCCAAGGCGGCCTCAATGATGGCAGTCTTGGTCTGCTGCCCTTTCTGGAGTGCCCGGGCACTGCCCGCACGCCCGCGGGTGGCGCGGGGTGTCGGGCTGGAGGAAATGGTTGCGGACATGCTGCGAATAAAAACGAACGATCGTTCTATTTTGCAGCAAATTCATTCCAGCGCCAGAGATACCCTTAAAAATAGAGAGGCGCACCCAACCCTGCGTTGCGGGCATGCCACCAGGGTGCAATCTACCGCTGCAGCCTGGGGTTAACCCGATTTTCGCTGTGCATTTCCACCTGTATTTGCAGGCAGGGCCTGCGGCGAACCTCAAAGCATCAGCGCGAGGCTGGCCTCCAGGTGCTCCGTGGGCAGGCGCCGGAAGCCCGAACGTGCAAACCGCTGCAATCGCCCCTGCACGAAGGCGCAGAGCACGCTGGCGGCAACCTGGGCATCCACGCTGGGCGTGGCAGAACCGGCGGCTCCGGCAGCCGGGCGCAGGCACTGGCGCAGGGTCGATTCGATGCGGTCGAAGAACTGGTTCATGCGCTGCTGCAGGCGCTCGTGCTCCAGCACCAGGGCATCGCCCACCATCACGCGCGCCAGGCCGGGGTTGCGCTCGCCAAACTGCAACAACAGGGCCACGACGCGCATGGCCTGGCGGGCACCCTCCTCGGGCACGGCAACGTCCATCGGTTCATGTCCGGCAATCTGTGCCACGCGGGTGAAGACGGCCTGCTCGATGAAGTCGATCAACGCCTCGAACATCTGCGCCTTGCTGGCAAAGTGCCGGTACAGCGCCGCCTCGCTCACCCCCAGACGCGCGGCCAGCGCGGCCGTGGTGATGCGCTCGGCCCCGGGCTGCTCCAGCATGGCGGCCAGGGTCTGCAGGATTTGTTCACGCCGCTCCCCGGGGCGGGCACGCTTGCGCGGTTCGGCAACGGGGGCGCGCCCTGCAGCGTCGTCTGCACGTGGCGCGGCGTCGTCGGATGAGGGGTGTGCGTGCTCGGTCATGGGTGTGCGAATGGGTGCTTTGATTCTCGCACAGCGCCCGGCGCAGACCTTCAGGCGGAAAACACCAGAGTCACCCGCAGCCCCCGGCCGCTGGCGCCGGTATCCAGCAGGAGCGTGGCCCCATGTGCGCGGGCAATTTCATCGGCAATAGGCAGCCCCAGGCCCGTGCCCTCACCCTCGGTGCCCGGCACCCGATAGAAGCGTTGCAGCACGCGCGCGCGCTCGACGGGCGGCACGCCGGGGCCGTCGTCCTCGACCTGGAGAAACGCGCTGGCGACCCCCTGGGGACCTGGCCGTGCTCCGCACCGGATGGTGACGCTGCCACCGGCCGGCGTGTATTTGATCGCGTTGTCCACCAGGTTCGACAGCAGCTCGCGCAGCAACCAGCCATGGCCCGAGACATGCACCGGCTGCGCATCCAGACCCAGATCGATGCCCTTGCCGGTGGCGGCATCCAGGTACATCTCCAGCAGGTTCTCGCACAGGTCCTTGATATCCACGCGCTGCATGGCCTGGGCATCCAGGCTGCGGGCATCGGCCCGTGACAGGGCCAGCAGCTGGTGGGCCAGTTGGGACGTGCGGCGCGTGGCATCACGCAGTTTTTCGATTTCAGATGCTCCTAATGTAATAGCTGCAGCCGCTTTACCATCTTGCCTTTGAGGCTGTTTTTGTATTGAATTTTGTGAGTTCTCCACCGTCTTGACACCCGATCGTGCCAGCAGCGCCCAAGCTTCCACCTGCGCTTGCAGGCCCGCCAGCGGCGTGCGCAACTGGTGCGCCGCGTCGGCCACAAACCGGCGCTGGCTCTCGGCCTGCGCATTCACCAGGGAGAACAGCCGGTTGAGCGAGTGCACCAGGGGCCGCACCTCGGCCGGCGACGCCGCCTCGTCAATGGCACTCAAATCGCGGGGCGAGCGCCGCTCCACGGCGGCGGCCAGGTCGACCAGCGGCTTGAAGGCCCGGCCCACGGCCCAGTGGATGGCCAGCGCCGCTGCGGCCACCAGCACCAGATTGGGCAGCAAGACCCGCAGCAGCAGGTGCTGCGCCCACTGCTGGCGCGGGTCGGAACCATCGGCCAGCGCCACCACCATCTCACCGGCACCGGTGCGCCCACGCTGCACCGCCACCCGGTAGGTGACACCACCCACTTCCACGCTGTGAAATTCCGGCTCCTGGGTGGCGGGAACGGCACCGTGCACCCAGTCATCACCCAGCAGAAGCCGTCCCGACACATCGCGCACGCTGAAACCGGTGAATCCCGGGTTGTGGCGCAAAAAGTCCTCCACCGGCGGGGCCAGCAGCCAGACGGGAAGGTCGCCCTCGTCGGCGCCAGGGGCCAGCACCGAGTCGGCCAGTGCGGGCAGCAGGCGCAGCAGGCGCTGGTCATGCCGTGCCGCCGCCTCGTCGGCAGAGCGGTAGTCCATCCAGACCCCCAGCAGCGCCAGCACGCACAGCGGCAGTACCAGCAACAGCAACAGGCGGTTGCGCAGATCGGATGTCATGGCGCGCAGACGGGGGCGCTGCAGGGCCATTGGCAACGCTCAGGCTTGCTGGAGTTCCAGCCGGTAGCCGAACCCCCGGATGGACCGCAAGCCCACACCATGCGGTTCGAGCTTGCCGCGCAGGCGCGACACATACACCTCGACGGCATTGGGCGTGATTTCCTTGTCCCAGCCGGTCAGCGCCTGCAGCAGTTTGTCCTTGCTGGCGGGCTTGGGGGCATGGATCAGCAGGTATTCGAGCACCGTCCATTCGCGCGGCCCCAATTCGATGGGCAGGAGCGTGGCATCGCCCTCCCGGCGAATGCCGACACGGCGGTTGGCGGTGTCGAGTTCAAGCGGGCCAAACGTCAGCACCGCCGTGGTGGCCGCCTGCGAGCGCCGCAGCAGCGCCCGCAGCCGGGCCAGCAACTCGGGCAGCTCAAAGGGTTTGACCATGTAATCGTCTGCCCCCAGGTCCAGCCCCTGCACCCGGTCATGCAGCGCATCACGCGCCGTGAGGATCAGCACCGGCATGTCATGGCTGGCCACCTCCGGGCGGCGCAGCCGCCGCGTGAGTTCCAGCCCATCCATGCCGGGCAGGCCGATATCGACCACCGCTACATCGAAGGTCTCGTGCTGCAGCACCTCCTCGGCGCGCTCGCCGCTGCCCACCCAATCCACGGCATAGCCCGCATCGGTCAGCCCCAGCTTGATGCCGCTGGCGACCATGATGTCATCTTCGACCAAAAGGAGCCGCATGGTTCATCCTCTGCATTTAACGAAGCGCATAACAGGCACAGCGCTTTCAATGGGCACGGCCCGAGCCAGCAATCGCCGCGCTAGCAGTATCCCCCTGCCCTTCTCCCCTCGCGGGGGAGGGGTCTGGGGAGAGGGGGCGCCGAAGGAGACTCAGGCGGCTCATCAATGACTACGGATCATGGTGCCGTAGGCCTGATCAGTCAGGATTTCGAGCAGCATGGCATGCGGCACACGGCCGTCAATGATGTGCACGGCGTTCACACCGGCCTTGGCGGCATCCAGTGCGCCCGCGATCTTGGGCAGCATGCCGCCGCTGATAGTGCCGTCGGCGAACAGCTCGTCGATGCGGCGCGCCGTCAGGTCGGTGAGCAGATTGCCGGCCTTGTCCAGCACGCCTGGGGTGTTGGTCAGCAACATCAGCTTCTCGGCCTTGAGCACCTCGGCCAGCTTGCTGGCCACCACATCGGCATTGATGTTGTAGCTCTCGTTGTTCTCGCCAAACCCGATGGGGCTGATCACCGGAATGAAAGCATCGTCCTGCAGCGCCTTGACCACGCTGGGGTCGATGGACACGATGTCGCCCACCTGGCCCACATCGTGCTCGATGTCCGGGTTCTTGTTATCCAGCATCTTGAGCTTGCGGGCGCGGATCATGCCGCCGTCACGCCCCGTCAGGCCCACGGCCTTGCCCCCGGCCTGGTTGATCAGGCCCACGATGTCCTGCTGCACTTCGCCCGCCAGCACCCACTCGACCACCTCCATGGTCTCGGCATCGGTCACGCGCATGCCCTGAATGAACTCGCCCTTCTTGCCCAGACGGCCCAGGGCGGCCTCAATCTGCGGCCCGCCGCCGTGCACCACCACCGGATTCATGCCGACGAGCTTGAGCAGCACCACATCTTCGGCAAAATCCTGCTGCAGCGCCGGGTCAGTCATGGCGTTGCCACCATACTTGATGACCATGGTCTTGCCATGGAACTTGCGGATGTAGGGCAGCGCCTGGGCCAGGATTTCAGCCTTGTCGCGCGGGGCAATCGAAAGAAGGTGGTCGGTGGTCATGCAAAGGGCACTCGGTCGTGAACGGGAATGCGCAAATTGTGCCGCATTAGCGGCACCGGCCGCCGAGACACCTACGGATGGGCATTCAACCGGATCAATGGCGCAGCCAGTTCGGCACCTTGAACCGCACGATGGCCAGGTACGCCATCACGTAGGTCACCACGAACAGGGCACAAAAGGCCATCAGCACCGGCGTGTTGCTCCAGAAGAGCACGGCCGGCACCACTGTCAGCAGCGTGAAGCCCCACAGATACGGCGAGGTGCGGTTGTTGCGCATCAGCATGCGGCGCGATTCGTCGTCATGGAACACACTGCGCACGATGCGGCGGTAGATCAGTTGATGGAAATGCAGCGCATCGGCCACACCCGGCGAGACGCCGCGCGCCAGCTTGCGGTAGATGGAAAACACCGTCTCCCACACCGGATAGATCAAGAGCAGCAACGGGAACCAGGGCGAGACCTGCACATTGCGCTGCACCAGCGCCACGCTGGCCAGCGCAATCACCACGCCCCAAATATAGGCACCGCCATCCCCGGCAAACAGCATGCCACGCGGGTAATTCCACAGCAGAAACCCCCCCGTGGCAGCCGCCGTGGAGACCAGCAGCGCCGCCAGCGCCCGGTCGCCCACCTGCAACGCCACATGGGCCAGCGCCAGGCACACGATCAGCGCCACCATCCCGGCCAGGCCGTTGTAGCCGTCGATGATGTTGAAGGCATGGGGAAGCCCGGCGACGGCCAGCAGCGCGATGGCGAAACCCAGCCAGGGGGCGGCAGACAGAAGCATGTCCAGCCAAGGCAGATCCAGTCGCGGCACCGACAGTCCCAGCAGCAACACAGCCAGCACACCCGATGCCGCAGTAAACCCCAGCCGGTAGCGCACGGTCAGGCGCTGCGTCATGTCCTCGGCAATCCCGCCTACGGCAGCGGGGGAAAGCACCAGCAACCAGACAAAAACCCATTTGCCCAGCTGCAATGAAGCTCGGTCCCCCAGCCAAGTCAATGCGAAACCCAACCCCCAGCTCATGATCATGCCCAGCAGAACAGCTACGCCACCCAGGCGAGGTACGTCACCCAGATGAAACCGTTGCGGCATACCATCGCCATACCCCACGGCATGGCTGCGCATCCACCGCACGATGAAGCCAGCGGCCAAGGCCGCCACAATGAATGCAACCACGGACAACCAGATCATGAGCCACCGATGTTATCCGCAGCCGCCTTGCCGGATTGCAAGCATTCGTTCGCCCAACGGTATACGGGCGAGCGCCACAGGCGTAGCAAACTGGCCACATGCCAGCGCAAATGATCCCAGCGCCGGTGACTGGCCCGCTGCCCGGCATGCACAACCCGCACTGGCGCACGCGCCAGTGACCATCCTCCCTGGCGCAGGCGCAGGCACAGGTCCACATCCTCACAGTACATGAAATAGCCCTCATCGAACCCATTCAACGACTGCCATACCGTCAGGGGCAGAACCATGCATGCGGCATTGACCCAATCCACCCGCGTTTCCCTACGCCCCCACACCCGGCGACGCCACAGAGCCAGGGGAGTAGGCAGTTCACGCTCGCTATCCTGCACCACACCATGCTCGTCCACCTGCTGAGGATAGGCACACCCCACGCGATATTGCGCGGCCTGTTCCATCAGCCCCGCAAATGGATCTCTGTCCGCTAACGCTACATCCGGATTGAGTACACACACAAATGCTTCGGTCGCAGCAGTTAATGCGCGATTGTGGTTCATCCCAAAACCCAAAGGCGCTGGATTTCTAGTTATATCCAGAGCAAAAGGCCAGCCATCCAGCGGGGGGGCAGGGTCTGGCTCAGGAATATTCAAAGTGACTACAACACGGGAAACAACGCCTGCACCCAGCACAGCCATTTCTTCCAATAAGGCCTGAACACAGCGTCCATGCCCATGGCTCACGACAGAAACGACCAGCCGATTACTCGAAGCCTCCCAACTCATAATCTGCATACACTCCGAAAGCTGACCATATAGTGCGTCACGGCTGGAGCCAGCCATTCACTTCCATCACGCTGTCATGCCTGTCATCTCCCGAAAGAGATTGCAGGCGCAACCTCGAAACCAGATACAAATACCGTGCTTGCGCCAGATCGCGCAAAGCCACAAACTTTTGCTGCTCTGCATTCAACACATCCAAAGTAGTGCGAACGCCCGCTTCAAAAGACTTTCTACTCGACAGCACAGCCTGCTCTGCCGAGTGAACAGCCTGTTGCAACGCCTTGATGCGCAAGGCACCCTCCGTCACACCACGAAACTCACGGTGAACACGCACACCCAAGTCACGGCGGGCAGCCTCAAGCATCTCCTGGGCACGAACCTGCGCCGCCACAGCCTGGCGGACTGTCGAACTCACATATCCCCCTGCATACAAAGGGACGGACAATTGAAGGCCAATCGTTTTATTGTCATAGCGTGAATTAACACTTGTCACACTGTCACTGTTGGTTCGAGCCCATTGCGCCACGGCATCCAGGGTCGGCAAATGCCCGGCCTTTGATTTCTCGATTTCTTGTTGCGCAATTTCAAGCTGCGCGCGCAACGCCTGCATCTCCGGACTATGCCCCTCGGCCCGACTCATCCACTCATCTACAGACGCTGGGAATAACCCTTGCGGAGTGAAGCGATCAACATCCAGCCCCGCGAGAACATTGACTCGCAGGCCAGTCAAAACTTCCAGCCGATGGTGTGTGTATGTAACATTTTGGAGAGCTTCAAACTCCTGAGCGAGCGTCATATCCAGTCGCGCCTGCGCTTCATCCACGTCCGTACGTGTTCCAGATCCTGCAGCCAACCCCTTGCGTGCCGCATCCAGTTGCTTGGTGAAAGCCGCCTTCTGTACAGACACCAATTCCTGTTGATCCCGCGCCAGCAATGCTTCGAAGTACGCCTCCCCTACGCGCACTACCAGCGCCTGCTCATCACGCTCCAAAACCGCATCCGCGTCTTTTACCTGCGCTTCAGCCTGACGCAATTGAGCACGCAGGAAAGGGCGATAAATGGGTTGACGAACAGCCAGCGTCTGGTTACCGGAGTAGTAATTGGTTTCACTGGTCGTCGGTTGACCCAAAACATTGCGTCCCTCACTGGTGAGGTCATTGAAACTGCGCCCGGCACTCAAAGAAACATTCGGCCGGAGTTGCGCTAGCGCTTGAGGCAAACGCTCCCTGCTCGCCTCAGCTCCCGCACGGGATGCACGGATGTTCGCATCATGTTCAAAAGCCGCCTCATAAGCCTGGCGGAAATCCATAGCCCACCCCAATGGAGCTAGGCCGCACCAAAGAGCCATCCCCACAATGGCTCTTGCACCCCATTTGAAGATGCAGGCGTCTCGGATAACCATGCAATTTAAGGTGTCAGCCATCGCGTCATTCCTCCTTCATTGCAGCAGATACCCGCTTGGTCAGTGGATGCAGCAAATAGGTAAGCAATGATCGTTCCCCAGTCTTGAAAACCACCTCCACCGGCATGCCTGGCTGCATCTGACGCTTGCCCAACGTTTTCAATCCCTCCGGAGTCACCTGTACTCGTGCCAGGTAGTAAGAAACTCCGGTCTGCGGTTCGGTAAGCAAGTCACCCGAAACCGATACCACCTGCCCCTCCACCACCAGTTGGGGGGAATGGGCAAAAGAATTGAAACGTACATCCACCGGCATTTGCGCCTGCACCCGATCAATCAGGTGCGGCGCCACATGCGCTTCCAGCAGCAAGTCCTCGTTCACCGGAACAATATCCATGAGTTTTTGCCCCGGCTGCACCACCCCGCCAACCGTCTGCACCGCAAGGCTCACCACCTGCCCACCTACGGGCGCCTTGATTTCAGTCCGCTCCAGATCATTGGCAACCGCTTTGAATTTCTGCTCCTCCGACAGCACCTCACGGCTTACATCAGCCATCTGTGTCTCCACCTCGCGGCGATAATCTTGTTGACGCGAGACGGCGCGCTGGCGCAACTCGCCAATGGCACGCTGCGCACGCACCGTATTCCCCTGCAGGTCGGCAATGGCGGTACTGGAATCGGCCACCATGCGCTCCATTTCCAGTTGCCGGTTGCGTGGGGCGTACCCTTCCTTGACCAATCCACGCAGATTGCCCAACTCCTCGTTGATGAGGGCGAACTGATTGCGCCGGTTCACCAGCATGCCTTCATAGGCCTGCAGAAGACCTTGTTGCCCCTGAATGCTCTCCTCGATCGACTGCAAGTCGGAACGCAGCAGATTGCGCCGCGTCATGAACAACTGCTCCTGGTTCAGCATTTGCTGACGGATCAGCGGGTCTGCCCCGGCATTTTCAAGATCGGGATGAAAGGTGATCTTCACTTGCCCCGACTGCTCCGCCTGCAACCGCCCCTGCATCGCGCGCAAACCCAGATAGCGCTGCCTGGTGGCTTCGAAGTTGGCCCGAGCCACCGCTTCATCCAGCCGGATCAGCAGTTGCCCTTCCTTCACCTCCTCGCCCTCACGCACCAGCACCTCTTTGACGATACCGCCACTCAGGTGCTGTACCGCCTTGCGCTTGGTATCTATGGCCACCATACCCTGGGCCGGTACACCCTCATCCAGCGGGGCAAGACCTGCCCACAGCAGAAAACCGCCAAAACCGATGACCAAAGCCCAAAGACCAATGCGCCCGGCGCGCCGGGCCTCGGCAGCCGCAGGCACTGAAGTCTCCGCACGGGAATTGGGGGGAATCACCTGACCCGAAGGAGCGTTCGAAGAATTCAAAAGGGGTGTAGACATGTCAAAGCTCGACAATCAAGGAAATCAAATAAGCCAATGAGAAAGAGCGGCCTAAGCAGGCTGCACCGCAAGGGCATCGCCACTGCTCTGGCCCTGTGCAGCGGCCTGCGCAGCACGCAATGCGGCCAACACGTCGTCGCGCGGGCCATCGGCCTGCACCAAGCCATCGCGCAAGATCAGAATACGGTCGGCCACCGCCAGAATGCCGGGCCTGTGGGTAATCAGAAACACTGTCCTGCCCGCTGCCTTCAACCCTTGCACCGTGCGCACAAGCGCCTGCTCGCCCACATCGTCCAGATTGGCATTGGGCTCATCAAGCACCACCAGCACCGGATCGCCATACACCGCCCGCGCCAGTCCGATGCGCTGACGCTGCCCGCCAGACAGCAGCCCGCCCGCTTCGCCAATGGGCGTGTCATAGCCCTTGGGAAACCGCAAGATCATCTCGTGCAGGCCTGCACTGCGCGCAGCCGTAATCACCTTCTCGGATTCGACTTCACCAAAGCGCGCAATGTTCTCTGCAATCGTGCCCTCGAACAGCTCAATGTCCTGCGGCAGGTAGCCCAGATAAGGACCTAGCTCCGTTCGGTCCCAGCCATCGATCGGCAGATCATCAAGCAGCACCTCACCCGACACATCGGGCCAGATACCCACCATGGTGCGTGCCAGCGTTGACTTGCCCGACCCCGACGGGCCCAGAACCACCGTCACGGTACCTGCCTCTACGGCGGTGCTCACGCCCTTGAGAATGGGCGTTTTGCGTCCTGGCGCACTCGCTACCACATTGTGCAGCGTCAGCGCGCCCTTGGGTGCCACGCGGGACAGCGCCGGATCGCGGGCCGGATAGTCACGCAACAATGCCTCCAGGCGTTCAAAGGCGGAACGTGCCCCAATGAATGATCGCCATGTGCCCACCATCATGTCGATGGGCGCCAGCGCACGCGTCATCAGCACATTGGCAGCAATCATTCCGCCGGGCGACAGCTGACCATCAATCACCAGCAGGGCACCCGCACCCAGAGCCAGCGATTGCTGTGAATAGCGAATGAACTTGCTCCAGGCCGTAATGCGGTGCGTAAGCGACTGCGAGGCAGACTGCAAAGCCAGCGTGTCTTCATGCCGCTCTTGCCAATGCGGGCGCAGGTTGTGCACCATGCCCATCGATTCGAGTACTTCGGAGTTGCGCAACTTGCTTTGCAGGTATGCACCCGATTCAGCGGCTGCCTTGCCTGCGGCTTCTGCGGGTGCCACGGTGTGCCGATGGCCGAACCAAGCCAATGCCATCTGCACCATGGCAAAAAAGATCGCCAACCAGCCCAGCATCGGGTGCAGAAAAAACAGGACCGCAATATAGATAGGTGCCCAGGGCGCGTCAAAAAACGCAAAAATACCATTACCCGTGAGGAACTGACGGATCTGGATCAGATCGCCGAACGCCCTTGCCGGTCCCGCGCTCGACTGGCTCAGATACGACTCGAAGCTGGCATTGAAAACCCGCGTACCCAGGGCCTCGTCCAGCCGGACTCCCGATCGCACCAGCACGCGCGAACGCATCCATTCCGAAAACGCCATCACGCCAAAGAAAAACAGCGTGATAAGCGACATGGCCAGCAGCGTCAGCTCGCTGCGGCTCATCAGCACGCGGTCGTACACCTGGAGCATGTACAGCGTGGGCGAAAGCATGAGCACATTGGCCACCATGCTGAAGACACCCACGATGATGAATTCGCGCCTGAAGCTCCACAGCACCTGCGTCAATTCGCTGCGTTCAAAAAAAGAGGGGGATTTCATGTCATTGTTCCAATGCAAACCTCAGGCCGCCGCCTGCACTGCGCCTGCCGCCTGCTGCGCCGCCTTCTGCAGCGCCGCCAGCACATCGTCACGCGGGCCGAAGGCCTGCGTCTGCCCATCGCGCAGCACCAGCATCTTGTCGGCCACCGCCAGCACACTGGTGCGGTGCGTCATCACCACAAAAGTGGTGCCGCGCGACTTCATCATCCGGATGGCACCCGCCAGCGCAGCATCACCCTCCTCATCCAGGCTGGAATTGGGTTCATCAAGCACCACGAACACCGGATCGCCGTAGATCGCCCGGGCCAGGCCTACACGCTGACGCTGTCCCCCCGAGAGCATGGCGCCATCGCGCCCCACCGGGCTGTCGTACCCCTGGGGCAGCGCCAGGATGAAATCATGCAGGCCCACCGCGCGTGCAGCTGCCTCCACCTTGGCCATCTCCACTTCGCCAAAGCGCGCAATATTTTCTGCCAGGGTGCCATCAAACAACTCCACACCCTGCGGCAGATAGCCCACATGGGGTCCCAGTTCCGATTTGTCCCAGGTGAACACATCCGCACCGTCGAGCCGGACCTTACCCATCGCTGCGGGCCACAGCCCCATCAGAACCCGTGCCAGCGTTGTCTTGCCCGATGCCGAAGGCCCTACCACCGCCAGCACCTCACCCGGTGCCAGCGCAAACGCTACCCCCTTGAGAATGCTTGCGGGGTTGCCGGGCGCACCCGCCATCAATGGCTCCACCTGCAACACACCACGCGGCGCGGGCAAAGCCATGCCATCCGGACGCACGGGCACAGCCTCCAGCAAGTTGTCAAGACGCGCCCAGGCATCGCGCACATTGATCACCGACTGCCACTGCGACACCGCCTGCACCAGCGGCGCCACCACACGCCCCCCAAAAACCGAGGCCATGATCATCATCACATCACCCCCATTCAGGCTGTTGTGCAGCAGCAGCCAGCACCCCAGGCCCAGCAATGCAGAACTGAGCGTGGTCTGCAGAAACTTCGAAGCGGCCTGGTAACCCCCGGCACTCTCGGAAGCCTTCGCCTGCAGATTCAGAAAATCGCGCTGCTTGTCCATCCAGCGCGCATGGATGTCGCGCAGCATGCCCATGGACTCAATTACCTGCGCATTGCGCAAAGAGCCATCGGCATACTGCTGCGCGGCAATGGCGCTGCGGTTGGCCTGCATCAGCGGCGGCTTGGTGCTGCGCTCATTGAACCAGCCCACCAGCGTGATCACGCAGGCAAACGCAATCGAAGTCCAACCCAGCACCGGACTGATCAGGAACAGCAACACCAGCATCACCAGCGACACCGGCGACTCCATCATCCCCAGCAGCGCAGGCGAATAAAGAAACTCGCGCACCAGTTTGAAATCGTTCAGGGGCTGCTGCGTACCCCCTGGCATGCGCCTCAGGTTGGCATCGAAGATAACGTGGAAAATTCTCCCCCGCATGCGCTCATCGAGTTCCACACTGGCCGCGCGCATGACCTCGCTGCGCGCCCACTCCAGCAGCTCCATCAGCACATACACCCCCAGAATCAGCAGCGTCAGCATCCACAGCGTCGTATGGCTGCGGCTGTTGACCACCCGGCCATACACCTCCAGCATATAAGCCGAAGGGGCCAGCACCAGCAGACTGGCGATCAGGCTGAACCAGCCAGCACGCACAAAATAGGGGCGCAGGGCCTCCAGGGCCGCGCGCAATTCAGACGGAGGTTTATTCGGGTTCATACTGCTTCATCTACCATCACATATTCAGGAATTTCCGCATCCGCACCTGCATTCGGCACGGAAGCAGTGCCTGCATCCTGTTCGCCAGGGTCCATCAAAAGAAAGGACAACTCATACACACCATCGCCGCGGCGCGACAGCACAATCTCGCGCAATTTGCGCGCATGAAAAGCCGCCTCATCCTGTGCTCCCAGCGCCAACTGAAAGCGCATCCGGCCATCCAGCGTGAACATCGATAACTGACCCGCCTTCAAACTCAGCGTGTGCCGGTCGAAATACACGGGGCAGGCATCTGAAAAGCGCAACAAGGGCAAGGGCTTGTCACCCAGCCGCGACAGATGGAACGGACTGCCCGGGTGCTGGAACACCAGCCGACAGGTGCGCGAGACTGAATAAATCGCATTGCACACCATTTGCGAGCCCATCCCTGGAAACTGCTCACGCAACTGCCGATAGGCCAGATGATGCAAGGCCACCCGGTTCCATACCCGCGTTTGCTGCACCATCGGCGCCAATGCATTGCACACCTGCGCAAACCCGCGCTGTAAAGCCTGCAGGCGCGCCGCCTGCTCAGGCAAAGTATCGAGAGGAATGCACAGCACGGAATTCATATAGGAATCGCAGTGTACCAGTGTCCTATATGAAGTTCATATAGGAACAACACACTCACGCGCCATGGTGCCGGAAGTGTGGTGCGCTTACATCAGACATCGGTGTGCGCCGTCCGCCCTCGTACCTCGATTCCAAAGCACTCGCGTTCTACTTAATAAAACAAAATTATTGAGGTATAACGGAATGACCTCAATTTGAGTGAACGCAAGAATATTTCACTTTTTTGCAGCCGGCTTCTCATCCGATGGCATGGCATGCATCTTTGTTGCATGAATGCATCCATCCACATGCCATCGAGTGCTCAAATCTACTGGATCACGGGTCTGCCAGCTGCCGGGAAAACATCCCTGGCACAGGCGCTGGTGCGTGCGCTGCACGATTCTGGCCGCCTGGCTTTCGCTCTGGATGGCGATGATTTGCGCAAGGGCCTGTGCTCCGATCTTGGACATTCGACGGCGGATCGCAGCGAAAACATCAGGCGCGCAGGCGAAGTGGCACGCCTGATGGCGAATGCAGGCTTCACCGTGGTATGCGCATTCGTTTCACCCTTCACGACAGACCGCCAGCGCGTGCGCACGCTCTTCGAGCCCTCGCAATTTGTGGAAATCTTCCTGAACACCTCCGCGCAGGAGTGCGCCCGCCGCGATCCGAAGGGCTTGTACGCGCAGGCCAAGGCGGGGCGTATCACGGGCCTTACAGGCTGGGATGGACCCTACGAGCGCCCCACAAATCCCGAATACGAATTTGATACCGAGAAACTCAGCACCGATCAGATGGTGCACTTGCTTCTCGGCCGCTGATGCCACCTCATTCTTGATAGACCCCATGCCAGCCACCGCTCCGCGTTACCACTTCATCACCGGCCTGCCGCGTGCAGGCTCCACGCTGCTGTCCGCCCTGCTACTGCAAAACCCGCGTTTTCATGCCGGCATGACGAGCCCGGTGGGCGGCCTGTTTCGCGGCATGCTCAACCAGCTGGGCGCGGGCAGCGAGTTTGGCCCGGTGGTCACCACCGACCAGCGCCGCCGCCTGGCACGCGGTTTGTTCGATAGCTACTACGCAGATCAGGCAGGCAAAGACGTCATTTTTGACACCAACCGCATGTGGAGCGCACAGATGCCGGCGCTCATGGACCTCTTCCCCGGCGCCAAACTCATTGCCTGCGTGCGCAATGTGGCATGGGTGATGGACAGCATCGAGCGCCGCTACCGTGCCAACCCCTACGAAATTACCCGCCTGTTCAGCGACGACACCGAGCGCAACACGGTGTACAGCCGCGTGGACACCCTGGCCCAGCGCAACCGCATGGTGGGCTACCCGTGGACTGCCCTCAAGGAGGCGTTTTATGGCGAGCATGCCGCCTCGTTGCTGGTGGTGGACTACGAGCTGCTGGCGCAAGCCCCGCACAAGGTACTGCCGCTGATTTACCAGTTTCTGGGCGAGCCCGGGTTTGCACACACCTTTGACCAGGTGAAGTACGACGCCCCCGAGTTTGACGAGGCGCTGGGGCTGCACGGCCTGCACCAGGTGCGCCCCCAGGTGGGCTTGCAGCGGCGCGAAACCATTCTGCCGCCCGACCTGTTTGAGCAGTACAGCAAGCTGTCGTTCTGGCAAGACGGTTCCGACAGCCGGGCCAACGTCATTACGGCCAAAAACAATCAAATTTGATAGCTGCTGGCGCTTGACGCATAAGCGCTAGAGGCTAAAAACACTAAAATATCTCGAGGAAGAACGCCATGACCGACATTGCCCAAACCGCCAGCCTCGCCCGCAGCATCGTCTTCATCGACAGCCGTGTACAAGACGCCGCCACCCTGCTGCAAGGCCTGGAGCCCGGCACCGAGGTGGTGTTTCTGCAAGCTGGGCAGGATGGCCTGGCGCAAATGGCCGCCGCATTGGGTGAACGCGGTGACGTGGGCTCGGTGCAGATCATCGCCCACGGCAGCGCCGGTCAGCTGTGGCTGGGTAGCACCTTCCTTGACAACGCGGCGCTTCAGCGGCCCGAGGTACAGGCCCTGCTGGCGGCGCTGGGCCGGGGCCTGACGGCAGCAGGCGACCTGCTGGTCTACGCCTGCAACACCGCTGAAGGCGGTGACGGCGCACAGTTCATCAGCACCTTGGCAGCGCTCACGGGGGCGGATGTGGCTGCCAGCGATGACCGTACGGGGGCAGGGGGGGATTGGGAACTGGAAATCACCACTGGCGTCATCGCAGCCCCAGTGGCACTGGCACACGATGCCCTGGCTGCCTATGACAAAGCGCTGGCCACCTTTACCGTCACCAATCTATCGGACAGCGGCGCCGGATCGCTGCGTCAGGCCATCACCGACGCCAACACCGTGCCCGGTGCCGACGTCATCGAGTTTGCACCCGGCATCAGTGGCTCCACGATCACCCTCAGCTCGGGACAGCTGAACATCAGTTCAGATCTCCAGATCAAGGGCGACATTGATGGCAATGGCACGGCAGACATCACCATCGATGCCAACTACAGCAGCCGGGTGCTAAACATCACGTCGGGTACCGTGACCCTGGATGGGTTGGTGATCACCCATGGATCTCTCTCTGGTGTCGGCGGCCGGGGGGGCGGCGCAAGTCCTAGTACCAATGGCAGCGATGCACTGGGCGCTGGCATTTTCAATGCGGGAATGCTGACCATCCACAACACCACCGTGACCGCCAACGGCGCTGCCGGTGGCGGTGGCGGAGGGGGGGTGGCAGGCCTGAACGTAGGCGGTGGGGGGGGGGGGGGCGGTCCCCTCATCAGTGGCACCGGTCAAGGCTCTGGTGCCAAAGGTGGCGATGCGGGAAATGGCTCGGGCAATTACGCAGGTGTCGCAGGCAGTAGCGGAGTTGGAGGCCGTGGCGGGAGCTTTAACGGCACCACAATGGCTGGCATGGGAGGCAGCGCAAACGGAGGTGCAGGCGGCATTGGTTCTTTCTACTACTCGAATGGGGGCAGTGGTGCAACAGCAGTCAGCGGCGCCCTCAGAGTTGGCGGGGGTGGCGGTGGCTCAGGCTGGGACGCCACCGGCAAGGCAGGTGGCATGGCCGTCGGCGGTATTTACAACGCTTCCACCGGAACCATCACCGTCGTAGGCACCTCGGCCATTACCAACAATGTGGGCGCGGGCGGTGGCGGTGGTGGCGGCTCCGGATACATGTCCAATTTCAATGGGGGAGCAGGAGGTCTTGGCGCAGGCGGCGTCTACAACGCTGGCACCTTCAACATTACCACCGCCAACTTCAGTGCCATGACAGGAAACGTAGGGGTGAGTGGAGTTGGGGGGTTTGAAGATGGGACGGGAGCGCAAGGCGCATCGCCCGTAGCTGTGCTGAACCTGGGAGGTCCGGGAGCAACGGTCACCAACTTTACCCCCCCACCAGCTATCACTTCCGCAACCTACGACGCCAGCACCGGTGTGCTCGCCGTCACCGGCGCCAACATCACCAATGGCGGCACCATCGATGTGAGCAAGCTCAGCCTGACAGGCCAGGGCGGCAGCTACACCCTCACCTCAGCCAACGTCACCACCAGCAGCGCTACGACTTTCTCGGTGACGCTCAACGCGGCCGACAAACTGGCCATCAACGGTATCCTGAACAAGAACGGCACCAGCGCGGTAGATGCCACCAACTTCAACCTAGCGGCGGCTGCCAACTGGGATGTGACGGCATCCGCGTCTGCCGATCTCACGGGCAACGGCATCACCGCCTCCAACGTCACTGCGCCCACCATCACGTCTGCTACCTACGATGCCAGCACGGGTGTGTTGATGGTCACTGGGGCCAACCTGGTCCAAACGGTGGGTGGCACCAACGACATCACGGTCAGCCAGCTGACCCTTCGTGGCGAAGGTGGGGACACGCGCACCCTGAGCGTCACCAGCAATGTCGAGATCAGCGATGCGACCAGCTTTAGCGTGACGCTGGCGGGTGCAGACCTTGCGGCAGTCAATGCCATCTTCAACAAGAACGGCAGCACCTCGACGGGCGCCACTACTTACAACTTGTCGGCAACCGACGACTGGAATAGTGTGGTCACTGGCGGCGATATTGCAGATGCCACCAACCCCGTCACCGTGTCCAGCGTGGCAGTGCCCACCATTACCAGTGCCACCTACAACGCCACCACTGGCAGTCTGGTGGTGGCGGGCACGGGGTTTACCGCACTAAATGGCGCCGCCAACGATATTGTTGCCAACAAGTTCACGCTGACCGGTGAGGGTAGCAGCACCTACACGCTGACCGACACCAGCAATGTGGAGATCACCAGCGGCACCAGTTTTACGCTGACGCTCAGTGCCACTGACAAATCCGGTATCAACCAGATCATCAACAAGAACGGCAGTAGCTCTACCGGAGGCTCCACCTACAACTTGGCTGCGGCCGAGGACTGGGCGGCGGGTGCCGATGCGGCCGTGACAGTGGCCGACCTCACGGGCAATGGCATTACTGCCACGGTGGCAGCCCCGACGGTGACGTCGGCTACGTATGATGCAAACACCGGCGTGCTGGTGGTGACCGGGACGGGGTTCAGCCACCGGGCGGGCGGCACGAACGACATCATTGCGAGCGCGTTCACGATCACGGGACAAGGCGGCTCCACCTATGCACTAACTGATACGGCCAATGTCGAGATCAGCTCGGACACCAGTTTCACCCTGGTGCTCTCGGCCACGGACAAGGCAGGTTTACGCACCCTGATGAACAACAACGGCACCCAGTCGTCGGGCGGTACCACATACAACATCAGCGCTGCAGACGATTGGGCCAATGGCGCAGACGCTGCGCTGAATATTGCCGACACGACGGGCAATGGCATCACGGTGTCGAATGTGGTGTCGCCAGCGATCACCTCGGCCACTTACGACGCGTCTACCGGCATCTTGTCAGTCACCGGTGCCAACATGGCCAACGGCGATGCGATTGACGTGAGCAAGCTCAGCATCACAGGGCAGGGTGGCTCTTACACCCTGACCAGCGCTGGAGTCACCGCCAGTAGTGCTACAGCTTTTTCTGTCACGCTCAACACGGCAGACAAGCTGGCCGTCAATGGCGTTTTGAACAACAACGGCACCACGGCAGTCAGTAGCGCCCCCTTCAATCTGGAGGCTGCAACTGGGTGGAATACGACCGTGAACACGACGGCAGACCTGACGGGCAACGGTATCACTGTCTCCAACGTGGCCGCGCCCACCATCACCAGCGCCACCTATGACGGTACCAGCCATGTCTTTACCGTCACCGGTACCAATCTGGTCAAGACCATCGGCGCCACCAACGACATCACCATCAGCGCCCTCACCATCACCGGAGAAGGGGGCGCCACGCGCACACTGAGCACCACGGGCAATGTGGAAGTGACGTCCGCTACCAGCTTCACGTTCACTCTTGCAGGTGCCGACATCGCAGCTGTTGATAGTTTGCTCAGTAAAAACGGAACGACTTCCGCCAGTAGCGCCACCACCTACAACCTGGCGGTGGCGGATGACTGGAACAGCGTCATCACGGGGGGCAACATCGAGGACCAGACCGGCAACGGCATCACGGTTAGCAATGCTGCCCCATCCATTTTGGGGGCCACCTACGATGCCGCCACGGGCATTTTGAGTGTGTCTGCGGTCAATATCGTGGGCGGCGACACCATCGATGTGTCCAAGCTCAGCATCACGGGCCAGGCTGGTAGCTATACGCTCACGACGGCCAGTGTCACTGCCAGCAGTTCTACGGCTTTCTCGGTGACGCTCAATGCAGCAGACAGACTCGCCATCAACGGCATCCTGAACAGCAACGGCACCAGTGCGGTGGACACGACGACGTTCAATTTGTCTGCAGCCGCCAATTGGAATCAGACCACCGCATCCAGCGCGGACCTCTTGGGCAACGGCATCACCGTCTCCAACGTGACCGCGCCCACCATCACCAGCGCCACCTACGACGGCACCACCCACGTCTTCACCGTCACCGGCACCAACCTGGTCAAGACCATTGGCGCCACCAACGACATCACCATCAGCGCACTCACCATTACGGGCGAAGGTGGCACCACCCGCACGCTGAGCACCACGGGCAATGTGGAAATCCTCTCCGACACCAGCTTTACGTTCACCGTGGCCGGTGCAGACATTGCAGCCGTGGATTCATTGCTTAATAAAAACGGCACCAGTTCTGCCAGCAGTTCTACCACCTACAACCTGGCGGTAGCGGACGACTGGAACAGCGTCATCACGGGGGGTAATATCCAGGATCTGACCGGCAACGGCATCACGGTCACCAATGCTGCGCCGAGCATCCTGGGGGCGACCTACGATGCGGCTACGGGGGTTTTGAGTGTGTCCGCCGTCAACATCGTGGGTGGTGACACCATCGATGTGTCCAAGCTGAGCATCACGGGCCAGGCTGGTAGCTATACGCTCACGACGGCCAGTGTCACCGCCAGCAGCGCCACAGCTTTCTCGGTCACGCTCAATGCAGCAGACAGACTCGCCATCAACGGCATCCTGAACAGCAACGGCACCAGTGCGGTGGACACGACGACGTTCAATCTGTCTGCAGCCGCCAACTGGAATCAAACCACCACCTCTGGCGCCGATCTCACGGACAACGGCATCACCGTGTCTAACGTCACTGCGCCCACCATCACGTCGGCCACCTATGACGTGGCGACCCATATCCTGACCGTCACCGGCACCAATCTGGTCAAGACCATTGGTGCCACCAACGACATCACCATCAGCACGCTCACCATCACCGGTGAAGGCGGTGCCACCCGCACCCTCTCCACCACAAGCAATGTCGAGATCCTTTCCGCCACCAGCTTTGCTGTCACGCTGGCCGGCGCAGACCAGA
>Ga0155493_1028_pt1 | contig 18058 bp, 16 predicted proteins | sample RifCSPhighO2_12_FD_107151 | JGI IMG/M metagenome (GOLD analysis project Ga0155493, IMG submission 107151) | Burkholderiales bacterium RIFCSPHIGHO2_12_FULL_65_48
ACTCACAGCGCCGTCATTCATCGGCGGCAGGACTATCACCTGTAGAGTTCGAACAGCGACATTCCCAACGGCTCAAAAGTGTCTAGATAAGCCGGGGCAATTCAATGCGCAGCAATTAGCGCGCTTGGCACACAACGCAGATTCAGTGCATCGAATAATCGTTGCACTTGGACTTGAATCCGCCCTTTGCTCACTGGGACCGGCTCGCAACGGGACTTACACCCGCAGGTGTGCACCTTTGCCGGGCACACCAAAAGGCCCCGCGAACGAGGCTTGATCGGATGCGCAGCGTTGCTTATGCGGCCACGGACTTGAGTGCGGCGTTGAAGGTGGCGCTGGGGCGCATGATGGCGTCGAGCTTGGCCAGGTCGGGAAGGTAGTAGCCGCCGATATCCACGGCCTTGCCCTGCACGGCGTTGAGTTCTTCCACGATCTTCTGCTCGTTGTCGGCCAGCTGCTGGGCCAGGGGGGCGAACCTGGCGGCCAGTTCGGCGTCCTCGGTCTGCGCGGCCAGTTCCTGAGCCCAGTACAGGGCCAGGTAGAACTGGCTGCCACGGTTATCGAGCTGACCGGTCTTGGGGCTGGGGTTCTTGTTGGTGTCCAGCAGCTTGCCGGTGGCGGCGTCCAGCGTTTTGGACAGCAGCTTGGCCTTGGCGTTGCCTGTCTTGATGCCGAGGTCTTCCAGCGACACGGCCAGTGCCAGGAACTCGCCCAGCGAATCCCAGCGCAGGTGGTTTTCTTCCACCAGCTGCTGCACATGCTTGGGTGCGGAGCCGCCCGCGCCGGTTTCGTACATTCCGCCGCCGGCCATCAGGGGCACGATGGACAGCATCTTGGCCGAGGTGCCCAGCTCCATGATGGGGAACAGGTCGGTCAGGTAGTCGCGCAGGATGTTGCCGGTGGCGCTGATCAGCGTTTTGGACAGCAGCTTGGCCTTGGCGTTGCCTGTCTTGATGCCGAGGTCTTCCAGCGACACGGCCAGTGCCAGGAACTCGCCCAGCGAATCCCAGCGCAGGTGGTTTTCTTCCACCAGCTGCTGCACATGCTTGGGTGCGGAGCCGCCCGCGCCGGTTTCGTACATTCCGCCGCCGGCCATCAGGGGCACGATGGACAGCATCTTGGCCGAGGTGCCCAGCTCCATGATGGGGAACAGGTCGGTCAGGTAGTCGCGCAGGATGTTGCCGGTGGCGCTGATGGTGTCCAGGCCACGGATGACGCGCTCCAGCGTGTAGCGCATGGCACGTACCTGGCTCATGATCTGGATATCGAGGCCCGCCGTGTTGTGCTCGTGCAGGTACATCTTGACCTTGGTGATCAGCTGCGCTTCGTGCGGGCGGTACGAATCGAGCCAGAACACCACGGGCATGCCGGAGTTGCGGGCGCGGGTCACGGCCAGCTTCACCCAGTCACGGATGGCGGCATCCTTGACCTGGCACATGCGCCAGATGTCGCCAGCCTCCACGTTCTGGCTGAGCAGCACTTCACCCGTGGCCAGGTCGGTGATGTTGGCCACGCCGTCTTCAGCAATCTCGAAGGTCTTGTCGTGGCTGCCATATTCCTCGGCCTGCTGGGCCATCAGGCCGACGTTGGGCACCGTGCCCATGGTCTTGGGGTCGAACGCGCCGTGCCACTTGCAGAAGTTGATGATCTCCTGGTAGATGCGGGCGAAGGTCGATTCGGGCATCACGGCCTTCACGTCCTTCAGGCGGCCGTTGGCGTCCCACATCTTGCCGCCGTTGCGGATCATGGCGGGCATGGAGGCGTCCACGATGATGTCGTTGGGCGAGTGGAAATTGGTGATGCCCTTGGCCGAATCGACCATGGCCAGCTCGGGGCGGCCTTCGTGGCAGGCGTGCAGGTCTTTCAGCACTTCTTCGCGTTGGGCGGTGGGCAGCGTGGCGACCTTTTCGTACAGGTTGGCCATGCCGTTGTTCACGTTCACGCCCAGCTCTTCAAACAGCTTGCCGTGCTTGGCAAACGCGTCCTTGTAGAAGATCTTCACGCAGTGGCCGAACACGATGGGGTGCGAGACCTTCATCATCGTGGCCTTGACGTGCAGCGAGAACATCACGCCGGTCTTGCGCGCGTCTTCGATTTCCTTTTCGTAGAACTCGACCAGCGCCTTCTTGCTCATGAACATGCTGTCGATGATTTCGCGGTCGAGCAGCGAGACCTTGGGCTTGAGGATGATGGTCTTGCCGCTTTGGGTGATCAGCTCCATCTTCACGTCGCGGGCGCGGTCCAGCGTCATGGACTTTTCGCCATGGTAGAAGTCGCCTGCGTGCATGTGCGAGACATGCGAGCGCGAGGCCTGGCTCCACTCGGCCATGCTGTGGGGGTTCTTGCGCGCGTATTCCTTCACGGCCTTGGGGGCGCGGCGGTCGGAGTTGCCTTCGCGCAGTACGGGGTTCACGGCGCTGCCGATGCACTTGGCATACCGGGCACGGAGCGATTTTTCTTCGTCCGTCTTGGGATCTTCAGGGTAGTCGGGCAGCGCGTAACCCTTGCCCTGCAGTTCCTTGATGCAGGTAATCAGCTGGCCCACCGAGGCGCTGATGTTGGGCAGCTTGATGATGTTGGCGTCGGGCTGCAGGGTTTTCCTGCCCAGCTCAGCGAGGGTGTTGGGCGCGCGCTGTTCTTCCTTGAGGAACTCGGGAAACTCGCCCAGCACCCGGGCGGCCACGGAAATATCACTCTCCGCCACGTTGATGCCTGCGGGCGCCGCGAATGTGCGGACGATGGGCAGGAAGGACGCCGTGGCCAGGCGAGGGGCCTCGTCGGTCAGGGTGTAGATGATGGTGGGTTGCTGGGTCGTCATGGCTTGTCTCACGAAACAGGTGGGTAGGTTGTTGCCCCCGGAACGATGCGCACCGGGACCAAATGCGGATGCTCGCCCATTCTCCCTTCTTGCACCTGACGGTTTTGTCTGTTTTGCAATCGAATTCCGCAATACAAAAAATTACCGGTCAATTGCCTACTTTTTTGTGCTGCCGGGGCTGGCGTGTGTCCACAACCCGCTGTCGGGGGCTGGTTGAGCCGCACCGCCATGCACACCAGGGCTCCGCTGACTCACTGCACAGGTCGATTTCGCAAAGAAGGCTGGCAGCCCGCAAAGAGCACGCTCCGGCAAGCACGCGGTTTTACAAAAAAAAGAGCCTGAAACCCTTTGCAATAAAGCGCTGCGTGCTATCAAAATCATTATTCGCGTGCATGGGTGTGCTCCCGCAACCTCTGATGCTACGGAGGGGGCGCTATTCCCAGCGCTGCCGGTACGAAAATGTCGGCAGCTTCCAGCCGTAGCGGATGGCCAGCATGCGCAGCGTCAGGCCGGTGACAAAGCAAATCGCGGTGTTCAGACCGGTCTGGACGCCGAGGGCGCCCAGCGCCAGAAACAGGCCGCACACGGTCAGCGAAACAACCGCGTAGAGCTCACGCCGGAAGACCACGGGCACCTGGTTGCACAGCACGTCGCGCACCACACCGCCGCAGATGCCGGTGATCATTCCGGACATGATGACCACGGGAATGGGGTATTTCATCTCCAGTGCCACGTTGCAGCCGATGAGCGAGAACGCTACCAGTCCCATCGCATCAAGCGCCAGAAAAATGCGCTTGAGGTGATGCATGTAGGGCGCGACCAGCGTGGTCAGCAGCCCGGCGGAAATCACCAGATAGATGTATTCGGGGTGCTGGGTCCAACCAATGGGGAAGTGGCCCAGGACCATGTCCCGGATCGTCCCACCGCCCAGTGCCGTGACAAAGGCGATGACCGTCACGCCAAACACATCCATGCTGCGGCGCCCGGCCGCCAGGGCTCCCGACATGGCCTCGGCGACGATGGCCACCATGTAGATGATGGTCAGCATGGGGTGCCTCCAAGCCGGTGCCGCGGCTCTCCGGCGCACACCACGGCCACGCGTTGCAGGTGGAGCATCTCCAGTTCGGTGCGCATGAAGAACGCGGCTTCCCAGGGGTTTTTCAGGAGGAAGGCGGTGCGGATCTGCCCATGCACGGGCGAATTCTGCGGCACCAGGTGCGCGCGGGTTGCGAGGGTGGTGTCGTTCCATTCGATGGACTGCTCGAATGTGAACTTGGCGCGTTCGTCGATGGTGAAGAAGCACCGCGGATCGCACTTGAGCACCTGCGACTTGAAGGTGCCCGGCATGGAGATGAGAAAGACGCCATCGTCTTCGGAGCTGAGAAACGCCAGCACCGTGGTGTGCGGCTGGCCCGCGGCCAGGGTGCCGTGGATCAGCATGTATTCGACCGGCTCCACAGTGGCCCAGTTTTCATCGGTCTGCACGACCCGGCCCTTGTACGAGGCTCGGTACACGCGCCGCTCGGCGTCGAGTTCATCCACCCCCGAGCAGTTGTCCAGGTGCAGGGTCACGAGCGAGCCGATGGCCAGTGCATGGCCCTTGGGAATGAATACCTGCAGCGCATTGCTGCGCCGTGGATACACCACGCCAATGTGGTGAACGATGCCCTGGTGCTGGCAGGACACCAGCACCTCCAGTAGTTGTTCGCCCCGATAGTCTTGCAGAGCCATGGGGTGCCCTTTCTGTTGGAAGTCTTGGAGGGAAGTGTGGCTGCACGCATCCGGGCCCGTCAATGCCTGGCACGGTGCAGCGCAATGCGCTGTCCAGATTTTGTTCTGTTTATTGGATTCAAAAATAGAACAGTGAGTTCGTTAACAGCATATTTATCAAACATTGGAATCAATTTAAAGTTCATTCCATGGTGGAGGCGCTGCCCCGCAAGGCCCTCACCACAGACCTTCTCCTTTTCTCATCAACTGCCAAGGACTTGCCATGAACACCACCGCACGCACCCTCTCCATCGCCGCTGTTGCCGCTTTCGCCTCGTTGGGCGCGCAGGCCAATGACCTGTATGGAACCGATTTCGAAGCCAGCTTCCAGTCCACCCGCACCCGCGCCGAAGTGCGCGCTGAAGCCGCCCAGGCGGTGACGCAGTTCAAGAACTTCGTGGTCGAATCGAAGGCCGCGCCGTCCACGCTGGACCGCGCCAGCGTGCGTGAACAGGCGGTGCAGGCTGCACGCCTGCGCCAGATCGCCGTGGGCAACCGCAGCTGAGCGCTGGCTTCGCACGCTGGGCACCCGCCCGATGGCATCGCAGCCCTTGCCTGGAGAACGCCCCATGACCCCCAAAGCCTTTACGCACCTGCCCGAGCTGGCCGGCCGGGTGACGGCGGCGGACGCCTCGGGGCTGCGCCTGACCGATGAGGTGCTGGCGGCCTGGGACGCGCAGGCGCGCCAGCAAGGCCTGCCATCCGACTGGCGGCTGCCCGATGCCGAGATCGAACGCTCGCGCCAGGCCGTGCTGGCCGGGCGGGAGGACGAAGACCTCTGGGTCTTTGCCTACGGCTCGCTGATGTGGAACCCTGGTATCCACTTCGCAGAGTTGCGGCGCGCCCGGATCGACGGTTTTGTGCGCCGCTTTGCCCTGGCCACGACCATAGGCCGCGGCACGCCTGAATGCCCTGGCCTGGTGCTGACGCTGCAGTCCCGGGCGGGCGCTTGCCAGGGCCTTGCGTTCCGCATCCATCGCGCACTGGTCGAGTCCGAATCGCGCCTGCTCTGGCGGCGGGAGATGATCCGCGGCGGCTACTGCCCGGCGCTGCTGCCGCTGCACACCCCGCAGGGCCGCATCCAGGCGCTGGTGCTCACGGCCAACACCGCCCACCCGCAGTATCGCCACGACCTTTCGCTGCAGGACACTGCGGCCATCATCGCCAGCGCCTGCGGCAGCATCGGCACCAACCGCGCCTACCTAGATCAGCTTGCCGAGCAACTGGACGTGCTGGGCATCGTGGACGACCATGTGCGCGAACTCTCGGCCACAGTGCAACAAAAGCAGGACCAGGCCGTACACATAACCGGTGCTCGGAATACGATGCGTGACGCCTGCGCGCCGTAAGTAGTGGGGCCGACACCCCCCCGCAACCGCGCCTGCCGTTTTGCAGGTTTCACCACCCGGAGAAAACCATGTCCAAGGTTCTTGTTCTTTATTACTCGACATACGGTCACCTCGAAACCATGGCACAGGCCGTGGCCGAAGGGGCACGCTCCACCGGCGCCACGGTGGACGTCAAGCGCGTGCCCGAGACGGTGCCGCTGGAGATCGCCAGGAATTCACATTTCAAGCTCGATCAGGCCGCGCCCATCGCCACGGTGGCCGAGCTGGAACACTACGATGCCATCATCGTCGGCGCGCCCACGCGCTTTGGCCGCATGCCGTCGCAGATGGCCAGTTTTCTCGACCAGGCGGGCGGCCTGTGGGCGCGCGGCGCCCTCAATGGCAAGGTGGGTGCGGCCTTCAGCTCCACCGCCACCCAGCACGGTGGCCAGGAAGTCACGCTGTTTTCCATCATCACCAACCTGATGCACTTCGGCATGGTCATTGTCGGTTTGCCCTACAGCTTCCAGGGGCAGATGACGCTGGATGAAGTGGTGGGCGGCAGCCCCTATGGCGTCACCACCATTGCAGGAGGCCAGGGGCAGCGCCAGCCCAGTGCCATCGAGCTTGAAGGCGCACGCTACCAGGGCAGGCTGGTGGCCGAAACGGCCAACAAGCTGTTTGGAGCCTGACGGGCATTCAAGCCGGATTTAAATCAAATTCGGCTTGAAGCCAATAAAAACGAGCGCCTCAAGCTATTAAATAAATAGCTACAGAGCCGGGCTCACAGCGCGAAGATCTTCCCCGGGTTCAGAATGTTCTTCGGGTCCAGCGCCTGCTTGATGGCACGCATCATGTCCACCGTGCCGGGGCCGGCCTCGTCCAGCAGGAACCCCATCTTGTGGATGCCCACGCCATGCTCGCCCGTGCAGGTGCCGCCCAGCGCCAGGGCGCGGGTCACAAGCTGGTGGTTGAGCTGCTCGGCCTGGGCGCGCTCTTCGGCGCTGTGGGGGTCGATCAGGTAGCCCATGTGGAAGTTGCCGTCGCCCACGTGGCCCACCATGAAGTAGGGGATGCCGCTGGCCTCGGCTTCCTGCACGCTGTCAAGCACCGCCGTGGCCAGTTGCGAGATCGGCACGCAGGCGTCGGTGGTGATGGCGGTGCAGCCCGGGCGTGTCTGCAGGCCCGCGAAATAGGCCATGTGGCGCGCGCTCCACAGGCGCGTGCGCTCCTCGGGCGTGCTGGCCCATTCAAAGGCATTGCCGCCGTGCTCCCCGGCGATGTCCTGCACGGTCTCGGCCTGCTCGCGCACGCTGGCAGGGGAGCCGTGGAACTCCATCAGCAGCATGGCCTCTTCGCGCAGGTTGAGTTTGGAGTGCGCGTTCACGGCGCGCACGGTGTTGGCGTCGATCAGCTCCACGCGCGCAATCGGCACGCCCAGCTGGATGATCTGGATGGTGCAGCGCACGGCGTCGCCGACCGAGGGGAAGGAGCAGACGGCCGCCGAGATGGCCTCGGGCAGCGGGTAGAGCCGGATGGTGAGCTCGGTCATGATGCCCAGCGTGCCCTCGCTGCCGACCATCAGGCGCGTGAGGTCGTAGCCCGCGCTGCTCTTCTTGGCGCGCGTGCCGGTGCGGACGGCGTCACCGCTGGCCGTAACCACCTCGAGCGCCAGCACGTTCTCGCGCATGGTGCCGTAGCGCACGGCGTTGGTGCCGCTGGCGCGCGTGGCCGCCATGCCGCCCAGGCTGGCGTCGGCACCGGGATCGATGGGGAAGAACAGGCCGGTGTCCTTGATGGCGTCGTTCAATGCTTTGCGCGTGATGCCGGGCTGCACCGTCACCGTCAGGTCTTCGGCATTGACGCACAGCACCTGGTTCATGCGGTTCACGTCGATGCTGATGCCGCCCTGCACGGCCAGCAGGTGGCCTTCGAGCGAGGAGCCCGCAGCGTAGGGGATCACCGGCACGTCGTACTGCGCGGCCAGCCGCACGGCGTCCTGCACGTCCTGCGTGCTTTCGGCAAACACCACGGCCGAGGGCGGCGGAGCCTGCAGAGAGCCCTCGTCGCGCCCGTGCTGCTCGCGCACCGCCAGGGCGGTAGAGCACTGCGCGCCAAAGCGCTGCGCCAGCGCATCGAGCAGCGCCTGCGGCACAGGCCGCAGGGCGATGGTGGGCAAAAGGTGCGAGGCGGCGGCGGGGGCGTTCATGGGCGGTCTCCTGATCCAAAAAGAATACCACCGGCCCCCGGCCGTGTCCCCCCGTCCGTCATGTGCCCGTCAGGGAGGGCGGTGCAGCGTCAGGACTTGGCGCCTTCGTCGAATTCTGGGCGCGAGAGGAAGCCGTCGCGGTTCTTGTCGAGTTGCTCGAAGCGGCTGCGGATGGCGGGCAGAGCCTCGGCCTCCTTGGCGCTGAGCTGGCCGTCGCGGTCGGTGTCGGCGCGCTCGAAGGCCGAGCTGGCGGCGGTGGGTGCCGGCAGGGGCGATGCGCCCGTCGGACCTGCGGTGAAGGGGGGCGGCTTGCCTGGCTGGGGGGCCGTGCTGGTGGGGCCAAAGGGGGCGGGCGAGGCGGTGGCCTGGGCCTGTGCGGCGGAAGCGCCCGTCAGCGCCATGGCCGCAATCAGCATGACGCTGCGGGTGTCGAAGGAAAAGTGGCGGTGTGCAGTGGTCTTCATGGAGGGAATCCCTTGTGAAGTTGAACAGGGTTTCATTGCACCGCAGCAAGAGCACCGGGGCCAGTACTTTTGCCGGCTGTTGCCTGCAACAACATTTGGGTGCGCGGTGTAATTTCCTGTTCCTGCGGGAACCCATGGCCGGTGGGGGTATCGCGTGTCACGCACAATGCGGCCCACACTGCAAGGAGGCTTTCCATGGGCAAACGACTCACACAGATCGCCACGCGCACCGGCGACGACGGCACCACCGGCCTGGGCGACAACACGCGCGTGCCCAAGAGCCACCCGCGCATTGCGGCCCTGGGGGATGTGGACGAACTCAACTCCCACATCGGCCTGCTGCTGTGCGAGCCGCTGCCGCAGGCGGTGCGCGAGCTGCTCATCGACGTGCAGCACCAGCTGTTCAACCTGGGCGGAGAGCTGTCCATTCCCGGCTTCGAGCTGCTCCAGGAGTCGGCCGTGCTGCAACTCGATGAAGCCCTGGAAACCCACAACGCCGTTCTGCCCCGGCTGCAGGAATTCATCCTTCCGGCCGGTACGCGCGCCGCCGCGCAGGCCCATGTGTGCCGCACCGTGGCACGCCGTGCCGAGCGCGCCGTGGTGGCGCTGGGCGCGCAGGAGGCGGTGCGCGAAGCCCCGCGCCATTACCTCAACCGCCTGTCCGACCTGATGTTCGTGCTCTCGCGCGTGCTCAACCGCATGGACGGAGGGGATGATGTGTACTGGAAAAGTGAACGCCTCGCACAGGCGCAGCAGGGTTAGCAGCAGCTGTGCATATTGCTATTAAAAATAAAGCAATTCGCGTAGGCCTGGTGCGCGAATTTGGTGTTTTTATGTATTGATTTGCCTGCATGCCGCAGGATGTGTGAAACTGACCCTTCGCGTCATCCGGTAAGCATGGTGCCGTAGCGCGCGTCACGAAAACTGGCCAGAATCATCCGTTTACAAACGCTTGCCAGAATGGGGTGCATATGCGGATGAGCGACATGAAGATAGGCACGCGCCTGGGACTGACTTTCGGCCTGCTGATCGTGATGATGCTGGCCATCGTGGTGGTGGGCCTGCTGCGCTTCGGCTCGGTGGCTGATCTCAACACCCGCATCATCGAAGATGACTGGGTGAAGGCCGAGGCGGCCAACACCATCAATGTCACCACGCGGGCCAATGCCCGCCGCACCATGGAACTGGTGCTGGTGACCGACGCCGGACAGCTCCAGGCCATCAAGGCGGACATCGCGGTCAACAAGAAAACCATCGACGACGCCCTGGCCTTGCTGGATCGCAAGGTGTACCTGCCCGAGGGCCAGGCGCTGCTGGCGCGGCTCAAGGAGCTGCGCGGCAAGTATGTGCAGTCGTTCACCCGGGTGGCCCAGCGCGTCGATGCCGGGGACAAGGAGGGCGCCGTGCAGTTGCTCAAAACCGAGACGCTGCCCGCGCTCGATGCCCTGCAGGAGCCCATCAACAGCCTGACGGCACTGCAGCGCAGGCTGGCCGAATCGGATGGGCAGCAGGCACTGGCCGACATCCGCGGCGCCCGCACCGTGATGCTGGTGCTGGGCATTGCGGCACTGCTGCTGGGGGCTGCGCTGGCCTACGGCATCACCGTGTCCATCACCCGTCCGCTGCGCCGTGCCGTGGGCGTGGCGCAGAGTGTGGCTGCGGGGGACCTGAGCAGCCAGATCGAGGTGACGGGCCGCGATGAAACCGGCGAGCTGCTGCAGGCGCTGAGCAACATGAACAACAGCCTGGTGGCCATCGTGGCCGATGTGCGCCGGGGCTCCGAAGCCATTGCCACGGCCACCAGCCAGATCGCTGCGGGCAACACCGACCTGTCCTCGCGCACCGAGGAGCAGGCCAGTGCGCTGGAGCAGACGGCGGCCTCGATGGAAGAGCTGGCCGACACCGTCAAGCAGAACTTCGAGCATGGCAAGCGCGCCAACCACATCGCGGAATCGGCCTCGCAGGTGGCCGTCAAGGGCGGGACCGTGGTGTCGCAGGTGGTGCAGACCATGGAGCAGATCAACACCTCCTCACGCAAGATCGCCGACATCATCGGCGTGATCGACTCCATCGCCTTCCAGACCAACATCCTGGCGCTCAACGCCGCTGTGGAAGCGGCGCGCGCGGGCGAGCAGGGCCGCGGCTTTGCCGTGGTGGCCAGCGAGGTGCGCAGCCTGGCCAGCCGCTCGGCCGAGGCGGCCAAGGAAATCAAGGGTCTGATCGAAGCCTCGGTCAGCAATGTCACCGAGGGCTGCCAGCAGGTCGAGCGCGCGGGCAGCACCATGGACGAAATCGTCGTCAACGTGCGCCGGGTGACCGACATCATGGGCGAGATCACCCTGGCCAGCCAGGACCAGTCGTCCGGCATCGACCAGATCAACCAGGCCGTGGGCCAGATGGACCAGGTCACGCAGTCGAACGCGGCGCTGGTGGAAGAGGCTGCCGCTGCGGCGCAGTCGCTGGAGCAGCAGGCGCAGGGCCTGGTGCGATCCATCAGCGTGTTCAAGCTGGGCCAGCGCGGCGAACCGGCCCTGACCTACCAGGCCTGAACGCCCGGCACACGGAGAAAAGACAGTGGCTTATTTCGAATGGGCAGAGGACATGGAGATCGACCAGGGGCCGATCGACCAGGACCACCAGACGCTGGTGCGCCAGGTCAACGAACTGCACACGGCCACCAGCGAGGGGCGCGGCCATGAGATCGTGGCCCGGCTGCTGGAGGAGCTGGTGCGCGACACCGTCGAGCACATCCGGCGCGAGGAGCATTACATGGAAACCATCGGCTACCCGCAGCTGGTTCAGCACAAGGCGGGGCACGACAGCTTCGTGGCCGAACTGCGCAGCCTGCAGGAAAAATTCGCGGCGGGCAGCATCACCGTGGCGCCCCGGCTCTCGATGCTGCTGCGCGACTGGCTGTCGCTGCACATCCGGCGCTACGACAAGGACATCGCCGTCTTCCTGCGCAAGAAAAAGCGCGAAACCGCGCGCACGGCCCCACCTCGCACCTGACCCATACCTGGGCGCACCCCAGGCCAGCAGCCGCACCGGGGGTGTTTTCTACCTCGGCGCGAGGATTGCCATGGTGATGCGCGAGACGCAGGTGAGTTCACCCGCGTCGTTCACCATGTCGATCTGCCACACCTGCGTCGTGCGGCCAATGTGCACGGCACGCGCCGTTCCCGTCACCCAGCCGCTGCTGGCGGCGCGGATGTGGTTGGCGTTGATGTCCAGCCCCACGCCCCGGTGCCCATCGGGGCAGGCATAGAAGGCGCCAATGGAGCCGAGCGTTTCGGCCAGCACCACACTCACCCCGCCATGCAGGATGCCGAAAGGCTGGCGCGTGCGCTCGTCCACGGGCACGCGCCCGCGCAGAAAATCGTCGCCCACCTCGGTGATTTCGATGCCCAGGTGGGTGGCAGCGGTGCGGGCGTTGGTCTGGTTCAGCAGTTCCAGGGAAATGGGTTTTTTCCAGATCGTCATGCCGTGTCCTCTCAGCCATTCTTGCGGTTGAGCAGCGCGTACAACAGGATGGCGCCGAACGTGGCGGTGCCGATGCCGCCCAGCGCAAAGTCGCCGAACTTGAGTGTGAAGTCACCCGTGCCCAGGATGAGCGTGATGGCGGCCACGATGAGGTTCTTGTTCTGCGAGAAGTCCACCTTGTTGTCCACCCAGATCTTGGCCCCGGCCACGGCGATCAGGCCAAACACGACAATGGACACGCCGCCCATCACCGGCAGCGGGATGGTCTGGATCACGGCGCCGAACTTGGGCGAAAAGCCCAGCACCACGGCGATAAGTGCAGCCACCAGGAACACGGCGGTGGAGTAGATCTTGGTGGCGGCCATCACGCCGATGTTCTCGGCGTAAGTGGTCACGCCGGTGCCGCCTGCGCCGCCGCTGACCATGGTGGCAATGCCGTCGCCGATGAAGGCGCGGCCCATGTACTGGTCCAGGTTGCGGCCGGTCATGGCGGTGACGGCCTTGATGTGGCCCAGGTTCTCGGCCACCAGGATGATGGCCACCGGGGCAATGAGCAGCATGGCCGGGCCGCTGAACACGGGTGCGGCAAAGCCGGGCAGGCCGAACCAGGGCGCGTTGGCCAGCGCCGTCAGATCCATGGGCTTGCCCAGGCCCAGGCCGTTGGTCAGCACGGCATAGACGATGCTGGCGACGATCAGGCCCACCAGAATCAAGAGGCGCTGCACCATGCCGCGCGTGAGAACGGCCACCAGGCCCACGCTGACGAAGGTGACCACCTGCATCCAGCTGTCGAAGTTGCTGGCCGCCATGTTCTTGATGGGGATGCCCGCCAGGTTCAGGCCGATCACTGCCACCACCGAGCCCGTCACCACGGGGGGCATGAAGCGCTCGATCCAGCCCGTGCCCACCATCTGAACGATGGCGCCGATCACGGTGTAAAGCAGGCCGCAGGCAATGATGCCGCCCAGTGCCACGCCGATGTTGGCATTCGGCCCCTTGCCTGCGTAGGCCGTGGCGGCAATCACCACGCCGATGAAGGCAAAGCTCGATCCCAGGTAGCTGGGCACCTTGCCGCCGGTGATGAGGAAGAAGATCAGCGTGCCGATGCCGCTCATCAGGATGGCCAGGTTCGGGTCAAAGCCCATCAGGATGGGTGCCAGCACCGTGGCGCCGAACATGGCGATCACGTGCTGCACACCCATCACGGCCGTTTGCGGCCAGGGCAGCCGCTCGTGCGGCCCGATCACACCGCCCTGCGCCAGCACGTCGGCGCTCTTTTCCTGCCAGTCGAACATTCCCATGGTGATTCCCTCGATGAATTGGTGGCGGCGATGCTACGCGAAACAGGCCCATCGTGTAGGCGCACCCGGGCTGGCAGCGGCTACCATCGCCATCGTTCCTGACTCTCCGGTGCGTCTGCATGCCATCGAGCCCCGCCATCGCCTGCCCCTCCTGCCGCCAGCCCATGGAGGTCCACCGCTTCACCACCCATTCGGGCCAGGCGCTGGAGCTGGATATCTGCTACGCCTGCCAGGGCCTGTGGCTGGACCAGAATGAGAACCTGCAGCTCCAGCCTGCCGCCGTGGTGGAGCTGTTCCGCCTGCTGCACGCGCACCGCAGCGACCCGCGCCAGCCACTGCAGACCCGCATGGACTGCCCGCGCTGCAACCGTACGCTGGCGCAAGGCTTCGACCTGGTGCGCAGTGGACGCTACATGACCTACCGCTGCGCAGCACGGCACGGGCGCTTCAGCACCTTTGCCTCGTTCATGGTCGAGAAGGGTTTTGTGCGCCACATGACGCCGGCCGAGGTGCAGGACCTGGCCAGGCGCGTCGGTGCCGTGTACTGCACCAGCTGTGGCGCGCCAGTGGACATCCGCAAGGACCACGCCTGCCCCTACTGCCGCGCCGCCTTCTCGCTGCTCGACCCCGACGCCGTGCGCAAGGCCCTCGATGGCTACGCCCGGGGGACGCAGGAACCGGCGCCGGCCCCCACCGACATCGCCGACGCCCTGATCACCCTTGAACGTGACCGCAACCGCGCCGAGCGCGAGCGCCAGCAAAAGGGGCCCTTCAGCCTGCGACAGACCGAACACGAACTGACCGGCGACCTGCTGGCGGCCGGGGTGGAAATGGTCTGGAAAGTGCTTTTCAGATAAGCCCCCGGAAGCAGAGCGGACCGCGCTGTCTCCATGGCGACACGGCGGCGGGCAAGACCGGAGTGCACCCCCCTGCCCGGGGCGCTACGCTTGCCAACCATGACCGCGCCCTATATTCCCCAACTCCGCCTCTACCAGGACTGGCTGCGCACGCAGCGCGGGCTGGTGTTTGATGACTACGACGCGCTCTGGCGCTGGTCCACCACCGACCTGGATGCCTTCTGGCAGAGCATCTGGGACTATTTTGCGATTCAGTCACCCACGCCGCACAGCGCCGTGCTGGCGCAGAACACCATGCCGGGCGCGCAATGGTTCCCCGGCGCCCAGGTCAACTACGCGCGCCAGGTGCTGCGCCATGTGGACGCTGCGCACGCCGCAGGCTTTCCGGCCATCGTCAGCAGCAACGAGAAACGCCAGCACCGCGAGATGACCTGGCCCGAGCTTCGCCGTCAGGTGGCCTCGCTGGCGCTGCACCTGCAGGCCCAGGGGGTGGAGCCGGGTGACCGTGTGGCCGCCTACCTGCCCAACGTGCCCGAAACCATGGTCGCCTTTCTGGCCACGGTGAGCATCGGCGCCGTGTGGAGCCTGTGCGCACCCGACATGGGCACGAACGCCGTGCTCGACCGCTTCCGCCAGATCGAGCCCAAGGTGCTGATCGCCGTGGACGGCGTGGGCTACGGCGGGCGCGACCACGACCGCCTGGGCGTGCTCGCCGAGCTGCGTGCCCAGCTCCCGAGCGTGCAGCACACGCTGCTTTTGGGCAATCTGAATGCTACTGTTTCAGTAGCTGATTGCGCAATATGGGCAATGGCTACAGGCCAAAATGACTATGAAACCGATGCCTTCGAGCCGCTCTGGCTGCCGTTCGACCATCCGCTCTGGATCGTCTATTCGAGCGGCACCACGGGGCTGCCGAAGCCCATCGTGCACGGCCATGGCGGCATGGTGCTGGTGATGCTGCAGCTCGGCGCGCTGCACAACGACATCGGCTGCAGCTACGCGCCCAACAGCTGGGGCGAGCGCTACCACTGGTACAGCTCCACCGGCTGGGTGATGTGGAACGCCCAGGTCGGCGGCCTGCTGGCGGGCACCACCTGCGTGATCTTCGACGGCAACCCCGGCGGCAGCAAGGAGCACCCGGACTGGGCCTCGCTCTGGCGCTTTGCCTCCGAGACCGGCGTGACCTTCTTCGGCGCGGGAGCGGCCTTCTATGCCAACTGCATGAAGGCCGGCATCACGCCCGCGCAGTGCGGTGACCTGTCGTACCTCCGCGTGCTCGGTTCCACCGGCTCGCCGCTCAGCGCCGAGGTGCAGCAGTGGGGGACGGACTTCATCGCCCGGGCCAGGGCCGAAGCCAAGAATGCCGCCGCAGCGCCGGGCCGCCCCAAGCAAGGCGCGGCCCCCTCGGGGGGCAGCGATCCACACGCATTGGGAGAGCGTGGGGGCGACATGAGCACCGCCGGGCCGCCCCAAGGTGCGAAGGCCCCCTCGGGGGGCAGCGATCCACACGCAGTGGGAGAGCGTGGGGGCGACATCTGGTGGTGCAATATTTCGGGCGGCACCGACTTCGCGGGCGCCTTCATCGGCGGCAACCGCGAACTGCCCCAGACACCCGGCAAGATGCAGTGCCGCATGCTCGGCGCCGCCGTCGAGGCTTGGGATGAGCAGGGCCGTCCGGTGCTGGACGCCGTGGGCGAGCTGGTCTGCACCCAGCCGATTCCGTCGATGCCGCTGTACCTGTGGGGCGACGACAGCGGCACGCGCTACCTCGCCAGCTATTTCGACATGTACCCGGCGGGCCACGGCCGCAAGCCCGGCGGCGGCGACGGCCCGGCCGCCATGGGCGCCGTCTGGCGCCATGGCGACTGGATCCAGATCGGCACGGGTGAGGCGGCGGGCTGCGTCATCTTCGGCCGCTCGGACGCCACCATCAACCGCCACGGCCTGCGCATGGGAACGAGCGAGGTCTACAGCGCGGTGGAGTCGCTGCCCGAGGTGCTCGACAGCCTGGTGGTGGACCTCGAATACCTGGGCCGCGCGAGCTACATGCCGCTGTTCGTGGTGCTGCGCCCCGGCCATGTGCTCGACGACGCGCTGCGCGCGCGCATCAACGGCGCCATCCGCACCGCGCTCAGCCCGCGTTTCGTGCCCGACGACATCTTCGCCGTGGCCGAGGTGCCGCGCACCTTGAGTGGCAAGAAACAGGAGCTGCCCATCAAGAAGCTGCTGCTGGGCCAGCCCATCGAGAAGGTGGTGAACCAGGACGCCATGGCCAACCCGGGCTGTCTGGACTGGTACGTGGATTTTGCCGCCAAGCGCGCCGCGGCGGCCACCTGAAGCGCCCGGCCATGCCTCGCCCCGGCGCGGGCATGGCATGGCCATAATGGGTCTGCCGCAGGAGTTCCGCCCATGCCCACCCCCACCCCGCCCAAACGCTTTTCCATGATCCGCGAGTTCCAGCTGGCCGACTGGGTCACGCTGGGCAATGCGGTGTGCGGCACCGGCGCGCTGTTTTCCGTGCTCTCGTACCTGCAGAACGGCGCCGTGATGCATGTCTACTTCGCCTGCGCCCTGGTGCTGGCAGCGCTGGTGTTCGACGTGCTCGATGGCAGCGTGGCGCGCTGGCAGCACAAAAGCTCGGCGCTGGGGCGTGAGCTTGATTCGCTGGCCGACATCATCTCGTTCGGCGTGGCCCCCGCGCTCATTGCCTATGGCTGCGGCATGCAGGGCCTGTACGACCGCATCGTGCTGGCCTACTTCGTGGCTTGCGGTGTCTCGCGCCTGGCGCGTTTCAATGTCACGGCCGAGGCGCTGTCGGAGGGCGGTGACAAGGTGAAGTATTTCGAAGGCACCCCGATTCCTACTTCCATCTTCCTCGTGGGCCTGCTGGCGCTGGCGGCCTCGCAAGGGGCGGTGGGCGAGCACCTGTGGGGCGGCAGTGTGCGGCTGGCTGGTTTCACGCTGCACCCGCTGGTGCTGCTGTTCGCGCTGTCGGGCTCGCTCATGATCAGCCGCATCAAGATACCGAAATTCTGAGCAACCCCCTGGGGCGCGGCGGGCCTGGGCCGTGTCAGTGGCATGCACGGTGCCGCTGGTAGGATGGGCCGGTTTTGCAGCGGGGTCTTCCCGCTGGCCCGGTTGTCATTACCCATAAAAGGAGAAAAAGCGATGAGTGGTCAGACCAAGTTCCTGCTGCAAGAAAGCCAGATGCCCAAGGCCTGGTACAACCTCCAGGCCGACCTGCCCAAGCCCCTGCCGGCCGTGCTGCACCCCGGCACGCACCAGCCCGTGGGCCCGGACGATCTGGCGCCGTTGTTCCCCATGGAACTGATCCTGCAGGAGGTGAGCACCGAGCGCGAGATCGACATCCCCGAGCCCGTGCGCGAGATCTACCAGCTCTGGCGCCCTGCGCCCCTGTTCCGCGCGCACCGGCTGGAAAAAGCCCTGGGCACGCCCGCCAAGATCTTCTACAAGTATGAGGGCGGCAGCCCCGCCGGCAGCCACAAGCCCAACACCGCCATCCCGCAGGCCTTCTACAACCAGCAGGCCGGCATCAAGCGCCTGACCACCGAGACCGGCGCGGGCCAGTGGGGCACCTCGCTGTCGTTTGCCGGTTCGCTGTTTGACCTGGAGGTGCTGGTGTTCCAGGTGCGCGTGTCGTACGACCAGAAGCCCTACCGCCGCGCCGTGATGGAAACCTATGGCGCGCGCTGCCTGGCCTCGCCGTCGAACGAAACGCAGTATGGCCGCAGCGTGCTCGCCGAGCGCCCCGACCACCCGGGCAGCCTGGGCATCGCGATTTCCGAGGCGGTGGAGCTGGCCGTGCAGCGC
>Ga0155493_1297_pt1 | contig 17331 bp, 19 predicted proteins | sample RifCSPhighO2_12_FD_107151 | JGI IMG/M metagenome (GOLD analysis project Ga0155493, IMG submission 107151) | Burkholderiales bacterium RIFCSPHIGHO2_12_FULL_65_48
AGAGTCCACGACAGATGCCGGATATACGACTGCAGGTTTTTTTACCCACTGGTCCCCAATCGATCAGGCTCTTGCCGTTGTGGGGGAGTCCATATACGAATGGTTAGACCGAGAAGCCAAAATGTGAAACTCCAACTTGGCGGTGGGCGGGTGGGGGACTACGAATAAACCAACGTGACAATAAGCCCGGCGGACGCGATAAGCCCAACAACAACGTACTCACCAATTCGTTGGGCATCTTTCTGCTGAAGTTTGAAGATGCGGCCGGTTGCTTTTTCCTGCCACATAGGCAGTCAACTCTGCTACAGCATATGTAATTGCATCGAACAGCGCCATGGGTGCTAACTAGAATTAGACGACTACAGTTCAACTCACACTCGTCGGATAAAAATAGTGCCCACCGACTTTCCCTACGGATTTGCAGGTTGCCGCCGTTTAGGCAAACCTAAAAATTGGCGGTCTAAAAATAACAATGGGTGCTGAAACCAAATGCTACAGCACCCGTGTTGCGTTTGGCTTACAGGAAAACCCAGCCCACCCCTGCTGCTTCTACGCCATCTTGATTTCACACCAGAGAATCCCCCTCCACGATCGACCGCCGCAGCGTGGGAACATGAACCTTCAGTGCGCCCTGGCGCAGTTCATTATTGATAGCCGCTCACGCTTTCTGGATAAGCGCCAGTGGCCAATTTCACTTAGATTTTCTGATGGCATCAGGCCTCGAACTGCCCCGGGTTCTTGCCCTTGATGGGTGCGTAGAACGCCTTGATGCGGGCCATATCAGCCTCCACATCGCCCGTGGGCTCGAACAACGGGCCCAGGCCACCGACCTTGCGCTCGTAGTCCACGAACGCCATCACGATAGGCACGCCCGCCTGCTGGGCAATGAAATAAAAACCCGTTTTCCAGTGCCGCGTCTTGCCGCGCGTGCCCTCGGGCGGCACGATGAGCTGCATGGGGCCGTCGGCCTCACGCATGGCCTGGGCCGACATCGCCACGAGGTTGCTGGCCTGGCTGCGGTTCACGGGAATACCGCCCAGCCAGCGCATCAGGCCACCGAAGGGCCAGCGGAAGATGCTTTGCTTGCCCATCCAGTACACGCGCAGGCGCAGCACGAAAGCCAGCATCAGCGTGTAGGGCAGGTCCCAGTTGCTGGTGTGGGGCGCAGCAATCAGCACACTCTTGGCGGCATGCTGCGGGAGCTGGCCTTCGACCTTCCAGCCGGTGCTCTTGAGAATGGCGATGGACAGCCCGCGCAGCAGGGTGTTGACGACCGGCGTATCGAAAATGGTGTGGTGGTGCATGGCGGACGCTGCGTTCGAATGCACCAAGGATTCTTGATACTTCTTGCTACAAACCGGGCGCGAGTGTACCAAGCCATGCCAGGGTTCACTTGACCCAAGGCAAGGCCGCAAGCCCTCAGGCAGCCCCACGCACGCCATGAAAAACGGCGTTGCCGGCAACTGCCCGGCAACGCCGCTGAAGTGCGTGGGGTGGGTTAGCGTATCAAGAGGCCGACAGGGCCACTTCCACGCGGCGGGCCTCGGCGTTACTGCCGCTGGCCTGGGTTTCTTCGGGCTTCTTCAGCTCTATGCGGTCTTCGGCCACGCCCAGGGCCTTGAGGGCGTCACGCACGGCCAGAGCCCGGCTCTTGGCCAGTTCGGCGTTCTGGGCTGCGTCGCCCGTGGCGTCATGAAAGCCCGAAACGATGGCATTTTTTCCTTCAGCAACGCCCTTGACCACATCGGCCAGCGCGTCATTGGCCCCCGCAGCCAGATCGGCTTTGCCACTGGCGAAGAAAAATTTCACCACACCATCTTCGACGCGCACACTGGCAGCGTCTTCAGCCACCGGGTCGACCGCAGCCGGAGCAGCAGCAGGTGCAGCGACGGCCGCAGGGGCCTGGATACCCCCCCGCTGGTATACCACCACGCCCACCACCGTGGTCACCACCAGGGCAATCAGGGCAAACAGGAAACCCAGGGCAAAACGTTGCTGGCTGTCGTCGTCGGAACTGCTGAAAGACATGGGGCAAAACTCCGTAAATAATGATGGGCGGGAAAACCCTTCATTCTAGACTTGGCATGACCCTCTTCAACGCCCCCACCCGCGACCCCGCGCCCATGCTGGAGCAGGCACTGCGCGATTGGGGCGGACACAGTGACCTGTGGATCTTCGGCTACGCCTCTCTGATCTGGCGTCCCGACTTTGATTTTGCCGAGCAACGCCCGGCCCGGGTGCATGGCTGGCACCGCGCGCTCAGGATGTGGAGCCACATCAACCGGGGCACGCCGGAATGCCCGGGCCTGGTGTTTGGCATGCTCTCGGGCGGCAGCTGCCGGGGGATGGTGTTCCGCGTGGATCAGCAACACGCCCACCAGGTGATGGTGAACCTATGGCAGCGTGAAATGCCGGTGGGCGTTTACGACCCGCGTTGGCTGCCCTGCCATACACCCCAGGGCAGCGTGCGCGCGCTGGCTTTCACCCTCTCGCGCAGCAGCCCCAGCTATACCGGGGCTTTGCCGCCCGAGGAATACCGCCGCATCTTCCTGCAGGCCAGCGGCCGCTACGGCAGCACACACGACTATGCCCACGACACCTACCACGGCCTGCGCCAGGTCGGCATCCACGACCGGGCACTGGGCCGCCTGCTCAGGCTGTCGCAAAGCACGCCATAGCGTGACTTATTGCCACCCCGGGCCAACCCTGGTCGCCACCAGGGGCATGGCATGGACTTAGAGTGCAGTTTTTTCTTAACCCAAGTCAAGGATTTTCCCCATGAAACTGCACCACCCGCTGTTCGCCCTGGCCGCACTCGCGCTTGCCGGCTGTTCTGCCTTTTCAACCGAGCTCTCTGCCCGGGCCGCGCTGAAGCCCACGCGGGGCAACGCCGCGGCAGGCACGGTGCACTTCGTGCAGGCCGGCGACACGGTGCAGGTCAGCGGACAAATCAGCGGACTCAAGCCCGGCACCGAGCACGGCTTTCATATCCATGAAAAGGGCGACTGCTCCAGCGGCGACGGCATGAGCACGGGTGGCCACTTCAATCCGGGCAGCCATGCCCACGGCCGCCACGGAGAAGGCATGCACCACACAGGCGACCTGCCCTCCCTCAAGGCCGACGCCAAGGGCGTGGCCCGCTTTGCCTTCACATCACGCAGCATCCGTGTGGGAAGCGGCGACAACAACGTGGTGGGCCGCGGCCTGATCGTGCACCGCGACCCCGACGACTTTGCCACCCAGCCCACCGGCAACGCCGGACCGCGCCTGGCCTGCGCCGTGATTCAGAAGAATTGACCTGCCCCATGGTGCTGCGCGCCTGGCCCGGGCCGCACCTCTTAGAACGTGTTTACGATCTCGCAGGGGCCGCGTTGAACCGTTTGGCCCCGCAGAGCCCTGCCGCCAACGCTGCCGGGCAGAATAGAGGGCATGAGCAGCCATTCCACTTCCATCGCCGACCTGCGCAAAAACTACGAGCGCGCCGAACTCAACGAGGACGCCTCGCACGCCGACCCGCTGCAGCAATTCGACCAGTGGCTCCAAGAAGCCATCCGCTCTCAGGTGCCCGAGCCCAACGCCATGACCGTGGCCACCGTGGGCAGCGACCTGCGGCCCAGCACCCGCGTGGTGCTCATCAAGGGCTACGACGCGCGTGGCATTGTCTGGTTCACCAACTACGAAAGCCGCAAGGGCCGCCAGCTCGCGGGCAACCCGTTTGCGGCGCTGCAGTTCCACTGGGTGGAGCTGGAGCGCGTGGTCCGCATCGAGGGCACCGTGGAGAAGGTCAGCGAAGCCGAGAGCGACGAATACTTTGCCAGCCGCCCGCTGGACTCGCGCATCGGCGCCTGGGCCAGCCCGCAAAGCCAGGTGATTTCAGGCCGCGGCATGCTGGTGGCCAATGCCGCCAAATACGGGGCGCAGTTCATGCTCAACCCCCCTCGCCCGCCCCACTGGGGTGGCTACCGCCTCCAACCCGAGCAGTGGGAGTTCTGGCAGGGGCGCAAGAGCCGCCTGCACGACCGGCTGCGCTACCGGCACGATGCGGCCGGATGGGTACGCGAGCGCCTGGCGCCGTAAGCAGGCTATCGGTCTTGCAAAGCAGGTCAGAGGGGCATTTTTGCGTCCCTACACTGTGGCGCATTCTTTTGTAGCCACCTCAAGGAGAAGACGCCATGCCAACCGACACCCACGCTGCACCCTCCATCGGAAATGGGCTCCAGGATAAAACCCTGTTCATCACTGGTGCCTCGCGCGGCATTGGCCTAGCGATTGCCAAGCGGGCGGCGGCCGACGGCGCCAACATCGTCATCGTTGCCAAAACCACTGAGACCAACCCCAAGCTGCCGGGCACAATCTACAGCGCCGCCGCGGAAATCGAGGCGGCTGGCGGCCGCGCCCTGCCGCTGGCAGTCGATATCCGTGACGAAGCTGCTGTGCTCGAAGCCGTGGCCAAGGCGGTGGAAACCTTTGGCGGCATCGACATCCTGGTCAACAACGCGAGTGCCATCAGCCTGACCAACACAGAAGCTACGCCCATGAAGCGCTTCGACCTGATGCACGGTGTGAACGCACGCGGCACCTATTTGTGCACCATGGCCTGCCTGCCCGAGCTAAAAAAATCGGCAGCCGCCGGGCGCAACCCACAAGTGCTCACCATGTCGCCACCGCTGTCCATGCAGACGCACTGGTTCCAGCCCCACACCGGCTACACCATGGCCAAGTACGGCATGAGCATGTGCACCCTGGGCCACGCGGGCGAGTTCAAGCGCCACGGCATCAGCGTCAACAGCCTGTGGCCACGCACCGCCATTGCCACGGCGGCCATGCAGATGATTCCCGGTGTCGACATTGCACTGTGCCGCACGCCAGAGATCATGGCCGACGCCGCCTGGTACATCCTCACCAGCACCTCCGGCGCCACGGGCAACTTCTACGTTGATGATGCCGTTCTGGAGGAGCACGGTGTGACCGACCTCGACCCCTACGCCGTCACACCGGGCAACACCAAGTTCCTGCCCGACCTGTTTGTCGACTGAGGCCCCTCGCAGGGTGAGCGGCAGGCGGCATGCCCGCCGGGCACCGCCGCCTCACCCTGCCACAAACTGCGCCACCAAATACATGACGAGCGGCAGAGTGACCAGTGCCATGGCCGTGGAGACGGCAATACTCGCCGTCACCTCGGCCTCGGCCACATCGTAGCGCTGGGCAAACAAAAATACGTTGGCACCAGTGGGCAGCGACGCCGTGACGACCAGCACAGCCAGCGCCGGTCCGTCAAAGCCCAGCACAACGCCCAGGGCCGCCAGCACCAGCGGGAACACCAGGCTTTTGACGAGCGCCACATGCAGCGCAGGCCGCAGGCCCGAACCGATTTTGGAGAACGCCAGCGTCACGCCCACCAGCAGCAGTGCCAGCGGTCCCAGCGCCTGGCCGAGCAGTTGCAGGGGCTTGTCCACCACGGCCGGCAGCGCCAGCCCGGTTTGCGCAAACAGCAACCCGGCGATGATGGGCAGCGGCACCGGGTGCAGGATGCCGTTCTGGATGGCCTGCAGCACCGTGCGCAGCATGTGAGGCTTGGGTTGACCCGGCGTGTGGGCGCGCTCCCGTGCGGCGGCCAGTTCAAACACCACGGTGGCACCGGTCAGCAGCACCAGGGCGTGCACCGAGATCAGGGTGAACAGCGTGACCAGGCCCGCCTCGCCAAAGGCCAGGCCAATGAGCGGCACGCCGATCATGATCGTGTTGCCAAAGGTATAGGCCAGAGCCCGCGCAGCCGCCAGCGTGGTGAAACCCTGCAGCGCCAGCGTGGTACCAAAAACCAGGGCAGCGGCGGCGAAATAGATGCCCACGGGCCCGAAATCAAGCGTTTCGATGTGCACCGTGCTCATGGTGCGAAACAGCAGCGCTGGCGTCAGCACCATGAAGACCAGATTGGACAGGTCTTTGACCGATACCGCACGGATCCATTCCAGGCGCGCTGCCAGAAAACCAATGGCAATGAAAAGAACCACCGGAACCAGGGACGTAAAGACAGGAGAGTTCAAGATGCAACGGCCCGGCCACCACAGGCAGCCGGAATAATAACGAGGGTCTGTGCACACTATTTCCATCTGAAAAAATAGTGTGAACAGCCCCTACTGTTTTGATAGCTTGAAGCGCTTGTCCAGCAATCGCTGGAGGCCATTTTCCCTTAAAACTCAAACCAGTGCTGGCCAGAGCGCTCCAGCGGCGGCGCAGGCCAGCACCACCGCCCAGGGCGGCACGCGCCAGAACACCAAGGCCACAAAGGCCAGCAGTGCCAGCCCGAAATCTGCCGCATCCAGGATAGCGCTGGTCCACACCGGGTGGTACAGCGCCGCCAGCAACAGGCCCACCACGGCGGCATTCACCCCTGCCAGCGCAGCCTGGGCATGGGTACTACGGCGCAAGGGCTCCCAGAACGGCAGTGCGCCGGCCACCAGCAGGAACGAGGGGATGAAAATGGCCACCAGGCACACCAGCGCCCCCAGCCAGCCGCCCGGCCACGGCGCCATGGTGGCCCCGAGAAAGGCCGCAAATGTGAACAACGGCCCTGGCACGGCCTGCGTGGCGCCGTAGCCCGCCAAAAAGGCATCGGGCGACACCCAGCCCGGCGGCACCACCACCGCCTGCAAGAGCGGCAGCATGACATGCCCGCCCCCGAACACCAGCGCGCCCACGCGGTAGAAGGCATCGAACAGGGCCAGCAACGTGCCCGGCCACCATTGCACGGCCAACGGCAGCAGCACCAGCAGCGCAGCAAACACCAACAGCAGCACGGCCCCAGTGCGGCGGCGTACCGGCACATGCAGGCCGTCGACGGCGAGGCTGGGCTGGGCAGCGGGCAGCACCGCCCCACCCCGCCCGAACAGCCACCAGCCCGCGCCACCGGCCGCCAGCATCACGCCCACCTGAGCCCACACGCCCGGCCACAGCAGCACCGCGCAGGCCGACAGCGCCATCAGCGTGACGCGCGAGCGGCCCACGCACAAGCTGCGCGCCATGCCCCACACCGCCTGCGCCACCACGGCCACAGCCACCACCTTCAGGCCATGCAGGGCACCTGCACCCAGCACGGTGCCCCCCGCAGCCAGCCCCAGGCCGAACAGGGCCAGCACCAATGCCGATGGCAGCGTGAAACCCAGCCAGGCCGCCAGCGCACCGGGCATGCCCGCACGCAACAGCCCCAGCGCCATACCCACCTGGCTGCTGGCCGGGCCGGGCAGAAACTGGCACAGCGCGACCAGATCGGCGTAGCTGCGCTCGGTCAGCCACTGGCGGCGCTGCACGAATTCATCGCGGAAATACCCCAGGTGCGCCAACGGGCCGCCAAACGAGGTCAGCCCCAGGCGCAGGAAGACCCAGAACACCAGCCACGGGCTGTGCTGTGAAGCATGCTCCTCGGCAGCGGGAGGATTCGGCACGGTTGCCACGGAGGTCCGCCTGGTGGGGTCTTCAGACACCGGTCGTGCCGGCGAATCACTCCCACTCAATGGTCGCTGGCGGCTTGGAGCTCACGTCGTAGGTCACGCGGTTGATGCCACGCACTTCGTTGATGATGCGGCCCGACACCTTCTTGAGCAGCGCGTAGGGCAGCTCGGCCCAGTCGGCGGTCATGAAGTCGCTGGTCTGCACGGCGCGCAGGGCCACTACGTAGTCGTAGGTGCGGCCGTCGCCCATCACACCCACGCTCTTGACGGGCAAGAACACTGTGAAGGCCTGGCTGGTCAGGTCATACCAGGTCTTGCCGGTGGCTGCGTCCACATGGTTGCGCAGCTCTTCGATGAAGATCGCGTCGGCGCGGCGCAGCAGGTCGGCGTATTCCTTCTTCACCTCGCCCAGGATGCGCACGCCCAGGCCGGGGCCGGGGAAAGGATGGCGGTAGACCATCTCGGGCGGTAGACCCAGGGCCACGCCGAGTTCGCGCACCTCGTCCTTGAACAGGTCGCGCAGCGGCTCCAAAAGCTTCAGGCCCAGTTGCTCGGGCAGGCCGCCGACGTTGTGGTGGCTCTTGATGGTGACGGCCTTCTTGCTCTTGGCGCCGCCGGATTCGATCACGTCGGGGTAGATGGTGCCCTGGGCCAGCCACTTGGCGCCCTTGGCGCCATCGCCCTTGAGCTTGGCGGCTTCCTGCTTGAACACATCGACGAACAGGCCGCCGATGATCTTGCGCTTTTGTTCAGGGTCGCTCACACCCGCCAGCTTGCCCAGGAACAGGTCGCTGGCGTCCACGCGGATGACCTTGGCGTGCAGCTTGCCGACGAACATGTCCATGACCATGTCGCCCTCGTTCAGGCGCAGCAGGCCGTGGTCCACAAACACGCAGGTGAGCTGGTCGCCGATGGCGCGGTGGATCAGCGCTGCGGCCACGGACGAATCCACGCCACCCGACAGGCCCAGAATCACTTCTTCATCGCCCACCTGCTGGCGGATCTGCTCCACCGCCTCGGCAATGTGGTCGCGCATCACCCAGTCGGGGTTGGTGCCGCAGATGCCGAGCACGAAGCGCTCGAGCAGTACCTTGCCTTGCACGGTGTGCGTGACTTCGGGGTGGAACTGCACGGCGTAGAAGCGGCGGTCTTCGTCGGCCATGCCGGCAATGGGGCAGCTGTCCGTGCTGGCCATGAGCTTGAAACCTGGCGGCAGCTCGGTCACCTTGTCCCCGTGGCTCATCCAGACGTTGAGCATGCCGTGGCCTTCGGGGGTGGTGAAGTCGGCAATGTCCTTGAGCAGCGCGGTGTGGCCGCGGGCGCGCACGGCGGCAAAGCCGAACTCGCGCTTGTGGCCCGTTTCCACCTTGCCGCCCAGCTGCTGCGCCATGGTCTGCATGCCGTAGCAGATGCCCAGCACCGGCAGGCCCAGATCGAACACGGCCTGGGGAGCGCGGTCGGTCGTATCTTCTGTCACGCTGGCATGGCTGCCCGACAGGATGATGCCCATGAGGGAGCCGTCCTTGGCGTAGTCACGTACCCACTCGTCGGTCACGTCGCAGGGGTGCACCTCGCAGTACACGTTGGCTTCGCGCACACGGCGGGCGATGAGCTGGGTGACTTGCGAACCAAAGTCGAGAATGAGGATTTTCTGGTGTTGCATGGCGGGCGACAGTGAAAAAAGACAAAGGCCCGAACACCGTTGTCTGGGTTCGGGCCTGGGTGGCTGGGACTTCAGTCAGCGCGGTAGTTCGGTGCTTCTTTGGTGATCTGCACGTCGTGCACGTGGCTCTCGCGAATACCGGCGGTGGTGATCTCGACGAACTCGGCCTTGTTGTTCATGTCGTCGATGGTGGCACAGCCGCAGTACCCCATGGAGGCGCGGACGCCGCCCGCCATCTGGTAGACGATGGAAACCATCGAGCCCTTGTAGGGCACGCGGCCTTCAATGCCCTCGGGCACCAGTTTGTCGGCATTGGGGTTGCCGGTGCTCGATTCCTGGAAGTAGCGGTCGGCACTGCCCTGCTGCATGGCGCCAATGCTGCCCATGCCACGGTAGCTCTTGTAGCTGCGCCCCTGGAACAGGATCACTTCACCGGGCGCTTCTTCGGTGCCGGCAAACATGCCGCCCATCATGATGGTGCTGGCGCCTGCGGCCAGGGCCTTGGCGATGTCGCCGCTGTAGCGCACGCCGCCGTCAGCAATCAGCGGCACGCCCGTGCCTTTGAGTGCGGTGGCCACGTTGTCGATGGCCATGATCTGCGGCACGCCCACACCCGCCACGATGCGCGTGGTGCAGATGGAACCCGGTCCAATGCCCACCTTGACGGCGTCGGCACCAGCCTCGACCAGCGCCAGTGCGGCTGCGCCAGTGGCAATATTGCCGCCAATCACATCCACCTGCGGGTAGTTCTGCTTGACCCAGCGCACGCGCTCGATCACGCCTTTGCTGTGGCCATGGGCCGTATCCACCACGATGGCATCGACACCGGCTTTCACCAGGGCTTCGACACGCTCTTCGGTTCCTTCGCCCACCCCCACCGCAGCGCCCACACGCAGACGGCCTGCAGCATCGCGTGCGGCATTGGGGAAGCTGGTCTGCTTGGTGATGTCCTTCACCGTGATCAGGCCCTTGAGCTCGAAAGCGTCATTGATGACCAGAATGCGTTCCAGCTTGTGCTTGTTGAGCAGCGCCTTGGCCTGGGCAGGTGTGGTGCCTTCCTTCTCGTTCACGGTGATGAGCTTTTCACGCGGCGTCATGATCTGGTGGACCTTGACGTCGTAACGTGTTTCAAAGCGCAAATCGCGGCCCGTGACGATGCCGACCACCTTGCCACCATCGCACACCGGGAAGCCCGAAATGCCCAGTTGCTCGGACAGTTGCAGCACCTGCAGCACGGTGTGCTCGGGGGTAATGACCACCGGATCGCGCAGCACGCCCGACTCATACCGCTTGACCTTGGCCACATGGGCGGCCTGCTCTTGCGGCGTGAGGTTCTTGTGCACGATACCGATGCCACCCTCCTGGGCAATGGCAATGGCCAGGCGTGCCTCCGTCACGGTGTCCATAGCGGCGGACACGAGCGGCAGGTTCAACTGAATATTGCGGGAAAGTTTCGTCGCGAGGGACGTGTCCTTGGGCAGGACCTGGGAGTACGCTGGCACCAGCAACACATCGTCGAAGGTGAGCGCTTTTCCAAGTAGGCGCATGAGAAAGCTCCAAAAAAACGATTGTACCCGCGACGGGCATTGACCCGGATTCCACGCACAGGGCTAAACTTGAGCCATGAAAATGCACAAACTCATCCTGCTGGCTTTGGCTTGTTCCTGGTCCGTGGGCGCCCTGGCCCAGTGGCAGTGGATTGACAAGGATGGTCGCAAAGTCTTCAGTGACCGTCCACCGCCCCAGGATGTTCCCGACAGCAAAATTCTGAAGCAACCCCGATTCACACCTTCAGCACCCGTGCCTCCTGCGGCTGCAGCCAGCACCAATGCGGCACCGGCTGCGGCCCCTGCCACCAGCGCGGCCGGATCTGGCAAGGACAAGGAACTGGAAAAGAAGAAAGCCCAGGCCGAAGCGGACGAAGCGGCCAAGAAAAAGGCGGAAGAAGCCAAGCAGGCGGCCGCACGCGCCGACAACTGCAACCGCGCCAAGGAGGCCAAGGCCTTGTTCGAGTCAGGCAAGCCCGTGCGCAAACCCGATGCCCAAGGAGAGCTGGTCTTTCTCGATGAAGCGGGCCGCGCAGCCGAGATGCGGCGCATTCAGTCAATCATCGACGCCGACTGCAAGCGTTGACGCTGTCCGCGCACCGGGCGCCTCAATAGCCCGCCTTGCCACCAGGACGCCTGCTTGCAAAAAGCCCCGTCGTGCGTGCACCCTGGCGGGCAAAGCGCTCACGGCGGGCCACCTTGGGATCCACGGTCAATGGGCGGTACACCTCTACCCGGTCGTGCGGGCGCAACACCTGCCCGTGCTCCACCGTTCGCCCCCACACTCCACAGACCGCCTGCGCCCCCTGCGGCATGCAGCCCTCTTCGGCGATTGCACGCAAGGCATCGGCCACCGTGGCGCCTTCTGGCAACTGCAGCACCCATTCACGCAGCGTGCCAGGCGCCGTCGATACCACCACGGTAATGCACAAGCCCTGTTCAGCCATACACCTTCTCTGCACGCTTGACGAACGCATCCACCATGCTCGCAGCGATGCGGTCAAACACCGGCCCCACCAGCCTGGCCAGTGGAACACTGTCAAAGCCGTAGTTCAATTGCAGTTCCACGCGGGACGCGCGCTGGCTGCCATCGCCAACGGGGTGAAAATGCCAGTCGCCATCGAGCCGTGAAAAAGGCCCCTTCACCAGTTGCATCTGCACACGGCGCCCAGGCTCATGCAGGTTGCGCGTTACAAACGTCTGGCGGATGCCGCTGAGCGAAATACCAATCTCCGCCAGCATGCCCTCGTTGTCCTGCTCCAGCACATGGGCGCGGTCGCACCAGGGCAAAAACTGCGGGTACTGCGTCACCCCCGTGACCAGATCAAACATTTCTTCGGGGCTGTACCAGATCAGTACGGACTTGTTGACGGTTTTCATGAAAAGAGGCTGTGCGCTGGCAATGGGCATGGAGAACTGCCCGGATGGCTGGACGAAACTAGAATCACTGTTGCGCGATGGCTGCAATTGTAGGGAGGGCTTCAATCTCCCGGCTGCCATCGCATCTATTCCAGATGGCCAAGAAACCCGATACCTCCTCTCGCATCGCCGACAACAAAAAAGCGGCCTACAACTATTTCTTCGAGGAACGCCACGAGGCGGGCGTGGTGCTGCAAGGCTGGGAAGTCAAGGCGCTGCGCGAAGGCAAGGTGCAACTGACCGATGGCTACGTGGTGATCCGCGAGGGTGAGCTGTACCTGATCGGCTGCCAGATCAACCCGCTCAAGACCGCCTCGACCCACGTCAGTCCCGAAGCCGCCCGCACCAAGAAGCTGCTGCTGAAAAAAGACGAGATCAAACGCCTGATTGGCAAGGTCGAGCAAAAGGGCTACACCCTGGTGCCGTTGAATCTGCACTGGAAGAACGGTTTTGTGAAATGTGAGATCGCTCTGGCCAAGGGCAAGGCCGAACACGACAAGCGCGACACCATCAAGGACCGCGAGGGCAAGCGCGAGGTCGAACGTGCCATGAAGAGCCGCCACCGCTGATTCCGATGGTATTTTTTGGCGGATGATGGAATAAACCACCCCCGCCCGGTGTTTGTCCCGATGCATGACCGCCATCCCGCGCGGCCGGCACCCACCCGGAGACACACAATGAAAAAACTCGGTTTGATGATGGCCGCCCTGGTACTGGCGGGTTGCCAGTCCATGCCCCAGGCACAGGTCAAGGTGCAGGACGGCATTCTGGTCGGCCCCAATGGCATGACGCTCTACACCTTCGATCGTGATACAGCGGGCAGTGGCAAGTCGGTGTGCAATGGCCCCTGCGCCACCAACTGGCCCCCTTTGAAGGCCGAAGGCCCCGCGCCGGGCGGTGACTACAGCACCGTGCAGCGCGACGATGGCGGCATGCAACTGGCTTACAAGGGCAAGCCGCTGTACTACTGGATCAAGGACACCAAGCCTGGCGACAAGTCCGGCGATGGCGTGAACCAGGTCTGGCGCGCCGCCAGGCCCTGAAGGTAACGGCAGGCGCCCATGGACCTTCACCGGATCGTCGATCATGTGCCCGCCTTGCGGCGTTATGCACGCGTGCTCACAGGCAACGCCTGGGCCGCCGACGATCTGGTGCAGGACACACTGGAGCGTGCCTGCCGCAAATGGCTGCTCTGGCGCTCGGGCAGCAATCTGCGGGCCTGGCTGTTCACGCTGATGCACCACCTGTATCTGAATCAGCGGCGCAGCGCCCTCCCCCTGCAGGCGGTGGACATCGAGACCCTGCACGACGGACTGCAAGCGCCGCCCGACGGCAAAGACGACACCTTGGACCTTGAACGCTGCCTGCAACGCCTGCCCGCTGAACAGCGTGCCGTGCTGCTGCTCGTGACGCTGGAAGACATGGCCTATGCCGATGCCGCCCGCGTGCTGCAAATTCCGGTGGGTACGGTGATGTCGCGCCTCTCGCGTGCCCGCACCCGCCTGCGCGAACTAATGGAACCCGGTCAGGCACCGGCCCAGCCCCCTGCCCTGCGCCGGCTCAAATGACCCGATGACCCGCCATGCACGACAGCACCCCGCACTCCATTGACGAGAACGACCTGCACGCCCTGGTGGACGGCCAACTGCCCCCGCACCAGGCGCAGGCCGTGCGCGAGCGCCTCGGGCCAGCAGACGCTGCACGCGTGGCGCACTGGGCGGCGCAACGTGAAACGCTGCGCGGTTTGCATGCAGCCATGGCCGAGAAACCCCTGCCCGAACCGCTGCGCATGGCGGCTGGCAGGCTGCAGGCCCTGCACGACCGGCAGACCCGCCTTTGGCACCTGGGAGGCATGGCCGCCTCGGTGCTGCTGGCTTTCGGACTGGGATGGACTCTTCACGGCCAATGGCATGCACGGCTCCCTGCTACACCGGCTTCCGTGTCCAGCGTGCAGCACTTCGCACAGCAAGCGGCCGTGGCCCATGCGGTCTATCAACCCGAACAGCGTCACCCGGTCGAGGTGGGTGCCGCACAGCAGGAGCACCTTGTGCAGTGGCTTTCCAAGCGGCTGGGGCGTCCTCTCACGCTGCCGGTACTGACACAGCAGGGTTTCGAGTTGGTGGGCGGACGCCTGCTGCCTGGCGAGAGCGGCGCGCGGGCGCAGTTCATGTACCAAAACCAGGCAGGTCAACGCATCACCCTCTACCTGGGTGCACTGAACGGCGCGGGCGCAGCGGGCGAAACAGCCTTCCGCCTGCATGCCAACGGCCCGGTGCCCGCCTTCTACTGGATGGACCAGGGTTTCGGCTACGCCCTCAGCGGGCCGCTGGAGCGTGATGCGCTGCTGACGCTGGCCACGGCCGTGCACCAGCAGCTCTGAACTTCAGCGCAAGGCAGCCAGCGGGTGCGCGTGCGCCGGCCAGGGGCTCACAAAGAACGAGGCCACCAAGTCGGGCGTCACATCCTCGATGCGTGCGGGGTTCCAGCGCGGGCTGTGGTCCTTGTCCACGGCCAGGGCACGGATGCCCTCCACCGTCTCGCTCTGGCCAGGGCGCAGAAAGAAGCAGTGGCGCACCATGTCGCGCTCCATGCGCAGATCCTGCGCCAGGTCCATGCCGCGCGCGCGGCGAATCTGCTCCAGCACCACGCCCAGCATCAATGGCGAACGCTTGCGCAGCGTGGCCGCCGTGCTGCGGGCCCACTCGCTGTCAGCGGTTTCAAGGGCCGCCGTGATGGCGCCCACGCTGTTCAGCGAGAAATATTGGTCAATTTGGCCTCTAGAGTCCGTCAACACTGCGCTAGCAGCTACCATTTTTGATGCAACAAAAGCCTTTACGGCTGCACCATCGGCAAAATTTTGCGTGCCCAGGGCATCCCAGACCGGGACCTGCTGATCCAGCGGCAGGCAGCCGTCGGCCAGGCCGAAGGCAATGGCGTCACCGGCGCCAATGGTGTCGCCAGTCAATGCCAGCCATTCGCCGACATGGCCGGGGCAGCGGGAGAGGAAGTAGCCACCGCCCACATCGGGAAACAGGCCAATGGCCGTTTCGGGCATGGCCATCTTGGTGCGCTCGGTCACCACGCGCAGCGCCGCGCCCTGGCTGATGCCCATCCCGCCGCCCATGACGATGCCGTCCATGAAGGCGATGTAGGGCTTGGTGTAGTTGTGGATCAGGTGGTTGAGGGCGTATTCCTCGGTGAAGAAATCCTCAATCTCCGGGTTGCCCGTGCTGCCCGCCTGGTGCAGAAAGCGGATGTCTCCGCCCGCGCAGAAGGCACCAAACGGGCCTTCCTTGTTGCTGCCACGGATGGCTACGGCCAGCACGCGGTCATCGTTCTGCCAGGCCAGCAGCACCGTCATCAGGTCGCGTACCATGCCCAGGGACAGGGCATTCAGCGCCCTGGGGCGGTTGAGTGTGATGCAGCCCACCTGGCCACGCACCTGTGCCAACACCTCACCGGTCATCTCCGTCATTTCTGTTCCTTCCAACCCAGTAGTTCATTGAAAACCAGCGCGCCGATGACCAGCGCACCACCTGTCAGCACCGCCGGTGCCGGGCGCTCCCCCGCGCCCACCCACGCCAGCAGAATGCCAAAAATCACTTCCAGAAGACCCAGCAGCGCCATCTCGGGCGCCTTGAGCACGCGGCCGCAACGCACTGCCAGCACGCACGGAATGGCCAGCTGCACCAGCCCGAGCAGGGCCAGCAAGGTCAAATCGTGCGCATTGGCCTGGAACGGCCAAGCCAGCGGCAGCGTGGCCAGCGATGAGAGCACCGCACCAATCAGCACGGCGGGCATCAGATCGACCGCGTGGCCATGGCGCTGCGAATGTTGCACCACCGTCCAGTTGACGGCTGCAGCCACCGGCACGCACAGCGCCACCAGGGTACCCACCAGCGGCAGTCCCGCCATCTGCGAGCCGTACATCCAGGCAATGCCCAGGCCCGCCAGAGCGATGGCGCCCCAGGTGCGCGGCGCGATGCGGTGGCCGATGAAGATCCAGGCAAACAGCGCCGTCAGCAAAGGGCCCACGGCCATGGTTACCAGCACATTGGCCACCGGCATGAGCATGATGGCCACCATGAAGGCGGTGAACATCACGCTCCAGCACAGGCCGGAAATCCACAGCGCACGGCCACCGCTGCGCAGTGTGCCCAGCACGGCACGGCCCTGAAAAGCTGGCAGGATCACCAGCAGCGCCAGCAGCGTGAAAAAACTGCGCCAGAAGGTCACCTCGAAGCTGCGCGCATGCTCCAGGTGGCGCGTGACCACTCCGGCAATCGACCACATCAGCGTGACGGCCACCATGAGCCAGACCGCCCGGCCATGCGAAAGACCAGGGCCGTTCACCAGCAGCGCAGGCTGGGCTGAAACTGTTTTCATTGCGTGGCGTTGAAGACGCGCGCGGCCCAAGCCAGCGGCCACCGCGCAAGGGCCGCCCCGCCGCGTTGGCAGCACCGCCCTTCGCACCTCCCGCGCCATACGCACCGGGCGCGATCAACGCGGGAAGGCGTGAAGCGCCTCAGGGGGGTGTCCCGATCAGTCACGGCTGGCGCGCTTGCGCTCGTGCTCCTTGAGAAAGCGCTTGCGCAGGCGGATGGACTTGGGCGTGATCTCGACCAGCTCGTCGTCTTCGATGAATTCCACGCCATATTCCAGTGTGCAATCGATCGGGGGCGTGATCTTGATCGCGTCTTCCTTGCCTGAGACGCGGAAGTTGGTCAGCTGCTTGGTGCGTGTGGCGTTCACCACCAGGTCGTTGTCACGGCTGTGGATGCCGACGATCATGCCTTCGTACACCGGATCGTTGGCACGCACGAACATGCGGCCCCGATCGTCCAGCTTGCCCAGGGCGTAGGTGAAAATTTCACCGTCGTCCATGGAAATCAGCACGCCATTCTTGCGACCGGCGATGTCACCCTTGTGGGGTTCGTAGCTGTCGAAAATGTTGGCGATCAGGCCCGAACCCCGCGTCAGGTTCAGGAACTCGTTGGTGAAACCGATCAGGCCACGCGCCGGAATGCGGTATTCCAGGCGCACACGGCCCCGGCCGTCCGGCTCCATGTTCACCAGTTCTCCCTTGCGCTCGCCCAGCGCCTGCATCACGCCGCCCTGGTGCTGCTCTTCGATGTCGGCGGTCACCAGTTCGATGGGCTCGTACTTGACACCGTCGATGTCCTTGAACACCACGCGCGGCTTGGAAACGGCCAGCTCGTAGCCTTCACGGCGCATGTTTTCCAGCAGGATGGTC
>Ga0155493_1313_pt1 | contig 16524 bp, 15 predicted proteins | sample RifCSPhighO2_12_FD_107151 | JGI IMG/M metagenome (GOLD analysis project Ga0155493, IMG submission 107151) | Burkholderiales bacterium RIFCSPHIGHO2_12_FULL_65_48
CCCGCCTGCAGGTGGAGCACCCGGTGACGGAATGCATCACCGGGCTGGACCTGGTGGAGCTGATGATCCGCGTGGCCGCCGGCGAGTCGTTGCCGCTCACGCAGTCCGAAGTCAAGCGCGACGGCTGGGCCATCGAGTGCCGCATCAACGCCGAAGACCCGTTCCGCAACTTCCTGCCCTCCACCGGCCGCCTGGTGCGCTTCCAGCCGCCGGAAGAGAGCATGTTCCAGTCCGACATCACCAAAAAATACGGGGTGCGCGTGGACACGGGGGTGTACGAGGGCGGCGAGATCCCGATGTACTACGACTCGATGATCGCCAAGCTCATCGTGCACGGCCAGGATCGCAACGACGCCATTGCCAAGATGCGCGCCGCGCTCAACGGCTTCGTCATTCGCGGCATCAGCAGCAACATCCCGTTCCAGGCGGCGCTGCTGGCGCACCCGAAGTTTGTCACCGGCCAGTTCAACACCGGCTTCATTGCCGAGCACTATGCCAAGGGCTTCTCGGCCGAGGATGTGCCGCACGACGACCCCGACTTTCTCGTTGCGCTGGCCGCCTTCATGCACCGCCGCTACCGCGCGCGCGCCTCGGGCATCAGCGGCCAGCTGGCCGGGCACGAGGTGAAGGTGGGCGAGCAGTTCGTCGTGGTCACCCTGGGCCACGAAGGCAACAACCAGCAGGCGCAGGTGACGGTGTCCGACTTTGAAGGAAAATCAGGCTCCAGCGCAGTACTGGTGGGCGGCAAAAGCTATCAAATCAGTAGCAATGCCACCCTGGGACAGATCCGTGTGCAGGGCAGCTGCAACGGCCAGGGCTTTACCGCCCAGGTGGAGCGTGGCACCGGCAAGAACCCGCTGGCGCTGCGCATTGCCCACAACGGCACGCAGATCGACGCCATGGTGTTCTCGCCCTTGGGCGCCCAGCTGCACCAGCTCATGCCCTACAAGGCGCCGCCCGACCTGTCCAAATACCTGCTCTCGCCCATGCCGGGCCTGCTGGTCGATGTGGCTGTGCAGCCGGGCCAGACGGTGCAGGCCGGCGAAAAGCTGGCCGTGATCGAGGCCATGAAGATGGAGAACATCCTCTTTGCCGCGCAGGACGGCGTGGTAGGGAAGATCGTCGCGGGCAAGGGCGAGTCGCTGACGGTGGACCAGGTGATTCTGGAATTCCAGTGAAACCCACCCGGATTCGAGAAAGGGGCCTAGCGCCCCTTTTTTGAGTCATTTTGGCCTCTAGCGCTTATTTGGTAAGCGCAGGCAGCTATCAAAATTGAAGATTTCAAGGCTTCATTACCGGAGAACTTTCATGACCCACAACGCCGCAGAACGCCCCTTCAAGGTGCTGGGAATCCAGCAAGTCGCCATTGGCGGCACCGACAAGGGCCGCATGAAAAAGCTCTGGGTGGACATGCTTGGACTGGAGCAGACCGGCACGTTCCAGAGCGAGCGCGAAAACGTCGATGAGGACATCCTGGCCATGGGGCAGGGCGCCTTCAAGGTCGAAGTGGACATCATGCAGCCGCTCGACATCGACAAAAAACCCGCCGTGCACACCACGCCGCTCAACCACATCGGCCTGTGGATCGACGACCTGGCCGCCGCCGCCGAGTGGCTCACCGTCCAGGGCGTGCGCTTTGCGCCGGGCGGTATCCGCAAGGGGGCTGCGGGCTACGACATCTGCTTTCTGCACCCCAAGAGCAACGACGAGTTCCCGATCGCGGGCGAGGGCGTGCTGATTGAACTGGTGCAGGCGCCGCCCGAGGTGATTGCGGCGCTCAAATAAAACACCCCCCTGAGGCCCTGCGGGCCTTCCCCCCGCTCTCGCAGCACTACGCGCTGCGGGCAGGGGGACGCTCCCGGCGCGGCGGGGCGGCCCTTGCGCGGGAGCCCTGGCCTGGGCAGCGCCAGTTTCGTGCGACGTGGGTGGCGCGCACCGCTATGGATCACTGCGTTGACGTGCAGGGTTTTGAATTACACCGACACCAAGATGTCGCTCTGTGATTCGGCCAGCACGTGCTTGGTCACGCTGCCCAGCAGCAGGTTTTCGAGTGCGCTCTCGCCGTGCTTGCCCATCACGATCAGGTCGCAGTCCTGCTCCTGCTCCTGTTCGATGATGCGCACGGCCGCATCGCCGTGCTGCACGATGGTGTGGCAGGCCTCGGGCGCCAGGGCGGCCGCCTGGCGCAGGGTTTCCAGTTTTTCCGTGGCTTCCTGCCGCGCCACGATGCGGTAGTGATGGATGGTGTCTTCGTCCACACTGGCATAGCGCAGGTGACCTTCAAACGGCACCTCGAACGCATGCAGCAGCACCAGTTCAGCCCCCGGCGCGATGCGCCGCGCCTGCGCCACGGCGCGCAGCGACGACGCTGAAAAATCCACCGGCACCAGCACACGGCGGTACGGCTCGTGCGGCGCCTGCTTGACCACCAGCACCGGGCACGGCGTGGTGCTGAGCACACGCAGGGCCGTGGTGCCCATCAGCAAATGGCGCACCACGCTCTCGCCCCGGGCGCCGCACACCAGCAGGTCGGCCTGCAGATGGTGTGCCTGCTGGGCAAGCTCGCTGGTCAGCATGCCCGTGGCCAGGTGCAGGCCGGGCGTCACGCCATAGCGTTTGTGCAGCATGTCTGCCAGTTCCTGCAGCTTGTGCTGCGCGGCCTCCAGCACGCGCTGGCGCAGCGCTTCGGGCGTGCTTGCCATGAACTGGCGCAGCCGCTCCAGCGGGGCCAGGTTGGCCACATGCAGCAGGTCGAGTGACGCGGATGTCTCCTTGCACAGCAGGGCGGCCCGCTCGGCGGCGCGGCGGGCAGGGGCCGAGAGGTCGGTGGCGGCCAGAATGTGCTGAAGGGGGGGCATGGCAATCCTCCTGGGGTGTTCACGGGGTGATCCGCAGCCCGGTGCAAGGGTAATGGGGGAGCATCCGGCGAAGCTCGTTAAACTTTTCTCAGGACATTCTCGCCCATCCCGGGAGGCCGTCAGCCCCGGGCAAGGCCCGGCCGCATCCCCGCACACAAGGCACCGCATCCATGCATTCGTCCCGACCCACTGACAGCCATGCCGCTTCGCCGTCCCTGCCCTGGCACACCATGACCCCGGCAGAGACAGAGCAGGCGTTGCAGACAGGAGCCCGGGGGTTGCAAGAGGCGCAGGCACGGGAGCGGCTGGCCACCTGCGGGCCCAACCGCCTGGCCCCGCCCCGGCGGCGCGGGCCGCTGCTGCGGTTCTTCATGCAGTTCCACAACATCCTGCTGTATGTGATGCTGGGCGCAACCGTCATCACAGCCTTTCTGGGGCACTGGGTGGACACCGGCGTGCTGCTCATGGCCGTGGTCATCAACGCCATCATCGGCTTCATCCAGGAGGGCAAGGCCGAATCCGCCCTGGACGCCATCCGCGCCATGCTCTCGCCGCACGCCATGGTGTTGCGCGATGGCCAGCGCCGCGAAATCGACGCTGCCGACCTGGTGCCCGGCGACCGGGTGCTGCTGGCCTCGGGCGACCGGGTGCCCGCCGACCTGCGCCTGGTCGCCGTCAAGGATTTGCGCGTGGACGAGGCGGCGCTCACCGGCGAGTCACTGGCCTCTGAAAAATCCACCGACACCGTCTCCGCCGATGCGCCGCTGGGCGACCGGGAGTGCATGGCCTATTCGGGCACCCTGGTGGTGTACGGCCAGGCCACCGGCATCGTGGTGGCCACGGGCACCACCACCGAGCTGGGGAAAATCAACCAGATGCTCTCGGGCATCCAGAGCCTGACCACGCCGCTCCTGCGCCAGGTGGACCGCTTTGGCCGGGTGCTGGCCCTGGTGATTCTGGGCATTTCCGCGCTCACCTTTGTGCTGGGCACCTGGATGCGCGGCCATCCTCCGTCTGAAATGTTCATGATGGTCGTGGCCCTGGCGGCCTCGGCCATTCCCGAGGGCCTGCCCGCCATCATGACCGTGACGCTGGCGCTGGGCGTGCAGCGCATGGCCCGGCGCCACGCCATCATCCGCCGCCTGCCTGCCGTCGAGGCGCTGGGTTCGGTCACTGTCATCTGCTCCGACAAGACCGGCACGCTGACGCGCAACGAAATGACCGTGCAGCGGGTGGTGTGTGCCGGCCATGTGTTTGACGTGGGTGGCGTGGGCTACGCCCCGGTGGGCGACTGCAGCATCGATGGTCGCATCATCGACATGGCGCACTACCCGGCGCTGGCCATGGCCGTGCGCGCCGGTGTGCTGTGCAACGATGCCCGACTGAACGAGGAAGAGGGCCTGTGGCATGTGGTGGGTGACCCCACCGAGGGCGCGCTGCTGGTGCTGGGCGGCAAGACGGGGTTCACCCAGGCTCTGGGCGAGCAGGCCTGGCCCCGGCTCGATTCCATCCCGTTCGAGTCGGAGCACCGTTTCATGGCCACCTGGCACCGCGACAGCGACAGCGACAGCGACAGCGACAGCGACGGCGATGCGTGGATTTTTGCCAAGGGCGCGCCCGAGCGCATTCTGGACATGTGCAGCGCCCAGCTGGCGCACCACGGCGAACACCCGCTCGACGTGGACTATTGGCGCCGCATGGCCACCGATACCGCCGCGCAGGGGCTGCGCCTGCTGGCGCTGGCGTGCAAGCGCGCCGCTCCGGCCAGCGGCAGCCTCGCGTTTTCCGACATGGAAACGGGCTTCACCCTGCTGGCCCTGGTGGGCATCATCGATCCGCCGCGCGAGGAGGCCATGCGTGCCGTGGGCGAATGCCACCATGCGGGCATCCGCGTCAAGATGATCACCGGCGACCATGTCGAAACGGCCCGCGCCATTGGCGCCCAGCTGGCCATTGGCGTGGGCAAACCCGCCATTACCGGGGCCGAGGTGGCCATGATGGACGACGCCGCCCTGCGCCGTGTGGCCATGGAGGTGGACGTGTTCGCCCGTGCCAGCCCCGAGCACAAGCTACGCCTGGTCAAGGCTCTGCAGGACGACGGCCAGGTGGTGGCCATGACGGGTGACGGCGTGAACGACGCACCCGCCCTCAAGCGCGCCGATGTGGGCGTGGCCATGGGTATGAAGGGCACCGAGGCCGCCAAGGAGGCGTCTGACATGGTGCTGGCCGATGACAACTTTGCCACCATTGCCAGCGCGGTGCGCGAAGGCCGCGCCGTGTACGACAACATCAAGAAATTCGTGCTCTTCATGCTGCCCACCAATGGGGGCGAGGCGATGGTGGTTATCGCCGCCATCCTGTTCGAACTGGCTTTGCCGCTGACCGCAGCGCAGGTGCTCTGGATCAACATGGTCACCTCCAGCACGCTGGGCCTGGCGCTGGCGTTCGAGCCGGCCGAGCGCGGCATCATGTCGCGCCCGCCCCGCCCGCCGGGCGAGGCGCTGCTCTCGGGCTTTTTTGTCTGGCGGGTGCTGATGGTGTCGTTCTTGATGATGACCGGCGCCCTGGGCCTGTTCCTGTGGGAGCTGCAGGCGGGCACGAGCCTTGAAACGGCGCGCACCATGGCCGTCAACGCCGTGGTGGTGGCGGAAATGTTTTACCTGCTCAACAGCCGCTTCATTCTGGCGCCGGTGCTCAGCCGCCAGGGGCTCACGGGTAACCGCGTCATCCTGCTGGCCTTGCTGGCCTGTATTCCGCTGCAGATTGCCTTCACCCATGCGCCCATCCTGCAGGCAATCTTCGACTCCACCGCACTGACCCTGCTCGAATGGGCCAAGGTGGTGGGTGCCGGGCTGCTGGTGTTCTGCGTGGCTGAACTGGAGAAAACCATCATCCGGCGCAGCCCCCTGGCCGCGCGTCTGGTGCACGCCTGATGCGCGCCCATTCCCACAAGGAGTCCCCATGACCCGCCAAGCCCGCCCCACCGCAGTGCCCGAATGCATCGTGCTGGCCACAGACCTCAGCGCGCGCTGCGACCGCGCCCTGGACCGCAGCGCGCAGCTGGCGCTGCAATGGCACGCCAAACTGGTCGCCCTGAACGTGCTCGACCCGGTAGCCTTGCCCGACCAGGCCCTGGCCTGGGCCGGTGGCGCCAGCGATGATGAACTGATGCAGATGGCCTGCCAGGAGCTGGCCCGCGATCTGGCCGGGCTGAAGGTGCAGGCGCAGCCCCGCATCGTGCGCAGCAACGATCCGGCCGACGCCATTGCACAGGCGGCTGTGGCCACCCGTGCCGGGCTGGTGGTGACGGGCGTGGCGCGCAATGAGCCCCTGGGCCGGTTCATGCTGGGCTCCACGGTCGAACGCCTGGCACGGGTGCTGCAGCCGCCCTTGCTGGTGGTGCGCGACCGGGCGCATGCCCCGTACCGGCGGGTGCTGGTAGCCACCGATTTCTCGGCGGCTGCACGCCAGGCGCTGCAGACGGCGGCGCGGTTGTTTCCGGCGGCCGATCTGCGGGTGTACCACGCGCATGCGGCCCCGTTGTCTGGCCTGGGCGATGCAGATTCACAGACGGAACCACTCCAGGCGGTGCGTCAGGCGTGCGCCGCCTTTGTGGCCGACGGCCAGCTTGCGCCCTCTGTGGCTTTTCAGACGGTGGTGGAACGGGGCGCGGTGGCGTCTACCCTGCCGCGCTACGTGCGTGCGCAGCAGATCGACCTGGTCGTGGTCGGCGCCAAGGGCGGAAGCGCCTTGCGCGACCTGTTGCTGGGCAATACCGCCGCCGAATTGCTGCAATGGCTGCCGTGCGACACCCTTCTGGTGCGTGAAATGCCGCCGGATACGCCCGTTTGACCGATCGTTGGTGAACGATGCGCCAACCATGGTGCAAATGCGTCGATCGGGCGGCTATCGGTCGTTAACTTTAGCCCAGGTTGCGCGGCGTTAGTGCGTTTCCATATTGGCCGAATTTGTGACTACCGAGGCGCCCACAAGCGCTGTTTTATGGGACAAAATCCGCCCGACGTGCTCCACGCTGCCTCTGCGGTGTGGCGCAATTTGTTACCACCTACCGCTTTCGGGTTGACTGCGGCAGGCCCGAACCGGAGGATTTTCCATGTCCACATCCCAGGCCACTCACGCCGTGCAGATGCACACCCGGCCCACCTTTGCTGCGCCCCAGGGGCCCTGGACGGTGCAGGCCGTTCAGGAGCTGCTCGACAGGCCTTTGCTCGACCTGGTTTTCGAGGCCCAGACCGTGCATCGCCAGCACTGGCCCGCGGGAGATATCGAACTGGCCACGCTGCTGTCGGTCAAGACGGGCGGCTGCCCCGAGAACTGCGGCTATTGCCCGCAGGCGGCCGAGTTCGACACGGGTGTGAAAGCCCAGAAAATGCTGGAGGTGGGTGAGGTGCTGCACGCAGCCCAGGCCGCCCGCGACGCCGGGGCCACGCGCTTTTGCATGGGAGCCGCCTGGCGCGCGCCGAAAGACCGCGACATCGAGAAAATGGCCGAGCTGATCGGCGCCGTGAAGGGTCTGGGCCTGCAGACCTGCGCCACGCTGGGCATGCTCGAAGCCCACCAGGCACAGGCGCTCAAGGAGGCGGGGCTGGACTACTACAACCACAACCTGGACACTGCCCCCGAGTACTACCAGGACGTGGTGAGCACGCGCCAGTACCAGGACCGGCTGGACACCCTGCAGAACGTGCGCGCAGCCGGCATCAGCGTGTGCTGCGGCGGCATCGTGGGCATGGGCGAGGCGCCGGTGCACCGTGCGGGCCTCATCGTGCAACTGGCCAACCTCGACCCGTACCCCGATTCGGTGCCCATCAACAGCCTGGTGCGTGTGCCCGGCACGCCCCTGGCCGACAGCGCGCCGGTCGATCCGTTCGACTTCGTGCGCATGATTGCGGTGGCGCGCATCACCATGCCCAAGGCGCGGGTGCGCCTGTCGGCCGGGCGCCAGCAACTGGGCGAAGCCGTGCAGGCCATGTGTTTCATGGCCGGGGCCAATTCGATCTTCTATGGCGACAAGCTGCTGGTGACGGGCAACCCTGATGTGGAGGCCGATGTGCAGCTGCTGGCCCGGCTGGGGCTGCGCGGCCACCGCACGACCACTTCCACGGACGACACGTTGCCCGTGGCGTAGTACGTCAGGGTTTCATGTCCGGCACGTCGGCTTCGCGGGGCAGGTCTTTCGCCAGCCGTTCCCGCTGGGCGTGCAGGGTGTGTTCACCGTCCGCGAAACGCAGTGCGATTTGGCGGAACTCCTCGGACAGCTCCATGAAAGTGTCGACCAGGTCGGGGTCGAAATGGCTGCCCCGGCCATCCTGGATGATCTGTACGGCTTCCTCGTGGCTGAAGGCGCGCTTGTACACGCGCTCGGAAATCAGCGCGTCGTACACATCGGCCACGGCCATGAGCCGTGCCGACAGGGGGATGGTGTTGCCCATCAGCCCTTGCGGGTAACCCGAGCCGTCCCACTTCTCCTGGTGGCTGTGGGCGATCTCCTTGGCGTAGCGGAAGAACGGATTGCTGTGCGAGGTCTCGCTCTCGGCCGACAGGATGGCCTCCAGGCCCAGCGTGGTATGGGTCTTCATGACCTCGAACTCCTCGGGTGTGAGCTTGCCGGGCTTGAGCAGGATGCGGTCGGGGATGCCCACCTTGCCGATGTCGTGCAGCGGGGCGGACTTGAAGATCATGTCGATCGCGTCGTCCGTCAGCTCCTCCTTGAAGCGCGGATGGTCCTTGAGCTGCAGCGCCAGCGCCTTCACGTAGTACTGCGTGCGCTGGATGTGGTTGCCGGTTTCGTTGTCGCGAGTTTCTGCCAGAGAGGCCATGGCACGGATGGTCACGTCCTGCAGTTCGGCCACCTCGCGGGTGCGGCGCGCCACCTCCTGCTCCAGGTAGTGGTTGTGGTTGGCCAGGATGTCGCGCGCCCGCTTGACCTGCAGGTGGTTGCGCACCCGCGCCAGCGTGATGGCGGGGTTGATGGGCTTGGTGATGTAGTCCACGGCGCCCAGCTCCAGGCCCACGGTCTCGTCGTCCGAGGCGCTCATGGCCGTGAGGAAGATGACGGGGATGTCCTCGGTCTCGGGATTGAACTGCAGGCGGCGCAGCACCTCGTAGCCGTCGATGTCGGGCATCATGATGTCGAGCAGGATGAGGTCGGGCTTGCTTTCGCCGGCCGCGATCTCCAGGGCGCGCTCGCCGCTGTTGGCGAGCTTGACCTTGTAGTCGGAGCGCAGCAGGCTGCTCATGAGCGTCAGATTCTCGGGGGTGTCGTCCACCACCAGCACGGTGCATTTGCCTTGGGTGTCCAGTGGGCTGGTCATGGTGCGTTCCCTCCTTGTGTTGTGGTCTGCGGTGTGATCGGGGTGCCAGGGGGCGGAACTGCGGCGCGCAGTGCGGCCAGTGCCTGGGGAAAATCGAATTGATCCAGGGCACGCCGGATGTCGGAATGCACCGGGCCGAGCAGGGGCTGGAGCATGGGCGTGGCCTCTTGGAACAATTCAATGGCGTCCGAGTCGTCGTCGGCCAGCAGGGCGTCGAGCCGCGCAAGCAGTGTGCGCGTGGCGCCACCGGCCAGCGTGGCGTGTGCCGCCGGTGCTGCGGCCGTCTCAGCCGCAGGGCTGGGCAGTGCGGCGCGCAGCGCCTGCACCAGCTGCGTGCAACGGGCATCCATGGGGGAGAGCAGGGCGTCCAGCGCGTCCTGCGGCGCCTGCCGGGCAATGGCCAGTTCGGCCGCCCCGGCCTGTTCGGCCAGCGCAGCTGCACCGATGGTGGCTGCCGTGCCCTTCAAGGTGTGCAAGCTGCGCTGAGCGTCCTGCCACAGGCCGGCGGCCAGTTGCACACGCGCCCGCGCAATGGCATCCGCTTGCCCCGCGATGAAGCTGCGCAGCAGCGCCTCGTAGGTGCCGGGCTTGTTCAGCACGCGGCGCAACCCGGCGGTGGCATCCAGGCCATCGATCCGGCGCAGCGCTTCATCGACCAACGATGCGCCATCGGGCCGGGCCGTGGCCGGTGCGGGAGGCTCTGCGGCGGCGGCCTGGGGACGGGGTGCGATCCAGCGCAGCAACTGACCGAACAGCTCTTCAGGGTCGATGGGCTTGGCGATATGGCCGTTCATGCCCGCCTCCAGGCAGCGGTCCCGGTCGGTACTCATGGCGTTGGCCGTCATGGCCAGCACGGGCAGCTGTGCCCAGGCCGGGTTCTGGCGCAGCAGGCGCGTGGCAGTAAGCCCGTCCATCACAGGCATCTGCATGTCCATCAGCACCACGTCGTACCGGGTCCGGGCCAGCATGTCCAGGGCCACCTGGCCGTTACCAGCCACGTCCACTACCAGACCGGCCTCGCCCAGGAGTTCCGCGCCGACCTGCTGGTTCAGGTCGTTGTCGTCCACCAGCAGCACGCGCGCGCCGCGAACGGCCTGCAACGCCGCGAGCGTGGCGTTGCTGTGCTGCGGCGGAGCCAGGGTCTGGCTGCCCAGCGTGGTGTTGCCCAGCGCGCGCATGGCGGCGTCGAACAGCTGTGATGGGTTGACCGGCTTGGTCAGCATGTGAGCGATGCCGCTGCGCTCCAGCTCTTTCAGGGCGTCTTCGCGGCCATGGGCGGTGACGATGATGGAGACGGGTGGCTCGGGCAGCCGTGCCAGTTCGGCGTGGGTTTCAAACCCGTCCATACCGGGCATCTTCCAGTCGAGGAAGGCCAGCTCGAAGGGTGAGCCCGCCGTCTGGGTGCGACGGGCCAGTGCGATGGCTTCCTCGCCCGAGCAGGCCGTGGTCACGACGAAGCTCATGGGCGCCAGCATGTCGGCCATGATGTGGCGAGCCTGTTCGCTGTCGTCCACCACCAACACGCGGCGGCCGCGAAGATCGGGCGTGGGCAGCAGGGGCTCGTGGTGCGCCTGACCCTGACCCAAATGCGCCGTGAACCAGAAGGTGCTGCCCTGTCCCGGCACGCTGGTCACGCCGACCTCGCCCCCCATCAGCTCGGCCAGCCGCTTGGAGATGGCCAGCCCCAGCCCGGTGCCGCCGTATTTGCGCGTGGTGGAAGCGTCCGCCTGCTCGAATGAGCGGAACAGGCGGGACTGCTGTTCCTCGCTCAGCCCGATGCCGGTGTCCTGCACCTCAAAGCGCAGCAGCAGGTCCTGTTCGCTGGAGCCGCCTTCCTGTGCGACCTCCAGCACGCGCACCACGATTTCGCCCTCGTCGGTGAACTTGATGGCGTTGTTGGCGTAGTTCACAAGGATCTGGCCGAGCCGCAGGGGGTCGCCACGCAGACTGTCGGGCAGGGTGGGGGAGATGTCGAACATCAGCTCCAGCCCCTTGCTGGCACATTTTTCGGTCAGCAGGTTGGCCACGTTGTCGAGCACGCCGCGCAGGTCGAAATCCACCACCTCGACCTCCAGTTTGCCGGCCTCGATCTTGCTGAAGTCGAGGATGTCGTTGATCAACCCCAGCAGGTGCTGACCCGAGCGCTGGATTTTTTGCACATAGTCACGCTGCTTGGCCGAAAGCCCGGTGCCCAGCACGAGGTGGCCCAGACCGATGATGGCGTTCATGGGGGTGCGGATCTCGTGGCTCATATTGGCCAGGAAATCCGACTTCATCTGGGATGCGTCAACCGCTTTGGCCCGCGCGATCTCCAGTTCATCTTCATGCTGGCGCAGCGCCTCGTTGGCCTCGCGCAGCTGCGCCGTGCGCTCGGCGACGCGGGCCTCCAGGGCTTCCTCGTTGCGCTGCAGGGCCGTCACCAGTTCGGCCTGCGCCGCCAAGGCCTGCGACTTGGCCCGCTCCCGCGCCACGAACTGGCGAGCCATGGCAGCGGCCAGCAGAAAAGTCAGCAGCGCCTGGAAGCCGGTGAGTGCCGTTGTCAGCAGGGTCTGGCGCTGCACCTCGGCGTTGCGCTGGTCGCCCAGCAGGGCCGACAGGCGCGCGGCGTTGAGGGCGACCTCCTGCACGGTCTCGCGCAGGCTGCCCAGTTCTTCGCGCAGCAGTGCCATGTTTTTGCGGCTGGAGGCCGTGTCCACGCTCTGGCCGAAGTAGTTGTCGCCCGCGGCCACGAACTGCTGGAGGGCATTGAGCGCTTCAGGGTAGATCGGCTCGTGCTGCATGAGGCTGCGGGCAGTGCCGGCTTCCAGGGCACTGAAGCGGCTGAGGAACAGGTCGTAGCGCAGCGTCACGGTTTCGATCGGGATACTCTGCGGCTCGGTCACGAACTGGTGGAGCGCATGGTTCAGCCGCTCGTATTCCACATTGAGCTGCAGGAATGACCACAGCGCATTCACATCGCCCCGGCGCATGACCGCCTCCACGTTGCGGTACTGCTGGTATTGCACCACCGTGATGGCCACATACACCAGCACCAGCCCCATGGTGACGAGCTTCAGGAAGTGCTTGCTGCGCAGCATGCAGGAGCAGCCTCAGCGGATGCGCAGCGTGCTCAGCTGCCAGGCGGCGCGGTTGTAATACAGCTCCGAGCGCAACTCGGCCTTGGTGTCGAAGGGGTAGACGATGAACAGCGGTCCTTTTTCCCGCACCGGCATGGGCCGGTTGTTCATGAGCCGGGCCACGATGGCATCGTGGCGGTGGATGTCGTCGAAGGGAATCTCGGTTTTATAGTCGTTCAGCGCCACGGCCGTGATCTTGCTGCCCTTTCCTCCCGCAGCGGCGATCACGTCGCGCAGCAGGGGGCCGGTGAAGGTGACCGCATCGGGGTACCAGGGGGTGCGGGTGCTGAAGCTGCGCTGGGGAAGCCTTTCCAGCATCTGCATGTCGAACTGCGCCTTGGTGCCCTGGTTCGTTTCGGTGATATTGCCCTCGATGGTGAGGACCACCGGGCCGGTGGGCTTGTCCAGAGCCCATGTGCTGGTGCTGAAAAGCATCAGGCCCAGCGCCAGGGTTGTGGCGTTCACAGCTACCACGGCCCGGTGCAGGGACCGGGCGTGTTCCAGGCGGTCATCAGACATATCCATCCCCCTCGTGCAATTGGTGCAGAGCGGCACAACTGCGCCATGTGCTGCACCTTGTGGGATTGGTTATATCAGCCGGGTGTTAATTTGGTAAGGAAAATCTGTTGAATTTGCGCAAGCCCAACGACGGACACTCGTCCGCCGGGCTGTGCGGTGCGGCGCATACAGTGTGCTATTTTAAAGATAGCATAAAGCACTTGATGGACGGGCGAAAACAGCTATTTTGCGATTGTCGCAAGAGGCTCTCGCCCACCAGAGCGGTATGGGTGGCGGTTTACTTGCGGTCCATTGGGCAGGTGTTGATGCCCAGCAACGTGTAGGCCGGGCAGAAGCGAAACAGCCCGGTGGCCAGTGGCACCACGCCAATCCAGCCCCACAGGCCCACGGTGCCGGTGGCGGCCAGGCCGATCAGCACCAGGCCCACCAGTATGCGCAATACACGGTCGATGGTTCCAACATTGAATTTCATGGGAGTTTCCTTTCGTTAGCGGTGGCGCACCGGGATGGCACGCCTTTTCATTCATTTGAGGCGCAAGCCTTCAGAGTCGATCACCTGCAGCTCGATGGGAATGCCCTGGCCTACGCTCTGGGTGACGGTGCAATACGCCTCGAACTGGTCCAGCACGCGGTCCAGATGCTCCAGGGTGGAGGCGGGCACGCCCAGCCGCAGCACGGCTGTCATCTTGAGCACGCGCAGGCGCTTTTCCGCATTGCGACCCACTTCGGCCGTGATGGTGCAGTGCAGTGGCTCGGGCGCCTGCTTGAACTTGCGCAGGGCAAACAACAGCGAGTCCGACAGGCAATTGCCCACCGCCGCTGCCAGCAACTGCACCGGCGAGGGCCCCAGTCCACTGCCCAGGGGCGCGGGCTCATCGGCCTGCAGCACGGCAATGCCGTCGCCAAAATCCACGTCAAAACGGTAGTCCTGCTGCTGGCGCAGGGTGATCTGGATGGTGCTCTCGCTCATGGAATACCTTTCAAAGACGCTGTTTATGCACGATGGATGCTACGCCCCGATTGCAAAGCCACAGAGCCCGCGGACAAGCCATTGGTGACCTGCGTATAGCCCATTTGCCGCAGCCACTGTGCCGCCATCTCCGAGCGGGCACCCGAAACACAGTAGAGCACCAGCGGCGCCGCCTTGTCAGGCAGCACGGCCAGGGCATCGCTGGCCAGCCGGTCAAGCGGCAGGTTGACGGCGCCTTGTACATGCCCGGAGGCGAATTCCGCTGGAGACCGCACGTCCACCAGCACCGTCTGCGTTGTGTCCATCGCCATCATTCTGGTTCAGCAGCCGGGCTGCAGGCCCAGCTTGCGCAGGATGGTTTCCATCAGGCACCACTGGGTCAGGGCGCTCTGGAACAGGTTCACGCCGACAAAGGCCGTGAACGCCAGCCACCATGGGCTGACAAACACCGGGCTGCCCTCCACGCCCAGCGCCAGTGAAAGAAGAATAAAAAGCCCGGCCATCAGGCGGACAAACTGCCACGATTTCATGTGCGACTCCTTCCAGTCAGGGATACGATCAATTACGAACGAATTATTTAGCCAAACAGTTAATTAGTCAAATGCTGTATCATTGATTCATCATCACGGCGCCCTGCATGCACGGCGCCATTGCCCATTTCCCACTGGCCAACCCGCTTGTTCCATGAAAAACCTTCCGCCCGAGGCGCTGCAGCAGGTGGCGTCGTACTTTCAGACCCTGGCCGAGCCCACGCGCCTGCGCATCCTCAATTACCTGCGCCAGGGCGAGCACAACGTGGGCGAGCTGGCCCAGTTGTGCGGCTACACGGCCGCCAATATTTCGCGCCATCTGTCGCTGATGACACAGCAGGGCTTTGTGGCCCGCGAAAGCCGGGGCACCAGCGTCTATTACAAGATTGCCGACGAATCGGTCTATGCCCTGTGTGACCTGGTCTGCGACAGCATTGCCCGCCAGTACGAACGTGCCGCCAAAAGCCAGCAGGCCCTGATGACCCGCGAGGAAAAGTAGCCGCTGCGCAGAGGTTCACGCAGGCGCAGCCTGAACCATGCACCTCGAACCCTTTACCCGCGTGGACGGCATACCGTTCACGGCCACGCGTGCGGACATCGTGCGCGCGCACGGCCAGCCCTTGTCCGAGGTGCGCAACGATGTGGGATTGAACGCACTGGATTACGGCGCCGTGGTCTACCGCTTCCAGGACTGCGGACGCCTGGAGGAAATCACCACCCGGGCTGAAGTGCTGCACCTGGGCCGCGTCGCCGTGCCATTCCGCGACCTTGCCGCTTTCGTGCATGGCCACGACGCCGCCGCGTTCGAGCGCGCCGGCTTTCTCGTCAGCCCCCGCTACGGTATCGCCTTCGTGCCGGACGAGCCGTGCTGGGTGACGGCGCTGGCGCGGCATTGCGTGGGGGAGTGGGAGGCGCTGCGGCAGGGGGCTTGAATCGCTGGTCAACTCGTTGTTATCAAGCCGGTTCTTGCCAAATGCAGTGATCATGTTCAGGCGAAAACAATGGTGAGCAAGGCGACTCTGTGGTTGAATATTGATATTAATTCGCATTCACCAAAGGGTTTCATGTTTCGACCATCGTTTCTTGTCGCATGCCTGCTCTTTTTAGGCTTTGCCGCCCAAGCTGAGGGCAACTGGCCTCCGATAACGGTCACGATCGAGGAAATGAGGATTCTGACTCCCATACGTTTTTCCGTCCCCAAGGTGCGTGCTCAAGGAAAGATACGAGGACCTGTCGTCCTGCGGGTGCATGTGGACGCTTCCGGAGCTGTGCGCCGCACGGTAGTGATAGGCAGCTGTGGCAGCCCGGCGCATGACGCAGCCGCGCTGAAATCCATGCACTCGGTTCGCTTTGTTCCCAAGCTGATCGATGGAGAAGCAACGGATGTTTCTCTGGTTGTTCCTTTTCACCTCCCGCTGCCCAAGACGCCGTTCGATGGTGAAGATGGCCCTGTGGAGTGACATCTATCGCACCAAAAGAAAACGGGTGCCACGGCAACCGTTTACATGGAATGGCAACTCTGCCGCAGATCAGCCCTTCTTCTGCAGCATCTTGATCACGCTCGAAAAATCTTCCCCGCCGTGCCCCGCAATGCTGTGCGCGGCGTAAATGGCGCGGGCCATGCCGCCCAGGGGGGTGCTGGCTTTGACGGCGGTGGCGTTTTCTTGCGAGAGGCCCAAATCCTTGAGCATCAGGTCGGTGCCGAAGCCGCCGGTGTAGCCCTTGCTGGCAGGGGCGTTTTCATGCACACCGGGGAAGGGGTTGTACTTTTCCAGCGCCCAGTTGCCGCCGGAGCTGCGGCGCATGATTTCGCTCAGCACCTTGGGGTCCAGGCCGTTGGCCACGCCCAGGGCGATGGCCTCGGAGGTGCCCACCATCAGGATGCCCAGCAGCATGTTGTTGCAGATCTTGGCGGTCTGGCCGGCGCCCACGGCTCCGGCGTGGAAGATGTTGGCGCCCATTTTTTCCAGCAGGGGGCGGGCGCGTTCGAGCTGGGTGTCGCTGCCGCCGACCATGAAGGTCAGCGTACCGGCAATGGCGCCACCGGTGCCGCCGGAGACGGGCGCGTCGATGAAGTCGATGCCAGCGGCCTCGGCGGCTTTGGCGACCTTCTGGCTGGTGGCGGCGGCGATGGTCGAGCTGTCGATCACCAGCGTGCCCTTGGCGATGCTGGCCAGCAGGTTGCCGTTGCCCAGG
>Ga0155493_1349_pt3 | contig 15979 bp, 8 predicted proteins | sample RifCSPhighO2_12_FD_107151 | JGI IMG/M metagenome (GOLD analysis project Ga0155493, IMG submission 107151) | Burkholderiales bacterium RIFCSPHIGHO2_12_FULL_65_48
GGCGGCTCAGCCAGCCGGCCGCTTCCTCATCGTCCTCCGGCACATCAACAGGCGGCTTGGCCGCACCGTTGGCGCCGGGCTTGCGCAGGTGGCGGCCCAGAATGTCGGCGTTCAGGTCCACGGCGATCACGATGTCGGCCCCCATGGCGCGCGCCAGGGACACGGGCACGGGGTTGACCAGCCCGCCATCGACCAGCAGGCGTCCTTCGCGCTGGGCGGGGGTAAACAGCCCGGGCAAGGCCATCGATGCGCGTACCGCGTCGGCGGTGGAGCCGGTGCGCAGCCACACTTCGCTGCCCGAATGCAGGCCCGTGGCCACGGCGGCAAAGGGCATGTCCAGCGCCTCGATGGGGCGGTCGGAGAAGCGGTTGCGGAAGAAGTCGATGACCCTCTCGCCCTTGAGCATGCCGCCTGCCAGCTTGAAATCCATGAACGAGAACACGGTGCGCCCGGTCAGGCCGCGCGCCCATTGCTCGAAGCGGTCCAGCTCGCCCAGCGCGTAGGCCGCGCCCACCACGGCGCCAATGGAGGCGCCGCACACCAGGTCGGGCTTGATGCCGGCCTGCTCCAGCGCGCGGATCACGCCGATGTGCGCCCAGCCGCGCGCCGAGCCGCTGCCCAGGGCTAGGCCGATGACGGGTTTGCGGTTCATGCTTGCGGCCCAGTAGGTGTCGAAGTAGCCAGCAGGGCCAGCATGCCGGCCTCGTCGAGCACCGGCACGCCCAGCTCCTGGGCCTTGGCCAGCTTGCTGCCGGCCTCCTCGCCCGCCACGACGTAGTGCGTCTTTTTGCTCACCGATCCGGCCACCTTGGCGCCTGCGGCCTCCAGTAGGTCCTTGGCGGCGTCGCGGCTGAGCGTGGGCAGCGTGCCGGTGAGCACCACCGTCTTGCCCGCCAGCGGCAGCGTGGCGCGCTCGGCCGGGGCGCCCTCTTCCCAGGCCACGCCGCAGGCGCGCAGTTGTTCGACCACCTCGCGGTTGTGCGGCTGGGCGAAGAAGGTGTGGATGGCCTCGGCCACCACGGGGCCGATGTCGTTCACCTGCAAAAGCTGGTCCACGCTGGCGTCCATGATGGCGTCGAGGCTGCCAAAATGCCGCGCCAGGTCTTTGGCCGTGGCCTCGCCCACCTGGCGGATGCCCAGGGCGAACAGAAAGCGTGGCAGCGTGGTCTGCTTGGATTTTTCCAGCGCGGCTAGCACGTTCTGGGCCGACTTTTCGGCCATGCGGTCGAGCGCGATGAGGGCCATGAGGCCCATGCGGTACAGGTCGGGCAGCGTGCGGATCACGCCCTGGTCCACGAGCTGGTCCACCAGTTTGTCGCCAAGGCCCTCGATGTCCATGGCGCGTCGCGCGGCAAAGTGCAGCAGGGCCTCTTTGCGCTGCGCCGGGCAGAACAGGCCGCCGGTGCAGCGGTGGTTGGCCTCGCCCTTCTCGCGCACCACGGCGCTGCCGCACACGGGGCAGGCTTTTGGCATGTGGAAGTTGGCAACATAGCCCGCGCGCGGGCCGGGCACCACACCGACCACCTCGGGGATCACATCCCCGGCGCGGCGCACGATCACCTGATCGCCCACACGCACACCCTTCTTGCGGATCTCGAACAGGTTGTGCAGCGTGGCGTTGGTAACGGTGACACCGCCCACGAACACGGGCGCCAGCCGCGCCACGGGCGTGATCTTGCCGGTGCGGCCCACCTGCACGTCGATGGCCTCGATGCGCGTGGCCATTTCCTGCGCGGGGTATTTGTGCGCCACGGCCCAGCGCGGCTCGCGGGTCTTGAAGCCCAACTGGCGTTGCAGCGCCAGGCGGTTGACCTTGTAGACCACGCCGTCGATGTCGTAGGGGAGCTGGTCGCGGGCGGCGCCGACCCGCTGGTGGAACGCTACCAATTCAGAAGCGCCCAGCGCAGTCTGTACCTGCTCTGCAACCGGAAAGCCCCATTTTTTAAGGGCCTGCAGCAGTTCGAAGTGCGTGGCAAACGCGGGGCCGCCTTCGGCCTCGGGGGTGATGGCGCCCAGGCCATAGGCAAAAAAGCGCAGCGGCCGCTGCGCGGCAATGCCAGAGTCGAGCTGGCGCACGGCGCCGGCGGCGGCGTTGCGCGGGTTGACGAAAGTTTTGCCGCCCTGTGCGCGCTGGCGCTCGTTCAGCGCGTCGAAATCGGCGCGGGGCATGTAGACCTCGCCGCGCACCTCCAGCAGGGGTGGCGTGCCTTCGGGCAGAGTCAGGGGAATCTGCCGCAGGGTGCGGATGTTGTGCGTGACGTCCTCGCCCACCTCGCCGTCGCCGCGCGTGGCGGCCTGCACCAGCTTGCCGTGTTCGTAGCGCAGGCTCATGGCCAAGCCGTCAAACTTGGGCTCGGCCACGTATTCGACGGGTGGGTCGCCCTCTTTCAGCCCCAGTTCGCGGCGCACGCGCGCGTCGAAGGCTTGGGCGCCGCTGGCCTCGGTGTCGGTCTCGGTGTGGATGCTGAGCATGGGCACCGCGTGACGCACGGGGGCCAGGCCGTCCATCACCGCGCCAATGACGCGCTGGGTGGGGGAGTCGGGGGTGACCAGATCGGGGTGCGCAGCCTCCAGCGCCTGCAACTCGCGGAAGGCGCGGTCGTAGTCGGCGTCGGGCACGGTGGGCGCATCCTGCACGTAGTATTCGTGCGCCCAGCGGTTCAGGCGGGTGCGCAGCGCTTTCATTTCGATAGCTGCTTGCGCTTTACCCGTGGGCTCTGGAGCCGAAAAAAGGTCCAAGTTTTCGTTCATCTCAGTCTTGATGGCTCTGCACGTTGCCCGCGACACATGAAACCGGCGCGGCCCAAACCAGCGGCCACCGCGCAAGGGCCGCCCCGCCGCGCTGGTGGCGTCCCCCCTCCCGCATCGCGCAGCGAGGCGAGAGAGGGGGTGAAGGCGCGAAGCGACACAGGGGGGTGCAACTTCTAGCTAAACAGCCTGCGGGCCTGCATCGACCCGGCCGACAGGTCGTGGCGGTCGAGCTGGTCATACAGCTGCTCCAGGTCGTCGGCAATCGGGTCCATGGCCATGGAGGGCAAAGGGGCGCCGTTCTGGTCGCACAGCACGCCATCCATGACCTTGCACAGGGCGGTGGCCATTTCGCGCAGGCGGGCAAAAGGCTGCTCGGTGCGCAGCACCTGGGCCACGTCCAGGCTCAGCGACAGTTCGCGGATGGCCGACTGTTCGGGGTCGTCCGACAGCGCGGCCTGGGTGTCGAAGGCGAGCACCAGCACTGGCGGGCGGCCGGGCGTTGCCGAGGGCGCAACCATGCGCCCCGGAATCGAACCGGCCACAAACCCCAGCCGGGCGGCGCATTGCTGCAGGTAACCGGGGCTCCAGGCGGCCTGGCGTGCGCGCAGCACAAAGGCCAGCTGGGCGTCGTGCTCGCTGGCAAACTGGTCCAGCTCACGCGCGCGGGCCACTTCCTGGCGCATGTCGGGAAACTCGGCCGTGGCGTTGAGGGCGTCGGCAAACGCCTGGGCCTTGACGACGAATTCAGAAAACTCGATCTCGTTGAGCGCGCCCATGCGGTTGGCCAGCTGCACCCCTGCCTGGAAGGCACGGTAGCGCTGGCCCGGGGCCGGGGTTTCCCACTGTTGCTGGGCCTCGTTGAAGCCCTCGATGGCAAACGGCTTGCTGCCCGCCCGCCGCGTGGGCGGCAGGGCAGCCAGGGCCGCCTCGCCCGACACGGGCTGCTCGCACACGATGGGCGCCATGGCGTCGATCAGCGGGTCGAGCACGGCCCAGCGGTCGTGGCTGCCCTGGGGGGGCACGGGCAGCATCAGCGCGTCGTCCAGGTCCACGCCATGCAGGGCCGGGTCGGGCCCGTGGTCCAGGCCATGCACCGCGCTGACGGGTTGCGGAACCTCTTCGGCGTCCAGCGCGGGCTCGTGGCGCTGCACCGGCTCGGGCTTGCGCTCGCCCTCGGGCGGCAGGGGCTTGCGCGGGGTGTTGCGGTGCGTGGTCCAGGCGTTGTAGGCCACGATCAAGGCCAGCAACACGGCGCCGATGACGGCCAGGCTGATTTGCAGGGTGCTCATGGTGCGAATTGTGTGGGGATATCAGGCGTCGGCCATGGACAAGGCAGATTCCATGTCCACCGCCACGATGCGCGAGACGCCCTGCTCCTGCATGGTCACGCCGATCAGTTGCTCGGCCATTTCCATGGCGATCTTGTTGTGGCTGATGAACAGAAACTGGGTGCCCTGCTTGCTCATGCTGGTGACCAGTTTGGCGTAGCGCTCGGTGTTGGCGTCGTCCAGCGGCGCGTCCACCTCGTCGAGCAGACAGAACGGTGCGGGGTTGAGCTGGAAGATGGCAAACACCAGGGCGATGGCGGTCAGCGCCTTCTCGCCACCCGAGAGCAGGTGGATGGTCTGGTTCTTCTTGCCCGGCGGCTGGGCCATGACCTGCACGCCGGAGTCGAGGATTTCGTCGCCGGTGATGATGAGCCGCGCCTGCCCGCCGCCGAACAGCTCGGGGAACATGCGCCCGAAGTGGTGGTTGACGGAATCGAAGGTGCCCGAGAGCAGGTCGCGCGTCTCGGCGTCGATCTTGCGGATGGCGTCTTCCAGCGTGGTCATGGCTTCGAGCAGGTCGGCGGTCTGCGCGTCGAGGAAAATTTTGCGCTCGCGGGCGATGGCCAGCTCTTCCAGCGCGGCCAGGTTCACCGCACCCAGGGCGGCAATTTCGCGGTGCAGGCGGTCGATTTCGCCCTGCAGCCCGGCCAGGCGCACGCTGCCGTCGGCCACCGACTGGGCCACGGCCTCCAGGTCGGCCTGGGCATCAGCCAGCAGCGTGGTGTATTGCTCCAGGCCCAGGCGCGCGGCCTGCTCCTTGAGCTGAAGCTCGGTGATGCGGGCGCGCAGCGGGTCCATGGCGCGCTCGAGCTGCATGCGCCGCTCGTCGCTGCCGCGCAGCCGGGCGGTGAGGTCGTCGTATGCGCTGCGCTGGGCGGCCAGTTCCTTTTCGCGCTCCATCTTCAGCGCCAGAACGTCCTGCAGGCCGCCCTGCGCGGCGGCGTCGGACAGGCGTTCCAACTCGCCCTGGGCGCGCTGGCGCTCGTCCTGCAGGGCCTGGGCCTGGCTCGCGGCGGTCTCCAGGGTGCGCGAGAGCTCTGCACGGCGCGCCTCCAGGCTGCGCTGCGAGAAGGTGGCCTCTTGCGCCTGCCGCTCCAGGGTGCGCTGCTGCTCGCGGCATTCCTGCAGCTTGCGCTCGGCCTCGATCACGCGGTCGCCCAGCTGGGCGTGGCGCTCCTGGCTGTCGGCCAGCTGCATATCAAGTTCTTCAAAGCGCGCCTCGGCTGTCACGCGGCGCTCCTGCAGGTCGGCCAGTTGGGCCTCCACTTCGGCCAGATCGGCGCCGATCTGTTCGCTGCGCGCGCGCGTCTGCTCCACCAGCTGCGACAGGCGCAGGTGCTCCACCTGCAGTTCGTGCGCGCGGCCCTGGGCCTCGCTGGCCTCGCGGCGCACACTGGTCAGGCGCTGGGCGGCGTCGGCATACGCGCCTTCTGCACGCACCAGGGCCGTGCGCGACTCTTCGCAGATGAGCGCCTGGGCGCGCAGCTCTTTGTCGAGGTGCTCGATTTCCTGGGCACGCGCCAGCAGGCCCGACTGTTCGGAGTCTTGTGCATAAAAGCCCACGCTGTGGCTGCTCACCGCATGGCCGCCGGGCACGAAGATGGTCTCGCCGCTCTGCAGCTGGCTGCGACGGTTCAGCGCTTCGTCCAGCGTTGGCGCGGTGTAGCAGCCCTGCAGCCAGTCGTTCAGCACGGCCCGCAGGCCCGCATCTTCCAGGCGCAGCAGGTCGGCCAGGCGCGGGTGGCGGGCGGCGGGTGCGGGCACAGCCGCCGCCGGGGGGGTGAAAAAAGCCAGTTTGGCCGGGGGCGCATCGGCACCCGCCGCACCCAGAAAGCCGCGCACCATGTCCAGGCGCCCCACTTCGAGCGCGCCAAGGCGCTCGCGCAGCGCGGCTTCCAGGGCGTTCTCCCAGCCGGGTTCAATGTGAATGCGGCTCCACAGGCCGGCCAGGCCATCGAGCCCGTGTTTCGCCAGCCAGGGGCGCAGCTTGCCGTCGGTCTTGACCTTTTCCTGCAGGGCCTTGAGGGCCTCCATGCGGGCCGACAGGTCGGCCTGGCGCGCGCTTTCCTGGTTCACGGCCTGCTGGCGTGCGCGCCGGTCTTCGTCAAGGCGGGGCACGGCCTCCTGCAGCTCTTCGAGGCGTGCGGTGGCCAGTTCCTGCGCTTCCTGGGCTTCGTCGAGCTGGCTGCGCAAATTGGCCAGGCGCGCCTCGTCGGGCGCGGCCAGGGCGTTGCGGTCGGCGCGCAGGCGCTCAAAGCGGGCCTCCGCCTGGCGGCTTTGTTCGTCGATGCTGCGCTGCTCGGCGGCCAGCACCTGAATTTGCTGCTGCACCTGGGCCACGGCGGTGCGCTGTTCGTTGGCCTGGTTCTGGCTCTGGCGCAGGGCGTCTTCCAGGTCGGGCAGGCGCATGGCCTGCTCTTCCACCTGGGCGGCCAGCAGTTCGGCTTTTTCTTCGGCGTCCACACCGGCACCGGCCAGGTTGTCCAGCTCGGCTTCGGCTTCTTCGCGGCGGGCCTGCCACTGGGCGATCTGCTCGGCCAGCGTGACGAGGCGCTGCTCCACGCGCTGGCGCCCTTCGATCACATAGCGGATCTCGGCCTCCAGGCGACCCACCTCGGCGGTGGCCTCGTAGAGCCTGCCCTGGGCCTGGTTGACCTGGTCGCCCGCAGCATAGTGCGCCTGGCGGATGGTCTCCAGCTCGGATTCGACATGGCGCAGGTCGGCCATGCGGGCTTCGAGGTCGTTCACGGCCTGCAGGCCTTCGAGGCGCACCTTGGTCTGGTCGGCCTCGGCATCGGCGCGCTTCAAAAACCATTGCTGGTGCTGCTTGAGCGTTGCGTCCTGCTGCAGCAGCTTGTAGCGCGCGGCCACCTCGGCCTGTTTTTCCAGCTTTTCGAGGTTGGCGTTGAGTTCGCGCAGGATGTCTTCCACCCGCGTGAGGTTCTCGCGCGTGTCGTGCAGGCGGTTTTCCGTCTCGCGCCGACGTTCTTTGTATTTGGAGACGCCCGCCGCTTCCTCCAGGAACAGGCGCAATTCCTCGGGGCGCGACTCGATGATGCGGCTGATGGTGCCTTGGCCGATGATGGCGTAGGCGCGCGGCCCCAGGCCGGTGCCCAGAAACACGTCCTGCACGTCCCGGCGGCGCACCGGCTGGTTGTTGATGTAGTAGCTGCTGTTGCCGTCGCGCGTCAGCACGCGCTTGACGGCAATCTCGCCATACTGGTTCCACTGGCCGCCCGCGCGGTGATCCTGGTTGTCAAACACCAGCTCCACGCTGGAGCGGCTGGCGCTCTTGCGCGTGGTGGTGCCGCTGAAGATCACGTCCTGCATCGACTCGCCGCGCAGTTCGCTCGCCTTGGATTCGCCCAGCACCCAGCGCACCGCATCCATGATGTTGGACTTGCCGCAGCCGTTCGGCCCCACCACGCCCACCAGTTGGCCTGGCAGCATGAAGTTGGTTGGCTCGGCAAACGACTTGAAGCCGGAGAGTTTGATGGAGTTGAGACGCACGGATCACCCTGTAGCGCCGCTGGCAGGAGGGCCAGGGCCGGTCAACACGCCCACGGGCCGCTGCACTGCAGCATGCGGCCTGTAGGCAAGGCGCCGATGTTACCCGAGCCCTGCCTGCACCGGCGCAGCCAGCAAAGGGGATGCACCGCGTGATACAGCAATATTTTCATGCATAAAAATGGCCTTCAGCGCTTTATCATAAAGCGCCTTCAGCTATTCTAAACATAGCACTCTAATCCACCATCTCAAACCATGGGTGCCTGCACCACCGGATACGGCGCCAGGGAGCTGCGCCGCTCATCGACCGCAATCGCCCGGCCCACAGGCGGAAAGGCACGCTGCGGGCAGCTGGTGCGCTCGCACACCTTGCAGCCCATGCCGATGGGCACGGCGGCGGCCGGGTCGGCCAGGTTCAGGCCCTTGGAATACACCCAGCGCGGGGCGTGCTCGATGTCGCAGCCCAGCGCCACCGCATGCAGCTTGCCCGGCGCGCCCCAGGCGCCGCCGCCGTGCTGCACGGTGCGCGCCACCCAGAGGTAGGTGCGCCCGTCGGGCATGCGGGCCAGTTGCGTGGCGATGCGGCCGGGCTGGGCGAAGGCCTCGTACACATTCCACAGCGGGCAGGTGCCGCCAATGCGCGAGAAGTGGAAATGTGTGGCCGACTGGCGCTTGGAGATGTTGCCCGCCCGGTCCACACGGATGAAGATGAACGGAATACCGCGCGCCTGCGGCCGCTGCAGCATCGACAGGCGGTGGCACACCGCCTCGAAGCCCACGCCAAAGCGCTGGCCCAGGCGCTCGATGTCGTAGCCTTCTTCTTCGGCGGCGCGCAGGAAGGCCGCATACGGCATGAGCAGCGCCCCGGCGAAGTAGTTGGCCAGGCCGATGCGTGCGAGCTGGCGCGCCTCACTGCTGGACAGGCGCGCATCCTGCGCCAGGCGCCGCAGCACGGGCTCCATTTCCAGAAAGGCCAGCTGCGTGGCGAGATGGAAGTTGCGCTGCCCGGACTCCAGCCGGTCGGACAGATAGAGCACACCCGCGGCCTCGTCGAACAGGCGCAGCGTGCCTGCCTCCAGCACTGGTGCCTGCGGCCCGGGCGTGACCACGCGCACGCCATGCTGCTGCTCCAGCCGCTGCAACAGCACGCTTTCCGCCCGGCGCGGCTCCATGCCCCATTGCGCGGCGCAGTGCTCTGCGGCAGCATCCAGCTCGGCCATGTGGTTGTGGTGCGCGAAAAAGTAGTCGCGCACCTCCTCGTAGGCCATGGGCGGCGGCGCGGCAGCGCCCTGGCCCGCCCGCTCATCGCCCCAGGGGGCGGCGAGCGCATCGAGCCGCTCCAGCGCCTGCCGGTAGCGCGCGTGCATGCCAATGAAGGAGCGCGCCACGGCCGGCATGCTGGCGGCCAGCTCGCGGATTTCCGCCAGCGACACCTGCGCCTGCCCGGCGCCATCCGGCGGCTGGTCGGCCAGCACATCGTTCAGGCCGGCGATCAGGCGCGCCTCCTCGTCGTCGGAGAAGCGCTGCACGTCCACGCCCAGCGCGGCACTGATCTTGAGCAGCACGGGCACCGTCAGCGGGCGCTGGTTCTGCTCGATCTGGTTCAGGTAGCTGGCCGACAGGCCCAGCGTGCGCGACAGCGCCACCTGGGTAAGCCCGCGTTCCTCGCGCAGGCGGCGCAGTTGCACGCCCATGAAGGTTTTGCGCATGGGATGTCTCCTGGATTAATTCGCAAACTTCGCAATTTGCACGTTTTTCATTCGCAAACCTTCGCCAATTCAGTGCTTACCTTCGGAAGGCGGTTTGCGTACATTGCGAATCATGCACCAGACACTCACCGGTGCAAACCCTTTTTTGAAGCAACGGAGAACAACGCCATGAGCGAAACCGCCACCCCCGCCGTCAAGGCCAAGAAGTCCGTCGCCCTCTCGGGCGTGACGGCCGGCAACACGGCCCTGTGCACCGTGGGCCGCACCGGCAACGACCTGCACTACCGTGGCTACGACATCCTGGACATCGCCGAGGTTTGCGAGTTCGAGGAAATCGCCCACCTGCTGGTGCACGGCAAGCTGCCCACGCGCGCCGAACTCAAGGCCTACAAGGCCAAGCTCAAGGCCCTGCGCGGCCTGCCCGCCAGCGTGCGGGACGCGCTGGAAAAGCTCCCCGCCAGCAGCCACCCCATGGACGTGATGCGCACCGGCGTCTCGGCCCTGGGCTGCGTGCTGCCCGAGAAAGACGACCACAACACCCCTGGCGCGCGCGACATTGCTGACCGCCTGCTGGCCAGCCTGGGATCCATGCTGCTCTACTGGTACCACTGGAGCACGCAGGGCAAGCGCATCCCGGTGGAGACCGATGACGACTCCATCGGGGCGCATTTCCTGCACCTGCTGCACGGCGAAAAACCCTCCGCCGCCTGGGAGCGCGCCATGCACACCTCGCTGAACCTGTATGCCGAGCACGAGTTCAATGCGTCCACCTTCACGGCCCGCGTGATTGCGGGCACGGGCAGCGACCTGTATTCGAGCATTGCCGGGGCCATTGGCGCGCTGCGCGGCCCCAAGCATGGCGGTGCCAACGAGGTGGCTTTCGAGATCCAGAAGCGCTACGACAACCCCGGCGAAGCCGAGGCCGACATCCGCCGCCGCGTCGAGGCCAAGGAGGTCGTCATCGGCTTCGGCCACCCGGTCTACACCGTGAGCGACCCGCGCAACGTGGTCATCAAGGGCGTGGCACGGCGCCTGTCCGAAGAGGCTGGCAGCACCAAGATGTACGACATCGCCGAGCGGCTGGAGAGCGTGATGTGGGAAGTGAAGCAGATGTTCCCCAACCTCGACTGGTTCAGCGCCGTGAGCTACCACATGATGCAGGTGCCCACCGCCCTGTTCACGCCGCTGTTCGTGATTGCGCGCACCAGTGGCTGGGCTGCGCACGTGATCGAGCAGCGGATCGACAACAAGATCATCCGGCCCAGCGCGCACTACACCGGCCCGGACGATCTGGCCTTTGTGCCCATCGACAAGCGCCAGTAAATTCCATGCAACCGCCCCACGCCATGAACACCCTTCACCGCAAGAACCTGCCCGGCACTGCGCTGGACTATTTCGACGCCCGCGCCGCCGTCGAACAACTGCGCCCCGGCGCCTGGGCCGAAATGCCCTACACCGCCCGCGTGCACGCCGAGAACATCGTGCGCAAGGCCGACCCGGCCATCGTCACTGACTGCCTCCGGCAACTGATAGAGCGCCAACGCGAGCGCGACTTTCCGTGGTTTCCGGCCCGCGTGGTCTGCCACGACATTCTGGGGCAAACCGCGCTGGTCGATTTGGCTGGCTTGCGTGATGCGATTGCGAAAGAAGGCGGCGACCCGGCCCAGGTGAACCCCGTGGTGCCGGTGCAGCTCATCGTGGACCATTCGCTGGCCGTGGAGTGCGGCGGCTTCGACCCCGATGCCTTCCAGAAGAACCGCGCCATCGAGGACCGCCGCAACGAGGATCGATTCCACTTCATCGAGTGGACGAAAAAGGCCTTCGCCAATGTGGAGGTGATCCCGGCGGGCAACGGCATCATGCACCAGATCAACCTGGAAAAAATGTCGCCCGTGGTGCAGGTGCAGGATGGCGTGGCCTACCCCGACACCTGCGTGGGCACCGACAGCCACACGCCGCATGTGGATGCCCTGGGCGTGATTGCCGTGGGCGTGGGCGGCCTGGAGGCCGAGAACGTGATGCTGGGCCGCGCCTCATGGATGCGCCTGCCCGAGATCGTGGGCGTGAGGCTCACCGGCCAGCGCCAGGACGGCATCACCGCCACCGACGTGGTGCTGGCGCTCACCGAGTTTTTGCGCAAGGCCAAGGTGGTCGGCGCCTACCTGGAATTCCATGGCGAGGGCGCGGCCAAGCTCACCATTGGCGACCGCGCCACCATCTCGAACATGGCGCCCGAATACGGCGCCACGGCCGCGCTGTTCGCCATCGACGAACAGACGTTGGACTACCTGCGCCTCACCGGCCGCGCCGCCGCGCAGGTGCAGTTGGTGGAGACCTATGCCAGACAAGCCGGGCTGTGGGCCGATTCGCTGCAAGAGGCTGTTTACGAGCGCACGCTCGAATTCAACCTCTCCAGCGTGGTGCGCAACCTGGCGGGGCCCTCCAACCCGCACGCCCGCGTGGCCACCACCGACTTGGCGGCCAAGGGCATTGCCGGCCCCTGGCGCATGCCCGCACCGCAGGAAGGCACCCTGCCCGACGGCGCCGTGGTCATCGCCGCCATCACCAGCTGCACCAACACCAGCAACCCGCGCAACGTGATCGCCGCCGCCCTGCTGGCGCGCAACGCCCGCCGCCTGGGCCTGGCGCGCAAGCCCTGGGTCAAAACCTCGCTCGCCCCCGGCTCCAGGGCCGTGGAGCTGTACCTGAAGGAGGCCGACCTGCTGGGCGACCTGGAGGCGCTGGGCTTTGGCATCGTCGGTTTTGCCTGCACCACCTGCAACGGCATGAGCGGCGCTTTGGACCCCGCCATCCAGCAAGAGATCATCGACCGCGACCTGTTTGCCACAGCCGTGCTCTCGGGCAACCGCAATTTCGACGGGCGCATCCACCCGTATGCCAAGCAGGCGTTTCTGGCCTCGCCGCCGCTGGTGGTGGCCTATGCGCTGGCGGGCACGGTGCGCTTTGACATCGAGCAGGACGTGCTGGCCGTGGTGGATGGCCGTGAGATTCGCCTGAAAGACCTGTGGCCCGGCGACGCCGAGATTGACGCCGTGGTGCAGGCCGCCGTCAGGCCCGAGCAGTACCGCGCCGTGTACGAACCCATGTTCGCCATTCGCCATGACGATGGCGCCAAGGTGGCACCGCAGTACGCCTGGCGGCCCCAGTCCACCTACATCCGCCGCCCGCCCTACTGGGACACCGAAGGCGTGGGCGCGCTCGCCGCCCACCCGCGCACCCTCCAGGGCCTGCGCCCGCTGGCCTTGCTGCCCGACAACATCACCACCGACCACCTCTCGCCGTCCAACGCCATCCTGGCGGACAGCGCGGCGGGCGAGTATCTGGCGAAGATGGGTGTGCCCGAAGAGGATTTCAACTCCTACGCCACCCACCGGGGCGACCACCTCACCGCCCTGCGCGCCACCTTCGCCAACCCTCAGCTGGTCAACGAAATGGCCGTGGTCGATGGCCAGGTGCGCAAGGGTTCGCTCGCCCGGGTGGAGCCGGATGGCCAGGTCATGCGCATGTGGGAGGCCATCGAAACGTATCTGAACCGCCGCCAGCCGCTCATCATCATTGCGGGCGCCGACTACGGCCAGGGGTCGAGCCGCGACTGGGCCGCCAAGGGCGTGCGCCTGGCGGGCGTGGAGGTGGTGGTGGCCGAGGGCTTCGAGCGCATCCACCGCACCAACCTGATCGGCATGGGCGTGCTGCCGCTGGAGTTTTTGCCCGGCACCAGCCGCCACACGCTGGGGCTGGACGGCACCGAGACCTTCGCTGTGGAAGGCGGCCTGCAGCCGCGCGCCGTGCTCACCCTCGTCGTGCGCCGCAAGAACGGCGAGGTGCTGCAGGTGCCCGTGCAATGCCGGCTCGACACCGCCGAGGAAGCCTCAGTGTACGAGGCGGGCGGCGTGCTGCAGCGCTTTGCGCAGGATTTTCTGGCCAAATCGGCCGATAGCGCCCCACCAGAAAGCGCTGTCAGCTATCAAAAGTGAAGTAGACCATGGCACCGCAAACCAAGATCCCCGCCCTCTACATGCGCGGCGGCACCAGCAAAGGCGTGTTCTTCCACCTGCCCGACCTGCCCGAGGCCGCGCGACACCCCGGCCCGGCGCGCGACGCGCTGCTGCTGCGCGTACTGGGCAGCCCCGACCCGTATGGCAAGCAGATCGACGGGCTGGGCAACGCCTCGTCCAGCACCAGCAAGGCCGTCATCCTAAGCCGCAGCACGCGGCCCGGGCACGACGTGGACTACCTCTTCGGCCAAGTCGCCATCGACCGCCCCTTCGTGGACTGGAGCGGCAACTGCGGCAACCTCTCGGCCGCTGTGGGGCCCTGCGCCATCCACCTGGGGCTGATGGACCCGGCGCGCATCCCGCGCCAGGGCAGCGTGGCGGTACGCATCTGGCAGGCCAACATTGGCAAGACCATCGTGGCCCATGTGCCCATCGTGGGCGGGCATGTGCAGGAAGCAGGCGAATTCGCGCTCGACGGCGTGACCTTCCCCGCCGCCGAGGTGCCGCTGGAGTTCATTGCCCCGGCCGACGAGGGGGACGGTGGAGCGATGTTCCCCACCGGCAACGTGGTGGATGAACTCGACGTGCCCGGAGTGGGCCGCTTCCAGGCCACGCTCATCAACGCGGGCATTCCCACCATCTTCCTCAATGCGGCGGACCTGGGCTACACCGGCACCGAGCTGCAGGGAGCCATCAACGGCGACCCCGCTGCGCTGGCACGCTTCGAGGCCCTCCGCGCCCACGGCGCGGTGAAGATGGGCCTGATCCGCGACATCGCCGAGGCCGCGACGCGCCAGCACACACCCAAGATCGCCTTCGTGGCGCCGCCCGCCCGCTACACCGCATCCAGCGGCAAGCACATCGAGGCCGAGGACATCGACCTGCTGGTGCGCGCCCTCTCCATGGGCCAGCTGCACCACGCCATGATGGGCACGGCCGCCGTGGCCATCGGCACTGCCGCCGCCATCCCCGGCACGCTGGTCAACCTCGCGGCCGGCGGCGCCACGCGCAGCGCCGTGGTGTTTGGCCACCCCTCGGGCACCCTGCGCGTGGGCGCCGAGGCCGCGCAGGTGGGCGGCCAGTGGCAGGTCACCAAGGCCTTGATGAGCCGCAGCGCCCGCATCCTCATGGAAGGCTGGGTGCGCGTGCCCGCCGACAGTTTTTAAGCAAAATCAGCCTCCAGCGCTCATGCAGAAAGCGCCAGCAGCTACCAAACCCATAGCAAACCAGCCATGAACACCAAGCAACAACTCAAGGCCCTCGCCCATGCCCGCCGGGGCGTCATCGTGCCCGGCGCCTTCAACGCCCTCTCCGCCCGCGTGGTGGCCGACCTGGGGTTTGAGGCGATCTACATCACCGGCGCGGGCGTGACGAACATGTGGTTCGGCCTGCCGGACCAGGCCTTCATGGGCCTGACCGACATCGCAGACCACACGGCCCGCATCCGCGATGTGGTGGAGCTGCCCCTGATCGTGGACGCCGACACGGGCTTTGGCAACGCTCTCAACACCTACCACGCCGTGCGCACGCTGGAGCGCGCAGGCGCCGACTGCATTCAGCTGGAGGACCAGGTCAGCCCCAAGCGCTGCGGGCATTTCAACGGCAAGGAGGTGATTTCCACCGACGAAATGCTGGGCAAGATCAAGGCCGCCGTGGACGCACGCCGTGACCCGGACACCCTCATCCTGGCGCGCACCGATGCCTGCGCCACGCAGGGCTTCGAGGCGGCTGTGGAGCGCGCGCAACGTTTCCAGGAGGCCGGCGCCGACATCCTGTTCGTCGAGGCCGTCACCACGCTGGCGGAGATCCGCGCCCTGCCCCGGCGGCTGGCCGCGCCGCAGCTGATGAACATGGTGATCGGCGGCAAGACGCCCATCACCAGCGCCGAAGAACTGGGCACGCTGGGCTACGGTCTGGTGCTGTATGCCAACGCGGCGCTGCAGGGCGCGGTGGCGGGCATGCAAAAGGCGCTGACCGTGCTGCGCGACACGCACCGCATCGACGAAGACCCGGCCCTGGTGGCCCCCTTTGCCGAGCGCCAGCGGCTGGTGCGCAAAAACGACTGGGATGCCCTGGAGAAAAAATATCAGTAAAAAGTGACTCTAGCGCTTTATTCATAAGCGCTAGCAGCTATCAAAAACATCGTTCAGAGTGAATGAACCGCTGCGAAAAACGACTCGGCACGGTTCCCTACCATCCCCGCGTTCAGCTATCAGTTCCGTAGCGTAATAGGCACATCTGGCGGGTTGAAATAGGGTTTGTGCCAGACCCAAAGCGCACAGGCGCGTCACAATGGGTTTTGCACGCCCCTGTAAGCCCCTGCACGCCGCGCCTTATGCATCGCATTTCTTCTCTCAACGTGGTGGACCTCCTGCTCGACGCGGTGTGCATCGTCGAGCCCGACAGCACCATCGTGTTCGTCAGCCCGGCGTTCGAGCGGATCTTTGGCTACACGCCCCAGGAGGCGGTCGGCCGGCGCATGCTCGATCTGGTGCACCCCGATGACAAGCCCTCCACTGCCCGACAGGCCCAGAGCGTGATGAATGGCGAACTGCAGCTGCAGTTTGAAAACCGCTACATCCGCAAGGACGGCACGGTTGCCCATATCCGCTGGACGGCGCGGTATGTGCCCGAGCGCAACGTGCGGCTGGCGGTGGCCCACGACATC
>Ga0155493_1333_pt1 | contig 15655 bp, 16 predicted proteins | sample RifCSPhighO2_12_FD_107151 | JGI IMG/M metagenome (GOLD analysis project Ga0155493, IMG submission 107151) | Burkholderiales bacterium RIFCSPHIGHO2_12_FULL_65_48
CCTAAACTGCCTGAAGCTTTCCCTCAACGAATTCCATTGCCATGCCCGACACCCCCTCCGCCGCCCACCGTGCCCAGCCCACCGCAGCGTCTGCAACGACCGGCGCGCTCAGCCACATTCGCGTGCTCGACCTCTCCCGCGTGCTGGCCGGCCCCTGGTGCACCCAGATCCTGGCCGACATGGGCGCGGACGTAATCAAGATCGAAAAGCCCGGCGAAGGCGACGACACGCGCCGCTGGGGGCCGCCCTTTCTGAACGACGACCAGGGCGAACGCACCGATCAGGCCAGCTACTACAGCGCCTGCAACCGCAACAAGCGTTCCGTCACCATCGACATCGCCACGCCTCAAGGCCAGGCACTCATCCGCCAGATGGCGCTGCAGAGCGATGTGCTGGTGGAGAATTTCAAGGTGGGGGGCCTGCAACGCTACGGTCTGGATTGCGAAAGCCTGCGCGCCCTCAACCCGCGCCTGATCTATTGCTCGGTCACCGGCTTCGGGCAAACCGGCCCCTACGCCGAGCGTGCCGGCTATGACCTGATGATCCAGGCCATGTGCGGGCTGATGAGCGTCACCGGCCGCGCCGACAGCGAACCCGGCGGTGGCCCCATGCGCGTGGGCGTGGCCGCCATCGATCTGTTCACGGGCCTCTATGCCTCCACCGCCATCCTCGCCGCGCTGGAGGCACGACACCAGACAGGGCGCGGCCAGCACATCGACATGGCGCTGTTTGACGTGGGCATGAGCATTCTGGCCAATCAGGCCGCCGGTTATCTGAACACAGGCGCCGTGCCGCAGCGCCAAGGCAACTCGCACCCCAGTCTGGCGCCTTACCAGGACTTTCCCAGCAGCGACGGCGCCGTGCTGCTGGCCATTGGCAACGACGGCCAGTTTGCCCGCTTCTGTCATGCCGCCGGCAAGCCCGAATGGGCGGCGGATGAACGCTTTGCCACCACCTCGGCCCGGGTGATCTACCGCAGTACGCTGATTCCGCTGATGAGCGAACTCACCCGCACCCGGACCACCGCCGACTGGATCGCCCTGCTCGAAGACAAGGCCGTGCCCTGCGGCCCCATCAACAACATCGCCCAAGCCTTTGACGACCCCCAGGCCAAGGCCCGGGGGCTGCGCGTGGAATTGCCGCGAACCCCCAGTGGAGCCCCGGTCGATGGCATCACCCACCTCGCCACCGTGGCCAGCCCGCTGCGCCTGTCCGAACACCCCCCCGTACTGCGCAATGCACCGCCTGCGCTGGGGCAGCACACCACCGAAGTGCTTCAGGAGCTCGGGCTGTCGCAGGCGCAGATGGCCGAGCTGCGTGCGCAGGGCGTGGTGTGAATCCGGGCGCCCAACCCCTGCGGGGGGTGCCCCGGAACACCGATACCCCGGCTACCACAAAAAATGCCGCAACCGCCCCGAAATGCCCACTTATGCACAAAATTTATGTTGCGGCACAGCATGATCAGGCATTGCAATTTTTGCGGGCCTCCACCACAGAGTTTCTGTAAGTGGTTGATTCATATGTGGCCTGCCGGGCTGCACGCTTCTTGTGCAGATTGACCAGACCCTTGTGGGACATGGCTTTAGCGCATCCGGCCAGAAGTTTTCAACAATGTTATCCACAGAAAACCGGGATAACTCACTAAATCACTTTAAATTCAACGGCTTGCACCCTTTTCTGGTTGTAACGCCTCAATAATTGCGTGCTCCGGCAAGCCCTGGGGAATCCGGGTCAGATCTTTGGGTCTCCGGCGGACTCCTGCACGCTGCGGCGGTGCTGAACATCGTGCGCTGTCAGTGCCCGGTGCGCCACCATGTCCAGGCTGGGCCGTGTGTTGCCCTGTTTGTCGGTCCAGACCCGCGGGGTCAGGCTCCCGGAAAGCGCCACGCTCTCACCGTCGGCCAGCGCCAATAAAAGTGCTGACGTGCCCTCTTCGAAGGCAATCACGTTCACGAACAGCATTTCCCCGTCGCTTGACGCAGCCCGCACCTTGCACACCACAAAGGGTTTGTTCGCTTTATCCAGGCGCTGCTCTGCCGCGCCATAGAGCTTGCCTGCCACCAGTCCGTCAATCATTGCCAGCCTCTCGTTGTAGAAGATCGCAGCATACGGGGTGTTTGACTCCCAGGCTAAACCGGGCAAACTGCGGGAGGTGGCGCTCCGGCCTGCGCACTGCCAACTTACCAAGGAGCCTTCAGCATGTCTGCATCAACACCCGCCAGCGAAGCCCCCCGCCTGTCTGGCGTGGTCTTCAAGGAAGCATGGGATTGCAGCTATCCCCCGGCCGTGGAATCCACAGACGTTTTGCGGGTCAATTACGATATCCACGCCGTAGGCCGCGATGGCCTGTATCTGGTGGAAGAACTGAGCCACAGCGGCATTGCCTGGCGGGGGTGCCGGCGCTACCGTACCAACCCGATTTCAGGCGACCTGGAACTGGATGCCACCGGCACCGGCGAATGGGTGGACGCAGCCGTGGCCTCGGCCTGGCGCATTGCAGGCCGGGTGGAACGGGTGTACCGCCCCGTGGTCTGAAGGCCTGAAACGGCAGATAACAAACAAAAGCCCCAGTGGTTTCAAGGCACTGGGGCTTTTTAAAACGCTGGCGGGCACCAGCGGTGAAGCTCACATGTGGTCGATCATGACCTGGCCGAAACCCGAGCAGCTCACCTGGGTGGCGCCGTCCATCAGGCGGGCGAAGTCATAGGTCACCTTCTTGCTGGCGATCGACTTCTTCATCGAGCTGATGATGAGGTCAGCGGCTTCGACCCAGCCCATGTGGCGCAGCATCATTTCGGCCGAGAGGATTTCGGAACCGGGGTTCACGTAGTCCTTGCCAGCGTACTTGGGGGCTGTGCCGTGGGTGGCTTCGAACATGGCGACGGTGTCGCTCAGGTTGGCACCGGGGGCGATGCCGATGCCGCCCACCTGGGCTGCCAGGGCGTCGGAAACGTAGTCACCGTTGAGGTTCAGCGTGGCGATCACAGAGTACTCGGCGGGGCGCAGCAGGATCTGCTGCAGGAAGGCGTCCGCAATGCTGTCCTTGATGACGATGTCCTTGCCCGACTTCGGGTTCCGGAACTTGCACCAGGGGCCGCCGTCGATCAGTTCGGCGCCGAATTCCTTCTGCGCAAGGGCATAGGCCCAGTCACGAAAGCCCCCTTCGGTGAACTTCATGATGTTGCCCTTGTGCACGATGGTCACGCTGGGCTTGTTGTTGTCGATGGCGTACTGGATGGCCTTGCGTACCAGGCGCTCGGTGCCTTCGCGTGACACCGGCTTGATGCCGATACCCGATGTGTTGGGGAAGCGGATCTTCTTGACGCCGAATTCGTCCTGCAGAATCTTGATGAGCTTCTTGGCCTTGTCGGACTCGGCTTCGAACTCGATGCCTGCGTAGATGTCTTCCGAGTTCTCGCGGAAAATGACCATATCGGTCTTGTGCGGCTCCTTCACGGGGGAAGGCACACCGTCGAAGTACTGGATGGGGCGCAAGCAGACGTACAGGTCAAGCTCCTGGCGCAGGGCCACGTTCAGCGAGCGGATGCCGCCACCCACGGGCGTGGTCAGCGGGCCCTTGATGGAGACCACGTAGTCGCGCACGGCGTGCAGCGTTTCCTCGGGCAGCCAGACGTCGGGGCCGTACACCTTGGTGGATTTTTCGCCGGCATAGACTTCCATCCAGTGAATCTTGCGCTTGCCACCGTAGGCCTTGGCCACGGCTGCATCGACCACCTTGAGCATCACGGGGGTGATGTCGGCACCCGTGCCGTCGCCCTCGATGAACGGCAAGATCGGCTGATCCGGCACATTCAGGGACATGTCGGCGTTGACCGTGATTTTCTGGCCTTCGGCAGGCACCTTGATGTGCTGGTAGCTGGTCATGGACGTGAGGTCTCCGTTGGAATGCTGAAAAGTATTCAGCGGGTTAGGCAAAGCGCCCTAATCAACTTTTTGATTCTACCGACAAAAATCTGCCAAACCCCCTGCGGTAAACACCCCGTCCGCCCCGTTCCTGCATGGTGATAGAGCAGTGTTTGCGACGCATCAAACCGGGGGATGGCCGTGCCATGCAGATGCGCCGGCCCCAAGCGCGGCATTTGCCGCAAAATGCCACCTGGCCGCCCGTCTGGCGGTGCGGCCCGCCCCATTCCATCGCACCCGCAAGCGCCCGAGGTCTGTTTCATGGTTTTGTCTTTTCGTTCACCTTTGTTTGTTGCCGCAGTGCTGGCTTCGCTGGTCGCACTGTCCCCTCCAGCCTTTGCACAGGAAGGCCCCCAACTGCACCTGCGGCGCGTGGAGTTGACTGCGGGCATGCACCGCATTGACGCCCAGGTGGCGCAATCGCCGCAGGAGCGCCAGACCGGCCTCATGCACCGCAAGGAAATGCCGGTGCATGAGGGCATGCTGTTCATCTTTGAGCAGCCCGCCACGCAATGCTTCTGGATGAAGAACACGCTGCTGCCATTGACGGCGGCCTTTGTGGCCGATGACGGCACCATCGTCAACCTGGCCGACATGAAGCCGCAGGCGCTCGATTCGCACTGCTCTACCCAGCCAGTGCGCTATGTGCTGGAGATGAACCAGGGCTGGTTCGCCAAGCGCTCCATCAAGGCGGGCTTCCGGCTGCAGGGTGCGCCGTTCGCCCGGCCCTGAAGACTTCGGATTGCTATATTAAACATAGCTGCATGCGCTTTACCTACAAAGGCTAGAGCACAAAAAAGCCATAAAAAAACGGCCCGTAGGCCGTTTTTTTATTTCCGCTGGGGAATCAGGCGAAGTTGGCTTCGGCGAACTTCCAGTTGACCAGTTTGTCGAGGAAGGTTTCCAAAAACTTCGGGCGGGCGTTGCGGTAGTCGATGTAGTAGGCGTGCTCCCACACGTCCACGGTCAGCAGGGCCTTGTCAGCGGTGGTCAGGGGCGTGCCGGCAGCGCCGGTGTTGACAATGTCCACGCTGCCATCGGGCTTCTTCACCAGCCAGGTCCAGCCCGAACCGAAGTTGCCGACGGCGCTCTTGACGAAGGCTTCCTTGAAGGCTGCGTAGCTGCCCCACTTGGCGTTGATGGCGGCGGCCAGGGCGCCGGTGGGCTCGGCACCGCCATTGGGGGCCATGCAGTTCCAGAAGAAGGTGTGGTTCCAGATCTGGGCAGCGTTGTTGTAGATGCCGCCGCTGGACTTCTTGATGATCTCTTCCAGGGACATCGACTCGAACTCGGTGCCCTTTTGCAGGTTGTTGAGATTCACCACATAGGCGTTGTGGTGCTTGCCATGGTGGAATTCCAGCGTTTCCTGGCTGTAATGCGGGGCCAGGGCGTCAATGGCGTAGGGCAGCGCGGGCAGGGTGTGTTCCATGGGGTGTTCCTTCTGTGGGGGTTTGTGTGCGGGCGCCGCACGCAGTGCGTGTGCGACGGGTACAGCGAAGCATTGTAGGAAGAACCCCCGACCTTTGCAGGCGTGGGCGTTTGACCCACTACCCGTCTGACGCAGCACGCACCGTCAGGTCCAGGGACCCATCAGCCAGAGTGGCCTGCAGCGCCGTGCCTGGTGGGGCCTGGTGCACGCTGGTGATGGTGCGGCCCGTGCCGTCGCTCAACAGGGCATAGCCGCGCTGCAGCACCAGGCGTGGGTCCAGCAGCTGAAGGCGCAGCGCCGCGTGTTCCTGTCGCTGATGGCGGTCGGTCAGGGTGCGTTGTAGTTTGAGGGATAAATTGGCCTCCAGCGCTTTCTGGTCGTGCGTCAGTTGCTGTAATTTGAATAGCACTGAACGGCGCATGCGTTCGGCCAGACGCGCCAGGCGCTGCTGCTCGCGTACCGCCAGACCCGAGGGGCGGCCCAGGCGCGCGGCCCATTGGTCCAGGCGCTGGCCGCGCTGATCGAGCTGGCGTTGCACGCCGTCCTGCAGGCGCTCGGCGAGCAGATCGAGTGCGCCCAGCCACACGGCGCGCGGCTGGGCCACCAGTTCGGCGGCGGCCGTGGGCGTGGGCGCGCGCAGGTCTGCACAGAAGTCGGCGATGGTGAAGTCGGTCTCGTGGCCCACGCCGCAGACCACGGGCACGGGGCTTTGCACGATGGTGCGTGCCAGCTGTTCGTCGTTGAAAGCCCACAGGTCTTCGATGGCACCGCCGCCGCGTACCAGCAAAATCACGTCAATCGGCGGATTGTTGGTTAAACCCGCCTCAAAACCTTGCCCAGTTTGCGTCAGCAGATACAGTTTTGATAGCGCCTCACAGAGCGACGCGGGCGCGCCCGCACCCTGCACCTGCGCGGGCACCAGCACCACCGGGATATGCGGCACGCGCCGGCGCAGCGCCACCACCACATCGTGCAGCGCTGCGGCGCCCGGCGAGGTCACCAGGCCGATGCCGCGCGGCATCAGCGGCAGCGCGCGTTTGCGGGCGGTGTCGAACAGGCCTTCGCTCTCCAGCCGGGCCTTCAGGCGCAGGAACTGCTCGAACAGTGCGCCCTGCCCTGCGCGCTGCAGGCTCTCGACGATGAGCTGCAGGTCACCCCGCGCCTCGTACACGCCCAGCCGCCCGCGCAGTTCGACCAGCTCACCGTCGCGCGGCACAAAGTCCAGCAGACCGGCTGCGCGCCGGAACATGGCACAGCGGATCTGGCCCTGTGCGTCTTTGATGGAGAAGTAACAATGCCCGCTGGATGCGCGCGAAAAGCCGGTGATCTCCCCGCGCACCGCGACGGGGTTGAAGCGCGCCTGCAAAACATCCGCCACGGCGTGGCACAGCGCGCCAACCTCCCAGATACGCGGCGCCATTGCGGGGTTTTGGGGTTCAATCATCGGATTCGTGCGGGCTGGCGGGCTTTGCTGCGGCGCAGTACTCCACAGCCCCGAAATGCATCGACGATGTAACGGTTTGTTTTTGAAAAACCCGCAAAAAGCCCATACATTCGTGCAACTATTTGATTTATATACGTTTATTGCTGCGTAATTATTCAGCAATCTGTTTCCATGACGGATTGGCGCCATTTTGCTGGCGCCCCATGCACGGTTCTCCACAAAGTTATCCACAGAAACTGTGGGTGAGGCCCCCCTGGGCACCCAACAAAGGTCAAGCCCCCCATTGACAAGGGAAAAGCGCGCAAAGCTGGGCCATAATCGCCTTTTGCCTACACCCGTGCGGAGAGAGAATTGCTGTCCATCATACAAGCCGCAGGCTGGCCCATCTGGCCCCTGATTGCCTGCTCGGTCCTGGCCATGGCGCTGATTTTTGAGCGTTTCATCTCCCTCAAAACCGCCCGCATCGCACCACCCAAACTGCTGGACGAAGCCATCTCCGTATCGTCACAGTCGGTTCCCGGCCCGGATGTGGTCAGCCAGCTGGCCCAGAATTCGGCCCTGGGCGAAGTGCTCGCCACCGGCCTGCGCTCCCTCAACAGCAACCCCCGCTGCAGCGAATCGGACCTGCGTGCCTCCATGGAGGGCGCGGGTCGTGTGGTGGCACACCGGCTGGAGCGTTACCTCAGTGCCCTCGCCACCATCGCATCGGCCGCTCCCCTGCTGGGTCTGCTGGGCACCGTGATCGGCATGATCGAGATTTTCGGCTCCCAAGCGGGCACGGGTGGCGTGGGCGCCAGCATGGGCAGCGGCAACCCGGCCCAGCTGGCACACGGCATTTCCATTGCGCTGTACAACACCGCCTTCGGTTTGATCGTGGCCATTCCTGCACTGATCTTCTGGCGTTATTTCCGCAGCCGGGTCGATGCCTACCTGCTGACGCTGGAGCTGGCCTCCGAGCAGTTCGTGCGGCATCTGCTGCGACTGCGCAAGTGATTCCTGAGGCCATTGCCCCATGAACTTCCGCCCCCGCACCCGGGAAGAACCCGAGATCAACCTGATCCCGTTCATCGACGTGCTGCTGGTGATCCTCATCTTCCTGATGCTGACCACCACCTACAGCAAGTTCACCGAACTGCAGCTCACGCTGCCCGTGGCCGATGCCGATCAGCAGCGCGACCATCCCAAGGAGGTGATCGTTGCCGTGGCCGCCGATGGCCGCTATGCCGTGAACAAGACAGGGCTGGAAGGCAAAAGCGTAGATGTGCTGGCCGCTGCGTTGCGCGATGCCGCCAAGGCCGGGCCGGGCAGCATCGTGATCATCAGTGCCGATGCCACCGCGCCGCACCAGGCGGTGGTCACCGTGATGGAGGCCGCACGCCGTGTGGGCCTGACGCAGATCACCTTTGCCACCCAGTCGTCCGCCCGTGCGGGCGCTGGCACACCGTAACCGGCATGGCTGCCGCCCCGCCGCAGCCACCCTCCCTGCCCATCCCCGCGTCTGAGTCCCGGCTGCAGCGCGCCTGGCAGCGGCGTGGCCTGCTGGCCTGGCTGCTCTGGCCGCTTTCGCTGGTCATGGGGCTGCTGGTAGCGCTGCGACGCGGGATGTACCGCCTGGGTGTGCTGCGCACCGAGCACCCGGGCGTACCAGTCATCGTGGTTGGCAATGTCATCGCAGGCGGTGCCGGCAAAACACCCGTGGTGATGGCCGTCGTGCAGCATCTGCGTGCACAGGGACGGCATCCCGGTGTGATTTCCCGCGGCTACGGACGCCGCACCCAGGACTGCCGCCCGGTGCACGCCAACAGCCCGGCCAGCGAAGTGGGCGACGAGCCTGCGCTGATTGCCCGCGCCTGTGGCGTGCCGGTGTTTGTGGCTCCGCAGCGCATCGATGCCGCCCGTGCGCTCATCGCACAGCACCCGCAAACCGACCTGATCGTCTGCGACGACGGCCTGCAACACCTGGCGCTGGCGCGCGACATCGAGATCTGCGTTTTCAACGACCAGGGCACAGGCAACGGTTTTTTGCTGCCTGCGGGACCGCTGCGCGAGCCCTGGCCGCGCGCCGTCGACCTGGTGGTGCATGCCGGTGCCCCGGTGGCAAGTGGTGGGACTCCCGCGTTCCCGCTGCAGCGCACGCTGGCCGGCCATGCGCTGCGCTCCGACGGCACCCAGGTGCCCTTGGCGCAACTGCGCGGCCAACCACTGCTGGCCGTGGCGGGCATTGCCCGGCCGCAGGACTTTTTTGCCATGCTGCAGGGCCAGGGGCTCACCTTGATGCACACCCAGAGCCTGCCAGATCACTCTGATTTTGATAGCTGGAAGCGCCCTGCTGACATGCCCTACACCTTGATTTGCACTGAAAAAGATGCCGTCAAGCTGTGGCGGCAGCACCCCGATGCGCTGGCGGTACCGCTGCAGGTGCGCATCGACGAGGGTTTCTTCGCCGCGCTCGATGCCCGGTTGGCCACGACGCGTGCGCCCTCGCTATCATCGCCCTCCTGATTCTTTCCCTCACCTTTTTCGCGCCATGGACACCAAACTGCTCGAACTGCTGGTCTGCCCCGTCACCAAAGGCCCCCTCACCTACGACCGGGAGCGCCAGGAACTGGTCTCGCGCAGCGCCCGCCTCGCCTACCCGGTGCGCGACGGCATCCCGGTGCTGCTGGAGAACGAGGCCCGCACGCTGACCGACGAGGAACTGGAACAATGAGCGCACCGGTCGGCTTCACGGTGCTGGTTCCGGCACGCATGGCATCAAGCCGCCTGCCCGACAAGCCCCTGGCCGACATTGCCGGTCTGCCCATGGTGGTGCGCGTGGCCCGGCGCGCGGCGCAAAGCGGCGCCCTGCGCACCGTGGTGGCGGCCGACGACGAGCGCATCCTCGCGGCCTGCCGCCAGCACGGCGTGGAGGCCATCGCCACCCGCGCCGACCACCCCAGCGGCAGCGACCGCCTGGCCGAGGCCTGTGCGCTGCTGGGTCTGGACGGCGACGATGTGGTGGTGAACGTACAGGGCGACGAGCCGCTGATCGACCCTGCACTCATCGGCGCTGTGGCGGCGCTGCTCGGCGCCCACCCAGACGCCAGCATGGGCACGGCCGCGCACCCCATCGACACCGTGGCCGATCTGGTCAACCCCAACATCGTCAAGGTCGTGCGCGATGCGCGGGGCCTGGCCCACTATTTCAGCCGTGCACCCATTCCGCATGCGCGTGACTTCGCCCATCGTCCCTGGTGGCAAGGCGCCGCCGCCCAGGCCCAACCGGGCGTGGCGGCACTGAACGACTTCGCGCCGCTGCGCCACATCGGCCTCTACAGCTACCGCGCAGGCTTTCTGCGCCAGTTTCCCACCCTGCCCCAGGCGCCCACCGAGGTGATCGAGGCACTGGAACAACTGCGCGCACTCTGGCACGGCCACCGCATTGCCGTGCATGTGACCGCAGCGGCCCCCGGGCCGGGAGTGGATACGCCCGAGGATCTGGCGCGCGTGCGTGCCCTGCTGGGTTGAAGTCCGGCTTCTGGGCCGGGCGTAAGCGGGGGCGAAAGATACGCGTGCTATCCTTGCCCTCCAAAAAGAGCACCGCATCCGGGGGGGCAGCGCTCCCGTGGCCCGCAGTGCCGTCAGGTTTCACACACTTAGAGGACTTCCATGAGACTGATTCTGTTGGGCGCGCCCGGCGCCGGCAAGGGCACGCAGGCCACTTTCATCTGCCAGAAATACGGCATTCCGCAAATCTCGACCGGCGACATGCTGCGCGCCGCGGTCAAGGCCGGTACGCCACTGGGTCTGCAGGCCAAGGCGGTCATGGAGTCGGGTGGTCTGGTCAGTGATGACCTCATCATCAACCTGGTCAAGGAACGTATCGCCCAGCCCGACTGCGCCCAGGGCTTCCTGTTCGATGGGTTCCCGCGCACCATTCCTCAGGCCGATGCCATGAAGGCTGCTGGCGTGAAGCTGGACTACGTGCTGGAGATTGATGTGCCTTTCGACGCCATCATCGAACGCATGAGCGGCCGTCGCTCACATCCTGGCAGCGGCCGGACCTACCACGTCAAGTTCAACCCCCCCAAGGTGGCAGGCAAGGACGACCTGACTGGCGAGGATCTGATCCAGCGCGACGATGACAAGGAAGAAACCGTGAAGAAGCGGCTGGAGGTCTACAGCGCCCAGACGCGCCCCCTGGTTGACTATTACTCCGGCTGGGCCACGCAAGACCCCGCTGCTGCGCCCAAATACCGCGCCATCAGCGGCACCGGCAGCGTGGATGAGATCACCACGCGCGCATTTGCAGCACTGGCGGGCTGACCGTCACCCCACACCCGGGCCTGTGCCCGGGCCCGGCCCAACGCCCCGCTGAGGGGCGTTGCTGTTTCTGTGCGCCCATCCCGTGCTGCACGAGGTCAGGACGGAACACCGGTAGCGCCCAGCAATTCCAGCATCAGCGCCACACGCGCCTTCACGGGGCTGAGCCCATACCCATAAGGCAGTGAAGCCTGCGCACGCGGAACAACCTGGCCCAGAGCGCAGCGTGTGCTGACGCGTACCGCCACATTACGCGACTGGGCCCGCTCCAGCGCTTTCTCCAGCGCATGGTGGATGGTGCCATTGCCCGTGGCAGCCACCACCAGCCCTTGCACGCCAAGGTTCACCAGCGCATCGACCGTTGTACCGCTGGCGCCTGCGTAGCTCATGACAATTTCCACCTGGGGCCACGGCGTTTCTTTCGCTATATTTTCAAGAGCATATTGCGCCCATCCAGATTGATCTTGCGTCCAATTTTGTGCCAAACGTACACGCCCTTCCTCAATCCAGCCCCGGGGCCCGGCCTCGCCCGAACTAAAGGCGTCCACCCGATACGGGTGCACTTTCTGAACCTGCCGCGCGCCATGGATGGCCCCGGCGCACACCACCAGCACACCATGCGCACCCGGTGCGGTCGCCACCGCCATGGCATCGAGCAAGTTCTGCGGCCCGTCAGGCGCTATGGCCGTGGCAGGCCGCATGGCACAGGTCAACACCACAGGCTTGGGGGTATCGAGCACAGAGTGCAAAAACCAGGCTGTTTCTTCCAGGGTGTCCGTGCCATGGGCGATCACGATGGCACGCACCTCTGGGTCGGCCAGAAGCTGGTTGCAACGGGCCGCCAGCGCCGCCCACACCGAAAACGCCATGTCCTTGCTGTCGATCTGGACCACCTGCTCGACCTGCAACGGCCCCTGGGCAGCCGCAATCAACCCAGGCACCGCGTCGAGCAAATCCTGCACGGCTACCTGGCCGGCCACATAGCCCACATTGTCACCAGCCACACCCGCCTTGCCCGCAATGGTGCCTCCTGTGCCCAAAACAACGATTTTTTCTGTACGCACTTGCATCCCCTGAAAAACTGGTTAAAAATACAGTTACTGGATTAAACAACAGCCTCTTTCACCAGATCCCGCACCCTCTGGAGCCCACCATGCTCAACAGCCCCAAGCTCACGGCACGCCAACAGCAGATTCTGGACCTGATCCAGACCGCCATCTCCCGTACCGGGGCTCCTCCCACACGTGCAGAAATTGCTGCCGAGCTGGGCTTCAAATCCGCCAATGCCGCCGAAGAGCATCTTCAGGCCCTGGCCCGTAAAGGTGTTATCGAGCTGGTCAGCGGCACATCACGCGGTATCCGGCTGCGCGGCGACGCCGTGCGCTCCATCAATGCGGCACGTGGCACCCAATACAACCTGCCCATTCCAGGTCTTTCACAACTCATGCTGCCCCTCATCGGCAGGGTGGCGGCCGGTTCGCCCATTCTCGCGCAGGAGCATGTGGACCAGTCATATTGCGTTGAAAACAGCCTGTTTCAGCACAAGCCCGACTACCTGCTCAAGGTGCGCGGCATGTCCATGCGCGACGCCGGCATCATGGACGGCGACTTATTGGCCGTGAAGATTGCCCATGAGGCCCGCAATGGCCAGATCATCGTGGCCCGTCTGGGCGACGACGTCACGGTCAAGCGCCTGCGTCGCACGGCCCACGCCATCGAACTCCTGCCGGAAAACCCCGACTACCCGGTCATCGTGGTGGCCCCCGGCGAACCCTTCGCCATTGAAGGACTCGCGGTCGGCCTGATCCGTAACACCATGCTCATGTAAATTTTTCGTGCCGTTGCGGGTGGCGGGCGTTGGGCGGACCGGTGGTGGTCCGTCAGCCCTGCAACGGTGCTTTCCTGCAATCCTGCCTGTGTTCAACCTCTGACCTCTGGAGTTTTCACATGGGACTTGCCCTCTTGGCCGCCTCCACTCTGGCCCAACCCCTTGCAGCACTGCACCGCTGGTGGAGCACCGGCCGCACCCGCCCGACTCCTCCATCTTTACGAGCGCAACCAGAGGCCAGCCCTGGAGGGATTCGGTCGTGCCACCCTGCTAGCCATGCCAGAACGGCTGCCCCGGCACCCATCACTCCACCACGCCCCTGGCGCACACCCGACGGACAAGCCCATCCTTCACGTTGCAGGGCCGACAAGCCCTTCCCGTTGCGGGTGCTCCACTCCCACGGTGGCGGCCGTATGGCCATTACCGGGCGCATGGCAGATGTCTGCGCCGAACTCGATCGCCTGGTCGCCAACGAACGCAGAGGCTGATCCGCCCGTATTCCTGTCGAAGCGGACGCCCGCATCTGCTGTTTTGCCCGCTGTTGCCATGTCGCACACACCATGCCAAGGCACAATGTCGGGATGAACATCGTGATTCTGGACGACTATCAAGATGCCGTCCGCAAGCTCCACTGCGCTACGCGACTGGACGCCTACTCTGCCAAGGTGTACACCAATACGGTCAAAGGACTGGGACAGCTGTCGGTGCGGCTGAAAGACGCCGACGTCATCGTTCTGGTGCGCGAACGGACCCACATCACACGCCAGCTGATCGAAAAGCTTCCCCGGTTGAAGCTGATCGTGCAAACCGGCAAGGTGGGCAGCCACATTGACGTCGGCGCCTGCACCGAGCGCGGCGTTGCCGTTGCCGAGGGCATCGGGTCACCGGTCGCCCCCGCCGAGCTGACCTGGGCACTCACCCTGGCCGCCATGCGGCGGCTTCCCCAGTACATCGCAAACCTCAAGCACGGCGCGTGGCAGCAGTCTGGCCTGAAGGCCGCCAGCATGCCACCCAACTTCTGTATTGGCAGCGTTCTGCGGGGCAAAACACTGGGCATCTGGGGCTACGGGCGCATCGGCCAGATTGTTGCCGGTTACGGCAAGGCCTTTGGCATGAATGTGCGCATCTGGGGCCGAGAGGCGTCGCGCACCCAAGCACTGACCGACGGTTACCAGGTGGCCCATTCCTGTGCAGAATTGTTTTCTGAGTGCGATGTGATCTCCCTGCACCTGCGCCTGACCGACGACACCCGAGGCCTCATCACCCTGGAAACATTGTCGTGCATGAAGCCCACGTCGCTCCTGGTGAACACATCGCGCGCCGAGCTGATTGAATCCGACGCACTGATTGCGGCCCTGAACCGTGGACGGCCTGGCATGGCTGCGATTGATGTCTTCGAGAGCGAACCCATCCTCCAGGGCCACGCCTTGCTGCGCCTGGAAAACTGTATTTGCACCCCGCACATCGGCTATGTGGAGCAGGACAGTTACGAACTGTACTTTGGTGCAGCCTTCGACAATGTGGTGAATTTCATCAAGGGCACCCCGACCAACATCGTCAACCCGGGGGCGCTGCAGGTACGGCGCTGAGACAGAGCACAAAGTAAAAGAGGCTCCCAAAACGGAGCCTCTTCAGCAGCACGGCCCAAGGCCGCGCTGTTCTTCATCTGCCGGAGCCGGTCAGAGAGGGGTCTTCTTGCCATCCTTGTAGACATACAAGGTGATGGCAGGGTTCTTCATTTCACCCGTGGACTCAAAGGCAATATTGGCCGTCACACCCTTGAAGTTGGACTTGGGCAGTTCGTTCACGTACACCTTGGGATCAACCGAGTTGGCACGCTTCATAGCGTCCACCAGCAGCATCGTGGCATCGTAGGTGTAGGGGCTGTAGACTTGGAACTGGTTGGGGTACTTTGCATCGTACTTGGCCTTCCAGGCCGTGCCGCCAGGCATCTTGCCCAACGATGCACCACCTTCGGCGCAGACCACATTGCCCAGGGTCTTGGCGCCTGCTGCCAGCTTTGCGATTTCAGAGGTGCATACGCCGTCACCACCGAAGTACTTCACGTTGGCCATGCCCAGTTGTTCCATCTGGCGCAGCATCGGGCCGGCCTGGGGGTCCATGCCGCCGAAGAAGATGGCATCGGGGTTCTTGGACTTGATGGCGGTCAGGATGGCCATGAAGTCGGTGGCCTTGTCGGTGGTGAACTGCTCGTCAACCACCTTCATGCCCTTTTGGGCAGCAATTGTCTTGAACACGTTGGCCACGCCCTGGCCGTAAGCGGTACGGTCATCGATGATGGCAACCGTCTTGAGCTTCAGCGTTTCAGCAGCGTAGGCGGCCAGACCAGCGCCCAGAGCGTTGTCGTTGGCGATGATGCGGAAGGTGGTCTTGTAGCCGGGCTTGGTCAGGTTCGGGTTGGTGGCTGCACCGGTGACCATGGGAATGCCGCAGTCGTTGTAGACCTTGGATGCAGGAATGGTGGTGCCCGAGTTCAGGTGACCCACCACGCCAGCGACCTTGGAGTCACACAGCTTCTGCGCGGCAGCCGTACCCTGCTTGGGATCGGCTGCGTCATCTTCGGCCTGCAGTTCAAACTTGATCTTTTTGCCGCCGATCGTGACACCTTCGGCATTGAGGACTTCAATGGCCATGCGTGCGCCGTTTTCGTTGTCCTTGCCGTAGTGGGCTTGGGCGCCGGAAACCGGAGCCACGTGACCGATCTTGA
>Ga0155493_1357_pt1 | contig 14199 bp, 16 predicted proteins | sample RifCSPhighO2_12_FD_107151 | JGI IMG/M metagenome (GOLD analysis project Ga0155493, IMG submission 107151) | Burkholderiales bacterium RIFCSPHIGHO2_12_FULL_65_48
GGCTACTTTCCGGTGGACCTGGGCACGCTGGCGGTGGGCGGGCGCTTGTCGGAGCTGCCGTTTGGCGCGTTGTCGAGCACGCAGTTCATCAAGATCTGAGAGGGGTGCCTGCCCAGGCACTTTCAGGGCCCCAGGTGCAGCTTGCTCAACGCAAAGGGCCTGGGGCCCGCGGCAGTCACTCCATCGCACCGCCCTCCGCACCGTCAGAGCGCGCTGCAGGCCGATACGTTGCAGGTGCAGGTGCTGCTGCGCAGTGTTCAGGCGCTGGATGAGGAATAAAATTGGGCTCTAGCGCTTGATGAATAAGCGCTAGCAGCTATCAAAAATATAGTCTTTGCGACCTCGGCGAACAACCCACCCAGCAGCAAGAGCCTCTCGCGCGAGAATTGGCTGCTAGCGTAGGCGGGATAGGAGCATGCCGCTATTCAAATGAGAGTAAACGCTCTTTTGCGGTCAAACGGGGTCGGCAACATTCGATGTCGCATGTGCAAGTGCTGGCTGTAGCCTTTCCCTCAACGCACCGACTACATCGCCCAGCGGCATCGCCTTGAGACCGTTCTTTCTCAAGAACGCCGCCCACAGCGCCTGGCGCGATGCATCGCCAGCAAACTCGTCACTCAAACCAATGGGCAACTCCGTCGGCAACAGGGTACTGCGGCGTTTGAAGGTGGCAGCGATGGCGCTGGCCAAGATGCCAGGGTCCAATGCCTCGCGGTCCAACAGAATCCACAGGTCCAGATAGTCCTTGAGCCTGCTGTTCGTCATGCCCAACAGCACCATCGCGTGCAACTTCTCTGCCACGACGGTGTAAACCGGGTAGGCGCGCAACTGGGGCGCTGGAAAGTCGGCAATCAGCACCGGGTAGGTGGCGACCACCGGGCCGGGTGTGATGGCGTCGCCAAAGCCAATATCGATTTGCGTCTTGCAGCGGGCGCGGGCCAACTCTGCCGACACCAACACCCGCGCACCCGCATAGCCCGCGCTTTTGCGAATCTCTTCTACGCTGACGCTGGCTGCGTCGAACACCATGCCGTCATCCGCTGCAACCGACACGATCTCGCGGAAGGCTTGCGCTATTGCACCCAGGTCGCTCGCCCCAAAGCCCAGCAGGTCGACATCGCGCGTGGGCCGATGCGGCATGGCGTACCAAAGGTTGAACAGCATCGCGCCTTTGAGCACAAAGTGGTCCGCATGAGCCGACTGGCTCAGCCGGTACAAAAAGCGCTCCAGCGCATAGCGCACCAGCACCGCGTTGAAATCCGTCTGCTCTGCCTTGGCGATGTTGAGCAGTCGCGCACGGACAGACGCCGCCAGGTCTTGCCCCATTCAACCCCCGTGCCCCAGGGTTTCAAGATAGGGCCGCATCACGTTAGCCACCCGGCAAATCTTGGCAAATCGCCACAGGTCATTGGCGTTGGTCTTGTTGGCGGCCAGCGCTTCCTTCAGCGCCTCTATGGCTACATCCAGCCCCACCTTGTTGCGGTGCTTGAAGCAATCCGCAATCGTCTTGGCCACGCCATACACGCGCAGCTCCACCTGATCGGCCAGCACCACCTCTATGCCCTGGCCATAAGCCTCGCCGGAGAACTGCACCATCTTCACCGGCGGGTAGTCCATCTTGGGCACATGGCTGCCCTGGGGCATGGCTATCCACACCTGGCGCGGCAACTGCGTGGTCAGTTCGTGAATCTGCAAGGCCGTGAGCAAACAAAACACCGCCTGCGGCACCTTGACCGCAATGGTGGCCAGGCTCTCATGCTCAGCACCTTGCGCGTCCGGCAGCCGATAGACGCCGCGCCCCACGCGCTCCAACTGCCCACTGGCCGTCAGCCGCGACAACACCACGCGCGCAATGCCCAGCTCTTGCAGATGGCTAGCGCGCAGCAGGCCCCGCTGGCTGGCCAGGGCCAGTACGCGTTGGGTTTGGGTGTCGGCGGTTTGCATGGCACCTGGAGTATGTTCCGTTTGCGCGTTAAATTCAATTAAGTAGAGTGCTTATGGAACAAGACCGCTAGCCGCATGGGCGTACCGAGCGCTACTGGCCGACGCCGACAGCCTGCGCCGTGGTGACCTGGACGGGCGCGGCAACCTGAGCGAGCAGGCACTCGTTGCGTGGACGGACTACGTGCTGGATATCTGCCAGTACCCAAGTCCCCGTCATGGTCGGCCTGTGGAAGAAATGCCGCGTGGCGAATTCAAAGCATGCTGGGCAAGGCAGATGCGGCGAATGAGGGACACCTAACTTCTCAGCAGTCCCAATGCAAAACATCGGTGAAATCTAGAATTGTCAGGATTATCTGTTTTCAGCGCCTATTTTTATCATCCCGGCAAAGAAAACAGAAGATAACATGCTAAATAAAAGAATAAAGGAATAGATCATCAAAAAGAAAGCAAACAGTCCAGATTTGTATGCAACCGAAGAACTTGACGAAGCGATCAAAAATTTAAGAAAAGCAGAAATCAACAAATTGGCCGACCAAATAACCATTGGATAAGAAAATTGCACGCATAGCAATTTCGCATCATCTATCGATCCCATCATTTTCAAAATTGAATCAGAACTCAATGTAAATATTATCAGAAAAATTGCCAATCCAAAACCAAGGAGAGAGGAAAATATTTGCAGATTCATGTCTACAAAAATAATCGTGCAAACATCCTTGCATTCAGAAAAGTAGAAAAAATAAAAAATGCCGTATGTTAAAACAGCACTAAAAACTATTGGCACGAGCATCTTCTTGGTGTAACACCAAGGAGATGCAATTTTTGTAGTGTAATCTGATGGATTGTCTAGCACCCAGGCATTAATTATTATAAACAATGCTCCCAAAATTGGAATTTCGAGCACTCCGCGAATCACCGCAGATTGCATTTTTTGCAAGATTCCGGCCTTATATGGCCCTATTTGCTTGGGCTGCTGCTTCATCTATGGCTTCCTCTACTCGATCTCTAAATTCGCTCTCTGTTTCCTTTTTTGATATTTTTAATATTTTTTTATATGGATTAAGGCTGTATCTAAAGGACTCCAGTCTTTTAGATGCAGAACTTCTATATCGAATGAAAGCATCACCCAATCGCTTGGCCAAGCTAAGCGCAATTCTCATATCCTCTGTAGGCTCGCTGATCTCACCTCCGGCCTCGTTGGCGGACTCCTCAACGACTCTTTTTGTAATGCCCTTGCTTTTAAGCTCTTTGTCTTTGGCAAGCATTTTCCTTTCGAACGGCGTTTGATTGGAATACGTAATTTCAGCCCTTAGTGTTTTAAAGTACTCTGCGTCTACAAATACCTTCTCAATTGAGCTTGAATTGCTTATTATATCAATCGATAATGTATATCCTGGAAAGACACGGGACACGACTTCAATCATAAAATGCCGGAATGTTTCTTTCAAATTGCTCGGCGTAATCCCGGCAGGACACTCTATCGCTGCAATATGAGAAGATAGCTTGAAGGTAAATTTATACGTTTCTCTTCGCGAGCTCAATCCTACTGCAATGTCTTGTATCTTCTGTCCGCTGTACGTGTCATATATAGCATCAGGCTGATCAAATTTTATTAAATCTCCATAAACTCTTCCTTCTTCACTGAAATGAATATTAAAAAAGTTTATATACATTGAGCCCGGAAGTTTGTATGACTTGAGGTGAAGTATTTTGCTTTTTAGTGTGTCCTCGCGATCGACATTCAGCACGCGAAAGATCCGGTCGTATCCAGCAACACCTATTTCGGAAGCGGTATTAGACTGCGGTAAAACTTGAATATTAAGAAAAATTAAGCTGGCCATATGAATAATATATAAAAAATTCTATTATTAATTCTGAGATTTTTTTCCTGCTTTTAAAACCGTCAAAAACCAAAGTCACTTAGAATAAATTCAAATTATCTTGAGGGATTGCAGGCGAAATATTAAGCGCAGAAAATTCCTTAGCAATCTTCACCCGACGCAGGGCACCGACGCTTTGAAAAAAGAGCATAGTCAAAAACAACGCAAATGCGAGGCGATACCAGCGTTGCTCCTTTAACTCCGCCTTCAAATAACCCGACCAACCTTCAGCCAATAGAAGCTTACATACCACCGTTACCTCATCCTCAGTAAATGAGGCACGGCTAACATCGCCGGCTACCAACTGCTTGCAGTCATTTTTTCTTAGCGGTTGTCTGCTGAGAAACAACGGGGGCCACAACGGCTGAGCGGATGTTTCTGTAGCAATAAAGGTTCGCTGCGTTTCTTTTAGCGTAAAAGGCACCTGCGGAATCAGCAACAGCCAGACGCACACCAACACTCCAACAAGGAAAAAGCTGCTCGAAATCTTCATTAGCGCTAGGTAAGAGCGCCCGGGCAACTGATGCTTTCGCACTTGCCGAAGCTCAATATCGAAGTAGTCTCCACACGCTGCGACCTTACGCAAATCAACCCGATTGATTTCGGCCCACCGAATCAACTGCTTCGCCTCGACCAAGGTTGCGGCCCGCACACCAGAGAACATGCGAAACGACATGAGGTTGGTCTGCTCGTCCACATAGGCGCGAATCGTGGGATCAGAAATCTCTTGATTGCCATGCACCAGCAACCAAGCCCGTCGCAACAGGCTATGGAATGACACCGTGCGCCAGACAACGGTGACAAAGCCGAGAAGTAGCGCCAGAGGAATGAGCGCAGCGATGGCACCGCCGAACTGCGTAATGCTTGCGAAGTCCATTACGCGGCGTTGAGCAGGGATTGCTCACCATCGCAGAAGCGCGTCAACAGCAACCGCCTGTCTTTGAACTCCTGATCCCAATGCTGCGCCAGCCGCTTCTCGCATTGGGTCTTCTGTGTGCGGTGTGTGCCGACTGCAGATACCAACGTTGCCATCTCTCCACCAGCCTCCCTCTCTTGTGTATGCATTTGTTAATGCACTTTAGGGGGTGACTGGAAAGGACGCAACCTATGAATGCCAAACTGCGAATGCAGCTGGTGCAACGAGCCGCTGAGGTGCTGCAGGTTGCGTGGCAGAAATATCACGCCAAATTGCGCGCTAGCGCATATCCATAAAACTCTAGCAGCTATCAAAACCATATCAATGAAGGCGGAGCACTGCAGCAGCCCGCATCGGACAACCGCACCTATCCCGAACTTGCAGCCCCTTCAGTTAAATTGCCCCGCATGCCCCAACCCTCCGCTTCCAACTCCGCCGCCGCCCCGCCATCCCTTATAGATTCCCCCCAAGCCGCCTGGCGCCTGCTGACCACGCTCGGCTTGGTCGTGCTGGGCAACAGCAGCATGTATGTGGTGTCGGTGGTGCTGCCCGCCGTGCAGGCCGAGTTCGGCGTGGGCCGCGCGGATGCGTCGCTGCCCTACACGCTGATGATGGTGTGCCTGGGGATTGGCGGGCTGTGGACGGGGCGGATGGCCGACCGGCATGGGCTGATGCCGGTGCTGTGCGTGGGGGCGGTGGCGGTGTGTGGCGGCTTTGTGTGGGCGGGGCTGTCGGGCAGCATCTGGATCTTTGGGCTGGCGCATGGGTTGATGGGGCTGGTGGGCAGCTCGGCCACGTTTGCGCCGTTGATGGCCGACACGGCGCTGTGGTGGAACAAGCGGCGCGGCATTGCGGTGGCGATCTGCGCCAGTGGCAACTACATCGCGGGTGCGCTGTGGCCGCCCATCGTGCAGCACGGCATCGAAGCCATTGGTTGGCGCCAGACCTATGTGCTGATGGGGCTGGTGTGTGGCGCGGGCATGCTGCTGTTGGCGCTGCGCATGCGGCAGCGGGCGCCGTTGGTGTTGATGGATGTGGCTGCGTCTGCGGTGCCTGCGTCGTCGTCACCTTCGGCAGGGGGTGCTGCGTTGGGTGCTGCTGCTTCTACAGCGACTGCGTCCGCACCTTTGGTTCCCTTGGCACTGGACCGCAGCCGCCCGTTTGGCCTGCGCCCGGTACATGCGCAGTTACTGCTGTGTGTGGCGGGCGTGGCGTGCTGTGTGGCCATGGCGATGCCGCAGGTGCACATCGTGGCCTATTGCACCGACCTGGGTTTTGGCGCGGCGCGCGGGGCCGAGATGCTGTCGCTGATGCTGGCGTGCGGCATTGTCAGCCGCCTGGTGTCGGGCGTGATCTGCGACCGCATTGGCGGGGTGCGCACGCTGCTGCTGGGGTCGGCGCTGCAGGGGGTGGGGCTGATGCTGTTTCTGCCGTTTGACGGGCTGGTGCCGCTGTATGTGATCTCGGCGATGTTCGGGCTGTTCCAGGGCGGCATCGTGCCCGCGTACGCCATCATCATCCGCGAGTATTTCGCGCCGCAAGAGGCGGGCGCCCGGGTGGGCGCGGTGATCATGGCCACGCTGATCGGCATGGCGCTGGGGGGCTGGATGTCGGGCTGGATTTTTGACGTGACGGGCAGCTACCAGGCGGCGTTCATCAACGGCATGGGGTGGAACCTGCTGAACCTGTCGATCATGGGCTGGCTGTACTGGCGGGTGCGGCGCCAGGGCGCGACTGGGGGACGGATGCAGCCCAGTGCGGGGTGAGTGTGGCGGGCGCTAGTGTGGTGTTGCACGCTATCCGGCACTTAAAACCGCGTCTTTTCGGCCAGGGTTGCGTTGCAAATCCGCGCGATACCTACGGGTATCGCTGTGGTTTGCGCCTTGCCCTGACCAAAAATCCATCGGTTTTCAATGTGCCGTCAAGCGTGCAACACCGCACTAGGGGCTCGCTGGCCCTGCGCCGCCTTCATTTCGTTGAGAATTTTGATCAAATAGGCCTCTAGCGCTTGGTAGTCAAGCGCCAGCAGCTATTGATTTATGAGCAATTGAGCGCTGCAGCATTCGCTCAACAGGCCCCGGCAGGTGCAACCCGATTTTTTTATCGGCCTGCACCTGCCGGGGCCCCACGGGACCGCAGTAGCAGCTGCGGTCCCTGAGCAGGTCGTCGTTGCCTTCGACCCTGTGTTCGGGCTGCTCAGCAAGGCGCTTCTCACCAGGCTGCATGCCTTCATCCCGAAGGTATGCGCCCGGTGCTAGTAGCAACCCTGTCTGTCGCCTTTGCTGTCAGCCTCTCCTCCCTGTTCCCGCCCTTGTGTGCATTTGTTACTTGACTGTAGGGGGTGAGGGAGCGCGGCACAACCTGCGAAAGTTGGTAGGTACGGCGGGTTGTGCGGGGCGAGGGTTCGGCAAAAAGAACCCGCCAACATGGCTCTATCGCCTTGCTGCGTTGCATTGGCAGCTTCTGCTTTGATAGCAAACGGAATTTGCACGGCACAAACCCACGCACAGGGTGCCGCGCGATTCTTCGGGGTCTTGGTGCGAATTGGCTACACCGCCGCCTGCAGATAGCGCCCCGCCAGCTCTGTCTGCGCGGCGGCGTCCACGCCCAGCACGTCCACCAGATACGGCTGCAGGCCGCCAAAGTCGTTGTCCACCATGTGCAGGGCGGCGTCCAAAAACTCTTCTTGCACGCGCCACAGCACGGCCAACACTTCCTCGGGCGCGTGGCTACCCATGCCTTCGGGGCGGCGGTAGAGGGTGTTGGTGAGCAGGTAGTCGTGCATGACCACGTCGCGCGGCACGCCGAGGGTGAGCAGGATGAGGGCGGCGGCGAAGCCGGTGCGGTCTTTGCCAGCGGTGCAGTGGAAGACGGTGGGGGTGTCGCTGGCCAGCAGCAGCTTGAACAGCTCGGCAAAGCGCGGGGCGTTGTCGTGCACAAAGCCGCGGTAGGTGTCTTGCATGAGCACCACGGCGTCTTGCGCGGTGAGCTGGCGGCCGGAGCGCTGCAGGTCGAGCGCGCGCTGCACCACGGTGGGCTCGATGGCGAGCGGGTGGTAGGCGATGCCGGGCAGCGCGTAGGCGTAAGCGGCGCTTTCGGCCTGGCCGCGAAAGTCCACCGCGCGGGCCACGCCCAGCTGGGCCAGCAGGGCCTGGTCCTCGGGGGTCAGGGCGGCGAGGTGGTCCGAGCGAAAGATGCGCCGCCACTTCACGGGCCGCCCGCCCTGGCCGGTGTAGCCGCCCAGGTCCCGAAAGTTGGTGGCGCCGGCGAGGGGGAGGGATCGGGCGGGGGCTTGCTCTTGCTGCATGGTGCGTGCGGGGAGTGTGGTGGGTGGGGGTATTGAAGCAACAAGGATAGTCGGGCGGTGCGGCAGGCGCATGTCGCACGGGTGGCTGGAGAAATGCATGGGGCGCGACCGTGTGCAGAATCCGGGCATGCAGCGTTTTGTGCCCGTGCCCTCTGATTTGCAGCCCTGGCTGATGGCGGGGGTGGTGGTCGACGCCCCGGCGGAGCTGGCGCAGTCGCATTTTCCGGCGATGGTGTCGAGCATGCTGGTGGTGCGGCTGGCCGGGCAGGTGCATTGCCGGGGCGCACTGGTGCCGCCAGCGGCCTGGATCAGCGCCAGCACCACGGCCACGGTGTACGAACACGGCGGGCCGGTGCGGGCCGTGGGGCTGGTGCTGCAGCCTGAAGCCGCGGCGGCGCTGTTTACCAGCGCACGCGGTTTGGTGAACACGCTGCGGCCGCTGGCAGAACTGGTGGGCCCTGGGTGGACCGAGGTGGAGCACGGCGTGCATGCTGCGCAGGATGATGGCGCGCGGATCGCGGTGCTGTGCCAGTTCGTCCGGCAGCGGGTCGCGCCGCCGTCACCGTGTGAAGCACGGCGGCTGCAAGCCCTGACCCTCTTGCAGGCGGCCCACGACGATGCCCCAGGCGCGGATCGGCGCATGGGCCTGAGCCAGCGACAGTTTGAACGGCGCTTTGTGGCGCACTGGGGCATGGCGCCCAAGCAGTTTCAGGTGATTGCGCGGCTGAACAGCACGCTGGGCAACGCCCTCGCCACGCCCGGCGGCCCGGTGGTGGACCTGGCGGCCGACCAGGGCTACTACGACCAGTCGCACATGGCGCGCGATGTGCGCAGGCTGGCGGGCCACCCGCTGCAGGCCCTGGTGCAGGGCACGCGCAGCCCGCTGACCGCGCACTGGCCCTTGCAGATTGGGGCACAGACCCTGCTGCCGAATCAACCTGCCCCACCCGTGGAGCCCACGCGCAAGCGCTGAGCCAGGTACAGCGGCATCACAAACGCGAGGCCAATGCCAAAGCAGGCGGCGATGTAAGCCCAGCGCCACGCGCCCAGGCTGCGGTCTGCCGCCACCCAGGCGGAGAACGCCACGGCGGCCAGGTACACGTCGCAGGTGATGCCGGTGGTCAATGCATTGGCAAAGGCATCGCGCCAGAAAACGTCGGGCATCACGCTGCCGCCCGCCAAAAAATACACGGTGTTGAAGTACCAAGGGACGGCCAGGCCCAGAAGGGCCAGCAGAAGAAAAAATGCGCGCAGGTGGGTGTGGTTTTGCATCGGTGCATGCGGCCCTCGAAAGAGAAAGAGAGAGGCCTTGGGTAGTGAATCAATGCACCGATTGAATCCGCGCAGCCCCCTGGCGGGCTAGGAAAAAAACGACATGCCTCGCACCGGCGGACGAGCCGCTGCACGCCATCTTCATGAACTTACTGCGCGCGCGGCAGCGATGTCACAGCGCCATCCACCGGCAGCTCCTGCGTGCCCTTGGGGCAGGGCTGGTCGGTGTAGGTCGTGCGGCCGTCCTTCACGCACTTGCGCGGCTGCGGGGCCACGGGCTCAGACGCTCCACTGTTCGCAGAGCGGGCCTGTGCGGCAGGCTGCTGCTTGCCGGGCGGCAAGGTGTCGGGGCCGGGGCGGGTGATCTTCTTCCAGGCCTGCTCGGTCCATGGCCCGGCGTGGGGCAGCCACTGGTCGGCCGTCCACCATGCGGCGGCTGCGGCAGCCAGCAGCAGTGCGGCCAGGATGGACCAGAGGGTGCGTTCGCGGGTGCTGCGCATGGGGTGGGTCTGTGGTGTGGTGGGTGACCACCAAGCTTAAAACATCACGACGCCCACCCGACCACGCGGTATCACGGCTGCTTGCCTTTGGCCGCAGGGCGCCCATAGCGCGCCGTGAGCGTGGCCTTGCCCAGGCTGTTGGCGTTGATCATGTAGCCGGCCAGCGCGGCGGTGGCGTCGGCAGGCAGGTCCAGGCGCGGCACCTTGAGCGCGTGCACGGTGAAGATGTAGCGGTGCGGCGCATCGCCTTCGGGCGGGCAGGCCCCACCCCAGGCGGCCACGCCGTAGTCAATGCGCACATGGCTGGCGCCTGCGGGCAGCTTGGCGCCGCCGGCAGCACCCGCGTCGGGCCGCAGCTCGGTGGTGCTGGCGGGGATGTTGACCACCGACCAATGCCACCAGCCCGAGCCCGTGGGGGCATCGGGGTCGTAGGCGGTAACGGCGAAGCTTTGGGTGCCTGCGGGTGCACCGCTCCAGCGCAGGGCGGGTGATTGGTTGTCGCCCGCACAGCCAAAGCCCTTGAACTCGAAGCGCTGGGGCAGTGTGCTGCCTTCCGCAAAGTCGGGGCTGGTGAGCGCGAAGGCCTGGGCGTGGGCGGCAGGGGCCAAGCCGATGGTGGCGAATGCCGCGATGGCGGCGCCAACGCGAAGGGGGCGTGAAAGTGGGTGGGTCATCTGAAAAGCTCCTTGCAGTAGCGGTGTGAGACAAGGGCTTGATGGTGCTGCGCGCCGCGCCTTCGCATTGGCCCGGCGGCGTCAATGGCTGTGCGCTGCGCGTCAGCCGCAGCCATCAGGGCCGCAGCTGCGAAGGCGGAAAGCCGAAACGTTCGCGAAAGGCCGCGCTGAAGCGGCTGTGCGATTCATAGCCGCAGCGGGCCGCAATCTCGGACACCTGCAGCGTGGAGCTTTGCAGCAGCACCAGCGCCGTCTCCAGCCGCACATCGCGCAGGCACTGGCTCACGGTCTCGCCCTCTTGCGCCAGGCGGCGCTGCAGGGTGCTCGCGCTGGTGGCAAAGGCGGCGGCGATGCGCTCCACCGTCCAGTCGGCCTGCGGGCTGGGGCCGACCAGGCGGCGCACGCGTTCAGCCCAGCCCAGCTCACCCGGCGGGGCGAAGACGATGCCCGCCTCGGCCAGCATCAGCAGCACTTCGAGCGCGCGGTGTTCGCGCAGTGCCTGCGAACTGGCATCGCTCTCCAGCGCGGCCACGGCGCGCGTGAAACTGTCTTCAAAGGTGGCGTCGGCCGCCAGGCCTGCGCAGCCCTGCACCGGCGGGACGGCTGCAAACTGGCCGAACTGGCGGTGGAACTGCTCCACCAGCTCGGGCGCAAAACACAGGAGCCGCGCCGCATAGCGGCCCTGGGGCGCCGGGTCGTTCACCACCTCCCACTGCGCGCCACGCGGCAGCACAAACACCCGCCCGCGGGGGTAGCGGTGGCCGCCGCCGGGCGTGACCAGGTGCTTGGTGCCCGAGACCACCCAGCCCACCGAATCCATGCGCACGGTGACGGTGTGGATGCGGTGGTGGACCGTGGTGGCAATCTGCAAGGACAGTGCGGGTTCGCCCATCGTTCTTTCCCCTGGGGCTCAAGCGCCATCATCTGCGCAGCGCTGTGCCGGATGATGGCAGGCTTCACCCGACAGCAGCACAAGCACCGTCAGCGTGTGCGCTCTTTCGTCACGCCGACATCGATGTCGCCAAACACGGTCACGCCGCTGGCACCCTGAGGCTGCTGCTGGCTGGCAGGGTCGCCGGAGCGCGCGGAGCCTGCGGTACTGCTGCAACCACCCAGCGCCCCGGCAACCGCCAAAGCCGCCAGCGTGGTGCGCCAGAAGCCTTGTGCGAACCGTGCGGGCGATGCGGCGTGTTCCGTGTGGAGCGGCTGCATCATTCGCCACCCAGGTGGTTGCCCAGGATGCCCGCCAGCTCGAACATGCCCGCGCTGTCCTTGCCAAACACGGCGCGCAGCTTGTCGTCGGCGACGATGGTGCGCTTGTCCTTGGGGTCTTGCAGGTTGTGGGCCTTGATGTACTCCCACATCTTCTTCACGGCCTCGGGGCGCGCCACGGGTTCGTTGCCGATCACTGCAGCCAGCGCGGCACTGGGGGCCTTGCCAGCGGCGGCCTTGCGCGGTGCCTTGGTGGCAGCGGTCTTGGTGGCCGGGGCCTTTTTGGCAGCGGCAGGTTTGGCGGATTTTTTGGCTGCAGCGCTTGTCTTGCCTGCCTTGGCAGCTATCGTTTTAGCAGCAGCGCCTGGGCGCGGCGGGAACTTGCTGGGCGCAAACTCAAAGTTGACCTTCCCCGCCTCCTTGTCCCACGCCAGGTGGGCCTTGAAGGCGCGGCGCGTGCGCATGCTCACGAACTTGTCGAGCAGGTCGGTCTTGCCGGTGTCCAGCAGCTTGGTCATCTGCTCGCGCTCCACAGGCTGTTGCAGGATGATCTTGCCGCTTTTGAAGGTGCAACTCGGTGTGGGCTGTGCAGCGGTGGGCACGGCCTTGCTGCACACGTAGTTGCTGCCGTGCTCGTGCACTTCCGATCCGCAGATGGGGCAGGCACCCAGCGACGCGTCTTCAAACTCGACGATCTCGCCGGACTCTTCGCCCTTCTTGTCATCGCCAAAGTCGAATTCGAGCTTGTAGTTGTGCGCTTCGTCGTCGTACTTGATGACGATCTCGGACGTGAAGGGCCAGCCGGCCTTGGAGCGGAAGCCTTCCAGCGGGCCGATCTTCTTGTCGCGCAGCAGGGCGTTGGCCTCTGCGGTTTCAAACGTGCGGCCTGCGGGCGACTTGCCAAAGCTGAATCCGCAGCCTTCCGAGCCGGGCTTGCCCACGCAGGCAAAGCGGCGGTAGTTCTCTTTGACCACGCCGCCGCAGTTGGGGCACGGCGATTCGAGCGTGGCGTAGTCGCCGGGGATGGTGTCGCGGTCGTATTCCTTGGCCTTCTTGACCATGCGCTCGGTCATGGCGGCGATCTCGGCCATGAAGGATTCGCGGCTGAGCAGGCCCTTTTCCATTTGCGAGAGCTTGAACTCCCACTCGCCGGTCAGGTCGGCGCGGCAGAGTTCTTCGACCTCCAGCCCGCGCAGCAGCGTCATCAGTTGAAACGCCTTGGCCGTGGGGATGATCTCGCGGCCTTCGCGCAGCATGTACTTTTCAGTCAGCAGACCTTCAATGATGGCCGCGCGCGTGGCTGGCGTGCCCAGGCCTTTTTCCTGCATGGCTTCGCGAAGCTCGTCGTCGTCGATCTGCTTGCCCGCGCTTTCCATGGCGCCCAGCAGCGTGGCTTCGGAATAACGTGCGGGCGGTTTGGTCTTGAGGCCCTTGGGGTCCACCTGCAGGGTGTTGACCATTTCACCGGGCTTCACGGGCACCAGGTTCTGGCCCTTGTCGCCGTCCTTGCCGCCTTCCACCTCCTCGGCCGCTTCCTTGCCGTAGATGGCCAGCCAGCCCGGCTTGACCAGCACCTTGCCTTCGGTCTTGAAGCTGTGGGGCGCCACGGTGCTGATGCGCGTGGTCACCGTGTATTCGGCACTCGGGAAGAACACCGCCATGAAGCGGCGCACCACCAGGTCGTACAGCTTTTGTTCGGCCTCGCTGAGCCCGCTGGGCGCCTGCAGTGTAGGGATGATGGCAAAGTGATCGCTCACCTTGCTGTTGTCGAAGATGCGCTTGGACGGGCGAATGTAGTTGTTGTTCAGCGCGGTGAGCGCGTGCGGCGCCAGGTGGCGCATGCCGCTGTCGGCCAGCATCTCGAAGGTCTGTTTGGCCACGGGCAGATAGTCTTCCGGCAGCGCGCGCGAGTCGGTACGTGGGTAGGTCAGGGCCTTGTGGCGCTCGTACAGGCTCTGCGCCAGCGCCAGCGTGGTCTTGGCCGAGAAGCCGAACTTGCCGTTGGCCTCGCGCTGCAGGCTGGTCAGGTCGAACAGCAGGGGCGAGGCTTGCGTGGTGGGCTTGCTCTCTTCGGTGACCGTGGCCTGCTTGCCGCGCACGGCGTTGGCAATCGCCTGGGCTTCGGCGGCAGACCACACGCGGTCGGCGCGGGCTTCCACATCCTCGCCCTTCTTCCACTTGGGGTCGAACCACTTGGCGGGGTATTCACCGGCCTGCGCACCGAAGGTGGCGTGGATTTCCCAATAGTCGCGGCTGATGAACTTGCGGATCTTTTCTTCGCGCTCCACCACCAGCGACAGGGTGGGCGTCTGCACCCGGCCCACGGTAGTCAGGAAGAACCCGCCATCGCGCGAGTTGAACGCCGTCATGGCGCGGGTGCCGTTGATGCCCACCAGCCAGTCGGCTTCAGAGCGGCTGCGGGCTGCACTGGCCAGTCCCGCCATCTGCTGCTCGGTGCGCAGGGCGTCAAAGCCGTCGCGGATGGCCTGGGGCG
>Ga0155493_1385_pt1 | contig 12975 bp, 12 predicted proteins | sample RifCSPhighO2_12_FD_107151 | JGI IMG/M metagenome (GOLD analysis project Ga0155493, IMG submission 107151) | Burkholderiales bacterium RIFCSPHIGHO2_12_FULL_65_48
TGCCGCCCGCGTGAAGCGCTACCGCGACGACGCCGCCCTGTTCAGCCGCTTCCAGATCGAGCACCAGATCGAATCGGCCTACGCCCGCACCGTGCAACTGCCTTCCGGCGGCGCCATCGTGATCGACCACACCGAAGCGCTGGTCAGCGTGGACGTGAACTCGGCCCGCGCCATCAAGGGCGGCGACATCGAGGAAACCGCTACCCGCACCAACCTGGAAGCCGCCGACGAAGTGGCCCGCCAGATGCGCCTGCGCGACCTGGGCGGGCTGATCGTGATCGACTTCATCGACATGGAGGAGAGCAAGAACCGCCGCGAAGTGGAAAACCGCCTGCGCGATGCGCTGCGCCAGGACCGCGCCCGCGTGCAGTTCGGGACGATTTCCAAGTTCGGCCTGATGGAAATGAGCCGCCAGCGCCTCAAGCCGGCCTTGAGCGAAGGCTCGTCCATCCCCTGCCCCCGCTGCGGCGGCTCGGGCCACATCCGCGACACCGAATCGTCGGCACTGCAGATCCTGCGGATCATTCAGGAAGAGTCCATGAAGGACAACACGGCCGCCGTGCACTGCCAGGTGCCGGTGGAAGTGGCCTCCTTCCTGCTGAACGAAAAGCGCACCGAGATCGCCAAGATTGAGCTCAAGCAGCGCGTGGCCGTGCTGATGGTGCCCAACAAGACGCTGGAAACACCCAACTACAAGCTCGAACGCCTCAAACACGACGACCCGCGCCTGGACCACCTCGAAGCCAGCTACAAACTGGCCGACGAGATCGAGGACCCGACCGCCGTCACGCGCCGCTCGCAGGAACCCACCAACAAGCAGACCCCGGTGATCAAGGGCGTGCTGCCCGACGCGCCCGCACCGCAGGCCGCACCGCGCTCCGAAGCCGAAGCCCGTGCCCCGCGCGCGCCGCAGAAGCAGGCCCCTGCAGCCGCCCCCCGTGTCGCCGCACCGGCCCCCGCCGCTGCACGGCCCCAGGCCGCAGCGCAGGAGCAAGGCTTCTTTGGCTGGATCAAGAGCCTGTTCGGTATGGGCGATAGCCCGGCACCCGTGGCCCCCACGCCTGCCGCCGCTCCGGCCGCCGAGGCCCCGGCCCGCGAATCCCGCCGCGACGGACGGGGCGGTGAAAGCCGCGGCCGCCGCGGCGAACGCAATGGCAACCGCGATGGCCAGCGTGACGGCCAACGCGATGGCAACCGCGAAGCCAACGGCCGCGATGGCAACACCGAAGGCCGTGGCCGCCGTGGCGAGCGCGCCGAGCGCCCCGCCGAAGCACGCAACCCCGATGGCCGCCCCCCCCGGGAAGGCCGCGAGGGACGTGAAGGCCGCGAAGGCGGCCGTGGCCGCCGCGATGGTGCCGACGCCCGCCCGGTGAACGACGCCCAGACCGCTGGCAACACCCCGGCCACCGACGCGCCCCAGCAGGCCGGAGAGGCCGGCAACGAGGCCCGCAGCGAACGCGCACCGCGCAACAGCAATGGCCGCCGCGAGCGTGGTCCGCGTGGCGAAGGCCGTGAACGCCAGCCCCGTGAACAGGCCACCAACGCACCGGCCGACTTTGCCGATACGGCCCCCCTGGCCTCGCTGCCCGACCTCGACCTGACCGGCAACGAGCCCCCTGCCGTGGCCCCCGCCGCCGAGGGCGAGGAGCGCCGCGAGCGCCGCTCACGCGACCGCTACGGCCGCGACCGCCAGCGTGGTGAACGCGGCGAACGGGGCGAACGCCCCGAGCGCAGCGAACCACGCCCGGAAGCCCAGAGCGCCCCTGCGGACATGCTGGACTTCAATCTCGCCGACTCCCCCCCGGCCAGCGAGCCCCAGGAACCAGCACGCCGCAGCTACTTCGCACCCACTGCCCCGACTGCGCCCGCCGTGTCGGCGCCAGTGGCCGATCCGGCACAAGCGGTGGCAGCGGCTGCCGTGCACGTGGCACCTCCCGTGGCAACCCCGGCCCCCGTGCCCGCCCCTGCCCCTGTGGCGGCACCCGCTCCTGTAGCGGCCGCACCTGCAGCACCCGCTCCGGCAGCCCAGGACACCGGCGCCCTGCCGCAGGTCACGCCCTTCGTCCTGCCGGTGGAAGAAATGCAGCAGATCGCCCAGGGCTCCGGCCTGCAATGGGTGCTGTCGGATGCCGACAAGGTGGCCGCCGTGCAGGCCGCCATCGCCGCTGAACCGCGCCCTATCCGTGTGCCGCGCGAGCGCCCACCCGCTGTGGTACTGGACGACGGCCCGCTGGTGCTGGTGGAAACCCGCCGTGACCTGCGCGACATGCAATTGCCCTTCGAGCAGCCGCCCGCCGCCTGAGCTCCCGGCAGCAAGAGGCCTCCTGAAGGCCTTCTGTACCCCCCGCCACTGGCCCCGCTTGGGGCCAGTGGCATTTTTGGAGACCCCCACTGCCATGCTGATCCTGCTGTCACCCGCCAAATCGCTCGACTACGACACGCCACTGCCTCCAGGCCTGGCGCACACGCTGCCGCCGTTCATGGCCGAGACCACGCAGCTCATCGAAGTACTGCGCCGCAAGTCACCGCAGGACATCGCCTCGCTCATGAAAATCAGCGATACGCTGGCCGGGCTGAATGTGGCACGCTACCAGGCCTGGACGCCGAAATTCAGCGCCCGCAATGCACGCCAGGCCCTGCTGGCCTTCAATGGCGACGTGTACGAAGGGCTGGACGCGCGCACGCTGGCGCCGGACGACCTCGACTGGGCGCAGCAGCACCTGGCCATTCTCAGTGGCCTGTATGGCGTGCTGCGCCCGCTCGACTGGATGCAGCCCTACCGGCTGGAGATGGGCACGCGCCTGGCTACGGCGCTGGGTAGCACGCTCTACCAGTTCTGGGGGCCACGCATCGCACAGCACCTCAACACCCGTCTGCAGGGCGAGGCCGAGCCCACCGTGCTCAACCTCGCTTCGCAGGAGTACTTCAAGTCGGTGGACCGCAAGGCACTGCAGGCCCGCGTGGTCGAATGCGTGTTCGAGGACTGGAGCAGCGGCCAGTACAAGATCGTGAGCTTTCACGCCAAACGCGCACGCGGCCTGATGGCGCGCCACGCCATCAGGCAGCGCGCCACCCACCCGCGCCAGCTCGAAAGCTTCAATGCCGCAGGCTACGCCTTCGTACCCGCGGCCTCTAAGCCAGACCGGCTGGTGTTCCGGCGCCGGGCTGGCTGAAACCGCCTCCATTGCGGTACAAACCGGCATGGCATACCCGACTTCCTCCGTTTCTGAATTTCCGCCGCCCGGTGATGGCCCCGCCATGACAACCCCCTTCCCCGACACCTTCCCCGTGCCTGGCGCCCTGCTGCACCAGGCCCCGCCAGACCTCTCAGTGAACGGGCATACGGTGAAAGTACTGCTCACACTGGAGCGCCCCCGCCTGGTGCTGCTGGGCAATCTGCTCTCGCCCGAGGAATGCGCAGCCCTGATCGCCTTGGCCCAGCCGCGCATGGCACGCTCGCTCACGGTGCACACCGCCACGGGGGGCGAAGAGCTCAACCCCCACCGCACCAGCGATGGCATGTTCTTCGAGCGCGGCGAAACCGCTCTCGTGCAGCGCATTGAGGAGCGCATCGCCCGCCTGCTGGGCTGGCCCCTCGAAAACGGCGAAGGCCTGCAGGTGCTGCACTACCGCCCGGGGGCCGAATACAAGCCGCACTACGACTACTTCGACCCGGCTGAACCTGGCACCCCCACCATGCTGCAACGCGGTGGCCAGCGTGTCGGCACGCTGGTGGTGTACCTCAACACCCCGGAGCACGGCGGCCACACCACCTTCCCCGACCTGGGCCTGGCCGTGGCACCCCAGTGCGGCAATGCGGTGTTCTTCAGCTACGAACAACCCCACCCCGACACCCGCACGCTGCACGGCGGGGCCCCCGTGGTCACCGGCGAAAAGTGGGTAGCCACCAAATGGCTGCGCGAGCGAAAATTTGAATGAAATTGGACTCCAGCGCATATGCAACAAGCGCCGAAAGCTACACTTTATATAGCATAACAATGAACCACCCCGAACACTCCCCTCTGGGCAAGGCCTCTGCCTACGTGGACCAGTACGACGCCAAGCTTCTGTTCCCGATCCCCCGTGCTGCCAAGCGTGCCGAGATCGGCATCACCGGCAGCCCGCCCTTCCTGGGCGCCGACCTGTGGACGGCGTTCGAGCTGTCGTGGCTGAACGAGCGCGGCAAGCCGCAGGTGGCGCTGGCCCACATCACCGTACCGAGCGACACACCGAACATCGTCGAGAGCAAGTCATTCAAGCTCTACCTCAACAGCTTCAACAACTCGCGCTTTGGCAGTGCGCAGGAGGTGCAGGCCCGCATCCGTGCCGACATCAGTGAGGCTGCATGGCGCGGGGCGGAGCACCCGGGCACGGTGGGCATCAAACTGCTGCTGCCCGAACAGTTTGACCGCGAGCCGGTGCACGAACTCGACGGCTTGAGCCTCGACCGCCTGGACATCGAATGCACGCAATACCAGCCCGCGCCCGAGCGGCTGAGCGCGAATTTCGCCGAGGCCCCGGTCAGCGAGGTGCTGGTGAGCCACCTGCTCAAAAGCAACTGCCTGGTCACCGGCCAGCCCGACTGGGGCAGTGTGCGCATTGCCTACAGCGGCCCGCAGATCGACCAGGAGGGGCTGCTGCATTACATCGTGAGTTTTCGCAACCACAACGAATTCCATGAGCAGTGCGTCGAGCGCATCTTCATGGACCTGTGGACCCGCTGCAAGCCCATCAAGCTGGAGGTGTACGCACGCTACACGCGCCGGGGCGGCCTGGACATCAACCCCTGGCGCACCAGCCACCCACAACAGTTGCCCGCCAACACGCGCACCGCGCGGCAGTAGGCAAAGCCTCGGGCAGATCAGTCCACCCGGAAAACCTCCAGCGTGCGGCCCAGCACAGCCGCGCTGTCGCTCATGGCACGGGACGAAGCCGCCGACTGCTCCGCCAATGCCGCGTTCTGCTGGGTGTCGCGGTCGAGCAGGGTGACCGCTTCATTGACCTGTGAGATACCCTCGGCCTGCTCGCGTGCCGCCACCCCCATTTGCCCCATAAGGGCATTCACATGCGTCACGGACTCCACCACCTGTCCGATGGTCTGGCTGGCTGACTGCATCAGACGGGCGCCCCTCTCGATGTTGTTCGCCGACTCGCCAATCAGCGACTGGATTTCCTTGGCCGCTTCGGACGAGCGCTGCGCCAGGCTGCGCACCTCGCTCGCCACCACGGCAAAGCCACGCCCTTGCTCACCCGCGCGCGCCGCCTCGACGGCAGCATTGAGCGCCAGGATGTTCGTCTGGAATGCAATGCCTTCGATGGTCGAGATGATCTGCCCCATCTTGCGCGAAGACTGCTCGATGGACTGAACCACCTGGCCGACATCCGTCACCGCCTCGCCCCCCTGACGCGCCAAATCGGCGCTGTGCTGGCTTTCACGCAGCACTTTTTGTGCCGCTTCGTTGGAGTTTTCGACCGTGCTGGACATTTGCTCCATAGCAGCGGCGGATTCCTCCAGGCTGCTGGCCTGGGATTCTGCGCGCCCGGACAAATCCAGCGCACTCTGGGCGATTTCCGCAGAGACCGCACTGAACTTTTCCATCTCTTCCATCGCATCGCCCACCACGGCGCGGATGTTGAGCTGCAGGCGCTGCACACGCCCCATGACCTTGCCCAGCACGTGGGTCATGGGCAGAGTGGGTTCATGGTGCGTAAGGTCGCCGGCGGCCATGCCATTGAGCAGGCGTCGCAGGCTGCGGATCGGCAGGGTCATGCCCACGTGGTAGCGCGCCAGCACCAGACCCGCAGTCACCAGCCAGGCCAGGGTCTGCAAGGCCAGGGCGGTGCCGTCGTTCCAGCCCATCCAGCCCGGAACCAGGGACACCAGCATGAGTGGCAGCAGCATGGCTGTCAGCCGCAGTGTGGGGCCCGAGCGATAGCTCTTGCGCAAATGGTCCCACACACTGGTGCTGCGCACGCCCCCGGCGTGGATTCTGATGGTCTGGCGCCCGGACTCGCGCTCCTGCTTGACGCGCACATACAAGGCATCTGCCGCCTGGACCTGCTCGCGCGTGGGTTTGGTACGCACCGACAGATACCCCACCGGCTTGCCCTGGCGCATGATGGGCGTGACATGGGCCTGCACCCAGTAAAAGTCGCCGTTCTTGCGTCGGTTTTTCACAAAGCCTGTCCAACTGCGTCCGCGTCCAATGGTGGCCCACATGTCCTTGTAGGCTTCGGGGGGCATGTCCGGGTGGCGGATCATGTTGTGCGGCTGGCCCATGAGTTCTTCCATGGAATAACCGCTTACCCGGGCAAAGGGCGCATTGCAGTGCGTCAAAACCCCCTTGGTGTCGGTGGTCGACATCAGCAGCTCATCGGCTGGAAAGTCGTACTCGTTATTGGTAACCGGCGAATTGATGCGCATAGAGACTCAGGTCGGTAACGATGGAAATGAAGCCGGAATGACCGAATTGGTCGAAATGTAAAAATATATTAACGACGCATCCCATATTCCGCCTGATTTTGATCAAGTTGAATGCGCGAAAACCCTAGGAGCCTGTCGGACTTGGAAATCGTCGGCTGCAAATTGACCGCAGTGAGGCCAATTTTCGCTATCGACGCTCCAAGTCCGACAGGCTCCTAGAAAAGCTCGGCGTTTCGTCCCACATCGGGAACATCTCCCCGCGCTGCTCCAGCCCCGCCCACCACGGACTCCGCAGGGCGCGACAGCCCCCCCACCCGTACCCCCAGCAGGCGCAGGCGCCGCTCCAGCGGCACGCGCTTGAGGCACAGGCCCGCCACGCGGCGGATGGTGACGGCGTCCTGCGTGGGAACGGCAATCGTCTGGTCGCGCGTGACGCTGCGAAAGTCGTCGTAGCGCAGCTTGATACCGATGGTGCGCCCCACGTAGCCCTTGCGTTGCAGGTCGGCTGCCACGCGCTGGCACAAATCGGTGAAGATGGCGCCGAGCTCGGCACGGTCGTGCACGGCGTGCAGGTCGCGCTCAAAGGTGGTCTCGCGGCTCATGCTCACCGGCTCGCTCTCGGTCACCACGGGGCTGTCGTCCTGGCCCCAGGCCACGCGGTGCAGCCACGCCCCGGTGGATTTGCCGAACTGCGCGATCAGCCACTGCGGGTCTTGCGCAGCCAGCTCGCCAATGGTGTGCACGCCCAGCGCCGCCAGCTTTTCGCCCGCCTTGGGGCCAATGCCGTTGATCTTGCGCACACCCAAAGGCCAGATCAATGTCTGCAGGTCGGCCTCGTAGACGATGGAAATGCCGTTGGGCTTGTTGAACTCGCTGGCCATTTTGGCCAGCAGCCGGTTCGGCGCCACGCCAATGGAGCAGGTCAACCCGGTGCGTTCCAGAATGCTCTTCTGGATGAGGCGTGCCAGCACGCGTCCCCCTTCGCGCTGGCCGCCGGGTACGTCGGTGAAGTCGATGTACACCTCGTCCACCCCCCGGTCCTGCATGACGGGTGCGATCTCGGTGATCGTGCTCTTGAACAGCCGGGAAAACCTGCGCACCTCGTCAAAATCGACCGGCAGCACGATGGCCTGGGGGCACAGCCGTGCGGCTTTCATCATGCCCATGGCCGAGCCCACGCCGAACTGGCGCGCCGCATAGGTGGCCGTGGTGATGACGCCCCGGCCCACATAGTCCTTGAGCCGGGGAAAGTCGGCCACGGGAATGAAATGGTGTTCGCGCAGACCGGCGCCATCGGGGCTTTGCAACAGCAGCTCATCGACCGCGCGCCGCCCGCCCCCAATGACCACCGGCAAACCCTTGAGCTGTGGGTAACGCAGCAACTCGACGGACGCAAAGAAAGCATCCATATCGAGATGGGCGATGCGGCGCAGAGGCCGCCCGGGGTCGTCAGAAGGGGGCGATGCAGCGGGAAGGGACACCCTGCCATTGTCGTCAAAGCGCGTGCCGCCTGCCCCGCACGGTCACAACCGTCGGCGCCGGGGTACCACGCTCAACGGCACACTTTCGAGCACCGGCGCCGCGCCGATCTGCAGTGCGCGGCGTGGCAGATCGACCAACTGCTCTGGGTGCCACACGCGCAGTTGCGCAGTCCCTTCGGGGATCTGGTCGAACCGCGCAATGCCGTCGGTATCGGTCTTGAGGGTATAGGCCGAATCGGTAACGAACAAGTGGCCGCGCATGGAACCGTGCAGGTGGCAACCCAGCAGCACAGCACCCGGCTCATGCACCGCCACATCCGCTTCGCCTCCGGTGGCGTCGGCTGTGGCACCGGCCAGGCGCATCTCGAAATTCGTGCCTGCCGGGGCGCCAGGGCCAGCCCCTGCAGACGGTGTTCCCCGGATATGGTGGTCCCAGCGGTCGAGATTGGTAAAACGCACCCGGCTGCCGGGCGCCACCACCGTGACAAGCGGCTGAAAACGCATGCGTTGCTGCGCAATGGTGACATTGCTGGCCACTGGCGCCACTGCGGCGCTGGGGTAGACCACGACCACGGCATCCGGCACCGGGCGGCCCTCCTTGTCCAACACCTGCACCTGCACATTTCCGGCGGTAGCGCTTGCTGCCATTACGCCAGAAGCTATCAAAAGCAGAGTACTTTTCAACATGTCAGTGCACCGTGATGATGTCGCGGTGCATGGGCGCAAGCAGCGCCAGCAGCCGGTTTTGCTGGGCAAAGGCAATGCCCTGGGCGTCCATGGCGGCCTGCAGCGCCTCGACCAGGGCGTTGAAGTCGCCTTTGTTGATATCCATGTCGGCATGCAGTTCCGCCATGTCGGGGCCTTCGTACACGCAGGGTCCGCCGCTGAGCTGACAGAACTGGTCTACGAGGCCTTCTTTCAGCGCAGCGGGTTTGGTGTCCTTGAACTGGCTGCCAATGCGCGGATGGCGCACCAGGCGTTCGACAAAATCATCGACCAGGCGCACGATGCCGGCTTTTTCGCCCAGCGCGGCATACAGATCGGCCGGGGCCAGGGGCGCCGCAACGGTCGGCTTGGACCCAGCAGCAGGCGTCTGGGCGTGCACGCCCGTCAGGCTGGCGCCCGCCAGCAGCAGGGCGCAATACAGGGCAGTGGTGTTTTTCATGGAGATGCTCCGCAGGGGGATCAGAAAGCGACCTGGGCCGAGAGGTAGGCACCGCTCTGGCGGCGTCCGTTGGTGATACCCGGCACCACACGGCCCAAGTCTGCCCAGGCGAGGGTGAGAGAGAGGTTCTTGGTGGGCGCCCAGGCGATGAAAACGTCTTTCCAGGCGTCTTCGCGCAGTGCGGAACCCAAACCGGCCGCGCGGCCCGTGGCCTGCAGGTTGTCGGGCTTGAAACGCACCTCGACCCCAATGGCCAGGTCGCGCCGCAGCAGCCAGGCCACCGAAAATTCGGGCTGCAGGCTGCGGCTGTTGCGCCCCGGCGCCCCCGCCCCAAAACCCAGCAGGCCATTCTGGTTGGCGCGCGTGGAGCGCAGCGTGGCATTCAGCAGCAGGCCTTTGTCGAGCACCAGTTTGGTGGCGCTGACGTAAAAGTCGGTCGATTGCGTGTCGGCCCCCAGAAAATCAAACACCGACTGCAGTGAGCCCGGCCGCACGCGCTTGTGCTCCAGCCCGACGGCAATCTGCGGCATCCAGGTGTCGGCGTCGAGCACGGCGTCGCCCGCCACACGCAGCTTGAGGCCGAGCACGTCCATACGGATGTGCTGGCCGGGTTGCACGCCAAACGGGGCAATACCGTTGAGGGCCACGGCCGCCCCGGCATCAAAGTCCTGCCGCGCCACCGACAGTTCGACCCGCTCGTTCCAGGCGAGCGCCGCGCCGTAGCTGGTCAGCGCGTAGTCCTGCGTGACGGCACGGGTCGTGAAGGCACTGGCGCCCCACTCGCCCTCGGTGGCGTTGCTGCCGATCACGGCCCAGGGAGTGATGCCGCCTCCGGCCGTGCCCGTGATGCTGCTGACGCCGCCCGTAAGCAGCAGTTTGCCGGTGTCGGCCTGCGCCAACGGGCTGGCCAGGGCCAGCGCAGCCAGCAGAGAAAGCGGTTTGTATTGCATTGAGTTCCTCCGTTGTGGTTTCACAATTCATCCGTTGTGCGCGATCCACTCGCCCGTGAACAACACCGGCCCGGTGGGCCCGCCTTCAGACGGCACGCCGCCCAGGGGCTCCAGACTGATGGCCAGCAGAGGGATGTCCTGCACCTGAGCCGGCTGCGCTGGCAGCGCCTGGGTGCGGCCATCGGCCAGCACGCCCAGCGAGCGCGGCTTGCCCCCCGTGGGCAAGGCCCACAGCTGCAGCGACCGCCCGGCAGGCACCTCGAACCCGCCCACACGCTGCAATTGCAACTGCTGGGCACGCGCATCGAAGGTGACCAGCAAGGCTGCCGCCGCTTTGTCGTCGCGCAGCACCGCCACGTAACCAGCCTGCGGTGCCGAAACAGTGGCCAGTTCTGCCTTCAAACCGGCCATTTGCAGTTGCGTGGCGCGCATGCCACCGTTGAGCTGCAACGCCACCACGACTGCGGCAGCCGTGGCGGCAAGCCCCAGCCCTGTGGCACCGCGCCACAGGCCCAGGCTGTGCCACCAGCGCACGGGCGGCACGGGCCGTGAATTGCGCTGCGGCACCCCCCGATCGGCCGCCACCCGGTTGGCGATGCGCGTCCACACCGCTGCGGGCGGCGGCACGGGCGCTTGCAACTCCGTCAATCCGGCCCAATGGGATTGCCACAGCAGTGCCGCCGCACGCACGGCCGGTTGCTCGCGCGCCAGGGTTTCGAAACGGCGGCGCGCGCCGCCGCGCAGCGTGCCCAGCGCATAGCTGGCCGCCAGGGTTTCTAGTAGTTCAGGGTGTTGGCTGAGATGCATCAAGGTTCTCTCAGACGTAGCGCGCCATGCAGCCGCGCAGTTGCACCAGCCCGCGCCGTATCCAGGTTTTCACCGTGCCCAGCGGTAAGGCCATTTGCTGGGCCAGTTCGCTGTGGCTCAAGTCGCGCAGATAGGCCAGGCTGAGCACTTCACGCTGGCGCAGTTCCAGGCGCGAAAGGCACTGGTGCAGCGCAGCGGCCTGCTCACTGGCGTCAGCGGCGTCCATGGGATCGGGGGTGTCACCTTCGAGGGTGTGGCCCAGGCTGTCGTCCAGCTCCTGTGTCCGGTCCGCACGAGAGCTGGCGTGGCGGCGCAGGGCATCCAGTGCGCGGCTGCGCACGATCAGACCCAGCCAGGCCAGCGGCGGACTGAGCGAGGCGCGGTAGTCCGCCGCGGCGCGCCAGACGGTGAGGTAGCTCTCCTGCAACACATCCTCGGCCGCATCGTGGCGGCGCAGCAAACGCAGCGCCAGACCGAACAGGCGGGGTGCCGTGCAGTCATACAGCGCGCGCAACGCGGCCTCATCGCGCAGCGCAACGCGGTCGATCAGCGCCACCAGTTCAGCGTCGGAAGTTGGCAAGGGCATGAGAGATTGTGTGGGAGGAACAAAAAAGCTGCTTGCCAGGGAATACGCCGTGCGCGGCGGGGTGGATTCACCTTTTTCAGATATTTTTTGCGTGGGGTGAATCCAGTCCGGCGCTGCGCCACGTATCCACACCACACCTTGCAAAAGGTGCTTACCCCACCCTGGGGCTGCCTTGGCAAGCCCCGTTACCGGAGAATTTCCATGCAGACACAAGCGACTCTTGCCCCCGTATCTCACTTTGCAGCACGGCGCGGCTTTCTCGGCACCACGGGGGTCTTGTCCGCCGTGGCTGTGGCTTTGCTGGCAGGCCAGGATGCGCTTGCCAAAGGCAAGCCCGCCCACACGGCCAGCGATGTCGCAACGCTGAACGTGGCCCTGGGGCTGGAACATGAGGCGATCAACGCCTACCAGCTCGGCGCGAGCAGCGGGCTGCTGGACAAGCCCGTGCTGCAGGTGGCCCTGCTGTTCCAGAACCACCACAAGGCGCACCGCGATGCGCTCATTGCCACGATTCGCAAGATGGGCGGCACGCCCGCAGAAGAAAAGCAAATGGCCGAATATGCCAAGGCCCTGAACGCCGCATCGCTCAAAAACCAGACCGATGTATTGGATCTGGCTGCCCGGCTGGAACTGGGCGCAACCAACGCTTACCTGGGCGTGATTCCGTCGCTGGACAGCGGGGAACTGGCCCAGGTGGCCGCGCGCCTGGCGGCCGACGAGACCATGCACTTCATTGTGCTCAACCAGGCACTGGGCCGCCCCGTGCCTGCGGGCGCCCTGGGTTTCGGGGTGTGACCGGTCAACGGGGGTAGGTTCCCGGCAGCAAAATGCTTTCGTCGACGGTGTTGATGTCGGTGCGACCGCAAAACGCCATGGTCAGATCCAGCTCCTTGCGGATGATCTCCAGCACGCGCGTCACGCCCAGTTCACCATAAGCGCCCAGGCCGTACAAAAAAGCGCGGCCGATCATGGTGCCATGCGCGCCCAGGGCGCGGGCCTTGAGCACGTCCTGGCCGCTGCGGATGCCGCCATCCATCCAGACCTCGATGTCCTTGCCCACAGCCTGCACGATGCCGGGCAACGCGGCAATGGACGAGGGGGCACCGTCGAGCTGGCGCCCACCGTGGTTGCTGACGATGAGCGCGTCGGCACCGCTGTCCACAGCCAGGCGCGCGTCCTCGGCGTCCATGATGCCCTTGAGGATGAGCTTGCCGCCCCAGCGCTTCTTGATCCACTCCACATCGCCCCAGTTCAGCTCGGGGTCGAACTGCTCGACCGTCCAGGACGACAGCGAGGACATGTCGCCCACCCCCTTGGCATGGCCGACGATGTTGCCGAAGCTGCGGCGCTTGGTCCCCAGCATCCCCAGGCACCAGTGCGGCTTCGTAGCCAGATTGATCATGTTGGCCAGCGTGGGCTTCGGCGGCGACGAAAGGCCGTTCTTGATGTCCTTGTGGCGCTGGCCCAGGATCTGCAAATCCAGCGTGAGCTGCAGGGCCGAGCAGCCGGCGGCCTTGGCGCGGTCGATCAGGCGCTCGATGTAGTCGCGGTCGCGCATCACA
>Ga0155493_1407_pt1 | contig 11887 bp, 12 predicted proteins | sample RifCSPhighO2_12_FD_107151 | JGI IMG/M metagenome (GOLD analysis project Ga0155493, IMG submission 107151) | Burkholderiales bacterium RIFCSPHIGHO2_12_FULL_65_48
GACAGGGTCATGATGCCGTTGATCATCCCGCCCCAGCTGGGTGCCAGCAGGATCAGCGAGAACACCATGCCCACCGATTGCGTCCAGTCAGGCAGCGCGGTGTAGTGCAGGTGGTGAGGGCCGGCCCACATGTAGGTGAAGATCAAGGCCCAGAAGTGCACGATCGACAGGCGATACGAATACACGGGTCGTCCCGCCTGCTTGGGGATGAAGTAGTACATCATGCCCAGGAAGCCTGCGGTCAGGAAGAAGCCCACGGCGTTGTGGCCATACCACCACTGCACCATGGCATCCTGCACACCGGCGTAGGCCGAGTAGCTCTTCATGAGGTCAGCCGGGATCGCAGCGCTGTTGACCACGTGCAGCAATGCCACAGCCAGGATGAACGCGCCAAAGAACCAGTTGGCCACATAGATGTGCTTGACCTTGCGCACACCGATGGTGCCAAAGAACACGATGGCATAGGACACCCATACCAGCGTGATCAGGATGTCAATCGGCCATTCGAGTTCAGCGTATTCCTTGCCCTGGGTGTAGCCCATTGGCAGGCTGATGACGGCCCCGGCAATGACCAGCACCCATCCCCAGAAGGTGAAGGCCGCCAGGGGCCCGGCAAACAGGCGAACCTGGCAGGTGCGCTGCACCACGTAGTAACTGGTGGCGAACAGCGCACTGCCACCAAACCCAAAGATCACCGCATTGGTGTGCAAGGGTCGCAAGCGGCCATAACTGAGCCACGGAATGCCAAAGTTGAGTTCAGGCCAGGCAAGCTGGGCGGCGATGATGACGCCCACCAGCATGCCAACCACCCCCACAACCACGGCCAGGATAGAAAACTGCCGCACCACTGTATCGTTGTAGTGCGCAGCATTTGTTTTTGGAGAATCCATCGGGCACCTCTTTGTAATGCAGTAAGAGTTTGTTGCAGTCAGCTTTTTTGGGCATTGACACAAGTCAACCGTCTCGGAGAATCCGCTCTCCCTCTTGCTCGACACTCTCGAACTGGCCGTGGTAGACCGCCCACCACAGGCCCGCCAGAATCATCAGCACCAGCACCACGGACAGTGGAATCAGCAGATAAAGAATGTCCATCAGGCAGCCTCCAGCCAGCTTGTTTTTGAGATATCAATCGGCACAGCGCCCAGTTGTGGCCGCAGGTCTTCGCCTTGCGCAGGCAAGGCCGGCAGGTCGCGCGCAAGGCGCGCGGCGTTGAGCACCACCAGCAGCGAGCTGAGCGCCATGCCCAGCCCGGCCAACCAGGCTGGCATCCAGCCCACCACCGCCAGCGGAACACACAACGCGTTGTAGCCGGCAGCCCACCACAGGTTCTGGCGCACCACACGCAAGGTACGGCGCGCCAGCAGCACGGTCTGGGGCACCAGTGCCAAGCTGTCGCCCAGCACCACAAAATCGGCCTGCGACTGCGCCAGCGGCACCGCACGGCCAAATGCAAACGACACATGGGCCCCTGCCAGCACCGGGCCATCGTTCAGCCCATCGCCCACCATGGCCACCTGGTGGCCACCGGCCTGCAAGGACTGCAACGCAGCCAGCTTGCCCTGGGGCGTGCACTCGCCCGCAGCCTGGGCAATGCCCGCTTGCGCCGCCACACGTTGCACCGCGCCCACGCGGTCGCCCGACAGCAGTTGCACCGCCACGCCGCCCTGCTCCAGCGCAGTCACTACAGCCGGTGCCTCTGCGCGCAGGTCCTCCACCAGATCAAAGCGGGCCAGCTCGGACACTGCGCCGCTGACATGCTGCTCCGACAGCACCACCTGCAGCGCCGACCCCGCTTCTTCAGGCGCCACGCCTGCATGGTGCGCAGACCCCAGCCGGACCTGGCGCGCGGGCTGTCCGGCCCCCAATCTGTCGTGCACCCTGGCCACCAGGCCCTGCCCGGCTTCTTCCTGCAGATCGGTCACCGCCCAGCGACCATCGTCCAGCGCAGCAGCCGCAGCCACCACCGCTCGCGATGCAGGGTGCATCGAGTGGCGCGCCAGAGACGCCGCCAGAGCCAACACCTCTTCCGTGTTCCACCCATGGGCCGTGTGTACGGCCTGCAAGGCCATGCCGTCCCGCGTGAGCGTGCCGGTCTTGTCGAACACCACGGTGTCCACATGGGCCAGCGCCTCCAGCCCCTGCAGGTTGCGCACCAGCACACCATGGCGCGCCAGCGTGCCAGCGGCGGTGAGCATGGCCACCGGCGTGGCCAGCGACAGCGCGCAGGGGCAGGTGACGATGAGCACAGCCACCGCCACCATCAAGGCATGCCCCGGGTCGGACGGCCACCAGTACACCGCAGCCAGGCCCGCTGCCACGAGCACCGCCACCAGAAACGGCCGCGCAATGCGATCCGCCAATTGGGCAAGGCGTGGCTTTTGCAGCGACGCGCTTTCCATCAGCGCCACGATCTGGGCGAAGCGGGTCTGCCCGCCCGTGCCTTCCACATGCACCTCCACCGGCGCCTGCAGGTTGTAGCTGCCCGCCGTGACCGTGCTGCCCACGGGGCGCGCCACGGGGGTGGACTCGCCCGTCAGCAGGGATTCATCGGCGTGCGTGCTGCCCAGCGTGATGCGCCCATCGGCCGGAAACGCCTCGCCCGGCAGCACACGAATGGTGTCTCCCGCCACCACACGGCGCGTGGCCACGCGTACAAAGCTGCCATCGGCCGTGCGCCGCTCTACGCTATCGGGCAGGCGGTTCATCACAGCTTCCAGCGCACCGGCGGTGCGGTCGCGCAGGCGCAGCTCCAGCCAGCGGCCCGTGAGCAGGAAGAAAACAAACATCGTCAGCGAGTCGTAGTACACCTCCTTGCCGAAGATGCCTGCAGGGTCGAAGGTGCCCGCCGTGCTCACCACAAAGGTGATGGCCATGCCCAGCGCCACGGGCAGGTCCATGCTGACGCGGCGCAGGCGAATATCGCGCAGCGCACTGCTGAAGAACGGCCCACACGAGAACACCACCATGGGCAGCGTGATGACCCACGAGGCCCAGCGCAGCAACTGCTCCATCTCGCCCGTCAGGTCGCCAGGTTGCGCCACGTACGCGGGCCACGCGTACATCATCACCTGCATCATGCAAAAGCCTGCCACCAGCCAGCGCCACAGAGCGCGGCGGTTCTCACGCTGGCGCTGCTCGCGCGCAAAGGCATCCATGGCGGGCATGGCGCGGTAGCCTGCCTTGTGCACAGCGTCCATCCACTGCGAGGGCTGCACCTGGGAGGGCTGCCACACCACGCGCGCACGGCGCGTGGCAGCGCTCACATCCGCCTGCAGCACGCCGGGCACGCTGCGCAGGGCATCTTCGATGGTGAGGGCACAGGCCGCGCAGTGCATGCCGTCCAGCACCACCTGGGAGTCCCAGGCACAGCTGGCGGGATCTTCGGCAGCCTGGCCCGTTGGCCCCACAGGCCGACCGAACGCCGACCACTCCTGCGGGTCGTCCAGCAGCACGGCGTGCGCGGCAGGCTCCGCATTGGAAACAGCATCGGGCGGATGTGCCGGGGAGGAGGCCGGCGCACCGGGTCGAAACATTGACATGGTTCAAGCCTATCGTTCGGGCATGACAGGTACATTGACCTGCATCAAGTCCCAGAACATGATTCATCCTAAGCTTGTTCCATCACTTTGAGGAGACCTTTATGTACAAACGCATCCTGATCGCAACGGACGGCTCACCCCTTTCCGACAAGGCCGTGGAACACGGACTGTCGCTGGCCGCGCTCACCGGCGCCTCTGCCGTGGCCCTCAAGGTGGTGCCCCGCTACCCCCGCAGTTACTTCGAGGGCGGCATGCCCGTCGATACCAACGACGTCAAGCGCATCGAAACCCAATGGGGCGATGCGGCACAGGCCATGGTCGATGGCGTGAAGGCCCAGGGCGACGCCCAAGGCGTGGCAGTCAAGGCCGTCATCGCCAAGTCCGACCTCGTGGCCGAAGCCATCATCTCGGCCGCCAAGAAGCACAAGTGCGACCTGATCGTGATGGCATCGCACGGCCGCAAGGGCCTCAAGCGCCTGTTGCTGGGCAGCGAGACGCAGCATGTGCTGACGCATTCGCACATCCCTGTTTTGGTGCTGCGTTAAGCATCAAAAAATGGCCTAGCGCTTATCTATAAAGCGCTATAAGCTATAAAATATATAGCAAACCCCAAAAAGGCAAGACGCCTTCTCGGGGTTTTTTCATTCCCGGCTGGATTGCCGACAGCTCAGTGGTTGCCCAGGTAAAGCTGTGCCATGCGCTCATCGGCCAGCAGCCCCTGTGCAGAGCCTTGCAACACACAGCGCCCCTGGTCCAGGATGTAGCCCTGCTGGCTGATCTGCAGCGCCTGGCGCGCGCGCTGCTCCACCATCAGCACCGCCACGCCTGCGGCGGGCAGCTTTTGCACCATGTCAAACACCTTGCCGACAAGTGACGGTGCTAGCGCCGCCGTCGGTTCGTCCAGCACCATGATGCGGGGCGAAGGCATGAGGGCCCTCGCAAAGGCGAGTTGCTGGCGCTCGCCGCCCGAGAGGTTGCTGGCGGGCTGAGGCAATCGTTCCACCAGCGCCGGAAAGTCGGCCAGCACCTCGTCCATGCGGCGCTTGATGTTTGCCACGCCGCGCACCACCAACAGGTTCTCGCGCACGGTGAGCGACGGGAACACATTGGCCACCTGCGGCACGTAGGCCAGCCCTGCGTCAAAGCGGTCTTCGGCCGACAAGGCCGTGATGTCGCGCCCACCCAGGTGGATGGTGCCCGCCACACGCGGCAGCAAGCCCAGCAGCGCCTTCACCAGCGTGGATTTGCCTGCGCCGTTGGTGCCCGCAATGGTCACGATCTCGCCCGGTGCCACGGCCAGGTCAATGCCGTGGATGATGTCCACCTCGGAATACCCGCCGCGCAACTGCGCGATCTGCAGCAAGTTGTCTGCGCCGCTCATACCACTCCTCCCATGTAGGCTTCCTGCACGCGCGGGTCGTCCAGCACGGTGTGCGGGTCGCCCTCGGCCAGAATCGCGCCCCGGTCCATCACGATCATGCGGTGCGACAGTGACTTGAGCGCCTGCAGGTGGTGCTCGATCACGATGAACGCAATGCCCTGCCCGTTCAGCTCGCGCACGCGGTCGCAAATTTCTTCGATCAGCACCGGGTTGACCCCGGCAAACGGCTCGTCCAGCAAGATGCAGCGCGGATCCAGCATCAGCACCCGGCCCAGCTCCACCAGCTTCTTCTGCCCGCCCGAGAGGCCACCTGCCTTCACATCGCGCACCCGCGCCAGATTCAAAAACCGCAGGATGCGGTCGGCCTTGATGGAGAGCTGCGCCTCGTGCTCGCGGCGGGCGCGGGTCTGGAAGAAAGCGTTCAGCAGCCGCTCGCCCTGCGGGTTGGCAGCGGCGGCCATCAGGTTCTCATGCACCGTCAGGCTCTTGAACTCGCGCGGAATCTGGAACGTGCGCACCAGCCCCAGCCGCGCGCGGCGGTACGGAGGGATGCGCGTGATGTCCTGCCCATCAAACTGGATCTGCCCCGCATCTGCGGGCTGCTGCCCGGCAATGGCCGCAAACAGCGTGCTCTTGCCCGCGCCGTTGGTGCCTGCAATGCCCAGAATTTCGCCCGCCTTCAATTGCAGCGAGACACCGTCTACCGCCTTGAAGCCCCCAAATTGCCGCGTGACGGCATCGACTTTCAGCATCGTTGTCATTTGGCACCCCCTTCCGAGCCACCGAACAGGCCGTTGGGCTTGTACAGCGTGACCAGAATCAGCGCCAGGCCCACCGCCGCCAAACGCAGGCTGGCCATGCCAACCTCCGACACACCCGGAATCCAGTCTTTGGCAAAGCGCGAGCCTTCCAAAAACACCATCAACAGCAGCGAGCCAAACACCGCACCACGCACGGTACCCGAGCCGCCCATCACCAGCCCCATCCACACATAAAAGGTGATGAGCGGAATGAACTGCTCTGGCGTGATGAAGGTGATGAAGTGCGCGTAAAACGCCCCCGCTACACCCGCCAGCGCCGCCCCCAGCATGAACACCTGCACCTTGAACCAGGCAGGGTCCTTGCCCAGGGCCGACAACGCGGGCTCATCGTCGCCAATGGCCTTGAGCAGCCGCCCAAACGGGCTGGCCGCCAGGCGCACCGTGCCCCAGGCCACCAGAGCGACCACGGCCAGCAGCGTGGCAAAAATCGCCATGTCCGACACACCGCTGCCCCAGGACGCAAACAGCTTGGGCAAGCCGGGCAAGCCCTGCACGCCCTTGGTCAGCCAGCTCTCTTGCTGGATGGAGATGCGCACCGCCTCCGAAAAACCCAGCGTCACGATGGCCAGGTAGTCGTCCCGCAAGCGCAGCGACAGCAGCCCAATGGGCAGCGCCAGCAAGCCCGAGAGCACAGCCGCCGCCACAAAACACAGCACCAGCGGCACGCCTTGCAGCGCCAGCAGGCCCGAGGTGTAGGCGCCCACGGCAAAGAACGCCACGACGCCAAAGTTGACCAGCCGGGTCAGGCCGAACTGCAGGTTCAGCCCCAGCGCCAGCAGGCAGTAAATGAGGGCAACGATGCCAATGGCACAGAGGTAAGCAATCATCGGTCGAACTCCTTACCGCACCAGTTGCACACGGCCCATGATGCCCGCGGGGCGCACCAGCAGCACCAGCGCCAGCACCGCAAACGAGAGCACCAGCTTGTACGACGGCCCCATCAGCGGCACCGCCAGCTCTTGCGCCACGCACAGCAGCAGCGCGCCCAGCACCGCACCCACCGGGCTGCCAATGCCGCCCAGCACCATGGCGGCAAAGGCGGGGATCAAGCTCTCCCACCCCATCTCGGGGCTGACCACGGCCTTCATGCCCAGCAGCACGCCGCCCAGTGATGACAACGCGCCCACCAGCAGCCACAGGCTCAGCATGAGCCCGCCTGCGCGGATGCCGCTGGCGCGTGCCAGGTCCGCACTGTCGGCCACGGCACGCAACTGGCGGCCAAAGCTGGTGCGGTAGATCAGCACAAACACCACCAGCAAACACGCTGCCGCCACGGCGGCAATCGCCAGGTCGGTGGGCAAGATGCGGATGCCGCCAAAGTTCCAGGCCCGCACCAGGGGCAAATCAAACGTGCGCTGGTCGTGCCCGGCAAAAAAGCCGATCAGGCTGCGCAGCAAGAAGCCCAGGCCAATGGCCGCCAGCATGGACGACACCATGGGCCGCCCTGCCAGCTTGCGAAAAATCAGCTGGTACGAGCCCGCCGACACCACGGCCGTGGCCGCCATGCTGATGAGCGCCGCCGCCCACAGCGGCCAGCCGCCCAGCAACTGCACGGCCACGGCGGCATAAGCACCCGTGGTCAGCATGTCGCCCGTGGCTGCGTTGGGAAAGCGGTTGACGCCCATCACCAGGGTCATGGCCAGGGCGGGCAGTGCCACCACCAGGCCTTCGATCAATCCATTGATCAGCAGGTTTACAAAATCGATCCAGGTCATTGCGTCATTCCGTCATCCCGTGCACATCTGCGCTGTGCGCCGCAAAAAAATGCCCGGGGCCTGCACCTGGCAGGCGCACCGGGCGCGGTCCATCACATCGTGATGGACACCACGTCGCGCCGCACCAGCTGGCCCTTTTCGATGATGAACACGCCAAAGTCCGGCGTCACATCACCCGCCTTGTCAAAGTCCAGCTTGCTCGATGCGCCTTCGTAGTTCACCTTGGCCTTTTTGGCCAGTTGCGCCTTGCCTTCGGCAAAGGTGAGCACGGCCGTGCCGGGGGCGTTGGAGACATCGCGCATCTTGGCGTTGATCTGCTCTACCGTGGCCTTGGGGCCAGCGGCCTCCATGGCCAGCGCCAGCGAGATCACCATGTCGTACGCCATGGCGGCGTAGATGTTGGTGGAGGCCGCCTTTCCCGTGGCCTTGGTGAAGGCCGCGTCAAACTGGGCATAGGAAGCGCTCTTTTCGTTGGACACCGTGTCCACCGAGATGATGCCCTCGCACACCTCTGCGCCCAGGGCCTTCACCAGGTCGGGGTTGGCCGCCCAGCCGGGGATGATCCACTTGGTGTCGGCACCGGACTGGAACCACTCGCGCAGGATGATGGTGGTGTCGGGCAGGTACGAGCCCATCACGATCACATCGGGCTTGGCGGCCAGAATCTTCTGCAGCTCGCTGCGGTAGCTGGGGCGGCTGGGTTCGTAAGTGACATGGGCCGCCACCTTGCCGCCGCGTTTCTCCCAGGCCTTCGTGAAGCCTTCCACGTTGCCCAGGCCGGATGCGTTGTTGAACGCCATGGTGGCCGGGCGCTTGAAGCCGCGCTTGGTGCAGATCTCGGCAAAGGCCGCGCCAAAGCGGTCGTTGGTGGCCTGAAAGCGCCACACCAGGTCCTTGGCGTCCAGCGTGGAAATGGCGGGCGCGCCCGACACGTTCATCTGGATGATGCCTGCCGCATCCGTCAGCGGCATCACCGCCAGCGTCACGCCCGAGGCCCAGGTGCCCAGCACCGCCTGCACCTTGTTCACTTCGATCAGCTTCTTGGCAGCCAGCACGGCCGCGTCGGGCTTGGTCTGGTCGTCTTCGGTGAAGAGTTCAAGCTTGCGCCCACCCGCGCCGCCCGCGGCATTGACCTCATCCACGGCCAGGCGAATGGCCTGCTGCATGCCCGGGCCGTAGGGGCTGCCTGCGCCGGTGATGGGCGTGAGCGAGCCAATCCGAAACACCTCACCTTGCTGGCTGAAACCGATGGAGGGAAGGAACTGCAGAGCCGCTGCGGCGCCGCCGAGCTTGACGAAATTTCTACGTTGCATGGTGATCTCCGGTAGGGGGTGGGATGAGGGTGAGGGGGTGAAAGGGACTCAAAGGGTGTTCTTGACCCACACGCCGTCCTTGGCGATGGCGCGAATGCGCTCGCCCTGGTTCAGCAGGCAGGTGATGTCGGTCAGCGGGTTGCCATCGACCAGCAAGATGTCGGCAATGGCACCGGCCGTGACTTCGCCCAGCTGGCCTTGCTGGCCCAGAATCTCCGCGCCAATCAGCGTGGCCTGCTGCAGCACCGGGCCATTGCCCAGAATCTCCGCGCGCAAGCGCAACTCGTCGGACTGCAGGTAATGCGTCTCGGCCAGCAAGTCGCTGCCCAGGCCCATCTTCACGCCCGCCTTGGCCAGGATCTCGATGGCCTGCTTGCCCTGACCCCGTACCGAATCGATCTTGGCAATCGACACCGCAGGCAGGCCATAACGCTCGCCCTCGTTGGCCAGACCCTCGTAGGTGATGAGCGTGGGCACCATGAAAGCCCCCATCTCGGCCATGAACTCTGCCGTGGGGGCATCCACCAGATTGCCGTGCTCGATGGTGCGCACGCCGCAGCGCACGGCGCGGGCGATGGCGCGGGGCGTGTAGGCGTGGGCCATGACATAGGTGTTGGCATTGGATGCCTCTTCCACAATGGCGTGCAGCTCGGCCTCGGAGTAGCCCAGGTTGCCAATCGGGTCGTTGGGCGAGGCCACGCCGCCCGAAGCCATCACCTTGATCTGCGTGGCGCCCTTGAGGATCTCTTCACGCACCGCCAGGCGGCAAGCATCCACGCCATCGACCACGCGGCCGATGTTGCCGAGCTTGTAGGCGCACGAACACACATCCAGGTCATCGTTGCGCTGGCGGAAATCCGCATGCCCGCCGGTTTGCGACAGCGCCTTGCCCGCAGGGAAGATGCGCGGCCCCTGCACCAGCCCCGTGCGCACCGCCTCGGCCAGCGACCAGTCGGCGCCGCCCGCATCACGCACGGTGGTAAAGCCCCGCTCCAGCATGCCCTTCATGATGGGCAGCGAGCGCATCATGGTGAACACATTGGGCATCTTGGCCACGGCGCCCAGGTTGAACGAAGACGCCACCACATGCACGTGGCAGTCGATCAGGCCGGGCATCAGGGTCATGCCCTTGGCGTCCAGCGTGGTGGTCCCTTCTGGCACCTGCAGGTCGGTGCCTACCGCCGCAATGCGGCCGTCCTGCACCAAAACGGACAAGCCGGTGCGCAATGTCAGGGCATGCACATCCAGAACGCGGCTGTTTTCAATCAACAAAGAGGTCATGAGATTCGTCAAAGTGGGCGCGGTGGCTTCAAAATTACTCATAGCCTGTTTTTTCAGGGGGCCATGAAGACCATCAAGCATCCATCTGGTGCATTGCAGCATCTACAGAGTGTGGCGCTTGACACGTTGCTGTCACAGGACGCATTTATCGGGCCAATCGTCCTGATCTGCAATGCCTAAAATCTCACCATCCCATGAGCCCTACTCATACCTCCTAAGCCACCACTATGCGCCGCCTGTGCCCCACCATCTCTGAGTTGAACGCCTTTCACTCCGCCGCCAAGCACCAGGCCTTCACCATGGCCGCACGTGAGTTGTGCGTGACGCAAAGCGCCATCAGCCGCCACATCGCGGCGCTGGAGGACTACCTGGGCCAGAAGCTGTTCATCCGCAAAGCCACCGGGCTGGAGCTGACCGAGGCGGGCGCCACCTACCTCAACGCCCCCCGCCCCGCCATGGCCGCGCTGGAATCGGCCACGGCACAGCTCATGTCGTACGGGGGCGATGGCGGTTCGCTCAACCTGTCGGTGCCGCCCACGTTTGCGGCGCAGTGGCTCTTTCCCCGCCTGGGGCACTTCAAGCGCACGCTGCCGCAGGTGTCGCTGAACTTTGTGCGCTACCAGCACGCGCACGACTTTGCGACGCCGCACGAGTTTGACGCCGCCATCCAGTACGGCTACGGCAACTGGCCCAGCGCCAATGCGCGCTATCTGATTGGCAAGGAAACCAGCATCGTGTGCAGCCCGCAACTGCAGGCCGCCCTGCCCCTGAACACCCCGCAAGATTTGATGCGCGCCACGCTGCTGCAGCACATTGAGGTGCCTCTGGCCTGGCAGGACTGGATGGAAGCCCACGGTCTGGACACCAGCGCCAGCCGCTTCGGGCCGGGCTTCAACCTCTACTCACTCATCATCCGCGCAGCAGTCTCAGGCTTTGGCGTGGGCATTGTGCCCACCTGTCTGGTGGAAGACGAACTGCAGGCCGGTACGCTGGTCGAGCCCCTGAAGGACCGCTTTGACAGCCCGCTGGGCTACTACCTGTGCGCGCCCACGGCCCGCACCAACTTGTCGGTGTACCGGCTGGTGGCCGGGTGGCTGGAGCATTGCTGCAACCATGGGGAAGGGGCGGCTGCGCCTGTGACGGCAGAGGCTGGGGCAGGCTGCATCTTTTGCGCACCACCGCAAGGACTGGGGAGCGCCAACACCGTCACCACGGCCAAGGTCACAGCGGGTTGACGAAGCCAGATCCCTGCGCTGGCAGGCCTGCGCGTGGGATGGAAGCCCCTGGCGCTGCACGAACAGTTTTTAATCAAATAGGGCCCTAGCGCTTATCTATCAACCGCAACAAGCTATCAATAGTATAGCAACCACTGTTTGCACGACCCCGCTGCCAAACGAAGCATTCGGCAGCATCCGCCCGCGCGGGCACGAAGCCCCCTCACCCCCCCCCACCCACCCAAGGGCAGATTTCAATGCGCCCGGCACTGCGAAGAGGTGCTGGAAACCACGGAGTAATCGAAGTCCGCATCGATGGAGATGCACGCCGACTCGGGTGATGACGGCGGAAACCACGCCACCAGTTCACCGCCATTTCTGGCAATGTGAAAGAAGCGGTCCACCTTGGACCAATCCGCTCTGAAACCATCACTGTCTGAGCAAAACATCCTGGTGCTGGTGTAGCTCTTGCCGGAAACGACGTAGCTGTATTCCACCACCGGAAACTGGGCGATGAACTGGCGCGTTCCTCTACGTGTCGCATCCCGTACGATCATATAGTCGCTTGTGAAACAGGTGCGGGTGGGTCTGGTACCACTCTTTCATCGCCTGCATCGGCGTAC
>Ga0155493_1415_pt1 | contig 11582 bp, 6 predicted proteins | sample RifCSPhighO2_12_FD_107151 | JGI IMG/M metagenome (GOLD analysis project Ga0155493, IMG submission 107151) | Burkholderiales bacterium RIFCSPHIGHO2_12_FULL_65_48
CAACGTCACCGGCTCCAAGGCGTTCGCGCGCATGATCCTCAACGGCCAGTTCGAGGAAGCCCTGGCCGTGGCCCGCCAGCAGGTGGAGAACGGCGCCCAGGTCATCGATGTCAACATGGACGAGGCCATGCTCGACAGCCAGGCCGCCATGGTGCGCTTCCTGAACCTGATGGCCTCCGAGCCCGACATCGCGCGCCTGCCCATCATGGTGGACAGCTCCAAATGGACGGTCATCGAGGCGGGCCTGCGCTGCCTGCAGGGCAAGGGCATCGTCAACTCCATCTCGATGAAAGAGGGGGTGGACGAGTTCAAGCGCCAGGCGCGTCTGGTCAAGCGCTACGGCGCGGCGGCGGTGGTGATGGCTTTCGACGAGAAAGGCCAGGCCGACACCTACGAACGCAAGATCGAGATCTGCGAGCGCGCCTACCGCATCCTCGTGGACGAGGTGGACTTCCCGCCCGAAGACATCATCTTCGACCCCAACATCTTCGCCATTGCCACGGGCATTGAAGAGCACAACAACTACGCGGTGGATTTCATCAACGCCACGCGCTGGATCAAGCAGAACCTGCCGGGCGCCAAAGTGTCGGGCGGCGTGAGCAACGTGAGTTTCAGCTTCCGGGGCAACGACCCGGTGCGTGAGGCCATCCACACCGTGTTCCTGTACCACGCGATTCAGGCAGGCATGGACATGGGCATCGTCAACGCCGGCATGGTGGGCGTGTACGACGACCTCGAACCCGTGCTGCGCGAGCGCGTCGAAGACGTGGTGCTCAACCGCCGCCCCGACGCAGGTGAGCGGCTGGTCGAAATTGCCGAAACCGCCAAGAGCGGCGCCAAGGACGAGAGCAAGAAGCTCGAATGGCGCGGCACGCCCGAGCACCCCAAGACCGTGGGCGAGCGCCTGAGCCATGCGCTGGTGCATGGCATCACCGACTTCATCGTGGAAGACACCGAGGAGGCCTACCGCGCGATTCTGGCCAAGGGCGGCCGCCCCCTGCACGTGATCGAAGGGCCGCTGATGGACGGCATGAGCGTGGTGGGCGACCTGTTCGGCCAGGGCAAGATGTTCCTGCCGCAGGTGGTGAAGTCAGCGCGCGTGATGAAGCTGGCCGTGGCGCACCTCATTCCCTACATCGAGGAAGAAAAGCGCCAGGACGAAGCCGCCGGGCGCGACGTGCGTACCAAGGGCAAGATCGTCATCGCCACCGTCAAGGGCGACGTGCACGACATCGGCAAGAACATCGTGACCGTGGTTTTGCAGTGCAACAACTTCGAGGTCATCAACATGGGCGTGATGGTGCCCTGCCACGAAATCCTGGCGCGCGCCAAGGCCGAGGGGGCCGACATCATCGGCCTGTCGGGCCTGATCACCCCCAGCCTCGAAGAAATGCAGTATGTGGCCGCCGAGATGCACAAGGACGACTACTTCCGCGTGAAGAAAATACCGCTGCTCATCGGCGGCGCCACCTGCTCACGCGTGCACACCGCCGTGAAGATTGCCCCGCACTACGAAGGCCCCGTGGTCTACGTGCCCGACGCCTCGCGCAGCGTGGGCGTGGCGCAGAGCCTGCTGGGCGACAACGTGGACAGCTTTGTGCAGGAGGTGCAGGCCGACTACGACAAGGTGCGCAGCCAGCACGCCAACAAGAAGCAGGTTCCGTTGTGGCCGCTGGCAAAAGCCCGTGCCAACCGCACCGCCGTCGACTGGGCCGCCTACCGGCCCACGGCGCCGCGTGCGCTGGGCCGGCGCGTTTTCAAGAACTTCGACTTGGCCGAACTGGTGCCCTACCTCGACTGGGGCCCGTTCTTCCAGACCTGGGACCTGGCGGGTGCCTACCCGGCCATCCTGCAGGACGAGGTGGTAGGTCAGGAGGCGCAGCGCGTCTTTGCCGACGGCAAGGCCATGCTGAAAAAAATCATCGAAGGCCGCTGGCTGCAGGCCAACGGCGTGATGGCGCTGCTGCCCGCCAATAGCGTGGGCGACGACATCGAGTTCTACACCGATGAAACGCGCAGTCAGGTCGCGCTGACTTGGTACGGCCTGCGCCAGCAGACGGAAAAGCACGCCATCGAAGGCGTGATGCGCCCCAGCCGCTGCCTGGCCGACTTTGTCGCGCCCAAGGACAGCGGCATCGCTGACTACGCCGGACTGTTTGCCGTGACGGCGGGCCTGGGCGTGGAGAAGAAGGAGCAGGAGTTCCTTGCCGCGCACGACGACTACTCGGCCATTCTGTTCAAGAGCCTGGCCGACCGCCTGGCCGAGGCGTTTGCCGAGTGTCTGCACCAGCGCGTGCGCACCGACCTGTGGGGCTATGCCCAGGGCGAAGCCTTGAGCAACGACGCGCTGATCGCCGAGCAGTACCAGGGCATCCGCCCCGCGCCCGGCTACCCGGCCTGCCCAGACCACAGCGCCAAGCGCGATCTGTTCGCGCAGCTGCAGTGCAGCGAGATCGGCATGCAGCTCACCGAGGGCCTGGCCATGGCACCGGCCGCGAGCGTGAGCGGTTTTTACCTGGGCCACCCGCAGTCCACCTATTTCAGCGTGGGCAAGATCGGTGAGGACCAGGTGGAAGACATGGCGCAGCGCCGGGGCATGGACGTGGCGGAGCTGATGCGGCTGCTGGCGCCGAATCTTTGATGCTATTGATTAGTGAGCTGCTGGCGCTTATGGAATAAGCGCTGGAGGACGATTTGATGCACAAAGGCTCCGCTTGCGGAGCCTTTGTGCTGTGGGGTGGGCCAACGGGCCCCGCCTGCCGCCTCAGCGCGGCACCAGGAACACCGCTTTCTCGCTCACATGAGCGGCCTCGCCTCCCAGGGCTTCCACGTCAAAGTGCACGGTGTGCGATCCGGGCGCCGCCGAGCCGAAGGGAATCTGCAGTTGCGCCACCACCCAGCGGGATTCGGCCGGGCCGATGTCCACCTCGGCGTTCGAGGCCACCGCCAGCCCGGGCAGGCCCCGCGCCGTGATGCGGTAGCGCTGCGGCCCCTCGGTGGCATTCATGATCTGCAAGCGGTACACATTCTCCAGCTTGCCGCCGGCGACGATGCGCGAGAGCGCCGCACGGTCGCGCACCACGTCCACCTTCAGCGGTGTGCGCGTGACCAGGCTGGTGAGCATGGCAATGCACAGCGCCAGCAGCAGGGCGGTGTAGACCAGCACCCGGGGGCGCAGCACGCGTCGCACGATCTGCGCCGGGTTCCAGCGGTTGCTGACGGCGTTCTGCGTGGAGTAGCGGATCAGTCCCCGCGGATACTGCATCTTGTCCATGACGGAATTGCATGCGTCCACGCACAGGCCGCAGCCGATGCATTCGTACTGCAGGCCCTTGCGGATGTCGATGCCGGTGGGGCAGACCTGCACGCACAGGCTGCAGTCGATGCAGTCGCCCAGGCCCTGGGCCTTGGCGTCCACGTCCTTCTTGCGCGGGGCACGCGGTTCGCCGCGCGCCGGGTCGTAGCTGACGATCAGCGTGTCCTTGTCGAACATGGCGCTCTGGAAGCGTGCGTAGGGGCACATGTACTTGCACACCTGCTCGCGCATGTAGCCTGCGTTGCCATAGGTGGCAAAGCCGTAGAACAGCACCCAGAAGATCTGCCACGTGCCCTGCAGCGCCAGCAGTTCGCCGCCCAGCGTGCGGATGGGCACGAAATAGCCGACGAAGGTGAAGCCCGTCCACAGCGCCACGGTCAGCCAGGCCATTTGCTTGAGGGTCTTCTTGCGCAGCTTCTCCCAGGTCCAGGGGCTCTTGTCGAGGCGCAGGCGCGCGCTGCGGTCGCCTTCGATCTGGTGCTCGATCCACATGAAGATCTCGGTGTAGACCGTCTGCGGGCAGGCGAAGCCGCACCACAGGCGCCCGGCCACGGCGGTGAACAGGAACAGCGACAGCGCCGAGATGATGAGCAGCCCGGTCAGGTAGATGAAGTCCTGCGGGTACAGCACCAGTCCGAAGATGTAGAAGCGCCGCGCACCCAGGTCGAACAGCACCATCTGGCGCTGGCCCCATTCCAGCCACGGCAGCAGGTAGAAAACGATCTGCGTCAGAAACACCAGGGCCCAGCGCCAGCGCGCGAACACGCCGCTGATGGAGCGCGTGTAGATCTTCGGGTTGGGCCGGTACAGGTGAACCACCTGTTCTGGCGATGTGGGCTTGGTTTCAGGTGTTGTCATGGGCAGCGTGGCGTTGTGGCGCGGTGATGAGCAAGGATCGGGTGCATGGGTGGACGACGAGGCCTGTGGCCCATGTGCCTTGCTCTTAATCAAGACTCATGCCAGCCGCCGGATGGTTTGTGCAGCCCAAAAACCTTTGCAGAAACAAGGGTTTGGCGCCATGTGGTCCGTCATCGGGGGGCGTCAGTGTGTGCCAAGTAAGCGCCATACAGTGCCAGATGCTGCCAATAATGGCGCTGTATGGCACACTGGTTTGCCGTGCCGATGAGGCCGCCTTCCTGCATCGACAAAGCCCATGTCTGAAGACACCCTTGCCCCGTCCCGCCCGGATTTCGCCGCCTACCTGGATGCGCTGCCCGAGCCCCACATCCTGTTCGACCGCCAATACCGCATCGTGGCTGCCAACGCCGCCTACCGGCGCCAGTACGCACAGGGTGCGCCCGTGGTGGGGCGCACCTGCTACGAGGTATCGCACCACTCGTCCGTGCCCTGCGACCAGGCGGGAGAAACCTGCCCGCTGATGCGCTCGCTGCACAGCGGCCAGCGCGAGCGCGTGCTGCATCTGCACCACACCCCGCGCGGCGAGGACTATGTGCAGATCGAGCTGCTGCCACTGCGCGACGCCAGCGGCCATGCGCAGTACTTTCTGGAAAAAATGGAGCCATTGCCCATGGCCCAGGGCCACGCGGGCGGCGATGGGGGCGGCGGCGCGGCGGGCGGCATGTTGGGCCGCTCACCGCCGTTCCAGGCGGTGCTGGAACTGATCGCGCGCGTCGGCCCCTCGCCGGCCAGCGTGCTGCTGCTGGGCGAGTCGGGCACCGGCAAGGAGCTGGCCGCCCGCGCCGTGCACGAGGCCAGCCCGCGTGCGGGCCGCCCGCTGGTGGTGGTGGACTGCGCCAGCCTGCCCGAAACGTTGTTTGAAAGCGAACTTTTCGGCCACGAGCGCGGCGCTTTCACTGGCGCACACACCGCCCGCGCCGGACTGGTCGAAGCCGCGCATGGCGGCACACTGTTTCTGGACGAAGTGGGCGACATCCCGCTGACCATGCAGGTCAAGCTGCTGCGCCTGCTGGAGAGCGGCACCTTCCGCCGCGTGGGCCAGACCGAGCTGCGCCGCGCCGACCTGCGCGTGGTGGCCGCCACGCACCGCGACCTGCGCGCCATGGTGGCACAGGGGCGCTTTCGGGAAGACCTGTACTACCGCCTGGCCATCTTTCCCATCGTGCTGCCCGCACTGCGTGAGCGCGCGCAAGACATTCCGCTGCTGGCCCGGTCGCTGCTGGACCGTGTGGCGCCGGGGCGCCGCCTGGCCCTGGCGCCCGCCGCCCTGCACCGGCTGGTGCAGCACCCTTTTCCTGGCAATGTGCGCGAACTGCGCAACGTGCTGGAGCGCGCCGCGTTGCTGACCGACGGCCCGGTGGTCAGTGCGCAGACCGTGGAGCGCGCCCTGGCGTTTGACCACGCCCCGGCCGGCACGAGCGCCGGGCCGCTGGCCGCCCAAGGCCTGGGGCGGAACACGGGTCTGGGTTCTGCGAGCCTGCGCGGTATCGAAGACGCCGCCCTGCGCGCCGCCCTGCAGGCCAGTGCCGGCACACGGCGCCAGCAGGCGCTTGCCCTGGGCGTGAGCCCGCGCACGCTGTACCGGCGGCTGCGCGCGCTCGAACTGGGGCGCGATCGGGGGGGGTGAGCATCTGCTGCCACGGGTGGCGTGTTTCTGCATGATGCAAGGCACCACGGATCGCGGGTTATCGCCCGAACTGCGTGCCCTCATGCGCGACACCGCCACCGGAAGAACCGCAGAACCGGGCGACTCCATTGCGAGGGCTGGTGAGCACCGAGCCCAGGAAAGGCCAGATCGTGGCCCATGTGCCCGGGCGGCCCCGATCGCAGCGCCCAGCGCGATTTGTTCGCGCAGTTGCAGTGCAGCGAGATCGGCATACAACTCGCCGAAGGGCAGGCCATCGCCCCTGCTGCGCTACCTGAGCCACCCGCAGAGCACGTATCGGAGGATGCCCGCCAAAGCGGCCATGTTCCACGCACAGGTTCGCGGGTTACCGGCCCTGTATTGACGGGGCGATGCCCGGGCGCCAGACTTACACGGTCTGAACGGAGCAACGTATGGCAGATGAAGGCGGTAGTGCGACCCTGGCGGAGCGGCTTCTCGGGCTGCTCGGCCAGGCCATGGCGCATCCGGAGGCGGGGTTTGCTGCTTTTGTGGCCCGGGAACTGTCCGCGCTGCCCGGTGTGGTCCAGGCGGCCTGGGCGCCGGAGGGGTGCCCGGTGCACGCCCCGCATGGGCGCTGCCTGCCCCTGCGGGTGGGGGCATCTGGCCATGGTGCCATCACGCTGCACCTCAACGAGCCGGGGGCGTTGGGCGCTGGCGAGCCGGCGTTGCAGCATTTCTGCACCGCCCTGGCCCACCTGCTGGAAGAGCGGCGGCTTTTTCAGATAGCACAGCAGGTCGAGCTGCGCACACAGGCGCTGCAGCACAGCGAGCAGCGCTTTCGGGACCTGTTTGACAACTCGCCGGACCCGTGCTGGCTGATCGAGAGCGGTGTGTTCACCGACTGCAATCATGCAGCCGTCAAGATGCTGGGCTATGCGCACCGCGACGACCTCTTGCGGCATCCCGCGCGTCTTTCGCCCACATTCCAGTCCGATGGGCGACCCTCGTTTGAAAAAGCCGAGGAGATGATGCAGCTGGCCCTGCGTGAGGGGGTGACCCGCTTTGAGTGGGAGCACGGCAGCAGCTTCCCGGTCGAGGTGACGCTGGCACGGCTCAGCCTGCAGGGACACGATGTGCTGTATTGCGTCTGGCGCGACATCACCGAGCGCAAGCAGGCGCAGGACGAGGCATACAGCCTGGCTTTCTTCGATCCGCTCACCCGCCTGCCCAACCGCCGCCTGCTGCTCGACCGGCTGCAGCAAAGCATGGCGGCCAGTTCGCGCAGCGGCAAGTACCGCGCCCTGCTGTACCTGGACCTCGACCATTTCAAGAACCTCAACGATACGCAGGGCCATGAGGTGGGTGACCGCCTGCTGGTGGAAATAGCGCACAGGCTGCGCACCTGCGTGCGCGAGGGCGATACCGTGGCCCGCCTGGGGGGCGATGAGTTCGTTCTGCTCATCCAGCAACTGGGGGAAGGGCTTGAAGTCGCGGTTGCCCAGGCCGGCATGGTGGGCGAGAAGATCGTGGCCCGGCTGTCGGAGCTGTGCGATCTGGGGCCTGTGGTGTACCAGGGCACCACCAGTGTCGGCATCACCCTGTTCGTGGGGCAGAGTGTCTCGGTGGATGAACTGCTCAAGCGCGCCGACCTGGCGATGTACCAGGCCAAGGCGGGCGGGCGCAACACGGTGCGGTTTTTCGACCCGGCCATCCAGGCGCGGATCAATGCGCGCGCCGTGCTGGAGAGTGAGCTGCGCCATGCCGTGGAGCGGAACGAGCTGGTGCTGCATTACCAGCCGCAGGTGGACCCACAAGGTCAGTGCATGGGGGTTGAGGCCCTGATCCGCTGGAACAATCCCAACCGCGGCCGGGTGCCGCCACTCGACTTTATTCCGCTGGCCGAGGAAACCGGCCTGATCCTGCCCATCGGCGACTGGGTGCTGGGCGAGGCCTGTCGCACCCTGCGCTCCTGGCAGGCCGACCCGCTGACCGCTTCCCTGAGCATTGCCGTCAACGTCAGTGCCCGGCAGTTCCGCCAATCGGATTTTGTCCATGCGGTGCGCGCCCATCTCGATGCAACGGGCATCAACCCCGAGCGGCTGAAGCTGGAAATCACCGAAAGCATGCTGGTGGAGAACATCGAGCAGACGATCGCCACGATGCTGGCGCTCAAGGGGCTGGGCGTGACCTTTTCGCTCGACGACTTCGGCACGGGCTACTCGTCGCTGTATTACGTCAAGCGGCTGCCGCTCGATCAGATCAAGATCGACCAGTCGTTCGTGCGCGACATCCTCGTCGATGCCAACGATGCGGCCATCTGCCGGGCCGTCATCGCCATGGGCCGCAGCCTGGGCTTGCGGACCATTGCCGAAGGGGTGGAGACGCAGCGGCAGTGGGCCTTTCTGGCCAGCGAGCAGTGCGATGGTGCGCAGGGTTTCCTGTACGCGCGGCCCATGCCTGCCGACGAGCTGGTGCAGTGGCTGCGCCAGCGCCCGTGATGCCGGGTCACGGCGTGGGTGCTGTTGCGGGCTGGGCGCTGGCGGCCATCTCCAGCTGCATCATGATCATGTTGACCAGCGTGCTGACGGTGGGGCGCCCGGTTTCGATCACGTAGTGTGCGGTCTCGCGGTACAGCGGGTCGCGCTGCCCGTACAGTTCGCGCAGCCGTTCCAGCGGGTTGCCCACCTGCAGCAGAGGGCGGGTGCGGTCATGCCGGACACGCTTGTAGATCTCGTCGGGTGAGGCGCGCAGGTACAGCACCGTGCCCAGATGCCGCAGCACCTCGCGGTTCTCCGGGCGCAGCACGGCGCCCCCGCCGGTGGACAGCACCAGGCCGCCGGGCTGCTGCGCCACATCGGCCAGCACACGGGCTTCGAGGTCGCGAAAACGCTCTTCACCCTCGGTTTCAAAAAAACTGCGGATGGTGGTGCCAATCACCTGCTCCAGCCGGTGGTCCAGGTCCACGAATGCCACCCCGAGCCGGTGGGCCAGCTGTCTGCCAACGGTGGACTTTCCCGAGCCGGGCATGCCGACCAATGCACAGCGAATCTGCATAAACCTCCATCCGTTCGCGGGACGCGTCACGTTCATGGCACGCCGCCATCGGCCTGCCGGGTCTCCAGTTTACGGTGCTGCCATGCGGTAGCGGGGTGCATGGCGGAGGGGAGCTGCAGCCAGGGGTCTCTGAAAATACTGAAAAAATGGCAAAAACGCTTATGTATAAAGCGTCAATAGCTATATTAATAATAGCAAAACAAGCCCTGAATGCAGCGTGTCCCAGCGCATCGTTCCGGTGCATGGGCTGGTGGAGTCCGCAGAGGTGCGGCCGCATGATTGTTCTGCATTACGGAATTGTTCGGCACCGCCGCGCGTGGCTGCTGCTCGGCAGTGATTGCAAAAATCCGTAACTATCGCCAAAAGTCATCTATGTGACTGGATTGGGCCGGTAGGCATGGGTGTTTACCCTCAAATTGTTCTGCATTGCGGAATTGGCGTCTTCGCCCCATCGATCGGCCCGTAAGCTGCGCTGGCAACTCCCCTCCCGTCCGGGTGCCCCCATCGGGTGATCCAGACCGGAGCGGGCCGCCACAGTGCCAACTTACAGGAGCCAGATGATGCAGAAACTCCCGGACTCGGGGCCCCACGCCCGCAGGGCAAGGCCGCAGCAGCAGGACGGACGGGCCGGGTGCCCGGCCCAGGCCGCCGCCAGGAGGGCCGGGTGATGGAGATGTTTCTGCAACAGGTGCTGAACGGCTTCACCTTGGGCGGCATCTACGGCCTGGTGGCCCTGGGGCTGACGCTGGTGTACGGCATCCTGCATGTACCCAACTTTGCCCACGGCGCGTTCTACATGTTCGGCGCCTTCGTGTCGTTCCACCTCATGTCGGCCTGGGGCTGGAACTACTGGCTGGCCATGGGGGGCTCCGCCCTGTGCGTGGCCTTGATCGCAGTGCTGGCCGAGCGGCTGGTGTTTCACCCGCTGCGCAACGCCTCGGGCCTGCACCCGATGATTGCGGCCATCGGCGTACTGCTGTTTCTGGAGGCCGCCGCGCAGGCGGTCTGGGGCGCCGACTTCCACCGCATGCAGACGCCCTACAACGGCATCATCGAGCTGGCGGGGGTCACGGCGCCGGTACAGCGCCTGCTCATCATTGCCGCCGCTTTTGCGCTCATGGTGGTGCTGCACCTGTTCCTGAAGAAGACGGTGATGGGCTCGACCATCATCGCCATGGCGCAGAACCGCGATGGCGCCTCGCTGGTCGGTATTGATGCCAACCGCGTGGCCATGCTCACCTTCGCCATCTCGGGCGTGCTCGCCGCCGTGGCGGCCACGCTGTACGCGCCGATCAACCTCGTGTACCCGGCCATGGGGCACCTGGTGATCACCAAGGCCTTCGTCATCATCATCCTCGGCGGCATGGGCAGCGTGCCGGGCGCCATCGTCGGCGGTCTGATCATCGGCTTTGCCGAGAGCTTTGGCGCGTTCTACATCTCCACCGACTACAAGGACATCATCGCTTTCGTGCTGCTGGTGTTCATTTTGTCGCTGCGCCCGCAGGGCCTGTTCACCAAGGGAGTGCGCTGACCATGGCTTACCTCCAAGGCAAACTGGGCTGGGCCCTGCTGCTGGCTGCGGGCCTGCTGTTTCCGCTGTTCACGGGCAACGACTACCACCTCACGGTGATGGGCACGGCTTACATCTTCGCCATTGCCACCATCGGGCTGAACCTCATCACCGGCTACACCGGGCAGTTCAACCTGGCGCACGCGGGCTTCATGGCCGTGGGGGCCTACACCGTGGGCATCCTCACGGTGGACCATGGCTGGTCGTTCTGGGGCGCGTTCGCGGTGTCGGGCGTGGTCACGGCGTTCCTCGGCTATTTCATCGGCATCCTGTCGTTGCGGCTCAAGGGGCATTACTTCTCGATCTTCACGCTGTGCGTGGGCTACATCATGTTCCTGGTGATCGAGAAGTGGGAGAGCCTGACCCACGGCACCGTGGGCATCATGGGCATCCCGGCGCCCGAGCCCATCGGCGCGATCCGCTTCGACACGCCGCTGGCGCTGTACTACCTGGTGTTCTTCTGGCTGGTGGTGGGGTTGTGGGCCATGCGGCGCATCGTCAACTCGCTGCTGGGCCGCACCTTCATGGCCATCCGCAACAGCGACGAACTGGCCGAGTCGCTGGGCATCAACCTCATGCGCAACAAGACGCTGGCCTTCATGCTGTCGGTGTTCTACGCCGGCACGGCGGGCGGCCTGTATGCGGGCTATGTGCGCTTCATCGGCCCGGGCGTGGCCGGGGTGGAGCACACCTTCGACATGACCATGTACATGATCATCGGCGGCCTGGGCACGCTGCTGGGCCCGTTGCTGGGCTCGCTGGCCATGCCCTGGCTCACGCAGTACCTGCAGTTTCTGCAGGAATACCGGTTCCTCGTTTTCGGGCCCATCCTGGTGCTGCTGGTGATTTTTGTCCCGCACGGCATCGTGGGCACCTATCTGGGCTGGCGCGCGCGCCGTGCCGCACAGGGAGGCCAGCATGCTCAAGATTGAACACCTGACCAAGCGCTTTGGCGGGCTGGCGGCCGTCAACGACGTCAGCACCACCATCGAGACGGGTAAGATCAACGCCATCATCGGCCCCAATGGCGCGGGCAAGACGACGTTCTTCAACCTCATCAGCGGCGTGCACCGCCCCACCTCGGGCACCATCACGCTCGAAGGCCAGGACGTGACCTC
>Ga0155493_1235_pt1 | contig 9422 bp, 9 predicted proteins | sample RifCSPhighO2_12_FD_107151 | JGI IMG/M metagenome (GOLD analysis project Ga0155493, IMG submission 107151) | Burkholderiales bacterium RIFCSPHIGHO2_12_FULL_65_48
CCCGACACCGCACAGGCCTGTGCAATGCCGTTGCCCATGGTGCCTGCGCCGATGATGCCTACGGTCTGAATCGTCATATAGAGAGCCCTCTTCAAAGTGAAACGGATGGACGGAATGGTAAGGCGAATCGCACGACCGTTCGGTTATCGTGCGTCAAACCTGAACCAACAAGCCGCTGCGCAGCATGGCGGAGGAGACACAAAACATGTTTGACTACATCGTGATCGGTGGCGGATCGGCGGGCTCCGTGCTGGCCGGCCGTCTGACTGAGAACCCCTCCGTGCGCGTCTGCCTGCTGGAGGCCGGGCCTGCCGACAAGAGCGTGCTCATCCACTGCCCGGCTGGGCTGGCCGTGATGGCCAAGTTCGAGCTGAACGGCTGGGGCTTCAACACCACGCCGCAGGCCGCGCTGAATAACCGGCGCGGCTACCAGCCACGCGGCAAGGTGCTGGGTGGCTCCAGCTCGATCAACGCCATGGTCTACATCCGGGGCCAGCATGCCGACTACGACCACTGGGCCGCGCAGGGCAACCCGGGCTGGGGCTGGGAGGATGTGAAGCCTTACTTTGTGCGTGCCGAGAACAACGAACGCGGTGCCAACGATTGGCACGGCCGGGGCGGGCCCTTCAACGTGGCAGACCTGCGTGCACCCAACCGGTTCAGCCAATATTTCACCGACGCAGGTGTGCAGGCCGGGCACCCGCACAACACCGACTTCAACGGCGCCACGCAGGAAGGCGTGGGCCTGTACCAGGTCACGCACAAGAACGGCGAGCGCCACAGCGCAGCCAAGGGCTACCTCACGCCGCACCTGGCGCGGCCCAACCTGCAGGTCATCACCGGTGCGCATGCCACGCGCATCCTGTTCGAGGGCACACGTGCCGTGGGTGTGGAATACCGCCAGGGCGGTACGCTGCAACAGGTGCGTGCCGGACGCGAGGTGCTGCTGAGTGCAGGCGCGCTGTTGTCCCCGCAGCTGCTGATGCTGTCGGGGGTGGGGCCCGCGGCACACTTGCAGCAACACGGCATCCCGGTGCTGCACGACCTGCCGGGCGTGGGCCAGCACCTGCACGACCACCCCGACGTGGTACAGGTGCTGGACGCACCCGAGCTCAAGGACCTGTTCGGCCTGTCACTGTCGGGCATGGCGCAGACGCTGCGCGGCATAGCCGAATGGCGCAAGCACCGCACGGGCATGTTGACCACCAACTTTGCCGAGGCGGGGGGCTTCATCAAAAGCGACCCGTCCGAGCCCGCGCCCGACCTGCAGCTGCACTTTGTGATCGGCAAGCTGGTGGACCACGGGCGCAAGACCGTGTTCGGCCACGGCTACTCGGCCCACGTGTGCCTGCTGCAGCCCAAGAGCCGGGGCGCGGTCACGCTGGCCAGCCGCGACCCCATGGCCTTGCCTTTGGTGGACCCGAACTTCCTGGCCGATCCCGATGACATGGCGCGCATGGTGCGTGGCTTCAAACGCACGCGGGAGATCCTCATGCAACCGGCGCTCGCGAAGTTCGGCGCCAAGGAGCTGGCGGCCTCGGCCAGTGCGCGCAGCGACGCCGAGATCGAGCAGTTCATCCGCCAGTACGCCGACACCATCTACCACCCCGTGGGCACCTGCCGCATGGGGCCCGGACCGCTGGATGTGGTGGATGCCGAACTGCGTGTGCATGGCCTCGCGGGCCTGCGTGTGGTGGACGCGTCCATCATGCCGCGCATAGTGAGCGGCAACACCAATGCGCCCACGGTGATGATTGCTGAAAAAGCGGTGGACCTGCTGCGCGCCGCGCCGTGAACGATTTCACGTTTGGCGCCCGGAACGCGATTTTTAAGGTTTTCAAAGGGTCTGTTTAAGGAGTTTTTAACAGGCAAAAGCGCGGCGAATTTCTAGACTTCTTTGCATGGAAACGGGTGCATGGTGCACCCGGCCCAGCGCCAGAAAAAAGGCGCTGAAAGAGCCCAACGAGGCCATGAAAGAACGTGATGAAGATTGATGCCCGCGAAATTGCCGCACTGACACAAGCCCAGCCCGCCGCCCCCCGCATGGACATGTATGCCAGCATCCACAAGGCGCTGCGCGCCTTCATGGCCGACACGCTGCCGGGCCTGGGCCGCATGGATGTCGAGGATGACCTGGAGTTTGCCCACACCTGCGACCGCGTGATGCAGCTGCTGGACCTGTGCCGCGCGCACCTGCACCACGAGAACCAGTTCGTGCACGCCGCCATGGAGGCGCGCCAGCCCGGATCCAGCCAGAGCATTGCCGGTGAACATGTGGAGCACGAACAGGCCATCGTCGCTTTGGCGGACGGTGTAAACCACCTGATGGCCTGTGCCAAGCCCGCACGAGCTGCAGCCACCCTAGCCCTGTACCGCCAGCTGGCGCTGTTTGTGGCGCACAACTTCGAGCACATGCATGAGGAAGAGACTGCGCACAACCGCGTGCTCTGGCAGTGCTACACCGACGCGGAACTGGCGGGCGTGCACGATGCGCTGGTGGCCTCGATCCCGCCGCAGGAAATGATGGTGGTGGCCCGCTGGATGGTGCCCTACATGTCACCCGCCGAGCGCACGGCCATGCTGTCGGACATGAAGCAACATGCGCCTGCGCCTGTGCTGGCAGCGGTGTTGGCGCAAGTGCAGCCGCACCTCACGCAGCCCGAATGGACCAAGCTGATGCGCAGCCTGGGCCTGCCGGTGGTGCCCGGCCTGGTGCAATGAGAAGGTGTGAACGAACCCGCCATGCCCGCTTATCCCGCCAAAACACTCCCGCTCGTCGTTGCCAATGCTCGCCATAGCCCGAGCTATGGCTGCGCTTTGCGCCTAGATCGGGCGCGTTTTGGTGGCCTGCTCGGGCACGCCGGGTTCATTCACACCTTCTGAGGCTTAGGCGTCTTCCAGCACCACGGGGCACAGCACGCACAGCCGAAAGCGCCCGCGCCCCGTTTTTTCGATGTGGATGTGCGGGCAGTTCTCCTGCAGGCGGCGCTGCAGCAACAGCAGGCGGGCCTCCAGGTTGTCGGCCACATCGGGCAGGCGCAGGGCGGGGTCCAGCCGCAGTTCGCGGTTGGTGAAGTCCACGCGCCCGGTGTGCTGGTGGTCGCGCAGCAGCTTCCAGACAATGGCGCCCGCCACGCCCTTGATCAGGTAGTCGTCGTTGATGAACACGCTGTCGTTGGCCGCAAAGTGGCGCACCCGCAGCGCGCTGCCGCTCACCGGCGGTGCCGCAGTCGGAGTAGGCAGCGGCTCGGGCGCATCGGGCGCGGCCTGCAGCAGGTCGATGGCGGCGGCCAGCTGGCCCGCAATCGCCACCAGCAGGTCTTCGTCCTCGAAGCCAAAGCGCATGTCCTCGGGGCTCTCGGCAAACAGCACACCCAGCAGGCGCCCGGCCGACAGCAGTGGTACCGCCACCTGGCTGTGCGGCTCTGGCAGCCCGGGGTAGGGGATGTCCAGGCCGCGCAGCGGGGGCGCATCGGGTGTGGCATGCGCGTCCATGCTTTCGCGGATGGCATGGCTGTACAGGGCGGCGTGCGTCATGTGGCTGATGCGCACCGGCGTTCGCTCGCGCGCAGCCATGCCGATCACTCCCTGACCCAGTCGGATTTCTGAACCCACGCCCGACGTGGCATAGCCGCAGCTGGCCACCGTGTAGAGCTGCTGGGCGCTGGCGTCCAGCATCAGCACCATGGCGTGCTGAATGCCCAGCTTGTCCTGCAGGCCCTGCAGCGCGCCTTGCAGCAATTCATCCAGCCCCGAGCAGCGCGCGATGCTCTCGCTGCACAGACGCAGCGTGTGCAGCAACCCGGAACGCGGCGCCGGTGCCGGCAGGCCTTCGCCCGCTACCGATTCGATGCGCTCCACAGCGTAGATGTCGGCCCCTTTGAGTTCAAACACCTCGGCCATGCCCGCATGCGACGCAATGCCCGCCAGCTGCGCGCGCATGCTCTCGAACACCGGCCCGCTGTCCTCGGTGCGTTCGTACAGCAGGTGCAGGCGGTAGAAATGGGCGGTGACTGGGTCCAGCACCAGCACCGACGCGCGCGGGTTGCGCAGGATGTTCTGGCGGGTCTTGTTGAAGAACTGGAACGACAGCGCCACGTGCGCCGCATCCACATAGACCACCTGCGAGATGTAGGCCACGTTGGGTGTGCCGTCGGGGTCACAGGTGGCCATGATGGCGGGAATCGCCCCCTCCAGGCAGGGGCGGATGCTGTGCAGGGACGGCGCTGCGGAGCTCATGGCTGCAGTACGGGTGGCGTGGGTGGTGCGGGCGGCGCACACAACTCCGCGCCTGCGCGCGGGCCTGGGGTCTGGTCGAACGCGCTGGTGGGAGTGAAGGTCACTGCGACCACATCCTGCAGCGGTGCTGCCAGCATGGCGCCCACATACTGCGGCCCATAACCCACCCGGCCCACCTCCTGCACCATGGACTGCAGGTAGGCCTGCAACACCGGCAGGTCGCCATCAGTGGCCGGGCGCTGCGTGGCCCGGCGGGCCTTGAGCTGCAGCGTCTGGTGGGTGGACGGCACGCTGAACACCACGGCAATCTCTCCGGTGTGCGCAATGTCCTGCAGCAACTGTTCGGACTGGCTGCGCCGCAGGTACACCGTGACCTCCAGCCCATCGCCGCTGATGCGACTGCCCACGGCCCGCATGATGCTCGGCCGCAGGGCCGCATCGCGTGACGCCACGATGGCCGACACGCCTTTGGCCACCATGGCGATATGGCTGGGGCCGAGCAGCGCGGTCATGCCTTGAAGCGTTTGCGGGTCAGGGCCAGAGCCACCCAGAAGGCCACCACGGTGGTCACCACCAGCACCAGGCCGTGGCGCAGGGGGTGGGCGGGCCACTGGTCCATGAACAGCGGGCGTACCAGCTCGACCGCGTTGGTCAGCGGCAGCCAGTCGGAGATGGTGCGCACGATGGGAGGCAACTGCTCGCGCGGGAAGAACACACCCGAGAGAAACATCATGGGCGTGAGCACCAGCGTGAAGTAGTAAGTGAAGAAGTCATACCCCTTGGCCAGCGCATTGAAGATGAGCGCGATGCTGGAGAACATCACCCCCACGAACAGCAGCACCGGCCAGGCCACCAGCAGCTTGGGGCTGTGGCTGATGGAGAGGGCCAGCATGACGCCCAGGATGGCGGTGACGGTGAACAGCGCCTTGAACGCGGCCCACAGCATCTCGGCCAGCACCACATCGTCCAGGCTGACCGGCGCGTTCATGATGCCGTCCCAGGTCTTTTGCACATGCATGCGCGAGAAGGCCGAGTACAGCGCCTCGAAGCTGGCAGCGTTCATGGCGCTCATGCAGATGGAGCCGCTGGCCAGGAACAGGATGTAGGGCACCTTGGTGTCGCCCGCCGCGCCGCCCACGTTCACCTGCCCCACCAGGGCCCCCATGCCGTAGCCAAACGCCACCAGCCACATCAGCGGTTCGGCAATGTTGCCCACCAGGCTGGGGATGGCCAGCTTGCGCCAGACCAGCAGGTTGCGCATGAACACGGGCCACCAGCGCACGGACAGGCTGGGCGGGCGCCATACCGACGGCGGGGGCGGGGCCACAGAGGCCACGGAGGACGGGGTAACGGTTTGCATCCGCTTATTGTGCGATGTTGGCGGGCGGGCGCACAGTCCCCGATGTGTTCATCGTCGCCACCTGGGCACGGCCATTGCTTGGGTGCCCCTATGTCCACCCACGTCCTGAACCTGCCCGCCGGTGCCAGTGCCCTCTGGCAGAACCGCCTGGGGCTGCTGCTGGAGTCCACGGGCGAGGGCGTGTTTGGCATCGACCTGGCGGGCAACTGCGTGTTCATCAACCGGGCGGGTGCGCAGATGCTGGGCTTTGCGGCCGATGAGGTGATGGGGCGCAACATGCACGCGCTCACCCACCACAGCCACCCCGACGGCAGCCCGTATGCGGACGGCGACTGCCCCATCTTCAACGCGTTCCGCCAGGGCCTGCCCTGCCGTGTGGACACCGAGGTGTTCTGGCGCCGCGATGGCTCGGCGTTTGCCGTGGAGTATTCCAGTCACCCCATCCTGGAGGGCGAGCAGGTGCACGGCGCTGTGATCGCTTTTGTGGACATCACCAGCCGCAAACGCGCCGCCGACGAGCTGCAGCGCGCGCACGATGAGCTGGCCCGCGCCAATGACGAGTTGGAGCGCCGAGTGGCCGCGCGCACACAAGAGCTGTCGCAGGCGCTGGCGCAGTTGCGCGAGCTGTCGGCCTACTCGGAGCAGGTGCGGGAGGACGAACGCACGCGCATCGCCCGCGAGGTGCACGACGAGCTGGGCAGCCTGCTGGTGGCGCTGAAGATGGATGTGAATTGGCTGCACAAGCGCCTGGGCGAGCAGGGCGAGCGCACGCCCGAGGCCGCGGGCGACATGCGCACGCAGATGCGGTGCAAATGCCAGAACATGAGCCGCCTGATCGAAAACGCCGTGGACAACGTGGGCCGCATCATCACCGACCTGCGCCCCAGCATCCTGGACCACCAGGGGCTATGGGCGGCGCTGGAGTGGCAGGCGCAGGAGTTTGTGCAGTCGGCCGAACTGGAGCTGGCGTGGCAGATGGAGGTGCCTGCCACCTTGCACTTGCCCGAGCCTGCAGCCATCGCCGTGTTCCGCATCTTCCAGGAGATGCTGAGCAATGTGGGCCGCCACGCGCAGGCCAGCGCCATCGACATTGCCATCGACGTGCAGGACGAGATGCTGCAACTGCGCGTGCGCGACAACGGCGTGGGCGCCACCCGCCAGGCCCTGGAGGCGCCCACCTCCTATGGCGTGATGGGCATGCGCGAGCGGGCGCGGCAGCTTGGCGGCCGGTTGAGCATCACCAGCGAGCCGGGGCAGGGCTCGTGCCTGCAATTGCTGATTCCTCTGGAGCTGTCATGAATTCCGTGGTTCGGGTGTTGATCGGTGATGACCACCGCATCGTGCGGGAGGGGCTCAAGCAGGTGCTGGGCGACCCGGCCAATGGCGTGCCCGAGATCACTGTGGTCGCCGAGGCCACCCAGGGCAGCGAGGTGCTGGAGCTGGTCGCCGCCCTGCAAGGGCCCACGGGAACACCGGGTCTGGACCTGGTGCTGCTGGACATCGCCATGCCGGGCATGGACGGCCTCGAAGTGCTGCAGGCGCTGCGCAAGTCCTGGCCTGCATTGCCGGTGCTAATGCTCAGCACCTACCCCGAGCGGCAATACGCGGTGCGCTGCATCCAGATGGGCGCGGCGGGCTACCTGCACAAAAGCGCCGATCCCGACGACATGGTGGCCGCCGTGCGCAAGGTGGCCGCTGGCGGGCGCTACCTGACGGAAGCGACCGCGCAAGCCCTGGCAGGTGCACTGGAACGCACCGGGGTGGTGCGCACCGCCCAGCAGGGCACGCCCGCCGGAGTGGACGCGCTCTCCTATCGGGAGCACCAGGTGTTCCGCCTGCTCACTGCCGGGCAGAGCGTGAGCGAAATTGGTGCGCAGCTCAAGCTCGCGCCCAACACGGTGAGCACCTACCGCGCCCGCATCCTCGAAAAGACCGGCGCGCGCAACGATGTGGAGCTTGCGCTGCTGGCACGTGGCGCACCGGCAGAGTGAATTCGGTGCGTTGCACGACCGATTTGTAGTGCTGGCCCTACACGCTGTAGACACCACACCCACGAATTCATGACAGCGGGCCGACACCGGCAAAAACTGGCCCGCGCTTTGCGTAACGCCTGGCACCAACTTCTTCGAGGTGTGCCATGTCCGAATTCTTCTCGCCCTACGATGCCGACCGCCCGTTGATGCTGAAATGCAGCTGTGGCCGCGACCACACGGTGGCCGACCACCACGCCGAGGTATCGGCCGATGCCGCCGCAGCCACCCTGCGCCAGCGCAGCATGACAAGCGAGTTCGAAGCCTACAGCAACGAGTTCATCGAGGCCACGCTGGTCAAGGCCATTTTTCCGCAAGATGCGGTGCGCCGCCGCTTCCTGAAGGCCGTGGGCAAAAGTACGGCCATGGCAGCCATTGCCAGCGTGCTGCCCGTGGCCAGCATGCAGGCCATGGCGCAAGAGAAACAGAGCGCACTGGAGAAGACCAACCTCAAGATCGGCTTCATCCCCATCACCTGCGCCACGCCGCTGATCATGGCCCACCCGCTGGGTTTCTACAGCAAGCAGGGCCTGAATGTCGAAGTCACCAAGACGGCTGGCTGGGCGCTGATCCGCGACAAGATGATCAACAAGGAGTACGACGCTACGCACTTCCTGAGCCCTATGCCGCTCGCGATCTCCATGGGCCTGGGCTCCAACGCCACGCCCATGAACGTGGCCACCATCCAGAACGTGAACGGCCAGGCCATCACGCTCGCCCTCAAGCACAAGGACAACCGCGACCCCAAGAACTGGAAGGGCTTCAAGTTCGCGATCCCGTTCGAGTACAGCATGCACAACTTCCTGTTGCGCTACTACCTGGCCGAGGCGGGCTTGAACCCCGACACCGACGTGCAGCTGCGTGTGGTGCCTCCGGCTGAAATGGTGGCCAATCTGCGTGCGGGCAATATCGACGGCTTCCTGGGCCCCGATCCTTTCAACCAGCGCGCCGTGTTCGAGGAAGTCGGCTTTATCCACCTGCTCACCAAGGACCTGTGGAACGGCCACCCTTGCTGCGCCTTCGGCACCAGCACCGAGTTCATCCAGAAGAACCCCAACACCTTTGCTGCGCTGTACCGCGCAGTACTCACCTCGGCCGCCATGGCGCGTGACCCCAAGAACCGCGAACTGATCGCCAAGGTGATTGCGCCCCAGGCCTACCTGAACCAGCCTGAGGCCGTGATCAACCAGGTGCTCACCGGCAAGTTTGCCGACGGGCTGGGCAAAATCCAGAACGTGCCCGACCGCGCCGACTTCGACCCCATGCCCTGGCAGAGCATGGCCGTGTGGATGCTCACGCAGATGCAGCGCTGGGGCTACATCAAGGGCGATGTGGACTACAAGCAGATCGCCGAAAAGGTGTTCCTCATCACCGACGCGAAAAAGCAGATGAAGGCGCTGGACCAGAAGGTGCCCGAGGGCGCGTACCCCAAGTTCAAGATCATGGGGCGCGAGTTCGATGCGGCGAAGGCGGCCGAGTACGCCAAGAGCTTCCCCATCCGCAAGGCGGCATGAAATGAAGCACCCCCTGAGTCGCTTCGCGCCTTCACCCCTCTCTCGCCTTGCTGCGCAATGCGGGAGGGGGACGCCCCCAGCGCGGCGGGGCGGCCCTTGCGCGGGGGCACTGGCTTCGGCCCTGCGCGTTTTGTGGGCTGGTGGACTTGTGAAGCGCACGGAGATTTGACATGACAAGTTCCAAAAACCTCAACCTGCGCGCGGGCCTGTTGTCCGTGCTCATCTTCCTGGCCCTGCTGGGGATCTGGTACATCGCCACCGCTTCTTCGGGCGCGGGCA
>Ga0155493_1224_pt1 | contig 9271 bp, 4 predicted proteins | sample RifCSPhighO2_12_FD_107151 | JGI IMG/M metagenome (GOLD analysis project Ga0155493, IMG submission 107151) | Burkholderiales bacterium RIFCSPHIGHO2_12_FULL_65_48
GGCCATTTTTGCCACAAAACGCTCGACCTGGTGGCCTTCCATCACCGAAGCGTTGTCGGAGTAGGCCACCACGGTGTGCTGCGGGCTGGTCTGATGCGTGTGGCGGATCATGCCGAACAGGCTCTTGTCCTGCGCCACACCGTCGATGGTGAACTGGGCGTTGAAGATCTTGTGGCGGCAGTGCTCGCTGTTGGCCTGTGCGAACATCATCAGCTCCACGTCGGTGGGGTTGCGCTTGAGCCCCTGGAAGGCAGTGACCAGGTAGTCGATTTCGTCGTCGGCCAGCGCCAGGCCCCACTGGGTGTTGGCGGCCTCCAGCGCCGCGCGGCCACCGGCCAGCACATCCACATGCTCCATGGGCTGCGGCGGAAGCTCGGTGAACAGGGCCTGCATATCGGCCAGGTCGAACAGCACCGATTCGGTCATGCGGTCGTGCAGCAGCGCGGCGACCTGGGCCAGCTGCTCTGCGCTCAAAGTGGGCTTGCCCAGCAGACCGCTCGCCATCTGGATGCGGTATTCGGTGGCGCGCTCGACGCGGCGCAGCGGCAGCCCGCAGTTGTGCGCGATGTCGGTGGCCTTGGAGGCCCAGGGCGAGACGGTACCCAGGCGCGGCGTGACGATGATGGCCGCGCCATCCAGCGGGCCCTGGTAAGGGTCGCCGTAGGTCAGCAGCGCGGCCAGGCGCTCCTGCTGCTCGGGCGTGGGAGCCGCGTCGGTAGCCACCAGATGCACGAAGCGCGCCGCGATGGCGGCGATTTTCGGGTGGATGGCTTCAAGTGCGGGCTGGAGTTGCTGCGCGCGAAAGGGGCTGAGGGCGTTGCCGCCCGCAATCGTGGTCAGGTGCAAGGTCACGTTGACGGCCTGGGTGAGTGGAGAGAGAGGAACATGCCGCAGGGTGGCCCGAAGGCGGCCGGGGGCAGCACGACCGAAGCCCGCCATTTTACCGGGCGCACGCAGGAACACGCCCTTGCTCTGCACGAACCAGAGGCCGATGGGATAATTCCGCCCCATGAGCATCACTATCAAAGACGCTGCGGACATTGAGGGCATGCGCCTGGCGTGCCGCCTGGCCTCGGAAGTCCTGGACTACATCGCCCCGCACATCCAGCCGGGCATCACCACCGCGGAAATCGACCGACTGGGCGCCGAATGCATGGCCCAACAGGGCACCATCTCGGCCACCATCGGCTACCAGCCTCCGGGCTACCCGGCCTACCCGGCCTCGCTGTGCACCTCGGTGAACCATGTGGTGTGCCACGGCATCCCGAACGACAAGCCGCTGAAGAAGGGCGACATCGTGAACGTGGACGTCACCGTCATCACCAAGGATGGCTGGTACGGCGACAACAGCCGCATGTACCTGATCGGCGAATGCTCGATCGCCGCCAAGCGCCTGTGCGCCATCACCTTCGAGGCCATGTGGCACGGCATCCTGCAGGTCAAGCCCGGCGCGCGCCTGGGTGACATCGGCCACGCCATCCAGAAGTTCGCCGAAGGGCATGGGTTCTCGATCGTGCGTGAATTCTGCGGCCACGGCATCGGAAAGAACTTCCATGAAGAACCCCAGGTGCTGCACTACGGCCGCCCCGGCACGCTCGAAGAGCTCAAGCCCGGCATGGTGTTCACCATCGAGCCCATGATCAACGCCGGCCGGCGCGAGATCAAGGAGTTCGGCAACGACGGCTGGACCATCGTCACCAAGGACCGCAGCCTCTCGGCGCAGTGGGAACACACGGTGCTGGTCACGCCCACGGGCTACGAGGTGATGACGCTGTCCGCTGGCTCGCCCCCGCTGCCCTCCTTCGTCACGGCCACCGCGACCTGAAATGAAGCCCTCCCTGAGCCGATTCGCGTCTTCCCCCCCGGGGGACGCCCCCAGTGCGGCAGGGAGGCCCTTGCACGGGGGCCGCTGGCCTGGGCCGCGCCGGTATCAAGCGCAGGGGGCGGTATGCAGCGCGGTGGTGCCACCACAATGAAACACGTGCATGGTTATTGCTTGGTGAGACCATGACCGAAATCCACGCCCTGCGCGACGCCTACCGGCTCCAGAAAAAAACCCTGCTGACCGCGCTGCTCGCCCAGGGCAGCTCGTCGCGCGGCATCCATGTGCTGCTGCGCAAGCTCTCGCGCCTGGCCGACGGCCTGCTGTGTGCGCTGTGGCAGCGCGCTGCCCTGCCCCCGGGGCTGGTGCTGGCAGCCGTGGGCGGCTATGGCCGTGAGCAGCTGTTTCCGTACTCCGACATCGATGTGCTGGTGCTGCTGCCCGGCGATCTGCCGCAGCCCGAGACCGTGCGCGGCCAGATCGAGGGCTTCATCCGCAGCTGCTGGGACGCGGGGCTGGAGATCGGCTCCAGCGTGCGCACCGTGGAGGAATGCCTGGCCGAGGCGGCGGGCGACGTGACCGTGCAAACCGCGCTGCTTGAAGCGCGCCGCGTGTGCGGCGACGCTGCGCTGTTCGCCCATTTCGAGCACCATTTTGGTGCGCAGCTCGACCCGCACGCCTTCCTGACCGCCAAGACGCTGGAGATGCGCCAGCGCCACACCAAGTACGAAAACACCCCGTACGCGCTCGAACCCAACTGCAAGGAATCGCCCGGCGGTCTGCGCGACCTGCACCTCATCCTGTGGGTGGCGCGTGCCGCCGGCCTGGGCCGCACCTGGCTAGAGCTGGCCAACAGCGGCCTGGCCACCGACTACGAGGTGCGCCAGATCCAGCGCAACGAGGCGCTGCTGTTCATGGTGCGCGCGCGCCTGCACGCCCTGGCCGGGCGGCGCGAAGACCGGCTGGTGTTCGACCTGCAGACCGCCGTGGCCGAATCGCTCGGCTACCGATCGCAGGCCCCCGACGGCACACGCTTGGCCCTGCGTGCCAGCGAGGCGCTGATGCGCCGCTACTACTGGGCCGCCAAGGCGGTGACGCAACTGAGCCAGATCCTGCTGCTCAACATCGAAGAGCGCCTGAACCCGCCCACCCAGGCACCCCAGCCCATCAACGAGCGCTTTCTGGACCGGGGCGGCATGATCGAGGTGGTCAGCGACGACCTCTACCAGCGCGACCCGCATGCCATCCTGGAAACCTTTCTGCTCTACCAAAGCTCGACCGGACTGCAGAACTTCTCGGCACGCACGCTGCGCGCGCTCTACAACGCGCGCAGCGTGATGGACGCCGCCTTCCGGCGCGACCCGGTCAACCGCGCCGCCTTTCTGCGCATCCTGCAGCAGCCCGCAGGCATCACGCACGCCATGCGGCTGATGAACCAGACCTCGGTGCTCGGGCGCTACCTGTGGCCGTTCCGGCGCATCGTCGGGCAGATGCAGCACGACCTGTTCCACGCCTACACGGTGGACCAGCACATCCTCATGGTGCTGCGCAATGCGCGGCGCTTTTTCATTGCCGAGCACGCGCACGAATACCCGTTCTGTTCGCAGCTTGCGGGCGGCTGGGACAAGCCCTGGGTGCTGTTCACCGCCGCGCTGTTCCACGACATCGGCAAGGGCCGGGGCGGCGACCATTCGCAGATCGGCGCCGTGGAAGCCCGGCGCTTTTGCCGCCAGCACGGCGTGGCGCGTGAGGACGCCCGGCTTATCGAATTTCTGGTGCGCGAGCACCTGACCATGAGCAACGTGGCGCAGAAGCAGGACCTGTCCGACCCCGACGTGATCACCGCCTTTGCCCAGCGCGTGTGCAACGAGCGCTACCTCACCGCGCTGTACCTGCTCACCGTGGCCGACATCCGGGGCACCAGCCCCAAGGTGTGGAACGCCTGGAAAGGCAAGCTGCTCGAAGACCTGTACCGCGCCACCCTGCGCGTGCTGGGCGGGCGCGCCCCCGACGCCCAGGCCATGATCGAGGCGCGCAAGCGCGAAGCCCTGGTGCTGCTGGCCCTGAGCGCCCTGCCCTTCGAGGCGCACAAGAAGCTGTGGGACACGCTGGACGTGAGTTACTTCATGCGCCACGAGGCCGCCGACATCGCCTGGCACACGCGCCACCTCTCGCGCCACGTGGGCACACCGCAGCCGGTGGTGCGCGCACGCCAGTCACTCGCGGGCGAAGGCCTGCAGGTGCTGGTGTACGCCGCCGACCAGAGCGACCTGTTCGCACGCATCTGCGGCTATTTCGACCGCGCGGGCTTCTCCATTCTGGATGCCCGCGTGCACACCGCCTCTAACAGCTACGCGCTCGACACCTTTCAGGTGGTCAGCGACTCGCTGCAGGGCCACTACCGCGAACTCACGCACATGGTGGAGAACGACCTGACACAGGCCATCGTGCAAAACGGCCCCTTGCCCGAACCGGGGCGCAAGCGTGTTTCACGCCGCGTAAAAAGCTTCCCGGTCACGCCGCGCGTCACGCTGCGGCCCGACGAAAAGGCCCAGCGCTGGCTGCTGGGCATCTCGGCCAGCGACCGCACAGGCCTGCTCTACCTGGTGGCCCGCGTGCTGGCACGCCACGGCCTGAGCGTGCAGCTGGCCAAGGTCAGCACGCTGGGCGAGCGGGTGGAAGACACTTTTCTGGTGCAGGGCAGCGAGCTGCAGAACAATAACCGGCAGATCGAGATCGAGACAGAGTTGCTGCACGCACTGTCAGCGTGAGGATTTGGGGCGGCGAGCGGCGGGTCCTTTCCGACCCGGCAGAGACACCCATCCATTCGACGTAAAGCATGTTTTGCATGCTTCAGATCCAAAGGCCTCCAGCGGGCTGGAGCGTGTCCCTGCCCGACCATGCCAACGGATGAAAAAACGAATCCAGTACAGGCCGTCCTTCTCGGTGCCGAGGCTATAGTGAAGATAGTGAACGCACGACACAACTATCATGTCCATTTCCAAAGACCCATTACCTGCCAACGTACAAGCGGCCTTGGAGCGCGGCAGCGCCATTGAGGCGGTCAAGCTTTTGCGCGAGGCAACGGGGCTTGGGCTGAAGGAAGCCAAGGACCTCATCGATCAGCACCACAGGGGTCGCACCACCACCATAGCCGTGGGTGACACTGCCTCCACCCTTCCACCCGAGGTTCTCTCGGCACTTCAGCAGGGCAAAAAGATCGAAGCCATACGCCTGTTGCGCGAGAAGACGGGACTTGGACTCAAGGACGCCAAGGAAGCCGTAGAGTCCATCCAGGCAAAGGGCGAAGGAATGCCCGCCTTTCGTTCACCCGGCGAAGTGGCCAAATCGAGCAACACCTTATGGCTCGCGGCAGCGCTGGTTGCGCTGGTTGTCCTTGGCTATCTCGTCTTCGGTCGCCCCGGTTAATACGGTTTTGCCTTCCAACGTATAACGTCGTTGGGCCGCCTGGCCGTGCTACGACACTGTCTTCGGTTCCCTCGCTGCGACCGATACAGGGCTTTGTTTTGACTGACATCAATCCCCTTGCCTGTCCCGTGAACCTTTCATGGCACAGCGGTCAGACCGGGTTAAGGTTCACTTGAAACCTTCGACACACCCACCAGATATGGCACTTCCCTCGACCTTGAACCGTACCGATGCTTCGCAACCGGCACCGTGGCATTCCCATGCGCCCGAGCATGTGCTGGATGCCCTTCAGTCGTCATCGAAGGGCCTGAGTACCCATGAGGCGGCCGAGCGCCTGCAGCGCCACGGCCCCAACCGGCTGGAGATGGCCGAAGGTCCTGGCCTGTGGCGGCGCTTGCTGGCGCAATTCAACAACCTGCTGATCCTGGTGCTGCTGTCCGCCGTGGTGGTGACTGCCCTGATCGGTCACACACTCGATTCCATCGTCATCCTGGCGGTGGTGCTGCTCAATGTCTCGATCGGTGTCTTGCAGGAGGGCAAGGCCGAGAAGGCACTGCAGGCCATCCGCCACCTGCTGGCGCCGCACGCAAATGTGCTGCGCGACGGCCGCCTGCAGGACATCAATGCCGCCGATCTCGTGCCCGGCGATGTGGTGCAAGTCGCCTCGGGCGACAGCCTGCCGGCCGATCTGCGCTGGCTGCAGGTGAACAACCTGCGCATTGACGAATCGGCCCTGACGGGCGAATCGATGCCGGTGGAGAAACTGCTGGCGCCGGTGGAACCCGACGCTGCGCTCGGTGACCGGCTGTCCATGGGCTACGCCGGTACGCTGGTCACCCAGGGACAGGCACGGGGTGTGGTGGTGGCCACCGCCAGTGCGACCGAAATGGGGCGCATCGGCTGCCTGCTGGAGTCGGTGGAGCAGGTGACCACGCCGCTGGTGCGCAACATGGGCCAGCTCGCACGCTGGATCACGCTTGCGGTGGTGGCTGCAGCCGCTGCACTGTTTGCCTTTGGCACGCTGGTGCGCGGCATGCCGGTGGCCGAGATGTTCATGACGGCCGTCGGCCTGGCGGTGGCGGCAATCCCCGAGGGCATGCCGGCCATCATGTCCATCACGCTGGCCATCGGGGTGCAGCGCATGGCCGCACGGCATGCGGTGATCCGACGGCTGCCTGCGGTCGAGACGCTGGGTTCTGTGACCGTGATCTGCTCCGACAAGACCGGCACGCTCACGCGCAACGAAATGACGGTGCAGCAGGTGGTGCTGGCCGACCGCGTCATTGACGTCGAAGGCGCGGGCTACGCGCCCGAAGGCGCCCTGCGCAGCAACAGTCACCACCTGCAACCAGCCGAGCTGTTTCGCCAGGCGCCCGTGCTGCTGTCCCTGGCCGAGGCGGCCGCACTGTGCAACGACGCCAGTCTGCACCAGGAAGACGGGCAATGGCAGCTGGCCGGCGACCCGACCGAAGGCGCGCTGCTGACCCTGGCCATGAAGGCCGGCATCGACCCACGGGAACTGGCGGCAGAGCGCCCGCGGACCGGGGCCATACCCTTCGAGTCCGAGCACCGCTACATGGCCACCGCCCATGCGGCGGCCGAAGACGCACCGGCCGGTCACGATGTGCTGCTCAAGGGGGCGCCCGAGCGGGTACTGGCCATGTGCAGCCACCAGATGGCGTACGACGGCACGCCGGTGCCGCTGCGTGAAGCGCACTGGCAGCGTGCCATCGATGACCAGGCCCGGGCAGGCCGCCGGGTGCTGGCGCTGGCGTGCGGGCATGTGGACACGGTCTCGGCGCTGGACAGCCGCAGCGGAGTCACCGGTCTGACCCTGCTGGGGCTGGTGGCCATCATCGACCCGCCACGCCAGGAAGCCATCGACGCAGTGGCCCAGTGCCGGGCGGCGGGCATCCGCGTCAAGATGATCACCGGCGACCATGGCGTGACCGCCAGTGCCATTGCCACCCAGCTGGGCATGGGCGAGGATCTGCGGGCGGTCACCGGCCCCGAGATCGAGGCGATGGACGACGCGGCGCTACAGCAGGTGGTGCTGCAAGCCGATGTGTTTGCCCGCGCCAGCCCGGAACACAAGCTGCGCCTGGTGCAGGCCCTGCAGGCGCGCGGCGAGGTGGTGGCCATGACCGGTGACGGCGTCAACGACGCGCCCGCGCTCAAGCAGGCCGACGTCGGCGTGGCCATGGGGCGCAAGGGCACCGAGGCAGCCAAACAGGCCGGGGCCATCGTGCTGGCCGACGACAACTTCGCCTCCATTGCCCACGCGGTCGAAGAGGGCCGCACGGTCTACGACAACCTGCGCAAGACCATCACCTTCTTGCTGCCCATCAATGGCGGCGAGTCAATGTCGCTGCTGGCGGCAGTACTGTTCGGTCTGGCCCTGCCCATCCTGCCGGTGCAGATCCTGTGGGTGAACATGGTCAGCTCGGTCGCCCTGGCCATGGTATTGGCCTTCGAGCCGACGGAACCCGATGTGATGAAGCGCGCGCCGCGCCCCCCCGGCGAGGCCATGCTCAGCCCCTTTGTGATCTGGCGCATCGTGCTGGTCTCCACGCTGTTTTCACTGGGCATCTTCGGCATGTACCAGTGGTCGCTGGCCGGAGGTGCGCCGGTGGAGGAAGCCCGCACCATGGCGGTCAACACCCTGGTTGCCATGGAAGTGTTCTACCTGTTCAGTGTGCGCTACCTCAAGGCGCCCTCATTCACCGGGGCAGGCGTGAAGGGCACGCCGCGGGTATTCATGGCGGTGGGCGCGGTGGTCGTGCTGCAGGCCCTGTTTACCTACGCCCCCTTCATGCAGACCTGGTTCAACACACGCTCCCTGCACCCGGGCGAGGTGCTGCTGTGTGCGCTGGCCGGCCTGGCGGTATTGGTGCTGCTGGAGCTGGAGAAATGGGCGCTGCGCCAGCGGAAGGCCGGGTAGGCTTCACAGCAACACGATGTCGTACTGCTCCTGCCCCATGGCGGCTTCTGTCTGGAGCGAAATGGGCTTGCCGATGAAATCCGACAGCCCCGCCAGGTGCGGGCTTTCCTCGTCGAGCAACAGCTCGACCACCTGAGGAGAGGCCACCACGCGGAATTCGCGCGGGTTGAACTGGCGGGCCTCGCGCAAAATTTCGCGCAGGATGTCGTAGGCCACGCTGCGCGCAGTGCGCACGGCGCCCCGGCCCTGGCAGGCGGCGCAGGGCTCGCACAGCATGTGGGCCAGCGATTCGCGCGTGCGCTTGCGCGTCATTTCCACCAGGCCGAGTTGCGAGAAACCGCCCGCCATGGTCTTGACGCGGTCACGTGCGAGCTGTTTGCGGAACTCGGTGAGCACAGCGCTCTGGTGGTCTTCACGCGCCATGTCGATGAAGTCCACGATGATGATGCCGCCGAGATTGCGCAGCCGCAGCTGGCGCGCGATGGCGCCGGCCGCCTCCAGGTTGGTCTTGAAGATGGTGTCGTCGAAATTGCGCGCGCCGACGTAGCCGCCGGTGTTGACATCGACGGTGGTGAGCGCCTCGGTCTGGTCGATGATGAGGTAGCCGCCGGATTTCAGCTCGACGCGCCGGCCCAGTGCGCGGGCGATTTCTTCGTCGATGGCGTACAGGTCGAAAATGGGGCGCTCGCCCTTGTAATGCTGCAGCTTGCCTGCGGCGGCCGGCATGAACTCCTGGCCAAAGGCACGCAGGCGGTGGAACTGCTCGGTCGAGTCGATACGGATGGTCTGCGTGTGCTCGCCCACCAGGTCGCGCAGCACGCGCTGCAGCAGGTCCAGGTCCTGGTGCAGCAGCGAGGTGGGCGGCAGGCGCAGCGAGGCCTCTTTGGTGCGCGCCCAGGTTTTGCGCAGGTAGGCAATGTCTTCGGCCAGCTCGGCATCGGACGAGTCTTCGCCGTTGGTGCGCAGGATGAAGCCACCGCCGCCGCCCGTGGACTTGTCGCCCACCAGGGCCTGCAGGCGGGCGCGCAGCGCATCGCGCTCGGCCACCGGAATTTTTTGCGACACACCCACATGGTCGT
>Ga0155493_1223_pt1 | contig 7757 bp, 9 predicted proteins | sample RifCSPhighO2_12_FD_107151 | JGI IMG/M metagenome (GOLD analysis project Ga0155493, IMG submission 107151) | Burkholderiales bacterium RIFCSPHIGHO2_12_FULL_65_48
CTTGCCGTCGGCCTCCTTCAGGCCCTCCAGCGTCTCGGCAATGGCCTTGGGCTGGCCGGGCAGGTTGATGATGAGGCTCTGGTCGCGCACCACGGCCACCTGGCGCGAGAGGATGGCGGTGGGCACGAACTTCAGGCTGATCTGGCGCATCTGCTCGCCAAAGCCCGGCATCTCCTTGTGCGCCACGGCCAACGTGGCCTCGGGCGTCACGTCGCGCAAGGCAGGGCCTGTGCCGCCGGTGGTCAGCACCAGGCAACAGCCTGCGTTGACCAGTTCGATCAGCGCCGCGCTGATGCCGTCCTGCTCGTCGGGAATCAGGCGCGATTCGAAGGTGATGGGGTTGTGCAGCGCGCGCGTGAGCCAGTCCTGCAGCGCGGGCAGGCCCTTGTCTTCATAGACACCGCTGCTGGCGCGGTCGCTGATGGAGACGATGCCGATCTTCACCGGGTCGTGCAGGGCGGAAGGCTCACTCATCGCCGTGGTCCTCATCGATATCGCTGGCGTCGTCTGCACCCGTGCCGCCCAGGTGCTCGCGCACCAGCTGGAACAGCTCGCGGTAGGCGCGGCCCTTGCGCGGGGCCAGGCCTTGCGAGACCTGGACATTGGCCTCCTTGCCCGCAGGCTGTGCGTCCTTGCGGGCCTGGCGGATCAGGGCGCGCAACTGCTGCGTGTCGGTGGTGGGGTGCTCGGCCATCCAGGGGGCCAGCGCGTCATCGTCGGCAATCAGGCGGTCGCGCCAGTGTTCGGCCAGGTGCAGCTGCATCTTTTCGGTGGCCGAGCCCTTGTGCTGCTCTTCCAGCGCCTGGCGGGCTGCTAACACCAGCTCGGGTTCGAGCTTGCGCATGATCTTGCCCACGTACTGCATCTGGCGGCGCTTGCCTTCAAAGTTGGTGATGCGCTTGGCCTCGGCCAGCGCGTCCACCAGCTTGTCGGGCAGACCCACCGCCTCGAACAGGTCGGCGCGCAAGCTCAAAAGCTCTTTGCCCAGCTCCTGCAGTTCGTCGCTTTCGCGCTTGAGATCGGTGCGGCTGGCATCGGGCGTGCCTTTGAGTTCGGCCTTGAGCTGAATGTCCAGTTCGCTGCCTTCGGCAACGAACTGGCCTCGCACAAAGTAGCCTTTTTTGGGTTTGCGTGACATGAGGGTGGGGGCAAAAAACACGTGGCGCAGAGCGCGCCACAGCGGCAAGTATCATAGCTGCCGCTATGAATAAACCCTCCACCCGCGCCGCGCGCGCCCAAAGCGCGGCCGCTGCAGCGCCCGCGCCTGCCACCTCCCGCACCCCTGACAACGGCTTCAGCTACAGCCGCCCGTTCTTTGAAGAGCTGGTGGACCGCGCCCTGGCCCATGCCAAAAAGCTCGGCGCCACCGACGCAGGCGCCGAGGCGTCCGAGGGCTGCGGGCTGTCGGTCAGCGTGCGCAAGGGCGAGCTGGAGAACGTGGAGCGCAACCGCGATAAATCCCTGGGCGTGACGGTGTACCTTGGCAAACGCCGTGGCAACGCCAGCACGTCCGATTTCTCGAACAAGGCCATCGAGCAGACTGTGCAGGCAGCCTACGACATCGCCCGTTTTACGGCCGAAGATCCCATGGCAGGCCTGCCGGACGCCGATGACATCGCCCCGGCCGACACGCACCGCGATCTGGACCTGTTCCACCCCTGGGCCATCACCAGCGAAGAGGCCGCTGAAATCGCCAAGGCCTGCGAGGCCGCCGCGCTCAAGACGCACCGCCGCATCACCAACAGCGAAGGCGCGGGCGTGTCGGCCCAGCAAAGCCATTTCTTCAGCGCCCACACACGCGGCTTTCGCGGCGGCTATGCCAGTTCGCGCCACAGCTTCTCCGTCGCACCCATCGCCTCGCTGCCCGGCCGCAACGCCGAGATGCAGCGCGATGCCTGGTACAGCTCCATGCGCGACGCCACCGAACTGGCATCGCCCGAGGCCGTGGGCCGCTACGCCGCGCAGCGCGCGTTGAGCCGCCTGGGCAGCCGCAAGATCCCCACCACGCAATGCCCGGTGTTGTTCGAATCCACCCTGGCCGCCGGCCTGCTGGGCGGCTTTGTGCAGGCCGTCAGCGGCGGCTCGCTGTACCGCAAGAGCAGCTTCTTGCTCGACTCGCTGGGCAAGATGGTCTTCCCCAAGCACATCGACATCCTGGAAGACCCCTTCATCCTGCGCGGCAAGGGCAGCTCGCCGTTCGACGAAGAAGGCGTGCGCGTGGCGCCGCGCAAGGTGGTCAAAGGAGGGCGCGTCGAGGGCTACTTCCTGTCCAGCTACTCGGCCCGCAAACTGGGCATGAAGACCACGGGCAATGCGGGCGGCTCGCACAACCTGGTGATGACCTCGCGCCTCACGCAAGCCAGCGACAACCTCGACGCCATGCTGCAAAAGCTGGGCACGGGCCTCTTTGTTGTGGAGCTGATGGGCCAGGGCGTGAACTACGTGACCGGCGACTATTCGCGCGGCGCGAGCGGCTTCTGGGTGGAGAACGGCAAGATCGCCTACCCGGTGCACGAGATCACCATCGCGGGCAACCTCAAAGACATGCTCAAGGGCATTGAGGCCGTGGGTGCGGATGCCTACAACTACGGCGCCAAGACCGTGGGCTCCATCCTGGTCAACCGCATGAAGGTGGCGGGGAGCTAACGCCTGGTCCGTAGCGCAGCCGCCGCAAAGGGCCGCGCTGATGCAAAAAAGGCCCTCGCGACGAGCGAGGGCCTTTTTGTTTTTTGAGCAGCTGTTGCGCTACTTGTTGCCTGCCCGCGCACCCGCCAGCAAAGCCTGCACCGCGGCCTGCAGCACGGGTGTCGCCTCCTCGCCGCTGAGCAGGCCTGAACTCACAAAAGCCCCATTGATGAGCACAGCCAGCTGGGCCGCCAGGGCCTCGGGCCGGGGCACGCCCAGCCGCTGGGCAATACCGTGCAGGCGGCCGCGCAGCGTCACCATGTGCTGCTGCGCCACGCGGCGGGCAGGGTGGTCCTGCTCGGCAAATTCGGCCGCCACGTTGATCTGCGGGCAGCCCCGGTAGTTGGAGCGGCCGAGCCGCTCGCCGATCCACTGCATGTGGGCCTGCAGCTCGGCGGCTGGGTCGTCGGCATGCTGCGCCGCCACCGCATCCCACAGGCCCCAGAAGTCCACATCTTCACGCTCCAGAAACGCCACGATGAGGTCGTCCTTGGTGGGGAAGTAGCGGTACAGGCTGGTCTTGGCCACGGCCGCTTCGGCCACCACCAGGTCCACCCCCACGGCGCGCACACCGCGTTGGTAGAACAGGCTCGATGCTGTGTCGAGGATGCGCTCGCGCACGTCCTGCACGGGCTCGCTGGAGGCCGTCGCAGCGCGCCGTGACGCAGGCTTGGGGCGGGCGCCTGGCGCGGTTGCCGGGAGGGGATGGGAAAAAGAATGTGCAGCCATGCTTGACATGATACAGACCTGTCTGTAATCTTCAAACAACAGACAGGTCTGTATCGTCAATTTTTCCCTCCACTTCTTTCCCGAAAGGTTCTCCATGACATCCTCTGTTTCTTCCATCGCGGTGTACGGTGCCAGCGGCCATACCGGTCAGTTTGTGGTGCAGGAGGCCTTGCGCCGTGGCCTGCGCGTGGTGGCTGTGGGGCGCAATGCCGCCCGGCTGGCTGCGCTGTTTCCCTCGGGGGTGGAGTGCCGCGTGGCAGCGCTGGACGACCCGGCGGCGCTGGTGCAGGCCTTTGCCGGTTGTGGCGTGGTCATCCACTGCGCGGGGCCCTTCATGGACACGGCCGCCCCGGTGGCGCAGGCCGCGCTGCAGGCGGGCGCCCACTACATCGATGTGACCGCCGAGCAGCCCAGCGCCCAGGCCACCTTTGCCGATCTGCAGGCACCCGCCGTGGCTGCCGGGCGCGTGGTGGTGCCCGCCGCCGGTTTTTATGGCGGCCTGGCCGACCTGCTGGCCAGCGCGCTCGCCGCGCCCGGCCCCATCGACGAGATCACCGTCGCCATGGGGCTGGACCGCTGGTGGCCCACCGAAGGCACACGGCTGACCGGCGAGCGCAACAAGGCGCCGCGCCAGGTGGTGAAGGGCGGGCGCCTGGTGCCGCTGGTGCCCGCTGCCGACGTGCCCGACTGGACCTTTGCCGCGCCTCTGGCGACCTATGCGATGGTCGAGCTGCCGTTCAGCGAGACCATCACCCTGGCCCACCACCTGCAGGCCGACACCATCCGCTCGCTCATCAACCGCTCGGCCCTGGCCGACATCCGCGATGCCAGCACCCCGCCGCCCACGGCGGTGGATGGCAGCGGCCGGTCGGCCCAGCGTTTTGAACTGGTGGTGCGGCTGGTGCAAAACGGTGTGGCGCGGACGGCCGGTGTGCGCGGCCAGGACATCTATGCTGTCACGGCGCCTCTGGTGCTGGAGGCCGCGCAGCGCCTGATGGCCCTGGCGTACCAGCGCAGCGGTGCGTTGGCCTTGGGCGAGGCGGTGGACTCCATGGACGCGTTGCGGGCGCTGAACGGCCAGGCGCTCGAAGTCTTTGGCGATGTGCAGGTAGCCTGAAAAGCGACTCCGAGTGCGCGTGCTAGCGGCAGTCCCTGCCCGGGAAAGTCGGGCGGGTCGCCAGAACCCAAGGCGATATGCTTCGCGCATGCCCTTTGAGCGCCCGCACCCATTGCCCTCCAGCGCGCCCTCTGCGCCATCGAAGCAGACATCGGGTGCGGTTATTGCGCCGCAAGACCCGGCCTTGCTGCGCCGCCTGCTGCGCGCCAAGGACCGCATGGACGCCGCATCGCACGAGGCCTGGCCAGTTCAGCGGCTGGCCGAGGTCAGCGGCGTGTCGGAGGCGCACTTCGCCCGCTCGTTTCGGCAGGCGTTTGGCATTCCGCCCCACCGCTACCTGCTGACCCGCCGCATCGAGCAGGCCACCACGCTGCTGCGCGATACGAACCTGCCCATCACCGAGATTGCGTTTGCCACCGGCTGGGAGAGCCTGGGCACCTTCGGGCGCATCTTTCGCGACATCACGGGGATGAGCCCCAGTGCGGTGCGCAGGGAGGCCCAGGCCAATGCCACGCCACTGGACCGGGTGCCCGCCTGTGTCTTGAAGGCCGCGCAACGTCCCGACCTCACCACAGCAGTTTTGGAGAAGCGCCGCCGCCTGGCGGAAGGTACAAACCCGTCCTAGAGCCTGTTCAAGGTCTTTTTGGAGTCGCACAAGTACCTTGCCGGGATGGGATGCAAGGCGCGGTGGGCAGCCAATAGCGCGGCTATTGGCAAGCGCCGCAACGCCGCAGACAGCCCGGCAAGGCACTTGCCCGAAGGGTTGGAGTGAAATCGGGCGATTGGAAGCCCCGGCTGCTTGCATGGGCACGAGCCCATGCGGCGCATCCGAAGCATCCACTCCTCCCGATTGCACTCCAATGCGATCTCCAAAAAGACCTTGAACAGGCTCTTAGCAACCAAGGAGATCTGATGACGAAGAACCAAGGCATTGGTGTGGTGGGGGTGTATGTGGACGACCAGGACGAGGCGCTCGCGTTCTATGTGGGCAAGCTCGGGTTTCAGGTGCACACGGACGTGCGCAACGGCCCCTACCGCTGGCTGACAGTGCAGCATCCCGACCAGCCGGGCTTTCAGCTGGGGCTGTTCACACCCGGCCCGCCCATCCACGATGCCGCCACGGCGCAGACGTTGCGCGCCATGGTGGCCAAGGGCGCCATGCCGCCGCTGGTGTTGCATGTGGCAGATTGCCGCGCTGCGTATGCCCGGCTGCGCGACCAGGGTGTGGAGTTCACGCAAGAGCCCGTGGACCGGTACGGCAATGTGGATGCGGGTTTTCGGGACCCGGCGGGCAATGGCTGGAAGATGATCCAGCTCGCGGCCGGAGGTGCGCAATGAGCGCCGGTGTGGGCATTCGGCGGTTTCACCGCTGGGTGTCGATGGCGTTCACGCTGACTGTTATCGCCAATTTCGTGGCCCGGGGGATGGGTTCGGGCAACCCGCCCGGCTGGGTGACCTATGCACCCCTGCCGCCGCTGGCGCTGCTGCTGTTGACGGGGCTGTACCTGTTTGTGCAGCCCTATTTGCGGCGGTCTGCGGTGCGGCGTGCCCCAGGCGCTCCGGTTTGACCACCCGTGTGATGGCGGGCGGCAAGCCCAGCTGTTACTCCCCAAAGTCCGCAAATTCGACCAGCAGTTGCAGCACGCCCTCCACCGCAGGTGAGGGCGGTGGCTGGTGGCGGTGCGCCACAGCCATGGGGCGCATGAGCGGCGGCTGCAGAGGGCGGATCTGCACATCGGGCGTGCCCTGCAGGTCCTCCACCTCCTCCATCGGCAGCAGCGCGGCGCACTGGCTGGCCACCGCCAGGCTCTTGAGCGCGCCGGGGTAGCTCAGCGCCAGAAAGGGGCGCGGGTGGTGGCCCGCCTGGCCAAACCAGTTGGCAATCAGCCCGTGCATTTGTGTGGCGGGTGCAAACGATGCCCAGCGGCGGCTGGCCAGCCAGTCGGGGGTTGCGAACGCGGGCGCCTCCCACGCTGCAGGCAGAAGGGCCACCATGGGGTCGTTGCGCCAGGGGGTCTGGCGCACCTCGGCCAACGGTGGTTGGGGGCTGGCGATGATGCCAATGTCCAGCGTGCCTGCCTTGAGCCGCTGCATGGACTCGGCCGATCCCACGGCCTCCAGCCGGATCTCCACCCCGGGGCAGCGCACCGCCAGCGCCTCCAGCATGCGCGGCAGCAGGCGCGTGCTCACGCCCGCCGACACGCCCACACGCACGATGCCCTCGCGCCCCGAGGCGCGGCGGCGCACGCGCTCCATCAGGTCGTCGCAGGCAAGCAGCAGCTGGCGCCCCTCCTGCACCAGCACCTCGCCGGCGGGCGTCAGCTCGGCCTGCCGCCGACCCCGCACCACCAGGTCGGCCTGCAGGCGCGATTCCAACTCCTTGATGTGCAGGCTGACGGTGGGCGGCGCCAGGTGCAGCGCCTGTGCGGCCGCTGCAAAGTTGCCCAGGTCGGCAATGGCGATCAGCGTCTGCAAGTGGTCCAGGTTGAAGTTACGCATCAGTTTTTATGAATTGAGTCTTCATTGAATTCAACTTTACAGATGGTACGTCAACCCCGAGCATCCGGGCCATGTTGCATCCCACCCGTCTGGACCCCGAAAGCACGACCCGCCAATCCCACGTCTGCCAGCCGCTGGGGGTTGTGCCACAGCACTTGGGCCGTGGGGGCCGCTGGCCCCGGCGGGTGCGGCGCCTGGGTGGGCGGTGGCTGCGGGCGCTGGGCGCCGCCCTGGCGCGGGCGGAAAAGCGCATCAGCGAGAACTTCAGGGTGCCGCCCCATGGGGGGTGATGGGAGCGGGCCTCCTCACTGCCTGCAATGCGTGCACTGTTCAGGCGGCGGAGATCGGCCTAGACTGCACCAACCGGTCATGCGGCCCGGACCGGGGCCTGGAGCACACCAGGGGCTGCAAGGCCCGGGGCCGGATTGAGCGAAAGGACCTGGTATGTTGTCCGATGCTTCTGTAACCACCATGCTGCCTGTGATGGACATGGACCGCGCCCGTGCTTTCTATGAGGGCTGCCTGGGCCTGAAACCCGGCGGCTTCCGGCCCGATGGCAAGTTTGTCTATGCCGTGGGGGGCAGCACACTGGCGCTGTTCCCCAAGCCGGAAGGCACCAAGGCCGACCACACGGCCGTCAGTTTCCAGGTGGCTGATATAGCGGCCACCATCGACGCGCTGAAACGCGCGAAGGTGGTCTTCGAGGACTACGACTTCCCGGGCCTCA
>Ga0155493_1130_pt1 | contig 7132 bp, 7 predicted proteins | sample RifCSPhighO2_12_FD_107151 | JGI IMG/M metagenome (GOLD analysis project Ga0155493, IMG submission 107151) | Burkholderiales bacterium RIFCSPHIGHO2_12_FULL_65_48
ATCCCGCAACGTTTGCGGGATACATCACGTTAGGCGTCACAAGAGCCACACATGCGCAAACTCCTCGTCACAGCCGCACTACTACTTTGCGGCCATATCACTCACGCGGTCGAACTCACAGTCGTAACGGCCAAAGGCTATGTTCGCTTCACAGTGCCAGACGAGTGGCAGGTTCTTAACGCTCAAACAAAGCCTCCTCTCGCAGCCATCGCCTTTCAGACACCAAATTCAGCGGACGACGGAACATCGCACTCGACAAACGTCATAGTGTCTCTGTTCGATGTCGACACCGAGCAAGGAAGACTAGCCATGTCTAAGGTGGGTAGGCCATACAGCTCGATCGCCCCAACGGCTAGCATTCAAGACGGCTGGACGGTCTACTCTCAAACTGCTACTCAACAAAGCACAAAGTACACAATCGTCGACTCAGTCCGCAAAACTGCCGACGTAACAGTGTCAATTCGCTTTGCTTGGCCAGCGCTTCTAAACAACCCTACCGACTACGACAAGTCGATGGCCGTTGCAATGCAAGCCGTCCAGAAGTCCGTTGCCGGCGGGCTGGGCATACCGCCAGCGAGGTCAGGTGAAGTCATTCGTCGCCCTGCCCAATGACGCCTAGCCCTTTCATCGAAAGGTTCGTCCAAGGGCTGCCGCCCTCGGCCGCCCCTCGTGTTAAACGTTAGACCGCAGATGTACATCCTTGGCGCACAACGCGATGGAGACTCGACTCATGCCGAGCGACGTTGGGAGGAGTACCGAAACTACCTCAGGGAAAACGAGCCCACATTCCCTCCCGGCGCGTACGCACTCGCAACCTCGGACTGGTATTTCGGCTTCTCGGATCACCGTGCTCCTCATGATGCCTGGCTCGAGGCTTTTCACCTGACCGAAACCGGAGTTGGAGAACGGAGCGAGGAACGCCATCTCAGCCTGACGATTCGCTTGCTCGGTGCGTATCACGACCGCGTTTTGGAATTCCACTACCCGGTTGTCTTTGGGTATGAGATCCAGAAGCCTCGCGGGTACGGCGGCCACTTCGACTGGCGGTACGACGAGTTCCGCCTTGGGCCCAAGGGGAGCCTAGTTCACGAAATTGAGTGGGCTGGCGGCCCGGGGTACGAAGCTCGCTGGGTCATCGAAGCTTCCGACGTGGAGTTCCGGGAGTACGCCTGTGGCGCCGCGGCTTAACTCCAACGTTGAGCGTCCGCGTTCTCGCGCCCTCACCGACCGCTCCTGGCCGGATTCTGCCTTATGGCGAGGTGCGCTAGCGGGCCCTGAGCCGACGCGGTGAAACACTGCTGCAAAGCGTCCGTTGAGCCGCTGCGAGCTGCCTGACAGTCCAAACGTGCTGTCGGAATGCGCTGTCCTTGCCCCGTAACACGCTAAAGCTTGCCCGGTTTTTCTAATTAGGTAACTGCCCGCGTACCTAGGCTGCAAGCCAGCTCAAGGAGAAAGTAGTGACCAGAACATTCTGTGCCGTCCAATTTATCCCGCAGGTCTTGTGAAGCGCAACGCGTTAGAGTTCGGCCAATATGAGCAATCCCGAAGATCCGCTAGTTGTGGAGTTACGAACTTTTCTTGGCTCGTACGCAGAGCACGATCCAGACTGCCCGGCATTTGATGCTGTTGGTCCCGCCGTTCTCGACCCTGCGAACTGCATATGCGGTTTGACGCAACGTCAGGAAGAACTCATTACAAAAATCAAGTCCCGGCTTGCACCTTCCGGATATGTCGTCTGAGTCCCAGAGCCCTTGGCCGGCAAAGCTTGTTTTGCCGTCGATCACCTTAGGCGTCGGCTGAGTTTCTATAGTGAACGTCCGCTTTCATTGTTCACCATGGACTGCTCCTGGCCGAAAGCAGGCATCGACCAGATCGCCACCACGGCGTCGAGCATCGACTACGCGAAGTCAACGCGCTCGCAGCCACTCCACGACATCTCCCGTCACCTCATCCCGATTGGACTCATTCAAGATCTCATGCCGCGCCGCAGGGTACAGCTTGACCATCACATCGGTCACACCGGCATCCCGACACCGCTGCCCCAGTTGCTGAATCAATACCCCGCTTGCGGCCAGCGGGTCTGCGTCGCCGGATGCAATCAGGATGGGTAGGTCGCTGCGGATGCGCGCGAGCAGCGCGGGGTCGGCCAGCCGGGGCGCGGGGGCGAACAGTGAATGGATCACATCGGGCGGCACGTCCCAGCCGCACCACGGGTCGGCCACGTAGGCATCGACCTCTGCGGCGTCGCGCGACAGCCATTCGTAGCCGGTGCGGTGCTCGAAGCCTGCGTTGAATGCAGCGAGCCCGGCGGGCGCGTCGGCGGGGGCGGTGGCCGTGCCGGCGGCCAACAGGTCGAGAGCGGTGGAGCCTGACAGGACGGCACCAGACCAGGTGGATGCTCGGTCCAGAATCGCCGCCTGCGCTGCGAACTAGCCCAGGGAGTGCACGAACAGGAAGGGCGGGAGGCCGGCATGCTGCCACGCGACGCAAGCGTGCAGTCCATCTCTTGCGGCGAAGCTGCCCGGCCCTGATCCCGGCTAAGCTGCGCGAGCCAACCCACTGAATCAGCTCCGCAATGCCCTCTAGCCTTCACCTCTTTGACCCCCATCGCCATGCCCTGCCGCTGCCTGAGAGCTTTGCGGCGCTGGAGGCCATGCGCGAGTTGCTGCACGAGCGTGCCGATGGCAAGAACTTGCGCTTTGTCGAGTTCGCGCTGCGGTTCGAGGATCGCTTCAAGGACGCGGGCCGCACCACGCCCTTGCAGCAGGCCAACGCCTGCCGTCGTGCGGCATGGCAGTTTGACCTCCCGAACGTGGATGAGATGCCTGCATACCGGACGGCTGTGGAGATTGCCGGTGCACTGGGATTGGTGGCGTATGACGCGGCGCTGGGCGTAGGTTTTCTGCCAGACGGCCGGGTAGTGCCGACCGAGTTCGCGCAAGCTGCCACGCCTGTGGCGCCCGCCGAAAAGCGGCCCTGGGGGGCGCTCCCGCCAGACGCGCTGCGCGGCGAGAGCGAGGTGCAAGAAGTTTTGGCCCCTGCCCTGGCGCGCGCTATGGCAGGCAGCGGTTTTGAGCTGGAAGCTGCACCGCCCGAGCAGCCCGGCGCCCCCATCGTCCTCGCCCGACGGCTTGGTGCTGTGCGCCAGGTGCTGATCGTCAATCTGATGCGCTATGAAGTGCTGAACCTGACCCTGCGTGTGTGGCATAACGCTTGCACCGCTGTGCTGGCACAAGCCCTGGGCCCCGAGCCTCACCAGGACTCCGCCTTCGAGCTGGGCATGGCGTTCTTCGAGCCCGGGCCGGGCTCCCTGCACCGGTGGACACTCGAACGTCTGTCGCAATTGCCAGCGGTCCTTGCGCTGGTATGTGGTCGCGTGCTGCCCCTGGCGGGCCTGTGCACTGACCTGCATGGGCTGGACCAACTGCTCAACGACGCCAGCGCCGATACAGTGCGTACTCCCTACCGCAACGCCTACACCTGGTCGGACCGCCCGGACGGCTCCGATGGCTCGCGCAGCCTGCGTGAAGAGGTCTTCCCGCATGCGCAGCGCCTCGTTATCGCCCACCTCAATGGCAACCCATTGGCAGCCAACATCGCCCGCGAGCTGGAGGACCATTGGCAGCACAGCAGCCATTGGCGCGCCCCTCAGGAGCGCGAGGCCCTGGCGGCCGTGCGCGCCACGCTGGCCCACACGCCGCCACTGGCCCGCTGGAACGACATAGCTGCCTGGCAGGCCGCACTGCGCCCTATTCCTGCATCGCTGCAGTCGCACACCCCCGACCCGCGCGGGCGGCGCTGCCACCACTATGAAGTGACCGAAGCCTTGCACCAGGACCTGCGCAAAGACCCAGGCGGCTTCTGGGCCAGGTTCGCCGGTCCGGATGGCGCATCCGAGCTCACGCGCGTGTGGCAAGACAAGGCCTCCACCTTGCCTGGCTCCTCACGCATCCCCTCGGACGGCCTCGGATGCCATGTGGCCACTCTGCCCGGCAGGGCTGGTGAGGGCGCGATCAAAGTGGTGTGCCTTTGCTTTCCACCCATCACGGGCCTTGACGAGCATCGATTCTTGGCACTGGCTCGCCGCGACGACATATCACGCATGTTCCGCATGGGCTACGAAAACGGACTGGACGACGGCCAAATGCAGCTTCGCATTGAGTACGGCGTGCGCCACGGGAACGCCGACGTTATCACCCGCGAAACGCTGGATGCCGAGCTGAACATGCAGGCATTCCTGGAGAGGGTGGCAGAGCTGTTCGCATGAACTGGCGTGGGAGCCGTTTCAACAGACTGCTGCTACGGGAGCCGTGACTACGCAATGCGGGAACGCGCCCGCAGCCACGCCACGATATCCCCCGTCACCTCATCCCGATTGGTCTCATTCAAGATTTCATGCCGCGCCGCCGGGTACAGCTTGACCGTCACATCGGCCACACCGGCATCCCGGTACCGCTGCCCCAGTTGCTCCAATAAGACCCCGCCGGCGGCCAGTGGGTCGGCATCGCCGGACGCGATCAGGATGGGCAGGTCGCTGCGGATGCGCGCGAGCAGCGCGGGGTCGGCCAACCGGGGCGCTGGCGCGAAAAGCGAGGGGATCACGTCGTCCGGCATGTCCCAGCCGCACCACGGGTCGGCCACGTAGGCATCCACCTCGGCAGCGTCGCGCGACAGCCATTCGTAGCCGGTGCGGTGCTCAAAGCCTGCGTTGAACGCCGCGAGACCAGCGGGCGCGTCGGCCGGGGCGTTGGCCATGCCGGCGGCGAACAGGTCGAGGGCGGTGGAGCCTGACAGGATGACGCCGGACCAGGTGGACGAGTGGTCCAGGATGGCCGCCTGCGCTGCGAAGGAGCCCATGGAGTGGCCGAACAGGAAAAGCGGAAGCTGCTGCCCATGCTGCGCGCGCAGCAGCGCGCCGAACTGGGCCACGTCGGCAATGAGGCCGTTGAAACCAGCGCTGCCAAAGTCGCCCAGCTTGCCACCGGCGGTACGCCCATGGCCGCGATGGTCCACGGCGTGGACGATGAAGCCTGCGGCGTTCAAGGCCCGCGCAAAGCGGTCGTAGCGCTCGCCATGCTCGGCAAGGCCGTGGGAGATTTGAACGACGCCCACTGGTTGGCCCGGGGTTTGGGCCCAGGTGTAGGTGGTGACCTGGGTGCCGTCTGCGTTGGATTGGAAGGAGGAGGTGGTGGTGCTCATCGGTTCATTCTGGCATGGGGTCTGACTGCGTGTCACGCGCACGCGCCCCCTCCCCTGCACTGCCATCACCATTCAATTCTTGCCCTGCCAAGGGTTCGCAGTCACCATCCACTGCAACCAGCCCACCACCCAATCCAGCATGCCGCTCCCCCCAGTTCTCGACCGTTTCCTCCAAGCCCAGGAGCCCGTCTTGCCCCGTGTGATCGCTGAGCTGCGGGCGGGCAAAAAGCGCACGCATTGGATGTGGTTTGTGTTTCCGCAGATACAGGGGCTGGGGCACAGCGACATGGCCCAGCGCTATGCCATTCAATCGATGGCCGAGGCGCAGGCTTACCTGGCGCACCCGGTGCTCGCAGGCCGTTTGCGTGAGTGCTGCCAGATCCTGCTGGACCTGGAGACGTCTTCTGCGCTGGATGTGTTGGGCTCGCCAGACGACCTCAAGCTGCGCTCCAGCATGACGCTGTTTGGCGAAGCTTCTGCGCCGGGCAGCGTGTTCGAGGCGGTGCTGCAAAAGTATTTCGGCGGGGCAAAAGACCCGCGCACGGTCCAACTGCTTGGGTAGCTTGCTGCTTGCTGGCTGCGCAGCTGCGGGCACCGTGTGTCTCGGGCAGGGCATGCCCCGGCGCGGTGGCCGGGCCGTTCAGGCTGTGGGCCGTGGGGGAATCGGGTGCGAAGCCGTTGCCTGCAGGCGCCCCGCCATCCCCTGCTGATGGGCCGTCTGCCTGCAGCGAAATTCGGTCGGCGTGCACCCCGCCTCCCGCTTGAAGAACTTGGCGAAGTTCGCCAGATCGCTATAGCCCAGCCCCTCGGCGACGCGCGCCACCGGCCAGGTGGTGTGGGCCAGCAAGCGCTTGGCCTCCAGAACGATGCGGGCGGAGATGAAGGCCTTGGGCGTTACCCCGGCTGCTTCCAGCGATGCGCGCACCAAGCTTTTCTCGGAGCAGCCCAGCTGCTGTGCGTACCGGGGCAGTTGGTGCCAGGTGGCAAAGTGCTTCTCCACCAGCAACTCAAACGCCTTGAATCTCTGCAGCGCGCGCCCCGGGGGAACGCGCTGCGCGGACTGCTGCTCGTGCGCCATGCGCAGCCGCGCCAGCAAGGCATAGAGCTGGTAGCGCAACAGGGCGTGGACATGCAGCGATGCGGCGTGGGTCTGCGTGTCCTGCTGCATCTGCGCAATGGCGTGGGCAATCACCGGCGCGCTGTCGCTGCCCAGCACCCACGCGGTCGGCAAGCCGTCCAGCCCGTCGATCGGGGTCTGCGCCTGCGCGGCGGGGGCCGCTGCCCACAGAAATTCGGGGCGGAACAGCACCATCCACCCATCCCAGTCCTGGGTGTCTCCAAAGCTGTGGGCTTTGCCGGGCCGCAGGACCAGCACCGAGCCCGGGCCGCAGCGCACGTGCTCGAAGTCCACCAGGTGGAGGCAGGTTCCCTGCGTCACAAAGATCAGGGTTGGAAAGGCGTAGCGGTAGGTGGATGCCAGCGCCTCGCCGCCCACCCTTTGCTGCAGCTCCGATACCCGGAATATCTCCAGGTCGAGCGGGTACAGCCCCTCGGGCTGGTAGCTCAGGTGCTGGATGTCGGGGTGGCGGGCTGCGGCGGGTTTGTGGTGGCGTGGGGTCATGGGTCAGCAACGGCGGCATGCAGAGGCTTGTCCTGAAGTGACAGCAAATCGCCCGGTTTTCACCGCATGCAAGGACCTTTATTGTCCAACAATGACCTCACAGCGCCACAAGGGGCGTTGCCCCAAAACCACCAAGGAATCCCCATGCACGCCATTGAAATCGCCAAGACCTACATCCAAGCCGCACAAACCGGCGACCAGGCCACCCTCGGCCGCGTCATCTCGCCCGACGTGGTTTGGCACCAGCCGGGCCACAACCAGTTCTCAGGCACGCACCGTGGCATGGCCGCCGTGGGCCAGATGCTCGGCCAG
>Ga0155493_1180_pt1 | contig 6758 bp, 3 predicted proteins | sample RifCSPhighO2_12_FD_107151 | JGI IMG/M metagenome (GOLD analysis project Ga0155493, IMG submission 107151) | Burkholderiales bacterium RIFCSPHIGHO2_12_FULL_65_48
AACCAGATGGAAGACCCCGCCCGCAGGCCTTTGCTGGCGCTCTACAACGACCTCGTGCTGGAGCGCACGTTCGCCAGCCTGCAGTCGGACTTGCAGTGTCAGCCGCTGATCGATTCCATCAACACCGTGGCCCTGGGCCATGACGTGGCCGACCAGGTTGCCGACATGCAGGCCGACAATATCGAGTCTGCACGGCGTGCGGTGGCGTTCTCGTCCCTGGCGGCCATCATGACGGCACTTGAGATCGTGCTGGCGGTGGCCGAGGGCATTTCCGACGCGGGCAATGCGGCGGTCGATTGGGCCGCATGTGCCGCATCGCTGGGGCTGGCCGTCAATTTCTGTGCGGCGGCGCCGCAGCACACGGCGGCCATCGCGCTGGCCGGTGGTGTGGTGTACGCGAACATTGCGGCGGTGGCGCTCAATGCGGTGGCCGCGGGTATTGCCGGAACCGCGTTGACACTGGCCGATGCCACGGCTAAGGCGGCGGATGTATGTCCACCGATGGATCAGACCCTCCTCAACCAGATGCTGGAAAGCGCGGAGGATGAACTGGAAAATGCCGAAGACGCTCGCCTCGCCGTCGAGGCAGAGATCACCAACAAGACGATTGAACTGAATGCGGCCATCGCTGCGCGGGATACCGCCATTGCGACCTTGAGGAACGTCATCCGGGGTCCCGGAGCCTCTTCGCAGATCGATGGCCTGGTGGATCCGCTGCTCACGGCCACGGGGAGCTGGGGGGAGGCGTCCTATAGCCGCGATGTAGCCCAGTCGCGCGTGACCCAGGCGACGCGAGAGCGAGACCTGTGGTCCGCCGAGGTCACCAAATACAACGGCATGCTGGCCGATCTTCCAGGAACGATTACGCGTCTGAATAACGAAATCGCTGTTCTGGATGCGCAGATTGCCACCAATCCTCCCAACAAGACCGACTTGGAGAATCAGCGCGCAGGCAAGGCAGCAGAGCTGAGAATGGCCCAGAACCCTGCTTTGCTCACGAGTGCCCGGGACAAAGCCGTCACCTCGCTGGCCACAGCGCAAGGCGTCCTGAACACCGCCACGGCCACGTACAACGCGGCCGTGCTGAGTCTCAGCACGGCGCAGACCAGCTATCAGACGGCCTATGCCAATCTGGTCAACGGAGCCGGGCGCTATGCCATCTACAACGCCGGTGGATCGGTCATCGACCACCGCTGCACGACCGGGTGTGTTGCGGGTGACGTCGATATTCTGGGCGCATTCCAGGGTGCGCTGGATGATCTGGTGGGCAGTGGGGCAAGCAGTACTCCCAGCGTCGATGCGAAATACCTCAAGCCCGTCAAGATTCAGAAGGAGCTTGATGCGTTGAATGCCAAACTCGTTGCGGCACAGACGCGGGAAACCAATGCCCAGAACCAGTTGAATCAGATCCAGGAGATGGTGAACAACCCGGCCGCATGCAATGTCACCGGATCTGCGGTGATTCCCATGACGCCTGACCAGGCCGAAGCCATTTTGATCGACGTCGACCGCAAGGGAGGAACACGATGACGATCAAGCGCCTCCCGCATCGTCGCCAGGCTGGTTTTTCTCTGGTGGAACTGGGGGTGGTGATGGCCATTGTGGGCGTCATCGGCATCCTGACGTGGCGCTGGGTGGCATCCACGCGGGAGCCGCTGCAACGGCCAGCCATCGTGAGCCAGTTGGCGGAAGCGCAAGTGGCGGTGGAGGGGTTCGTGCTGGCCCGGCATCGCCTGCCCTGTGCTGCTGCAGACACCAATGGCAATGAGAATTGCGGTAACGCAGCGGCCGTGCATTTGCCCTGGCGCACGCTGGGGCTGAGCAGCCGGTTTGGCCAACTGCACTATGGCGTCAACCGGGGCGGGGTGGGCCTGGACCTCGCCGTGCTTCCCCCCGCCTCGGTTTCGCCCGACTTGAACATCGACTTCAGTCCCGGCATTCCCGTGTTGGCACTCGCCACCGATGCAGCAGTCAACACTGCGGCAACCGGGGTTACGGCGGCGATCACGGCGGCCACCAGTCGGCGCGCACAGGTCAATGGCCTGGACTGGTGCCGGACTCTGCGCCGGTTTGCGGCCCAACCTACGGCAGCCGGGGTGCTTGAGGCGGGCAATCTGACGGCCAGCATTCCGGTGGCGTTTGTGGTGGTGCACCCGGGCATCAACAACATCTTTGAAGGCAGCAATGTTGCCGGGGGCGTGGGCGGCTGGCGGTTCGACTTTCCGGGCCGACCCCAGGCCTTCGACTATGACGACATCGCGGTGGCGATGGGTCCTGCCGACTTGTCGGCCCGTATCGGCTGTGCAGCACGCCTGGGGGGCATGCAGGCAGCGGGCCAGGGGGCGTACACCGCCTATGACAATGCACGTGTGGTGCAGGAATACTGGTCCCTGAGGGTGTTTGACATCGAACAGGCAGAGTCGGCGGTGGCCGGTGCCGAGTCAGGCGTTGCACTGGCCGCGGTGAACATGGCATTGGCCGTTGGCAGCGCTGCACTGGCGGTGGCCTCGGCTTCCAACACCGAAGGCATCACGATCTTCGGCATCGCCCTGGCCGCAGCGAATGTGATCACTGCCGGGTTTGAGGTGGGCTTTGCGGCGGCAGATCTGGTGGCGGCCCAGGAGGCGCTGCAGGACTCCATCGACAAAGAGGCTGCTGTCCGCGCCTATGTCGTGCACCTTTATGAAACGTTCACGCGGTCTCTGAACGCGGCAGTGCTGCTGGACCAGAAGGGGCTCAATCCATGAAACACCGCATGAGGGGGTTCACCCTGGTGGAGTTGTCCATGGTGCTGCTGGCGTTGGGCCTGATCCTGCCGGGTGCCGTGATCTTCTGGCAACTGTCCGAGCGGCACCGCGTGACGGCGGTGCAGACCGATGCACAGCAGCAGTCGCGTGACGCCGTGGTGGGCTTCCTGCACGCCAACTATCGCCTGCCTTGCCCGGCAGCAGACACGCTGGGGGTGGAAGACTGCGCAGCGACGCGCCAGGTGGGATTTTTGCCTTGGCGGTCCCTGGGCCTGCCCAGGCCGGAGGCCGGGGGCTTGCGCTATGGGGTGTACCGGGCACCGTCGGCGGCGGGGGTCGCCACCGCGCCACTGGACCAGGATCTGGCCGTCGCACGCGATCGCATGAACCCGCTGCGCGTGCGCACCCCCAACCCGATTCCGCGAAACGGGGACGACCCCAGCCCCCCCGCTCCTGGTCACCCTGCCCCCAATCCCCATGCACCGCCTATCCCGACAACAGCTGCTGGTTTGCTGGGCACAACACAGTCCGGAGACGATGCCGCGCCGCTCAATGCGGCCTGCGATGCATCGAATGTTCCGCCCTGCCCGCTGGGCGTGGACAACGCGGTCAACCTGATCGACGTGTGCCTGGCACTGAACACCGGCAGCGATGCCTTGCTGGCCCCTGCCGGACGCCTGGCCACCCAGGTGGGGCCGAACCGGCGTACTGCGGCGTTCGTGATTGCTGCGCCCGGCATGCTGGACGCCGAAGGCAATGGCCAGGCGTTTGACGGTGCGAACGCCACCGCCAGCAATGCCAATCCCACCTTCGAGGCGCCCGGCCGGGCGGTGACCAATACCTACGACGACATCGTCATGGCTGCCAGCCATACGGAACTATTTGCCGAATTGCACTGCGGCACTGCGTTGTCTGCAGTGTCCCATGCGCACTTCAACGTCGCCACGGGAGCATTCGTGCTGGAGCGCGCCTTGTACGACTACCGGGACCAGCTTTATATAGCTGTCGTGCTGGCCAGGGCCGATGTGGCTGCCGCTGCCGCAGGTGTTGCCTCTGCCATTGCGGGCTCGCTCGATGCGGCCAAGGAGATGGTGTCAGCGGTGGCGGATACGACGGCCTCCGTGGGAGCGCGGTCCTTCCAGATTGCGCTGGCGGCGGTGGGCATTGGCCTGGCCGTGGCCAGCGATGTGGCCGCTGCGTATGCGGTGGTGGACGCCGCGCTGTCACTGGCGGAAGCCGAGCAGGTGTACGGCGATTTCGCCTATCGCACCACAGCCATGACCAATCTGTCCCGCTCGGTTGCCGTGAATGCGCTGACGGCCGATGCCATTGGCCACTGAACCTTTTCGCTCACCGAATTACGCACCATGATTCCCATTCATTTCCTGCCCAGCCGTCATCTGACGTGCCGCCAGCGTGGTTTCTCGCTGGTGGAGTTGAGCGTTGTCCTGATCGTGATCGGCCTGGTGCTGGGTGCCGTGGCCGTAGGGCGCGACCTGCAGCGCTCGGCCGCCAACCAGCGCCTGTCCACGGACTTCATCCAGGGGTGGCAACTGGCATACGAAGCGTATTTCAACGGGGTGGGGCATCCTCCCGGAGATACCGCAGCAAACCCCACCGGTCGCGTCAATGCCAGCGGAGCCGAGCTGTGCGGCACCGCTATGATCAACGCCTTTCTGGCTGCAGGCATCCGGGTGCCCACCGGGCGCACCGAAGGCCAGCAGGACCGCTATGTGTACCTGGACAGCAATGGCAATCCCCAGGAAGTGCGCGTGTGCTTTCAAAACGTCAACTGGTCGGAACCAGCGGCCACGGTCGGTAACTATGTGGCGTTGCCGCGCAACGTCATGGTGATCCGGGGCCTCACGTTCTCCTTGGCAGGTGCGCTGGACCAGCAGATTGACGGGCGCAGCGATGCCCGCTTCGGCAGCCTGCGTGAGAGCAACATGGCGGCCAATGTGGTGGCCAACAACCCGGGGCAGATCTGGCCGATTGATGACCGCATGGCTTTTGGCAGCACCACGCCGACGTCGCTGGACGAGTCGCAGGTTGCCATCGCTACGGCTTATTTCAAGATGATGCGCTGAAGCACCCCCAGAAGCTGCCGCGCGTTGCCATGGCACGCGGCGCAAAAAAAAGCCCCAGGTCCAGCGATGGGCCAGGGGCTTTTGCATGAGTGAAAAATCAGACGTCGATATTCCCCGCCCGCAGCGCATTCGTCTCGATGAAATCCCGGCGTGGCTCCACCTCGTCGCCCATCAGCATGGTGAACACGCGGTCGGCCTCGATGGCGTCGTCGATCTGCACGCGCAGCAGGCGGCGCACCTGGGGGTCCATGGTGGTTTCCCAGAGCTGCTCGGGGTTCATTTCGCCCAGGCCTTTGTAGCGCTGGCGGCTGGTGGTGCGCTCGGCCTCGGAGATGAGCCAGGCCATGGCCTGGCGGAAGTCGGCGGCCTTTTCTTCCTTCTGGCGCTCGCCTTCGCCGCGCTGGACGCGGGCACCTTCGCCCAGCAGGCCACGGAAGGTGTTGGCGGCCTCGGCCAGGGCGGCGTAGTCGGCGCCGTGCACAAAGTCCTGCGTGATCACGCTGCTCTTGATGTTGCCGTGGTGGCGGCGGCTGATGCGCAACAGGGGCTTGTCAGTGCGGGTGTCGAACTCGGCGGCCACTTCGGCAGGGATGCCGGTGGCAGACAGTTCACGCAGCCGGGTCTGCAGCAGTGCGGCGCTGGCCTCGGCGTCCTGCATGGTTTCAAGGCTCAGCGCCACGCCGTCGGCCACGGCGCGCAGGGCTTCGAAATCCATGAAGCCCGACAGACGCGCAATCACATGCTCGGCCACCTGGTGCTTGCGTGCCAGTTCGGCCAGGGTCTCGCCCGCCAGGGTTTGCGGCTGGGCGCCGCCAGTGGTCACGCTGGCGTCCTTGAGGGCAATGCGCAGCAGGAAGGTATCCAATGCCGGGGCGTCCTTGAGGTACAGCTCTTCCTTGCCGGCCTTGACCTTGTAGAGCGGTGGCTGGGCAATGTAGATGTGGCCGCGCTCCACCAGCTCGGGCATCTGGCGGTAGAAGAAGGTGAGCAGCAGGGTGCGGATGTGCGCGCCGTCCACGTCGGCGTCGGTCATGATGATGATGCGGTGGTAGCGCAGCTTGGCAACGTCGAAGTCGTCGTTGCCGGTGCTGCCGCCCGCCTTGCCGATGCCGGTGCCCAGCGCGGTGATCAGCGTGAGGATTTCGTTGCTGGTCAGCAGCTTTTCGTAGCGGGCTTTTTCCACGTTCAGGATCTTGCCGCGCAGCGGCAGGATGGCCTGGAACTTGCGGTCGCGGCCCTGCTTGGCCGAGCCCCCGGCGGAGTCGCCCTCGACGATGTAGATCTCGCACATCGCCGGGTCTTTCTCCTGGCAGTCGGCCAGCTTGCCGGGCAGGCCCATGCCGTCGAGCACACCCTTGCGGCGTGTCATTTCGCGGGCCTTGCGGGCGGCTTCGCGGGCGCGGGCGGCTTCGACGATCTTGCCGCAGATGATCTTGGCGTCGGCGGGGCGCTCTTGCAGGTAGTCGGTCAGCAGCTTGCCGACGATGTCTTCCACGGGCGCGCGCACTTCGCTCGATACCAGCTTGTCCTTGGTCTGGCTGCTGAACTTGGGCTCGGGCACCTTTACGCTGAGCACGCAGCACAGGCCTTCGCGCATGTCGTCGCCGGTCACTTCGACCTTGGCCTTCTTGGCGAACTCGTTTTCTTCGATGTACTTGTTGATGACGCGGGTCATCGCGGCGCGCAGGCCGGTGAGGTGGGTGCCGCCGTCACGCTGGGGGATGTTGTTGGTAAAGCAGAGCACTTGCTCGCTGTACGCGCTGTTCCACTGCATCGCCACTTCCACGCCGATGTGGGTGCCAGGGATGCCGCCATACGTCTCGGCCGGGCGCTCGCCCGCTGCGTAGAACGAGGTGGGGTGCAGGACGGTCTTGCCCTTGTTGATGAACTCCACAAAGCCGCGCACGCCACCAGCGCCCGAGAA
>Ga0155493_1207_pt1 | contig 5545 bp, 3 predicted proteins | sample RifCSPhighO2_12_FD_107151 | JGI IMG/M metagenome (GOLD analysis project Ga0155493, IMG submission 107151) | Burkholderiales bacterium RIFCSPHIGHO2_12_FULL_65_48
TGCACTGCGTGGGCGCCACCACGCTGGACGAATACCGCAAGTACATCGAGAAGGACGCCGCGCTGGAGCGCCGCTTCCAGAAGATCCTGGTGGGCGAGCCCACCGTGGAGGCCACCATCGCCATCCTGCGCGGCCTGCAGGAGAAGTACGAGGTGCACCACGGCGTGGAGATCACCGACCCGGCCATCGTGGCCGCGGCCGAGCTGAGCCACCGCTACATCACCGACCGCTTTCTGCCCGACAAGGCGATTGACCTCATTGACGAGGCCGCGTCCAAGATCAAGATCGAGATCGACTCCAAGCCCGAAGTGATGGACAAGCTCGATCGCCGACTGATCCAGCTGCAGATCGAGCGCGAGGCCGTGCGCCGCGAGAAGGACGAAGCTTCGCAAAAGCGCTTTGGCCTGATCGAGGAAGAAATCGAGTCTCTGCAGAAAGAAATCGCCGACCTCGACGAGATCTGGCAGGCCGAGAAGGCACAGGCCCAGGGCAGCCAGCAGGTGCGCGAGCAGGTCGAGCAGGTCAAGCTGCAGATCGAAGAGCTCAAGCGCAAGGGGGATTTCAACAAGGTCGCCGAACTGCAATACGGCAAGCTGCCCGCGCTCGAAATGCAGTTGAAGGAAGCCCAGGCCAAAGAGGAAGGTAAGGACGGCGCGGCCCAGCCCAACCGCCTGCTGCGCACCCAGGTGGGCGCCGAGGAAATTGCCGAGGTGGTGAGCCGCGCCACGGGCATCCCCGTGGCCAAGATGATGCAGGGTGAAAAAGACAAGCTCTTGCAGATGGAGACCAAGTTGCACGAGCGCGTGGTGGGCCAGCAAGAGGCGATTGCCGCCGTGGCCAACGCCATCCGGCGCTCGCGCTCGGGGCTGAGTGACCCGAACCGCCCCACGGGCTCGTTCCTGTTCCTCGGCCCCACGGGCGTGGGCAAGACCGAGCTGTGCAAGGCGCTGGCGGGCTTCCTGTTCGACAGCGAAGAGCACCTGATCCGCATCGACATGAGCGAGTTCATGGAAAAGCACAGCGTTGCGCGCCTGATTGGCGCGCCTCCGGGCTATGTAGGCTATGAAGAGGGCGGCTACCTGACGGAAGCCGTGCGCCGCAAGCCGTATTCCGTGCTGCTGCTCGACGAGGTGGAAAAGGCCCACCCCGACGTGTTCAACGTGCTGCTGCAGGTGCTGGACGACGGCCGCCTGACTGACGGCCAGGGCCGCACCGTGGACTTCAAAAACACCGTGATCGTGATGACGAGCAACATCGGCTCGCACCTGATCCAGGCCATGGTGGGGCAGGATTCGCAGGACATCAAGGACGCGGTGTGGGGCGAGCTGAAGAACCACTTCCGCCCCGAGTTCTTGAACCGCATTGACGAGACCGTGGTGTTCCATGCGCTCGACGCAGCGCACATTGCCTCGATCGCCAAGATCCAGCTGCAGCTGCTGCAAACGCGTCTGGCAAAGATGGACCTGGAAATGCAGGTGTCGGACGCGGCCCTGGCCGAGCTGGCCAAGGTGGGCTTCGACCCGGTGTTTGGCGCGCGGCCGCTCAAGCGCGCCATCCAGCAGCGCATCGAGAATCCGCTGTCGAAGCTGCTGCTCGAAGGGCGCTTTCCGCCCAAGAGCCGCATCGAGGTTAGCGTGGACCCGGTGCTGGAGCCGGGGGTGTTCCGCTTCCATGCGGTGCCCGTGGCATGATATTGCTATGAATAATATAGCTTCTGGCGCTTGATGGATGAGCGCTGGAGGCTTGTTTTATTCAAAATTTCTGGAGGTTGCTTGAACGATGTGCTTGCGGGCTTGATCCGCTTTCTGGTGCGGGTGCTGCTGGTGGCTGTGGGCCTGGTGTTCTTCCTGAGCCTGTTGGCCGCCGCCCTGGTGCTGGCCCTGGTCTGGGGTCTGCGCGCCGTGTGGGCGCGGATCACCGGCCGCCCCGTCACCCCCTGGACGGTGCGCATCGATCCGCGCGCGGGCTGGAGTTCAGTGTACCGCTCCAGCACCCGCTGGACCCGCACGGAAGAAGCCCCGCCCGGAGCGCCGGAAGCCCGTTCGCAGACTCCGGCCCATCTACGCCCCCTGCCCGGTGCGGAAGAGGTGACCGACGTGCAGCCGCGCGAGCCCGGCAGTTCGTAGACGGTCTTCTCTAAACATGGATTCGGGTCGCCCCCCTATGATGCGCAGATGAACACTGTTGACATCCAAGCCCTGTTTGACGCCCAGTACCAGGCCAGCCGTGCCCAGGTGGACGTGCCCCTGGTGGTGCGCCGCGAGCGCCTGCTGCGCATGCGCAAGCTCCTTGATGAGCACGGCCCGACGCTGGCCGCCGCCGTGCAGGCCGACTTTGGCGTGCGCTCGCAGCGCCTGACCGAGATCGCCGACATGTTCGTGCTGCGCACTCTGATCTCGCACACCCTGCGCCACCTGGGCCGTTGGATGAAGCCGCAGAAGGTGCGGACCCCCATCTTCCTGCAGCCCGCCAGCGCCATGATCCAGCGCCAGCCGCTGGGCGTGGTGGGCGTGGTATCGCCCTGGAACTACCCGGTGCAGCTCGCGCTCGCGCCCGCCATCACCGCGCTGGCGGCCGGCAACCGCGTGATGATCAAGCCCAGCGAGCTCACACCCCACACCTCGGCACAGATGGCGCTGCTGGTGGCGCAGTTCTTCACCCCCGACGAGGTCTGCGTGGTGCAGGGCGATGCCGCCCTGGCAAGCGCCTTCTGCGCGCTGCCATTCGATCACCTGGTGTTCACCGGCTCGACTGCCGTGGGGCGCAAGGTGGCGCAGGCGGCCGCGGCCAACCTCACGCCCACTACGCTTGAACTCGGCGGCAAATCGCCCTGCATCATCGACGCCAGCTGCGATATGCAGGACGCAGCGCTCAAGATCGCGCACGGCAAGCTGCTCAACGCCGGTCAGACCTGCATCGCGCCCGATTACGTGCTGCTGCCCCGGGGGCACGAAGCGGCGTTTGCCGAGGCCTTTCGCGCCGCCGTGGCCAAGCTGTTCCCGCGCATCGCGGGCAACCCCGACTATGCGTCGATCATCAGCCCGCGCCACCTGGCGCGCCTGCGCACCATGCTGCAGCAGGCCCAGACACAGGGCGCCGACGTGCAGAGCATGGACCCCGCGCCGGGCACCGTGCCCGACCCCGCCGCCGCCGTGCAGGACGGCGGCACCAGCCGCCAGATGGCGCCCGTGCTGGTGTTCGGTGCCACTTCGGGCATGCAGCTGATGCAGGAAGAAATCTTCGGTCCCATACTGCCCGTGATCTCCTACGACCGGCTCGACGACGCCATCACACACATCAACAGCGGCCCGCGTCCGCTGGCGCTGTACTGGTTTGGCAACGACACCGGAGTGCGCGACGACGTGCTGCGCCGCACCGTGAGCGGCGGTGTGACGGTGAACGACACGCTGATGCACATCGCGCACGACAACCTGCCGTTTGGCGGCGTGGGCGACAGCGGCTGGGGTGCCTACCATGGCGAGCAGGGATTTCTGCGCTTTTGCCACCAGAAGTCGGTGCTGGTGCAGTCGCGCTTTGCCATGGGTTCGCTGTTCTACCCGCCCTACGGCGCGCGCTTCGACCAGGTCATGGGGCTTCTGCGGCGCTGGCTGTAGCCGGGTCGCTGTCCAGCGGCGCAGGCTGCGTGGTGGCTGCGGCATCCGTGTGCGTGATCAGATGGACGATGGCAGTGCGCAACTGGCTGGTAGAGACAGGCTTGTGCAGCAGCAGGGCCGAGGTGGATTGCGCATCGCGCAGGCGCTGGGGTGATGTGTCCCCCGTCATGATGATGGCGGGCACCTGCGTTCCCATGTAGGCGCGCAGGGCCTGCAGCACCTGCTTGCCGGTCTCTTCGTGGCGCAGACGGAAATCCGTGATGATGATGTCGGGCGTAAGGTCGTCAAGGTATTCGAGCGCCTGCGCGCTCGATTCTGCCGTGATGCACAGGCAGCCCCAGCTTTGCAGGAGCGATTGCATCCCCATGCGCACGGCTTCGTCGTCATCAATGGCCAGCACCTTCAGTCCCACGAGGCGGCGCGCATCCGGTGCCGGGGCGGTGTCGTCTTCCAGGGCGCCCTGCCAGCGGTCCAGCCACAGCCGGAACACCGAGCCTCGCCCCGGCTGTGAGAGCACCTGGACGGAGGTTTTCATCTCGCGCGCCAGCCTTTGCACGATGGCCAGCCCCAGCCCCAGGCCCTTGCGCCGGTCGCGTTCGGGGTTACCGAGCTGGTGGAATTCCTTGAAGATGTGCTCCCACTGGTGCTGCGGGATGCCTTGCCCGGTGTCCCACACCTCCAGCGCCAGGCGCTTGCCGCGTGTGCGGCAGGCAATCAGCACACCGCCCCGGGCGGTGTAGCGCAGCGCATTGGAGATGAAGTTGTGCATGACCAGCCCGACCAGAGAGCGGTCGGCAAAGGCGGCGGCCGTGGTTTCGCGTGTGCGGTACACGAGGCCCGCCGTGTCGGCCTGAACGCCGAACTCCTGCTCCAGCGCCGTTAGCAGCGGCTGCACGGCAAAGGCTTCGGCGCGCACCTTGACGACGCCGGCCTCCAGCCGCGAGTAGTCGAGCAAGGTGGTAAGCATCTCGGCCGCGGCGCTCGAAGCCGCGTGGGCGTGCCCCAGTACGGTGCGCTGGTGGTCATTGAGCGGGCTGCGCTGCAATGACTCCAGAAACAGGCCCATGGCATGCAAGGGCTGGCGCAGGTCGTGGCTGGCGGCCGCCAGAAAGCGGGACTTGTCGCGGTCGGCCTGCTCGGCGGCCTCTTGCGCCGCCAGGGCGCGCTGCGACTCGGCGCGCAACCGGGTGACGAGCCGCTCGTTCTCCAGCTTGAGCCCGATGCTTCGGCGCGTGGCCTGGTCGGCGGTGTGTGCCTGCATGCAGGTGAGCGCGTAGTAAACCCCCACCAGAAACAGCGCGGGCCACATCACCGGCCCGCCACCCAGCGCCACTGCAATCATCACGCCACCGATGGCGCAGGCCAGGTAGGTGACATAGGCGCGGTACAAAGGCGCCCCCAGCCCCAGCGCTCCGGACGACACCGTGCTGATGATGCCGATGGCGTAGATCACGCTGTCGGAGGTGCCCCAGTAAAGCACCACGTACCCTAGGCTCCCCCAGCTCAGTCCCATCGCGGCCATGCAGGCGATCAGCTTGCGGGCGCCCTTCCGAGCAGGCTCGGTGAAAGGGGCGATGCCACGTACGGTGATGTACACCCCCGCCACCACCAGCGCGTGCGACACCAGCCACACGGCGGTGGCCTGTGGATCGGCCACGCGCGCCATGACCCACAGCGTGCCCAGCGCCGTGGCCAGCGACGCCAAGAGCGTCATCGGAAAGTTCTGCCGCAGCAGGGTCACCTGTTCGCGCAGCACCTCATCGCGTTCCCACACCGGCCATCCCAGACGGGTGGGAGGCTGGGCGGCGTTCGGCTGCGCCGGCAGGGCCTCAGAGGGCGTCATGAAGCTGGGGGGTTGACAGGCCCAGGCGCTGCGCCGCGAGCAAGGCGGCGCTGCGGCTGTTGACGCCCAGTTGGGCAAAGATGGCCGC
>Ga0155493_1003_pt1 | contig 4560 bp, 3 predicted proteins | sample RifCSPhighO2_12_FD_107151 | JGI IMG/M metagenome (GOLD analysis project Ga0155493, IMG submission 107151) | Burkholderiales bacterium RIFCSPHIGHO2_12_FULL_65_48
TACCTGGCTCGGGTCACGCTCTGCCAGTTTTCGGGACAAGGTGTTGTCCACTCCCCAGGCTATGGTGGCCAGCAACACGGCAAGCAGCCCCAACAACTGCACTCCGCTTTGCAGGCCCTGATCCAGCACGAGAGCCATGCCACCCGCCAACAGCAAGAGCATGGCGGCCCATACCCGGCGGTCCATGGTTTCGCCGTACAGCCACCACGCCAGCGTGGCGGTGAACAGCGCTTCCAGGGTGAGCATGAGCGAAGCACTGGCGCCGCTGGTGTGCTGTAGCCCCCAGGCCAGAGCGACCGGCCCCAGCGCCGCGCCAAACCCTGCCATGGCCAGAAGACGCAGGGTGTCGGATGGACGCAAGCGCGCTTCATGCGCAGCAGTCCGCAATGACAAGGCCCCGACGACGGCGGCCCCCGCGTACAGCAGCGCAGCTGTCGTGAATGCGCCGAGTCCTGCGCCCAAACGCTGCACCAGCGGGGTGCTGATACCGAACAAGGCTGCTGCCAGCAGGGCCAGCAAACCGCCTCGCAGTGCCGGCCGGTGCAGAAATTCGCGCGCCATGGGTGCGTTACTTCACCGTGAAGCGCACAGTGATGCTCTTGCCGCTGTGACTCAGCGTCGCCACGGCCTTAGCCCCCTTGGAAAGCCGGACTCCCGCGGCCTCCAGCTTGTTGCCGCCTGCCGCCTTCAGGGGCGCCTCGGACTTTTCTGCGCCATTGAGCACCGTCAGTTTGCCTCCAAACCGTGAGGCATCTGCATCTTTGCCATGATCCTGAATGTAGATCACCGCACCGTCGGGCGTCGGAACCAGCTCGAACGACAAATCTGCTGCAATTTGCACCACCCCGCCGTGCATGGGGCCGGCGCCACCGTGGGCCATGGCAGCCGGAGTGGTGAGAGCAGAGGCAGCCAGCACCACAGCGGCAGCTGCGAGTTGGGTGAGGTTCTTCGTGATGATCATTGCGTTTTCCTTCAGTCAATATTGCGTGGGAACGGCGCGCTTGAAAAGGCGGCGCCCGAAGGCCTTTGGGAACCGGTGTGGACAGAGTGATCGGTGCAGTGTCAATAGGACTCTTGCGCGCTGGCAACTTCGCTTTGCGTCTGCCCATCGGTTTCGAGGAGCCGCTGCGTTGCCCGTTCGCCGAACATCCAGAACATCACGGGTGTGAGCAAGGTGTCGAGCAAGGTCGAACTGATGAGTCCACCAAAAATCACGACCGCCACGGGATGCAGGATCTCCTTGCCGGGGGCATCGGCGGCCAGCAACAACGGTGTCAGTGCAAACGCAGCCACCAGTGCCGTCATGAGCACCGGCGTCAAGCGCTCCAGCGAGCCACGCACGATCATGGGTTGGCCGAATGTCTCGCCCTCGAACTTGCACAGGTTGATGTAGTGGCTGACCTTCAGGATGCCGTTGCGCGTGGCGATGCCCGCCAGCGTGATGAAGCCCACCATAGACGCCACGGACAGACTCACCCCCGCCAGCCACATGGCCGCCACGCTGCCGATCAACGCGAGCGGAATGTTGGCCATGATGATGCTTGCCAACACGGCCGACTGGTAGCGCATATACAGAACCAGAAAGATCATTGCCAAAGAGATCAGCGACAGGCCCACGATCAGTTGCATGGCCTGCTCTTGCGCCTGGAACTGGCCTTCCAGGCTCAGGAATGTTCCGGCGGGCAGCGGCGTCTGGGCCATCACCGCACGAATGTCCGCAATGACGCGTCCCATGTCGGAGCCATCGGTATTGGCATAGACGACGATGCGCCGGCGACCGTTTTCCCGGCCGATCTGGTTGGGACCATCGGTTTCTTCCACCGTAGCGATGGATGACACCGGTATCTGCCCCGCAGGCGTGTCGATCAGGGTGCGTGCCAGGTCCTGGGGGCTGCGCTTGTCATCGGGCAAGCGCAGTACCAGCTCATAGCGGCGCAATCCATCGACGATCTGGGCACCATGCGCGCCATCCGTCAGAGTTTGCAGCACTCGCACGGCCTCGCCCGGAGACAGCCCGACCTGAGCGGCCTTGCGGTGGTCGAGCCGAACCGTGATCTGGGGAATCAGCACCTGTTTTTCTACCGTCAAATCGACCAGCCCTGGTACGCCCGACAGCCCCTGGCGCATCTGTTCGGCCAGGCCACGCAGGGTGTCCGTGTCCTCACCGAAAATTTTCAGGGCGATCTGTGCCCGCACTCCTGAAAGAAGGTGATCCAGGCGGTGGGAGATAGGCTGACCAATGGCCACCTGTGCCGGGAGGACGGCCAGACGGGCACGGATGTCCGCCATCACGGCTTCGCGGTCGCGCCCGGATCGCCTCAGGTCCACGTCGATCTCTGCGGAATGCACGCCCTCAGCATGTTCGTCCAGCTCTGCACGCCCTGTGCGGCGCCCCACCTGGGTGACCTCGGGGACTTCTGCGATCAGCGTCTCGGCCAACGCTCCCATGCGATTGGCCTCAGCCAGCGCCGTGCCTGGGTTGAACACCATGCCCAGTACCAGCGAACCTTCATTGAAGGCCGGCAGGAATGCGCGCGGAAAAAGCGGGACGCTGGCCGCTGCTGCGGCTACTGCCAAAGCGGCGGCAGCCATCAGCAGCCTGGCGCGCGGAAAAGACCAGCCCAGCACTTGCGCATCGCGCCGCTTGAGCCAACCGACCAGGGCGCTGTCGCCATGATCCAGCCGCTTCATTTTGGGCAACAGATAGAGGCACAGCACAGGCGTCACCGTCATCGAGACCAGCATCGAGGCCAGCACCGAGACGATGTAGGCAATGCCCAAGGGCGTGAACAGACGCCCCTCAATTCCGGGCAGCGCAAACAGCGGAACAAACACCAGCACCACGATGGCCGTGGCATAGACGATGCCCGAGCGCACTTCCACACTCGCTCTGCGAACGATCTCCAGCGTGGACAAGGGATTGCCCTGTGCGCGGTTCTGTTTCAGTCTTCGCAAAATGTTTTCCACGTCCACCACGGCATCATCGACCAGTTCGCCAATGGCAATGGCCAGGCCACCCAGGGTCATCACGTTGATGGACTGGTCCAGCAGCCGGAACACCAGTGCCGTCACGGCCAGCGACAAAGGTATGGCCACCAGCGAGATCATCGTTGTGCGTGCAGACAGCAAAAAGGCAAACAAGACGATGGCCACCATGATGGCGCCATCCCGCAGCGCCTCGGTCACGTTGCCGATGGAGGCCTCAATAAAGTCCGCCTGGCGAAACAGCACCTTGGGCGCTGCCAAGCCAACGGGCAAGCCTTGTTGCAGGTCTTGCAGCGCACTTTCGATGGCACGGGTGATCTTCACGGTATCCGCCGCAGGCTGTTTTTGCACACTGACGATGACGGCTGGGGCGCCGTTGTAGCCCGCATCACCGCGCTTCATGGCAGCGGCAAAACGTACATGGGCCACCTGCTCCAGCAAGATGGCACGGCCTTCCTTCCAGGCCACCGCCACACCCTGCAAGTCTTCCACCCGGTTGGTGCGCCCAATGTGGCGTATCAGGAATTCACGGCTGTTGAGGTCGATGAAACCGCCTCCGGCATTGGCCGCAAAATCGCGAAGTGCCTGCTCCACCTGCGTGAGCGTCACCCCGAACTGGGCCATGCGTGCGGTATCAGGCTCCACCCGCAGTTGGCGAACCTCGCCACCTATGGGAATGGCCTGGGACACCCCTGGAATCGACAACAGACGCGGGCGCAGCACAAAATCTGCATACTCGCGTGCCTGCATGGGGGTTGCTACGGCGTTTTTGCCATCGCCTTCGGACAAGGGCAACGCAATCAGCATGACCTCGCCCATGATCGAAGACACAGGCCCCATGACCGGGGTGATCCCGCCCGGGAGTTGTTCGCGCACCAAGGCCAGCCGCTCGGCGACGAGCTGACGATTGCGGTAAATGTCGGTGCCCCAATCGAATTCGGCGTACAGAATGGAGAGGCCCACGCCGGATGTCGAGCGCACCCGCGTCACGCCAGGCATTCCGTTGAGAGCGGTCTCCAGAGGGAAGGTCACCAGCTGTTCGACTTCTTCAGGGGCCATTCCTCCCGCTTCCGTCAATACCGTGACCAATGGCTTGTTAAGGTCAGGAAACACATCGACAGGCGTGCGCCATGCGGTGATGGCCCCGTAGACCATCAGCAGCGCTGCGACCGCCAGGACAAACAGGCGGTTGTGCAGGCTGTTACGTACGATCCAGTTGAACATTGCGTGGCTCCGTTCAGCGGATCTGTGCGATCAGCGGTGCGCCTTGCACCACCACGCGGTTGTCAGCCCCCAGGCCCTGCGTGACGACCACGGTTGCGGCGTCCAGGGATTGGTACTGCACCGGCTGGGCAATGTAGCGCTCCGCGCCCGACTTGATCCAGACCACCGGTTCGTTGGCACTGTTGCGCACGACAGCCTGAGCAGGAAGGACGAAGCCCTTGACCTGCTCGGTCAACGAAGCCACGACAGTGACTGGCTGTCCGACAGCCAGCGGCAAAGCGGTGCCCGATTTCTCTGGGATGGCCCGGAAAGTCATTGGTAAGACTCCATTGCGTAGGCTGCGGGCGGCGC
>Ga0155493_1364_pt1 | contig 3342 bp, 4 predicted proteins | sample RifCSPhighO2_12_FD_107151 | JGI IMG/M metagenome (GOLD analysis project Ga0155493, IMG submission 107151) | Burkholderiales bacterium RIFCSPHIGHO2_12_FULL_65_48
GCTCATCTTCACGTTGGCGATGTCCACACCCGTGTTGTCCGACTTCACGCGGACCTTCACGTTGTAGTCCACCACGCGCTTGACGGGGACGAGAACTTTCATGGGAGCGTCTTTCCTTGGTTTTTGTTGTGGGTGTGCAGATGTGCGGGCTTATTCGTTCGAGATGCCCTTGTCGCGGATCACAGCGCCCCACTTGGCATAGTCGCTCTTGATGCGCTGGGCCATCTGTTCAGGCGACTGGAAGGCGGCGATGGCACCGGCGGTGAGCAGCTTGTCCTGGATTTCCTTGTCGGCCAGGATCTGCTTGACCTCGCTGGCGATGCGGTCCACCACGGCCTTGGGCGTGCCGGGTGGCGCCATCAGGCCGCCCCACGACACGGCGTCATAGCCCTTGAAGCCCTGCTCGGCGATGGTCTTGACATCGGGCAGCATGGCCACGCGCTGGGGCGACCCTACTGCGATGGCGCGCAGCTTCCCCGTCTGGATGTGCGGCAGCGCAGCCACCAGATCGGCGTACATCAGCGGCACCTGGCCGCCGATGGTGTCGGTAATGGCGGGCACGCCCCCTTTGTAGGGAATGTGCTGCATTTCAAAGCCCCCCATCTGCTTGAGCAGCTCCATGCTCAAATGGCCAAAGCTGCCCGCACCTGAGCTGGTGTAGTTGAGCTGACCTGGACGGGCCTTGGCATGGGTAATGAGCTTTTGCAGGTCGGTCACAGAAGGCATCTGGGCAGGATTGACCACCACGACGATGGGCAGGTCGTACACCGTGGCCACGGGCGTGAAGTCTTTCACCGTGTCGTAGCCCGCCTTCTTGTACAGATGCGGCGCTAGCAGCGTGGGCGTGGCCAGCATCATCAGCGTGTAGCCGTCGGCCGGGCTCTTGGCCACCTGGGCGGCAGCGATGGAGCCCGAAGCACCTGCACGGTTTTCCACCACCACGGGCTGGCCCAGCCGTTCGGCCAGGCGTTGGCCCACGATGCGCGAGGCAGTATCGGTAGGGCCGCCTGCCGGGAAGGGCACCACCAGCTTGATCATCCTGGTGGGCCACGCTTGCGCGTGTGCCGAGGCCGCGCCCCACAGGGCGCTGGCCGCCAGAGCGGCGGACACGGCCAGCACGGCGCGGCGGGCTGCGAAGGTGCGAGAGACAAACATTGGGGTCAAAACGGGCTCAGGTTGTTGGAGGGGTTGCATCAGTCCAGCTTGGCGCCGGACACCTTGACCACGCGCTCCCAGACGGGTGCATCTTTTTTGAACTGGGCGCCGAACTGTTCGGGGCTGCTGCCGACGGGGATGAAACCCATCTGCTGGATGCGCTCACGCACCTCAGGCAGCGCAATCACGGCCTGCAGCTCGCGGCCCAGGCGGGCCACGACCTCCGGCGGGGTGTTGGCCGGGGCGCTCATGCCCAACCAGCCTGTCACCTGGAACACCTCGTCCTTGATGCCCTGCTCGGCCATGGTGGCCAGCTTGGGAAGCGCATCCATGCGCTGAGTGCCCGTCACGGCCAGCGGCTTGAGGCGGCCGGAATCAATGTACGGCCGGGCCGACTGCAGGCTGGCAAATGCCATTTGCAACTGCCCGCCCACCAGGTCCTGCAGCATGGGCGCCTCGCCCCTGTAGGCCACATGATTCATGTCGGCCTTGTGCTTGTCGGACAGCCAGGCGCCAGCCAGGTGGGCATACGAGCCCATGCCCCACGAGCCGTAGGCGACCTTGCCCTTGTTGCGGTCGATATAGCTCATCAGCTCGGCCGCGGTGGACACCGGCAGCTGCGGATGCACCAGCAGCACCACCGGAGCCAGGGCGATCTGCGTGATGAGGGCCTGGTCCTTTTGCGGCTGGTACGGCAGGCGCTCGTACAGGTACTGGTTGATCAGCATGGTGGTGCCCAACGACACCAGCAGCGTGTAGCCGTCGGCCGGTGACTTGAGCGCCTGGTCGGTGCCGGTCACACCGCCCGCACCACCGCGGTTGTCTACCAGCACGGGCTGGCCCAGGCGGGCCGAGAGCTTCTCGCCCAGCGTGCGGGCGGTGATGTCGGTGGCGCCACCGGCCTGGTAGGGCACGATCAGCTTGATGGGCTTGCTGGGCCAGGCCTCCTTGCCCGACTGGGCCATGGCGGAACCCAGCAGGCCGGTGCTGGCCAAGGCGGCCAAGCCCTGGAGGACGCGGCGGCGGTGAATGCGGGTGATGTTCATGTTTGTCTCCTGGTTGAGGTTGAAATTTGCTCTAGCGCTTACCTAACAAGCGATTGAAGCTATTATTTTTATAGTATTTAGAGCGATGGAAGCGTGAGCACGCCCTTGTCGCGCAGGGCTTCAAGCTCTGCCTCGGGCAGCTGCAGCAGTTGCTGCAGCACCTCCCGCGTGGCGGCGCCCAGCGTGGGCGGTGCGTTGCGGATGGGCAGGCGCTGGCCGTCCAGCCGGTAAGGTGGCGCAAACACATGCGTGGTGCCCGCCACGGGGTGGGGCATTTCCTGCAGCAGGCCGCCACGCCGCGTACGCTCGCTGGTCAGCGCCTCATGCAGGCCGGCCACGCGGCCGCAAGGGATGCCAGCAGCGGTCAGGCGTTCGAGCAGCACATCACGCGGGAAGCTGGCAATCAACGCCTTCATCTCGGGCAGCAGGGTCAGTCGATTGCGGGCACGCTCGACATTGGTGGCAAAACGGGGGTCTTCCACGATGTCCGGGCGCATCACCACCTGACGGCAGAACTTGTCGAACTGGCTGTTGTTGCCCACGGCGATGATGAGCGGACCGTCCTGTGCCTCGAACATGCCATAGGGCACGATGGACGGGTGGGCGTTGCCGTAGCGCTGAGGGTCATGGCCCAGCAGCATGGCGTCCAGGCCGTAGTAGCCGGTGATCATCAGACCACAGTCGTACAGCGCCATCTCGATGTGGCGGCCCTTGCCCGTGCGCTCCCGCCGGAACAGCGCGGCCAGCACGGCCTGCGCCGCATACATGCCGGTCATCATGTCCACCGCGGCCACGCCGAACTTCAGCGGGGGCTGGCTGGCCTCACCGTTGATGGCCATCAGACCCGCCTCGCCCTGGATCACCAGGTCATAACCGGGGCGCTTGGCCTCGGGGCCGGAGCTGTCGTAGCCCGCCACCGAGCAGTAGATGAGGTCGGGCTTGATGGCCTTGAGCTGCTCGTAGCCCAGGCCCAGCTTCTCGGCGCCGCCGGTCTTGAAGTTCTGGACTACCACGTCGCACTGCGGCAGCAGGTCGCGGATGATCCTCACGCCTTCGGGCGTCTGCAAATCCACCGTGATGGACCGCTTGTTGCGGTTCATGCTGTTGTAGTAGGTGGTCTCGGTCTTGCCGATGCGCATGC
>Ga0155493_1120_pt1 | contig 3062 bp, 2 predicted proteins | sample RifCSPhighO2_12_FD_107151 | JGI IMG/M metagenome (GOLD analysis project Ga0155493, IMG submission 107151) | Burkholderiales bacterium RIFCSPHIGHO2_12_FULL_65_48
GCTTGTACTCGGCCTCGCGGGCGGCGAGCTTGATGGGGTCGTTCTTGTCTTCGCGGAAGATGATTTCCACCGCACCCTTGGCGCCCATCACGGCGATTTCGGCGTTGGGCCAGGCAAAGTTGACGTCGCCGCGCAGGTGCTTGGAGCTCATCACGTCGTACGCGCCGCCGTAGGCCTTGCGGGTGATGACGGTGATCTTGGGCACGGTGCACTCGGCATACGCGTAGAGCAGCTTAGCGCCGTGCTTGATGATGCCGCCGTACTCCTGGCTGGTGCCGGGCATGAAGCCAGGCACGTCCACAAACGTGACCACGGGGATGTTGAAGGCATCGCAGAAGCGCACGAAGCGCGCGGCCTTGATGCTCGACTTGATGTCCAGGCAACCCGCCAGCACCAGGGGCTGGTTGGCCACGATGCCGACTGTCTGGCCTTCCATGCGGGCAAAGCCGATGAGGATGTTCTTGGCGTATTCGGGCTGCAGTTCGAAGAAGTCGCCGTCGTCCACCGTCTTGACGATGAGTTCCTTCATGTCGTACGGCTTGTTCGGGTTGTCGGGCACGAGGGTGTCGAGCGACAGGTCGGCGCGGTCGGCCGGGTCGTTGCTCGGGCGCACGGGGGCCTTTTCGCGGTTGTTCAGCGGCAGGTAGTTGTACAGGCGGCGCAGCATGAGCAGCGCCTCGACGTCGTTGTCGAACGCCATGTCGGCCACACCGCTCTTGCTGGTGTGGGTCACGGCGCCGCCCAGTTCTTCGGCCGTCACTTCCTCGTGCGTCACGGTCTTGACCACATCGGGGCCGGTGACGAACATGTAGCTTGAATCCTTCACCATGAAGATGAAGTCGGTCATGGCGGGCGAATACACGGCGCCACCGGCGCAGGGGCCCATGATCATGCTGATCTGCGGCACCACGCCGGACGCCAGCACGTTTTTCTGGAACACGTCGGCATAGCCACCCAGCGAGGCCACACCCTCCTGGATGCGCGCGCCGCCCGAGTCGTTGAGGCCGATCACGGGGGCGCCCACCTTCATCGCCTGGTCCATCACCTTGCAGATCTTCTCGGCGTGCGTTTCGGAGAGCGCGCCACCGAACACGGTGAAGTCCTGGCTGAACACGAACACCAGCCGACCGTTGATCATGCCGTAGCCGGTGACCACGCCGTCGCCGGGGATCTTGTTGCCTTCCATGCCGAAGTCGGTGCAGCGGTGCTCGACGAACATGTCCCATTCCTCGAACGTGCCGTCATCAAGCAGCAGCTCGATGCGCTCGCGCGCCGTCAGCTTGCCCTTGGCGTGCTGCGCGTCGATGCGCTTTTGCCCGCCGCCCAGGCGGGCCAGCTCGCGCTTTTTCTCCAGTTGGTCCAGGATGTCTTGCATGGTTCGTCCTTTGTGTGAACTTGTGGTGGTGTTGTTTGCTATTTAATTCATAGCTGCCAGCGCAGGTCCGTATTGCGCTGAGAGCAGATTTCTTGCTGCAGTCGAGGGAGCGATGCGCCCCGCTGCCACATCCTGCTGCAGCAGCGGCAGCAGGTGCTGCACCTGCGGGTGCTGGCGAAACGCCTGCTTGAGCCCCGCGTCGATGCGCTCCCACATCCAGGACAGTGCCTGCTTCTCGCGCCGCGCGGCCAGGCGGCCGTTGGCCGTCTGCAACTGGCGGTATTGCTGCACGGCAGACCAGAACGCATCCACCCCCTGGCCCAGCAGGGCGCTGATCTGCACCACCTTCGGGTGCCATTGCGTCTGGTCGTGGTGGGCGTGCTCGGGGTTGCCGTGCTGGCTCAGAAGGCGCAGGCTCGACGCAATCTGCGCCTCGGCGCGCGTGGCGGCGTTCTTGTCGATGTCGGCCTTGTTGATGACCACGAGGTCGGCGATCTCCATCACGCCCTTCTTGATGGCCTGCAGGTCGTCACCCGCGTTGGGCAGCTGCAGCAGCACGAACATGTCGGTCATGTTGGCCACGGCCGTCTCGCTCTGGCCCACGCCCACGGTCTCGACGATGACCACGTCGTAGCCCGCCGCCTCGCAGACCAGCATGCTCTCGCGCGTCTTCTCGGCCACGCCGCCCAGCGTGCCGCTGCTGGGACTGGGGCGGATGTAGGCGCGCTCGTTCATCGAGAGGTGCTCCATGCGCGTCTTGTCGCCCAGGATGGAGCCGCCCGAGACGCTGCTCGACGGGTCCACCGCCAGCACGGCCACGCGCAGGCCTTGCCCTATCAGGTACAGGCCCAGCGCCTCGATGAAGGTGGACTTGCCCACGCCGGGCACGCCGCTGATGCCGAGGCGAAACGACTTGCCGGTGTGCGGCAGCAAAGCGGTGAGCAGTGCGTCGCCCTGCGCGCGGTGGTCCGCGCGGGTCGATTCGAGCAGCGTGATGGCCTTGGCCATGGCACGCCGCTGCACGCCGGCGCTGCCATGCACGATGCCATCGAGCAGGGCTTCAGGGGTCACGCCTGGGCCTTGCGGATCTGCTCCAGCACGTCCTTGGCGCTGGCGGGGATCGGCGTGCCGGGGCCGTAGATGCCCTTCACGCCGGCTTCATACAGATAGTCGTAGTCCTGTACCGGAATCACGCCGCCGACGAACACGATGATGTCGTCCGCGCCCTGCTCTTTCAGGGCCTGGATGATGGCCGGCACCAGCGTCTTGTGGCCGGCGGCCAGGGTCGAGACCCCGACCGCGTGCACGTCGTTCTCGATGGCCTGGCGGGCGCACTCCTCGGGGGTCTGGAACAGCGGGCCGATGTCCACATCGAAACCCAGGTCGGCAAAAGCGGTGGACACCACCTTGGCGCCCCGGTCGTGGCCATCCTGGCCCAGTTTGGCGATCATCACGCGCGGGCGGCGGCCCTGGCTCTGGGCAAACTCGTTGATTTCGGCCTTGAGCTTGTCCCAGCCTTCTGCGGAGTCGTAGGCAGCAGCGTACACACCGGTCACCTTTTGCGTATCGGCGCGGTGGCGCCCGTAAACCTTTTCCAGCGCATCGCTCACCTCGCCCACGGTGGCACGCAGGCGCATGGCATTGATGGACAGCTCCAGCAGGTTGCCTTCACCCGTCTGCGCTGCGG
>Ga0155493_1142_pt1 | contig 2003 bp, 1 predicted proteins | sample RifCSPhighO2_12_FD_107151 | JGI IMG/M metagenome (GOLD analysis project Ga0155493, IMG submission 107151) | Burkholderiales bacterium RIFCSPHIGHO2_12_FULL_65_48
CTGCTGCGGCTACTGCCAAAGCGGCGGCAGCCATCAGCAGCCTGGCGCGCGGAAAAGACCAGCCCAGCACTTGCGCATCGCGCCGCTTGAGCCAACCGACCAGGGCGCTGTCGCCATGATCCAGCCGCTTCATTTTGGGCAACAGATAGAGGCACAGCACAGGCGTCACCGTCATCGAGACCAGCATCGATGCCAGCACCGACACGATGTAGGCAATGCCCAGCGGCGTGAACAGACGACCCTCAATGCCGGGCAGCGCAAACAGCGGCACAAACACCAGCACCACGATGGCCGTGGCATAGACGATGCCCGAGCGCACTTCCACACTCGCTCTGCGAACGATCTCCAGCGTGGAGAAGGGATTGCCTTGTGCGCGGTTCTGTTTCAGCCTGCGCAGGATGTTCTCCACGTCCACCACGGCATCATCGACCAGTTCGCCAATGGCAATGGCCAGGCCACCCAGGGTCATCACGTTGATGGACTGGTCCAGCAACCGGAACACCAGTGCCGTCACGGCCAGCGACAAAGGAATGGCCACCAGCGAGATCATCGTGGTGCGTGCAGACAGCAAAAAAGCAAACAAGACGATGGCCACCATGATGGCGCCATCCCGCAGCGCCTCGGTTACGTTGCCGATGGACGCCTCGATAAAGTCCGCCTGGCGAAACAGCACCTTGGGCGCTGCCAAGCCAACGGGCAGGCCTTGTTGCAGGTCTTGCAGCGCACTTTCGATGGCACGGGTGATCTGCACGGTATCCGCCGCAGGCTGTTTTTGCACACTGACGATGACGGCTGGGGCGCCGTTGTAGCCCGCATCACCGCGCTTCATGGCAGCGGCAAAACGCACATGGGCCACCTGCTCCAGCAAGATGGCGCGGCCTTCCTTCCAGACCACCGCCACACCTTGCAAATCTTCCACCCGGTTGGTGCGCCCAATGTGGCGAATCAGGAATTCACGGCTGTTGAGGTCGATGAATCCGCCTCCGGCATTGGCTGCAAAACCGCGAAGTGCCTGCTCCACCTGCGTGAGCGTCACCCCGAACTGGGCCATGCGTGCGGTATCGGGCTCCACCCGCAGTTGGCGAACTTCGCCTCCTATGGGAATGGCCTGGGACACCCCTGGAATCGACAACAGACGCGGGCGCAGCACAAAATCCGCATACTCGCGGGCCTGCATGGGGGTTGCTACGGCGTTTTTGCCATCGCCTTCGGACAGGGGCAACGCAATCAGCATGACCTCGCCCATGATCGAAGACACAGGCCCCATGACCGGGGTGATCCCGCTCGGGAGTTGTTCGCGCACCAAGGCCAGTCGCTCGGCGACGAGCTGACGATTGCGATAAATGTCGGTACCCCAGTCGAACTCGGCGTACAGAATAGAAAGGCCGACGCCTGACGTGGAGCGCACTCGCGTCACGCCGGGCATTCCGTTGAGAGCGGTCTCCAGAGGGAAGGTCACCAGCTGTTCGACTTCTTCGGGGGCCATGCCGCCCGCTTCTGTCAGCACCGTGACCAGTGGCTTGTTAAGGTCAGGAAACACATCGACAGGCGTGCGCCATGCGGTGATGGCCCCGTAGACCATCAGCAGCGCTGCGACCGCCAGGACAAACAGGCGGTTGTGCAGGCTGTTTCGTACGATCCAGTTGAACATTGCGTGGCTCCGTTCAGCGGATCTGTGCGATCAGCGGTGCGCCTTGCACCACCACACGGTTGTCAGCCCCCAGGCCCTGCGTGACGACCACGGTGGCGGCGTCCAGGGACCGGTACTGCACCGGCTGGGCAATGTAGCGCTCCGCGCCCGATTTGATCCAGACCACCGGTTCGTTGGCACTGTTGCGCACGACAGCCTGAGCAGGAAGGACGAAGCCCTTGACCTGTTCCTTGAGGGACGCCACCACCGTCACAGGCTGGCCGACAGCCAGCGGCAAAGCGGTGCCCGATTTCTCTGGGATGGCCCGGAAAGTCATTGGTAAGACTCCATTGCGTAGGCTGCGGGCGGCGCC
>Ga0155493_1103_pt1 | contig 1796 bp, 2 predicted proteins | sample RifCSPhighO2_12_FD_107151 | JGI IMG/M metagenome (GOLD analysis project Ga0155493, IMG submission 107151) | Burkholderiales bacterium RIFCSPHIGHO2_12_FULL_65_48
CAGGTGTTGCACTTACATGGTCCGCCCAAGGAGTGCAAGCGTTGGCGTCGTGAAAGCTTGAAAGGACTGCTGCCTTACATTCGGGCTGTTTGTGCAGTTGGTTCTGCTGCCCATGATGGCTATTCGCGGTCGAGGCTCCAATCTTCAGACCGTACTCAAGGTACTAGTGCAACACCGGAATGTCCCCTACCTGGTTTGACCTTCAATCCATCACTCCGCTTTCTGCAGGCGCTCCTTCAAAACGGTTCGGTTCAGTTGTTTGACGGTATGGCGTTCTGTTGTGGTTACATCAGACAGCGACCGGATCAATGGGATTCCACTTGACTTGTTCAAAGACTGTGCCTTTGGCCAGGACCGCCCAGACCGTACGTGCCATCTTGTTAGCCAATGCCACGACGACCACGTTGTAGTGCCGCCGCGCCAGAAGTCGAGTGATCCAACTCGACTTGTCGGCTCTGGCAATCACGGCCCTGGCTCCCGCGATCAGCAGGGTGCGCAAGTAGGTATCACCACGCTTGGAGATGCCAAGCTGTTGTGTCTTTCCACCTGTTCCCACCTGTCGCGGTGTCAAGCCTGCCCACGATGCAAACTGGTGCCCGGATTTGAAGGTCGAGAAGTCTCCGACGGCCGCCACCAGCGCCGAGGCCGTCAAGTCCCCAACGCCCGGGATTTGCTGGATCGCCTGCATCTGGCGGTCCTCGCGAATCATGGCACGCAGCCGCTGACCAAGGTGGTCGATGTCTTCTTGCAAGGCGTCAATGCGTTTGAGTTGCTCTTGCACGCTGAGCACCAGATCGGCTGTTAGCTGATCAGCCTGCTGCGCCTTGGCCAGCTCGCCCTGAATCGCCTTGAGCAACTGGCTGTGCCCGACCGGCAGAGCGATGCCGAACTCGGCCAGCATGCCGCGCAGTGCGTTGGTTTGCATGACCCGCATCTTCATGAGCTGACGACGCATGCCGTGCAACGCCATGCAAGTCTGCTGGCGCTCCGTCTTGACAGGCACGGGCTTGAGGTGCGGCTGTTGAGCAGCCACCCAGATCGCTTGCGCGTCCATGGCGTCGGTCTTGTCGCGCAGCAAGAAGGCCTTGATGTGCTGGGCAGGCAGCAGCTTGACCTGGTGCCCCAGGGAACTGATCACCCGCGCCCAGTGGTGGGCTGTGCCGCACGCCTCCATCGCAACTAGGCTGCGCTGGCACTTGGCGAAGAACTCGGTGAGCTTGGCGCGCTTGATCTGGCGACGCTGGATTTCACCAGTCTGAATATCGACGATGTGCAACTGGAAGACGGACTTGGCCAGATCCAGACCAATGACGGGCAGATTTGCAGTAGATTGCATGGTGGGGCCTCCAGATCAAGTGGTTGCAAGAACCTCCACTTTGGCACTCGGATGCCGTTTCTGCGAGGCCCCACCGTCGACCGATGGCAGCCTCATTTCAGCAGCAGCGCTGTAGGTGGGCGGACCATGCCATCTTCAGACTTGAATCCGCCCCTGGAAATCAACAGTCAGTTCATTCCCGGGGCGGTTCAGTAGTGCCGCACGTACGGATCTGTGCGGGGGGCGGGGAGCAATCCCCGTCCCTACCGCGACCCATATATCTACATGGTGGTAAGGAGAAGCAAGGCAGAAATTAGTACTATCGGTGGGTCCGTTTAGTCTGGAGTGGTTTCCACTGTGCGACAACTTTGCGACAAAAAAATGGAGGCATGTAGAGGCCCAGCGCGTTGGCGGCGGCTGCGCCGTGCGAGACGATGGTCTTCCCTCGCTGAGTGGCCATTCCTTCGATCAGTTCAGCCGA
>Ga0155493_1132_pt1 | contig 1604 bp, 2 predicted proteins | sample RifCSPhighO2_12_FD_107151 | JGI IMG/M metagenome (GOLD analysis project Ga0155493, IMG submission 107151) | Burkholderiales bacterium RIFCSPHIGHO2_12_FULL_65_48
GCCCGACCTGGCGGCGTACCGCACCGCGGTGCACTCCGCGCTGGCCCATGCCCACATCATCAAGGCCAGCGACGAAGACCTGGAGCATCTGGCTGTGCCCGGCGTGGATGCCTTGGCCCGCGCACAGCACCTGCTGGCCGCCAACCCACAGGCCCATCTGCTGGCGCTCACGCTGGGCGCGGAAGGCGCCTGGCTGCTGCACCGCAACGGCGTGCAGCGTTTTGCCAGAGAGGCGCAGTCGTTGCAGGTGGTGGACACCGTGGGCGCGGGCGACAGCTTTTTGGCGGGGCTGCTGGCGCATCTGCTGCGGCAGGCGCAAACAGAAGGCGTGGTGAGTTTTGTGCAGTTCGTAGAAACGCTATCCGTCCGGGCCTGCCAGCAGGCACTGCGCCATGCGCTGGCCAGCGCGAGTTTGTGTGTGATGGAGCAGGGATGTGTTCCGCCGGGGTGGGAGGCTGCGAGTGAGTGGACACGGGTGCATCCAGCGCTTGTTAGCTAGCAGGCAGAGTCGGCGCTGCAAGTGGCGCATGGAGGCAAGAGATACGATGGAGCAACCATTTTTCGGACGCCCTATGACGAACAGCTCCGTTTCTCTACAGACTTGTCCCACCGCTTTGCGAATCAGTCCCGTCGTGGCGTCCGCAGCGGAGGAAGCCTGCACCGTCATCCGCCAATCCATCACCTACTGCTGCGCCCTGGACCACCACCACGACACCACCATCCTCAACGCATGGCTGGCCAACAAGACCCCAGAGAACCTTGCCGCGTGGATCACTGCACCCGGTGCGATGGCATGGGCCGCTTATCGGGAAGAGGCGATGGTGGGTTTTGCCCTTTTGACGCGGGCCACGTTGGCGTTGTGCTATGTGGTGCCAGAGGCCTTGCACCAGGGCGTAGGCCACGCCCTGCTGCGTGAGGCCGAGGCTCACGCGCGACAGTCGCGGCTGGCGGCACTCGGGCTGGAGAGCACGCGAACGGCGGAGGCTTTTTACCGCCGCAATGGCTATGAGCCCGCAGGTGCAGTGCAGTCTTGGGCAGGGCTGCAGGCACAGCCGATGCGCAAGGTGTTCTGAAGGGGGCTCTGGGCCGCGTGGAACGCGATGCCCAGAGCCACGACCTCGGCGAGAGCCCTGTCCATCAGGGTTATGGCAGTTGTTGGAAGCGAGAATGTTAGTAAAAAATGGCCCTGGCGCTTGATGTGTAAGCGCAATCAGCTATTGTTTTCATAGTAAATCTCGGCGTGGCCGGCAGGCGTTGATCAGAGTTCCTGCGAGTAGACGATGGACCCATGGTGCTTGGCCATCTTGTCGTACAGCAGTCGCGCGGTGGTATTGGTTTCGTAGGTTTGCCAATACACGCGCGATGCCTTGGCTGCCCGCGCTGCGCTGTACACGGCGTCGATGAGCGCACGTCCCACTCCCCGGCCCCGCGCGGCTTCGTTGGTGTACAGGTCGCTCAGGTAGCAGATGGGATCGATGCGTGTTGTGCTGCGGTGAAAAAGGTAGTGCGCAAGCCCGAGGATCTTGCCGTCCGCAGCGTCGTGCGCCACGAGGCAGAAGACGGGCTCTGCCGGGTCCAGCAAGCGCTGCCAGGTGGTTGCGTTG
>Ga0155493_1401_pt1 | contig 1243 bp, 3 predicted proteins | sample RifCSPhighO2_12_FD_107151 | JGI IMG/M metagenome (GOLD analysis project Ga0155493, IMG submission 107151) | Burkholderiales bacterium RIFCSPHIGHO2_12_FULL_65_48
AATGGGAACGAGGCGAAGACGGCAAGCCGCTTCCCAGCCTTTGCCATTCGTTCGTGACCGATGGCCGCATCCAGTTCCTGACCGATAGCAACCACGCGCTGGCCGGGCAGACCGTCGATTTGCCAGAAGTGGAGGCGTGATGCTCGACAAGATTAAAGCCTACGGCTTTCAGGCCCTGGCGCTGGCCCTGCTGGCGCTGTCCATCTACCTGGGCTTCCAGGTCTATGCGGCCCGGCTCGATGCCGAGAAGGCGCGCAGCGCCCTGTCAGCCGAGCAGACCTCACGCGCCCGGGAGAACACCGAGCGCATGCGCGTGGCGCTGGATGACGCCCGCACCACCTTCCGCAAGGGCGAGATCCACGCCCGCAATCAACAGGAGATAGCCGATGCCCATGCAAAACAAGAACGTGCCCGCGCTGCTGCTCTGGCTGCTGCCGCTGCTGATGGTGAGCGCCTGCGCGACCAGGTCAGAGCCTTTGCCGCCGCCTGTGGTGGGGGAGAAGCCCAAAGCGTTGCCGCTGCCATCAGCGATTGCAGAGATCGAGCCACCACCCTCGGGGAGCTATACGAAGCTGCTGACCGACAGGCGGGAGACTTCGCGGCAGCGGCTGAAAAGCACGCCGACGAGATCCGCACCCTCAAACGGGTCATCGTCAACGACCGGGCGCTGACCGAATGAGCGCGCCCGCCACCTCGGCCCCACGTGGCCGCAAGGCCGGGCGCCGCAAGCAGCAGCGCCTTGAGCACGAGCTGCGCGAGCGGCAACGGGAGATCGAGGAGCGAGTCTCCCGATCTGCTGCGCCCCGCGATGACGATGCGCCCCCACCGCGTATTGATTAAAAAAACTGCTTGCAAAGTCCACAAAGTGGACTATAATTCAGGTCATGCACACGGTAACGAGTGCACCGCCCCGGCGGCTCCGGGCTTCCTCAAGAGGATCACACATCATGGCAATCAAGTTCAACCTGCACCACGTAACAAACGGCACCATCAAGGCCCGTTGCCACTACAGCCTGGACAACCGCGTGGATGGGCGCAAGTGCGTCACCATTTACGCCAAAGACTACTGCCGGGCTCTTGGCGAGGTTCTGGCTGATGTCTACATCAACGACACGGACAGCCAAACCGACTATTTCGACCAGGGCCGAGCAGTGCTGTTTGAAGATCATCCACTCTATGCCGCAGCTCGTGGACGTGCCGAGGCGATCAACGCGGCCAGAGAGGCAAAGCGCGCAGCCCGGAT